>Ga0214542_1000017_pt1 | contig 207972 bp, 104 predicted proteins | sample CNSS1metaG_FD_160096 | JGI IMG/M metagenome (GOLD analysis project Ga0214542, IMG submission 160096) | Root nodule microbial communities from cowpea collected in UCLA plant growth center, Los Angeles, California, USA - CNSS1 | ecosystem: Host-associated > Plants > Roots > Nodule | place: USA... | reverse complement strand
TTTAACTTTGTTTAATAATAAAACTAAAAAAAATTATTTAAAAATATTTCTATAAATATTTAATAAAAATGTCAATTTTATTAAAAATATCATCATAAGTTGTATACAAAGATTAAATTGAGTCTCAATTTAAGGAAAGACAATATTGCTTATTTTTACAAAAATTGGGACTAAATTGAAACTAAAAACAAATATAGGAACAAATTGAGTCACTTTGACACGTGACACAACAATGAAATGACACGTGTCAAAAAAAATTTAAAAAATTCAAAATATATTAAAAAAATTCAAAAAAATCAGAAATTGAGATGTGGCATTGACTTTAACACCGTTTGGTCAAAGTTAACGGTGAAGACCAAATTGAATCATTTTTAAAAAAATGAAGATCAAATTGAGACAACAAAAAATGTGAGGACCGAATGAAATTTTATGACAAATAGAGGGACCAAAAGGTAATTTAATTAAAAAAAATAACTGCCAGCAAAACTGATCCGACAGGCCCAATACAATTGGGCTAGCTTGGACCTTAAAAAGTGGGTCTGATCCATCACAAAGAATGAAAATAAAAATAACATTTTAATGATTAAAGAGTAAACCCTAAATCTCATTTTTTCTTATACACTCTCCCCTTTCATTCGCATTGCCGTCACAGAAGGAGAGAAGAAAATGAAGTTCAATCCTAGGGTTTCCTCTAGCCGGCGCAAGAGCCGCAAGGCCCATTTCACGGCGCCGTCGAGCGTCCGACGCGTGCTGATGAGCGCGCCGCTCTCAACCGATCTCCGGTCGAAATACAACGTGCGTTCCATTCCGGTTCGGAAGGACGACGAGGTGCAAGTGGTTAGGGGAACCTACAAGGGTCGCGAGGGCAAGGTGGTGCAGGTCTATCGCCGCAAGTGGGTTATCCACATTGAGCGAATCACTCGCGAGAAGGTGAACGGCTCCACCGTCAACGTCGGCATTCACCCTTCGAAGGTCGTGGTGACGAAGTTGCGAATGGACAAGGACCGTAAATCCTTGCTCGATCGCAAGGCTAAGGGCCGCGCCGCCGCCGACAAGGAAAAGGGTACAAAGTTTGCTCCTGAGGATATCATGCAGACTGTTGATTAGTTTTCGATTTTTTTTTTTTCGATATACTTTTTCGATTGCTGGATCTTTTTATTGTTGTTATTGGAACTTGGTTTCGATTATTAGTGTCGTGTTTTATCTGCGGTTTTGGTAGTTTGAGGGTCTTGCGTTTTGGATCTAAAGAGTTCAGTTGTTCTCAGACCTTTCTCTTTTGTTTATTTTAATCAAATGTTTGACATTATTACTGCTGGTATTTATTGCGTTTATCACTTAAACTGCGTTAACTTTTTGATCTTCACACTGTTGCTCGATCTTTATGGACTGAATAGGTTTCAGGGGCCGAGTGCTTCGTTAAAATATGGCTGAATATTTGAGATGGGAGTGTGATTGCATTAACTCTAATGCACTTTCTAACAGTTGCTTCCAATTAGGAAAAATTATACAGAAAACTTTTAAATTATTTCTGGTTTCATTACTAAGGTGCTTGAGTCATACAGTTTGTGATGGTGAACTATTTTTAGCCTGTAGTATATTGTTTTGGTCCCGTTGCTTGCACAGTTACTTTCATAGTGCAAAATGTGTTTTGCAAGAACGTTTGTAGGAGGAACCTTAGTCAAGCTTTCACTTTTCTGGTGGACTGTGATACAGATAGTTGCATTCAATTAATTGTAGTATTATGGAGATTCCACAATGCACGTTATTAAAATGCATTTAGCCTTCAATCAATTTTCTAAAATCATGCAAAGGTGAATTTAAAGGTTCATACAATTGTATGCAGTGGTGCCTCGATATCTGACATCACAGTACATGTTTTGACAATGTCAGTTGCTTTGACTTCATTATTCTTTGGCTACTCACTATACTCTTTAATCTTCCATGTCAGTTGTATGAAAATATTGTTTCTTTTCTGGAATCTGTTAGGATTTTGTCTATAACAGGGGAGGACAGGGATGATGATACATTTTATAGGTCGGGGGTTCTGGTCGATTCTCTTCAGAGGAGAGATAAAAGTCAGTTTCAGAGTGTTTGAGTGAGTATTTCTTCTCTGACATGAGTGGAGTATTTCTTTTCTTATAATATATAGCCAAACTTAAATGAAATTGGGAGATGCTCTGCCATGTGCAAATATGGTGGGTATGAAATTTTTAGGTCAATTTTCTGTTTCGATGGCCCTATACATGAAGATTGCATGCAGACTACTGGTTCTCGATAACCATTTTTACTTTAATTTTCTATGGTTGCATTTTCTCCAATATTTATACAACTTATTTTTATAAAGTAGAATGTAAATTGTAGGCAGGAGATGCTCGTTTGGCCTGTTGAGGCAGACAATCTAATAGAAATAAGGAATTTCCAATCTAAATGTTTGTTTAATGCGATGTTTGAAATGAGAACAAATCATAGTAATCTTTATATCAACATAGAGGTAAATTGAATTATTCGTATTAATTCACGATGTAAAATTAACGCTCATGTTTATATGGTGTGCGGCTTTTATGGCCTTCATTTGTACATTTTCATACGATAATTCCTAACATTTAAGTATGGTTTTCAAATTCTGGTTATGGATGTTGGAAGTTGCTTCTTCAATGTATTTGATTCAAATTCGCAAAATTTTAAAGGAAGAGAATATGAAATTTGGCATTTTCTATTGGGCTAATTCCTAAAGGCCATTGGCCGTTGTGCTCACGTAGTGCAAATGATATATGCTTTACAATTTTTCAAGTAACTGAAAATTGACTGTTCATGTATGAGAGGAAGAAGACAAAAAATATAAGAAAAGGAAAGAAAGAAGGGAGATGACTGATTTGAAATTAATTTTATTTCGTTAAACTCAAATTTCTATGAAAGATAAGAAAATGCAAAAATACAAGTACTAATTTATTTTAAAAAGAATTAAGAATTAGGTGGATATATTTCTATTAGTAGTCTTATTCTAATATGTGTAGTAGTAAAGAAATATAAATGTTAAATTATTAAAAATGTTCTTTTATAATTTTTAAATTCTTATTTTAATTAAATTTCAATAAACAAAAAATTGGATTGAAAATGAAGATAAAGATTGCATAAATTGCTGGCATGTAATGTAAATTATTAAACCTGTTAAAAAAATTATAGAAAATTATGTTTTAAGGACTGCAGTAAAATAAAAATTCTATATGTTTAAATAAAATTTAAGGAATGATTGGAACAAAATTGAAGTTTTAGGTGTTTATTTTTAAATGAGATCAAATTTAATGATCAATTAAGACAAATTAAAGTTTAGGATGTTTACTTGTACAAAGAATAATGTTGAATGGATTAAATTGTTGAGTAATGAGATAAAAATTATACAATAATTCTTTCGTGTGGAAAATATAATGGTATTTTTACTAAAAAGATTAATAAAAACATCAAGAAAATAATGAATATTCTTAAACGAAAAAGATATTAATGAAATGAGTGTAATTTACTTAAATAAATTTATGACATCACAAAAACTCACTGAGTTGTTTTTAAAGTTAAAGCCACTTGACGAATTCATACTACCCCCCTTTATCATTTGAGAAACTTGACATATATAATATACGAAATAATATTTTTTTTTCGTAATGATATTCAAAACATAAAAAAGAAAAAAAAAATCTATTACATTGTATACATGTCTAGGCCCAAATTAGATAAAACTTTTGGTACAGACAATTATCTGCTTTGACAAAATGATACATTTAATATGTTTTTGTCAATCCACCATTTCATTAAAAGAAAAAAAAAATTAACTCTATCCCATTTAGATATCATTTTTGGACGACGAGAGACAAATTGAGAACCATAAAATAATGTCATCTTATTTTTGGAAGACGAAAGTCGTTTGTAATTTTTAGATTGTACCAACTAAATTATCCTAGTCTTTCAACTCACCCTCTCCATTAATATTTATGGAGCACAACAATATATTATATTTCTCCTCTCGTACACTTTATACCTGGACCAAAAAAGGTGACCATTTTTCTTTCCCCTTCTCTTCCCTTCACTGAAAGATTAACAATATTGTAGGGTATGGAAATTATCCAAGGGACAAATTGAAAGTATAATTAAGAAAAGCATACTCGATAAAAATCCTCCAAGACAACATGACCTATAGATCTTGTAATGCCTACCACAATGTTGGAGGAAAAACAGATAGTTCAATAAAAAAAATGGGAAACAAAAGACACTCGAGGATTCGAATTATAAGATTTTTATCCATTCATGAAGAGCCTAGAAATGCTCATCTGTGGAGCTAATTATTTTCCCTCCTTTCAAGGGCCACCAAAAAATTGAATGAAGTTTGTAACTCCGATCACTTTTCTAAAAATGAACAAAAACTCACGGTTTGAGGGCAACTCCCAATCCAAACTTGGGTTTTTTATCCAGGGCCTTGGTGTCAATCTCACCAGAAATAGTCAACACTGATTTTGGTATGATCTCATGCTGCAAGAGGGCGCCAAGATGTCCTTGATTGTTGAGCCTTGCTTTTACCTGTGTCAGAGGGTCAACAGCAAAAGACCCTCCCACTGTAAGAATGTTCTCATTTGTGGAGAACTTTCTAGTGATCTCTGCGACAGCAGCACTCTTCTTCAATAGGTCCAGATGATGGACGTATGAGGCTTTAATGCTGTCACCCTTGTCACCACTGAAATATCAATTTGTTACGCTTACATACAACATGATTACATTGCTAGATGTTTGGAAAACAATTTTTTTAGGTAAAAGCAGCTTACATGATTATTGAAGCAGATGAATCTGCTTTCGACACACTAATCCCAGCAGTGTATTTTGTAAAACGACCAGATGTAGTGTCATAGCCCGCCTCACCACCGACAGCAATGCTTGGGGTACCAACGGTAGCAGAAACATCAATGAGAGGGGATTGATTCAAGGCAACAGCGGTTGTCAAGGTAGCATGGTCATGGAAGTATTGAACCTCTAGCTGTCAAAAACAAATCAGATAAATTTTTAGAAACGATGCCCAGCAGTTAGTCAAATTTCCCATCCAGAAGAAGCAAGTTTCTATACCTTGCCAGAATTATAATCAGGCAGCTTAAATGAAGCAATGGTCTTGGTGGACGGAATAATGTCAGTGAATGTGAGGGTTGTGGAGATCTGGGAAAAAAAAGGGAGCAAATTAACAAGATGATTTACTCAAGAGCATACTCAATAGTAACCTTAAAAGACAAAGTAACCCACAATTGATGCCGTGTCAAGTTTAACATCAATAATAGTGTTCTTATACTTGTACAGTGCTGCCACATCCCCAGTCGAGAGTCCTCCTTTCTTCACAGCAGTTGAAGTGAGGGCCTGAAGGAAGAAAAAGTAAGAAGTCAAATTGAATTGAACACTACGCATCTATTGCTCCTAGCAGGTAGCCATGTGCGCCGTTGCACAAACATAGCATTAGAAAGGCGACTATGATAACAAAAACTACAGCAGCAAGACAAAAATTTAAAGCGGCCATGCAGTTTGCAACAGGCTAAACAAAATTCCAAAGGATCTATAAGTAAGAAGATCATCGGTACCCCCATGTCAATCTTACATTATCTTACTGGGTTACAGGACATTGAATCTTCATCCTCTATCAGTCTATTCAGATATCACCTTACTTTCACATTCACCCAAGTAATCGATCATTTAGTTTCATATGCTTTCAATCTCTTAGACATCAGAAATCAAATTTCAACCATCAGACAATTTCTCAAAACCCCTACCCCCAACTATCAACCTTTCTTTTATGACCTCTTTCATGCACCATCCAGTCACTGGATACTTTATACCAAAAGGTGCGCTACTTGTTTTGATAATTTATGTTCCGTATCCCCTAGTAGATATCTAAAAACGCTGGTCATTATGTCTACTTGTAAAAAAACAATTCATCAGCTTTAATACAATATATCAGAATTCTGAACCTGGGTACAAAAAAACTAGCATAAACAGCAAGATAATTTTTATCAGCAATCAAGGACTGTCAAGAATTTCCCCTTTTAAAATAGCTTTTAAGACCTGGATCCAAATTTCACTTACATATGATTCCAAACCCATAATACTACTTCTTGCATCATTATATTTGCATCCAACTTATGCTAGATGACATCAAAACTCTTCTGCACAAACGTACGTGTCATCTATCACACAAGTATCAATCAACCTTCCCACTCCCATTAGTTAGTTAGATACCTATGATACTGTTATATCAGTTAGTTAGAGATCTGTAACTCTGTTAGCACATTCGTTAGTCTGTATAAATAGTCAGTTGTAGCCTCAACAATATTCTTACGAGACTGTGAGTCTCCCCCTTTTCTAATATCACTGTTTAACTGTTTATCACATGAGTCTCTCCCTTTTCTAATATCACTGTTTCACTGCTTATCACGAGTCTCTCGCTTTTCTATATCAGAGTTTATCATACAGTCCAGTAAGCCCTACACATACAATCTCTTTTTTTTTTTTTTTTTTTCTCCAAGTATTGTTCATACTGTCCTACTCCCCATTCGCCATCCAATAGTTAGGATTCTGATAAAATAATGATGCTACAATGGGATAAAGATTGTTTTCTGTAAAAATTACTTGATCAAATAATAGTTTATTGGAACTCATAAGTCAGATTGGATATAAAACACTTGACATCACATTCAACATAAAACCTTAAGGCTTAATTTTATGGGTCTTGATTTTCATACATACCACTCAACTTTTGGAACTTTCAACTTACAGTTCTATTCCTAACACGGATTATGAGTAAGAAAAAATAAACAAACTCACAAAATGAATAGAACGCACCAAACAGATTCAGACAGAACAATTTTAACTATAACAAGTGACCGCGCATCCAACATCCTCGATTTCCTTTTATTAATTTTAATTTTGCAGGGAAGAATTTATCTACACAATACGATTAACTTCCCGTACTGACAATGTAATGCGGAATCGATTAAAATATAGATTAAAATAAGCGAACTGGAGATAAACGATTCTTAACAAAAAAAAAAGTCAATACAACAAGTAATCAAGGATTTTAAGGAACGAGCACGGCTCATCGGCAACCTTGTAGTGCGAATAGATTAATTTTCGAGTATAGCATCGCACTATATCTTGACCACAATACCTCACATACAAAATGTAATTGATGAAAAATCGTACTCATACAAACTATAGATTATTTATAATGGAAGTTCGAAGAGCTTACAACTCCGGCGCTGCTGTAGGATGAAACGGTGAGTTTCCTATCGGAGGTGTAGTCCTTAGTCAAAAGATCTACAAGCAATAACAAACCAAAACTGCTTAGTTTAATTTTTGTTGGATCGATAAAAGCGATGAGGAGGAACGAATAACGAAGAATGTTAGAGAGCATGTTCGTTCACCTTTGGCTTTTTTGCCGATATCGGTGAAGAGACCCGGTCCCTTGCTCATTTTCGATTTCAGAGAGATAGAGAGATCTTGATTCACTACGCTTCACGAAGCAGGGTGTGGCGAGGAAATGACGCCCTTTTTTCACGTTTTTATTTTCAAGTGTGAAATAATGTAATAGAGAATCGCGAATCTGGATGGTTGAACTGGCTATGTCCGATCCTGCGTTTCTAGCCGTTGATTTAGGAAGGGAATGTGATGCGTGGGACCATCGTGCCCGCTCTCGCTCCTTCTTTGATCTGTTTTTCAGGGTGATTTACAAGTTAACAAAACAATCCATCTACTCTACTAATTATACTTCACAAATGTCTGAAAAACATATGGAGTTTAAAGTTCATCAAAGTGATAATTAAATTTGAAGTAATTAAATAAATTTGTCTATTTTTTTCTATAAATACTTTTGTATCTTTAAATCAAATATAAATCTACCGATGTTATAAATTTGTTAAATAATTTGAAAGTAATTAATGTTTTTTCGAACTTTGATCTAAAATTAGAATTTGTTTATATCTAAAATTTTGATACATTTTAATCCTAAACTTTAAAAATGAATATAGTTATTTTAACTCAATTACGTCATTTTTTTTATGTGTAAAATTTAGTATGAGAGTTGTTTATATTGTTTCACACATTCCTAGTTTAATATCAGTTCAAGAATGCGTTTGACATTTCAAAAAACTTTAATGTAATTGAGTTAAAAAAATTATACTCATTTATTTTTAAAATTTAAAGACAAAAACATATAAAATAAAGATAAATTTTAATTTTTTTTTGTCAAAATTCAGACTAAAAACATAATTATCCTGATTTAAATTAAATTTATAATAATGAGTGTTGCACTTGACGATGATACACGTCACGTGTCTAACAGATCCCCTTCTCACAATTGCATTCCCTAATTATACATTAAAATAAAATAAGATCAGCATTGCCATCACCTCCTACATAGAATAGAAGAGAACTATGGTGGAAATGTTTTTTGAAAAAGAGAAAAAAATAAGTTAAAGAACTCATAAAGGAAAAAAAAATCATGATTGAAGATAATGATCGCAAATTCTTTATATTTTTGTAAAAATTTTATGTGTGGAAAGTCATGGATGGCTGTTGTTGATTTTTCTGCAATTTATATATTATTGTTCACACAAATAATATATTTTCTTCATCTCTAATTGTAAAATTAGTGTTTCTTAATCATTTTAAGTATAGATAATGCAGAGATTACTAATGTCACCACGATTTTATATGCATTCTTTCGCGTGTGGTACCTTTATTTTCTACAAACAATTTTGTTTTAGTTGAAATTTTTGATCTAGCTTTGTTCCTTGTTGTTCTTCTGGTATTACATATTATTAAATACTTTTGGTTTTATAATTTTAGTTGTTAAATCTTCGTCTCTTTATTTTAAAAAATATGAAATTTTAATTTACCTATTAAAATATCATTCATTATTTTTTACGAACAAAAAAACTATCACCCATTATTTTAATACACAAGCTAACATGAGGAGTTTCTTTTTGCACCTTCATATCATTTTTCCAACGTCTCATATAAAAAAAATATCCATTTTTTTATCATGCAATCCGAAGACAAAATGTCACATTATGTAATCAGTCATTTTTGCGAATTATCCAATTTAGAAGTATTTTTTATTATCAGTTTACACACTTAGGAAGCTAAAATGACTCTTTTTATTATGCTCGAAGACAAAATGTCAGATTATGTAATCAGTAATTTTTGCGAATTATATAATTTTGAAGCATTTTTTATTATCGGTTTACAAGTGACTTTCAGACGTTGTTACAATTCATAAAATTTCAGGATTGCACAGTCAATTTTTGACTATTGTATAATTTAGAAATCACAAATTTCATAATCAGGAGCTTTCATATCACATAATTTCTAAGTTTTTATTGCATAATTTCAAAGGTATTTTTAATTTTCAAATTACATAATTTAGTAAAAATTATTTTAAAATTGTAGAATTTAGAAGTTAGAAACACAGGTGGAATCAACGTGTTCCATTTTGGCCTCTTAAAAGAAATTGTTCCTCGTAATAAATATGAACTAATTATTTTAGTCTATCTCTCGTAACATTAAACTTGTGGATTTGAAAGTCAGTTCATAGTCCGAATAAAAATTAATTATTGTGTACAATATTAGGGTGTGTAATTTTAAAATTTTTATTTTTATTTAGTTAAATTAGTATGAATCATAAATTTTATAAGTTTATTTCTTAAAATAAGTAACATTTATAATTTTATAATTTATGATTTTTAAGTAAGTTTATTGAAAACAAAATTGACTTTTAATTTGATCAAATAAGGAAAGAAAGACGAAATTGGAAGTTAAATTTTATAGATTTGATGCATAAATAATTTAATTATGAATAGATTATATTGTGTAGTAGTTGTTGTTAAATTTTAGGAATTTAAATTAATGTGAGTTATATGAACCAGTCAACTTGTAATTGTTCCGTGTGTAGAATATGAGTTACTAAGAACGGCTTAAACGAACGAGTGAATTAAAATATTCGGTCTCATCTGCATTTCTTCCGTGAGTTTGTGATCCGACTCTTGTATGATCCGTTCCATATTATTAACTCTAGTTAAAAATAATTAACTTTTAAATTGTCAATAATTCATATGAATTTCATATTATACAATCCATAATAATTAACTTCTTCAACACCATATAATCCGAAAGTCATTATATAATTCAGTAAATGCTAGATGAGTTCTTTTACATGAAAATGCAAGAAGTATGTGTAGGTGAAGTAAGAAGCTTCCGGTCATCCATGTATATATGTACATTTTATACTCACAATCTATTCTTTTTTATAACCTTTAATAAAAAGGTTGTCCCAAATCTGATGGGCCAAAGAACTGGCCTAAAGGATAAAGCTGGTCCGAAGTTGCACTAATGTTTCTACTCTCACTCTCTCACAGATTCAGCCGTCACTTCTCCTTTCCTCTCACAGAAAACTCTGCTAGGGTTTAGGATTCTGCCATCTTCAAGCTAGCTCAAAGTCGATTTCTACTCCATCTCCTTCATTCGTTCCTTGAGTTGCTGTGTTTTTCACGCTTGGCTGCCAAAGTCCCTTTTAACGCCTTTCCAGGTATGAGAAGTTAGGGTTTGCGTCTTAAGCTTTATTAATGAGTTTTATGGCTATTTTCGTGATATAGAATGTATGATTGGAGTTTTGATGTTGTGAACATGTACTGTATGTTGATGTGAATAAAATGCTTGGTCTGTGTGTGCGTGAACAATGAAGGGCCTTGCATATCTCGCCCAAGTGACCTGTCTCGCTTAAGCGAGATTAGTAGTGCTCGCCCATTTCTGCCTGCGCGAGCTATCGCTCAAGCAATGAACTCTAACTTTGAGCGAGAGCACGTCTCACTCAGGCGAGGAGGTCTCGCCTAAGCGAGAGTGCGTGACAACGCCACTGTTCCTCTTTTCGAGCCCTCGCTTAGGCGAAGGGGGCTCGCCTGAGCGAGAGACCCTCTCGCCTGAGCGAGACTCCTCTACTTGAGCGAGGCGCTGGGCGAGAATGCACCAGGTTCTGTTTTCTTCGCTGATCCTTGTTTGATTAATATATTTTGGGATGATTTGGTATACTTAAAAATGTGAGACGCATGATATGTATGTATGAGACTGGTTCATGGATTCAATATGAGGGAATGTTTATAGAGTTGATATGAAATGTGGAGGGATTCATGGAACATGAATGGTGATCCTTGGCATAATATTGGCATGATATACAAATCTATTTTTCATGACTTTGGAGAGATTGAACTATGGTTGACTAAATATGAGATACGGATGAGGGGTGGTTACAAAGATTGGCATGATATTGACATGTGTGGAGTCAATGCGTAAATCCTTGGGACCTTTAGGTGAGATTTTAGGGTAGTGCTTCAGTGGTCGGGACGTAATTCCATGGCCCCTGTTAGTGGGTGCCCATGGTGGTGCCCCATCTATATGGTCTGGTAAGGATTCAAAGTAAGGTTGTATCCTGACACTCTAAGGAGTTAGTTAGTCTCACTTAGAGCGGACTGACTCATGTGGTGAGAGTAGCAGGAGGTCTGAAACTCATTAATGGCTAACCTTGTGTGTGAGGGAATTGATTCATTGTAACACTTGTAACACATAGTTCGGGGGTGAGCAGAGGTATCCACCACAAGTGCAAGCATCCGCTGAATCCGACCAAGCTATATGTATCCAGATGAGTCGAGTCGAGTCTTAGTGTATTGATTGAAAGGTCGTAACATGCTTGAGTAGTAGTTGTGTATTGTACATATATGTTGGACTATGAAGGTACATTTGATTGCATGATAAAAGTATTTTTGGCTCTAGCTTACCCTTTCTTGTTGGTTGCTTTGTATGTTGTGCTTCTATCTTTGCGATGATCATCAATTTTATTGATGGGAGCAGATGTGAGGGGTAATCGTGGTCAACAGGGGAGAGACGACTCTGCTGCTTAGTCATCTTGGAATATCTTTAGGGCTACGGCCCATGTACTTGTCAGTCTTTACATTTCTTTATGGTTTCAGTAGACTGGTTATCATATTCTTTTTGGTGGCACCGTCGTGTGTCTTGGTTGTAAGGCGTTACGTTTAAACTATAGAACTGTGCTGGTATATTATAATTGTGTGACGTTTTCTTTTAATTATACTCATTAACTAATTGGAACGGTATACACAATGCAAATTGGAACTAACGAAGAATGACATGCGATTTTCAAATAAAAAAAAGAGAAGTAACGGAATATTTAAACTAAAAAAGGTAATTAAATATATTTTTTCAAAATAGTTGTAATGTACTAACATGGTTATACTTTTCATTTTATAATTACCAGTTATAATATACTAAAAAATATATATAACATGAAAAACAATTGTTATTTTTTTTCTTCTTTTATCCTTATACAATTGAAAACTAATATAAGCTTTTAATAGTTATTTATGTTTAAAATGATAACTATTATTTTTGCATATAAAAACATATACACATTAATATATTTTTTATGATTTTTAAATTCATAAATACTCACAAAATATTTACAAATATGAATATTTTTGGGATATAATTATGATCAGATTGAGTTGCTAAAATTCTAAATATGAATTTGAGTACGAGTAAAAATAAAATAAAAAATAAAAAACCAAATTCACAAATTTTTATTTTCAGATTTTGACATAAAGATAATATGAAGTCTCTTCATTTCCTCATGTTTCGTGTTGCCAATCCCCACGCATTATGGTCTTTCGGGACGACCAATGTCCTTTTAAGAGAGAGACTCATTGGCAGACCAATAATAAAGGTCCGTGTCAGAAGCGTCCTTTCACGCGGTTTGCGTTTTGCTAAAGAGAAATATCTTTACGCGTTTTGTATAATACAACATCAATAATCTAACGTTTATAGGCGTACACGGTGAAATAAAAAAAGAGACTAAAGAACACCTTGGGTTCATAAACTAAGGATGAAAATGAAACCCCTCTAATAAAGAATCTCCACTAGTCATTTATTCTCTTTCAAACTTTACCAATTTCCTATATATAATAATATAATAACATAAAAACCTCACCAGAATTACAAAGACCAGAAGAACAAAGCATTCTTAATATTTGACCCGGGTTTTCCACCCTCCAGCCTCCAAAGACAGTTATTCTACCTACTGCTACAAGAAGTACAGCTTCTCTTACATGAGACGAGGTCTTAGAAACTTCATTCTGCTTTTCTACGAGGTCCACCCACACCTTCCTCTGTTTCCACGAAAATCCGTTCAAAGTTGGTGCCTAATTTCCGAGAAAGACTGCTATTAGTTGTCGTTATAGAATTGTTTTAAAACCTCATTTTACAACATCACTTTATATGACCCAGGTCTGAGAGAGTCCATTTCACATTTCGTAACTTACAGCAAAGGCATCGACGACAAAGGATATAGCTCATAGCAAAGCTAAGTGTGTTGGTTGTTGAAGGATGATGGATGGTTATTTGAATGAGAATTTTGAAGTGAAGCCCAAAAACTCTTCTGAAGAGGCTCTTCAGAGATGGAGGAAACTGTGCGGGTTTGTCAAGAACCCCAAACGACGCTTTCGTTTCACTGCCAATCTCACCATGAGAAGCAAAGCTGCTGCTATGCGTCGTACCAATCAGGTATCTATTTTTATTCACCATATTTTATGATGCTCAAATGATCTCTTAGGTATCTATGCTCAGAACGAAAAATATATTTTCTATTAATTACTCTTTTTATGCTGTTTCCATGATTAAACACTGAGAGAATTAAAATAAAAATAATTAGCCGTGCTGTGTTTGACCGTACTCAGTATAATATTGATGCTCAGCTACATCGTACTTGATGCTCCCATGGGTTTAATTGAATCCACAATTAAAAGTTAATGGGCATTAGGTCATGTTTTTCACCTTTCTTACATTATTGGAAAAATTAGGAGCTAGCTGGTTATTATGACTAACATTTAATTTACAGTCACAGTTGCTCTATATATGTTTAAATAGAATGTAATGTTCTTATTTTCCTTTATAGTGTACCTTTGATTTCTGTTGTTGTTATACTGTATACATTCTTTTATACATTTTTTAAATTTTCTCTTGGTTTGATGATTGTATAGAAAGTATCATGATTTTATCACCTCAACACGTAGAATGTGACATCTCCATGTTTTATTTATCCAAGACTTATTTTCTTCTTGCTGCAGGAGAAGCTGAGGATTGCTGTTTTGGTTTCCAAAGCAGCTATTCAATTTATCCAAAGTAAGTTTCTTCAGAATTATTCTTATAGCTTTTCTATTTAAGAGTCAGTATGTTAACTTGTGATCACATCCACAGGCGTGCAACTAAGCGATTACAAAGTGCCAGAGGAAGTTAAAGCTGCAGGTTTTGAAATCTGTGGCGATGAATTGGGGTGTATCGTTGAAGGCCATGATGTAAAGAAGTTCAGACTTCATGGTGGGGTTAATGGCATTGCAGAGAAGCTTTCTACATCAACCACTGAGGGGCTTAACAGTGACAGTGAATCATTGAATGGGAGACAGCAGATATATGGAATCAACAAATTTACTGAAAGTGAAGCTACAAGTTTCTGGGTTTTTGTTTGGGAAGCCTTTCAAGACATGACTCTGATGATACTTGGAGTGTGTGCTATTGTGTCACTGCTAGTTGGCATTGCAACTGAAGGATGGCCGAAGGGAGCTCATGATGGTCTTGGAATTGTTGCAAGTATCTTACTTGTTGTCTTTGTGACAGCAACAAGTGATTATCGCCAATCATTGCAATTCAAGGATTTAGACAAGGAGAAGAAGAAAATATCCATTCAGGTCACAAGAAATGGATACAGGCAGAAAATGTCTATATATGAATTACTTCCTGGTGACATTGTGCATCTTGCCATTGGTGACCAAGTCCCTGCTGATGGACTCTTTGTTTCTGGATTTTCTGTGTTGATTGATGAGTCAAGCTTAACAGGCGAAAGTGAGCCAGTGATGGTGAATTCTGAATATCCATTTCTTCTTTCTGGAACCAAGGTCCAAGATGGATCATGCAAGATGTTGATTACCAGTGTTGGCATGAGGACCCAATGGGGTAAGTTGATGGCTACTCTCAGTGAAGGTGGAGATGATGAAACCCCGCTACAGGTGAAGTTGAACGGTGTTGCAACCATTATTGGGAAGATAGGTCTATTCTTTGCAGTGGTTACTTTTGCAGTTCTGGTGCAAGGACTTGTAAGCAAGAAACTCCAACAAGGAAGCTTGTCGAGCTGGAATGGGGATGATGCGTTGGAGCTGTTGGAGTTCTTTGCAGTTGCAGTCACTATAGTTGTTGTTGCTGTTCCAGAGGGTCTGCCATTAGCTGTGACATTGAGCCTTGCATTTGCTATGAAGAAAATGATGAATGACAAAGCCCTTGTGAGACATTTGGCAGCCTGTGAGACCATGGGATCAGCCACAACTATATGTAGTGACAAGACTGGGACACTAACAACGAACCACATGACTGTTGTGAAAACATGCTTTTGCATGAATAGCAAGGAAGTGAGCAATAATAAAGCCTCTGGTTTGTGCTCTGAACTCCCTGAATCTGCTGTGAAACTGCTGCTGCAGTCAATATTCAATAATACAGGAGGAGAGGTTGTGGTTAACCAAAACGGAAAACGTGAGATTTTAGGGACTCCAACTGAGGCTGCAATATTGGAGTATGGTTTGTCTTTAGGTGGAGATTTTCAAGGAGAGAGACAAGCATGTAATCTTGTTAAAGTTGAGCCATTCAATTCCACGAAGAAGAAAATGAGTGTGGTGGTTGAGCTCCCTGATGGAGGCTTAAGAGCCCACTGCAAAGGTGCTTCCGAGATAATTCTGGCTGCTTGTGACAAAGTTCTCAACTCAAATGGTGAGGTTGTACCCCTTGATGAAGAATCAACGGGCCATCTTCAGGCCACAATAAACCAGTTTGCAAGTGAGGCACTTAGAACACTATGCCTTGCTTATGTGGAATTGGAAAACGGGTTCTCTCCTGAAGACCCTATTCCTGTTTCTGGATATACTTGCATAGGAGTTGTTGGTATAAAAGATCCTGTTCGTCCTGGTGTTAAGGAATCTGTGGCGGTGTGTCGTTCAGCTGGAATAACAGTACGAATGGTTACTGGGGACAACATTAACACTGCAAAGGCTATAGCCAGGGAGTGTGGAATTTTAACTGATGACGGCATAGCAATTGAAGGACCAGAGTTTAGAGAGAAGAGTGAGAAAGAGTTGCTTGAACTGATTCCCAAAATTCAGGTGCCACATACATTCTATATGCATTATATTTTGATTCCTTCAGTACAACTTAATCGTACACATGATCTATATACTGTTGTTGATACTTTAACTAACATAGTGTGTAATTCCTTTTAGGTTATGGCTCGATCTTCACCTTTAGACAAACATACATTGGTGAAACACTTGCGCACCACGTTTGGAGAAGTGGTAGCTGTAACAGGTGATGGAACTAACGATGCCCCAGCCCTTCATGAAGCTGACATTGGACTTGCAATGGGTATTGCTGGAACTGAGGTGAGTGCAATGATATGCAATGTTTTTTCCTTTGAGTACTACATTTTAGTCACTTCCTAGTTTTTAGTGGAAGAAGCTAATACCATAATATGTGTATGGTACAGGTTGCAAAAGAAAGCGCAGATGTCATAATTCTGGATGATAACTTCTCCACGATAGTAACAGTGGCCAAATGGGGACGTTCAGTTTACATAAATATTCAGAAGTTCGTACAGTTTCAGCTGACCGTTAATGTGGTTGCATTAATAGTAAACTTCACGTCAGCTTGCTTGACAGGTTAGAAAGTGTACCTTATTTTTTGCAAAAATACTTTACTTTTTCTTCTTATTGTTATTGATCTTGTGATCTTACGAGCATTTTCTCTCTCCAGGAACCGCGCCCCTCACAGCTGTTCAACTTTTGTGGGTGAACATGATAATGGACACACTGGGAGCACTTGCGCTTGCTACTGAACCTCCAAATGATGATTTAATGAAACGTTCACCTGTTGGAAGGAAGGGGAATTTCATCAGCAATGTCATGTGGAGGAACATCTTGGGACAATCCTTGTATCAGTTTATGGTCATATGGTTTCTTCAGTCAAGAGGAAAAACAATCTTTTTACTTGACGGCCCCAATTCGGACCTGGTCTTAAACACGCTTATCTTCAACTCATTTGTCTTCTGTCAGGTAACTTTTCTGAAAAGTTGACAATTTGCTTAGGATTATTTATAATCCAAAATGTTATGCAAAATGTTTGTTCGATCTTTGTACAGAAGTGTCTAACCAGATGCTTGTTGATTTGGTTTTGCAGGTTTTCAATGAGATAAATTCACGTGAAATGGAGAAAATAAACGTTTTCAAAGGCATATTGGATAATTATGTTTTCGTGTGTGTGATCAGCGCTACGGTTTTCTTCCAAATCCTAATAGTTGAGTACTTGGGAACCTTCGCAAACACAACACCTCTCACCCTGGCACAGTGGTTCTTTTGCTTATTCGTTGGATTTATGGGCATGCCAATTGCTGCTCGCTTAAAGAAGATCCCTGTTTGAAAAGCACGTGAATGGATAAACTCTTCCTCAAAAAGCAATCATTGATTATCATTAGTTGCTAGTAGTTATTGTTACATTGCTTCAAGGTCCCATTGTTCCTGTACATTCTCTAACTAATCTCGTATTGTTCGAGACTTTGGCTTGGAAGAAAATATAGAGCAGCGAAGATGATCACTGGAGTCTCGGAGCAAATGACCAACTACCATTAACCATTTTCATTCATACGTTGTTTATTTTCTTAGAAAGCACTATGATTTATGGCTTGTTGCTGTAAATAACTAAACTTTTACTAGCATTCCTCTGTTTATTTCAATTGTTATTTAGAAATCCCATTTGTTTCTTATTTCTATAATTGTGGTCCTGAATCGTCCCTTCCGTTATTTAAATACACTATTTCCTCGAGCATAGCCATAATCTTGTGTTCGCTGAGTTATAGCAAGCCGTAATATCAAACAAGAAGCTCAATCCTCGTAAAGCATCTGTTTTAAAAGTAAGTTAAGTAACAAACAGCTAGGCTTTGGATAAATTTCTGTGCAATTCAGATAAAAAAAAAGTAACAATGTTCTGGGAAATTAGATGGGGGTTGGGATGTATGTAATAATAAACCAGGCTAATACAATCTTAGAGGGTTTGGATACATTTCTGTACAGTTCAGGAAAAAACAAAACAACAATGTACTGGCAAACTTTCGTTTTAATGTTGCCAAGCATAAAAGTATGTACATCAAACTTTTATAAATCATACTCTTAGATTCCTACAGAGGAAAAAATACGAACAAATCAAATTTTCTAGTCATCAACCAAGGTGACTCTTCCAGTTTCATACAGATGATACATCCACTGAGGTTCAATCAACTCCTTTGCACGAATTAGTTTTTCCAGCTCATCTTCATCATTTTCTTCTGCAATTTCCCTGTCTATCTTGGGAAAAAGTTCTTGCAGAGATGACAGCATAATGTCACCCCAATTCCGGTCATCATGTTTAAACAGCTTAAGACAAACAAACCGCAAGAGTCCTAATAACAGCCCAAAGTTCTTCTGTTCTAGCCCAACAAGTGAAGAAACCATGAAAATATTGCCAACTACATCCATGATACTGGAATTTTTTTTCAGTAATACAATCAGCATTGCAAGAAGCTTATTGAATGCTGAAAATTTTTCTGGTTGAGAACATTCATCATCTTCTTCAGCTTCAGTTACTTCAAAAAGTTCAGTCTTGGCTACAATCAAGGGCCATTTTGGAAAATGCAACTTCATCTGTTCGGATACAGATGAATGTTCCTCATCAGAGTCGGTATTTTTTTGAAAACTTGTAGATCCCAACCCTAGGAGAACATCAGGCAGCCAAGTCTTTACTGATGCAACAAGACGCCATGCATACCCAGATCCCATACACAACTCAATTGAAATGATTAAATCAAGCATGTTATTTGCAAGAACAAAAGCTTCTGGTGAAGTTGAGGAATCACCAGACCCTGCAAGTATCACATTAAGTATTTTCGCTGCATACGTGAAAGAGCTTTTCAGGCAAATAGCACTATTTCTTTTATCCTCTTCCTTAAATTGAATTTGGTTACGATGCAGCTGGTCCAATGACGATATCATATGTTGCACACATTTTGATGTGTAATTTAAGAATAATCCATGCTTGGCAGGAGCAAAACACATAGCAGTGACATCAGCCATGAACTTGAGAACAGCAGTGAGCATCTTTACCACACAAAATACTTGTTGGGCATCATTTGTGGATCCTATGCATATGTTTGCAGATAATTAGTCACGGATAAAGAAATATACAAAGAAATAACATGGATCAGGTCTGCATACACAAATATAACTTGTCAAAAGTTTTGATGAGTTAGTTAGCAACAATGGGCAAAGACAAACACCACAATACAAACACATTCTCTTCTCTTCTGCAGAAAATTGAAGTTCGTCGAGTTCCAAGCTATATATGAACATTAAACATCATAATCACAAAATGTACTTAAAACAAAAAATTTAGGGGTCTATTTGATTTCCTTCTTTTTGGTTTCAGAATAATTTTTCATTCAAAATCGAAGATTGCTTCCAAAGTAAGTGTTTTCTCATCCTCTTCTGTTGTGATCCTAGTACAAAGATGTGGGTAATTGGGTGTAAGCTTGGTAGCTGTGCCGGGTGGCACCTGATACAGTCATGACTGTGCCAATTTTACCGAGATTTATTCATGATTTTAAAAGCAAAAAAACAGAACTTGAAAATAGAAATTAAAAATACTCTTCTGTTCTTAATACGAAAAAAGTAGTTGTCTTCTCAACAGACTCGATTTTAAACGGAAAGTGAGCCTCTACAAATTAAATAACATACATCTTTTTGTAGATATTGGGATGATATTTAAATCCTCATAGCTCAGAACAATAAATTGACATATTTGCTCCTTCTGTAGCAACCGTTGTCTACAATAATGATTTTTGTTACCAATAGTATCAACGGTTTAAAGTGCGACATTCTCTTTATGATAGGAATGACTAATGGTGCTTACTGAATATGAAGATCAAAAGACGAGAAACCTGAAAAAACAGTGCCTTATATGTATTTACTCACCTCGGTTACTTGGGCCACTTGCATCTGTAGGAGATAGCCTACGCCTTTTTGTGGAATTTTGATCCGTTCTATTGGTAGGCTGCGGTTTACATGAATCAGCATTGTGGTTTTTCATGATGTCACCTTCTCCAAGTAGTTTTTCCAAACAGTTGAGCACATGATCTATTGTCAGCTCCAAGATATTCTGCTCAAATGATTTTTCTTTTTAGCAAACAGATGGAATCAAATCAATCAAGCCATGGTTGAAACCAATCTGGTTAATGCATGATGTTATCTGATATTAATTCCTCAGTAAAAAGAATGGGAGTGTTATGAAAGCTGGCTCAGACCAGCCAGTCAAACTGTTGCGCCCTAGACGCAGCGATATATAAATGGTTTTAGCTGGTTTTGCACAAAAAATGCTATGGAATCGATTACTCAGTAAAACCAATTTGAATAGAAAAAAAAAGAAGAGGATATTTAATATTTTTTTAATATAAGAACTTTTTTTATTATAGACATGTTTGGGAATTTTTTAGTATAGTTCGTATCATTAACCAATGATTAGTTTGACCAATAACTTGGTAACCAAATACTCTGATTAAGTTAATAACTGGTATAAGACCAAGAACATTGTAGAAGGTCTTAAAAATAAAATTAATTAGTTCATGAAGTATAAACATTATACCATAATCTGCTGGAAACCTGAAAATTTCAAGTGATAAACAAATTCAACAGTTTGCCAGACAATTGCATTTTTTTTTGTTTTAGAAAATAATGAAAACGAAAAATCACCCAAAAAGACTGGCAAAAGAAGATACAGGCAAATCAAATTCCATGGCAAACGTATATTAGTCAATAAGTCAACATGAAATTGCAGTTCCCATAAAGCTCAAACTTTATTAGTGCACACTTCAATTCACCAAGCTAATGCATTTCTAAACTTCCTTGAAAGATTACTTTGGTGCTGGCCGCGGGTATTATGCATTTGATCAAAATTCATAATATATATTTTAAAATTCAAAGAAATAAGAGAAATGAGAAGCAAGCATTTTTTAAAACAATTATAATTTAATAAATTACCATAGGAAATCATTGGCATTAATGTGCAAAGCAATGAAAATGCACAAGATCATTCTAAGAACACATTAAAATCTGAGAAAATCAGAAATGCAAAAAAATTCAGGTAGATAAATTATAATAAGGCAAATATTTAAAAAGAAAGTGCAAAGATTCTACTTGCCTCCGACAAAAATTTAGAAGAATCATTCTTAGTTTTCTTCCTCTTTGAATCACCGTTTTGTAAACTTCTGCCAACGTTATCAACAGTCATTTGCAGAGCGAGGGCTATATATGCCAAAACAGGAGATATGTCCATGTTTTTATAGTGCACACAATGCACAATACTGACTTCAGAAATCACCTTGAGAGAAACAAACAACATCTCTAAACAATGAGATTTCATAATAGCCTTTCTGATATCTTCATGAAGAAGCAAATCTCTAACTTGCCATGCCACTCCAACAGCTACTGAATAATCGTCCTTAAAAGACTGCTTTCTGTTAATCATCTTCAATTTAATTGAAAATTGTCCAGCGGATTTAGATTTCTTACTTTTGGCAAATGAAAAGCTTTGATTTGGCATGTCTGTACCAAATTTAATGTGGCAACGATAGGCAGCCTTATGCAAGAAGGCCGCTAAGGCTCCAATCAAGTCATCAAAACCACCCAGTGAAAGTAATAACTTATGTGCAGACCTGATTTCTGTTTGTCGACCAACATCCTCAGTTAAACCACTGCAGTTTGTGACAACACCCATGCATTCTTCAAGAAGTCCAGCAACATCATCAGGACACACAGTAGAGACAATGTTGAATAAAGAAGAACGGACTTCACCTTTAGACACAAGAGATAGTAAACCTCTCAGTTTCTCTCCATCAAGTAACTCTTTGAGAGCACTTATATAGCGTGGTTCACCAGCTAAGTCATCACAAACATAACAAATAGCGGCAAGGAAACCATCAATCTGATTAGCATCTAGCTGATGTGGTGACAAAATCAAACTCAGGAATACTTTAACCAGTTCCATAAGATGAGATTTAGATGCTCCTTCCAAGATGGCAAACTTGCAAAATCTTGCGCCAGCCACTGGAGCCCTTTTTACAAGTGTAATGCAGCGATTACATGCTTCCTCAACAGGTACATTTGAGGGAAAGTACGAAGGTATAAGTAATTTTGTTATCTTCTGAGCTACAGGAGGTTGATCAATAGCAAGTGCAGACAATAGCACATCTAGCTCCGTCACCTATATAACAAATAGAAGAACGTATACTATTAAGAATTACACTAGACATAGAACCTTACTAAAACAATTCTAATTTAACTCATGTACCTTGTTGAACTGAAAATTTCTAACATCCTTTAGATGGACTAAGAGATCTACTGCAGCAACTCGTACTGCGAGGACTTTGTCCAGCATTAGGTGCTGCAGTCTTGGCAAGAGCACCTTAAGGATTTCGTGAGAATGGGGATTTCCAAGCAAATAAATGATTCCGTTTAACGTGGAAAGCCTAACATCAGTGCATTCATCACGAGACATGTCAACAAATATTTTTGTTAATACCTTTGTTATGATTGGTGAAGGAATAACTTCCCAAAACAGATGGAGGACGCGACAAGAACCTTCAACAGCAATTGTTCTCACTTCTGGACAATCATCCATAAGTAGCCTTTCTAACAGGAAAAACTGCTTATCAAGCAATGTATCCTTCTCCTCTTTTGTGGAATCTGGATCTTCAAGTGGAAACATGTCCAGAAGTAGATGCAATGCATTTTGACGAACATTTGAGTTTGCAACCTAGTAAAGAGAAGGCTATGTAAAACTTCGAATGCAGGGACAAAAACGAGAGATTGATGTAGATGATGTATATATCAGCAATAGCACTTTTACTAATTTAAATTTATTGCAACTCAAACAAAAATGGTTTTCAAGAAACCCAACTTTAAGAGGATCCCTTTAATGTGAGCATCATGAAATTATAACTTGGTATCACATCCATATAATTTGTTTGGTTCAAATGAGGGGAACAAAGGAAAAGAATGTCAGCGGAAGGAAGGAGAGGAAGAACCCCTTGTTTGGTTAACAAAGAGGGAGTTGGGAAAATAAAATAACCTACTAGTATACTTTTTCAATAAACAAATAAAATCATTAAACTTAAAAATTATTCAAGAAAACTCATATAACACCATTACAAAAAATACCTTCTGAACCTTTTCATGATCCCATCAGTTCCACCCTAACACTCCCCCTTTTGGCTAGTGATTAGCAACCTAATAATCAACATAGTCTACCCGCAAAAAACAATTCAAAATCAACATACAACAAAAGTAAAACAGAAGAGGGAGGGGGGCGGGGAGGAGTTTATTAACTCTATCTCCATTTACCTGCAGAGACCTAAAGACGACAGGCTCGGCGAGACGAAAAAGCATTTTCTCAACCCCATCAGTGGTCCTCTGGTTAATAAAAGCTCCCAAGACCCTCCTAATATACGAAGCAAAAGGTCCAGAAGCAGCATGTATGGCAGCATCAATCAAATCCTGCAAGAACCCATTCTCTATCTCGCTTCTCGAATCCCCTTGGCCAGCTCTCCACGCTCGAAACAGAATGTCCCCATAAGCCTCCAGCATCGACTTTCTCCCGAAGGGAATTTGGGACCGAATCATCGCCAACAGTTCCTTCCCAAGCTGATGGCTCAGCCCAAAGACAAATGCGAGAAATCTCCTCCCATCCTCCGCTTTCAAATACAAGGGCGAAATCATACACCGAATCAGCAACAGCTTCAAGTCATCGATGCTCTCGTCGTCGAAATCGAACAGAGTGAACGCCTCGCGGAGCACGCAGACCTTGTGCACGTCCACCTTCTTGTTGAGCGTGAGCGACCGCGACAGCAGGAAAGGGAGACTCTGCGAAATCAGCGACTCCCTTCCCTCCAAATTCTCCTTCCACCATTCCTCGCACAAACCCTCAATCGCCGACGACAGAGACAACTCCGACTCAAAAACAATCAAATTATCGTGCAGCACCTGAATGCCGGGAAGAAGAGCCGAGAGCAGGAACGGCTTTCTTGGGTGCGAAACGCACAGCAGAGCAATGTGGGCGAGAATTTCGAGGCGCGCGAGAAGTTCATGTTTCTCGTCGACGGGTTTAGGTTCGGAGCAGCGGGAGGAGCTTCGGCGGCGCTTGGCGGGAGGACTACGAGGGGAGCCAGGTTGTTGTTCGGAGTTGGACCCTGTAAGGTTCTGGAAGGATTGGACTGAGGCGGAGATGGAATCGGAGAGGGTGGAAGGGAGAGAAGCACACACAGGAGAGGATGGTTTAATGGAATGGATTAGGGTTTTGAATGAGGATTTTGAAGATTTGAGGTTTTGTTTGGTGGCTAAGGATATGAACTCTTCCGCTGAGGAGTGCAGAGAAGAACGAAGCCTCTTCTCCATCACGCTTTCTCCACTGTAACATCACTCACCTCCAAACTTCTTCGTTCAAATCCATAAAGAGAGGGAAAAGATTCTTTTTCAAATTCTCCTCTTCATTGGGCCTTTTTAAATTTCAAAGCCCAATCAAAATCCTGACACTCACTCTCACCGTTACTCCAACAAGAGAGTACAATTTTTCAGACAATAATAAATCCTATATTTCTATATTAAATCAGCGGTAAATTAAGTACCATGCACTACCTATTAATATAGGCTAATCAAGATATTTCCTATAACTTTATATTGATATTTAAATGTAGAGTTGATTTTCATGCTAAAGTACAAATCAAGTGATTAAAAAAATAAGTGGTTTGCCTTTAACTCTTTATCTTCTTCTCAAATCTATTTTTCGTCCATATAAAAAGAGCACTAATCATATATAAGTTGCTTGTGGATTAGAATCCTTATTTTAACCCTAAGATAACTAATGTTCTACATTTTAGTTGAAGAACACGTTTTAAACTTTTACAAATCAAGGACAATAATATGGATGGGTTATACGATTAGCTTATAAGTTCGTAAAAAAATTAAATGGTGAGTTAAATATTTTAGTTTGTTAGTCCATTTAGACTTGTTTCACATAATGCACATACCATGTAGGCCAACAATATATTGACCGACATTTAGTATGCATAGTTCACAATTACTTAAATTTATAAAAGTCAATTACAATAGCATAACAAATCTACGTGTCTCTTCTAATCAACTTGTTCATTTGTTATGTTTCTCCAATCCATTCAAAAGTATCTCGATCATTTACGTCCTGCAACATATTGTAATGGAAGTAAAGGAGGACTTTGGCCCCCAAATTCTTATATATATAATTTAACTTTTTAAAAAAATTTGATATGGTTTATATATTTGGCACCCTGAAAAAAAAATATACATCTATTTAAATATTTTGGCATCCAAAATATATGTTGAAAATCCATCTTCACGTCCAATCATCCAAAAGTAACTTCCTCATTTCTTTCTCTCTTTTTTTATTTGTTTTCAATCATGTTCAAAGTCATTTTCATTTTCAATAGATTTATTCTCTAAAATTATAAATTATAAACTTATGAATAATACTTATTTTAAGAAATAGACTTATGAAATTTATTATTTTTATTAATTTAATTAAATAAAAATAAAGTAATTAAAATCTTATTCTCTTGTATTTTATAGCAAAAAACAAATACAAAACAAAATAATTTCTTATGTGTATAACAGACCAACCCATAAACTCATAATCAAATGTTATGGAGAGTAAACTAGTCTATTTTTACATGTGAGATACGAGACAAAACAAATCAGGACGGATGAATTCACATTGTCATCTTACATACATATGTGTGAAGAATCAATAATATGTAAAACAACAACAATGTCGAATTTTTTTGTTGTTGCATGCGAAGGTTCGTATTTACAATTTAATGTTGTATATGTTAATCTTCATCTCATAACTCCATTTGAATATGTTGAAATTTACAACCTATAAATTCTGTTGGGTTAATTATTCGATAAATAAAAGAGGCCATTAGAACCAAAGTAAATGCACAATTATAATTTATATTGATTAGAAATGGAGTTATGAAAATGGAGTTAATAATTTCTAATTTACATTTGAAGTATTTTAATGAATTCATTTAATTTTAAATAAAAACTATTTTTATTATTAGTAAAACGTGTTTTCGTTAAAATTTTAATTTATAATTTAGGGTTAAATATGTTTTTGATTCCTCAAGTTTGAGTGAAATTTGGGTTTAGTCCCTCATCAAAACTTTTTACCAATTTAGTTCTTCATCTTTCAAAATGTATGAATTTAGTCTTTTTAACCAAATTTTGTTAAGTTTATATGACGTTTCGAGCGCATTTTATGATAGTATTTAAGTTAACAATGAAGCAAAAATGTGTCAAACAGTATAAATAATTTAAATACTATCGTGAAATGCGCTTGAAATGTCAGATAAACTTAACAAAATTTGGTTAAAAAGACTAAATTCACGCATTTTGGAAGATGAAGAACTAAATTGGTCAAAAATTTTGATGAAGGACCAAACTCAAATTTCGCTTAAACTTGAGCGATCAAAAACATATTTAACCCTATAATTTATATCGCTCATTACAAGTGTACAGTTTGAGTCATCTCAACAAATGCTTTGTTGCAGAATAACAAAAACACGGACAAGTAACATAATTGCACAGTTTTATGAAGTAACCAACGATATTCCAACACGATTATTTGAAAATTACGTTAAAATATAGCAAACAAACAATAATTTTGTGAAAAAAAAAAAAACTATGTGCATATGGCATATGTTATTAACACAAGCACATTTTTTGTTGGTGATATTTTTAGTTAAAAACGAGTGGGAGATAGATTTAAGGTGTTTTTTTAGAATTGTGTTTCCTTTTTCATGGAAACGTGTGCAAAATTGTAGACAGGCTCTGATAACTCATCCTCCTCTCTCCTCTTCTCTTTTGCATCATCCATATTTGAATTTTGTTATGCAAAAGGTGGTGATCTTCTTGAAAAGGAGAGTTTTACCTCAATAATTTATTTTAATTATTAGTTAAGGTTAAGGTGTTGAAGGATTTGATTCTGATTCCATAATATTTTGTTGTGTTTTTATCCTCTCTGGAATTGTATTCTTTTCAAGCAATTTTCAGAGGAACACTTAAAAGTTCAGACCAGGTAATCCAATTCACTTTCTCTCTTTCTTTTTCATTTTTTGGATCATAATTTGCTCTATTGATGTTCATTTGTTTCTTTTTTGTTATTTATTTAAGATTGTCAATTTATCCACACAAAAAAAAAACATTTGTGATTTGAAATTAAACACTCGATGTATAAATACTAATATCAATTAAGACAACTGGTTTTTAAAAGTTGAAAAGCTAATTATTTTCTGAAATATATTTAAAACTCCCTTGAGCTATGTAATGGACTTTCTGAGCCACGTTGAGCATATGAAAGCAAATATAATATCAGAATTTCTTAGAAAAAAAACATAAAGATGAAACCCACTTCACCAACCCTGATGTATTAAAGATGTAGATAAAATTTTCGTAAGATACTTTCTTTTTCAATTATGGTGAAGTTACAATCAGATAAATCAGCTTTAAGTTATATTTTTAACAAGATCATGATAATAATAATAATAATAATAATAAACATTACATATAGCATTGATATGGTAAATGATATTATATAGATAGAAAATATGAATATTCTTATATGCTTCTGATGATATTTATTATAAAGAACAGTACATTTGATACTAAGACGATGCTGGGTTTTAACCTTTCAAAAAATGGAATAGAATGTTTCCTTTTAAACTTTCACGGATGGAAATGTGTAATATAGTTTTTATTTTGTGAGAGTAATTTTTGTTATATATTATCAATATTAAAAAATTATATATATATATATATATTGTATAATTATTTTTAAAACTATAGGATTATTTGTTATTAGTTATATGTTTATTTTTTATACTAAGAGTGCAAAAAAATTAAGCATTTTTCACCAAAATTTCTTATTTAAAAAAAAAATAAGGATCACATCTAATATATTTTCATGGAAGAGGGACTTAGAAAGATGATTTTTTTTTTTAAGGTTTAAAAATAAAAGTTTTCCGCAACGGAGATATTAAAAACATTTAAATATTATATTCAAATAAATGCTCGATGTTTAAAGTGATATATTATTAAGTGATAATTTAATGTTTACATAGGTAAATAATGTGTTTCTTTACTAAATGATATTTTATATTTGTTTATGTAGGAAAAAGAATATAAAAAACAATGACTAACATGGTTTACAACCATTCTAAGTCTCTCCGAAATGGCAATAAATTAATTCCTATACCACCTACTATGTCACGTCGAATATCAATCAATTCATCTTGTGAGTGTAAGATATCTAATAATTCAAAATCAAGAAGACAAAACAACAATGACTCTTCATCAAAAAAGGATTTATGGGAGCGTCTATTTCATCAAGGTTATAAAGCAGATGTTTGCATTAACACTAATAGCGGTGGTGTTGTTTATGCTCATTCTAACATTATTGTAAGTTCATTCATTCTATTCCATTAAAGAACTTTCTTATGATTGTATCATGACATTATAATATGATATAGTAAATGATTAAATCATGTTTAATTTTTTTTGTAAAACATTGTTTACATATATAAAATAAAAAATAAATTCATGTTGACATTGAGTTAAGGATCTTTGGAATATTATTGTATTAATTTATTATGATTGTATTAATTATTGTTAAACATACGTATGATCGATACTTGAAAACACATTGATTTTTTTTGTCTTCCATTGTTGAAGTCACTGACGTCATATTATCTGAATAGGCCATGGCTTCTTCTGTATTAAGAGGCATGCTAAAGCAAGCACATCGATATGGTCGATGGCGAATCATCTCAATCATTGGAGTTCCACATGATGCAGTTCAAGTTTTTATTCGATATTTATACACTTATAGGTATGTTTGATTAGTTGTCATGTTGGCGTGGAAATCATTAACAACACATAATGTTTGATAACATTTTAAATTTTGCTTATTACACTTATATGTAATTGACTTGTTAGTGTAATTAAATATGATAATGAGAGTTTGTGACCTTATTTCACTATATTCACTATTCATTGCATTATATTTCTCTAATATACACTTGTTAAAACATATTGTTAATTTTGTTTTATAGTTACGAGAAAGAAGATATGGATGAGTTTGTACTACATTTGTTGGTGTTATCACATGTATACATGGTTCCTCACTTGAAGTGTGAATGTGAACAAAAACTAGAATTGGGTTTACTCACTATAGATAACTTGGTTGACGTATTTCAACTAGCATTATTTTGTGATGCTCCAAGACTTAGTCTCATTTGCCATCGCAAGATACTGAAAAACTTCAAAGTCGTTTCAGAATCAGAAGGATGGAAAACAATGAAGTTAAGTCACCCACTTCTAGAAAAGGAAATTTTAGAGTCAATGATCGACGAAGAAAATGTAAGACCATCACTTTTTTCGCTTTATTCTATCTTGGCTAAACTATCCATTTGTTTTTATATTTGTTTTCATTTTAACTTTTAGTCTCTATAAACTAAAATATATAAATCCATAAAGTAGTTTTTTATGACAATTTATAATCGTTAAAAATATTTTGTTGCAAAGTTACACCATTCAATCTCTTTTCAGTCTTAACATGTAGATTCAACTTAAGTTATATCCATATTAAGAATTAAACTTGCATTTTTATTTGTGGAAATTAAAACTCGATAAATGAACAAATATATTACCAAATAAACAACTCAATCATTTTTGCTTACCTTATGTCATTAAATTTGATTAGTCGTTTATCTAATTGCTTTTACATAAATTTATTACACAGATGAAAAAGGAAAGAATCCGAAAAATGAATGACAAAAAGGTATATCTACAATTGTACGAGGCCATGGAAGCTCTTGTTCATATATGTAGAGATGGTTGTCGAACTATTGGTCCTCACGATAAAGATCTTCGAGTAAACCAACCATGTAAGTATTCAACATGTAGCGGATTAGAGTTGCTTGTTCGTCATTTTGCTGCATGTAAGTTGAGAGTTCCTGGAGGTTGTGTTCATTGCAAGAGGATGTGGCAATTATTAGAGTTACACTCTCGATTATGTGTTAATCCAGACGATTGTAGAGTTCCTTTATGCAGGTAATTAAAAAGAATACGTATTTTATTTTGAAATTTTACTTTTTGCAACATAATCATCTACTACAATAGTAACACATTTTGTGATTTCAGGAACTTTAAGGAACGAATATCAAAACAAAGCAAGAAAGATGAAATTAGGTGGAAAATATTGGTTGAAAAGATCTTGAGAACAAGAGGAATCAGGATAGCATCATGTTTTTTGCAACAATGATTATGACCTTGTGGTAGATACATAAATTTTGGATACTAAGAGTTGGTTTAAAACCAAATGTTAATTGTATATTCAAGTTCTGTAAGTGTTAATAAGAAAATATGATCAAAGATGACAAATTTCTCTTTGTTCTTAATTAAACAAAATCAAATAGAGGAATATCTTTTCTAATATGTTTTATATTTTTTTATGACATTGTTTGTTATGTTCATTTACTTTCTTATTCTTTTGGTCATAAAATTATTTATTATCTAACGATGGACCAATTTTTCTTTGATTTCATTGACTTCCCAACTATTCCCATGAAAAAATAGTTTTCTTATAAATCATCTTGAGGTTCTAATTAGTTGATCTCCAAACTCTAAACACAAAGAAGCTTGACAAAGACGATGGAAAAAGTTTGTGGTGAAGATTTGCAACCTCAACGAGCGCCACCCAGGATGTACCTCAAGATGTTTGAAACAACTCAAAGGCTTTGTTCGTATGGAGGAGTGGATTTGTGTAGATTTAGGTGGATGGGTTTTTGTGTTTTTTTTTAGTGGATTTAGAGAATAAAGTGGGTGGATTTGGAGATAAGTTTTATGAAAGTTAGTGAAAGATTTGATTGATGTGATAGATAAAATTAATTGTTAAAATAGATATATTTATTAAGTTACCATAATACCTTGTGTAAAAAAAGATGAATTTTTTGAATTGATGTTGTTAAAATAATTTCTAAATTAATTAATTTTAATCATAAAAATAATTAAAATTAATTCAAAAATAAAAAATAAAAACTTTGAATTTTTATTAATGTCAAAAAATACAATCAGAAACATGGGGACTATCCATTGTGACAGCAGGTTGTGATGGAACCATAAAGACATTCCATAACTTTGGACTTCCAATTAGGCTTTAGAACACTGGCATGGCTTTGTGGAGTATAAAATAACTGCTTACTTTGCATTAAAGGTTCTATGGTTTTGCCTTTCCATGTTAAAGGTGGTAAAAGATGGAGATTCATAGAAGAGTTTGAGGGCATGGGATTCGTAGCATAACCTACAGAAAAATTGAGGCTTTGAGTAAGAAAGACGTTTATCTTAGCAGTGTTGTGCTCAACTACGACTATTCTCATTACTGAATTCATGATACATGTCAAATATTGTTGACATATTCCACGAGTTTGTAAATTTACAAACTCCATAACGCCTCCACCTGCAAACAAACCAAACAACATCAAAAATAACTCACTCCTGCAAAAAAACCATCAACTCCGACTGACCACCTTCACCAGCAGTGGAGACACACAACTCCTCCAGCAACTTCAGCGACTGCAAGTAACTTCTCCACCTGAAAAACCCAAAACAGAACGTCAAAAAAATAAAATAAATAAATACCCAACGACACCGGTGTCGTAACCGGTGTCATTCCCTTTATAAACAAGACACCGATTACGTAACCGGTGCCATCCACTCAACACATTGCAGCACTGGTTAGCTAACCGATGCATATCACCACCCCACCACGTCCAAGCACAGTTATCACCTAGCCACCACCTCGTACAACCACTGCCACCCTTTCATCCTCTTCCTCGCCCACCACACTGAACCACCTCATCTTCTTCCCCCTCCATTGGACTCAACAATCACACCACCCCACCACGTCCAAGCACAACAAAGGGTAGTCTACCCAAACCATATGCACTATTTTCGCATTTTTGAGGGGATCCCCCAAATACTCTCTCGCATATTCCTTCAAATTATAAAAAACAAACGCGCTGGATCCCCAACATCCGCTCTCTCAAATCTGGTTCAACAGTGTAATTCGTTCAAACGAACACTGCGTAAATCCCCCGAACAAATGGCTTTAAGCCACCTCCAAGTCTATATCACCACAAAATAAATAATGTTGGAGCGAAGAAAAAGAGTGTTATGGGAAGAGAGAGAAACTCTAACGCCATTAATATTATTAACAAAATTGATACAAACTTTGAAATAATAATAAAATGAAGTTTAGTAAATAGTGTTGGGACGATTTTTTTTTTAATTCTAAATAAAATGAATAAGTTATGATAGGTTTGATTTTCCATGAAATTACCTTAACCTTTCTATTTATTTAGTAGACAAAATTTTAAAAGAATTTAATGATTTTATATATCTCTCTTTAGGCGATCTAGACGAGGTAAGCCAAGTAATTTAATACCTAAATAAACTCAATTTTAGTTTTGAGCAAGTGTGCCTACTAAAAAAAGAGTGAAGGAATGTTGTTTTTTTCTCCAAACTCATGGTTTGTTCGTGCAACTTCTTAAAGTGCTTGATAAATATAAATTGTCTATGCTTTAAATGTTTAGATTATGAATTTTGGAAACATGTTTTGGAATGTATAATTTAAAATACATTTCTAAATTTAAAAATATATTATAGATTATGTAATATATATATATATATATATATATATATATATATTCTAGATTACACAATCGAAAAACACATTTTAGATTATGTATTATACATTTATGAATTTTAGATGAAATACTCTATAATAAATTTAGAGATTATATAATTAAAGGGAATTTCATTTTGCAATCCCATAACTTCTTTTGCACTCTCATATATTTTAAATTTTAAATTTCCAATTATACTTTTAAGGTAAATATAATTTAAGATTGTAAGATTATAAATATTTTGGACTATACAGCCCATGATGTAAATTTATATTTTAAATTATACGATGTATAATATAAATTTAAAAGATAATCCAAAATAAAATTTATCTGTAAATTGTATAATTCAAAATATAATTTATATTATTTTTTATTAATACAAATTTTATTACGCATTGTAAAATCCATCATACTTACTGATTGAACAATCCGAAACTTACATGAGTGGTGCGCATTGGTATATTAAATGATACTAAGCTCAAATTGATAAAGTAAGTTGATAAACTAAGGTGGAGTACTTGTCTCTTGAGATGCATCAGCAATTTTACCTAATGCAACTACCGTTGCATGTGCTCCTCCATCACCGAAAACAATCTACAAAACATTAAGTTTTTGTCAAAAAATCAAAGTCACACACTAAATATAATAAACAAAATTAAATATTATATAAAAATAAAGATCCATAATACTATTATTTAAGAGTTTAAAATAAAAGTAACGTTATAAAAATATATATATATAATTCAGAAAAAAGACCTTTGTTGTTATAGGCGATGCTAACTAACGTCGTGGAAGTGTGCACGATATCAAGGGGGTGCTGGCTGGATTTAGATTTGGACACAAAGGAAGGAGAAGGAAGGGTAAAATTGCCATTTGCTCACCCTTACAGAGGTGTGGGTAGAAAAAATAGGGGTGCAGGAAGCCATTTTCAAAATTCAAAATGTTGTCTATGGTGAACAAATGAACTTTGCACGTATAGAATGGCAGAAAGAAAATACGAGAGGCTAAAAAAAATTGTCGAAATGCTTGTATTTTTGTGTGGTTATTGGTTTGGGCCGGAGAAAGAAAAAAAGTCATTTCATTAGAAAAAAAGGATGAGAAATTTCTTTCTACACCCCACTTGTTCTTCTTGCACTCCCATAAAAGTGTTAATCCCAGAATTACTTCTCATCAAAATTCCCTTGTCCTTCTCCACTCATCAAACGGTTACCATCCATCTTTTTCTGCAAAAAAACGTTCCAATTCTCTCTCTCCGTTACACTTTCCAGCATCACCTTTCAATTCATAATAAAAAATAGGTAGAACGTGAGTCAGTTCCCTGAAATATTGTCGCCGGCGACGATAGTAAAGAGCAAAATGAGCAAAATGAAAGTGTTGATTTTGTTTTACAAAAGAGAAAAAAGAGAAAAGAGGATGCCACATACTTCATTAAGAGTGCAACTAATAATTAAGCGTTCTGACACGTCAACTAATTTGTTCTAATGTTCTAATAGACTCATTTTGACCAGTTCATGCCAACAATATTTTAGTGGTAGATAATTAGATATTTTTGGTATATGTTCTTCCAATTATGTAACACAATTTTCAATTTAAAGAAATTCTCAGGACCATTGAGTGGTGGATTCAGAGCACACAAGGTTTTGTTACGTCGCTTTACTCTTTTTTATCTGGACTTTGATAGTTGCGCCGTTACCCGTGTTATTCATGCGATTAAATGGCGTCTTAGTCAGTTACCTACCGTTTACATTTGAATTTCTCCGTCAAAATATTTAAGATCATATTTCTGCTGGTATTAGATAGAAAATTTGTTGTTACTTTTTAACTTCAATATGATATATTATTGGCGTACATTGTACATGTATTTTGTTCAAGGATCCTGTCTCTCACGCGTGTCTTTCAGGTATGATCTACAATGGTTCAAGATGGAAGCTATTTTAGCAGGTTCACTGTGGATCAAGTTACTCCCATAATGATTCACCCAAGAAAGGTACAGATATCAGTGTCTGATTGTATTTAAATTACAAGAATTTATTGATGATGGTGACCATTATAACAATGAAAGAGTGGTTTAAATCTAGTCAACGTACTGTTATCACAATGTTTCCTTACATTTTAGTTTACAAATTGCTAGAATTTTATAGAAATTGATTTTATGATTAACTGTTGATAGAAAACTATCGCCAAATTGAATTATTAGATTCTTTTTTTGATCTCGTTTCCTCCTTGCAAGTCTTCTTCAGTGGAAAAAATATAATAACCCACTAGAAACATAAAAGTTATGTATATATGATGTTCAGAAGAGAGGAATTTGGCTCAGTAAACAAGCCAGTGGAACGTTTTGACGATGAAATTTGCTTACTGGTAATGTTCACTTTCGAAGCTCACTAATTGATTGGTTTTTCCATAGTGAAACAAGAGTGCGTAAGAGATTGGAGTTTATCACCCACTGCAACATTTATTTTCTTATCCCACGGTTCTAGGGCTGCTGCTTCAAACATTGAATGTATTGAAGACTAGTTACAGAATCTAGTGCAAGTGCTGCTGTAAATCTTAAATGTTGGGCACACACAAAGAGTTGCTGCAAAATTGATATTTATTATTTATAATTGATTTAAAAAATACATATAGGAGCCTCTTAAGTGCAATCGAAACGTTCTACAATATGACAATTGTGTGGAGCTCTGACCTAATAAAATCTATTTTGACTGTAGAATATGTATTGGAGAAGAAACAAAATGACGCATTCACTGCACTTCCCATTTAAAATTTTATTTATGCTTCATACGAAGTAGGATGAGGATGCCACGAACCTTTGCATCCCATTTCTGTATACTGGGAAACCAGCGAGTTCAGTTTCTTAACCCCATCACCACCATGCATTTTGGAGTTTTGAGTGTTTGATGTTCAGTCTCACGGAGGGTTGTCTTTTCACCACCATTACAATTGAAATGGCCCCAATGAATCCAATCCTGGGAAGGTGGCTATCGAAAAGCATTCCTTTACTTTGCCTGTTATTCTGAAAGACTGTGGTTTCTTTCGTATTCACACACTAGGGGGATGAACTTTCCTCGTCCGAGCTTCTATCATGCTTTGGATGGTTGTACCTATTGAGAACGGGTAATGATGCACTTGGCGGTATTCGGAAAGATCTGCCAGAACCACCAACAATTTTATCATGCATTTTCTCCACTTCTTTGCACACTAGATCCAAAATACACAGAAAGTCTCTTACAATCATGAAAATTCTGAGAGGGTGGGCTTCTTCCTTTGCTGCATTACCATGAAAGTATTCCGTGACTTCTTTTACAAGGTACAAAGCTTTTCTCTCATCCGCTTTAATCTTTACAATTTCATCTTCAGCATATTTTAGAAATAGCTTCGTAGAGTTAAAGAAATTGCCATGCACATCTGGCTTTTCATATTGCAAAACCAATCGCACTTTATCAAGCCCTGTTTCAAGCTTTGAAAGATAGCTGCTCAAGACATCTGAATCCATTCCAGCTGCCTTTTTTACATTACTAAGATCTCTACTAAGTCCTGCCACAACTTGCAATCCTTGCTTCTTAAACTCATCCTCATTAAATTTGGAATCCATTTTCACATTCTCGTTTGCAGATTCAGCTCCTGCACCTTCAGATCTAATGATCTCTTGGACCACAAAGTGGAGCAATGTGGTTTTTCCATCTGTTCCCTTTACATCTACTAGTTTCAAGAGTGTCTCCAGTTTGAAAGCTTTAGCATCCCCTCGATTAGTGCCAACATTCATTCTGTTTCCCGTCCTTAGAACAGCTTCAAGGAGTTTGAGGAATAAGCGGCTGTTCTTTAATTCATCACTTGCAGCCTGAAAGATATTAACAACTGAATTGTCAGTTTCCTGTAAGAGATCAAGAAATCAAAGATAACAAGGAATTTGTGCAAAAGAACAAAGATATAATAAGGGGTTGAAACTAGACCTCCATGGTTTGAAAAGACTTTCTAAGGTAGTTAATTTCTGAATCAAAGTTGGCTCTATATAGCATAGCTTCAACTCTTTTAAAGGCAAAAGGGATATCAAGCACTGCTTTAAGAAACCTTTCTGCAGATCCCAGTTTTGAGAGATCACCATCGTAGTTTTTAAGCTTTATCTCTTCCTCTTTAGTCGGAGCCATCTTTACTAGTGTTTCCAATAGCTCAGTGCCCAAACCTTCAGGATTCCCTGTTTCATCCAAAAATATACCGCAAATTAGCAAAGTGAAAATACATCCTTTGCTGTTCTCAAGTGAAAATACAGGATGTAGATAAGGAATTGCTTTTAAAAACAAACAATAGGCATGTCAAGGAAAATTTCTTTCAGTATCCTTCTACTCCTTTTCAAATGACTATATCCCGTGCAAAATTTACTTACACAGATGCATACAATGGCCTTCTTTGCCTGTATCCGAATCACCATATTTTCTAATTTCTATCAATAGTTTCTAGATAGGTATTACCCCAATATCTCTTCGATATACAATAATTATGTATTCTTTCTTCTCATGTGTAGTCATACATCCATCTTGATATACTCAATTATGCTAATCCCATTTTTTTTTCTCTTGCATCTTTACAGCCTAACATTTACTACCACCATAGGTACGGTCAGATCATATAGTAGTATGACAACTTATGAATATGTACTTTAGAATAAAAAATAACTCCTGATGTCTTTCTCCATTTTAATCACTCAACTTGTAACCATATTCATATATTACTCTATCATTATGTAATATTGATCCCCATAAAATTAAACTTAGAAACTTGTGGTATTACACATTTTTCATTTTCTTCTCCTTAAGCAAAAAAGCTTTGATTTCAATCTGTCTCCAAAATTCAAGTTTAGAATTTTTTTTTCTTGATTACTCGATCAAGACCTTAAAATGCATGCACTTGAATAAAACCTTTTATACATCGCTGTAAACACATCCAAGACTATATATTAAACAAGGATTTAATATTATGGTGTAAACCTATCGTTACAGGAAAGTCCTCAGTCTTGTCTTCACGAGTTTTCATGCTAGTAATTACTCTATCATATGGCTGCTTTTACAAGGATAAAAAGCCTTACGTCCGTCTTTTTCTTTACTTCGGTACTTTTTATCAACCTCCACAGAAGATAAACACAATTAAGAACTAAGAATAACTTTACTTTAAATTTGAGTCTAAAATATAATGGCAGGCTTTTTATGGAACACGTTACAATTAGTAGTTCTATTTGAGGTGGATGTACAAAAGTAAGGTAGATCCTCTGTTAAGAATAAGAATGAATAGACAGTAAACCTGCATGACATTTAAATCTTTGACAGCAATATACTTTAAACCGTTTCTAGGAAAAACTGCTGACAGGCAGTGGATTATAAGGAACATAGAACCGAGAGTTACCGCTTACTGGCTTGTCCCCAGTTTATATCAAGGAATTAGATATCAATCAGTACTTCTAAAGAAAAAGATAAACACTGACACAAAGGCAAAGATTAAAGAAGAAATGTTGTACACCCAAAAGGAACAATAATCCCTCTTTTGGATTGGAGCACTAGAAGCAAGAATGGTGATTAAAAAGAAATGTGGTACACTCAGAAAGAACAATAATCCATCTTTTGGATTAGAGCACTGGAAGCAAGCACGGTGTGCTGGTCTGGTTGTGCCATGTGTGAAATTGCACAGCTAGGAAGTTTTGGAATTGTAACAGTGATAAGCTGATTGACTACAGTGACCATGTCAGTATTGAGTTTAATGACAGTAATTCCAATAGAAATAAAAGAATAGTTTGTGAAGAAAAGATCTTTCTCAGTTTGGACTGGAGGATGAAGTGGGGTGTGATCCCACCTTAGTGGATGTTCAATTATTGTTTTATACTTCTAAAGGATGTTTTATGACCAAGATTATCATAATTTATGAGTTGGATTGTATCTTGATCGCACTCTTAAGATCACAGTTACTGAATACCTAATTTCATAGTTCAACATAATAATGCACATGGCATAATGCTGCTCAGACATTCTCATACTTAATTTCAGATGCTATGATGGTGACTTCAAGTTGAAGTACTTGTACTATACACTCTGTTTCTTGTATGATTTATTCCCTCTACATCGCTGGCATAAACAGTGGTGGAACTTTATGCCCCTCACTCCATGTTTCCCCACACAATACACAGAATCGAATATATTAACATATCTTAGAAGCGTTCTTTTGGTAGGTGATATTAACAACCTAATCAAGGGAATACTGCACATGAACTCAATAGTCAACACTGTAGCTTAGGGCCCCAAAAATGTCTAAAAGTAAGATGAACTAATCACCCTTTTAATATAATTTACCCAAATTAGAAATCTATGCTCAAGTATCATGTCTAATTAGATCCCCTAATTAGGAAGAATGAGAAAAGCAAGTTACCATCTAAAAGAGCTTCAGACACCTCCTCTCTGGTCACATTCAAAGCCCTGAGCAGTATAGCTATGTTCTGTGACTTCTTCGGGTCTAACACCCTGTTCTCATGATCAACCGAAGGAAGAACTGATTTTTTGGGAGGCTCTTTCGGGGCAGAATTGGTGGCTTTGCATCCAAACAACGATTCCATCATGTCTTCATTTAACCTATTTAAAGAAAAACGCCATATCATAGAAACAAAGGAACATTAGCTTACAGTTATACTAATACCGAATACTATCTCAAGAGTTAGTTAACTAATTTAACTCACTGAAACGAGCTTGATTTTATCTGGTCCCACACTGTAGCACGGTCTGAGGTCGCACGCACTTTATCCCAATGCAGAGCCTTTAATTTTGGTTTGGTTCCATCCCTGTCATTGGGTTCAAGCCTCTCGGAAGAGCTCACACTCTGTTCAACCTCTTCTGAACCTTTCGTCACACTACCTTCAATTGGTGACCAAGACTGCCTCTTTACAGATGCAGAATTAGAGGAAGCACTAACAGCCGGAGACACTGATTTTCGCGGCGGCGGTGGAGGAGGCGGAGGTGGAGGTGGTGGTGGAGGATTGATTAAACTCTTTGACACATGCGAAACAGTGTCGGTTGTTGACTGAAGATGCTTCAAATTCGGAGGTGGGGGAGGCGCCGAAAATTTCGGCTTTCTGGAATGCTTAGGTGGCGGCGGCGACGGTGGAGGGGGCTGCTTTATAGACGGAATGATGACGTGGCGTATCTCCGGCGAGGGTGCCGAAAGGCGTGACTTGGGCGAAGTTCTCTTGGAAAACGGAACAACGGGTGTGGGCGTGGAATTCGTGTCACGCTTCGCAGGACTACCGTTGACAAGAGAGCTCTGCCGCGAAGCCGGCGTATAGTATCCATCAACCGACGAGTTCTGCGGCGAGTGAAACGCCGTGCCGCGGCTTTCCTCATCGGACTCAGATGAGGAGGAGACCGCCGGCGGGTAGTTTCCGTCGGGAGGCTTACTGAGCGGCGGCATTGGCTGCAACTCAGGACTTGGACGGTAGCGATCGGATCGCTTGAGCTTGTGATACGGCGATCTGTTGGCCTTATTAACATCTCTGTTGTCTCGCGAGTCGTTGGTAGAGGCTCGCGTGGGTTCCACTGTCCCAATGTAGAGGAAACTCGACGGTGGCGCAGTTGAATCAACCTCGTTTCTGTTTGAGATATTGCTATTGTTATTGTTATTCCCACTCCCAGCGACGAGTTTTTGAGACTCCACCGGGTGTTTGGCTCTGTGTTTGTACAAAAAGAAGGCCAACGCTGAGAGCATTCCAAGGGTCACAATCCCCACTGAGATCGCGATTGCTACTTTCTTTGTTCCCTTTGTGGGTTGTGTCGCAGTTGGGTTTGCAATTGAAGTGTTGGAACCCGACGGGGCTGCTTGGCTCTGATCCGGTGGGGGACCCGCCGGGTACTCGTGGAAGAAGGGGATGTTTCCGCCTTCCGGAGAGGGCGGAGTCTCCACCGGAAGTGGTGGTGGTGGTGCCGAACTCGCCGGGAATAATGGCTGGTGCAGAATTCTTCTTGTGCCAGATTCATTAGCGCTGGTACTACTATTGACCCTTTTTGCAGTGTTGACTGGGATGGATAGGAAGAGGAACAGTGTGAGGAAGTAGAAGAAGCTCAAGTGAGGAGCTTTCATGGCGAATTATCGTGGGGTTGCCTTGTTATCTTTTCTTTCACCCAATTCATGTCTGGGTTTCGTTTCTTTCCCGCAAATTCCTCACCTCGAAATAAGAGAGAGAGGAAACTGTGTAAAAGAGAGAGAGAAAGAGAGGAAACTTCTTTCGGCTGTAATGTAATAAGATCTGGATGCTACAAAGCTTCCGTCAGCAGGAGCCGTTTTTATTTTATTTTATTCTCTCTTTTTTCTATGTTTTTTACTTTAATCTTTCTTTTTCAATTTATGTCATTCTCAAATGCAATGTTGTTGTTTCTAAATTTTACTAAATTATGAATTACAGTGTAGTAAACGAAGTCAATGAATACAGAGGAAAGATTGTAGCATTATACTATTAGTGGGAATGAAACGTGGCAATGTTCTACGTTCTTCATTTTCGCATTATATATGAAAATAATAGATAAACATATTGTGGATACTTTAAGTTAACTTCCCTTTTTTTTTTTTTTTGCAAGTAATGAGGGAAAGGCACAAATTCGCGCTTGTTGGTGTTATATTCTTTTTGTATGGCTTTCCTTTTACTTTCTTTGTCCAACTGAATGAAAATTTTATTAATTAAATATAAGTTAAAAATTAGTTAATTGTATGAATTATCATTATCATAATTTTCTGTACACTTATGGTTGATTTTGAATAACATCATTTTATCTATTAATTTTTTACCATTGTTTGTTGAATACACCGGTTAGGAGAAATAAATAGTAAAATAATTCAAAAAATATTAACAAACAAGGATCTTGTGGAGAAAATGTGGCCACACACCAAAAAGTGGACAACCAAAATAATGAGAAGACATAGCCATTGGATTCTATTGCACTCCATATTTGAGGTGCGTCCATCTTGTCTTGGGTCGTGTTGGTTTGTGAAAACTATCAAATGGAGGGTTTGTTTATTGATATCCTTAATTTATAAGCACGTGTATTTTGCTCTCGATAATTATTATAATTTTCATGAAGATAAATTATGAATATTATTTTTAAAGAGTGAGAATTATTGTCGGTTTATTTTAAGAAACATTATAAAAAATAAAAATATATACTTTTCATTTGATATTGTTTATATATAGAGTATTTTACACTTAATAGGTATAATAAAAAATCATATATAAAGAGTACTAATATAAATATAAAAAAATATGAAGGAAAAGATAAAGCAAGAACACAAATAGCAGAAATAAAATACCCATAAATTTAAAAGATAGAAAATAAATGATTATATATGGGATTAAGTTGTAGATGTCTAAAATATTTGACATTATATAATTAAATTTTTTATCTCCACATAATTTCAATACAATATATAATAATAATAATTTTATTTTTGTTTACTAATCGTATAAAATAAAAGATAATATATGTACGCACGGAGCCGCTAGTATATATGTCTGTTTGTAATAATGGACATTAATATTTACCGGTGTAAACACATAAACACATATATCGTATCTGTGTTTACGCATTTTTTTAATATGTGTGATATTATATTAGTAATAGATGATATTGTAATGTTATTAAGTTAATAAAATAAAATTATATTTATCAAAAATAAAGTGAAATGTATGGAGAAAATATGAGAAAATAATGATCGATGAATAGAAGAAAAGAGAAGAAGGAAATAAGTAAATAGTTTTATAAAAATTTGTAAAAATAACCGTTAATTTTTAAAAGTTTAACAAATAATTATATTATAAAAGATAAAGTTAAAATTATGAAATGTGAACATAAAAAAGGAAATCATCTTTATATATAATTATAGATATTACTCATAGTAGTCATGTGACAATTCAAGATGAAAATAAATAATTTTACTTTATGTTGAGTTGAGATCATCTTCCTTTTTAATTTGTCTTTAAAGTCAATTACTTATTATCATTTTGGTTTCTAAATTCAGCCATTTATTATACTTAGACTATTGTTTTCTAAATCTTCGATTAAGTCTCAGAATCCAAGTGAATTATTAACAAAATTATCATAAGTTTTCCTTTAACTTTTATTCTTATTTTTTATATGGTTGATGTTAACTTTCTGTCTCTGTCATTTGAAATCTCACATGCACAAATGCAAGTCATAAAATACTCTTTGAATGCCACAGGAGCATACAAGTAGACTTTAAAGTATTATAGTTACATATAACTTACTATTTTCACTACGTAAAATACTTGATATAAGTTTTATAAGCCCCTGTAATTGCTAATGAATTAGTTTCACAACTATATAATTAAATATATATGTTATACAAATTTACGAGTTACATTTTACATATACAACATATAAATATAAAATAGGATTTTTTTTAACTTTTAATTTTATCATCAAAATATGATATTTTATAAGTACAATAAATAATAACATTTCGTTTCATCTTACACGTTGATTCGAAAATAAAATAAAATTAATTAATCTCTCTCTCTCTATATATATATATATATATGTATACTGGCGCTATCGCGCCTGTGTGTATATATTTTTTAAATATGCGTGATATTATATTAATAGGTGATAATATTATAATGTTATTAAGTTAATATATATATTAAAATTATATTTATTAAAAATTTTATAAATAAAGTAGAAGAGAAGAAGCAGAGACATATGATTTTATAAAAAATTTGTAATAATAACGGTCAATTTTTAAAAATTTAATAAATTGTTATATTTAAAGGGTAAAATCGATATTTTGAAAAGTGAACACAAAAAGAGGAATCCCTTTATATATATTTAAAGGGTAAAATCGGTATTTTGAAAAGTGGACACAAAAAGGGAATCCCCTTTATATATACTAGTGTAAACACAGGCGCTATCGCGCATGTGTACGTATTTTTTGAATTATACTAATAATTAATGATATTGTAATGTTATTATGTTAATAAACAAAATAAAAGTATATTTATATAAATTAAAGTAAAATGTATGGAGGAAATATGAGAAAAATAATTGTTGATGAATAGTATGAGAAAAAAGAAGAAGGAGATAAGTAAGTAGTTTTATAAAGACTTGTAAAGTAATCGTTAAATTTTAAAAATTTAATAAATAATTAAATTGTAAAGGATAAAGTTGAAATTATGAAATGTGGACACAAAAGAGGGAATCCCCTTTATATATAGTTATAGATTTAAAGGGTAAAATTGGTATTTTGAAAAGTGGACACAAAAAGGGGAATCCCCTTTATATATACTAGGGTAAACACAAGCGCTATCGCGCCTGTGTGTACGCATTTTTTGGAATTATATTTATAATTGATGATATTGTAATGTTATAATGAACAAAATAAAAGTATATTTATAAAAATTAAAGTGAAATGTATGGAGAAAATATGAGAAAAATAACTGTTGATGAATAGTAGGAGAAAAATAAGTAAATAGTTTTATAAAAACTGGTAAAATTAACCTAATTTTTAAAAATTTAATAAATAATTAAATTATAAAGGGTAAAGTTTAAATTATGAAATGTGGACACAAAAGAGGAAATCCTCTTTATATATAATTATAGATTAAAGAGTAAAATTGGTATTTTGAAAAGTGGATACAGAAAGAGGAATCCCTTATGTATATATATAATAAGGTTTTAAAAAATCATTAAATCTCCACTTTGTCGTGTTCATTCGTATGCACCACTAACATAGATAAAAATATAGTGGGAACACTTTAATGTTCCTTTGTTATCTAAAATGCGTCTTTCTTTGTTTGTATTTTACTTTCCGGGTTTTTAAAATTTTTAATTGTGAAATTGATACATATTTTGAGATAAATATGCTAATAAATTTAGATACAGTATGGGACTTAATTGAAAGTTTAAAAATAATTTTATGAATGGAAAAATAAATTCAACCAATATCAAATTCATGATAGAGTCTAATTTACAACTCAAATATTATGTTAAGAAGTGAATTTTAAACTTGATTCAATCCTACATAATTAACTTATAAAATAAAATTTTCATATTAAATATATATTATGAATTTATTTATCTTTGACGTGAAAATTTCAATAATGTTGTTTGTTTTGATAAACAATTCAAATCAGTAGGGCATGGGTAAAGAATTATAGATATCGGTCTTTATGAGTAATGAGTAAGTGATGAATCCTGTATATAAAGATTTTTCTTTTTTTTGGTAAAAAATCCCTAAACTCATTACAATAAATTTTATCCCTTCTAAACGTTCATTAATGTTAATTAAACTGAATAAAATCTGAGAAATGTGATATTTCAATCACTGAAAACAATTTTTTATTTACACAAGTAATTAAATAGCCTAAAATGATTATGGTTTGAGAAAGAGTTTTGCGACACATTAAAAGACTTAAAACTGGTAGGAGACAGTACAGGAAGAAAAGCATAAAAAGAAGGAGACTATTCTTGTCGGATCCTGCCGACGGAATGGAGGAGGTAAGTGATTAGGAAAACGGTAAACATATTTATTGTAAGAAAAATGATAGGTTGACAATTATATTTGATCACTTTTTTTACCACCTTAAAATTAATTTGTAATTCAAGATAAATTAATTTGTAATCTATAAAAGTGATAAAAAAAGTGGTCAAATGTGGATGTCAACCTATCATTTCTCTTACTGTAAACCCTGTTGGTGTATTATGTGTGTGTGAGAGGATCTTTTGTAACAGTACTTAATCCCAGGTGAAAGATGCAATGTAAGTGTGGGGTCATCTTTGACAAGCTCTTCTTCCACTTTGTGCTTTCTTTCGTTGATTCGTCGACCCTGTTTGTGGTGTGTGGGGAACATGCACACGCCCCAGCCCAATGCTTTATACCTTTTCTTTTCACCCTTTTCACTTTTGTTTCTATTTGGACTCCTCCACTACGCAATCACACCCTCTTACTAATTCCTTTTCTTCACAATCAACACCATCATTAAAGTTATGCCTTTCTTCGCCACTATGCAATTTCTCACTTCGTTTTCAAACAAAAACCTGACCCTCTTCTTAAATTTTGTAGTAGGTTAAGAGTTATAAAGCTCCACTACATTCTTTTGAGTGTTAAAATTTAAGTGATAAAAAATCATTTTCTATTATTAATGTACCGTTAACCATAATTAGGAATATTATTCTGTGTTGAGAAGGCGATTGATCAAATACTCACACTTTTTACCCATCTTTACATCTAATTGAATATATTCTTAGATCATGTGGAATAAAACCAACCCATCGTCTATATGTTACATAGTATTTAATGTTTTTGTTTCCTTACTGAATGGTTCTAGATATATTCCCCTTTATGTTTCCCCTACCTAAATCACAACAAAAAGAATAAGCCATTAATAGAAAATATGTTTTGTAAGCATTTTTTTTTTCTTTTTTCAAACACACCAACCCTTTCTCATTCTCTTTTTCGGTCCAAGTAACTTAATTATGGAAAACATGGGATAAACTATTGTTTTAGTGGCAGTAGGACCTATTTCCGGTGTTCTACATAAAAATGGCTCCCTGAAACTTCACCTAAGCTAAACTAAGATTTGTTAAGTCAATTAATTAATAAACACGTTTTGTCTGGTTTTTAAAAACTAAGAAAATAATAATGATGTTTTCTTTTGTGTTTTTTTTTATAACCAGAGTTATTTTGATTGTGATGATGTCTTTAATTAAAATGACTAAATACCATTGATGAATCATCCCAAAACCAAACAATTTTAAAAAGTTAGCTTAAAAAGGATTTTTTTTTTCTTTACAAAATTATGGTAATACATTTGGAAGTAGCACAACACAATGTATACTAAATAAACAATGCCCGACTTAAACTATGCTAAGTTTATAACTTTTAAAATATTATTATCTTTCAATTTAAATTATCAATAGTTACATAACAGACGGATTGTATGTTGCTTTTTCATTTAAATAAATTATTAGTGTCATTTATAGTATGGAATGATTTTTTTTTTTTTTTGCGAGCTTTATCAATGATATGACAAAATTAGCTCATAACTACTTGGAAATTTATAAATTAAATGAATTAAAAGAAAAAATTATCAAACAATTCAATAACTAAGTGCTTTAAGGTGAAATTGACTGGTAATAAAAGTTGAAATTGACTCTTTCCATTTATTTGACATTACAGTAGTTATGTATACTGTAATGCACATTATTTTTAAGTGTAGAGTGAAAGAAAAAAATTCTGAAGGTTTGATTTAAAGTTTTATTCAAAATTTAACATTGATTATACATTTCATTAGCATCTAAGAATTATGATTGTCATCGTCTAGAAGAAAAAATTCTTCGATTATAATTTATATTGCTTAATATATAATAAAACTAAAATAGTTTGAATTTGAAAAATGTGTTATTATCGCATATCGAAAAAATAATATATATATATATATATATATATATATATATATATATATATATATATATATATATATATATATATAAAATAATTCTATTGACAAGTTATTGGCTAATTAAGAAGTTTCATTTTATTCACTAACATAATCATGAATTATTACGTGTTTTTTTTAATATATTTTGTTTATTTTAGGTTCAATATCAATGCAAAACACATAAATTTGCGTGAAAAGTTTTTGACATATATACGATGTTTGGTATAAAAGCCAATTTATGTTTAACTATATTAGATTTAATTTAATGTGAAAGGTCAATAACCGATAAAAAAAACTACAATAAAATACAAATTTATGAATTTGTTTCATTTTGTGTATTGCAAAAAAGAATTTCTGTTGAAGAAATCATTAGTTAGTTGAGAATTTGAGTTGAGTCTTTCTACATGTTTTCATTGCCTACACAACTTAATGAATGATGTCATTTTTATTAAATTTAAAATTTAAAATTTAATTTATACTTTGTAATAACTATTCTCTTATGTATATATATATATATATATATATATATATCATTTATAAGAAAAAGTGAGACAATATCATAATTATTTTAATTTTAATTGGATTTTTTCAAATAATAAAATAAAAAGATAAAAAATATTTTGAAAAAATTGCACAAAATAGTATCAAATTTAGATATTTTCTCATAAATAAAGGAGATGGACTTTTCCTTAAATTTTTTATTTTTTAAAATAAAGAATGATGACTCTTTAAAATAAAACACAGAATAAACTGTTATCATCTTAATAATTATTTTCAATAAAAAAATAAAAAATAATTTATTTAAACAAACAGAAAAAGACATATAATTAAATACGTAGCACTCCTCCTTTAATAGTGATAGATATCTGTGTGTTAAGATGAAGATGCAGTGCACGCATATTTGCTCCCTAAAGAACAACCATTCACTCCACTCTTTCTATATGTTTCTTCACTACCAGGTGAAATTATTAGGAGCTCCATCAAACCTAAAGGTAAACATACTATTATTAATAACATTCAATTTAATCAACAAAACTGGTTTATGACTTTACAAATTAATGAAATTGTTCCTATTAATGTTATTTATCATATAACTTCAACAATTGTTTTTTTTTTCTCTTGATCACATTATATATTTTACAAATCTATAATTTTATTTGTTTTATGAGATATGTACAAGATTGTGGTGAATATGAATATTTTGGATATTTGTGAATATTTTTGTTTATTTTAATTGAAATTGACACAACATGTAACCAGAAAAGACTGGTCAATTTAGATTTGGAAGTATATGAGTCCATTTTATAAACAAACACAACCTTAAGATTCCAAAGGTGGAAAAAAGAAATGGTAGAAAAAGTCAGAGATATGTTTTTTTTTTTGTGGACCTATCATCATGGACTCGAGGGTTCCAGCTGGAATATGGTGTTCTGAACTCACACCGAAAAATCCATCTTCACACACTGAGAGAGTGAATAACGTCTTTCTTAGCTTAAAACAGAAAAAAAATAAAAAAAATAAAATAAACATCTCAAAGTGTACATGCATGTTGACACGATTAAAGTGTTTTCAGATCATATCATTCACGGTTTTGTACCGGGCTGAAACAAAAGTTTTTCCTTTTTTTTTTAATATTTCAGTAAGTTTAAATTATTATTTTTCGAATAAAATACATTTTTAGTTATTATCAAAATATTTAAATTGGATTTTAATCTTCTAAAACATTACCCATTTTCTATTCGTCTAATTTTAAAGTATTTCACTTGTAGTTACTCTATCTATAATTATATATATTTTCTTTGTTAATATAAATTATTTTATTTTTAAAATTATTTATTAGGTTAAATATGTTTTTAGTTATTTAACTTTTAGTAAAAATCGAAATTAATCCACTTTCAAAATTTTATATTAATTTAATCCTTCAACTTTAGAAATGTATGAATTTAGTCTTTTAATAACATTTTGTTAATTTTATTTAATGTTTAGAACATTTTTCGTAATAACATTTCAACTAACATTGAAGAAAAATTGTGTCAAATGATATAAGCGATTCAAATGTTATCATAAATACATTTGAAACACGTGAAATAAACTTAACATTATAAACTTAACAACATATAGTTAAAATAATTAAATTCACACATTTATGAAGTTAAGTGACTAAATTGGTACACAATTTCGAAGAGAGACTAATTTCAATTTTCAATAAAATTTAAAGGATCAAAAACATATTTAACCCTTATTTATTTATTTGTAATTATTTTGTAAGAATATATATTTCTTTAAATTTAATAAAACATTAATTTTAATAATAATCATAAAATATCAGTTTTTTTTTTCTATAATTTAAAGTGTATGTTTTTAGTATATTTTATCTAATATGGAACTAATAATCACTTTGATAATTTTTCTCTTCTTTTTCTCGCGTAATTTGTTTCTCAATACGTGTAACTAAAAAAATATATAATTTTTTTCTTTATACTCTTCTTTGCATCTAATTTCTCACTGCTAGACCTAAGAGTGTATTTTAGGCAAGTAATTTCTATAAAATGAATGTTTTTGCGTTAGAGTAGTTTGGAACAAATATAAGTGGACCAACATCTTCTTCATAAATAGTTGAAACACAAACAAATGGGATATTTCAATACGAAATATATGATCGAAAAGGATGGGGTATTCTCATTCCTATCTTCTAATTAAATTTGACATATGAACTACTAATTAATAATTTATTTATAATAATCATTTTAGAAACAGGAAGTACTTTTCAACATTAAATAGAAATAATTTTTACAGAAAAATAGTTAATCATTTAAAGAGAAGGTATTCTAGAACCTGATATTTTGTTTAACAAAATCATATAGCACAACACAAGTGATATCAACTACTTATTAGTAGTCATTGGCTATTGATGTCAACAGTGTACTAATTTTAAATGATGTCTCCTGGGCCTAGCTATGTCCAATGTTGCAGTGTTTTTTAATTGGTCCAGTTGCTTCCTTTCAACCCAATTGTTTAGTATAACTTTTCAAACGTGAAAACAAACAAATCCACAATGTAAACAAGCTTATGAACTCAATTTATGAAATAATTAACTGAATTAGTCTCTTCAGGTAAATAGCAAATAAGTTTAAACTTAATTATAAGCTTATTACATAAATAATCAATCCCAAAATTTACCTTCATAGAATAGGCATGACAAAACATATGTTTATTACTATGTTGTGTTACAAAAACGATTCGTTTAGGTTGTTTGGCGGAACTTTTATTCTCTAGTTGTACGGTAAGAAACGTCAAAATTAGACTATTGTCGTTAACCGTCTCTTCCACGGTACTGAGAATTGGGCCATTGGGTCTGTTGTGGGCTCATTTGTAACGTCTTGATTCCTTTTCTGTGCTGGTTCAGTGTGGTTCTTTTCCTTCGATTCACGAGTTCCACATAGTCTTTTTTTCCACGTGTTATGCTCTTTTTCCTAGGTCAAATTTCTAGTACAACACACACAAATTTCAGAATGATTTATTGATTTTGTCTTTTAGAATTTCATCACAACCATTCACGTTGCAATGAACAAATTTCAATTTAAAAATCTCCATTTCTTTATGATTGCAGTATAACACCATACAGAAATCAATTAAATAAGTTTGATATAGTGCAAATGTTAGTATTTTTAGAGTTCAATAAATTTTAAAATTACAAACATTTCCTATTGGATTGATTACTTGCAGTGGATTTTCTTGGTTGCATCTGTTGATGGGGTGTACATAGGTTCGATTTAAGTGAATTGGTTACTAACTTTGAAAATTCAAAAGCATTTCTCAAATGGAGTTGAGATTAATATTTACTTTTTTTTATTATATTTAATTTAACTTAATTAATCTTTAATAGTACTAGTTTGAACCACTTAAATCACATATTTTAAATATATATTTTAGTAAAATTTGTAGTTTTAAAATGTTATTTTTCAGACTTAAGTATTTTTTAAAATATGATATATTATCAAATATGTAAGGAATTGAAAAATTTAATATTAAAAATACACATTTAGTTCATAAAATACATTAAATAACTTTTATATTATCATTTAATAATTTTAATGAAATAAAATTTTATACTAAAATATTAAATTTAATACAAAAATTTTAATAAAAAAATAATAAATATATTGTGATTTAATTTTAGTAAATTATTGCAAAATTTTGAATTTTGAATTATATGATAATTTTAATGGTGTAATTTTGTTGGCATTGTTAACATATAGCAATTAATTTCTTTAACTTTATATTTTAAAATTTTATTTTATCTTTATATATTAAAATTTTAACAAAAATGTTAGTTAATAAAAAATATTAATATTGTTTCATTAAAAGTATTTAAAAGGTAAGTATTTTTTTTATATAGTGTGAATGCTATTTAAAAATACTTGGAATATTATTAGCGTAATAGTTTACGGGAAACGATGTAAAAACTTATTTTAACATTATATTTTAAGTGAAGTCTTTCGCTATTTTATTACCTTTGTGTATTTCTTATTGTAAAAATATATATATATATATATATATATATATATATATATATATATATATATATCCACTTTGTCACTTCTTCTTTAATTCTCATTATTGCATGATCATTAATTCCTAAATCTTATATACTTATAATACAAAGTTATGTTAAACTCATTATTTTTTCATATTTGTCTTGGTAAGAATTAGTTAAAAATAAGAAAGTTATGTGTATTTATTTATTTTCTTTGTACTATTACAGGACGAGTATTAACTTCTATTTTATTTCCCCCCAAATGGTTCAAGCTTTCGATGTGGAACTGCAAATGTAGGCAGTGTGGAGAAAGAGAAACTCATAAACATCTGAGTTGGGTGGGTTCCTTCTGCACTCTTTAAAAAGTCACATTTCCAACATAAGAAGTGCATGAGCCAAGAACTTCCCAGCAAGTTCGAGGTTGTTTAGAAAGTGTGTTTCAAACAAAAGCTCTGAAGAAAATGGGGTGGCTATTTCCTATTTTCTTTCTTTCTTTTCTGGGTCTTACTGGTGAGTAAAAAAAACCTCACCATTCTCTTATCATAAAGTTCTCAACTTTGAATGTTTTGTAATGTGGGTTTTTCTTCTTTTTTTCTTTCCTCTCAATCTAATAGTTGGTTCAAATTTGCAGTAACTGGTCAAGAATCCATTGAGTTCCTCAACCTATGTGAGACGAGTGATGACATTTTACAAGCCTCATCACAAGCCGATGAGCTTCCCTTGGCTGTTTCAGTGAGTGGTGAAGACCTCAAAGAGGTGTCTTTCAGTGTTCTATTGGCTGAAAGATGGCTCAGACACAACGTTCTTGCACACTACCCTGCCTCAAATATCACCACCGTAGTTGTGGGAACCACTGCTTTCTGCCACGAACACCACCAACACAACCACCTCTCCGAGGTTCTGTCTTCCCTGAAAAATGTCTACCACTCACTCAAGAGGTGGGGTTTGGAGAAAGACATAAAAGTTTCTGTTGCTTTTACTCTGGACTGCTTAAACAAAGTTTATTCTACCAATGATTTGAAAATGGTGAAACCCCTCTTACAGTTTCTCCAAGAGGTAAACTCCACATACTCTGTGATCCCACATCATGGCTTCTCCCATTTCTCTGATAAAAGTTTGAGCTTGGTGTCTTCTCACTTTGAGTCCTTGAAAAAGCTTGGATTTTTCTACCTCACCAACATAAATGTCATTGCCATTGTTACAAAAGGGAGGAAAAACACAGCAAGTAGAAAGCTTTCAGTTGTTGATTTTAGCCCAATAGGCTCTTTACCAGAAAGGCCAGCTCCAACACCAGAAATAGCCAAGCCACCAATGGCTTCTTCCAATGTACCTTTTCCTCCTTTAGCACAAGTAGTTTCTTCACCCCCACCAATACTTTCTCCTGCTTTTTCCCCTGAGGAGCCACCATTTAGTGTTCCAGCTAGTTCACCTCATGGTTTCACACTCCCTCCCTGTGATCCACTACACAATGGCTCACCTTATCCCCAAATTTTCCCTGTTCAGAAGGTGTGGTGTGTGGCTAAGCCTAGTGTTCCTGAAGATACCCTGCAACAGGCTATGGACTACGCTTGTGGAGAGGGTGGTGCTGATTGCATGGAGATTACGCCACAGGGAAACTGCTATTATCCTGACACTGTGGTTGCTCACGCCTCCTATGCTTTCAACAGTTACTGGCAGAAGCACAAGAGAAATGGTGGAACATGCAACTTTGGCGGCACTGCCATGTTGATCAATGCTGACCCAAGTAAACATGCATTGTCCATAATGTCTTTGTTTTCTCAAATCTGTTTTAGCTTGGTTGGTGCCATTGTTTTCTTTTGTCTTGTTCCCTTCATTGCTAAAAAGTGGTATTGTTTTGCAGGTTTCCTTCATTGTCGGTTTATTCTTAGCTAAGTGAAATCAAAGTGGTGCTGGCGACCTTCTTTTTTTTGCAGTTAGTGTTGAGGATTTTATGTCTTGCAATCTGTTTATGTATAATGTATGGACCTACTCGGCTTCTATATTGGGAAATAGAACAAGGACTAACTTAGATACTTTCCAGCATAATTGTCATGTTGTTTGTTTTACCATGGTTTTATGGATATATGTAGTAACTAAGTTGTAGTTCTATTCTGAATTACTTTTCTGATTATGTCTATTTTTCCTCCACTTTTCTACTAGAATTGTCTCTTGTTATTTTAACTGTAAGAATATAATTTTTATCAGATGAACCAACACATTTTTGTTTCTTGCATACCATTTAGATCACGATTAGGAATTTGGCTATGGAATTTGAACATCTTGAATGGTTAGTTTTCAAAACAGGATCACAATTTGTCGTTTTGAATCCAGTCATTGTTCATTACCTTCCTGAATTGAAACATCCTTGCTCTGTTTCTCCGAAGTGTCTTTTCCTTTTTGATCTAACATGTTTTTTTCTCGCTCTGTATGTCTGAAATGTCTTTCCTTTTGTGATCTAAAATGTTTTTTTCCTCAAAAATCCAAGCCTGAACTACGATAATCTTCTGGCACATTAACAAAATTGAGGTTTGCCAGCATTGTTTTGGAGTAATTTGGACTGAAATATTGGGTAGTTCTGTACTCAGATGTCCATTTTTCCTTATAAACTGATAATAAGCGTAAATATTCTATTGGAGTCAGGTTAGATTGATTTGAGTTTTATACTATGACCTTGACATGGTAAGGTAGTTTGATATTTGTGAGAGATTTTAGTCCTTAATTTGAAATATTTCTCTCTAGCAAAATATTTTATTTTTAAAAAAATTAATTGTTATAAGGCATTTATGAATTTTGGGTAGCTATCATTTATGGAAGGATTTTTCAATTTTACTGAAAGGTTAAAATGTTTAATTATACAGTTTTGATGAGTGATTTAAAAGATGTGGGGCAGTGTTGAGTGTTGTCCTCTCAACTTTTTTGGTTTAATGGGCCACCTGCTACACAGCTTTTTACCGTTTGTTTTATATTTTGGTGTTTTCTGAAAGAAGGTGAAACAAAATTCAAGAAAATGCTTCTGCCTAAAAAGCATTAATGGATGGGTTACAGAAGGATGAAAAAGGAGCAACGGTCAGCCACAGTGTATTCAGCGCACTTCTTCATAAACAAGTATTTGAAGAGATCTAAAAGGTTTTGCAGATGAATAGGTGAAAGAAAGTGTAATTTCGGGTAAAACGTAAGAACCTGAACCTGCTCCTTTAATTCTCTTTCTTAATAACTAGCGTATACTAGCTTGTACCGCCTGTGTATATAATTTTTTAAATATGTGTAATATTATATTAGTAGGTGATAATATTATAATGTTATTAAGTTAATATATAAATTAAAATTATATTTATTAAAAGTAAAGTAAAATATATTATAACAGATAAAAGAATAACCATTGATAAATAGAGAAGAAGAGAACAAACAGAAACATCTAATTTTATAAAAAGTTTATAAAAATAATGGTCAATTTTTAAAAATTTAATAAATTATTAAATTTAAAGAGTAAAATCGGTATTTTAAAAAGTGGACACAAAAAAGGAAAATCCCCTTTATATATTGTTATAGATAAGATCAAGATCAATTTAGACTAACAATGTTTTTTCGTATACACCTCTCAATTTTTATACCTCTTTCCAACGCTTAATAACAAAAAGATATATTTTTCACAATAATAATGAGGTTTCACAATAACAAATGAAGGGGGTGCATTTCATAATAAGGGTAGTTCGGGTTAGAAAAAAAGATTACAGTAGGTATGAGAATATATGACAGAAGTACAAAAAGATTCCCTTTTCTTTTTAAAGTTAAAATGGGCTTGTATGTCATTTTATCTGCGGGCCTTTTCTTGCATCTAGGTAGCAGATAAAGGGCTTTTTCCTGCATCTCCAAAGCATTGATTCTCGGATCTGGTAAGTTAAACCGGAATGGACAATCCGGTGCACAAAATGTTGCTCGAATTTTGTAGAAAGAAGGGTAAGGAAAAGGAAGAAGACATAGTTTTATTCATTTACTTAAATATATAATTAGGAGGGGCAAAATGGGAATCAATGCAAAATTTTGAGGTGCAAGAAGAAAATAATGGGGTGTAGGAAGAACCCCTCCTTAACTTAATTAGACCTAGTAAAGCCCGATCAAAAGATCATGTTGGTCCTTTATGTTGTTACAGACAGGCCTAGTTCCTTCTTTCAACCCCATCACAATAATTTTGCGTCCAAATAGCTCTATTCGTTAACTTAGTACTCATTTTCAATTTTAGTACTATGCACTCTGGTTCATCTTGAATAAGAGAAACTTCGTTAGAAATTAGGACAAATAGAATACTATTCTCTCTGGACTGACATTAATTGTTATTTTTTTTTTCTGGATATGTTGAAACAACAGATAATACAATCAGGAGAAGTAGAATATTTTGTTCATTTAAAATAGGCTAAAAATATAGAAATAGAAAAAGAGAATAATGGTGTTCTTTTCTCTTTTTTTTCTTTGTTTTGAGTTAAAAAAAAAACATTTTTGTGTGACATAAGAATATTTATGCTATATTAAAAATAATAAGCTAAGTTGTAAAATTTTGTAGGAATATTTCTTTTTTCCTTTTCTAAAACTACATGAACAGTTTGATTTGGCACTTTATGCCTCCTATTAACAAGCCTTTTTTCCTTTTTATTTACATGCCTCGTTTTTTTCTTCCCAAATTTTATGTATTGTCTAATGAAATATATTTTACCGTAAGAGGAGCGTGCAGTTTATCAATCAAATTAAATATAAATTTTCCCCCTCTTTGATTCCCTATCTGTTCATGTGGTGTCAAACAAATATTTTTTAGGGAATCTCATTAAAAACACGGGGCTTTCTAAAAATATAATATAAATTAGTTCATAACTGTAACATTATCACCCGACAGCAGTTTCCACCTTTGTCTAATCTCTCCTTAATTTAGACATGAAAAAATAAAAATATAACCACTTCCCACTTCGCAAATGATACGTAGTGCCAATTAACAGATAAGTTTCACACTTGTTCTTGACTTGTTACGAATCTACAAAAAATTAACGGCCAAAAGTATAAAAAGTTTACCTTTGTAGCAACGATCATACATGTTTTGTTCAATCAAACCTATAAATTGTCATAATAACCACTAATATTTGATGAACGAATTTATTTTGTCAATAATTATACAAAATTCAAAATACATTATGTTTGTATTATGTTATTGATCCTCGAAAATATCAATATTTTGTTTGTATTTTGTTAAGATGTGTATTTTGAGTCTAACTCAACCTTATAAACCTTGTTTGTAAAATGAGAATTACACCCACTTATATACTATGAATTAATCTTGTTTTTAGTTGATGTAAAACTTTTAACACATCATCTCATTTAGAGACATATACGTTTCAAATATGAGAGTAGACAAATAATTAGATAACAGTTCGATAACGATGGAACAATAAATTAAACAAACAACAAACTTCGTTAGGATATTTTCAAAATTTTGTTTTTGATACAATATTAAGAAGTGGACTATGAGTAACTCAATCTTATAAAATTGACGTGTAAGATGTAATTTGCACTACTTTTATATATTATATATTATGAATTGTTTAGTACAGTACTTCCATCAGTTTTATCTAAAATCATGTTGATATCATATATTATGTAGTAGTGTGTGTGAATGGTGTATTTTATATATAAAGCACAAATGAGAAATGTTAAGTACTGAGGCTATAGAAAAAATAATACCGTCCAACATTGACTTCAACTTTATAACTAACCATTTTGTCATTTTGTGCTTAAACCCAAACCAGTGAATTGGTCAATTAAACTAAGACATGGTGGAAAAGAACATGGAAAACAGGCACAGTGAGTAGCTTATAATGGAGCTCTTTTAAATTCTATGGTGGAAAAGAAAAACGTTTCAATCTTCTACGTCTTTTCATGGCAAACTGGCAACCACTTTTTTGTGTGTCTCTTTGTGTCTTTGACCTGATCCATAGAAGTATCTATTGTCTGTCTCATGAAGCTCTAAAATACAAAATTATGACTCGAGAAACGAGCTTCTACACCTAAATTATGTTTAATTAGTGTCCATTAGGCAAAACTTGGCATGTTCCAACCCTGCCTACCACTTCTATTCACATAATTGACTAATACCAATAATAGTTTACGTAGTTTATTGCTTTCAGAATATAATTAAACAAACTTAAGGTCGTTTTATTGACCTAATTATTCAAGACTAATTTGTTTAGGAGATTAGTTAGTCAAATCATTAATTTTATTCTTTTGGGCTTAAGACGCGGAAAGACACTGATCCGTGATCACTTCACTTCACTTCACTCGTGCATGTTTCTCCTTCCTTCTTATTTTTATATCATTGTTATTTTTTTTTCTTCTTATTTTAATGTTTCAGATAATTACAATTACGGGTAGGCCTTTGAATCTATCTATCACTTGACAATTTAAAAATTGAATACTTTGGATGCATTCAGTGGCGGGAGTACCTAATGTTTATGTTTTTTAATTGCGAATGTCACAAATAATTGAGTAATAGATTAATGATAGATTTTTACTAATAGTATATTTCTTCTATTTTACAATTACCACTCACCGTAAAATGATCAAAACATATTCATTTTTCTACAACACAACAACATTGGAAAACGTACGTGCTTTGAATTTCAAAAGTTTATTTTGGGAAAATTGTGATACAAGAGTTAAGTTAAGTTGAGACCAATTCATGCTTGTTTAACCGTTTTATATATTGCATAAGAGAAGAAATGTGACTGGAAACTATTCAATTGTGGATAAATGTATTATTTAAAACAAAACATGAGGTGTGAAAGTTAAGCAAACTCTACTTAGTTTAGTACTATGTTTATTTTGAGTCATTAAATAATCATAAGGTAAACGAACGCAACTAACTTCTCAATTATGTAAATATTTTTTGTTGAACTTGAATGTGTTTTCTTTTTCTCACTATTTTTTATTGTTAACAATATTTTACTCCTATGAATGTTCACACTAAAATTCTTGACCCTAGGTTCTAGGGTGTTTCCGCGTGCTACATTCATTGAAAGTATCGTGGATTCTTCAGAAATGGACAAGTGTGATTATGTTTGAAAACGTGAATATGATCACATAAACAATTAGATGCACGAATCATCATAAACCCAATTTGAAAGATAGATTACAATTTACAACCCTATTTATGTTTATTTATACTAAGGATTATGGTAAGTTGACAATTCTCCTATTCTATATAATTATTTTATATATTTTTTTAACTTTTTATTGAACATTACACTCAACTGTTTGTGTTAGAAAAAAAAAAAAGAGAGAGTATGATACATAAGATAATAAAGTTTTTCTCAAAGAAACAAAAATGCATGACTCTTCTCTTGAATTCAACGATGGAAATATCATAATATGAAAAAAAAATTGAGAATCACTATCAATTCTAATTATTTATTTTTTGCCAGCAAGTTCCAACTAATAACTGGAAAGTTGAATAGAGAAAATGGGAGTGCATATAAAATGTGGAGTTTACGATAAAAAAATTGATATAAAAGAATTTTTGGCAATAAAATGTATATAAATACTCTTTTTTCTTATAATGAATTTGGATCAAGTGGTCCAGTTAGAATTTTATTCTAAAAACTAAAATATTCAGTCTAAGGGTATATTAACATATTCATGTACATAACAATAACAAAATATGTTTGAACTCTTTTAATGCATGGCAATGAAAAATTTTAAAACATGTCTAATAAAAAGAATACAATTACTTAGTTGTCATTGATTTAATGGTTTAAGGATAGAAAATAAATTGATAATTTCATCTAATTTTTTTATTGGAAAGTGGGTTTAAAATAAATTTATTTTTGCAAAATTGTCGCTTATAAAGTGAAAGTTACTTCCATTATATGTATCTTATGTGTAAAACTAAATATTCGTAAATTATTTAATAGTGGTCCAATAATTAATAACGCGATATATTAAAAAACTGTCGTTAATATAAATTCTAATATCATATTTCTCAAAGGTAATTTGTAAGGTGATAATTATTTCTATATTATAAATTGACCTTCTTATTTATTACAAGTGATCTCCAACTTCTATTTTAGTATAACCTGATTTATTAATATGTTTATTTTTGTTACGTATTTTATAAAAGTAAACACATGATAAAATAAAAGCAGTGGTTTTCATTTTGTTTTCAATTGCCCTTTAACGTGTTTAATCCGTTGGATGTGGATCAGATGAAATTGATTCAATACTTTTTTTTTTTAAAACAGATTTTTTAATCCAACATGCTACTCCATCGAGTCAACAAGACAACATATTTTTTATTGCTCTAATTCAACATAATAAAATAAAGGAGAACCTACAATTTTTATAGTTCGTAAAACACAGGATGAAAAAGTTGTATTTAAATTTGAAAAACAAAAAAAAAAATTAAAGACTAAAAATATACTGTTAAAATGGATAATCCAGCTCAGTCCGGTCTGACCTGATCCATTACAGGCTAGTGGATTAACTGAGTTGGTTCACTTACTCACTTAATTAAAAGAAATACATTTTTTGTTTTCTTCAATCTCAAAAAAAAAAATTATAATTACAATTAAAATCTAAATAAATTTCAATAAAATCAAAATGTAATTCGACCCAAATACAAAATTTAACATAATAAAAACACTTTCTATAAACCAAAATAAATAAAAAAATATCAATGTATTAACTAAAGAAAAAACATAATTCGACCCAAATGAAAAATTTAACATAATAAAAGCACTTCTTTTATTTACAGGTTAGTAAATCAATCTGACTCATTACGAGTTTAACGAATTCTAAGGGGAGCGAATTAAAAATTGTAAAAAAAAATTATCCTAACCTAATCCAAAACTAAATTCGTGATGTGTTAGATTGACTCGCGTATTTCATATTATATAAATTTAACTTTTAATTTAATTTTTTGACATAAATGAAAGGCGAAAGACGACAAAGAGTGAGCGAAGGATAAGAGCAATCGATGTGAGAAAAAAAAAAGTTTATAGCACTAGGCTACTTTTGAAGGAATTAGGTAATGCTAGGTATGTGGTCAACTCCATGTAGTTCGATTGACTTGCAAAATGACTAAGTTATCCTTTCCCCAAACGCAGGTACAATTTTGTAGCTATCTCTTTCCAACGAGGAGTCACGTCTTAACTAAATGAATGCCATGTCCATCACCCGAAAAAGATGGGGTGAAGGATATCATGAATGGGGGTGGCAAACCCCAAAAAGATACTATGATTAGAAGGAAAATCAAGGACAAACAAAAGATAATGCCACTTGGCTTCACAAACAAAATCAAGTCCCACACTTGCAACAACTTATAGTACTCATCACTTAGGCCACACACACTCTTCATTCTGCATTCGCCACCTCCTCATCCATCACTGTTTCACCTCTCCCCATTACTTTCATGCGTTACACACTTTACTTCATCACCACACAAACATTACCAATTACAATAATACAAAGAAAACCAAACAAAATTCTTTTTTTTATCTTTTAAGTCTTTATAACCAATATATTCTATAAACATAAATACTAATAAAATTAGCATACAAAACGGTGTGAAATATATTGACCGTTTCAATAAAACATATTTAATGATCTTAAAGCCTGTTTTATACTCACTCTCAGTCTTTTTAACATTTTTTTAGACGTTTTCTCAGTTTAAAAATCTATTTTACACGATGTTTCTGTACAAGACCTATGTATTTTTTTATGATAAAATAAAATAATCATAAGAGAAAAAGGAAGTTAAAAAAAAATGATAAGGTGGTTTAGAAATATTTTTTTATGGGAAGAAGGAGAATAAAAGCCATCGCTATTGAGTGAATAAGAAACAAAAGTTGAAAAGAAAAAAAAAAAAGAATAAATAAATATAATTACCTGCGAATATAATCATGCCTAAATAAATTTTAGGGGTGCTCACAATTGGGAGCTTTTGACTCGTACTACCATTAAGAAATAAATTTATATTCTTTAAATAACCCGGTTTTATTATATCACACTTATCATCTTATCTCACATTCTTTGTTCTGTTCTAATCTGTGTGCATAAAAAAAATTGATCTAAGAAATATGCGAGGAACTCAATAATCAAATAAAGTTAGGCAAAGATAAGATCCTGAGCTGCGGGCATATTATCAAAGGACAGAAGACATTGGCGTCAAAAAAGGTCCTTTAAGAAAAGATTAGCAACAAGACATGCCCAAACAAAAAAGTATATTGGGATTCACCCACGAGTTCATATCCCCCTCCCTCAAAAGCCATATCCCATTATTGATATAAAAGCGTAACACAGTCATAGATTCTGATACTTATATTTAGTAAAATAACTATATTATCAAAAACAAAACAAATAAAAGAACAAAGTCCAAATTACTAAAGAGGATAGGTAAAAAAGAGCAGAAACTAAGGTTGCGTTTGGGTGGAAAGGGGTCCAAAAAGCCACTTTCGTCTAAGAAAAAGCTAATTAGTAACAACAAAATTCGTAACAACAAAAGGTGAAGGGGATATGGTGGATATAAGGATATTCCTTCAACATAGCAAAAACAACAATAAAATCACATATACCTCACTATCTGCATTTCCACCTCCAACTCGTTACCCTAACTAGATAATATATTTTGAGAAAGTATACACAAAATGAGAGAGAGAGAGAGAGAGATAGGAGGAACCGAAAAAGAAAGAAAAAGACAAGAGAACCAAAAAGTGGAGGTGGACGTTGACTCGTTAGACCTCTCTCGGGTCAACAAAAATGGACATTCCGGGTTGAGATTTGGTCCAGTCACCAACGGAACCGTCACTGTAATCCTCGCCCAACCGCTTCATACACCATAAATCTTCGTCACACGACAGCATCTTCCAGTGGGGTATACCGGACCGTAAGGGCTCGTTTGGCGACACTTCCGTGGCCACCACCCTGCAACCTTTTTCCATCGCGAGGTTGTGCGCGAACCCACACAGGGCCTTCACCATCTTCACTGCATCTGGGCCTTCCCCTCCAAGCCCGTACATGAAGTGAAACCCGAACGGCCTGAACAAATCCGGGATCGACGGTACACGCAGCCACGGCAGGGCCCGGTCCACCACCCTCGTCGTCTTCGCGAGCGTGCGCTTCACGCGCGACGCGCCTCGCACCTCGAGCGTGAACACCTCCTTAGAGTTCCACACGCTCACCAAGGCCCACGACTTGGGTGGGTCCGACAGGAAAAGATCTGGCCCGGGCCATGTCTCGACACTGTAGGACCCGCCGGGGACCGCCAGAAACGTCCCCAGACTCAGCTTGTTCTTCAGGACGGAGTCAATGTCGCGCGGGAAGAACTCCGTCGTGGAGAGACGGCTACGGTAGAGAACCTCCGCGTCGGAAGGGGAAAGGCTTATGATTGTGACCTTGGGGGACACCCTTGCTCTGTGGGCGAAAACGGGGTTGACAAGAATGGACGGGGTACGGAACTTTGAATACCCGCATTTGTCGGTGAAGAGTTTAACGGAAGCTAAATTGTCGTTTTCCGTTGCCATGTAGGAATACTCAGCTCCATTATCCCTAAACCACGCCTCCATCCTGTGCACCAGCTTCAACCCTATTCCCATTCTCCTGCATCATCACAACACAAGCAAATAATTAATCAACATCTTCATCTATATATGATTAACATAACCATCTATCTAACTTCTTCTTACCGTTGATTAGGTGAAACACGAAGGCCTAGTATGTAGGCGACTTTAGTGTACACTGGAACATGTTTAGCGTTATTGGCATTGTGTTTTCCGTTCCTGGATAATCTTTTTCCGCATGTCACCGTTTTTATGCATCCTCTTATCATTCCTACTACCTCTTCACCAATCTCCGCCACCTGTTGATCCACATGAAAAAATCATTAAGATGTTATTATCTTGTTGAAACTTTATCTCTCATTGAGTTGGTGAGAAAAGTGTGTAGATACATTGATTAAAGTTGGTTAGTTGATGTATACCAGCATGAGAAAAGCAGGCGAATGGCGAACCCTGCAAATTGGGTCACCCAGCATGTCGGTGAAGAGAGAAACCTTGCCACTGGGTCCAACCTCACATATCCTTTCAACAGCTTCTACTCTCTCTCTGTCTCTATCAGGATCGAACTCTCTCACAGACACCATAGGTTTCAACTCTTCACCCATCTGAAGAAAAAGTACAGGTATTCCTGCGATGGTGGGAGATAGGATAGAAGAGAAAGATGGCAGAAGAAAGTGCGAAGAACTATTGCAAGGGAAGGGTGGAGTTTTATAGAGGAGTGTGAGAGTGAGGAAATAGCAGCTTTTTCAAGACTGATTAATAGTTACACTGTGCCATAAGCAAAAAACCTAAACTACCAAGGGTTCGAAATTTGAGAACCCAAACAGAGGCTGAAATGATTTGTATAGGCATGGCATGAATTTGGAAAGTCAATAAATAAAAAAAAGGAGAAGAGAAGGGTGCTGTTTATTTAGATATTTCAGCTTCTATTATTCCTCCTCAGTTGCCAGGTACAACTCTTGTGGGCTTTAAATACTGAACTTTTGAGTTTTTCATTTTCAATACAAGATTATTTTTTAGTTTCTCTCTCTAGAATCTACCACTTCCTTATGCTTTCATTTCGGGTTATTAGATTATTATATATACATATAAGTTTAAAATAATTTTGGAATATGTCTTTATCTATTCTCCCTTCGCTCTCTTGTTTTTTCTACATTGGGGAGACTTTTTTTTCTTCTGTATTTGGATTGAACATTTTTATTTTTCTTCTTTATGAGTGGTACCAGCAATAATAATGAGGGAAATGAATGAATAATATGGATCGGCAGAGGCAGGAGAAGGGGCAATGGGATGAATAAGTGGCGGCTATGGCTGCGCAGGATCGTGGTGATGTTCTTAATTGAATTTTTAATCATTTATTTCATACGGAAGGACGCGTTGTCATCATGACCCCATTTGTAATCATTACCTTTAATACTATTACATACTCTCACTTTCCTTCTTATGTATATAAACCACATTTTATTTTTAATCTAGATAAAATATTAAAAACATTTTACAGTTTTATTTATTTTCCATGTGTTTTTTTATTCATCTCCTTATTTTGCATCAGATCAATTGGATCAATAAAATGTTTATTTTTTATTTTGTTTTTTCAAATCAAACGCGATAAGTATATACATAATTAAATTTATATGTATATACTTAAACCTACTATACATACACACTAGTATAGGATGTTGTGAACTGTTTGCATGCATAGGATGCGAGCGATGATATCAATGTTGTATTCCCTGAAACCCCAATCAGCAACCAACAACCTATTTAGTTTGTATTTTCTATCAACTTATTCGATGAAATTGAATTTAATTTCTTTTTAAATTAAATAATTTGTTTTAAAATGTAAATATCGAAAGTGACATATCATTACGCAATCTAATATCTTCATTTTCTACCCATATGATATAACATAATTATTGTAAATAAAAATGTAATTTGAATATACTAAATATAAGAATGTTCTTATATATTGCTTAAAATATTAATATAATAAAATTCTAATTTATTTTTGTTTATTTGTGTATTGTCACAGTGAGTGACCATTGAACTGCAAAATGGATTCCCTCTTACACTGCTCTGCAGCTGTTAGCGTTGATTTTCTGAGCACGATGATCGTGGCCGTTGATATCATTGTCTGTCTGAATTGACTGCTAGGATTACTTCGCTCGCGAGCAGCAAAGATTCTCGTTACTTTTATCATACCATTGATTAAAGCCTATGAGCCAGAATTTTCACTACTCCTATTCTGCCACAAGATTAAAAGGTGTCATGTTCTAAAGTAATAATTAAAATTTCACTTCTAATTAATTATGCAGAAAATAATACTAATAAAATCAACATATTTATAATATATTATAATGTTACATGACAAAAATCTAATTATAACATATTAGATGTCACTCATATGTCATGCTTTAATGATAAAAAATGATATTACAAATACTTGCATTATAATTTATATTTTATAAATAAATTGTCTTAAAAGATGTTAGTGAAATAGTGATATAATTGTATAAAAGTATATATTTTATTGTAATTTATTTAATATATTTTAGAATATACTATTAATATTATTCTCAATTATATGATAAGAGCATCAAGCATGACTCAACTCTTATCTTAACAATGCACAAGATAGTTTTTTTTTTTTTTAATTTTGAGATGATTACCGATCCTATCATTATTAACAAAAAAAATGATGAAAATAAATATATTATATTTTCAAACAATTATATTAACATAATTTATTATTTTCTATAAATATATCATTTTTTAATTAAAAATTGAATTTGTTAAAAATAAACAATATTTCATTAGAACACATATAACCTCCCAAGAATAGAATTATAAAACTATTTTAAATAGATGAATAAAAATTAAAAAAATGAAGAAACAATTAAGGCAAATTCCATAGTGAGAGAATAAAGGACCTTGCTAAGACTAACTAGTGTTTGATTGATATTTATGTACAAGTACTGTTGTTTAATGTACCAATTTGGAATATTAAAGGTAGTGCAAACCAAAAGGTATATTTTGAATGTAGAAAACCACCTTGATAATCATTAGTAATGGAAGGAAGTTAATAGGTTACCAAAGTTTTGGGTTTTAATTAATAATTAATGATTCAATCATTTTCTTTGCTGTATGACGCAACTGCCACATTAGATTTGGGTGTGATAAGAATGTAAGGAAACCTTTTTTTAATATGTGTTCTCTATATTTTCTTAAAAGAGAAGTATTATAATAAAAAATAGTTTTATACTATGAATTAAAATATTGTTACGAATATTAAATTTGATTAACTTTCTTTCTTCTTCTTTTTTTCTTTCATTTTGTCACTGAAAACTATTTTACAAACACTCTTAATGTTTATAATTTCTGAAATTTTGCTGTGTCATTTCTTACTTAGAAAAAAAAATACTATTCTTAATATTTATATTTATTTTAATAGTGTTAATATTTAATTTTGCACATTCCAAAGGCAGAACTCAATTCCCAATAATACATAATATATATTTGGTTTGGGATAGTAATACAAATCGATATGAAATGATTATAAATATTATAGTTGGAGAAGATAAAACCACCGTATATAATTTTAATTTTATAAAATATGAAAGAATGAATATCTTTATACCTACTAAGAGATGCCTAATAATATAAGTCCTTCGATGAGCTTGAATTTGAAGCTACATAAATATATGAATGGATTTAAATTAGTGTAGTTTTCTACCTAGTAAGAGATGCCTACTATATTATCAGAAAATAATTTTACCATGATACTTTTTTGTAAAAATTATGGCATAATGCTGAGTATAATCATAAGTTTTATGGCATAACTATATTTATATTTATGTACAGATCTTATTATTTTAATATGAAATAAGGAATAATTAATTTAAAAATAAAAACACTAAAGAATTGTTAATTTTGTTTTGTTATTTTATTTAAATGACTGATCTTCTCTCTAAAAAATCACTGTGCCATCTTTTTTTTAACTCTTATATAATATTAACATGTCAGCATCTATCTAGTAGATAAGTCGGAAACATTTAATTATTAATATTTAATATTTTTAAGTATTTTTTAATTTTTAACTTGTTGGTTAAGAAATATGGTACAGTGTTTACTAAAATAATAAGAATTTCAAGTTTAATATAGGTCAGATGCTCTTTTATTTAATTGCATGAGTTACATCTCTCTCTCTTCTTTTTCTTAGTTTGTTTTTTCTACATAAACAATCTCTTAATTCTAACTTGAGTAACAAGAATGATAGTGACACATTTTATCAGCACACTTTGTCCATTTGATTAAAACTTATAAAAATTGTAGGGCATATTTTATTGATAAAAATATAACAAGCACAAAGGTACATTTTTTTTTTTCATTTTAATACCAAAATCTAAAATAATAAAATATGTAATTATTTTGGTATAAAACACATAAAATAAAACATTGAAACTAAACATATATATCAATCTTAAATAGAAAACCCTTATATTTTAATGTTTTAGAAGTATTCTGAGTCTGTCACTCTGAACATTAATTTTTTAATTAAAAAAAATAAAATTTCTCTACTATTCTCTGTGATTGAAATTTATTGAATATCTTATGCCATCTTTGTCTGGGAAAAGGTTGAGCAAAACTTCATCATTTCTGCAAATTTGACAGATTGTCTTATTGTGGTTTGCTGGTTATTTGAAACCGTTTCTATAAAGTTAAAATTATTTGATTCCCATGTCCAAAACTTTTTCTTCCACACCGTATAGTTGACGAATTGAATTAAAACAGAGCAGAAATGATCCTCATATTCATATAATAATGCTGAAAAACTGATAATATACAACTTTCTACTTGCACAGTGAAGAATATTCAATCAACAAGAATTAAATCTATATAATGTATACATCATGCATAGGGGTCATGTCAAATGGTTCCTCTCTCTGATTTATATAAAGAAATATTCCCTAATATTTAATTTGTTTTGTGATAATAACTAATGACAATGACAATAACTATAAGAAATACAAGAATAATATATAAGAATAACAACAAAAATATTTTAATTTTTTAATAATAATAATTTTTTCATGTGTATGATTATTGTTTTGGTACATCCAACGGTAGTTCCTTTCTCTATCTTGTGAGGTATATCGCAGTTTTATTTTTAAAAAAAATATTTTAAAAGAATGTAAAAATATTTAAATTTTGCTTAATATTTAATTTTTAAGTGATTTGAGTTTGTATTGAAAGATAAAAGAAGGTAAAAATATTTAAACATCGCATGACTTCGACTCCTAACATTATAAAATTGACTTATTAAATGTATCCAACAATTATGAATAGAAAACAATTGAATATTGTTTTAATATTAAAATTTAAATTTATTTAAGACAAACTAACTTTTATTACGTTATATTATATAAATGTATATTTATACAGCTTGACTAAAAGCGTACATCACCACTAAGTTTGCTTTGCCAAAAGATAATAAAAAGGAACGCATATAATAATAAAAAAATTAATTTGACTTTTTCATCAAAATAGTATAATTTATTTTTAAATTAGAATCTGGTATCTTACAACAAAATTAATCTTAGTTAATACAAGTTTGTTTACTTTCTTCGTATCTAAGTAACGTTTTTTATCATCCACAACAATTTCAGAAATTCTAGAATGTAAATGTTAATGTTATTATGTAATAATGTTTTCAATACGAAAATAGCAAAAATTTCATGTATTACTTTTCTTCTCTGTAAAATAAATATCAACTTAAAAGATTTAAAATATAAAACAGGTTTTCAACACGTATCATTTTGATGTGAATTTTACTTAGAAACGAAAATAAAATGATTAATTTTTACTGACAGTGTGGATTTTTCTAAGTTGTACTGAAGTGAATAAAATTTCAAAAATTAAAATTTTTTTTTCTATACTAAAATAAAAATTATACAAACATGGAAACAATCTATAGAGAAAATAAATAACCATTATCTCATAAATCATACAACTAAACAAAACAAAAATAAGGTAGTTGATATTTATTACAAAAATGAGAAATGACACTTAAACTACTTAAAATAATATATTATTAATTTCATATTTTTTTTAAACAATGGCTGGAAGTTTATCTCAAATGGTAAACAAGCAGCCATAACGCAACGCAAAATTGTGAAAAGTAAAAAAGAACACTTAAATTAATTTGTTTATAGTTTATTGATGATACACTTGTGTGTAAATGAAACATTTAGAGCATAATAGTGATATAAAAACATAATTTGATGCTTGAATCGGGTCCAATTTTAGAGTAAACTTTCACTAGTTTTTTTAGTTTTTTTAAGAGTGCATATTTATATTTATCATGATTTGAAATATAATTGAAGAAAGACTTTTAGAGATTTTGGTAAGAAAATGATTTCATTTTAGTTTGTTATGGTTTCATAAATCAATAAGTGGTTCTTTTGAGTATTAGATGACGATGACTTCGTTACTTGTACTTTTGTAAGTAAATACAATTTAAAATCTATTGTATTTTTTCATGTGGAGAAATCATTCTGCTCTTAAATTAGATAATTTAACTTTTATTCATAAAGAACAATATAAGTTATTTAATATTTTACCTCCGCAAATTTATTTATATTTTTTTCCATAATAGATATAGTTTGTCTATTTCCTTGAAGTGTAATGTTTTTCATGAGTTTCTTGTGATCTTTCCGTGCTTTGTATTTATTTTTTTTAATTGTATTTTATGTGATAACAAATGATTGATAGATTTTAGAGTATCAACATCACTAAGTTGTAAAAATTCATAATGTACTTAGCATGAGTTTATTTGTAAGATTGAAGTCTACTCACTTAAACAATTCTTAAACTATAAATTCATAAAAGTCAGATTAAAATATTTGGGAATGTTTGTAGGTGAACCCATTAAAACAAACTTTATGACACCCTATGGTTAATAAAATTAGGAAAAAAATAAGTCATTAATTATCCGTTTGTTATCACAGATAACTTCTATTTCATCAATAAATATAATGATCTTATATTCTTTCTCCTCATCCTTTTCTTTTCCTTTTTATATTTCTTTATCTTCTTCCTCATATAATTATTTGTTCTATTACAAATAATTTAAAAAAATATATAATTATTGACGGATTCAACCACAAAACGAACGTTAAAAGAGAAACTTTTTATGTCAATTATACCGACAAAAATATTCATTGATAATTTGTTTTCGTTGTTTAAATTCGTCCACAATTACTATTTTACCATCAATTTTGATTTTTCAGTAAAGTTCTCGTCAATAATATGGTACTTTTTATAGTGAAAGAGATATAAAAACTCCTATGTGTACACAATTTTTAACTTAGGCCTAAATGATAAGTAATTTATGGAAATTTGGAGACAATGTAACCAATAGACGTTGCAGAGAGTAAATAAATCAAGACGTTGGGTTAAGCAGAAAATCCAAATTCGTTAAGTAGTACTGTGTAGGAAGAATAAAATTGACGGAAATGTTAATCACAGTGTATTCTTGTATGAGTATTTATGTTATCGATAAGTAGTACACTGTGTATCGATATAAGTACATATACAATATATTCTTGTATGATGAAAACTATTACACTGTGTATTGACGAAAACTAGTACACAATATACTGTTTTTTCTTAATCAATCTATTATATTTGTGTAATAGCTAATCACACAGTTCATTTTTCTTCTACATTGACGTTTCTTACCAGTAAATTTAGATGGAACAGCTCTCGTACAATATAATATTTAGTAGATGTAAAAAATTGTAGAGTATTAGAATTATCCAACTTTATCGTTCTCAAAATTGCTGGTGTGTTGCTGGGAAGAGTCTATGTGGTGTGATCAAATTTAATAGTATTTTACAGCTGCAGTTACGCCAGACAAAACAACACCGCTCAGCGACAGTAAGAAACCATCTTCTTGTTTTCAGACCTAAATTCTTTTAGTTTATTTTTTAATAATAATTAGATACTAAAGCAAAGACATAGGCTTAGAAGTAAGATTAATTATGCAGATCTAAGTTAAAAATTTCAATCCCAACCAGAATTGGAAGATAATTGAGGTTTTCAAGATTCAACTGTCCTTTCCAAATTTCAATAATTGGTGGTGAACAGAGAGGCATATGCCGTATTACATGCACATAACCTCGCAATGTATACTCCAGAGCAGAATAAAGTGTGAAAATTTAAAACGACATGATCAGATTCTTCCTCATTCTTAATTAATTTAAGAGTAACCATCTTCAAAACAAACCTAGATCCCAAGACTCCACCACCATTTTTCTCACCAATTTATTTATTCTGTGTCTAAAACTTTTTCAAGCTATGTTATTCCATTAGATCTGGAATGAAATTAAAGCACTCAAAAACACTCCCCGCATCGCAATTAATATGGAATTTCTCATGGCTGATTCTTCTTTAAAAATCTATCCTTTTTGTTCCTGAAGTAATTTGGAATCCCACACTCAAAAAAAAAACCATTTTGTCCCACAATTACTCACTCTTCAATCTTGTATCATATCCAAAATATCTATCAAAAGAAAATAATAATTAAAAAAAATGAATTTTAGTTTGGCTTAACTTCATAAAAATAGGGTTTCTGCATCCAAACATAATATCTCCAACATATCTCTTGCACTTACTCTATTAAGATAATAAACGTTAATTTAATTTTGAAAAGTTAACTTCAACTTGTAATATCAACTTACATATATACTAGGATTTACATCTACTTTAGTGAAGTCTCGTCAACAATTATATACACAAGTCATTCTAATAAGTGCAACAGGCCAATAGTAAAAGAGCACTAACAAACCCATTATTTATTCCTGCGATCTTTTGGCATTAATCCATTCTCATATTCCATTCTGATATGTTTGATTGAATAGGCTTAGGAACATTAAATATTAGGTCAATGTAGAAGATCAAGTTGTCACTGTTTACCTCGTTTGGGGTTTGTCGAGTTGTTATTTCCACTCCTTTCGTTATAGTGTGGCCATTATTCGCAATATTTTAATAATTTTAATAAGGAAATAAATAGTAGAGATTAAAGAGGGTACAATCTAGAAAGAAAAGAAAAAAAAAAGAAAGGCAGGACCACAGAACATGGTTCAACAAAAGATCTTAGATCAAATATTGAAGTGAAGCATGTGTATATATATTTAGATTTTGGAAGGTTTATGTATGGTCCCAATCAAAAACAAGAACGTAGGTGCTGGACACATATCGTGTTTATGCTGAAATAAAGAGACAAAGAAAACAGTTAGGGGAAAATCTCCTAGGAAATGATCAAAGGTAGAGATCTGGTTCCCCCTTTTTTTGTTTATTATTTTAAATACAGGTTTGGTTTTCGTACATGCCCTCTTACCTTAATTTTCATTTATATACTAATCACTAGGTCGCGAAGCACAACCAATGTTGTAGGGTCGATTCCAAACAATAGGCCCTGTTGTTAGGCCGTGTCTCTTCTTGTGTGGCTACCACATGGAGAAATTAGGGTTAGGAGAAACCACGTTCGCTATGTGGGATCTGATTATATTAAATGCTTAAACTTTTGCTTAATATAAATATTAATCCCCTCACCCACTTTGGCGATCGACAGAGAAGCATGAAAGGGGGTTAGGGTTAAACAAATGACAACAATTAGGCAGCGCATTCACCATAATCTTGCACTTTGTCTCTGGCCCAGCGTGGGAACGAACAAGGAGGACAATATTGCTTAAGGAGTGATTAAAAATTAACAGACAGAAAATGGGGTAAATTGACCATGCATGATTAGGGAAAACAGAAGAAAAAAAATGGCGTGGCTCGAGGAATGTTTATGTGGGAATTGAGATATCGATCACTGAATTAACTGCCGCTTGTTCTATGTGATGTATACGTATTCTTCTCCATTTGTTTCCGTAAGTAATCGTTGTTAGTGGTTAATTAATTATTTTTTTGATGACAAAGCGTAGTTGGCCATGACAAGGTACGTTTCTTTGTCCTCATTATTGAGAACTGAAAAGAGAAACACGAATGAAACGGTAAGAAAAAAGAATGATATTTTAATCCAGTAAAGCGTAGATGTTGTCCGGGTTGGCGACAGAAAATAGCTACAGCTTGACCTTTTTACAGTATACAACGTTGGAGGGCAAGCCATAAAATAATGAAGGCATTGCGTTGCATGTAGAAGCAAGGTTCGCAGTGTCCGAGTGGAATAGGATGCTCTCTGTTTGGGTAGTAGTATAGGTAGCTATGCACCCAGAAATAGAAAATTAATTGAAGTGATGAAATTGTGACCATACACGCAGGTAAAAACAATGTTGGAAAAACAGAAATTAAGGTAGCGTAGGTGGTGTACAGCTTTGCATGTTGGGGGGGTGCTTGACAGAGGAAGGAGACAAAGGCAGAGATGGGATGAAATTGGTGGCGAAGGAGTTATGAATTGATGATGCATGCATGTGTGTGTGTGTGAAGGTGAGTGAGACTAAGCATGCAGTGAGAAGAAAGAGAGAAGAAAGAGAAGAGGTTGAGGAAGAGGTGTCAGTTCTCTGAACTTGTTATTTTATGTGTTTCTTAGCAGATTGTATGCTAAGAGTCCGACACTAGGGTGCGGACCTGGCTCGGACGCTTGTCCAACAAATTTCTGCACCCTTCTCTCTTTTGTTATCTAGCGCTATCTCATCTCTCAGCTCTATTTTTTCCTGAAATGACATTTCCTGCTATCTTCTTCATCACAGATCATACTTCAAATACATTCAAACGTTACCCTTCTAATAATTTCAATTCCAAACCCTTTTCATCTTAAGCTCGTGAGAAAAACTATTTCACCCATCAAAATCTAAATCAAATTATTTACTGGACAAATGTGAAAAAACATATTAATTTTTCCTAACTTTTATACAGAAGTTTTTTTTTCCTTTTTCTTTTTATTAGCAAAAATATTTATGAATATAAACAGAAACACTTGAAACATTTCGACCCTTATACACAGTTTATGTACATTCTTTTTGAAACATTTTATCTTCATTATAATATTCTATCAAGAGTTCATTTTTACATTCTATTATTGTGTCTTTCTAACAGGATTGCTATTACAAATATGTGTGTGTGAAAATTTCAAATAATTTGAACCATTTGATTGTCCACGTATAACTTCAACAAAACACATAAATCAGACATTTTATACAGAGGTTATTGTTATATTTTTCTTAGATATATTATTGGTTTGATAAAATCATATAGTAAATGAATCTTAAACGAAGTACAAACACATAAAAATAAATAAAATTATTGTGAAGCTTTTTAAAATAATTAGTTTTTGAATTTCTTTGTTCATTTTGTATTTTGTATATACATGTGTGTTAGAAGTTAAACATCAATTAGAGATAAAATAATTTTATAATATATATGTAAATGCAAATCTCACCTTAGAAATCGATTTTGAAGAATTAAGTTAGACTTAAAATTTACTTTTTAACATAAAATCAGATAAGATCATTTCATGGTATATCTCAACATATTTTTTGTAGTCTCTTTTAAATTTCAACCACCAAACGTTTTTAAAGGAATATAAGCTTAGGAACAATCGTATCGAGGTAGAAATAAATGCTAAACTAAAATATTACGGTAAATGTTTGGAATTATCGATTTATAGTTCAGAATACTAACTTGCCGATGCAAACTTTTCTCCATTTTTTGTAGTCTTCTCGTGTTTGAGGTGTTGTGTTGGAAGAAAAATTCGTTGTAAATCCTTTAATTAAATACACTACAAATTATGGCGTGTTCTAATTTCAAACTTGATTAAGGGGTGCTTTATAATAATATTCAAACTACATTAGTTGTATTTTTTTACATGCTAAAAGGGAAATAAATATTTTCATTATTACTGCTGAAATAAATAATTTAGACCTATGATAATTAGTTTTAATCTTAATTTTATCAATCAAATTTATTAGAAATTAATTTTTTGAACTTTATTTATGAGTCATGGTGGTCATTAATCGGTTTTTTTTTTTTGCTGTGAAGTTTTTTAAGGCACGGTTATTAAGAACTTATTATTTAGGATTACATAGGTTTTTATATATAAAATGAGCAAACTTTAGTTTTGGTTCCTAATTCTCTAAAAGGAAATGTAGTTGTTTCCTTTGCTTTTTAAAACTTGTAAATTTTAAGTTTTGTGATAAAAATAAACCCATGGTTTTGTTTCTTCAAAACATGAAAATACTATATATTTAGTGTTTAACATTTATTTCAAAGCTTAATTTCCTTATGGATGCATTTTTAATATGACGAGATAAAACAGTGAAACAGAAAAAGAACATAGATGTGATCAGACAGTGTGATGAGAAATGAAGAGATAATAAAACAAAAAATAGAAGTGAGCCAATGCATGTTAAGTCCTTTTCATTATATTATTTGTTGTCCTTGGAAGTGCAACTTATTCCATCGTTATAAAATCCATAATATTTGGTAGATAATTTATTATTTAGTATAACATTATAGCTTATTTATGTTCATAATTAAGTACATTTGAATTTAATTATATGTTCAACACTTGGTTTCTTTCCTTGGTTGTCTGAAACTGATCAACTGAAACCTTAAACTAGGTATATTTTTATTGAAACTAAAGCCAAGTAGTATGATATGAAAGTGAGAGATATCAGTTGGATTTAGTCAAGTTGAATATAAAGTATGAGGTTTGGTTTTATAGACTAAATCCATTCATAGTCCAATAATATGGTTTTACATATTTAAATAAAAATGGTTTTTATGTCGTTAAGAATGTAAGTACGAGTCTAAGTTTCATATTGAATAAAAATAAAAAAGATGAATATCATATAAGGATCAAGGTCCATAAACTTGTCTCAAGGTTTTGGATTAAGAATAATGTAATACTTTATGTGTAGATTGAACTTACACTCACTCACTAGTGTATTGTATCTCTCTCATTATCCTTTCTTAAAAGATCCAATACATACACATAGATAATTAATTATTAATATGAATTTGTAATCCAGCAAGGTAAATAAACGGTGGTCACCGACAACAATGGACAGGTTTGCCGTGTGTGCCACCGCAAAAGTGCCTCTGAAATATAAAGATTTTGGTGGATTTGGTGCCAGTGGTTGCTGTGTTGTGTTAGACCATTGGGTGGAGTCAACTTTGAGGATGCAAACTTACGATAATGCCCCTGTTTAAGTACTGTCCTTGGCATGGGACTGCTTTGTCTAGGATAAGAACAAAGGAACAAACAAACAAACAAACAAATTCCCAAGCCCTGCAGCAACCTTATCATGCGCCACTCACTTACCATCATCACATCATCCATCGACCCACATGCATGCGTGGCATGCCATTGCATGCCCATCATAACCTCATCCACTCTTTCTTTCTGGAAGTGACACGGCGCATGCAACCCCTGCACATAGAGAGATCCAAAAATCAATACTTTTTTTTTCCCTTTGCTGCAATATCAAATCACAGAATCCATTCCCAACCCACTCTAGTGACGTGCAACAGAATTCCCACTACTCATAACCTTCTTCCTCTTCTACTGTATCTTAAAGTCTCTTCATCTCGCATAATTGGATTTGCTTTATCACATAAACAATCTCCCTCTTATAATATAAACTCATCATCAACTAGTGCACACCAATTGGTCGCCTTTTAATTATTCTCCTGCTTCTAAGTGACATATTTTAGATATCTCAACTTGCTAATTTGTCCTTCTTCTTTTTTTTTTTTTTCTTTTTTTGACGGGATTGCAATAACATATTACAAGTATTAATTAGGTATCTTTTCTCTTCTGTCTGATTCCCATCACTTGGTGACTAAACTCGAGGGAAGTTGAAAAGTGGCAGCCACCATGTTAGCTTCATATTTAATTCACCACAAATTGTTGGGCTTGCATAACAAAAGTGATAACTTTTCATCACCATTTTTTGATACCGACCTTGTTTTAGTTCATTTAAATACGCAATCAAATTCATAAGATGGTAGATTATAGTGCATATTTATTGTTTATGATGATGGGAGTTAGATGGTCCCCACAGAGTATTGTTCCATAATATCGGATTATACGCCAAATGTCCCACGAACACGAAGATCTCGGGATTTATATGTCTTAACCTTGTCTCCAATTATTATCTGGCACTTCACTTCCGCATCCTCGATCGTAGAGAGTGCCTACACGCTCCGATTTCAGAAAGATAACATGCGGATCTAGTCATTAGATTTCAGAAGCCAATTTCCGGCATCATCAAATTACCTGCTTGGTTAATATAATAAAATATCCACACACTTCTTACCGAATTTGGTCACACACATTTTGAAATGGGTTGAGCGGATTGTATACGTGTGATTGAGATCTGGATCATCGTGAAAGAAAGTCCACATACAAAGATTATCCCAAGTTTAAATCAGTAAGGATTTCTCGAAATGGACTGAAAGATTCTTGATGTATAATCGAGATTTGAATTACTAACAAAGACTCCTAGTAAGCGTTTTTTTAATAAATATATACGAGTTAATAACAAGTATGAGATGATATAATTTTAGTGGAATATATATATGTAATCTTTTTAGACTTATAAGTAACGTGTTAATGCGTGTTTGTACTATTAATAGATTGTGTTTATATCACAAACAATATCATGTGTCTCATAAAAAATTCTTCATTTTAAAAAGATTAATTTATTATATTATTGGAAATAGTTCAAATGTGAGTCAAAAAGTCTTATATTAGATAAAATAAACAAAGTTAAACACTATATAAGAATAAAGATTATAACAACATTGCCTTAAGGTTTTGTGATTAAAATGGTGTCAAATGTTTTATATGTATAAAATTAATGTCATATAACCATATGAATCTCACACTCAAATCTCATGCTTATTTGACCGTTTTGGACATCACAACAACAATAATATTATTATAAATATGCACAAGGTAGATAGACACAAATATAAATATAAGAATTTTGTAAAAGATATTCCCAATTGTTAGTATTAATAATAAAAGATTGATGGTATGTGTCAATCGTGAACATTTTTCTTTTCCAAACTTTTACTCCTTCTTTCACGTTTTTATAAATGTAGTTTTTTTTATCGATAATATAATTTGTTAGTTTTTTTAGTGAGAGGAATTGAATTAATGATCTCTCCTATCCTTCCTTTTACATCCATCAAATCAAGTTTATTTCTCCAAATTATTAGTCGAACACTTTTCTCTCAATCTAGTTTGACGTTTTTAATGATATATGGTAGTGGCTTGTGAAATGAATTTAGTATAATATGGTTTAATTTAGTTTAAAAAAATGAGGTGAAGGTATAAATGTATGTGTTTGATGTGCATGGATGGAATAGAGAGTTAAAAAAAGAAGGGACACATCCCTTAAAGAGGTGAATGTGTGGGATGTTAATGAGTAATAAGAGTAGACAAAAATGGGAAGATGGAGGAAGATTTGTCGTTAAGCAATTTAGGCTAAGAAGGTTGAAGCGTTGATGTAGTAGGTGAGTGTGTGAGGAAAATATTCTTTAAAAAGCGAAGGCACATGAATTCCCGACAAGTGAGAACGCTAGGGCTCTTGCCCCTCAATTTTACTTGAGTTGGAGACCGTGCTCTGTCGCTTTCTTCTGAGGTAGGGATCTTTGTCTTTTCCACCTTTACCTCTCTCATCTCTCTCATTTTCACCCCTCCTCAATTTCTTCACAAATTAATTACACTTCCTTTACACAGAAACTAATTTATAAAACATCTCTAGTATAATTTCTTTAAAATTTCTTTCATTTTTCTCACCTCTACAATGATTCACAGACAGGGGTGGCAAAACTGGGTCCAACAGGCCAGTTCGTCAATCCGTGTTAAAAAAAATGAATTGGGTTTAAGATTTCAACCCGTCAATCCATTTTGACTCGTTCGGTCCAGTTCGTCAACTTGACGGGTCAAAGTACGAGTCCAGTCCGTCCTGGTCCGTTGACACGTTTTAAAAAAATAAAATAAAATAAAAGTAACAAAAAATATTAATTTTTTATATTATATTTTTTAAATGTGTAAATATATAATAGTATTGTAATTTATATCATTAACACCTACAAATTAAGTTTCAATTATTATTTATAATTGAATAATTTAATATATAAATTTAATAATTATTTTAATTTATCTAATTAAAAACATTAACTAATCAATTAAAAATCTAAATCATATTTTATTTGATTAAATATGCCTTTAATAATAATTTATATGTATGTATAAACAAATTTTAAAAATAAAAAAATGAAAAATTTGAAAACTAAGTAAAAAAGTTTAAAAAACTAAAAAAAAAAAGAAAAAATAAATGGACGAGCCAACCCAGCCTGACATGTTAGCCCGTCCAATATGGGACGAGTTATGATTATTAGCTTGTTTTTTTTTAACGGGCTAATCCGACCCGACCCGTTTTTTACGAGCTACAGGAGCCGGACCAAAACAGGCCGAACCGATCCATTTTGTCACCCCTGTTCACATAAAAAGTTATCCATTTGAATTTAGAATCATTCAGGTCTTTAGAAAGTTTCTCCATAAATATTTTAAAGAAAGAAATTCAAGATAAAAATCGATTTATGGACAAAGTAACAATAAAAATTATATATTTCTTTTATAAATAAAAAAAGCAAAAAATTTCCCCAATTTTCTTACTTGTAAGCCTTTGTATAAAGAAGCTAGTTGTATTTTTCTAACGTGTAAGCCTTTATAGAAAGAAACTAGTTTTTGAATTGTTTGTATTGCCATTTTCCTGATTATCATGTGTATCGAATCCCTTTTGGGTCTTGTTATGAATTGACAGTAATTTGGTTGATTTGGGTCTTAATGGATACAAGATCTACAACAATCTTGATTTATGATGCATATATAAGAAAAAGAGAACACTAAGTGGTCATTTGGAAAAACTAAAGCAATTTTAATATGACAAGGTCAAATTGTACAAAGGCATAAAGCGTAAATTGCAAAGTTTTACAAAAAACAAAAAATCATTGTTTTTTGAATAAGGATATAATTGGACACATGTTAATTATCTTGGGCCTGGCTTCGGCCTATACCTCCGTCCATGGATCCAGTTAGGAAAAAGTGGATATCAAAGTCCAATCCGTACCTTGGCTTATTAAATAATCAAATACTTATCTAAACTTACGTAATTTAAATTATATATATATATATATATTTTTTTTTTCATCATAAATAACAATAATACTAAACATTAGACAAAATTGTGTAATAACATAGTACTTAAAAATATAGAACTTTAATGTTTTTATTATATCTAATATTATGACATTTAGACACTATTTAACAACCTTACTTCAAGAAATTAGAAGTACAAAAAATTTTCTGCCTACCTTCAATCTTGGATATTTTTGTTGGAGAATTTCTAACCAGAATTTTACATTTGACTAAACCATATACGCCATAAACAAAAATATATTTAAATATTTCTAAATGAAAGCATTTTTCAAAATGTAATGACAAATTCTGCGTAAGAATTTGTAGTCTTTATAAAATAAGGCATTTTTTCAATTATAATTTATAATCCTGTCAATTAAACATAAATTTGAATTCAAAACACTATTTACAACTAATTAAAACAATTTAAAATAGGTATTTTGATGAAATACTTTTAAAAAACAAATATTTAAAGTTATTAATAAACATTATAAAAGACATACCAATGTAAATGTTTATACTTGACATTTAAACTTAATAAATATTTATTTATATTATATTTAAAATAAATATTCTTTAATTTATGTCAATATTTATATTTTATAGATAATTAAAATATATTAATATAAAAATTAGTTTAACGTTTGCTCACAAAAATATTTAATAATTAAATTTATTGTAAAAATAATTTTGATATTTGTGCAAAAGTAATGTATTTAATTAAAAGTTCTTACGAAAATAGTTTCGATGTTTGTACTGAAATAAGGTATTTTGTCTGGTAAACTAAATCTAAATTTTACTTTTACTTTTATAAATTTATTTATACGTTTAAAATTGACATTGTAAAAAATATGTAAGTTAATTAATATATATTAAAACTACAATATTAATACTAATAAAACATATTTTATGATGTATATAATTTTACAAAAAAACAAATAACTTTAATTATACAATTAGTTGTGACAAAATCATATCACATAGATTTAATTGGATGTATTAATGAGGGAAATAATTTATATTTATACAATGTATTGTAAAAACAATATGTTTTAAATATATGATTAAATAATTTTCTAGGAAAAAAGATATGTTTATAAAATCATTTGTTTTAGGAAAAATAATATTTCTACGAATATTTAATTCAACTTATAATTTTAAATAAGTAATTTATGTTCTTGTCCTAAATCTTAAACTCTAAACTCTAATCAAGTATTAAATAAAAGATATTTATACAAAATATAATTTAATGTCTTCTAACTTTGAATTGTATTTTAAATTTTAAAGAATACAATTCAAAATATTATTTTATTTTCCAATGATCATAAATAAGGATCAAATTTAATCTCTTACAAAAATGGGACTTTATTTATCATGTCCTTTATTTACACAAGAATAATTTTTTGTTGTTATTTTTTAAATAAAAAAATTGAAAAATTATAATTTTGAACGAATATAAAAATGTGATTACAACAATAAAAATGTTGTCAACAAAAGAACTTCAAAATTCTTTAAAATTGTCAAATCCTTCTTATATCAATATAAAGTTACGAGGCGATGCAAAATTATTGAGAACTTATTTAATACAAAATTTTTATTGAAATATACTAGTTTTTTTCACTGATCTGCTTATAAATTTGCACGTAGTATTATTTAAAAATATTTGAATTTGAGAAAAAATTATACCGTAAAAGAATATGAACATATGACATTTAATTTATATGTTTTGAAATAATTTTGTTTATGTTGTATTTAAATGAGTTTTGACTATGTAGTTATGATTGGTTAAAGTAAGTGGCGGTATTTAAAAATCGAATGCTTGAAGACAAATTATTTAAATCAAATAATTATTTCAGTAATTAATATGTAAGATAAGGTATTATATAAATTGAGAGAAAATTGATTTTGGTTGAATTAGAAATTAAATTCAGTTTTTATTTGAATGGGAAAAAAAACAGGAATAAGTTTTTTATTAAAAGCAACGAATTTTCGTATACAAAATTTATGCGCATAAGGATTTAATTTTATTCATCTTACGAAAAAAAGCTTTTGTGAAATTTTTGCTGAGTAAAAGTAAATTTTATTCAATATTTTTTCATCAAATTAAAGATACGTATACTTCGGTTATTGAATTCTTATTTTATTGAGCAAATTCCTAAAAAAATATTAATGTTGTGCTTGGATGAAAAATGTAAGGGAATAATTTATTTATTTGGATAATTTGAATTATTTTTTTTTAAGTAAAAGGACTTTGGATGAAGAAATTAAAATGAGATTGAAAATTAGGAATTTTAAATATATTTGAAATAATTAAAAAATATAATTCAAAATTCACTACAAAATGAATGAAATTAAAATTTGACAAGTAGTGGAACTTTTTATTGGTGAGGATATGGCGGAACTAACTCACTTGAATTTTAGTTAGAGTCGACTTGGTCGAATGGGACCAAATTTTTGCCAATACCGACTTTGAAGAATTTAGTTGTGAGTAACTTAGTTGAATTCAGTCCAATTTTAGTTGGGGTTGACTTGGTTGATATTCAGTTAGGATTGACTGGTCGAATTCAGTTGAATTTCGATTGAGGCTGACTCGGTTGAACTTGACGAAATTCATCCAAATTTTGACTTTGATTGACTTGGCTGAATTCGATCAAATTTTGGTAAGAGCAAACTTGATCAAAATTTGATTGAGACTGGTTTGACCAAATTTAGTCGAATTTCATCAAAAGTCGTCTTGGTCAAGTATGGCCATATTTTTGTTGGGGCCAACACGGTCAAAATTCGATCGGGACCGACTCAGTTTAAATTCAACTCTAGCTGACGCAGTCAAATTTAGCAAAATTAGTTATCCATAAAATAAAAATTCAATTATTTTATCCAAACAAAGAATTTGAAATTCAAAATATTTTAATTACTCCGTCTAAACTAATTATTTTAAAAATAAAGAGAATACAATTGAAAGTAATTCAGTTATTAAATATTTCAATTTATTTGAATGGTCGAATTTGTTTGTTTTTGTTTTAATAAGTTCATTCTGCGTAATATATTTGTTTTTTTCAATTTTTTGTAAGCATGCTACAAATGTTATCTATTTGTAAAGGATAAACGAATGTAATTGATTTGTTAGTGAAATCTTAAAGGAAACATTGTTGTGGTGAGTGATGGCTTATGAGGTTTAATATGTGAGACAATGAGAGAGAAATAATGAAAAAAAGAGAGCAGAATAGCAGCAATAATAAAAAAAAGTAGAATCCATCTGAGTAAATAGAAAGCCCAGTCCGAGACTAAAAACTCCAAAATTTAACTTCAAATAAAGTACAACAAATACACAAAAAGATCTTAGGGAAAGTTTCATTCCTCCCGCTAAATAAAAAGAACGAGAAAGTAGCTAAACAGTTACATGCTGCACCTTCTGAAGAAAAAAATAGTTACATGTAAAACAAAACCCTTCAACTACACAAACATCCATAAGTTGAGTATTTCTTCACCTTCCTCTTATTTCTAATTAAAACTATTAAAAGATTTAAAAGTAAAAATATACAATTATATCTCAAAAGAAAAAAAAATTCAAAATTTTCACGTGGCAAAGAGGTGATAAAAGCAAGTTCGTTTTTTTTTTAAAAAAGCGCAAGTTTGTTAGGCATAATCGGAATTGATAATAGTATTTTAAAACATTATATTATTATTTCATTATATGATTATATGATTTTATTTTTATAATGTAAAGTGTGGATACCTGTATGGAGCGGATAGAAAAAACGTGGAAAAATCCTAAGGCGCAGTTTTGGATTGAAAAGGTTGGTTGGTGGATGACGTGATATGATTGGGTGTGGTGTGGTTTCTGGGCATGGAAACTTTATCCTCCGTATACTTAAAATGTGGGGTTTCGTGGCCCAAAAACTTTCCAAGTAACGCGAAACAGGGTCAGAAAAGCGGGTCAGGTTCACACTCTGGGCGCCAACAACACGCACATGGAAAGCCACCTCTCTACTACGCCATAAAAACCCGCCAAACATCCACGCAGGTAACACTCTCACCCGCGCCTACCCTATATATTTATTACTTTTTCAAACCCTTTCGTTAGGGTTCATTGCAAACGCCGCATTCCGCTCCTCAGCTTCACAGCGCCATGGAGGATGTTAGGGCTACCTCCGCCTGGGTCGCCAGCCGCTCCTCCCACGTTCTCGTCGACTCTGCAGGTTCATTCCCTTCATTCTCTGTCCTCCTTATTTACCTTCCGATAATGCTCTCCAAAATGAAACTATAATGCGTATTTGCCTCCGGTGTCGTTTTCAGGGATTGAGAAAGTGGTGAGCACCATTGAGTCCATTCCCAAGGTTGAGTGGGATTTCGAAGGGATTCATTACTTCGATAATGGACCACTCACCGTCCAATACTTGTTTGTTCTGGACGCTTTAAATTTTTGCTTCTGGCCTGGTACGCTGCGTTTTTTTTTCCCGTTGATAATGCTTAGAACCTTTTCACATTACGACTTGATTAATTGCACGCCTGGAGTACCTTAATCGTAGTGTTAATGGCTCTCTGTTTTTGTATTTTCTTTTAATTGCTATCTTTATTATCGTGCTACAGAATAAGAAAGCCAATTTACCCGCAGAACTTGTTGTTGACACTTCACAGATATGAAAATGGTTTGCGAATATGCAGGAGGTGGCGAATTTGGATTGTTATTTCTGTTTATCTGTGTCGTGTTTGTGTGTGTTAGCCACTTGTATGTTACCAACAGTCAGTTGTTCTATTTTTTAGAGTGGACTCCGCTATAAAATATTGCAGCTCACAAACGTATCCATCACCCTAGCTTTCAAAATTATAGATCTCATTATTGATTTTATCTTACATTTCTTCCCCTGTTTATCGTATATTTGAATAAAAAGTCATAATAAACTTCAATTTCTTGATGTAAATTATGAGAAATGAAGAACATTTAGATAAAATGCCTGTGTGTTAGTATCTGATATACGGGAGATTAGAATACTATTGTTTTTGTTTCCTTGGTTAGCTAATGATGAGAAACAATTAGTTCTCATTTTTATCTTACATAGTCAAGGTTATTTTTGGGATGCTGGGTTCGAAGGGTATCATCCGGACATTTGTCTAGTTGACATTCTAATTGACAAAGAAAAGAAGTAGTGATTAGTGAACTGTCTCATCATTTTAGTGTATGTATTTTTTATCCTTGGTTAACTGTGCCATCCTTTCTATTCTTTTTAATGTTGACGTCTCTTCTCTTTTGCTAACAGATAAGGATTTGAATTACGACGATTTGGCATCTGGGTTAAAGGCAGCTCTTCAAAACGATAAATCTGCCTTCGATGCTGATCGTCTGCAAAAGTACACCGGTAATCTACTCGGACCTCGTACTGTCTGTATAGAAATTAACTAGAGTATTTTGTCACGTGCACACATTTGAATTGAAATGACGAAGTTTTCGACAGTGTTGTAATTTCAATTCAGTTCATGTTTTTGTTATCAACTGAAACTACCGTTTGTCAAAATTATGTTAAGGACATAATAGATACTGCATGTACACTTGATTTTCATTTGTTTCACTTAAAGGAAGTTAGACCCAAACAGTGAACAAATGCTCGTTTTATGTTGACAGGTCGGAGGCAATAATTTTTTGTTTGGCACATTATGCTTTCTTAAGATGGTTCAGCATTGACAGCTTTGAAATTATAGTTCTTCATATGATAAAATCAAATAAGAAATTTGTGGTTAAGTTACAGTATTTTCAGAAGGAATCTTTATATGTCTGCTTGGTCTTATGGTTGGTGTGATTGCTTCAATGCTGTAGATGAAGAAATTTTTTTCTACCAATATAGTATAATTACAAAATGAGTTCATAATGTTAGGTCCACAGTTGCGCGAGCTTTTGAGGTGGCCTAGACCCCTTCCTTTGGAAGATGAACGAGTTAGGTTACTTCACGAGGTAAAACAAATCATTAGCAGTGCTACCTTTAACACATATCCATCTTTTTTTAGTTTCACTGTTTCTGTTGGAATCAATCCTGTTAACTAAGTTCTGGGTAATAAGCATGTCTGGAAGTTTGATGGCACTCTGTGTATTACTGTCCGTTTCCTTTGCTAGGTTGGGAGTGAATTGGAAAGGAACTTTGAGGGTAAAGCATCCAATCTTGTTCAGTGCTGTGGAAAATCAGCTGTGAATCTCGTCGCTCTAGTTGCACGCCATTTTCCTGGTATAGCTGTTTTTCGCTTAGCTTTTGTTTCTCAAATTCTAAAATATATAGTGCTCAATTTATGTGTGCATCTGTTTGAAGTTGCTATGAATTTTATGCAAAGTATTTAATTTGTTGACTCCAATATTATTTGGTTCTAGGTTTTAGAGACCATACAGTGTACAAGGGACGCCAGGTATTTTTATACAAAAGGGCTCAGATATTTGCAGCAGATTTGTGGGGTGCATTTGGGGGCCAAGGATATGGTGAGTTTAAAGACATCGGCTCTTTAACTATAATGGCGGACTATATTGTCCCAGCTGTGCTTCGGCAGCTTGGTGTTTTAAAATATAGTCCAACACTGGCCAGTACTATCGAGTCCAGTGGAGAAATAGGTCCAGGGACTGAAGAGGAAGTTGAACTGCGGGCTTGCTCTGTGCATGCGGTGGAGAAAATGAGGGAGCTGATAAGTAAAAAGTCAGGAAGACAGGTTAGTCTTTTCTTTCGGGAGTACCTCCCTCTTATGGCCTTTTCCAATGCATGTAAAGTTGGAAGGTTATTTAAACTCAAGCGTCATAAAAAAAATAATTCACTGCTGGTTTGTTGCTTGTCTATTTTTTAAAAATAATTAAATCCTTTTGTTAAATTATCTTTTCTCCAGAAACATTTACTCAAAAAGGAAATGCTGCGCAATTTCGCTGTTATGGCTCATGTGTTTTGTGCGCAAGTTGTTCATCTTATATGAAACTGAAAAAGCCTCTCTGACTTTTATATTCAGGTTCTCAGTGTGGAGCTGGATCTTTGGCTCTGGGCTGCTGGTGTTCAGTGCACATCTCTGCAGCACCACCGAACACTTTCAATATATTACTGAGCTCATCATATATGGTAATTTCTAGCTATTAAAGAAGAAAATTTTGGCTGTTTTAAGGGTAATTATTTAGGATAATGTGTGAATAACTACCTCTTTTTTACTTATGTTTTTTGGATCAGCTTTTGTAATTTTGTAAGAGATACGTTGCCACGTGTCTTCAAATTTAATTTTGAATAGACTTTTTATTGGGATTTTAGGACCTAAAATAGTTTACCGCAGAAGGTGGTTAATATTTACTTTGTCAAATGCTCAAATATAACTGCTGTGATAGCCAAGGTTGCAACAGCGGGTGGCATTTTATAGAGAGAGAGAGTTCATACCTTTTATCTTATAAGAGAGTATTGCTTTTTAGTTTGTGGGGACTGTTTCATTCTGAGTGTAAGTACCCAAACTCTTATGGGTGGTCAATGTCGTTAAGTACAACTCGCTTACTCTCAGCAAACGCATGCATGTAGTGTTGCCTCGTTCACCGTCCACTTAGAGAATATCAATTCAATATGGCCTATCTTAAATATTCGGTTGATCGGAATGGGAGTAGGTCCCATCGATGCAATATATTCTTTCTACCCCATTAATATCATGCCTGGCCACTAGAAACAACCACCTTTTCTTTCTAGAATCCTTTTCTATTTTCTTAGGCATATTTCTAAATAACCCTGGATTACCTCTAAACGGAGGACCCTAGCTGCATATTTCAACATAGAGGTGATCCCATCATTCTACTGAACTCTAATTAACGCACTAGGAGCATCTTCAGTTGTTTGAAACAACTCTTCCAGGAGAGAAATTTTACTCCCCACTCCAAAATTTATTAAAAAATTGTTTGTATGTATTGCAATAATCAATATCATTTCCCACCACCATTTCTTGGGATTAAATTCCAGGTTCATGATGCATCCCATATGGTTACCAAGTTTTTAGAACGACGTCATTTTTTAGTCTTTTGCAATTTGAACATTTTATTGGAACAAATTGGTGTAGGCTTTGTTAGAGAAAATTAACTTGTAGTTGATAAGTTAATTTTTAGATGAATTATGTTAGTTTTTAATTGATAAATTTCTAATATGTAAGTTTTTAGTCAATAATATAGTTTATTGTTAGTGAATCTAAAAAGATTTAGATGCATAAGTTATATTATATAAATAGATTTTTTGTATTTTTTTAAAAAATTATTTAATCGTAATTTTAGTTTTTGTTGAATATAACTTAGTTTTTTTTTAGTACTTATATTTATTTTGGAAGTCAAGTATATATTTTTTACTCGTGTTATTTAAACTAGTTATTCAGATGAGTATTAATCAGTTTTTTTTTTTTAAATTTAATGTTTTGGTCTCTCAATTTAAACTATTCTTATATTTTTTTGTGTGGTTTTTATGTAAATATCATGAAAAATTAGTTACTTTAATTTATAATATTATATAATTTTAGTTTAAAATATATAAAAATAAAAAAATCATTAACTAAATAAATACTACAAATATTATTATAAGTAAATGCATCAAAATGTAAGGGATACTAATAAAAAAGTTAAACAATTGTAGAGCTAACTATAGTAGTTTTAATTTAAGTTGAAAACTTCAACATAAATTATTTTAAAGTAATTAATTAAATATTTTATGTCGATCAAATTAATTTATAAACCGGTTAAGTAAGTTTTTAGATAGTTTAATGCGCAGATATTTTATGCAAAGTTTGACATAAGAATGTAGGATTTACAATCGACATTACAAATTGATTCTATTTAATATTTAGCATCAACTTAACATATATTACTTATTTAAAGTATAGTGGTATGGTTTTACCTTGCGAATTTGATCATTCCAAGCATTAGTGTTTTGGTATGTGTTTGGTTTATATTTCACTATTCTATAATTGATTCAAATTTCTACATTGGAAGTCAAAACAATAAATAGTTATTTGTACCTTTTTTTATTTTTCTTTTTGGATGGTCCAAAGAAACTTTTAGATATTGTTCATTCTCTTTTGATGTTGAAACATATATCTGTTTTCATCAACGGAGTAAAAGTGATTATTTGTTGGCCACTCAAGTCCCTTGTCACCAGTGCAAGAGAGGATAAAATTCTTCTCTAAAATAGTGAAAAACACGTATTCATTCCGATTTGTAATAATAGATATGGCACTTCCTTGTGTGCGAAATAAATAGTAGTCACTTGTGAGTAGAAGTTTTTGTGTGGCTCGATTGAAACTAATTGGGGTCTGAAATGGCTTCTAATTGTCGATGGTCCAAGACAAATAAGAAAATAATGTTAATTTTCCTGGTAAAATTAACAACGCACGAAACCCAATATATAGACTTTTAAATATAGTATTTTGTTTAAATGGTGATTACGATGGTGTTCAGTGCCCGTCACTGCTGCTTAATTTAGATTGTTTGTGGCTAAACATGCACAACCAAGTCAAGTTTGCTTAGGTTGTGATACTAATAGATATGATTCAAAAGGCACTTTCATGCAGACCAAGTCTCGTTAAACTAAAACAAACCAATCCAGCAATCGAGTGGCTCGAACCTGATGGAATTTTGGTAAGGGGGATCGCAAATTGGACAAGCAATATATTTAATCTTATTAGTGTTTAATACTTACGTAATACAGTATAGCTTATAGAGTATTTGATTGAACGATTGAATTTTTTTTTTCGTTTTGTTCATGTGGAATCAGAAGAACTGGTGCACCTGAAAACTTTATTCAACCAGAAGGCAGTTTTTACATGAAAGTTGAATTCGCTTACCATTTAAACGCTGATTATTGTTTCGGGTTGACGAAATTCTGATTTCTCGTGTTCCACCGAACGATATCTTTTTTTGTCAACAGAGATTTTTAATTCTATTACATCGTAGTATCATTGTCAGTTTGCAAGTGGTCAGTATAAAATTGCTCTACAATTATGGCTGGAAAAAGTTTGCAGTTTATTATATCTACAAAAAAATTATGATTAGAAATTCACTAGAAAGAGATCAACCTGCTTGATGCTATAGAGTCTGAAGGAGAGTCCCTTCTGTTCCCCGAGGCTTCTCCATCCATAAAAGGAATCGCCACCTTTAGACCGTACCCAGCGTTTCTGTGCTCGCAAACTCTAAGCTAGTTGCATGAAATAAATAGTACGTGAGTGTTTTCAGTGTGAAGATTCTCTTAATGGTGTCCATGTTACCTTCACTTTCAGAAATCAGGTGTAAATGCAAAAAGTGGTGTTTTTTACAGTGGCGGGTGGCAGCAACTTTGTTTCATCTAGTGGGTAGGACCACTCACTATCCTAGTAAGTTTTAAACTTTCGTACACTTTTTTTTTTCTGTTTTATTTTACTTTGGTTAAATGAACAATCTGATTTCGCTTATACCCATGTATAATAGTTTTGCTTAGGTAATTTTAGGTAAAGCTTAAGCCACTCGTGAGGGAATAATATCTGTGTTGCATATCGACCATCCGATTAATCCTTCGAAATTTACTCCATGCGTATGTAAGAATCATATTCACATCAATTATATATACACATCTATATATACCTATATTAGATTAAGACAATATAGTATGTAAGTAGGTGTAAATTTCATCTTACAAACCAGTTTTGTGAGATTAAGTTGAGTTTAAAATTCACTTCTTAATATGGTATGAGAACATGGTATTAAAACTAGGTTAAAGTCTATCTGAAGAAAATTTCTTAAGCATATTGTTTCATCCGTTATCGGGTTGTTATCAGACCATCCATTTCTAGTCCGACGCACAAGATGTACCTTGACTTGAGAAATGTGTTGGAAGTTCCACATAACTAGAGTTAAGACAATTTTATAATATATAAGTGGAGTGCAAATTACATTTTACAACTTAATTTTGTGAGATTAAGTTAAACTTAAAATTTATTTTATAATAATTATATAAACATGAAGTAATACGTGTATAATACATGTGAAACTGTGAAAATCTAGTTTTGTTAAAATCATCGGATAGAATAGTCCAATTAAACAGAATTTGTGTACTCGAGAATTGAGATGCCGATTGATTTGAAGAGGAAGGACAACCAAGCAAGTTACTTTATATTAAGAGACATGGGGACCTAGCCATCAACATCATGATTTGTTGGTGGAATCGGACTCAAGCTAATCCAAATGTATGTTGGTAATACAGGGACCCACATATCGGAATCTTTAGGATATTGCCTACATTTTTACCATGATTTTAGCTCTTTGTTTCTATTGTGGAGATTAATATATTACGCCTTTTTTTTTTCTTCTTTCTTTTCTATAATTGATGATGCTCCTCAATTCTGTACATTGTTTATTATTTAACATCTTACCTTCCAATATAAGTTAACTCAGCACCTTTCCCTGGGTAATTCTAACCAGATTATACTTCACACGTCACTCTGCAATAGTGCATAACAGTTCTCTCTCACTTTGGATAGAATCATATCAAGCTATATCAGTGGATCATGTATTTACTAAATAAGTTAGATTAAATCTTTTAAATAGATATGTATATACCATATAAAAATCATTTGAAGAGAAACAAATTTATTTGCATTATTGTTATGTTTTAGAGTTATATACTTTTTTTATTTAAAAGTTTAAATCTGTTAGTCTGACGTACATGTAAATTCAGACCACTATCTCCTTTACAGACTTACTAAAAAAAGTAGTAATTTACATAAAACTGTCATGTTCAGGCTTAAAAAATTTAACATGATTGATTTTCATCATTGTTTCTTGGTGAAAAAAAGGACGTATGATGAAGCTGGGAATGTTTATATGCACGTTTTCATAAATCATAGGTAAAATCATGGCATGAAGCATAATTTGAAGGGTTTGGACGGCTCATATGTCAATAAGCAATGCTTGATGTTGATGCGCGGACCCTATGGAAAGCTTCTTACAAAAGAATAGTGATTGCAGTTTTCCAAAATAGAGTTTTATAATTTACCCCTTTTGTTAGAGGTGAAATTTGAAATCGACGTCTGCGATGGCGAAATTTCTTGTAGAGATTTTATATTTATATGGTAGAGAGAAAAGAATCTCAATATCACATCCTCCAAATAAAGTTACAAAAACCTCCCTGTAAAGTCTCAACCAATAACCCACCCAAATAAATAAGCAATCCTCATCAGACCCTAAACATTAAGACCCAAATATATTTATACATTTTATTTATAATTTTAAATTTACTAAATACATTTATGAAGTCTCTATATTGTAAGAATATAACATTGTTTTCTTATATATGCAACCTCCCTCAATTTTATATAATATATATATATATATTCTAATATCAAGATAATTTTTTAAAATTTGACATCTGAAAAAACTAATAATAAACATCTCATCATAATTCAACGTCTTATTCATGAAAAACAACATTGGTAGTTTAACTTTAACTTCCTTCCACCATTGTGTTTTTCTTGTACTTTATAAAGTTTGATATAATAATCCAACAACTATTTAAATTATAAGTAAATTTATTCACGATGATAAGATGAGCTTATGAACTTAATATATAATTAGTTACCATAGTATTCCAGTACTCACTCAATAGATTTTCATAAATTTCATATGCATTATCCATGTCATTAATAGAGACATTTTTCACCGTACATATAAGCTTACATCAATAATGTCATGTGATAACGGTTGAGAACTTAAAGGTGAATTTAAGTGTGTGGAAATGAAAAACTTAAGCATTACATAAAGAATAAGTTTCATAAATCAATTATCTTAAAATTTTGATTTAGAGATAGTATCAGTCGTCTCTTATGTAAATTTAACTAAAATCTAATTATTGTTATATCTTTCTTAGTGAATATTTAAAAAGAAAAAACTTTTAGTGAAAATTCTTTGTATTGAATTTATGAGAAGTTTAATCATACAATGAATGTGAAAATTAGGAGGTTAAAAGGTAATACTTTTTTTAATATAACTGGTATGGAGGTAGGTCACCGTCCTTGCATGGATAACTAGATTAGATGGGAAGAAGAAAGAAGAAGAAACTTTGTTTCTGTCGCTAAAGTCAACACCGTGACTCAGTGATCAGTCATCAGATAGAAGTTGCCTGCAATTCCATCCAATGCAGCCGAGAGTGACAGGATAAGAATTCTTCATCATCAAACCAGAGACGTACTTATTCATATTTTTAATATTTCCTTTCATTTTTCACTAAAAATATCATCTTCTATTTATTTTTCTCTCTTTTTTCTTCATTTCCTAAAGTAGTAAATTCTAACAAGATGTAATTAGAAAAAAGAAAGTGAAGCAAAATGATAAGATGCCATGTCTGTCACGACAAGGACATGTTGATGCTTCTGGTTTAGAACTGCTGCCTCATTCTCTCTCTCTCTTCTTCACCCATCGCAATGGACTAATCAACTTTTCATTAATTGTTTAGTGTGTTTTCTTTTACTCTAATTTCGTTGTTAATGCACGTTGAATGGGAGTTTTATTCCACATCTCATTATCAACTCACAATATTTATCATTCTCAGAACTTCATCACTGCCATTTCCTACTCATTATTGCAATAAACTATATTCTTTTATCAATATTTTAACTGTACTTGTTAATATTTTAATCTCTAGAGTCTTTTACTTAAATCCAATTGCAAAAGGAAAATGAAAAACTATAAATCTGGCATCTGAAACAAAACTCAAATCTCTCTGCAACAACTGCTACAATCATTAACCAACCAGATTTTGTTTTAACATATTAGAAGATTTGAATCTATAAAATGCTTTATGAAAATAAAATTATTTTAATAACATTATATATATATAAAAGAAACTAATAATTTGATGTGTACAAATAACTCACGATGCATATTAATATAAATAACAATATTTTGATATATATTTTTATTTAATTTTAATTTATTATTCTAATGTCTCTTTAATTATTTATTTTTAATTTTTTTAATGATATAATATGATAATTAAAGAATGATTAAAATAACAAATTAAAAATAGATAAAAATAAAATGTAGGTCAAAATATTATTATCCTATTAATATTTATATTTCAAGATCAAATTTTGTTATTCAAATTGTCTTAAAAGGTGTTTACTTCGTATTAATGCCAATTATTTTAAATCTATCTTGATTAAAACATTTAATAACTAGGTTTATATTTATTTCAATCTCACGAATTATGTTTCAAAGTGAAATTTTGATATATATATATATATATATATATATATATATATATATATATATATATATATATATATATATATATATTATAATTTTATCCGATAAATAATCAAATGTCAGAAAAGTTTTAATGTCAACAGGTTAAGCAGAATTTCACACACACCTCTTCGCTGACTAATTTTACTGTCTTAAATGACCTTTAATTGTCTGGGGGTGGAGGCATGGATGCACGCCATAGTTTTATTGAATTGAGAAGAAAAAAAAAAGGTACGGAACAATTATTTCACCTGTTAAACGCATGCTTATACATTTTTAAACTACAAATTGTCCTGAAAATTTAATTTAAAAGAATCTTTGAGTTTTTACTACCAGACTAAACAACTAAGCTAAAAATCATAACATAACTTTTTCTATTTAAAAATATAACAATTCAAACAACATAATTGTAATTCATAAGATTTATAAGATAATTAATGTCACCTATAACTTCTCTGCCACTTTCACCCATGAAAACGTTCAACAGTTGTGGTGCAACAGCGAGTTGATGAGGTGGGTGTCACGACCTCAACAAGTTCATGTGCAGAGGATGAGAATGAACGAGGCCATGCATATATATATATATATATATATATATATATATATGTGTGCATGTTTTTGCATTCATCATTACATAGCAATTATATTGTCTTCAAAAGCGACGTTTCAGTTGCAGAGTATGACGGAGTCGATTCAATTTAAATCTTGATTATGACTGAGTCTAAAGATGTAGTTTCTCTTATGAAAACTTCGAAAGAATCATAATACTCGTATATGGATTGGATTATCCTTTCTACCTCTATTTAATATTGTGTTCAATTTAGAAAACGAGGATTAGAGTTTAAGCGGTAAAAAGATCGTTAGTTACATAGTATAACTTGATCTTAGTTTTAATCGATGCGAACAGAAAATGTTATATGTTGAAGATGAAGTGTTCAGCGTCAAAGATTTGCTGGCAGTAGCAATTAGAGTGAGGAATTTTAAGCAAATATAAAGCTCCACACGCATCTTTTCATATGTGTTTTCGCTAATATTCGTTTTTTCCTGTTCAGTCAACTTTGGAAAAAATTTACAATTTTATTTCAAACTCTAAAAGTAAGTTTTTCCATAGAAAATATCTTGGAGAGTGAAAAAATAGAAATATTTATACTATCAAGAATATCTGAAAGGAAAATAAATATTTAAATTGTGTTTGACTTCGATTTTTAAACGATATAGATGTACGATTTATCAAGTGTATCGAAATAATTATATACAGTCATTTGAATTGAAATATATAAATACAATTGTTCCGGTCTCGAATATCAGGAAGACGAAAATGAAGAACAAATTACCTCTCTGGTTCTTACACTGATAAATATGCGTTTTCCCTTTTCTAGAGTTCAGTAGTTCTGGTTCCAAAAAAAAGGTCCTTTATTTCTTCTTCTCTTCTCCTTTATATAGGACTCCTACCTACCTGATTTGTAGGAAGACGTGTTAGTGTGACAAAATATCAGTAACTAATTGCTATTTTTCCGCTGGATATTAAATCTCTTCTTTTTAGGAATGAACTAACCACCTTGGCCAAATCTCCCTCGACCCAAATCTTGTTCGGTCCACATCGTACTTGGTCCAAATCCTGCTTGTCACCTCGGCCCAAGTGTTCATCACCTCGGCCACCTTGGCCCAAATGCTCGTCATCTCGGCCACCTCGGCCCAAATGCTCGTCACCTCGACCTGTAACTAAAATTCGTTGTTTTATGATAAATATTTATCGAGTGAAATTCAAATTAGCATGTTGAGGTCGACCATTCTCTGGATGATACAACAATATAAATAACTCAAATAACATCTTAAATATATTGATAGGTCAAAAAAATTAATATTAAATTTATTTATTTTTAAAATTAAAAAAAATATATTATATCAAAATTTAAAACAAATAATTTTTATTTTTATTTTTAATAATTAAAAATATATGTAACCCTAGAGTTAAATTTTTCCATTTAATATGTCCGTGTATAAATATTAGAAGCTGGCCTTGTTGGCCGATGCTTACAAAATATTGATATATTTATTTGTCCAATGAATGGAATGAATGCGGAAAAGCAATGGAATCGTCATTATTAGAAAAATACAATAAAGAAAGGAATCAGACGTTGCTTAATCAGCTAGACGTGTCTTGTGTCTTATTTTATGAAAAAAGTGACACGACATCAAATAACCCCACGACAATGCAGGGTCGGTGGTTTAGGTTTGCACATAACAGTGATAACAGTACTAATCTAATAATAAAAAAATAAAAAAAAACAAAGAATATATACAGTGTTTCCCAGAGGCGTAACTAGGGTTTGGTTTTGTGTTCTCTACGAAATAAATATTTGATGTGTGTCCGAATAGGATGTTGTTTTGGACATTTAACTGTGCTGTAAAATTAAAGTTTTGATTTAGAAAAACGAGAAGGGTTTGAATTTTATAAGAGCTGAAGGAGAAGTTGAGGCAAAATCTGTGTGCTGCTTGTTGGGGAGAATAGAAACTAAAGAAAAATTGACTTTGGTGCAATTTAAATGCTACGCTAACACTGCTTCTGTTTCCTGATCTTACACCAAACCTTCAATCATTAGTGTGTTAAATATTATATATCATTAGGCCCTTCCAATTTTATAATTTTTTTTTATACCCTTTTCCCACGTTAGCTCCTCACAGCCTTGCACTTGCTGCGGAATTGTTTCTTTACAAGACTCGTGCATGTGCACGTCATTCTATGCTCATTGGTAAAATACCCACCACTTTCCCAAGCCCGTTCTCGCAATTCCATTGCATTTGTTTAAGCACGGAAGTCCTAGTAAATTGTACTATTTTTTAATTTTTTGTTAGTTTTTGAAAAGTTATTTTATTTTTAGTTGCAAACTAAATTATTTACAGTGCTTCAATACCCTTAATTAAGTTATCAGTTTAAAGTTCAAAACTATCTAACTTTTATTTTTCAAAATAATTCAAATGAATTAAATTAGAAAAATTGTCGTAATTGTTCAATATATGAACTGCTGTCACAAATCTTAGATATCCTCATTTTAAAAGGGTCAGAAGAGAGTTTTATTTTGTATGGATTCCAATTGAGTTTAATTCTTTTTCAGTACAAAGTAGACAGTGTTTACATACAAAAATAAATAAAAAATAAAAAATAAACTAATTTATATTGGACAGCCAAACTTTGTCTAATTTCTTCAGGTTGTTTTTTAAAAATAAAAAATAAAACTATTTTTAATATGTCCATACGGATTGATGTTTCTTTGTATATGTTTTTATATTATTAAATATATATTATATTAAAAAATATTTAAAAAATAATAATATTTTTAAGTTTATACTTAAATTTTTAATAGAATCAATGTAGTAATTATTCATGAGTTTAGAAATATATATTTATATATGCATAATAAAGAATAATTTTTTTTAAAATATAAATAATATAACATGTTAAAAATATAGAGTAAATTTTCTAAAAACACAAATGATAGATTATGTAAAAGTATATAAAATATATTCGTTATAAATAAATCAATGTAAAGATATACTAGTTTAATATGTATTATTAGACTCGTATAATCAGTATATGAACACATTGTATTGCTACACTCACCTAAATGTGTATGGACAAACTTGTCTAATATGTATTGTAAGACACATCTGATCGAGTAATGATAGAGTTGTCTAACAATGTTAACTATGTATCACGTGTCAACACATATTTTTTTAATTTCTTTAAAAAATTTTAATTTAAAAAAAATTATCACATGTCAAACTGACGTTATACCACTTAGCAGAGGTAGTGTAATGTGACAATGGCAGTGTCATGTGTCACTATTGGATGTGAAAAGTCTCAATTACTTTTTGTATTTGTTATTTTGTCTCAATTTGATTCCAATTTTTTAAAAATTGAATCAATTTTATCCATGTTCCAAATTTTATTTTCATATAAATTTTACGATAGTATTTTTATTATAATTGATATTTTTAACAAAATATAAATGTATATTTTGCATAGAACTTTAATTAAATTATTTTAAATATATATTATATAAATACAGATAAATATTAGAGTTGCTTTAAAAAACAAATTTATAAATCAAATATAAAATTTTAAAATAGTTTAAAATAAATATATTTATTTAAAATTTTACAATTCAATTTATCAATTTGTTATTTTTAAATCAACTCTAACATTTGTTTATAAAATTTTGATATATAAATATTTGAAACAATATTAAAATAAAGTTCAATGTAAAATAAAAACTTATCTTATTAGAAAGATCATTGTGACATTTATATAAATGTTAAATTTTGTCTCAATTTGAATACGGATGAAACTCCTTTAGTTTTAAAAAAATTGGAACCCAAATTTAGATAAAAATAACAAATATAGGGATTAAATTAAAAATTTTCACATTTAATAGTGACACGTGACACTTCCACTGTCACATTGCACTGTCTCTGTCACATGGCACACAATCAACTTGACACGCGACAAATTTTTTTCATTTTTTTAGTTATAAAAGATTAAAAAAAAACAAAAAACCAAGTACTAAATCGTGACACAGTTAACTTTGTTAGTGTACCATTACCAAAGAATACCTAATTACACAAAATTTTTAGGACCTAATTAAAAAAGTAGATCCACTTGAAATTTTTTTACAACGATAAGACTAATGGAATGATTTAACCTCACTGTAAATATATACGTGTGTGTACTTTCACTATTAAAAATAAAATAAATAAATACATAGTACATGAGACCATAAACTCATAATCAAAATTATAAATCACAAAACATAAATAAAATATATCTATTATAAAAAAACCTAATTAAATAGATAAATTAAAATAAAATATTAAATCACTTATATTATTCTATATAAATTAAATTGATTAATTAAATAACACAATAATCTTTTTCATGACAAATATGAAAATCTTTAAACTACATAAACGCTTACAAAAATACACGTCATCTCTCTCTAATACTTTAAGAGATCACTCATTCATCCGAAATCATTAATATTCATATTTTTTGTTACCCCAAAATTAAACAATCCCACAAAATTTTTCCTTTTTTCATTAATTTTACGCTTAAACAAAATATCACAATCGAGATAATTCTATGGCGATTTTACCTTTAAACCTATGTTAAAATTATTTGCAACTTTATGTGAACCTGGAATCAGATAAAAAAAATTGAGATAAGATTCAGAAAATTGTCATTTTTTAGAACAGAACCTGCAAGACAAAAATATTTAATAAATTTAGATATCCATTTTTAAATTAATTCAATTATACTTTTTTTATAATACGAAATTTCTGTTTATGTAAATTTGTATTTCATTCCCCATAAATATTGAGAATAATTTAAAGATTACATTTGTATTTTATAAAACAAAAAACCACTAAATAAACTTAACCTATGTTTTTAATCAATAAGAAATTACATAAATGTAAAATTTAAATGTAGATACATTCGATATACATTCACATGACGGTTATCAATCAACACATAAGAAATCCGCTTAATTACATTCCCTATATAATCACAAAAGAAACACCAGTGCGATAAAAAATAAATAAAAATATATTCACTGTAATTTAGAATTTCCTTGGTAGATGTGATATAGTGAAGAAATAAAAATAGAGTTGTCTGATTGTAATGAAACATGGTATAAAGGAGATAAAAAAAAAATAGGGTTCACATCGATCAATTTCTACTCGCAAAAAAAAAAGTAAAATCAGTGAGTGAATCAGTAAGTAACTGTAGACAACTATTTCACAGTGATTCTCTTCCTTTGTGATGGTTTAATAAAAACAAAATTTTATATTTTGTAACTGTAAAGAAAGCAAAAGTGCATCTTCTAAAGTTATTCTATTTTTTAAACACAAAACGAAAAATTATTTATGATATAAATGATTTCTTTTATATATATATATATATATTTTTTTTTTTTCGGGGAATAATGTTTATCATTATTTAATTTCTGAGCTATTAATTTCTTATCTATTTTTTTTTCTCCATGTATCAAGAAGACCGCTCATGATTTTCTAGAAATACTTATGCACCAGAATTATTACAAAAACTGTAGTGAAGCTAAATCCGTAAGTTTTTACCGAAAATACGAGCTACAGGGAACATATATTCTAGTCCCTCAGTGGCAAAAGTGAAACATTCCGAATTCTGTGTTGTTTATTTTAATGATAAAAAGAATAAAAATAGTAGTATGTTGTAGAAATAATATTATTGTCTGAATTAGAAAAAAAGGAAGATTAGGAGAGTTGCATGAAGAAAAATGGAGGGCAAGTAACAGTAGGAGGTGAAAAGGACAGGCACCCATCAATATCTGAATTGTGTGAAGGCCAAAGAAAATGTAAAGAATCCAAGAATCCAACGGTGGAGGAACATCCATCCGCGGAGACACGGAGCCGCTCACGCCCAACTCCTTGGAATCTCACCCTTCCATACAACCCACCGCACGCACACACAAACACACACTATCACTAACACTAACTCACTCCAACTTAACCTAACCATGGTTAATTCTCAACCCTCTTCTCTCTCGCTCCTCCCGTCACGTTAACGTTTATTTATACCCCAACTGCACCCCGACTCAACTTCCATTCTCCGCCTCTCCGTCTTCTTTTCCCGTTAATCCTTCTCTTCCTCTGCTTTGCCTTCCATGCCTTCCATGTGAGGCTGATTCTGCACAGTTCACAAACCAAACTCACACACACACAACAAAAACACCACTCTCTTTCTTTCCAAAAGGAGGCATGAGTTGCAACGGTTGCCGCGTCCTTCGAAAGGGTTGCAGCGAGTCTTGTATCCTGCGGCCGTGTCTACAGTGGATCGATACTCCCGAGGCCCAAGGTCATGCCACTGTCTTTGTTGCCAAATTCTTCGGCCGTGCTGACCTCATGTCCTTCATTTCCAACGTCCCTGAGGCCCAAAGGCCCGGTAACTAAATTTTACTTTCACTTCACTTACACACCTCACTTTTTTTCTTTTTTTCTTTTTTCATGTCTGATACCGCTTCTTTTATGCAGCTCTGTTTCAGTCTCTGCTGTTTGAAGCTTGCGGACGAACGGTGAATCCCGTCAACGGTGCTGTTGGCCTTTTGTGGACGGGAAACTGGCACGTGTGTCAGGCGGCGGTTGAGACGGTGCTCCGTGGCGGTACCGTCAGGCCGGTGCCGGAGCTTCTTGGCCTTGACGCTCCCACTCCCGACGACGCCTCCGAAGGCGAAGTTACCTGTAACGACAAATGGAGGGTCCAAGATCCGAACCCTAGTTTCCGGTTGCCCGCTGCGATGTCTGATAAGGCTGCTTCCGGTGGTAAACGCAAGCGGTTGGAGGAGCTTTCAAAGCTGCAGACGGCTACCACTGATCTCAATCTCCGGTTGAAACCGAGTTTCCTGCAGAACGCGGCGAGCTTCGGTTGCCGACAGGAAATTCGATGGCCGAGATCGCCGTCGATCAACTCGGAGGAGTCCGGGACCACTACGGCGGCGTGCTTGGAAAGCGGGATCGGAGATCTCTACGCTCCCGATGGAGGCCGGAAAGTGTTAAACCTCTTCATTTGAGAGTTTTCTCTCTCCTCTCTCTATGAGATTCGAGTTTGAGGGTTCTCGCTCACGCGTCCTTTTTCCCTCTTTTTAACGCTTTTATTTAGAGAAGAGGTTTTCCCGGAATTGAATCCGGTGAGATTTTGTTACAACACCGGCACAGGATTTTTCTCTCTGTCGTTCTTTGTAGACGGACAAGCAGGGAGAGAAAGATGAGGGTTCGTCGGTGATAAATTTTCCTTATCTTTTTTCTTTCGCTTTTGTTTTGTTCTATCAAAAGTGTTATGAAGAATATTAATTATTAAATAATTAAATACATATTTCGTGTTTTTTCGCGATGCTTCTACAGGAAAAACAAATATCGAGACTGAGACATTTATGTAACCGATACAGTTTTAGCGGTGAAAAATTTGGTGAATTGCTTATTTTAAAGGAATTGAAAAGGATGATGAATATTCAGGTTTTGATTATCTGCGTCAAGTTTTCCAGCTGCGTTAAAGAATTTGACCTGATCCATTCATAAACGCATGTGGGAGCTGTCTGATGACTCGGACCTAATCCATACGTGTTATTTATTTACCCGACCTTTCAAAGCTTCAACGTTGTACAATATTGAATTGCATCCCTTTGAATTTGCGCTTTTATTTTATCGAAAAATAAGTAAACAAGCATCTGCAGTTGAAGAGGCAGGATCTAATTGCTTGCGATAATATTATTTAGACTCCAATTCCTTCAGTATAATCGATTTTAATAATTTCAACCTAATTCTTAAGTACGATATATAGGCCCCTAACAAAAGGCTTGTGGATCACACGTAATAATTTTGACCACTGATATACTCGAGGAATACGAGAATATTGCTGAGACAATAAAACGTTCGAGAAGGCAGTGAGAGAGATAGTGTATGAGTTTGAAGTTTGAACAACTTTATGAACAGTGGAAAAAGAACTTTATTGGCAAGCATCACTTTTGCGAAATCCGAGACTTTATGAACTCTTGAGATTACTCATAGAACTCACATTTACATGAACTTTAGCAGATGTTGTTGGGTTTGGAATCATCTTAGGAGTCCAATCCCCTGGCTTTGATGGAGGAGTTTGATAAAAAAAAAAAAAAACACAGAACACAGAAAGGAGAAAAAAAAAATACATATATTTGAATCTATTTATTACCTGTTACTAATTATGCAACCATAAACAATGAATAAATTAACAAAGTGAAAGTGAAAGGGTGGGAAAGAGAAAGAAGCATAAGTTGTTAGGTGGCTTTTGGAGTATGCAAGGAGGCATACAAATTTAGAATGACAGGAATCGAGCTGCCACAAAACTGCTGATTTCGTCTTCTCTTTCCTTTCGCGTCAGTGCTAGCTTTGGTCCTCTTCCTGTGTTGTCCAATTCTTACTAATTATAATATTATAATATCTCATTTTTATTGAATTAATTGTCTTAAAGTATATATAGGATGCTCAATAGTTTTACATAATAATATATTATTTCTTTTTATTTTTTGAGATGTTTTTTAAGAATAAAAATGCAACAAACATACGGTCCAAAGGTGAACATAAATATTGTATATTTTTTTATCCAATAAGAGTGTAAAGGAAGAAGAGCATTTGATTTCATTTGAAATGAGGATGGAGTGAATGGAAAGTTAGTGCAATGAGAGAAATGGGTTTATTATTTGTTTTTGCAAGGCTGCGTCTCGCCGCATTTGGCATGGAGCCCACGGAAGGTTCCGGAAGAAGTTGAAGTTGTATAAGGTAATGCATTGATGTCACTCCAAATTCTATCTATTCTTAATGCTCCTCACCTAGACTCCTCTATCCACCTACGTTCAAAATACATGGATTTTCTTCTTCACCCCATCTACCCACTTATTCTCCAACTATCTACGTTTTTTATTCTTCACATTTTACCTGAAAATTTTCTCTTTACATTTTCGTTAGACATGTATTAAATTTTAAATCATATTGTCATGTAAAATGTGTGATAATTCACAAACATTCCACGTTGGACTAAAAATATATATCAAAAAAAATATTCATTTACACAGAAAAAGTGTATCTCTAAATATAAATTTAGAGAGGGAAAAAATTGATAGGTTTTTAATAATTATATAAGAAAAGAGAGACAAGGAAAAAAAACAAAAAAACACGTAGATATTCATAAAATACAGATGTATGTGTATCATTCTTAAAAAAATATTATGTTTTAGTTTAATTACATATTTTTGGTACTCGATGTTTGCATAAACCTAATTTGTAATTTCACCCGTTTTATCATCCATGTTTCTATTTCAACATATTTTATATATCTTTTAGAAGTTTCTCAAATTATAGAAAGCAATATAATGTCACATTTAGAGGAATAGATGTCCAAATTAAAAAAAAAAATCAAATGGTGATAATTGTCCTTGATTAAAGCTAAACTTTATCTTAATTTAAATTAATGTATCCTAATTTAATGTCACTTAAAGTAATTTTGTCATATGTCAATTAGAATATGTTCGATTTAATATTGACTTAATATTGACTTAAGTGTATTATCAAAGCAATATAAACTTAATTATAATGAAGATGTATATGTCTTGACTTAATTCATTTGACCTATTTAATTTAATTAAGTAAGATCACTTTTTAATGTGATAAAATTGATAACATCTTTTTCATAATTACCATTTGAACATTTTTACATGATGAGTTAGAACTAAATGAGTTAAGAGTTGTTTACTTAGCAACGTGACTAATGAAAAAAAAAAAAAGGATAAAACTGGAGACAGAAGTACAGAGTGATATTATTCTGCAAAAATCTTGTGTGTTGTGAAACTAGGCAGAGAATAAAGAATAGGTGCATCGATGAAGTTGGCACGTGTATGAAAACATGGAATATGAAAAAATGGATGTGGCGAGCAAAATTATTGAAAGGAGGACAAGGTAAGTAAGCAAAGGTGTGACGCGGATTTCACCAACGTTTCCTTTTCAATAATTAGAGAACACGACAAATTCCAAGCTTCTTGGTGCTGCGGATGCAGTCTCTCGCTATTCAACAAAAACATATCTTTTCTCTGCAAATTCTCACCTTAAATATCTTTCTCTTTCCACACTCCCAATCCTAATTAAGTATTAAATTACATATTTTCCTAATTACATCTCATTACTATCATAAAACCCAAAATTAAAAAACCCATTAAAATGTTTTCACTACTCGTTTCTCTTTCCATTAACTACATAGCTTATTAATTCAATATTTATATGATTATTTTTTTTAATTTGAAAAAATCATTGAAAATTTAATTTTATAACATTACACGTTATCTTGACTCTAATAAGATACTTTTCAATTATAAATTATATTTTTCAATATATTTTGTAGTAATCTATCTATGTATAACCAAAAATTAAAAAAAAACTTTACAATCACTGTTTTAGAGAACTATTTAAATTTGTTTGATTAATTAATACTATATATATGTTCTACTATTTTCTATGTTTGTATAAACAAATTGATGAAATGACTTGTGTATCCTTGTATATAATAAAATTCTGCCGTTTTATTCAAATATGTAGTATTTTTATGTTTAAATATTTTTAAAAATAAAAGAAATCATGTATCCATTAAAAGATAAGTGCACACGCTTCAATTACTTTATAATATCTTGTTTTTTCCTTCTTACAAATTTGTAATTTATATTAGTTTTATACAAAATGTTTATCTAAAATATAAATTAATTATTTTAAACATATAAAAATAATACACATGATGTATTTAAATAAAATTTTAAAATAATATAAATAATAAATTTTAACACATTAAAATAAAATATTATGATAAAAAAAATGTGCACAATAGGACTTGTTATTTCTAGTTAAAATTAAGAACATCAGATAATAACATTAAATTCATCCTAAAATTATATATTTTAAAACATCAATTCAGTGTTAATGAGAATTATTTTTTCAAAGCTTTTTGTGTTTATATTCTGACCAATAAGTGAGTAAGTTTAATATGTAATATATCTAGTTAGAGAAAGTACGCAGTCAGTATGTGTGTGAATTTAATTACATTAGTAATATATTTATTAGTTTAAATTTTTTACTGATTATATATGAAGAGATAAATTTTATAATACATTTTTTTAATTTGAAACAAAATTGTATTTTCAAATATTTCAAAATGTTAGTATATGATATATTGTGATAATTTTTTCTCTAAATAATTTTGAAAAATAAATTACTTTTTATAAGTTAAAATTAACTTACAAATGAAGTAAAAATTTTAGATAAATCAACTCAAATAATTTTTACATCAATTAATTTATATATAAGTTAATTTTAATTTTTTAGTGAATATTTATTTAAAAATGTATCCAGACTAAGTTAATATTTAATCATTGTTTACTGAACTTACAAAAATATTCATAGTTAAATATATTTGTATACAAATAATTAATTAAGGATATATTTTATATTGTTTATTTATTTAAAAAAAATGCAAAACTTCTCTTACATAACAAAAACACCAATCATGTGTGTCAATTAACATAAAATTGTTTTGTCAAATTGAAATTTTTTACATGCCAATGTGTTGCAAACTTAGAATAAAAGTTTTACCATTCACAGTAATTTTTTTAGTCAAGACGTCGGTAGTTAATATTATAAACCAAATTAAAGTCAAATTTTACAAATTAATTTTGATTTTTTATTTATAATATAGACGATTTTAGATAGTAACAATTTTTAACTTATAAATTAGTATATAATTTGTCATTATAATAATATTTTTTTTTCCTAAAATTAGTTGCTAATTAAAGAATTTATTGCGGTGTATGTTTACTTTTTTTTAAGTAGTAATCAATATTTTAATGCAATTTATTGAAAAGGATTTTCATAAATTTTCATTATTCAGATAAACAGTAAAACTAATTATTGTTCTAAATAATAGTTGTATTAAAAATTCTTTTTATCAACATATGTTATCCAGGAATAAAAATAGAATACAAATTTAATTAATGGTATCAATTGAGTTATAGCCATAATTATACTAAGATAGGGAAAACCTTGATGATAAAAAAATGATATTTCTTTAAAAAAATTCTTTACTTAGGACAAGTTTGTTTCGAAAGATTTTTTTGTTTGAAACAAAATTAAGCGATGATTAACAGGTTATTGTGATGTTCATTTCGGATGAATATAATTTATAATCTTGCGAGTGTTGAACATATTTGAAGGATTGTTGCAACAAAGACGATTTTATTCATTGTCACAATATTTTCATGTTACTATATATAGAGTGGATCGATCCGTGTAAGGTTGGAACCGATCCCAACTTTGTAGATCCAGATCCCTTGTTGTTTGAAATGGATATGGTCAATTGGGAGAATGAGATTTAATCCCTTGTTTGCGAATCTTATCCCTTACTCGTGGATCCACTTGTATGGATTGTTGTGGTAATTGGTTTTATATGTATAATTTGTGGATTGTTGTGACAATTGATATGTGTATTTATTATACATTGTATGTAATTGGTTTATGTATCCTTTTAATTGATTTACAGATGAGGGAAGGAATGAAAATATAGGATTGATGCTTTTTTTTCATCTTCCCTCATGCAAAAGATCAACAGGTAAATGTTGCGCTTTTAAAAAAAAACCTTGATTTAAAAGATAAAAAATGTTTTCAAATTAAATATTAATTATGTCATAAAAAATAAAAAATAACTTTATTTTTTCACAATAATGATTAATATCTAAATATTTAATTTTTCTTTTCAAAAAATAAAGGGATTGTTTAAAAATAAATATTATTATTTTTAATCAATGAATAATAATGTTAAAAAAATTAACTCATCTAAAATTCATTTCATATTTTTAACAATAAGGGCAATTTAGTTAATTTTATTTTTTATCTATTAAAATTTTCTTTTTATTTATCATTTTAATTAAATCATTCACAAATTTTCACAAACTTCACTCTCTACTCTGTTTAAAAATCACATCCAAATCTCTTAAAAAATACAACACCAATTTCACTCTCTAATTCTTTCCATCTCTTCCTGTCCTTCTCTTCCAAATCGATCTATAAAGAAAAAAAAAAACACCATCAGTAGTTTCAAGTCTAAACCGTTAATGCATTGAATGGATTTAGATGATATCAATAACAACATCATTTATATACATTTATCTAATAAAGCATTAAGAAGCATTAGATTTATTCAATATAGATGCATAAAGGTAAAAGTTCATTAAAATACTATTAATAAGACATAATTTATTAAATAGACACTATTCATTAATTATTGTATTTATTACATATTTTTCATCTTAATAAATGAAGTCATCTACAACAATAAAAAAGAATGGTAGAATAGGATTTATAAAAAAATTAATACCATTGGAAGAACAATAACAACATTAATTTTATATGATATATTAAATAACACATTTAGAAAGGAAAACCCTTTAATTATCTTCATGCTAGTGGTCCATCAAATTTTAAGAATATTTCTATAAAGCTTAAAAATATTTTAAAAGTTATACTAATTTTTTATTTAAATAAAGTAGTCATACGATCAATATATATATATATATATATATATATATATAAAGATTAGATAAACGGAAAATATATAATTGATAAGACATTACTTATTTAATGTTTCGTTGAGCTCTAAAAAAATATTTAAATAAAAAATAAAGATTTTTCAAAAAATATATACATAAAAGGAAATGAGAAAGTACGTTTCCAGTGCACATTTTCAATCTTCTTGTTTCTTTTAATATCTAATGAGGCGTTAATGTCCATGAGACAAATTTGTGAACTGTATGATTGAAATAAAGTAAAAATAGGATTCAGTTATGAGGTATATATATACTGTTTAGTTTATTATTATTTGTCTTACATAAGAGCGATAATTGTGGGTAATGTTTGAAATTTTTTATTATTTGCAAGTTGGGGACCAAGTTGGGACCATGGGTCTACCCGAAAGCGAGATAATGCGGATGACGTTGTCACACTAAAACTTGCTGCTCCAAGATTCCCTTCTTCGATGTGCTACATAATGCTACCAATTAATTTACTAATTTAATTTAATTTTAATTTAATTACTTATTCTTTTTAAGCACACAATTGCAACTCTTGAATGGTTATGTTATCTGCATCAATTTGTGTTTGCGCGCAAGGCCACACACTTTGATTTTTTTTTTCTTCCCTGGACCCCAAAATATGGCCCTTCAAATGTTTTCAAAGGTGCTCCTTCTATTCCACATTCCAACTCCACCACAAGGTTGCAATTCCCAATTTCTATTTTCATTGGCTCTATAAAAAAAGGTACAAGTTTCTTACATCCAAGTTGCGACCACCACCACGACAACTTCATTTTCAGTTTAGCATATCGTAGGTTCAATTCCTCGATAATGATAGAAGCAGATGAACAAAAACTTCAGTAAGTACCCAACAAACACGTACCACAAAATTTAAACACACACATATCTATCTATCTATATATATAACAATTCGGATTGGTCCCATTTCATTATAATTTCTAACCACACTTAAAAGTTAGGAAAAATTATGTTTTTCTTTTCTCCTTTTCCATTTCTTATCATCATATGATGGTACGGGGGAGTTGTACTTTTTCTTTTTTACATTATTGGTTTTATCATATTTTCTATGTTTCTTTCGTCTTTGTTAAACCACTTAAAAAGTTAAAAGATATCACAATAGAGTAAAGTGCAACGTATACTTCTGTTGTACAAATTATTGATATTAATATTGGAGACAAGAAATCAGAAGAGGATCGGTTTTCTGCGTCCATTTTAATAGGCCACGTTTGTTTAACTATTTCAAGGAAAAGAAAGTATCTTTTTCTAATAAAATAATCGCTTATTAGAATTAATACGAAGTGTTAATTTGCATTTGTAAGTATAAAAATGAACGAAACGATAATTACATACATTAAATTGTTTTGACTAGTTAAAATTGTTATTTTCCAGTAGTCTGAACTAAGTTTCGAGTACATCAAGATTCATCTGCAAGAAGAATTTATATTTTAGCGTAATAGTATTTAGAAAGTTAATTCAGTTTATTTAAAAAGGTATCATTAGTTTTTGGAATGGATTAGCAATTCAGTTTATTCAAGTAATTATAAAATTTAATCTCATTTCTCTTTACTTATTGGACTAACGAAAACCTATAAAAGAACAATTTCACATCTCTTAATTTATTTTCAAATCCAACACTGAATTAAAAATTACGGTGTAGTAACAGAGATCTTTAGAATAAAATCACCTTAATTAAATGCAAAATTTTATTATTATTTTCATGTAGATTGTTCTACAAAATTAACTCTAGGTTAAAACAATTAATGCGACAACGCCAGTCATAATATCTCTAATATTCTGGTCAAGTTTGTAGGAAGGAGTATTAAACATGGCAAGATATTTTTCAACGCAAATAGGTGTGGTGGAGTTTTTTTCAAGAGAATTTGTTGAATATTCTTTAGTAAAGTTCAAAATTAATTTGGTAATGCTATTACCAACTTTAAAATAAGCGAAACTGAATTAAAGATATCATAAAGTTTCAACAAAAGAAAGGAACAATGATTAAAACTAATCAATTGATTTTTACTAAAACTAGTCATTAAGTATATTAATATATATATATACTTTTTACTTATAATACAATAATCTAAAAATTCCATGACCATGCATTGAATATTTATTTGAAAAATAAGTTGTGGATCGTCTGAAAATTAATACCCACAATTTATTTGTACTGATAAGCATTACTATTTTTTTAAGGATGTAAAAACATTAGATTTTTTTACACAGAATTTTCATACGAGTTTACCATTTTTAGAAAAGTGAATTGAGATTTGGAGGCTTAGTCTTTAGCCCTAAAACCTTTCCCCCCGTTGTTTCTTATTCTTTTGAGCCAAAATGATATTTTAGCAAATAAAGAATTAACGTCTAGCTAGGAGAGAATATAATCTATTCCTATAAACAGGCATAACCAAAGATAAATGACACTGTTCCTCACAAATATTCTTCAACAAAAAACAAAGAAGACAACAATTTAAACATCTAATCAATTTTCAATCCTTTTATTATAAGTACATATATGAGATGGTTACAATTGTTGAGGCGAGTTTCTCAAACGAAAAAATTATTAAATTATATTATATATAAACTAAAATTAACCCATACATGAATTTAAAATAAAAATTATATAAACAAAATCTACAACATAGTTAATTTTAATATTACTAAAAAATATTTTTATTTTTTCTTTATAAAATTTCTTAAGGAAAAATTATTCAAAACATAATAACTTCCTTAGTTAGTTTGGTGATACGGTTAAAGAAAAAAGAATATATATATATATATATATATATATATATATATATATATATATATATATAAAACCTCAAATCTTGCGAAAAACATCAATCATAAACACTGAAATTTTCCAGAATTTGTTTATTTAATTAAAAATGCGTCAAAAAATTCTTATACCCACACACAAAAGGAAAAAAAACGTTAGGACTAATGGGCTTAGTAGACCCGAGTCATTGGGCTTGGCCATGGTAGTCCGAAACACACCAATTAACGGTTACTGAAAATTACTTTTTATTTTATAATATCTTGTATTAATTTTGTTAATATGCACTTTTCCCAATTGTTTATGTTTCAATATGAATTATTTTACGTCAAAATGATGTCAAATAATGACCACTTACGTTTAATTTTGTTAAAATTCAAAAATTAGGAGCAAAGTTTATAACATTTTAAATTAAGGCGTATCTAATCTTCAACTTACCTTATTTAAAACCTATCAATATTAAGAAAAAATTTATCTTAATAACGTAACAATTGGATTATACATAAGCCTAAACAAACTTTTATAAATATCTCCTTCAGCCTCATTGGCAAATATTGGATACATCACAAAGGGGCATTCCTTTCCGTAATAATGGGCCATTATTTTTTTTTTCTTTCAAATAAAGCAACCAAGCCCAGAGGGCAAGAAATAAAAGCCCATGACATTAGACAACCGTTAACAATCTCTTGTCTGGGTGTTATAATTGCAAAACTAGTCTGATAATTAAGTTTAAAACTAGTCTGATAACTATGTTTAAAATGATGGTTAGGCAAAATCTGTATAAAGTTTTTAACGAATTTAGATTTTTTACTAGATTTTTTTTACTGTCTATCTATTATATTTTCAAAATACTTCGATGATCACCTATTTTAAAATATATTAAAAAAAGGCTTAAATACCTTTTTCGTCATAATTTTCGTAGTGTTTGTTTTTATCAAATGTTTAAAATGGTTCTTATTTTCGTAGTATTTGTTGCGGATGATCCTCATTTTTACCAAATGTTTAAAATGGTCCACGACGTCACAGAAAAGGACTAAACTAAACACAAATTGCGAAAATGATGACTATTTTAAACATTTGGTAAAAATGATGATTATTTGCAACAAACATTACGAAAATGAGGACCATTTTAAATATTGGGTAAATATGAGGATCATCTGCAATAAACACTACGAAAATGAAGAAAAAAAAATATTTAATCCTTAAAAAAAATTAATGTATAAGTGAATTTGCAGTACTCACCGAAGAAAACATAAAAAAAAATTTAATAAAGAATCTGAACTCGGTTTTAACGTCTTATTGTATGTAAAAGTAAAATGGTAACCTAAACCAATCCCAGGGTGATATATTTTTGATGATTCAAAATAACTTTATTTCATTTAATAGGGCAAAAGTGATTCAAGAATGTAAATAAACCGTGAGATTATATTTATAACCTACTCTGGACTAGTCTTTTTGTACTTTATACCGAGAGAATCTCTAAATGCAGGTTCTGAGATGAATCTGTAGATCGACCTACAATAGGAAACCATCAGCATAATATCAGCAACATTTTTCAAACAGATCTTAAGTCCAAGTCTGCATCTATGTCTACCCTTATCAGTCAGAGAATAATACCTACATGATATACGTGAAACAGAGATCGATATTTCACTCACATTTCAAGATATTTTTTCCTAATTTAATCATTATACCTTCATTACAGAAAAAGTTACGAGAGTACTGTAATGATTGCAGAAAATGGCTAGGACAATAACAGTAAGGAATTAGTTGACCTTTACCAATCACCCTTATATTCTCAAAAGAATCTCCCTTTTGAGGCATGAGATCCACCATCTATCATGTGTTCATGTTTTTATAGTTTAACAGGTTATGAAGTCCAAACTAATAACATAGTAATAATGCAGTGAAGCCATTTATGACCCATCATCTTCAGGAATCTAAAGGTGTGAATTCACATAGAAACTTATTCTAATTCCACATTTTGTTGTTAACAAGGGGTCTAGTCTAGGGGTTTCAATTTTGCCCAAGTTAGAGTCTTGCATGTTTTGATCATTAAGTTATAACAGTCCGTGGGTCAGGCTCTTTTTGCCACGGCTTGAAAATTCTCCCAAAGTTGAAATGCATGCATGTGCCTTTTCAATGGTACAACACTTTAATGTGACTACTAAAGGATATTTGTTAGAAACTCGAGCAATAATTTTTGGCCTTTTGCATGATTTGGTTCAATTTTGATTTGAACCATTGAATTTATAACTGTAGTTTGGCCCTTGGGTACTATTTACTGTATGATGATGTATGTTTCACAAGACAATACAAAACCACACAGAGAAGATTGAACAGTAAATTTGTCGGCATGGGAAGAAACCACGTGATATTAATAATAGTAAAAAAAAAAATGAAAAAAAAATATTATGTAAACTAAAAATTAAAACAAAAACAAAACAGAGGAAGGTGATAAATTAAATTCTTTCAATTTCAATACTTGTTATTTTTAACATAAAGGGAACCTAATATACATAACGAAGCCCTGAGGATCTGTTGTCTGTGGGAAATTATATGACTGAACAATCGGTTCGAATGTTTCCATTCTGTGCATTTTTGACTCCAACTCGGCCCAATTTGGTCATGGCAGCGGCGAAGTTGGCATGGAAAATTTTGCTGCTACTGGCAAAAGCATTGACGGTGGGTTTGGATCTTGAATCCGTGAAGAGAACTTGGTCAGAGGAGAAGAGACCCTTCCCTTGCTGAAGATTTCTGTAGTAAACATTGTCGAATGCTCGTGGCGTGGTTGGGTCCATATCGATGGCAATCCTTGGATCCACATTCCTTGGACACATTGACTTTAACTGTGTTGCGTATTTCTCGTTCAGTGCAGGGTCCACTCCACTTTTGCTCTTGAAATTGTACACTCTCTTCGAGAACTTGTTGCAATGGGAGAATCCAACGGTGTGCGCACCTGTGTTCAAGACACGAAATTTAAATCCGTAAAATTTTCCCGTTACTTTGAAATTAAATAATGGGATTGAAGAGTGAAGGCACGTGTACAGAATTCAATAATTTGGAGACAGTATTTTTGGGAGCACGCGCATTACCTGATAGGGCTATCATTTCTGTCTGGGTGAGACCGTTCGCCGCAAACAGTGAATTCAGCTGGTTCAAGGTGAACTCTGGCTGAGGGAGCCTCCCGTTTACGTCTGAAGCTCTAGATCTTAACCCATCAAATCTTCCCAATTCAACTTCGTAGAAAGGTCCACCAGCCTGAACGAGCACTTGCATTATAATTCAATAAACCATGTTTGTGGCGGTAATCGGAGTCAAAAAAAGGTAATTGATGAACAAAACAAACCCACCAGTGCAATAACATCTCGTGTTGCCATGGCTAAAATATCAGCACACGAAACTTTGTTCCTGCACAACGGAACTGCATCCACTGCTGCTTTCGCTTTAATCACGGTGTCAAACCCGTCTCCAGCAAGTGAAAGATTATCAGGGTGATCCTTCTCTGCTTTGTTGTTTCCCGTGGACGCGACCAAAACCGAAGCATCACAACCCTGTGGTGATATTGCAGACACAACACTAATAGGATTAATTATTTACACGGTGAATGAAGGAATGAAATGAAATGCATGTCATGCGATTGGTTACCTGCACGAAGCAATCATGGAAGAAGAGACGGAGGGTAGCAGGGACCGTGACGAATGTTTGATGAAATTTCTTTTTAACCGCTTCTCGGACGATGTTTTCGACATTGGGGCATGTTTTTGCGTAGTGGTGTCGACTTAGCTGGGCAGAGGAAGGACAAGAATGAAGACAGAGAGTTGAGAACAATAAACAGACAAGTATGAGGTTAAACTGAGCCATTTTCTGCTAAGGAGATTGATTGTGAATGATGGCTTGAGTGAGGGGAATATATTAGTACATCACTAACTTTACGAGCCATGAAATAGTCGCGTTCACGAGCCAGTTGTGTTTTAGAATCTTTGAAACTATTTTTACAGCAAGAAAGTGAAATTAGAATAATGATAATAATAATAATAGAAGAATGATTCAGTTTGAAAGTGACAGTATTAATAATAGCCAAAAAGAAAGAGACCGACACTACAGAGCAGTGAGTGGGTTGATTGGTTATGTGTCTGCTGCTCTGGTTTTGTCGAAATGCAATTAAAATGTTTTGCGTAAAACTGCATTTTAGAGTGGGGAGGGACCTGGTTTGAATTGTAAATTCTGAAGTTCCAAAAATGTGTGGACCAAGTTGGTAAAGTGAATGAGCAGGGGCTGCTAACATTTTAGCACAACGAACATGTGGAGTGACATGCACGTTAAGCTTACTTTCATTACCGGAAATAAAGTGTACTATACTAACAAGTTTGGTTGCTTGGGGCAGAACCAGAAACTAATCTTCTGTTTGGTTTGGTTTCCATACCCCACCATTTTTTTAGCTTCATGTTGCAAATTCCAAATGTGAAAAATAAAAAATAATAATTATAATTTAAATATAAATATAAATTATAAATTCATCTAGATCTGTCCTCAAACTAAACATTCCCCACATCAAACTGACCCTGACTGCATTAAATAAAAGTGACTTTAATTGTTAGCGCAAATCAAATTACACACTGAGTGACTTTAATTGTCAGCACAAATCAAATTCAAATTCAAATTTGTTTCTTTTAAGTAAAAGGTAACTTTTTGTTGCCTTTTATATTTTAGCTATTATTTTTTTTACTATATTTCGTAAATATAATTAATTTACTACTATTTATTTTCAATTAAAAGCTACTTTATAGTGTTATAAAAAATTAAGTTCATGATTAAAATACTATTCAGTAGTCCAGTGAGGGGTCGTTGAACTATACTTTTAACACCGAACTATAAACAGTTATTTGAGGGGCACGTTTAAGAAAAAAAAAAAAAAGTGTGGCGCGTCAAGAACTTGCGGCATCCGTGAATATTTGCTATCTTCATAAAGGTAGCAAAATCAACAGAACTCACCTTTGCAGCAGATAATGGGGTGTTTTTGGAGAAGTGGATAAAATTGAATTATATTTTTGAAGTTTTTTCATAGAATTAGATTTTATAACTATTTAAATAAACATAAGTAAATTGTAAATTTGGGACAAATTGAAATTATTCAGACAGTTTTTTCTATTGTTTAACTGTTATTATTAATGAATATTTTATTTTAAAATATATTTTTAATCTCATAAGCAGTCCTGTTTAAGCAAATAAGGAATTCGGTTCAAACAATTGTCTTCAAAATTAATTTACTTTTTACAAATTCAATTAAAAATTTGTTTTACATCCAATGTATTTTAGTTCAATTCGATATAATTTGATTGAATTCAATTTTTTTTAATAACTTTAATTCTGAATAGTAGAGCTACCACTCACGTACACGTGTCAAGAAATTTAACACTTTATCTTTATTTGAAAGTTACCCTGCTGCCGTTAGAGACTTATTTGATTTTACGTATATCCATATATTCCCTCTGTTGGAGGTAAGTTTTTTATAGTGTACACCAATTCATCACATTCTCCAAGATTTTTTATTTTTTTTCACTGCATCCCAGTAAAAGGCTTATATGCTCATTTGTTTCCCTACCAATCTATTGAAACAAACACCTCACTGACTTACATATCTATCTGTTTATATAGGAAATTAGCGAAAACAAATTTACGTATCTATCTGTTTACACAGTAAATTAGCGAAAACAAACACACGTTTAATGTCAACTCCTTATCCTTTCAATAATCACATCACAGTGCGGTGGTGTTTTTGGAGTGCCACCTATGATCATGATAAATGGAATAGAATATTTTTAGTGAAAGAAAAATGAAGTAAAAAATTAGAAATAGAAATTGGTCTGCAGATAAAAAATCTTCATCGTTGATGATTAACTAGAGAGTTGATTATTTACTTTTTCAGGAGTTATTATCATCATATACATTTTCTTCAATCTGACTGACTTTTTTCTCTAGTTTTTTTCCACTTCTATTACCTAGTCTATTATACGTATATTTATGTTTGTTGTTTAGTTTTTTTCTACCATCATAACAGAATTTATTTACGATTATCTTTTTCCCATTTTTCAAAGTTTATAATCATGGTGTGTGTGGGAGTGTAAGTAGGGTTACCATGTTGGGGGAAGATGCCTTAATCTTGAAGGGTAAATTGATCCTTCCACCCAAAAAAGTTGAAGTGTTTGTTACAGTGATGAAATTATTAAATCAACGGTGATTCTCATCATATAACTTTTGAAGTTGATTTTGAACTTTTTAGCCGTTTGGCGTGACATGGTTAGGTAGTAAAAACAACGGTCGTCTGCAGTTTAATTTTTTAACTGCAGATGATCATGATAGTTAATTTAATCAACTAATTTGGTTTAATAAGAAGTTGATGAAGCTGAATAGCACGTGATGGTGTGAGATTCGAACTTCAAAGATGCGATGATGAAGGGGTTTTAGGGCACACGTTCTTGTAAGTAACATTTTTGAGAATTGTTTCACGTGAAATAGAGAAAGGAAAAAGCACAGAAGATACTGAGAAGACGTGAATGAAGATCCAAATGTTTTCACTTGACCACCTCACATCATTAGTCATGCTTCCATATATGACGATTGCACATGGAAACCATACTATAATTTCCATATATGACGCATTATACATTTTTTATTAATTAAAGTTTTATATGGTCAATCTTCTGAAAGTTGTGATAATTTGTGAATTGTTTTAGTTATATATACTTGTGTGAATATTTTAGTCAATATTATTTAATAAACTTCTGTAAGGTAATATATAAAAATTAATTAGTCTGAGTTCAATAAGATTGAATTCATCTGCAAATTGCAATTTTTTTTATTATTAGTTAACAAATATTCTTAAACATTAATTGACCAAAATCCCACTTGTGAATAGAGAATAAAATAGTGATGCGATAGAAGTAGAAGGTGTGTAGTTTATTAATAAAAACAGATGGTGCATTCTGTTCTGTTTCTAAATTGGCCCTTTGATTGTGGCATTGGTGATTAAATTCAATTATGAGGACACCTACTTGAATAATTATTGGGTGTTCATGCACTGAATATTATTCTTAACTCCACCTGTGACTTTTCTACTTCTTTTTCTTCTTCCTCTTTTTTTCCCGAACATGGCAACTTCAGTGGAGTCTGTTGTTTTTGTTGTCCAGTTCTTATCCACTGTGATTGTGGGACAACTTTTGCTGCTACGAAGGTCTTTACTTGTTGGTTTGTTGGAACTTTTCGATAGTGCTTTTGCTTTCATCTATTCTAATCCTCCTTATCTTTACAGCAACAATCTATATATGTCGGTTAAAAAAAACACACCTAGTCTCACTTAGATAAAATATCCCTAGAATTTATTTTTCTTTCTTCTGTTGAAAATCTCGTACAAGACAAATGGATGTGAATCTTATTTTATAAGGTGAGTGTTGTGGATTAGATTAAGTTTAAAAAATATTTTTTAAGATATTTTTGAAGTTATCTGAAATTTATTATAACAAAATTTGCTTTTTATTGAATATATAGTGTCATCTGATATGAAATTTTTATTGAGTTATTATTAATGTTCAGTCTTATTCCATATAGATCATACAATCCATATTTTACAAGTTAAGAATTCATTTGTTAAAATTTAATATCCATATATATATATATATATATATATTCTAGCAAATTTTATTATAAGTTCACATTAAAATTAAAATTTTGATATTATGAAAGATTAACTATTTTATATTTATGTTTTTATTAATTATTTTATTAAAATCAAGTTTTTCAAATTATTTTTTAATAAAGAGGTATTAGTTAATCAAATCTTTTACCTTTTGTTTAAAATGATGTAATTTTGTATCTTTAGTTTAAATTGAACTAACACAGCTTAGAATGTGAATTTAAAAAATAACTTCATTGTTGTAGTTGAATGATAACAGTATTTTTTATTGACAGTTTATAATCTGCAATCGCATTATTTTAAGTAAATTAGATAGAAAAGATTGATTTGATCGTTTTTTAATAATATGATGAAAGTAAAGAAAATAAACGATGATAAAATAATTAAAATTTGATAAAGTTGAGTAAACAGTAACGGGATAAAAAATAACAAATAAAGTGGATACCATTAATACAAGAAAAAGTATTATTGAAAGCATGTGACTTCTGAAGCTATCATTTATGCACATAGATCCGTCTCTGGCGGATAAAAAAGTCTTCATGAAGTGTGAATAGGGATTGGCTGATTCAATGCTCATTTTCTCTACAAAGCTAAGATTAATTAAGATTCCATTTCATGGTTACTTGTTGATAAGTAATAATGAATAATTTCACTGTAAAATGAGACGAGCAAATTCATTACGAAATATTTGTTTTTTTTTTTTCAATGTCTAAAAATGGTAAAAATGCTAAAATTAGCATAGGGAAATATTCTGGTCTGTAAAACACAATTAATTGATTAGTTCTTTAAAATTATAAATGTAAAATACTATACTCTTTAATTTTTCACTTGATGGAAATAATTCAAAAGCTAATTGAAAGAGTATAGAAGAGAACACATGTTAAAACATGTTATTTTAAAAAAGTGTTTAGAAATCAGTTTATTTTACCAAATACTTTAGGTTAAAGGTTGGAACACTTATTGAGTGATGATTGACGTTAATGGAATTATGGAAGGATAGAAGATCCATTGAGAAAGATGTAGCACTTTAGACTTTTGAGCTGGACTCTGTAATCAAAACTAGTATTAGTCTTGGTTTAATGGTTAGGGATATAATTATGTCAATTATTTCTTTATTTCAAAGATAATGCCATGTAAAAAAGCCAAAAAAAAAAATACTATGAGAACAAAATACAATAAATTTAATTTTTATGTCCTTTATAAATAAACATTTTAATGTTTTTTAGTTTAATTATTTATACATATAATAATAATGAAACATTTTATTTCGTAAAGTTATTTGAAATCTGCATATCCGGAAAATCTGCGGATGATTTGTACGGAATTTTTAGATTTCAAAAAGTTAAACATAAATCATGAAAATAAAAACAACCATTAAATTGTAAAAGAATAAATCAAACGGTGGTAAATGCATTCTTCGAACCATTTAGCTTGTAGATATTTCCACTTCTCTAACCAATAGGCCCAAATTCAAATTTGTTTATTGTTGGTTCTGATTCAAGACAGTTTCTATAATCTTTTTCTCCATTTTGTCCTTATTACAATTTGAAAGTTATTTTTTAACTTTCATCGGGTATTCTAAAAGTTTTTTAAATAAAGTTAAATTTGGAAATTAAAAATAATTTTCAGATTATATAATTCAAAATTTATTTTTATTTTTAAATAAATTTCAGATTACATAATTCCAATGATGAAAGGAATAAAATGGGAAAAGAAGTTTTAGGGGTGCAGGAAGAAGAAACTGTCCTGAATCCAAGGCCCATGGAAACCCAATACTCATTATGTGGGCTTTGGTCTTCCGTTTCAGTTTTGTGTATACAAAATTTGACCGAATATCCAATCGAGGTGGGACCGAAGAACAGCAGAAGGCAGTGCAACTCTGAGTTTTACCCTTTACTAGCACACCCATAGGACCCACTGCTCCATGCAAATGCACCTTTCTACCCAGGCAAAGCGTGCTTCCATTCCACATCCCTCTCTCAATTTCCCCAACATTTTTTATAAACTTCTTCTGCTGCATAATCCACACTCTAAAAGCACAGAGCCGCAACCTAACCACCATGTGCTCACCTTGATAACACCAACCAATGCATATATACACACATACATGCATCTAAATCTCAACCACTTTTCATGAACATTGTACATCTATGAAATTAATGCATATGCATGAAACCTCTTTTATTTACATAAACCATATATACTCCGTGTATTGCCGTTGTTTAGCATTTAGAATATCTAATACAAGTGTTACTCATAAACTAGTTCGTGAGATGAAGTTTGTGACACGTGAGACTTCCGATATACACATATTCGTAAATCATAATTGATAATTCTGTTTTGCTTATCAATGTAATGGAAATAGATAGAGGGAATTTGTATATGCAACACGCTTGGATTGCAATTTGTTTATTGGTAATGCAGTACTATAATTGAGATCTGCGATACAAAAAGTAAGGTGCATGTGATTCATCTCAGCAGACTAAGCTGCTGGATTCATGATTTGTGTGGAGTAAACCAAAGCATTGCGATTCTAAACAATTATATATAAAAAAGAACTGATGGTAATGGAGTATAATTTAATATAACCGCATTGCTGGACCTGTCTCATGTCTCAGGTATTTCATCCATAAAACTTGAATTGCATTGGCCAAGGTGCTGGGGTTTGTTTGGCGTGCCTCAAACCTCATGCATATAGCACTTTGATTTCCGTGAGTGTCTTTCAGAAAAATCTTAAAGTTTCAGTTGTGTTGTTGTGATGTAGTATTATATTTAATCTCCAACAGTGTACTCTGACAATTCTGATATTGGAGTGTGAGAAAAGAGTGGCAGAGTGTTTCTCTTATAAACATGGTTGTCGCTGAAGTAGTAGCGAAAGGAGTGTCCTCATGCCTTTGCTTGAGAGACCTTTTCTTCTTCTTGTCTTCTTATACAGGACAGAAAGTGTTGTGATATCTTGGGTTCACTCTCACTCACAGGTTAGAGCTGAATCTATGTCTGTTAATTTTGCTTTGATTAGTAGAAGATCTCATAAAATTAATTAATCAAATGTTCATGATAGATAGAAGTTCTGTTTCATATTCTTTTTGAATCTCACCTGCTGATTGTGAAACTGATGAACGTCTTTTCGTTCCCATTGGCCCTATTGAGTTTTTCTCCATTTGCATGGCACAAAAGAGCGTGGGAATGTTACTTTGTTCTAATTTGATGATTGTCAGAATTTTTATTATGTCATTGGTTTTATTCTGATGGATCATAACTCTTTTCTTTTAACTCGGTATCTTCGAAAAAGGAGTCAGGGATTATCATTTAAAAGTATTGACATTTATTTAAGAGATTGAGGTGAATAAAGCATGGTGATGGAACCCTAATCACAACGTATTACCAGGCTATAACCCTAATGATATCACACTAAGCAGTTTTAAACTGGACAAACCAAAAGAAAAGAAAGCATTAGCTTTGTTGTGTATTAAATAATGCAGCAATTGGAAGGATAACAATGTGAAAAATGACATAATAATGTCTGTATACCTTGATATATGCGTAAAGTTATCATGGTAGGAACATTCAACAAGAAAAGGAATATCCCAAGATTTATTTATTTTTGTTGTTGAGAATTCATTTATTTCATATAATTGTGGTCCAAAATTGTGGAATGAGATAAGCAATGGATGTTGATGCCCTCATTTTTGAATTAGGCTTAAAGGGTACTTTTTTCTCAGAAATTTTTCATTGATCAAACTACCTTATAAGTTGATATTTTTCTCATTTCAGCTGAACTGTGGGTACTAATATTAACGTGGTGATACCATAAAAATGCATTCTGAACATTCCAACATAAGGAGTTTTGTTAACTTCATTAAAGAAGCTGAACAAATCTCCATGGAGAAGCTTATTAGGCCTTGCGACAAGGAATACATGCGGATGACAATGCTAAAACACCAAGACACTTTCAACGAACAGGTACTTCATCTCTTTCTCTATGTTCCTTTGAGCCATTTTTTCTCAATCAGCTTCATTGAGTGCCTTGAAAATGTTTTCAGGTGTATGAACTTCACCGTTTGTATGGGATTCAGAAGATATTGATGAAAAATACGGAAGCCAACAGAGGCACTGAAGTAAACGAACGAGGATGGAACTTAACAAATGTGATTAGTCTAACTCAACATGGTTATCATAAAGGTGCATTGAAAAATCCTAAATTAAAATTTGATCTTGAAATACCAACCACTGAGGACAATGCACAATCTGACAGCAATGGAGTTCTAGAGATTATAAACGAGACCGAGATTGAGCTGACACTAGGCCCGTCATGTTACAATCGCAAGAAAGTGGAGACACCACTAACTTCAGGTTCAGCGCATAGCTTGTCTTCTTCTTCTACTAGATCCAGCTTTATAAACAAGACAAGATTGAAGACACGTCATAGCAGTCATTCAACTATAGAAGAATTGAAGCGGAGGTATAATTGGTCTTGCCCAGGTGCCACATTCAACCAGAGGGTGTCAAAGTTGAATTAGAAACAGCTATGATATTGAAGAACAATCAAAAGAAGAGAATCGAAGCAGCCACCTTGGTTTTCGTTAGCGTTGAGCATGAACACGACCTAAACATATTTTAAGGTCAATGTATGTATACTTAATTAATGTTAGAGACTAATTTGGTGAGCGGTGTATCCGTGAAATTTTCTTCGTAGCTATTAATGGTGAGGGTGTGTGATTATGTCTTGTATAAATCTTAGGTGTTTTTCATGGTTAAAGAAACCAATTATGATTCCGGAATCACCTACGGTTGATATTTCTTTGGTCATGTGACTATTCAGATTTACATCATTTTGCCCCTGAAACCATGAAACATGGAGCTGTGTCTGAGAAAGCAATATATGCCGTCCCCTTAAATTAATCAAATCATTTAATGAAACTCGTATTGACTGTGAAAGCATCAGTGGAGAAAACATTTTCAAGATTTTATTTTCTCATTAATTTAATTTTTATTTTCCACGGAGATTCATGAACTTACAAGCCAAATGAACAGCATATTCTCTTCCAGGTAGTTAAACATCTTTTTAACATGTTTTGGTAAGGTCTGTCCCAAAAGATGTTTTCACTTACAATATTTCGTGCCTTTAGAATATTCATGAATTCGAAACCGAAGCATGATCTCTTTCTTTTCGTTATGATTAGGCTTTAGACACCGGCACCGACAATGCAAGGCTGTCATTTGAACTATTAGTCTATTATTCCCTTTACAGAAGCTTTTTATCTCCAAGGACTTCATAATTTTCACATAGACCCCACCAACTGCAGTTATCAGACTTTGTATTCTTCCAGTGATTTTATGGTCCATTTATCTTTATGAAGACATGATCTCACTCCGAGAAGAAGCTGACCCACCTAACTTTTATAGTCTCATGCATATGAAAGTGCTCTGGGTGACATTTACATTGATGATTTTTTGACGATTCATTGTCAATATTGTACGAAATGCAGATGATTTCCATTCCTATCTTTCCCCTGATCAGAGTTAATAGTACAAAATGAATTTTATATGGCCGTAGTTATAACTTTACGGAATTATTTTCAACAAGATGCTACGCTAATATAAGTGAATGAAATGAAAATCCAATGTATTCTGCTATCTGGGATTCTTAACTGATTATGCTAGACTGATGGGAAGAATTATGATTCTTGCAAGTATTATCAACGTTAAATTAAGTTTATTATTCTTGTATTACAGCCCTCCCTACCAGATAGAAATCAATCCAAGTCTAGAATTATATTTAATTTTTCATCAAACTTCAAAACATAGTTCACACCAAAGGATCATGATCTTACAATCTACGCGGGATGAAGATGAAGCAAAAACTGTGAAAGACTAATCCTGTATTTTTCATCCCCGTGAATTTAAGGAAGAACCTTTAATCTGACACCAGGAAGGAATTATCAAGAGCCTCAGGAAATGGAGTGGCGTCGATTCTTATCTGGTTTAGTGCGAGCTTTGCCAAAAGGTGCAACACCATCGGCACGCACAAACGGAGAAAGCCGTCCAAGTTTTTTGGAAACTGAACTCATGAATGATCTTCGAGGCAAAGGAGGTTTATCAGCAGAAGGTGAAACACTCACCGCAGGACTGTTCACTGCAGATTTAAGCGTCTTGGTCTCAATCTCTTTGAGTCTCATTTTCAATTTCACTAGTTCTAATTTCAGGTCTTCATTTTCTCTTCGTAGAGTAGAGAGCTCATTTGAAACCGGATGAAGATCAGAGGAGTATACGTTCAGTTTGGAATCAACCGAAGATTCCCCGCTTCCGTTGCCATTCATGGCATCGCGAAGCCGTTGCTGTTCGTAATAGAGAACCTGAACCACGGTTTGGACGGGTAGCCGGTCATTTTGTGCAGCATGTGCACATGCCTCTCGAGATAATTTCTGACAGTCCATCACGCTGCAGACTTTCTTTCTCTCCATGTCACTTACAGCAGGATGAGCCTGTGAATGGTCAATTCAAACGTTATCAGCATTAATTCAGAACAAACTTTCATGTAAATAATTGGATTAGTATCACAATTAATATGAAATCTGGAGTATGATTAACTTGATATAGAAAAAGGAATGTAGTCTGAACCTTAAGATAGATGTCTATGGCTCTATACATCCCATCTTCTGTTGGTCTGGACTGTTCAGGAATTGATTCTGCCAAAGAGGTGAATTTTGGAACTGGTAAATTTCGGTCGGTGGCTATTTCAGCAAGGTAGTTTTCCATTAACTTCCCAACCCGTTCAATATCACTCTGTGGAGAAGAAAAGTACTCATCCTCTACATTGTGGACCAAGTGGTTTCCCGTTTGAGATTCTAGGTAATTAGTGGTGATCCTCTGCACTGTATCCACGTCAAACAATGTGTCTCCAGTGAAAGAATAGGAAGGAATGAGAAGATCATCTAAAACAGCTTGCCCTAACTGCATGGCCATTCTCTTCTCCAGATCAAGCCTGCAAGCAACCGTGGTCTCAAGATATATTGCTGCTCGGAGCAGCATTGAAAGAAAGCTTACTGAGATCACATTCTTCTCCCTTGGCAAAAGGCTCACTATTGTCTCTAAAACAACCCTCTTTTCATGCTCTTGTCGCGGCTCAATCTTCTTCCTTGCCTTTCCAAATACATCCTGTTAAAGGGAGAGATAAGAGTTAAGAGTTAACGAACAGAATCCACTTATCAATGTATCCATAAAATCATATTTATCATTCTAGAGAGGGATCTCACCAAACCTCGTAGAGATTTCTGAGCATAGAGCATTAGGATGGGACCAATGGCATACTGTTTAAACCCTCTTGCCATCATTGCGATTATAACTCTTTGGAAAATGTCGATTCTGAGCACAGTCATGTCTTCAGCCCACCAATCAACTATAGGTTTCTGGTTCGATGCCACGGAAGACACCACTCCCTCAGTGCCACTCTCACTTCTTGCAGATGAACAGAATTGGCTTTCCTTACATGCTATATATGCAATGGCGTCTATGCATCGACTCACCAACTTTGCTCTCTCTGCTATTGGAAGGAGAGTCTCTGAGATGTGCAGAACAGACACGGCCCCTGCAATGGTCTTCAGTGCCACTTCGTTCAAATAAGAATCAGTTCTTCCCACCAGGTTTCCAACTGAATAGTCCTCTGTCATCTCAAGATACTCAGCCACACAGCGTAGTGTGGCAATGTTTTCAACGTTAATTTCGAAGTTTATTCCGTAGCAGAACTTTGCTGCCAGCTCAAATGCTTCTGCTCCACCAGGAACATCAGAGAGTTCAATGAATGAAACGTCAGCATCGTTAGATTCTGAGACGAGTTTCCTAATGTATCCACACTTGGAAACTAATGGAAACTGCAATTAAGGAAGGAGACGTGTTAGAGAATGAGCAACATAGTAAAACAATTCCATACGCCAAACTATAGCATACACTTTTCTTGTTCCTGACTCCAGTTCAAGTTTTAGGCAGAAATCGAAAAAGTTGGATATAAACTCAAGCTAATTGAGATGTTCAAGCTATTGAACAGCAGAGACTCCTAAGTTGGATATAAACTGAAGAGTCCAATGAGGTCTACAACAAGTGAACGAATAACGAGAGTAAGAAATTGTTAGTTTCTTACCATGTTCTTGAGACTATTAGTATTAAGTTTGATATATGTACCAAAGAGTCGTGTTTGGATTGGTTCGCTACCTTATGTAACGAAAAGGAATCTTCCCCAACTCGAACGTTGACATCACTTGGAATCTCCTGAGAGAAAATCCTGTAATAAAGTATTTCAACTCATAGTTCAGTCTATCAAACAGAAGGCAACAACGTACACAAGAGAAGCAGGTTATGCACATTTGACAAAAAGCATCCAAAGCATTAGTTTCAGAAGACAAGAAGCATACCATTCACTTGTTCTCTTCATGGCACTAGAAAGAAGCTCCTTCTTCTTCAGAGACAAGTCACCACCAGCAGGTACAGTTTTCTCTCCAAGATCCACCATGGCAGGTACTGATTTTGAAGCTCACGCACGATACTTTTTTCTATGTTACAGTGGATGGTGAATCAGAAAAGAAAGGAAACAGATTGAATCAGTAATTGTTCAGGCTGGAGGTAATCTTTTATGTTTGTAGATTCCTCGTACATTTTCTTCAGGACTAGGAGTATTAAAGGTTTTTATCCTTTGGAACTTGGTTTTTTCTTTTTCTTTATTGAAATAAGAACATCAATGCCGAACTGAAAAAGTATTGTGGAATAAACAGGATAGAGTTAGAACCTGAACCTCAAATCAGTCTCAAAGCAACGTTAATCCAAGAAATGATGGGTTGAGTAAATTACGAAAAGAGGGTCTTGTTTTGAATACGAAAAGAAACTGTAGGGGTAGTATCGACATTATGAAGAAGCAAGAGGGGCAAATTGCAAGCATAAAGATGTAGTTGATGGTGTGTGGTGCATGGTTGGGGGAGTTTGTGTGGAAAGGATGAGATCGTTGCATGTTGATTGGCTTGTAACGCCGTTTGTTTCCACATGGGAAGTTGAATTTCTTTCACATTCCCGTCCACAAACTAAACAGAACCCTGGCCCATTTCTAATTTCCTAAAATTACACTTATTATTATTATTATTATTTCTTTGTCATTATGATGGTCTAAAATCAGTACAGAAGTATTTCAAGGTTTAAAAACTGACGTATTTAAAGATAAACATTGTTTGAAAATATTGTCTTTAAACATGCACGTTCAATATTTAGAAAGAAAACTTTGATGTCTACGATTTATTATTAAAATCAAAAATTAATATTTCATATAAAAAATATATATGATGTATTTATATAAGTATTATTTTTAAGTAATTAAAATGCTGTTAATGACGTGAATTGTGAGAGTTACTTAAGTTTTTTTATTGTTTACAAAATATACTTTTGAAGTCCCGCGTAAAGGAATACTTTATTTTGGGCCTATGAGGACATTTATGGGTAATTTTTTGGGCTAAATCATTTCATGAAGGGAACAATATAAAAATTGAGATATAAAAATAAACTATTTTTATAAATATATTATTCAATATTTATGATCTAGGAATATAATTTACTTTTTAAAAATGTACTATATTATACTCCTTATACTATACAATTTGAATTCAACAAATAACTTCAAGTTTAAACTTAAACACCGATAAATTAACTTATATTTTTTTCAAATAAATGCAATAAGCATGACTTTCAGTGGCATAACAATAGATAAAAAAAATTAACAGATTGAAAATAAAATTATTCTTGTTAAAAATAATATGATTTAATTACTATTATTATTAGTAGGGTAAACACAGGCGCTATCATATGTGTACACATTTTTTGAATTATATTAATAATTGATAATATTGTAATGTTATTAAGTTAATGAACAAAATAAAAGTATATTTATAAAAATTAAAGTAAAATGTATGGAGAAAATATGAGAAAAATAACTGTTGATGAATAGTAAGAGAAAAAAGAAGAAGGAGATAAGTAAATAGTTTTATAAAAACTTGTAAAAGTAACCGTTATCTTTTAAAAATTTAATAAATAATTAAATTGTAAAGGGTAAAGTTGGAATTATAAAATGTGAACACAAAAGAGAAAATCCCCTTTATATATAGTTATAGATTTATCTTTATTGTTATTATATATATATATATATATATATATATATATATATATATATGTGTGTGTGTGTGTGTGTGTGTGTTTATGGAACCAAAATCGATTCTTTCTCTATCACCAATTATTAACTTTTTCTTCCACCACGAACCATAAAGAAGCTTCATTGCTATTTAACTCCAACAACAATAGGGATATAACGGTAAAATGTCTATTGATACTTGCAAATCTCAACATTGTTGAAGAGATGGAATTTTGGTAAGGGTGACAATGCAAGTCGGTCTAGCAACCTATTTAGGTTCGACCCGCATTTAGTATGCACAATGTGGGTCGGCATGTTTCATCATGCATTTTAACTGTAGGTTGAAAAGTCTGGTCCTTCTCACATAAATGCGAGTTTGCGAACTTGTGGGCTAGTCCACTTTTTTTAATTTATTTTAATTCTCATGATAATTTTTTTTTTTAAAATGGGAAACTTTAAGAAGTTAACAAAATCAAACCAAAACTTTGGAGAGTTGGATGATAAATTGATAAATCAACATTTTCATCATATTCATATTCATATTCGTACTATGACATAAATGATGTATTCTTTAAATTTTAGCATGTTAAAAAATACATAATATTTGTCTTTTCCAATCATACAAGAATTTGAAACGTTAATGCAATAGTCCATCAAATAAAAGTAATTGATATACACGCAGACTTTGCGGGCCAGCCCGCACGGGTCACGCGTCAACCCACACAGACTATATGGGCTTCAGTAGGCCGAACCACTGAAGGCCTACGGATTCACTATCCTGGCCCGCCATCCTGGCCCGCCCCGCATTATTTTTGCGGAGCTACGGACCGGCCCGACAAACAAAACACATATTGCTATTCCTAAATTTTGGTGCAATCCCGCAAATTCATTTTTTCTTTCGCTCTTAAATCATTAGAATGAAACATAAAACAAGTTCAATACTTGTCTCTCCAAATCACACGTTTGATAAATTTGTTCAATCGAGCACGATCTAAATTCCGTCGACAACTATTACACTATAATAGAAATACTCATTAATTAAAAAAATGTGTTTGAGTTAAAAAAATGACTAAAATTTCATAGAAAAAAAACATTCTAGAAAACAAAGTGAGTGAGGAACACTAACAAATTTATTTTCTTTTAGATTTTTTTATTGAATGTGGTGTCATGTCATGTTATTTCATGTTTTACGTTATTGGCTCTTAATGCTTGAATAGTATCCCTTCGTTACTTCTCTGAAATCATTCAACAAGAACTTGTTTGTTTTCTATTTCAAAAATAAAACTTGCATACGTTAATATATATAGTATATTTGTACTTTAGTTTATTGGAGTTCAGATAAAAATTAAAGTCTATGTGTAGATAGGTACATTGAACCACATATAAATGTTGTGTTCAAGCAAGGTAAGAGTTATTCGACACTACTAAAGTTAAAATTGTGTTATATCTAGCTTTGAACGTGGCTCCATCATTTATATTAAAGATATTGTGTTGGGTTTTTCAAAGGAAGATGTTCATCAGGGAGATACAACACTAATGAGATTTGAGCTCAACTACATAAGATATTAATATACTCTCAACCCAAAACCTTAAGACAATGAGTCTGTGGGTCTTCGTCCTTATATGGCACTCTATTTTCTCATCTCTACCCAATGTGAAGTTCCTTCCACCACATTGGTACACTTCCCCTCCAGCAGAAGTTTTGCCATGAAGACTTTTGATACATGGACACTACACTGTACTCGTCTCTAAGCCGGTTTTAACCATTGACTCTGATACCACTTGTTGAATTTTTCAAAGGAGGAGGTTCGCTGGATAGATACAACACCAATGGGACCTGAGTCCAACCACATAAGTCATTGACATCACTCTCAATCCAAAACTTTAAGATAATGAATTTATGGGTCTTCGTCCTTATATGATGTTTCACTTTTTCATTTTTACCCAATGTAAAATTTAGACTCACTTAAATTCCTGACATCAACATCATAATAAAATTGAGTGAGATATCTTTCAAAACCCTTAATCACATGTTCGTGCATGCCAAATCTTTGTTGCAAACTATCTCTTAAAAGGTGGAGTTAGAAAATTAAGTTTGATGTTTTCTAAACTTGACCAAAAACTCAGAGGACACACAATTTTGTTTCTTCCCTTATATAATCACTTATTTCCTCCTATTTATTCAGTAATATTATACTAATTAGTTTTTAAAATCATAAGAGCAATATATATATATATATATATAAAGGTACGTCAACACTTAATACATATTTAAATAGAATAAAAGTTATATGTTTATAGATTATATGATGAGATAAGAAAAGAAAAAGATAGAAAGAACAAACGTGTAGGTAAAATAAAAGTGTGATAGATTTGGATATATATATATATGAAAAAGAAGAAACCACATGCATGGTGTAGGGTACGTATGACACACGATCCAGAAATTTTGATATCGAATAAAGTAACCTAACCACATAGCAATGAAGTTGGAAAAATTGTTGAGTCCCCATCCAATCCCTAATCACTTCCTTTCTATAAGAAACTGCTGTTACTTTTTGTTTGAAATGTGTTAAGTTTCAGAGGAGAGACGTCTTCTACAATAATTGGTGGTCTTGGTAATAATAGAACATTGCTTTCGTACAGATCACAGTCATAATTTAGGTTTGTGTTTTCACATCATCTATGAAAACGATCCCTTTTTGAATGCAGACTAATCATCACAATCTTGATTTTCTTCCATTCAAATTAGAGTGATTTCTCTATCCGACCCTTACGTTATTTGCTTCGGATTCAAACTCCAAACAAACACTATGGTCACCCATCGATAAGAGGCTACCCCATTGCATAACCACTCTCTAATAAATTAAAATAAAAACATAGGCTAAAACCTCCGATTTTTTTTGTGAAAATTAATTTTTTTTTTGAAATTTTAATTTAATTTAGTCTTTTAATTATAAAATTGTATAAATTTAATCATTTTAATCAAATTTTATTAAATTTATTTCACGGTTCAAATATATTTTATGATAATTTTTTAATTAACAGTCAAATAAATAATGTATCAAATAATATAAGTAATTAAAATACTATCATAAAATGTGTTTGAAATATTAATAAATTTAACAAAATTTAATTAAAAAAATAAAATTAATATAATTTTAAAATTAAAAACTAAACTAAATTAAAAAGAAAAAGAAAAACAATTCTAATTTTCACTAAAATGAGTCATCGAAGTATATTTAACTAAAAAAACATTTATGACCAATTTGGTGTTTGGCACATCCTTCGGTCTAATCCAAACTTAAATTTGAAACTTAGATTTTATATGAATTGAAATTGGAAAATAAAGGCACAATAACCCCTGCGGGTAATCGTGTTTGCCAAACAGCTAGCACCATCGATGTGACAGGTCACTCGGGTGTGTATCAGTCTCAAATTTAGGTGAATAATTTCCATAGTGTCTTGTTTTTTCATTCACTTATTATATCTTTGAGTCATCTTTTCAAATAAGTACTAATAGTAAAAACAGTAAAACAAAAAAGAATTAAGTTTGTTTTATGTAAATTAAAACTTAATTATCCCTGCGTCAAATATTACTTTTGAAATAAGTTAAATGAAACTTTTTTTGAAAAGTTAAACTACATAGATTAATTTCCACTTATAGTTCTTTAAACATTTTTTATAAGTTTATTAAACATTTTATACAAAATGAATATTTGGTCGAACTAGCTATGAATACACTAGAAAATAAAATGTAGTCGATGTGAGCATGGGAGACACCAGAAAACTGTCCCCTTAGCACGTGGGATGCGAGAAATTTTTTAATTTTAACCACAAAATTAACAAAATTGAAAAGACAAATAGGAGAGATTGTTTTATACTTCGATTGATCCATTCAAATAGCTTTGTCCCATTTTTCTCGCAATTCAAATCAGTTAACGGGTTGGTGAAAATTCACACAACACGAAAAATGGATTCTAATGTTTTTGTTGTTGATTAAGAAAAATACTTACGTATTTAAACGCCAAAACAACGATTCCAATTCTTCAAACCTTAAATCAATTTTTATCCACAATTTTTATTTCAAAAATATTAAAGATTATAACGGATAAAGACAATAACGGATCACATCAGAAAAAAATGTCCAAATCATACAAATAATGTCATGGTTTCTATTATCGTTAAATATTTTGACAAAAATTAGGCCATAATTGACCGTAAAAATAAAAGAAGAACTAAATTAAATAAATATAAAAAAATAGTACCAAATAAATATTAAGTCTAAAATTAAATAGTTAATCCATTACAATTTTTGGTTTAAATATTTTTTATTATTTCCTTCCATTGTATTTTACTGATCTCCTGGACTCCGTATAAAAAAAATTTATATATATTGTTAAGTATTTCAAAAGCTAAAACCAAAATAAATACAAATAAGCATCACCATATCAAGTATGTTTTATTAATTAATTTAGTTTTTCTTAAATTAAAATATTTCTTGCCATTTAAAAGTATAATGATAATTAATTTTGTAATTAATAAATAGCACAACTAATATAATAATAAAAGAACTACATGTAAAAACCAGTTTTGTTGGTGACATTGTGCGTGATACTGTGGATGATCTACCCAGATACTGTGGATGATCTACCCAGATACTGTGGATGATCTACGCAACAATATTATGAGAAATTCTCATATAGATGTAATTAAAAGTGAATGACACATATTCAGTGCATTAGAATAATAAATAATTGACACATTTTCATTTTGTATTAATTAATGGTGATTTAAGATCTACTTCACATTTAAATAATAATTTGTCCAATTTTGTATATATGAATGGATTTTTGTAGAATACTTTAATGCACGCCTAAAAAGTAAATGATTTATTGAAGTATCTTTCAACTATAGAAAGTTTTTGTAATAATAAGATGAAAATAGTATCAAATCTTATATCTTATTTTAATATACACGTTTTAGTGATATAATAATTAACGAAAAAGTAATCCCATTGAGAGATTTTTATCCTTTAAATAAGCTACTTCAATTAATTATTATTAAATATAATTTCTAAATATCAAGAATTTCTCTCCACAAGTATAACACACGACCACCCTTTTCACTTATCCTCAATGTTTAAACATGAAAACCCAACTTTTGTTTCTCATTAAAAACTCATAGCTCTTTTAGGTCCATTTAGAGATTTTTTTTATACAAAAAAAAAGACATTTAAAAAATTACTTTTATTTTTTTCCGATCATTCTGTTTCAGCCTAAAAAAAAAAAATCTAAAATCTGATTAAAAAGAACTACTTTTAATAACTCGTCATAAAAAATAGTTTTTTTTAGGAGTGTATTTTTATTAAAATAAATATAAGCTAGTTTAATCACTTTTTTAATCCGTAAAATTTCGCTAATTGTTCATCGTACACGAATTTAATTATGATTTTTTTTTTTGCGTATTTGGTAAGTAAATTTTTTTATTGATGCACCTAACAATCTTTCCTAATTTGAATATACTTGTATCTTAAATATGCTTATATAAACAACAAAAGTGTAAAACTAAGAAAAACACTTCACATTAACAATATTTTCATAACTCTCTTCTGATCAGTGTTATGGCTAGAAAGAAGTTGGATTTGACATACATCATCAATGACTCAAAGAGGAAGACAACCTTAAAGAAAAGAAAACATGGTTAGTTGTTGATTTCTCATTCTCTTCAAACATAAACTATTATTATTAACTTTATATTATCTATATGAGAAATATTCTATAAATTAGTTTATAAAGAGTTTTATTTATTTTTTATTGTTTCATATATTTTTCTTATGAAAATATATATGATATAGTAACACACGAAGCTCAGATACATCTCATAAATTGTGTCTCGTATATGATAGTATTGGCAAAGTGTCTAATTTGAAAGAGAATTTTTTACTTTAACTTGTTTTTGACATGACTTCAACATAATATTAATAACCACAAATCCAATAATTTTCTAAAAAAACTCAAATTTGTAAATATTACGAAAATTTCTATTATGATTATAGAAATAAGGAGCAAATCATATGATCACAACTTTTCGCTTTTTAGATATTAATAAATAGATTAGATTCATTTTTATGTTAGTTGACAATATGTTTGTTAACTATTTGAAACTAATATGTATATACACATCGTGTCTCATATTTTTTCAATTTAGCCTTATTTTGGTGTTTGTGTCCCCGTCGTATCTGTGTCCGTATCTGAGTTTCATACACACAGACATATAAATACATACATTCAAACAAATATCTACACTTTTAGTAAAATTTCAAACTTCACATCACTTCTCATTTCTTCGTTTTATTAATAGGTTTGATCAAGAAAATGAATGAAATTACCACCCTTTGTGGGATTGAAGCATGTGCTATAATCTATTCTCCAAATGATCCTCAACCAGAGGTTTGGCCATCTGAGCCAGAAGTTCAAAGGGTGCTTTCCAAGTTCATGGAAATGTCTGAGCAGAAACAATGTAGAAAGATGTTGAATCAAGAGAGCTTGTTGAAACAAATAATCATCAAAGGCCAACAACAGTTAACAAAACAAAGGAATGAGAATAGGAAGAAAGAAATGACTCATCTTATGTTTCAATATTTGAGGGTTGGGAGGGTTTTTAACAATCCTAGTTTGATAGATTTGAATGATCTCTCATGGTTGATTGATCAAAACTTGAATGAAATAAAAAAGAAGATAACTATGATCCAAATCCAAGAAGGTGCACCAGTGACTAAAAATGGAGAAGAACATGGATACATGCATCATGTTCAAGGGCTAGAGAACAATATAGACACCATTCAGAACCAACATTGATTCATGGAATCCTTTGCGGATGTTAATGTCCAAAAAGTCTTTGATCAAAACCATGTTTCCTTTAAAGAGAGAGTTTCTATGTTTTTCTCATTTGTATTTGCAATTCTTAGTTTAATATCTCTCTTCAAACTATGTTTTTATTTTGGTTTCTTTAATGTATTGTTTTTTCAATTAAGTAATACATGCATATTATCTTCACATTTTATAGTTGATTTCATTATTTATGAAAATAAAATCACTAAATTTTAACACATGTTTGAATTATATTTGGAAACCAAAAATATTTTTGATTTGTCTAATATAACACAAGAAGTTTTGCATGATTATAAGTAAGCTTTGACTATTCTAGAATAAGTTTTGACTTTGCAAACTGTGGTAAAGAAAGACAATAAGATTTTCAAAACCATGACTTATATTGTGTTCATAGTTTCACAATAAGTAAAATTTTTGAACAAGACATACCCACTATGGTTAAAATGTAGGAACTACCTCAAAAACATGGAACTTCTACTCAACATCGTGTCCCATCAGTGTACGATTTTCTATTATTAGTTTATGTAATTATACCATTGATCCATCCTTTTGTTGAATGGATATATAACTTCTATTATTAAAAAAAAAATGAAACAACATCTTTTTAAAATGAAACAAAATCATTTTCTGTCTCTCCATTCTATCTTTTCCTGCTCTATGCTCTTTCCCTCCCTTTCCTCTCCCCTTCTCCTTCAATGTAAAAGAAATAAAAGTTTAATATTTAATATTTATCTTATAATAAAATATCAGAATCTCTTATAATATTTACTATTTATCTTAAAATAATATCAAAATCTCTCAAGGTAAAAGAAATAAAATAATATTGATCTTAGATTTAGTAAAAAAAAAAAATTACTTATATTATTTAATACGAGTTAATTTTTAATATTTATCTTAAAATAATATCAGAATCTCATATAATAAAATTTAATCGGAAACAATCTCGTCAAATTTAAATAAACTATATTGTGAATTATTTAAATATCATGTTCTAAAACAAAATACTTTTTTTCTTAAATTTATAATGACCTTATCTATAGAATAGTGTTTTCATATATGACTTAATTTCAGCTTATAAAATTTAAGACAACATAAAATCAATCTCATATACATCTCCCAATATCTTTTAATCATAAAAATTGATTTTTATAGTTGGATGTCACATTAGCATCTTCTAACAAAGACGCAAATTAATTTTTTAGCATTAATATATCTAAGTTATAAAAGTATCAACAAAAGATGTAGAATATACAAAGCAACAAAATATACACATAAATATGGAGAACAAAGGTTTTATACTAAATCTTAAAGTTAATATTTAAATATAATTTTGGATTTAAGTAGTTATGCTGATGTCTTTAGACCATACAAAATTCTTGATCCAGATATCCAGAACTTTAGTAAAAGAGACAAGTTGGCTATACATTTGAAGGCTACAAAGGGTCATACCCATTACAGAGAGAGTAGTTTGAACATATTAACAACTTAAGAGGCAACATAGATTCCATCAGCAAGTTTCTACATTTAACGAAGTGCCTTTGTTAAGGAGAAATGATCTAGAGGCAATCAAAGATGGTCTATTAGTTATAACTTTGGTGATGATTTTAAAGCTAACACTAGTCCAAAAGTTATTAATGTGGTCAGTCTCTTGGAACTTAGGAATAAGAAAAACAATGTCTGTTTAGTTTTATTATGCATAATTTGGATCATTGAGAACAGTAAACTGATTGAAATTTTGTAACCAGCTGAGGAATATGCAACATTGCAACTGACTATTGACCCATTACAGCAATAACCAACGACGTAAGAACCCAACGCCAAGGGAAAATAAATTCCACACACATTACAAACCTGAAACCACAGCCAAGGTAATAATGTGTAGGCAAAGGCAATTTCCAACAACTACCCATACTAAAGCAATGCTCGAAAATGATGAATCTCGGATGTCAGAAAACTTATCTTATCTCAGACATCATAGTTGTTGCTTTGTGCCTGAAAAGCAACAAAGGCTAGCAGTAATACGATACGTTACAAGCAATTGAATGAGAATATTTAGATTATGTACTCAATCAAAATATAAAAATGTGAAAACGGTAAGATATAAATTTATCGGCCCAAAAATGCAACACGATCCTTTTGAACTGCCTGTGTTAGGTTGATATCAAAGAGCTCACAACGTATAGGCATCTCCATCTCATAGAACGGATTCTTCAAAACGTAGTCCGTGTACAATTCATAGACAAATTTCAGTAAATTTTCCATGTGTTGAGCTCCAGGCTCACACACCACAAAAAACTTAGTCCCTGCAAGGGAGAAGGAACATTTTTGTTAATACCAATATTATATGAAGAAATAAAAGTGAGAAATCTTGCATGCTTATTTTTGCCAGTGACGTTTAACCGAATATAGAACTGTTAAGCAATAAAAACATAGTTCCATTAAGAAAACAAGTGTGAAACACAAATGCCAAAGTAGGGTAAGGAAACAGCTAAACAACAGCCAAACATCTAGAACAATGTCAACTCTCAAGAATTCAAGTTCATTGATCCAAATCCGAAGATGCAGGTGTAACCCAGAGGAATCGGAAAATGGAGTAATGGGTGTTTATTATCACAAAAATGACAGTGCTGAGAAAAAACAAATATAGTCAATATACTGGGTCATGTCACCAAAAAGTTATATTTATTGCTACAATAACCCAACCTGCCTTCCAACTTAACGATTCTGTTTTTTAACTCTAAAATCAGGTGCTCGAGAAAATAATTCATTTCTGTTTGCAACAGAAATAGCATTGCGAAAGTATTAAGTGGACTTTGCCTTATAAGGGGGTTTATCTGTTAATTTATCGAGAGCTTTTAGAAAGAATCAAGATTAAAATCCCAAAGCAATCAAGTACCCCTTATTTATAATGGGGTTTACCAATAGTTATCAGAGCTTCATATATACTCAAACCACAACTACCTGCAAGACCTTAAAGGCGTGCATGAAAAAGAAAAGGTGCTAGCTACCAGACAAACCAATAATTTTATTCACCGAGTAAATTGCAAAGCTAATGCAATAACAACTGTTAAAGACTAATTACCTGTCAGCGACTGAAAGCAATGAAGATCAAACGTATCTGCTTGGAGAAGTTCAATTCCTAAACAGCCTAATACAGGTGATAACTGCTGAGAGATAGCATGCATTGAGTGCCATAAACTTGCCACTCGCAAGCTGTCATTGGTATCCATTCGTCCAGCAGACCCATAATCCTAAATGCAAAAGAATTAACGTGTAATTCTAACATGTAAAAAGGAAAGCTTAACTATAACTAAAATATTGAAATTGGTTTGTTAAAACAAAGGGTCGGAAAGAAAACTAAGCTATCATTGCTAACAATCTTCCCAGTAAGTCCATATCCAAATTAGTAAGATTCAGCATATTTCTTAAACATGCTGACAATTCTAGATTCTAAGAAAGAAACAAAACTCCAAATATCAGACATATGTACTGAGGAACCAATGGGACGAGATGTAAAAGGTATCTTGGTCATTTCTTAAACAGAATTTAGAACTGAAGCTCAATATACAACCTGATCAGACATATGAGACTTAATTAACAATGCAAAAAGAAACTGTGACAAGGTCAAAATTTTAGCTTTCAATCACATTAGAAAAAAAAAAAACCTTTAACAACAATAAATATGCTTTCTGCCATCAATATCAGGGGAATATACAATAAATCTCTTAGAAACCCAACATAAAGAATTTGATGTTTGAATTAGTGAGCAACAAAAAGTAAAGAGAACCATACCTTGTAATAGATCAGTCCACCAGACTTATTGATGATGTAAAGACTGTAAATTGCTGCCATTCCGAAAACTTTTCCAGAATCTGAAACGAAGATGATGTTAGAATTTAATGACCTACTAGAACAATTATTTCAAAAACGCAAGTTTTGGTTCATATCCCCAAATTTACATATTCTAGAAAACCTAAACTATCAAGGAAAGGTGAGATTTGTGTATGATGAATCAAGGAGGCAATTGACAATGCAAGCACATTTGGAATTCATAAAACATAGTAAATTTCCGATTACAATTATGACTAAAAGGCAAAATCTAAAACTCACATCCTAAAACTCAAATTATTAAGTAACAGGGTAAAATAACTATCCTAACCTAGATATCGAACATATTAAGGCGTAAATTGAAATGAAAATAGAGAGTTAGCAATTGATCCTAGTTACTAATATTATAAAACGTGAATACAAATCAACTAAAACAGAAAAGAAAGCAACTAAAATTATAAAACGCGAATACAAATCAAGAATTGAGCAATGAAACACTAATAGCAAGCATCATAATCGGTGGAAATAAAAGTAATTGCATAGGAATGCAAATCTAATTGAAACTAAACTTCATAAACAAGAAAATCAAGTACAAAACGTAAATTCATTGAACTGATCAGTGATTACAGTATAGAGTAAAGCAAATCCATGAAACACTCAGGAGTCCAATCCAGTGAGTAGAGGAGGAATGTTCAAATTAAAGCAAATAATTGACGCAAATCCACCAAATAAACGAGCAATTCGAACAATCGATTCAAAATAACCATTCAATAGAAACTATAGAGGAGATTAAGAGAGGATATCTTCGTTACCTTGATTTCTCCTCTTTGCTATCCAACTATTCCTTCTCCTCACTGACTCTTCTAACCCTATTACCTCTCACTTTCTCCGTTTCTCTCAAATCCAAAATTCTAGAAAACTTCTTCCCCCTATTACATCATTTTCTTCCTCTGTGCTTCCCACCCCCCCGAGTGAATGTGAGGGATGAGTGAACCGCGTGAGATCAATCTCGTGAAGTGGAGTGAACAATGAGTGTTTCCGTGTGTGTGAAGTGAGTGGACTTGAATTTTTGTGCATTTCGTGTGATCTGTGATGAGTGAGCGAGTGATAGTCTAGTGAGGTGTGCGTTTCGTGCTGTGCCTGTGTGTGATGGTTAGGTGTTATGACAAGTGAGTGGGTCAGTGTATGCGTGAGTGTGCTTTAGGATGAGTGGGCTTGAGTGATGTGGCAGGTTAGTGTGTCTAAGACCAATCTGCGTCTAAGAAAGACACAATCCAACAAACCAACGAGCCCTCCAACTTCATCAAATCACGCAAGTTAAACTCAAAAAGAAGACACTCAGAAGCAGAGCCTCAGCCAAGTATCAAATGTGATTGTAGGCACGTGGAATTGCTTGTAGTATGGGGAAGCATTTCACTCCCCAGACACTGGTCTGGGCACAAGAAACATGATTTTGACAAACATTGACGTGTCCGGTTACAATGCTTCAAAATCAACTTTGTTCTCGTTTAACTACAACTACTGGAAAAAAAGTACATATAACAACTTATGTGCAAAGCTGAGAATTTAATACCATAAACTTACTTTCAAACTAAAAGTACTCATTCAGGCAATCAAAATCACATCACTTCAAACTCACCTTCACCGAAAATGAAGATCACACAATCAGTAGCAGAACGATGCTAACCAGTTCAAATTTAGGTCTATCTCATAATACGTCTAACTCTAAATGCACATAATTGGTGGAAATGGGAAAGCGCATGATTTAAGGAAAAAGTTAAAGCACAATACGAAACATTACGATAAATAACCAATTGAAAAACATAATGATAAGATATTATTATCATGTAGTGTGATAATCGCAACTAAACCACTACAATTACGAAATACCCAGAAGACGCAAATTATCGATAAGAGCGGGAGCAATGTGGAGGAAGTGAAAAGGAAGAACTTTTGACGATATTAAACAGCATACAGATTGCAAGTTAAAATGATGAAAGTGAGAGAAAAATGACCTGAGAGAGAGAGTACGAGGTTAGCGCGAGCAGAGAGAGGGATCAGCGAAGGAACTTCAAAAGGGATTCGAAAGATTGGAGTGAAAAAGTTGTTAGATTTCGATTTGGGAAGAAGAATGAGTGAAAAACGAAACCTTTTTCTTTCGTTCGTTCTACCAAATCCTCTGCCGGCGACTCCGTTTGCCTCGTCAATACGCCCCCGAACCACACGACACGACGCCGTTTCTCTGTCGTTTCTGGTAAATCACGTTTTTAATGGTGTTAACATTTCTATTGCATTTAGTTCTGTAAATTTAACTACTTATTATTATTTCTATTTTTACTGCCAGCAAACATGCCTTCTAAAATATTTAAAGGTTTACACTATAGAGATTTTACAAATATGTAATTAAATTAAAAACACTATCAAAAGCTGAATTTTATGTTTTTATAAGTGACCATCTAACATTATTTATATGAAATGGAAGGAATATTAAAATGCACTTTTGTACTACGTGATTTATTCGCCCAGTAGCAATGGAAAACTTAACAATGTAATTATTTTTTCCACCAAATAATCGTTTGGAATTCAAAATACAAATATTAAAAAGGAGATAAAGTTTAGTTTGTGTGGATGTTTGCGACTTCAAGTTTAAGAAACTGGCCTAAGTGTATGTTAAATATGAGTTTAAATTATGTTTAAAGTTATTTTAATTGCAGTGTAATCACAGGAAAAAAAAATCTTACGAATTTTTTTTAAAGTATATCATTATATATTAATGACAAAAGAATTACTTAACAAAAAATGTTATAGTATTATATTCATATTGACACTATTTATTATATATAATATTTTTTAAATCTCACTGCACATCTTTTAATTGTATAATTTAGTTGCATACGGTGTAAACAGATCAAATTAATTTGATACTACCTATGTTTTTGCAGGTCAGTCTTAAATTTACAAAATCACCTTATTAAAATTTCATCGATGCGCACAAACTCTTATAATCAACGACGTGTCTTTAAAATTAAGCCCATGCCCTCATAACATACGGCACCGTTTGGCTATCTAAACATTGAAATCTGAAATATCCAAGAAAGTATCCGGCTAAACGAAGGGTGTGGGAAGCGACCACCTTATCCAACACTGTCAGACTCCAACCGAACCCCTAAACCCTCTCATCTATGGTGTCAAAGCTCGTACACAAACCCAGAAATTAACCAGCTTAATGTTCGCAACCCACCATCTTCAAACACCATTTCCCACCACAGCCACTCTCCGATAATGGAACTCTCTTCTTCTTTTTTACTCTCTCCAAAACCATGCAATTACTCTTTCTCCTCCTCCCTCTCTCCGTTCCCGATTCACCTTTTCATCAGAAACTCCAAATCCCGAACCCCCTCTTTCCGAATTCTCGCGGTGGCCGTAGAGCCACAACAGGGCTCCCCCGAGAGCAGTCCCCATCGACTTCTCAAGGAGCTCGCGGCACGAAAAAAAGCAACTTCCACAAAGAAGGGACCCCCAAGAAGGTTCATTCTAAGGCCCCCAATAGACGATAACAAATTAGCTGAAAGGTTTCTCAACAGCCCGCAACTCTCTCTCAAATCGTTCCCTTTGCTGAGTTCGTGCTTACCCTCGTCGCGGCTCAACAATGCGGATAAGTTGTGGATCGACGAGTATTTGCTCGAAGCGAAGCAGGCTCTGGGGTACTCTCTCGAGCCCTCGGAATCGCTCGGGGACGATAACCCCGCGAAGCAGTTCGACACGTTGCTGTACTTGGCGTTTCAGCACCCTTCATGTGAGAGAACGAAGGCGCGGCACGTGCGGTCGGGGCATTCTAGGTTGTCTTTTCTGGGACAGTACGTGCTTGAGTTGGCGCTGGCTGAGTTTTTCTTGCAGAGGTATCCGAGGGAGTCGCCGGGTCCAATGAGGGAGAGAGTGTTTGGGTTGATAGGGAAGAGAAACTTGGATCAGTGGATTAAAGCCGCTAGCTTGCAGAATTTGATATTTACGTATGATGACATGGATAAGATAAGGAAGAGGGAAAGGGACGGTCCTGTGAAGTAAGTTATAACTTTTAATCTCTTGTGATATGGTTTTCACTCACTGGATAACATGGTTCTCTTTAAGTTCGGGTTTTCTTTCAAATTATGGTAGCCCAATCGTGCTAGTAATAGTAAACACGGAAGAGTTTAAATCTGTATGCACCTCCAATTTTAATCTGTTAAGATAGTTATTAGACAGTGTGGCTTGTATGATCTGATTAGATAGTTATTAGACAGTGTGGCTTGTATGATCTGATTAGATAGTTATTAGAAAAGTCAACGAACTTACTATAACGATGATTTGTGATTGGATTGCAATGTAAAATCTATTTACGTTGTCATTACATATAATATATTTTCTTGATACTAAATAGTCACTGCCAATCTGGAATTTTTGTTATTTCATCTAAGAACATTCCCGCGTGTAGCATTATGTTTACTTACTATATGTCCAAATTTGGCAATGAGATAAAAATTGAAAATGACTGAATGGTTGGTCTATGAGCATTTTCATGTGACTGGTCAAACTGAGTTGCTGTATTATGTTAACAGTTGAGATGCGTGTTTCTTCTCAGAAATTATGGTTATATGCTTTTTAATTGGTTAATACAGCTCTCTGTTTTCCGCTCATGATATTCTTGAGTGATGTTTAAATATCCAATGTGTTGTATCGTATATGTACTTGGGATGCTGAAGAATGGAGAATTCGAATGTGAAAAATTGATGTTGTATTGGCTTCAAATACAATGACTGACTGAAATCTGGAGTGATGTCAATCCTAGTATATTAGGTGCCATCTCTTTTTCATGTTGATGTTGTACAATGACTATTGAATAAAAAATAATAAGGGGCTTTAGCTATTTAACTGTCTAAAAGGATCTAGGAAAGAGAAGGCAAAAAGTTGAAGGTTTAAGCCTTTGTTTATCGTTTGAAGATATTTTTTAAGCTTAGTAGATTTTGGATGAGCAATTGAATGTTGAGCAGTGTGGAATTTGAAAATCAATTTTAAAACAAGAAAAGTTGGAAAGGAATCAACGAAGTTGGATGAGCTTTACTTTTTACCGTTTTTCATGAATGACAGAACCATTTTAATCAATGAAGTTGGTATCTGTCCAATCTATTTATGAAGTGGATTGTTCATTGCATTTTCACATTTGTTATTCTATGGCAGGTCAGTATTTTGGGCTTTGTTTGGGGCTATCTATCTTTGTTTTGGTATGCCAGAAGTGTATCGTGTTCTTTTTGAAGTCTTTGGAATGGATCCAGATGCTGAGGACTGCCAGCCCAAATTGCGGAGACAACTTGAAGATGTGGATTATGTATCTGCTGAGTTTGAAGGCAAACTAAGCTGGCAAGACATCGTTTCATATAAGGCAAGCAGTTCATATCTTCTGCTAAGTATTTATTTATTTTTCTAAGAAAAGTTAGTGCACAATGATCTATATGTCATGCTCAAAAACTTATTTCATCCATGTCCATTAGAAATTCATCTGTAATAGAATACTTTATTTTTAAATGATGTCACGGAAATGATGTTGACTGTTCTTCATTCAGCCTCCTGCAGATGCTCTGTTTGAACATCCAAGGCTATTTAGAGCTTGTGTTCCCCCAGGAATGCACCGTTTTAGGGGCAATATATGGGATTATGATACCAGACCCCATGTTATGAAAATACTTGGATATCCATTAGAAGTAACAGACAGAATCCCAGAAATTACTGAAGCCAGGAACATAGAGCTTGGACTTGGATTGCAGGTAGGTCTTCTGTTGTTCATCTCATTCTATTTTTCCTTTTGTTGTATCAACATATCAAAAGCACATATCTGGCTTGACTTTCAAGGGTAGAGGGCATTAGGGCTTGCATGTGTCTATGCACAAGTCTTACCTTGAATATTTTAGTGATACTTTCAAGTTTTTTATGTGGAAATTAGGAAGGCAAAGTTTTTGTTATAAGTTCTGACGATGAGTGTCTTATCTAATCACAGCTTTGCTACATGCATCCATCGAAGTACAAGTTTGAGCATCCTCGATTTTGCTACGAGAGATTAGAATACATTGGCCAAAAGATACAGGTACACTACTACTATTCTGTCTGCTATCCAGATGAAAATATGACTGAAGTTTGTGGAAAGACTAGTTTCATTTCATTAATGGGATATACCATATTTTATTATAAGTTTTCTATTTGCAATCTAACAATTGGGTAATGTATAATTTTGACATCATTATTTCTGATTTTCTTAAGGATTTGGTGATGGCTGAGAGATTATTGACGAAGCATTTAGATGCTCCGGGGTTGTGGCTGCAACAGAGGCACCGTGGGCTTCTTATGAACAAGTATTGTGGAAGATATTTGAGGGCCAAACTTCTCCACCGGTATATTATATTCGATGAAAAGATTCAAGACACTTATGAGAATAACCGGAGAAAAAGAAACCCAGCCACAACTGCTGTTCAACAAGCTCTTCATGGGCTTTCATATCTTGTTTATGGGAAACGTGACGTGAGACGTCTCATGTTTGAGTTTTTTGACTTTGAGCAGATTCAGCCTAAAGAAGTAGACTAAATATGGAGACAATGCTGACAACGATTAAAAAACTCTTACCTTTTTCTTTTCTATCCCCTTCCTTCGAGTTTTTTTTTTTTTTTTTTTTTTTTTTTTTTTTTCATTTTATGATTTGATCCACCTAGTTGTTAGTGAATAGCAATGCAGATTCTTTTTGGGGAAGTTGAGCTTGTATATATAATCGCTGTATTTATTTTTGGGATCCTGCACATTCTGGACAAATGAGGATAAATGCAAGATGTTCCAACACTTTATAAATATCTAAGGTAAAAAGTTATTCCGATAAGAGAATTTTTTTAAAGGTGGGGTTATTTGAATGAAGCTAATTAAAGGGGGCAGTGAGAAAGAAGTGAAAAGTATGAATGTTTATGTATATTTTGTGATAATTTGATATTGGTAAGCAGAGTCTTTGGTTACTTGGTTACACAATTAATGAACAATCCCTGGAATTCTCTCATTTCCATCCTCTCCTACACTATGTAATTCAAAAAGAAGACCATAATATTGACCATAATGAATCTTGCGAATTATGGTTATTGAACATAATTAAAATGTTTAGTTTATTATAAAGATTTAAAAAAAATATTTATGTAGCTTTTTGGAAGAGAAAAGTCAGAATATCGCATTTTGCGCGAGAACTATTTTGTAGGAAATCTAAGTAAAAAGCATATTTTTCTCAAAATGTTATTTTTCAAAAAATTAATAGAGGAAATATTCTGAACTTCATATTACCTGAAAATTTAAAACTTTTCTTGTACTAAAATTATGAAAAAGAAAATATATATAGTGAACATAAATATAAACAAAACCTAATTATTTTTATTTCGTCAATAATGTAATTCTAAAAATATCACAGATAATATTTTGTTATTCTTAATATTAAATAAATTCCATCCTGTCATGGAAGTTGAAGATGGGTGTGACACTCATTCATAATGAGGTTATCCACATGAGTTCGTAGTTAGAGGGCCAGTTGACAAAAAATCGGAAGCATAAGCACGTTGAAGGATTTTGAAAAAAATTTCATCCTAAAAAGAGTAAAGAATCTTTCAGAGTGATTCTAATTGGGTTGCTAACAGATATTTTTGGGGACAAGTCAGTAATTGCCACGTGGATAGATTCTTAGGGTAGACCCACAGAGCAAGAATCCTTGGTTGGGGATATATTTTAAAAGCGCAGAGGACCAAACGCAGCTTTATTACCTTCGCTGCGAAGCGTTGATAGACAGACAGAGGATGAGATGGGCCCATGAGATGAGAGATATGCGCACGACGAATAATCACGCTATTAAAACTATTGCTCCGCTACTTGCTGCCTAGGCTACGTTACTGCGCACCCCTGTCTTCAATCTCTTACCCTGCGCATCTTCCAATCCTTTAAAACTAACACCATCGCCACACTCTCGCCCCAAAACCTTTCGCCAAAAACTCGGGATCTCAGATTCCACGCGCCAGACCATGTCCAAGGCGCGCGTCTACACCGATGTCAATGTTCTTCGTCCCAAAGAGTATTGGGATTACGAGTCCCTCACCCTTCAGTGGGGGTAATCTTCCGAACCCTAATTTTTGTGTTATTGTTTCTGATCTCAGAGGGAACATTCCACAACCAAGGGAATTTTATTGTATGATTATAGACTGTGTTGATGGTTTCTCAGCTGCTGCTTTTTTTGTTTGTTTGTTTGTTTCATTGTTCCTCGTACCAATGGCTTCGGCAATTGTGTCTAGTATTTTACACTAACTAACTGATGGATGAGGAATTGAGCCGTTTGTGTTGCACTGATATGATTTTGATTGGATCTGATGCTCTTGCTTAGCTTTTGTGTGGTAGGACCAGACATTTGAGCTGGTCCAGAATCACCTTGTACCGAAGAGTTCATTGATCAAGTTTGTTCTCTGTATCCTTAATCTATCGTACATTTTTTTTTTTAATTTTTACTGAGCGAGTATTCCTTGCTTCCTTTTTAGTTTATTTTCTATTTAAATGGAATCGGTGATATTGGAACCCTTTGATGATTTCTTGCCCATCCTGTGCCAATTTCTTTAATTTTTAGTTTCAAAAATATTTTTATTTATGTGCCATATTTTTTATTTCAGTGATCAAGATGATTATGAAGTTGTGCGAAAAGTGGGCAGAGGGAAATATAGTGAGGTTTTTGAAGGCATTAATGTTAATAGCAATGAGCGCTGTATAATCAAGATTCTGAAACCTGTGAAGAAAAAAAAGGTACTCCTTTATTAGTGGTCATGCTATTCTCCTTACTTGGGTACCTGCACACTATGAATTAAGCCAACCAGTGGTGCTTTATGTGAACTATTCTCCTAATCTGCTGCATAGTGCACCTGTTTTTTACTCTAAAAAATTCACGCACACTCAAGCATTTTTATGAGGTCTGTGTTGTATTATAACCTTAAAACTCATTATGAGATGTTAAACATGACATAATATAATGGCTTTTAACATAGAGGCTATAAATGTAGGGCATAACACTTCTTTGCGCTGTCAACAAATAAATAGAAGGCATAATGACATTATATGCAACATTGATATGATATTAGTTAGTTATATTGCAAGTCAGTGGACCCTCGGTATAGGGTTATAGGTGAAAATTTGAGCTAAGCTTGATGAATTTTCTTGAAAACGGTTAGTGCCATTGTAAAATATCCAGAGGAGGGATTAAGGCAGGTCTCCGCTTATTCTTTACACAGTCACACACCTGTCAATTGATTCCTCCTATATATACGAATGATGTGGGTCTGCTGCATCTGCAATGCGGTTTTGCAAATTCCATTTTTGTGAATCAGTAGGATTATGTTGTCCAAATCAGTAGTCCTTATGATGCGTTGGAATTAATAATATACTTTTTTCTTTGGATTGACAAATGTTAGATGTTAATATTTTTAGATTTTATTAATATAATAGTAATTCATATTTTCTTAACTTTATTTTGTTTGATAATATGCCATTTCAAATTCTTTTTGATTTCTTTCTTACTTTGTGAGTACTTCAACACCATTTTGCAGATTAAAAGAGAGATAAAAATACTTCAGAATATTTGTGGAGGACCAAATATTGTCAAGCTTCTTGATATTGTCAGAGATCAGCATTCCAAAACTCCTAGTTTGATATTTGAGTATGTCAACAGCACGGATTTTAAAGTTCTGTATCCAACCTTGACTGATTATGACATACGCTATTACATATATGAGCTCCTTAAGGTAAGATATGTTCCTTCAATCTCTTGTATTATACTTGGTAGTTGGTACTGCCATTCTTTATGTCCTCTCCATAATCAACATATTGTTTTTCCTTAAACCGTGTTTGAGTATCATATCTTAAAGAAGGCTCCATACATGAATATAATATGTTGATGTGTATAAGCCCTATAATCATTTTCTATGTACCCAATTTATTATTTTTAATTATTTGAGCAAATGTGTATTGAGAACCTTTTCTTGTTTTCTGAATGCTTTAGTGTTGAATTGCAGGCCCTGGATTACTGCCACTCTCAAGGCATTATGCACAGGGATGTCAAGCCTCATAATGTGATGATTGATCATGAGTTACGAAAACTTCGTTTGATTGATTGGGGTCTTGCTGAATTTTATCATCCTGGAAAGGAATATAACGTTCGTGTAGCTTCAAGGTACTGTCCTCTGAGCAATAAACCATATTTTCAAAGAAGAGATGCGACATTGGAATGAATAAAATGGAGTGTATTGGTATTTGAGAAAAATTGAAACCAATATGGCTTGAGACAACATTTCTTTCTTTCAGAATGGACAAATTTATTGCTTTTTTGTCTTTTTTTCCTAGGCTTTAATTCTGAAGTTTTCTGGTGTACATATGCTACCATGTTTTCTAAGTTAAATCTGCCGAGGGTTTAATGTTAGTCTACTGGTATTCTAGTTTACTCCTTTAAGTGCATTTCCAATGCTCTTCGTATAAGCACAGCACGGCTCCCTTTATTTGATTTTCTTTTCACTTATAATTTATTTTTGTATAATCATTGTTATCATTAAAACTTGACACGAAAAATGATTATCTAAATTTTCCTAGGCTTATATTTTATGAGTGTAATGCAAGTATAACATGTGATTTCTTTTTAAATGTCATTGACCAAAATTGTCATGTGTTATGTTTTTGTTTCTCAGATACTTCAAGGGTCCTGAACTTCTAGTTGATCTGCAAGACTATGACTACTCATTAGACATGTGGAGCCTTGGCTGCATGTTCGCTGGAATGGTATGTATTATAACTACAAATAACAAGTCCTATATGGCATACTCTTGACATCATTTATGCAGATGTTCTAAATTTGAACATACATGATTAAAATTGTGTATTCTGGTTATGATTTTTTTCAATGTACTTTGTGCAGATATTTCGCAAAGAACCTTTCTTTTATGGCCATGACAACCATGATCAGCTTGTAAAAATAGCTAAGGTTACATTTGTCGTGCTTTACAATTATTTGTAAATTTTGGGTTACCTTGATGTCGTTGTTGTACACAGCAATTTCATATTTAGTTCCAAGCTATGATATCTTGTCCTCCATCTAATGTGGTTCACAAAGTATAAAATAATTGACCATTGTTTAGCATTATTAAAATATTAATATTAATTTTTAACCAAGTTTCGCTATCCTAACAAGCCTTTGTAGATATAATTTTCTTTCTGTATTCAAGTTATCGTTATTATTTTTATTGTTACTGTTATTAATTATTAGTGATATGTAGGTGCTTGGGACTGATGAACTGAATGCGTATCTTAATAAGTATCATCTGGAACTTGATCCTCAACTTGATGCGCTTGTTGGAAGGTATCCCCAACTATATTTATCATTAACTGTTTATCATAAATAATTTCCACGGGAGTTTAGCATTTTATCATTTTCCTCTTCAAGCTCTCCTTGGAAGCGTGCTGATTTTATTTTGACTTTATTTTCTCTTGGTAGATAAATGAAGCGGTATTACTGACTTAACATATTTTATTATGTAATGCAATTTTGTATTACAGACACAGTCGAAAGCCCTGGTCTAAATTTATCAATGCAGATAATCAGCATCTTGTGTCTCCTGAGGTGGGTCTTCAATTTTCCTATTTGACATTGTTAACCTTCTGATTTAGTATGGACTGCATTTTAATAAATTCTTGTGGCATGTAGGCAATTGATTTTCTTGATAAACTTCTTCGATATGATCACCAGGACAGGCTAACAGCTAAGGAAGCGATGGTAATGACAAACAGCTCCTTAGTTTGTAGTTTTTTTCAATTTGCAGTAGCATCGTTCTTTGGTTGCATTAACTTTAAAATCATTTGCTTTAACAAATTTAATAGTTTTTGGAAATTTACAAGTTTCGTCATTTAAAGTTCAATCTACGTTTTAGTTAGTCCTCTTGTGTTTTTATTCAATTTCATCCTCTGTTTTTTTTTTCCGTGCCGAAGTTTTTGTCCAAGTTTACGATTTGATGCGGTCTTGCAAGTTATTTTTCGTTGTCAACATTTTGGACAAAGGTTTCATCATTTGTACTTAAATGTCAAATCGTCATCCAAAGCTGCCAAATGACCACCAGAAACCTTTAAATTATCCCTGTCGCATCTTTGTTCACCATTTAGACATCCACCAACTACTGTGAAGTTAATCATAATTGACCAAATATTTTACCTACATATCTCTCTATCGCATTCACCATTATCATGAACCATATCCAAGCACCAAAATATCGTCTGAAAAGTTGGAAGACAAAGTGAGGTTCAAGCAAAACGTTGGCACGAAAAGATGTAGTGGACAAACCATAACTCATTTGATTTAAAGATTTAGATCAAATTGAAAAACCCACATTAAATAAAGAGGACAAAAATTATGATTCCATTTTTTTTTGGCGTATTTCTTAATGACACTTATTATTTCTTAACACTTCTCCAACTTCTATCAATTTTCTCCTATCTCTGTCTATCAAATCATAACCCTTGTGCAAAAGTTCTCTTCTCTCTTTCTCCGGGTGTCATTTGAGTGTTATTTATTATTTTGAATGTCAATCTATCATTTTTCCTTATTAATTAGTTTATTTATTTTTAAGCAGCTTGCACTAACTTTTTTCTGTCATTTGGTGTTTGTCCCCGCAGGCACATCCATATTTCTCTCAGGTAAGGGCAGCAGAAAGTAGCAGAATGAGGACACAGTAACTATAGATTACTTATGGATCCATAAACTTGAGTTAATATATTTGGGATTTTTTTATGATATCCGAACGCGCATCTTGGTAACCTTCTGTTTATCAGAGTAGTTTTCCCGTGGAGTGTATCCATATTATGTTCAGACGAGGAATAATGTTATTGACAGTTATTGAAAGTTGAAAGGATCTTGAAAGTTATACAATCTTAAATAATATGGTTTGTTAGATTTGAAAAGAAAAAAGTCTTCTGCTTTTACTCTAATTATCTAAGCGTGTAATGTCATTAATTTTACTTTATTCTTTATTTTTTATATAATAGTGAAATAAATAATAAAAATATTTCTCAAGTCACTTTATTCTAGTGTAAGATTGTTAGACTATGATAATATACAGCAGCAAATGCCTTTCCAAATCTATTTTTCTCGTAATGAAGGTTGACATGGAATATCAGTCTCCTTTATGCCAACTTCTAATGTTCCAATACAGCTGAAATAAATTTGGTAGAACCTCTGGATATGTATTGGATAAGGTTGTGTATTTGGTTAATTGTTTGATAAAAGTTTTTAATTCATTAAACGAAAGCACAAGTTATGCCTAAGTTCATATTGGACCGTTTTTCTTTTTTTTTGGAGAGAATGTCATTACAGCAAACTAATTTCTATTATCACTTAAGCATAATGTTTAGTATATGATTATTTTATTTGAAATGGAAAATAAGTCACGCAATTATGAAAAAAATATATACTGTTAATTAGTCGAAATTACTGTACATATAAAACTCTACTTAATAATTATCTTGGAAATTATAGTGGTTTTTAATTAATTGTATTAAACATTACGCATATAAATAGCCATGAATTCACTTCAGGAAAATGGTTATGAAAGTTGATATGTAGCTTCTATGCTTTTAAGTGACCGATGAAAGCCGTTATATAGAATTCAGTCCCACGATTTTTCTTTCGAATACACTTTTACAGGTCTTCTAAAACATCAGCTTTGACAACTCCGTCTATACAAGATTCCCACACTTTCAATCCTAGATGTTGAGTTAAACTTGCAGAATCTTAAGAAAAAGGCCAATTACAAGTCGAAAATTATTTACACTATTAGCTTGTAGAAATAAAAATAGATTAGATCCATCTGGCAGATCGGAAAAGACCAAGATACTATTGAGCTCAGGACAGAACGATCCTCTAGAATTATAGAAACTGGAGTCCATATATTAAAAATATTACATATTAAACTAAAGGATGGGATAATATTAAACTATTGAGCTCAGGACAGACAACGATCTATTTCACCAAAAGATTCCATTTTGTTGGTTCCAGACTTAAGCCAAAATGATTGATAGTCAAGTAATTCTCTGACAACATTACAACTTAAGTTTATGTAACACTTTAATATTAACACGAACGATCATTAAGCAGTTACAGCTAGACAGAAAGTGAAAGCATCACACAGTTTGTTGCCCTGTCATGAAGATAAATTATAATAAAAACACCCTGCTCTCCCTATCTCTCATAATTCTCAAGGCACAAACACAGAAAAGACATTCAATATAAAGAGAAACTGGAGGAAGATCTCGGTGAATAGGTTTAAGGAAGAGGCCATGATGATATAAATTTTCTCCACTTCCAGTCTCCAATATGTTCACTTTTTCAAATGAGGAAAACAGGCATAAACATCAGATTTAGGGTGTTTGGCTTCAGCGTGCTCCCTACACTTCACTTCCGAAGTGGTGCACATAAATGTTTGCATGCACACCTTGCACTGCATTATTCAATCAATATACATTATTGATGATCAGTACAGAGTTCCAATTCTGCCGCTATCACTAAAATTATGTGTATATTTCAATAGTATTACTAGATAATATAAGACATGCATGAATAAAATGTGCATGACATACCAAATTTTTAAAATAAGTCAGCATCACAACTAACTAGATAATGTAGTGCACGGTAATACTGATGACATCCCACCCTGTAGCCCATTTCATGCACATAAAATGTAGCTCTTCACAAAATTTCAATACAATGTTTCCTATAATTGTCTTTTCTTCGTTGCAATTTCGTTTTTGTTTCAATTATTTTTAATATACTGAAATAAAAGTAGTAATGCAATGCAAGTATACTATCTTTTCCATGATCAGGGAACATAAATTCAGAATATAATCAGGAACAAATAACGAATGGCAAACAATAAATCGAGAATTTTCAACCATAACAGGAATGTGCAAACATAAGCAAATTTATACTGCAATCTCCATCTGAAATAATGGAGTAATCAAACCCCCCATACATTACTCTATCTCCTTAGCGTCTATAGTAATAAAACTGTAATGTTAGGTATTACCAGGCCTAGTATGGAATCTGAATTCCATTTTCACTGGCTTCTGTCACAACGTTTTGATAAAATCATACCATCTTTTCCAAGACCAGGGAAAGATATCCCAGGACAAAGGGTGAATGGCAGACATTCAACCGTAGCAGAAATGCTGCCAATATTAGCAAATATATACAGAAATCTCCATCCAAAATAATGGAATAAACCATCACTTGGGTCCCCAAAAATACTATTCTATTCCTACGTAGTCCCTAGAGTAATAAAACTCTACATTTAATACTCCCAGCATTGCATATCAATCGATTAAGTCTTTAAGTTGCTATATTTCACTATTTGGCATAATTATTAATAATTGATCTTTTACTATAGTTGATTTTAGCGATCAGTACGAGAAAGAGGGCAATACTTCAAGGATGATGAAATTGATGGTATATTAACAATATTAACATCCAATTCATTATTCTATACAACAAACCGTGCGAGAAATCCAACTTATGCAGATAAAACAAAAGGAATTACCTGAATGGTCATTGCTTTCTTGTTTGAATCCAGTTGGCTTCCTACACAATTAAAAGAAAATACCAAAGTCAGGAACGAAGCCAGATCTAACATGCATCGTCTTGATTTTCATAATTTATTTTCAAAAAATGGATTTTTTTTTTCAAAATCAAAGTATTGAATGGAATATCGAAGATCCCTATTGAATTGAAGAGAGGATGAATGAGAAAATATGATTAGGTTGGAGAAAGGGGCGAAAAAAATTACCCTTTCCAGCGGCCCTCTGCTTCTCGAGATTCTTTTCACGAGCCATCTTGGACTTCTGGCCATTGCCTCCCCCCATGTCTGATACCGCAGGAAGGATGAAACCCTAAAGAACCTAATTTTTCTCTCAAGTTACAGAAGGAGGAACCCAAGGTATACACACCAACGGGGATATAAATGATCGAGGACCCGGATTCGACCCAACTTATGTTGTCCCACCAAACACGCTTCTTTTTTAAAAAAAAAAAAAAATGGGATAAATATATTTTTGCTGCCTGAAATAATCACGTTTTCTTGTTTTTGCCTCTTAATTTAATTTTTATGAATTTTTGTCCCCTACCATTTTACAATTTTTATTTTTCGTCCCAAAAAATATCCACCCAGGATTAAAAACAAAAGGTGATATATTTGTAGGAGTTAAAATAAGAATTATAAATTTGTAAGAATTTAAAATATAAAAATTACAAGAATTAAACATATAAAATAATATATATATATATAGGTACAAAAATCAAATTTTTAAATATTTATCATACTTTTTGTATCTACTTCTACGTTTATTAGGGTACACATATCGCATCTATGTGTACGCATTCTTTAAATATAAAGAATAATATGTTAGTAGGTGATAATAGTATAATGTTATTAAATTAATATATAAAATAAATTTATATTTATTAAAAATAAAATGAAATAAATAGAAAAATTAATGGTTAATGAATAAAAAAAGAAAAGAAAAATAATTTTATAAAAAATAAATAAAAATAACTGTTAATTTTAAAAAATTTAATAAATAATTATATTATAAAAATAAAATTGTCATTATGTAATATAGACATAAAGAGAAAAAAATTCTTTATACACTGTTATAAATATACTGTTTGTTGGCGTAGCCATTGAAACAAGATTAAAATTTCACCTCTGCATTAAATATTGATTTTAAATGAAATTAATTGTTATAAAGAGGACGGGGAGTACCCATCAATGATACCCATATTGATTTATATTAGTTTTGTTTGTTTACATATTAATGATGTAGGATAAATAAATAAATAAAAGAAAAACAAGGGTTTGTTGTTAGAGTTCAAAGTAAACGTTTTACCATCATTACACAATTGTAACTTTTTAAAAACTTTTATAATTGTTTTGTTTTCTATTTTTACAAGTATGTAATTTTTTATCTGATATTTTTGAAAATTTTATTTTGTTTTTAGTTCATATAAATATGTTATATTTAAATTTAGTATTTGATTAATCATAAAGTCATAACTGTTAATATGTTTCTTTTTTTTTTCTCGTTTTATGAAAAAAATCACACTATCAAACGGATACTGTAAAAACAGGTTTACATTCTATTATCTAAATAAAATATACAGATATAAAACAGAAAATTAGTAATTAGAAAATATCTGTCTTTTATATAAAGAGAAGTTTCCTATAAATTTCTTAACAGTGTTACTTTTTCTGTTTTCCATTGTTACGATAAAGTAGGCATTCAAGTTCTTTTCTTCGAAAAGAAACATTATTGTTCTTAAAGTCTTCTATCAAACAAATTCAAGATTTAGTTTCTAACTACAAACTAACTTTTATTGTTCCCTTAATATTTTACCGTTACAACACAGTCTTTCAAAATATTTTTTTATTATAAGTATAAAGTTACATTTAATACGTTTTTTTTTTTAAATGTCACTGATAATAGTTATATTGGATATAATTATGCTTTATGAAAAAAATATACATTTTGATTCAGGTTTAAATCAATAGTCAACCCTTTAATTAACCTAATTAGACATAAAAAGGTTTTGGTTCAATCATGACCAGGTTGAACTTAATATAATTAAAATTGAATAAAGTAAGTTATTATCGATCAAATTGGGTCATGTTTGGTTTGGGTTAAGATAAATCAACCCAAGTTTGATGAAAGTCAAGTTAATTAAAATTCAAGTCAATGTAAATTGAGGTGGATTCAAGTTCATTAAAATTGGTTTAGACTCATGTTGAATCAAGTTCAACGAGATTCACTTTGAATAGGGTTTGAGTTGAGTTGAAACAAAGAAAAAAAAGTCATATTAGACTAATTCAAATTGAACTCATGTTGAGTATAATCATTGAGTAAGAATCATGTTAAATAAAGTTGGATTAATCTCAAAAAAATAAAGCTGTATAAATTTAGAAATACAAACTACAAAGTCCAATATATAAATTTGAAAATGCGAAGAATTTTAAAATTTTACATTATGAAAAATACAAAGTAATTCATTTACTCTAACAGAAATTTATAATTTCAAAAGTTTTGCAAAATTTATTACTCAAACAACATATTTTGTCATATCACATTTTTAATTATTTGAAAAAATAATTATTCTCCTAAAATATCTTATGGAGACATATTATTAGTTTTTCAAAATAATATTTTATTATTAGACGAACCAAATTATATATATATATATATATATATATATATATATATATATATATATATATATATAACTTATAAATTTAAATTTGAATTCTTAAGTATACAGTTACATTTATATATATTTTTAAACGAATATAGTTATTTTTATGAAAGAATTCCATCCTATTTTAAATGAAGAATAAAACCAACATGTTTAAATTCTATACAAAAAATAAATAAAAAAATATTAAAATGAGCCAATTCAATCTAAATAATTTAATTCACCATCGGTTGTTGATCCGAAAAAGATGGCAGTAAAATCAGAAATCTTTGAAGCCGATTATGTTATATTATATTATATTATATTCTATTCTATTCATGAATTGAATCACAAAATTTAAAATAAAAAAACATATAAAAAAATAATATTTTTAATTAATACTTTACTTATATAATATTGAAATATTCAAATAACTAATTAATATTAAAGGAATTAATTTCTTCTAGTCATATTTTACTTTTTATATATATAATTTACGATGGAATGATAATACAGAAAAACTTAAGAATATATTTGGATTAAATTCAAAAAAACAGAACTAGACTCAAAAAACCGAAAACTGTTACACCTAACTTTTACTATCATATGCAAAGTAAAATATACTTGCTGTTCTAGGCTAAATCCATTTTCTTCGTGTGTTGATAACGTTATCATCAGAAAAATAGTATCAGACTTGGTGCTTTCACACTTAGACACAAACTCATCAATTTTCTTCCCATTACCAAGCCATGGAGTTTCTTCTATGGGATATTGCCTTTGTCATAATAGTTCTTTCTCTACTACTTCCATCGGTTTTCCTTAAACTTCTCTCCGTTACCCCAAACTTCGAAGCTCGGGAGAAAGTGGGTGTTATTGGGTGTGATCATGATCATGAGCATGGAGTTAAATCTGATTCTAAGAGCGGGGAAACGGATGAAGTTGTTCAGATTGTGGGGAAAATTGATGAATTCGGAGACAAGTCGATACTGGGAAAAATAGGAGTCCCAGAAATTGTGGATGTGGATCGTGGATCGCCCAATATACGCAATTCAAAGACGATCGATGAGGAGAGTAGTGTTTTCAATGAAACTGAACTTTTGAATTTGGCTGAGGATCATGTTGTGGATGAGAGTAATGAAGGGGTTATGAAAATTAACGAAGTTGAGGTGGAACTGGTGGAGTATGATTCTTGTAGAGTGCTCAAAACTGAAGAGTTTGAGATCTTGCCGTTCGAAAAAAACTATAATGAGATTGATGAATCGGGTAGAAACGAGGATATCGGTGATTGGGAGAAAATAGAAAGAACTGATTTGGAGAAGAGTTTTGGTGCAGCGGTTGTATTTGTCGGATCCAGGATCAACGATAATAGTCTTAGTAATGAAGTGAAGATAAAACTTCATGGTTATTACCGAATTGCTACACAGAGTTCTTGCCACGAACCTCAACCATTGACACTGAAGTTCTCTTCTATTCGAGCAAAATGGTAAATGATTAATGATTTTACCCTGCTTATTTATTTCATAATATTTATGTTTATTTTTTAAAAAATAGAATATTTTTCCTCTTGTTCTAGTTTTCGTCTCCTTTAAATTCTTTGATGTATTTAACCGAGTAATTTCTTTAAGGACTGCATGCCAAAAAATTAGGATTATGAGTTCAGAGCAGGCAATGGAGCAATATATTAGCCTTTTATCAGAAAGCATTCCATGTTGGATTGCAGAAAAACCTTATGTAAGTGTATTCAATTTGGTTTCTTTTTCTTCTGTTGGACTTAACGTGATGAACCAGAGTAGTTTTATTATCCTTCTTCTAAATCTTCCTATTTAAACCTTCCATAGTTCCATTTAACAAATTGTGGTGGAAGTTTATGGTATATATATCAGGAGACTAAATTCTTAAATTCTGAGCTGCGATGGTTGAATATTTGTTTTTCCTGTTGTCACAGGATATTGCTGAGCCGGCTTCACAAGAGATCCATGCATCTGCAAAAAACTACCCTTATGAATTATGATTTGAAGGCATAGATAATCGTGGGAATTGATTATTCCATTTTGAATTCCGAAGCATAGCAATTGAAAATATTTCCGAATGCAGAATTGATTGGTTCTCAAGAATGTCCCGAGCCATTGGATACACACGATAATGAAGTTGGGTTCCGAAGGTTTACCATATTTTGCCGTGTCGTGTCATTTTTTGTTACCTGCAACCTTGAACTTGCATATTGAACTTCCATTCGCGTAGATAAGATTTTTTTTTGTCTTGTTCGCTGATGCGTAGAAAATGTTTATAAAAGGAAATTATTTGGCAGAATATTTTAGCTACACATACAAGTAAAAGTGATTATAATTTGGATGAAAAAAATTACTTTAGCCTTTTGTTTAGCCTTTTGTCACACCCTCGGTTGCCAGTTTTACTGACGATTTCACATTACATAAATGGTAGGACTGATAAGAAGGATCTGAATACTTATAAATTAAGTTTGAAAATAAGTCATTGTAAACACTTCACCTACTTGTTGACTGCGTGTCACTGGAAACAATATTAGATCACATGTCATATCCATTCTTTTTCCACAATTTCAGTTTCCAACCATAATGATAAGTTGATGAAAATGTTGAGAATAAATTTTTTTAGAGAATATATCTCTTTTCGTTTGAGAACTTTTAACTCTAATTTAATATTACAAAATTTACATATAAAATATACTTTATATTTTCTTATATATTATAAATTTATTTTATTTTTAATGAATATTTTAACCTAATTTCGAATAATTATATCTTAGTAAATAATTTAATAATGAAAACTAATAATGTTACGTAAACTAAATATTCTTAAATTGGCAATGCAAATGCCAGAAATAAGACTAAATTCAACCGTTCAATATTAGAAATTGAATAGTTTTTAAATATATTGGTAAAGTTGATTTGATTTTTCAAATAAGTAAACATTCTCATTGTTTAATTAAAAAATAAATAAAATACACATATAATTTCTCATTGTTTGAAATGTTTTTAATAACTATACCTTTTTGCTCATAATAATGCGTGAACTGTAAACTCGTTTTAATGATGAAATTGAAAAAAAAAATCAGTTAGTTCATGAAACTTTGAAATTAATCAGCATTTAGAAAATTATGCATAGAAAAGTCTTACCTGAAGACTTACTTAAATGATTAAAATTAAAAATATTCAAGTGTAATTTACAATTATGTTTGTTTACGAAAGTTAAATTCTCTATTACTTAGGTCCAGTCTTTAGAAAATATATCCTTTAATCCGAACTTGTTCTACTTACTAATATTTTGATCGTAATTTTTATTTTTTACTGCTATTTTGTTTTTTTAAATAACAATCAAAATCTCAGTAAATAATAGCAGATGCTTAGATTTAATAATTAATACGAAGATAAATGCTTAAATTAAGGACTAAAATAATAATAAGTAATTAAATTTAAAACCTAAATAATAGCATGCGACAAAATTTGAGATTTAATTAATAAAGTTTAAAAATAAAAAATTCAGCGAGTGTGATAGGTGGGAGACTTGTTTAGTGACAGAGATCAAAGCGAAAAAATTATATATTTTAGTTTTGATATTTTCTTAAAGTAAATTACATTTAAAAAAAAATTAGTGTTGCTTTTCTACATTTTCTACATTATTTGTTGAGAATTTTACTGAATTTGAAGTTAGAAGTAGGGATAATAATTAACATATTATATGCTAATATGAGATTAGAAATGTTGTCCCTTTAATACTTATCATTTATTTAGTTTTTTAAATAAAAAATTTAAGTAAAACTTTACTTATTTCCCAACATTGACGATAAAATGGTATTACAATTTTTTTTTATAGCATCTATTATTTCATAATTATTGCAAATTTTACATCAATAAATATTTTAAATGGTCAAACATATTATTTCTATCACAAATTTGTATTATAAATACGCGATGATTGTTAATGTTATAAAATTTTGGTCTTAAATATCAATCATTATTTTTATTTTGAAGAGTATTTTTGAATATATGGTTGTTAATACTATGTTTTTTTTTTTGTCTTTCATGACCTATGTACTGAAGACGTTATTATCAGGGTACCACCACATAGACAAAATGTAATTAGACGAAGGAATGCGCTTCAATTCCCTTCTCGTTTTATTATCTCCATCCGCGGTATCAGTTTCACTAATCAAACCACCACCCGTCGTCGATCAAATCCATAGTCTCCCTCAGTCTCACTCTCCGCCTCTTCCCGTTCTCGAACCGCGACCTAGGGTTTGCCTCAGATTCTAAGGGAACGTGATTTTTCTTGCGTTCTCTTTTCCTGCGTCTTCAAACAGAGATTATAAAAACCGATGGCAGTAGTCATTGAGAGCTCCGTTTGGGAACTAAATCCATCCATATACATCTTCATCTTCTTTTCTTGCTGCTTCTCGATCTTTCTTTTTCCTCACGCCTCTAACCTCAACAGAACATCCACAATCTTCGACCATGGAACCTCTCACTCGTTTCTCCATTTCCAGCGGAATTTCCTCTTCGTCTATTCTCTCGCATCAGGTTGCGTTCACTATATTTTCTTATTCACTGTAGGATTGTTCGGTTTCTTTTACAATGTGCGGGATCGGCTTTCTGGACTTTGGAGTTCTTTTTGTTTATGGAGGAAGAATCGAAACCTAAAGAAAAACAAAATATCTTGTTAGCTGTAGCTGAACATTCTCTGATTAACTTTAGCCGAACATTCATTTCTATGTTATTTTTGTTTCGAAAAAAATGATTTATATTTTTCTTATTTTTTTAGTCATTTGTTCTGTTTCTGAATAAAAATTCCGAAACTCGCCTGTTTTAATTAGTTACTCAATTGAGATTTAGATCTGTAATGTTCAAGTGCGAATGACGGTTTCGTTTCTCTTGTCAGTAATGGAAGGTCTATGGTCAGTGTTCGGGGAGTATGAATTTGCTTCGTATGGAATCGGCAGGGAAACTATGGTTAAGTCTCTGTGTTACGGATATGCAACAGCTCTCTTCGCTGCACCTTTCCTTGGCGTGTTTTCGGATGTAATGTGAGACTCTAGTTTTTAGTCGTTGACGTTACTGATCAATTAAGATTTATAATTATGTTTAAGTAATTCAAAGTTGAGTTTAGTGTTAAAAGTCAGCCTTTGCAATTGTGTTGTTTACGTAGCGTCATTTATGGTGTCTGTTTTAGTAAAGATGATTTGGTTGTTTAATTATTTTATTTATGACAATGTACGTCATCCAAAATATAACATGGAATTCCTTCCGTTTGGAAGGAAGACTTACTGTCACCGTGAATTATTGTTGATGCCTAATTTACTAAAGTGTTTTCTGTTGATTGGTGGCTCTTGAGATGATATTAGGAATCTTATTTAGACATTTACATTTCCAATTGTTGAGGAAGAATATGATCAATATTCCGATGTCAATTTCGTCTTCCTGTGAATTGTTATCACTTTTTCAATGTTTGTCATTTTTGCTATGACATCGTTGTTATGGTAGATGTCAATATATGAAAGGCATCTTGGTTAATTCAGAAGCATTAATGCTAAATCATGCATATTCAAGAAATTTATACATTTTTTTGTACAAATTTATGATGATTTGTCAGAAGATTATTCTAACCCACTCTTTAATTTTGATGTAGAGGTCATAAGAAATCTAGTTTAATCTTTTGCATTCTACACTTCATTTTTGGCGTATGGAAGAGGATTTCAGAGCAGCCAAGTGTATTCATGACTACCATATGTCTCTCTCTGGCCAATACTATATTTTCATTTAGTTTTGAGAATTGGATGGTCACTCAACATGAAAAGGTAATCGGTGAATGTTATCCTTTTATCTTGATTTCCAGATAGGCACAGATTTCAGTCTAAGCATCCATAACTTTGCCACTGGAAAAATGGCAAATTAGGAGCTTACTTCTTCCTGGTTAAATAACTTGATCCATTCTATTTTTCTTTTCGTCTTTACATGGAAAATCACTTTACGTGGAAAGTACACGGCTTCTAAGGAAAAAGACATAGGATAGGAATGCTTAAAATATCTAAAGTATAACATCACTTTGGAATATTGTGTTTTTGTTTGCAGCAAGGGCACAGACTTGATTCGCTTAATGATACATATTGGTTAATGTCTTTCTTTGAGTCTGCAAGTTTTATTGCCAGCCAAATGTTTGCAAACTGGCTTATTGGTAATAATACGGAAAAAAACACTGCTCCTTCATTTGTTGTTATTTTTTTTGCTGCCACATGCTTCACTTTTATCACCAGAGGATGGACAGAAACTTCTGGAACGGCATCTCTTAAGGACTATAGTCGCTCCTTCTATGCCTACATTTTAGGTGGTAAGTTGCTTTTGTTGTTCTTTTTTTTCTTTATTATTTTATGAACAAATTTTATTTTAATTTTATTTTTATATAAAACAGTTCCATGCTCTTAAGAATGCTGTACTTAACATTTGTTTAGCAATCTGATAACTTAGTAAAGTTTCTGGAAATTACCAAGGCAGCTCATCCCTTTTATTTATGTTCCTGTAAGATAATAGCTGCTATTTTGTCTTCAGAATATGTACATAGTACGAGTTAGTGTTTAAGCGGAGATACTAATAAGAATTTCTTTCTTTCCTTTAATTTTATGCCCATATATCAAACTTCTGCTTTTCTTGCTGGTTTTCTTTGCTTCATGGCTGCTCCCTCCCTTCCCTTGCTTTGATCAATGCTTATTTACTTTCTTTTCTGTGACAGTTTTTTGCATTGCGATATTTTTATTCAAAATAAATAATCCACTATTTATTCAATTATTGTTGCAACTTGTAAGAGAAGCTGCGATAGAAATCTAGCTAAACATAAGAGGAAATACGCATGCAGAGGCTCAATTTCTTTAAGCTTGGATCTCATGCTTTAGATTTGATTTCGCTGCAACATGGAGATTTATAATGAAAGTCATGGATGCTTATATTAAGGGGCTATTTTTTTTTTTTTAAATTGCTAAGTTTCTGATGATTAACCTATCTCCTTGTAATATTTTTTTTTCTTTTGTATATAATTTGTCTTGCCAATGGTTTAATCTTGTTTTATTTTAGTTTCAATCTCAAGCTGTATTTAACCTAAGCTATGCATTACAGAGTCTGTACGCTCAGACTGACGATGTATAATGATACTTTAGTTGATTAGATGCGAAAAAGAGATGGCACTAGGGAACACATTATCAATTTTACAACAATTTAATGAATAGATTTAGTAATCTACTGTTTATATACTGATTGTAATTTTATAATCCACAGATAAAAGGATATGGTTGTTGGCGTGGGCACAAACTTGCCTTCACTTCTCTATAGGAATTTTTTGGATCCTTTGGGCACCTACAGTGGTGGTATGATATCAAATTTTAGAGCATATCTTGTGATATACTGAGGCATGAATATATGTAGAGTATATTTAAAATGCTAAGACAGTATTGCATTAATGGATGTTTTATGGGCTTTCTTTTCTTCTTATTGCTTCTTTGTATTATTGAATCTAGAACTGGACTTAATTGAACAAGTTTATAAGTAATTTTGCTTCTCTGCCCATTATTGTGGGAAAATCTCTTCTGATGATTGGCTCTATTAAATATCTCAGAAAAACTGTATAGGGTTAATCTCCCTTGTGTCTAAAATACACATAGGGTGAATGTGCTTTTAATAAAGAGTGATATAAGTATATATGACAACCAAAGATAAATATGGTAAATAGAAGATTTGTTATGAATAATATGAACAATATCTACCAATATCAAACAATGTCTATTTTTCCCTAATAAACAATGGACGTTATGTTTCCTTAATTAACATAAAACCTGATATATCTAATAGGCTCATTATGAAAAGAGGCTTAAGCAATTGAACTTGCTATTTTATCATTCTAAGTCATAGGATGGTTTTGGTTTATACATATAACTTTATGACATTGGTTTTAGGCTGATGGCCGAGAAGTGCAACTGGGCTTGATATATCCATGCTTTCTGGGCTCAAGAATGATAGGAAGCACTGCATTTCCGTGTCTCACTAGTGGGCCTTCATCGCTTAGAACTGAGGACTGCCTAGTTTTTGCTTACATTATACTGGCTTTTCTCCTTTCTATTGTGGCTTATGACTATCAGGTGCAGTTACTTATATATTTAGAAAGTATCAAATGTATTTTTTGTCAGATTTCTGAAATCTTGAGTCTTCTCTCATGTGCAGGAAATTGGGGTTCTGGTGACGCTATTTTGCTTGTTTCATGCATGTGTTGGGTTTGTTTTGCCATCACTTGCTAGATTGAGGACCATGTAATCTCTTTAACTATATTTGTACTTTTTCATTTGTTCAGAATTGGATTTTTAGTTTTATCTACTTTTTTTGCAGGTATGTTCCTAATGAATTGCGTGGAGGGATGATGGGCTTTTCTCTCGCCCTGGCAAATGGAGCTATTCTGCTTTCTGTGGTGCAGGTATGTATTTATGTATAATGTTATCTAAAGTTTTAGGAAGCATGTAATTAACCAATTAAGCATTATTAACATGATTTCAATAAACAATGATAAGGGGCTACTTCGTTTGAAAAAAATGTTCTGTTTTTTATTTTTTATTCCTCTATTATTTAAAAAAATATCTCATTGTTTTTACTGCTTTCTATTTTGATAGATTTGTGTAGAAAATAGTGAAAACAGTAAACAAGATTTATTCACTGTTTTCTTTAGAAATATTTGAAAACAGAAAACAAAATGGAAATATGATGACATTTTTGTAACTTAAAAGTGGAAAGAAGTTATGAAAATAGTAGACTTTTTCTTATAAACATTTACACAGAAGACACGCTAATTTTGTGAGGTTTTGAATCTACATTCATACAATCGTGGAGGGTGGCATAGTATTCCTACACAGTCATTTCTACAGTAGTAGACAGAAGTGATAGTTTAAATTCCTAATCGTGCCTGCATTTTTTTCCGCAACTTTGAAAATATAAATGTTTTTTTTTTCTTTTTTGACTTTGGATTGAACTTCTTGATTGCCACAACTTGTTGATTAGCCATGTAGGGTGACTGTGTGTGTTTGAATCACTCATGAAGGAGGGTTAACTTATTGAAATACAATACTTTAGGTGTAATATTTTGAGGGAGTGACTACGGTAACCGTTAGGTATTATGCCTTAGTTGAGTTGTTATATTAGTTATAAATGTTCTGTAATTTCATTAAATATAATCAACAAGAAGCAATAAATGATTGATGATGCACGTTTGGTATTTGGTATCCTTGAAAAGATGGTGCTGAGGTAATTCACTACAGTTAAATGTTTGATCAATGCATCAGCTTATTTTGAATGATTTTGTAAATTTCATTGTGTATTTATTATGTTTAAACTGGTTCATGTCTGTATTTGCTGTCATATATGTTGACTTCCTGTTGACTTCCTCTTTACGTTTGTAGCATGGCAAATGATTTGGTGAAAGACATCGGGTGTTTCAACTGGTTCATGTGTGTATGTGCTGTCGTATATATTGTTGACTTCCTCTTTATGTTTGCAGGGTGGCTATTATCGGAATGTAGGAAATGCAGCATTAATGACATTTGGTGTGAGTGGTTTATTGCTAGCAGCTGGTTGCATGCATGCCCTGAAGCAATGGGGTAAGCAACCGTATAACAACTGGCGTAAGCAGTGAATGTATGACCCTTTGGCAGGCTTTCGTAGTGGTGGATGACGGACTCTTTTATTGAATGCAATGAGGAAAGAGTAAAGAGATGAAGAACTTAGATGATGCCAATTCAGGCAAGGGGTAATAAATTTCAAAAAGGATACAAACATCGACTACTAGTGAGTACTGAACTGAACTGACATTGGGGTTCTTTCTGTAAGGATAGGGAGAGACTAAACAATGAAACTTTATAGTTTAACTCTCCTTGAGTATGTCAGCATTTTAAGTTACTCTGGACCAACGGATTTCTAATTCTCAGTGATATATTGTAGCTTGCATACTTTGCTGCTTGGGTTTGCTTATGGAGGATATATTCAATTGCACAAGCTTTGGAAATTGCTTTCAGAATCTGTATCTCGTGACGAATGCCAGCTTCTCCAGAAGAGCACCTAAAGATCATAAGGTGAAAATTGAATATTATGGTTTGGTTATGTTAGCATATCAAAGTAGTCATGTGTTATTAGCTGGGTTAGTTCATTCAAAGTTTCTTAGCATAAACCATGACACTGACTAACCCTAGCATGTTAAGTAAGAAGGTTTATATGAAGTCACAGTGAAAACATTTGAAGCTCTGGTGATGTGATTACATCAATTTGATCAAGACACAATTCAGCCGGTAACAATTTGGTTTACTTGTTTTTCTGCTATATAGGACCTCTCTGTTTCTGTCATTTTGCCTTAGAAAAAACTAAGTAATCATAAACTATATGTGAAAAAGTTTTATATAATCGTTGTTTTGTGTAAGCTGAACTACATAAATAAAGGTACTAATGGTTAGGTGTTGTTTGTTCTTAAGTTAGAAACAGTACTTTCTTTAAAATAACAACTTAAATTTTTTCGCTCTCAATCATAACTAAGTAGGCTTGTTATCGTAGCCGAATAATTACTTTATTTCAGATGATAGAAATACTTACATTTTTTTCTTCTAATATGGGTCCTATTTTTATATTTGAAGTCTTTTTAATTAGTGAAATAATGCTCATTTATACGTAATATATTCCTCTTCAGATAAAATCAATGTTTTGAATTGAAAATCTGTTTATCTTTGATTTTGCATTTTATTTAATCAAAAGTGTGTTACAAAGAGTACTGTTGAAAGAAAGCATTCGATATGTAAAAGATACACCTAAGGTATTATTGAATCCAAGTTGTTTGATCTAAAGTTATAGCTTTGAATTACGATAAATTTTTTAGAATTGACTTTTTCGTCCTTTATGAAATGTTTATTGACTATGAATAACTCATGCTATATCATGTGCATTGTCCAAATCTTCACAATTTCTCATTAAATTTTGTCCTCGATTAGTCATCAAAGCTATAAACATATTTTAGAACAAAATCTAAATGGCTGTTGACGTAAATATTGCTACCGGTGGAGCTTGAAATCAATTGCAGGTAGCATCATTTAATCGTCGTCTTGTATTTGATCCCTTATCCACTTTGTTGCTACCCATTTCTCTCCTTTTATCACGGGACAGCTTCCGTGGAGTGATGTCTGCCAAAGTATACACAGAAAGAAGGTCAAATAATGAGCCCATTATAAAGCCTGTGAAATCTAATCCATTCATGTAAAATCTAGTTTAAACCACGTTACGCACATATTAATGTCATTTTATTAATTAACCAAAAAATTCAGTGGTCTTAATTTAATAGATTCTAGTGAGTCCTTCCTTGCATAGTTCTCCAAAGAGAGGGTGTTCTTAAGTCACGTGTGTTTGACACTTGACTTTCTCCCCTTCAAATTTCAAAGCTCGTAGAGTTTAGTTTGCTATACATCTTTCTTCCTACCCTTGTGCTTCTTCCTTATCGAGGGGTTACACACTTCCAAGAGTACTTTGGACCTTTTTTTCCCCTTTTCAATATCCCAAGAACTTTGAAGTTTAAGGTTTGTATTATCTATTTTCGAGTGTGTGAAACTTCCAAGAACATTTAGGAGCCTCTTTTTTTCTATACGTCGGACAACACTTTAAAGTATGAAGTATGTATTCTCTTTTTGTTTCTGTACGAGAAAGAAATGCATTTTGGAGCTTCTTTTCTTTGCGACACACAACAATTTGAAGTATGTTCTCTATCTGTTTCTGTGCGAATACGAAGTTAATCTTCAAAAATACGGAATAAATTATTAAAAGACCATAAATTTCAATGTCAAGAATAAAAGTGGAAAATTTGCTTCATTTGGAAGCTATTAAAAAAAAAATTAGGCACCTTAAAAACCTATCCTGTTCGCTTGTGATTTTAACACCCATTTTGTAACCCCACACCCCCATTCCAGCCTTGCTAAACAAATAAGTTTAAAAGATGACAACATTATCAGGAAAAGAAAAGACTAACCTGATCAATTGTACCATTAGGTAATAGTGAATAAAATAGAAGCCCATCCCCTTTGCGCGGCTTTACTTTTAAACCAACACAGTCCTCGAAATTATAGCTACCGTCCATGTTGAATCCATTCTGCAGAATGATAAGACGCTAATTACCTTCTAAGTAGATTAGTAATGGGATGTATGTGATTAAAGTAACGACAAACTTGGTTTCACCTCAAACGGGAACATGGTCTCCCCACCTTCTGGAACATCAGTCAAATACAGCAAAAAAGAAGCTACCTGCATGGAACTTAGTTAAGGTCGAACTTATTAAACAAAAATCTATAAGTTTACGAGATAAAATTGTAATATAAAAAGCAATTTAATATAAAAAAAATTGAGTTGGCGATAAGTATATGCAACTTGAGTTGATCAGGTTTCCTGAAAATAGAATTAGGGACAGTACCAACGGGTTTGAACAAGATACTCCAATATCCATTTTTTTTACCCGATTGATACTTTCATTTTAATTACAAAAAATATAATATTAAATTTAATTTAAACATACTAAGGTAATTAATTACAAAAGCATATTTATCATGACAGACTAGCGTTATTTTGCGTAGAACGTATGCAAAAGCTCTGGAACTACGATAGATATAAATGCAATATAAGAAATCTCAACACGGCTAGAGGATAATGTTGAGGCCAAGGAACTAAATAGATCCAAATACAACAATAAGAAATCTCAATATATATCCAAATACTAGGATTGAGCTTTCGTTAACTTCGCACCAATAAGATAATATCAATTCAATTTTTTATATTATTTTGGTATAAATTTTGAATTAAATAATTTTACTATTTCATAATATACATGGCAATATAATATCACACCGTATAAATCATCAACTAAAATAATTTTATAGGTTATCAACTTTTATCTTTATAATATTTTTAAGATTATATTATTTTAATATGAATGCAGCTATTCATACCCGAGAGGGAATTTTTTCCGTTAGTGTAACCTAAGAAGTATTAGACTCCTCTTTTTAAGAAATTAATATCCATTTTAAGGTGAAAAAGCTTTCCATCTATCCTTTTCTTTTCCTCAAGATAGTTGGCGTTTTAAAAATACTTATACCTTTTTGAAAACATGCTACATTTTTATTGAACTATTATTTTTGGTGTATTATTATTAAGAAGAAACAACACTAAAAATTACCTATCAAACAACAAGAGTCTTGTCCAATTTTAAAACTTGTTATAGTTTAAAAGAAATAACGAAAATTTTAAATAAAATTTCATAAACGACATTACTGGGTGTATATGTATAAGATTTCATTTTGTTTTCCAAATTCCCACAATGATGTTGAAGAATAGGTATCAGGACATAGACATGTCCTAAGAAAGGAAAAGGGATAAAGACCTCTCATGTTAAAAAAGAATATGATAATCTTGTATTTGATCTCTTTTCTCTGTACATCTTTATTTTTTATTGGCATTGTTTACTATTTTTAAATTTAGCACAACCATCAATATTAATCCTAAACTTCACATGATATTAATACTAAACTTCACATGGTTGTCGGTGCTAGGTTGGCAAACAACCATCCTAAAAATTCACAAAAGCTTAAAAAATGAGAATGTACGAGTTTAACTTTAGACGTACCCGTCGGCTCTTTTGTGGGCCATATTCAGCATAATCAAATGCATCATAATGAGAATTGTATTTCTGTCCAACCTCATAGCGTAGGATATTAAATGCCTGAAACATCATTATCACTCAGATAATTTGGAAAACAAATTCAACAAAAATCAAAGGCTAGGAAAGTTAATATTTATTGTTTACATTAACATTGATTTTAAAGGGGTTTAGTTTTTTTTTCCCTTTCTTTTAGTTAAAATTTAATATGGCTGATTAAAGGCTAAGACAACATGCCAACACCTCTAAACTATACTTAAAGCCTAGTTAAAAACTTCGATTTTACCTTATCAAAAGAAAAATTGAATATTACAAATTTAAAAAATCATAGTAGGTGACGTTATTTCTCAGTATCGTTATCCTATTATTTTATTTCATAGAAGACAACATAGAAAATTTAGTTCAAATTCACTAGCAACATGAGGACTATTACTTTGTTAGAGAAGGAAAGAATAAAAAGCTCTCCAGCTCGTCTTTTCAGTGGTAGGTAGCAACAGAAATGTGTCGTTGAACAATGGGAGATTCCTATGTACCAATGTACGAAATCAAACCTCATAGGCATCAAACAAAAAGTTTGCTGCCAACTGTAAGGAACACATTTACCGTTCGAAAGGGTACAAATTTATAAAAGATTCTTTCAATTTCAATTAGCCCATCCCACCGATATGTTAAGTTTAATATATGATCATAAGATAGGAGCTATGATAGCAAAATGATCTTGATATTAGGAGGATAGATATTAAAATTATCACAGGAAAAAATGTGAATAGCATGACCATTACGTGGAAAGTTGATCATTGTTTACAGTTATGTTTCTTATACATCAATCAATCTAGTCCTGCCTCTGCGATCCCCTCTACTGGCAGTTAAGAAGGCAGAAAAAGTGCTAACAGATTCCACGACACCAAAAAGAAAACAATACATTTTCTTAATATTTTTAAATATTTTTATTTTTTCCCTTACTTATTTTTACATCAAAATAATAGCATACGTAAACTAATTAAAAATTAAGTAGGAAGAAAAGTATAAATAAAACAATAATATGTAATATTATCATACATTCTATGAAGAACACTTAGAAATAAATTTTTTTCAAAGATTAGAATATCAAAAGAAAAAAAGTATATAGAAAAACATTATCTCTCCTCTGCAACTAAAACACGATGAACCATCAATTAGAAGTGTGTTTATTATTTAATTCCATTCAATTTAACCTACTTCCAATTCATTCAATCCAATCTAACACTCACATTGCTTGGAAGTGCAAAACTTCCATTCAACACCATTCTAACGAACACCCTAAAAACTGAAACAGGAAAGGATCAATCCAACTAAGCACCATAAATTCCCTCAGTAGTCTCAACTCTGCTTCATTTCCCACATTAAATCTTAACATTTATTTACTTTCATTAACTGAATTTTGAACCAACAGAAGTACCCGATGTTAATTCATTGTGATGGGGAGATGATAAAGCAGAAGTATGGCAAGCAACAATCTAACATTCACGAAGCATTATTCTAGAGAATTCAAAGATAAAATAAGGTTACGTCAAAACACCAGTGTGCACCTATTAAAGAAACAATTTGGTAACGAACCTGACGTATTTTCTTTGACTAAAGCAATTAAGGAGAAAGTTGAAACAAACAAGTTTTGCAGAAAATATTGAAACTGATACCAAAAGGAAAAAGTGGCTTATTTAAGAAGGAAAATCCAGATACCAAGTAACAGGGTTCGATTGGTTACTTGTGCAAAAATCCTATTCTCTTCCCTAATAATTAATGCTTTGCAGAAGTAATAGATATGATGGATGATACTAGTTTTACTAGAAAGGAAAAGCTGCTGTAAATTAACAGTTTTTACTTCGTATTACAGATACAAATTCAAACAATCCATTAACTAAAACAAAAACCATAAGAGAATTCATTGAGGTAAATCAGATTAACAAGCATTTTCAAAATGCCCTTTCTGCAGAGCGAGACAGCCAATTGAGTAGGGATCTTACCTCTCCGTGAATTCTAGGAATTTTTGTTGCTCTGGCAATTTTCTCCTCAACGGCATATAAAGTCCCCGTTTCATCCTCGGAAGCACTCATAAAAACACCATAGCTGTTAAAAGAAGAATGTAGACATAACATAAGCTCACAATATGACTTTATATTAAATAATGTGCATCTTTGGATTTTAGGAGAAGAGGTCCTCATAACCATAATCGCCAATTCTCCCATGGGCTAGATCATTTCTTAATCAGACTATATGTATACCACGGAGAGGCGTATAAAATATCAGCATGTAACGCAAAGTTTCACTAATTGAAACTCCCACGGATTACTTGAGGATACTTTTTAAAGGAATTTAGTTTAAAGCATAATAAATTTAAAAAACCTATCATCTAAGAACCACAATGAGGCTTGAAATTATTCTATCTTCAAGCAGATAAAAGGTCAAGACTAAGGAAATAAAAACAAGTTGCGTTGACATCTTGGTCTTCGTTAGAGGCAAGGAATAGGAGAGCAAATATAAAGGAAGCGAACATATTTCATCTAATTTCTCAGAACTTGAAAAATTTGTCAGGTTCACCATAATCCCAATTGGAAACAATCATGCATCTTAGATTTGTTATCTTAGCCATTCCAATTCCAGGACTATATTCTTTCTTTTGACTTTTCGTATAAGCAAGCCAGGCTCGTTGAACTTGTGGAAGAATTTGTGATAAAATCATAATCCTAAGTTTAACATTCTACTTTGTGCAGTTTATAATGAAGGCAGACAAATAAGTATTCCACAGACACATACTAACTACACATTACCTTGTTCTGATTCCCTTTGTATTCTCCTCCGTTTCTCCCTTACGTAACGCCAATGTTGATGGCTTGAGTCCTACTTTTGCAATTTTAACTATGCTTTCACATTGTTGTGCACTCGCAAAATTAGGAAAATACAGAGCGCGAGGATACCAGCTCAAAACCTAAGGACCACAAATCAAGGACACATTTATTTGAAATTCAAAGTTCAATTGCTCAAGTAATTCCTCCAACAAAATCGTATGCCCAACATTATCACATTCACACAACAATTGAAATTAAAAATGTCAGAGATGCGATCATCTCATAAACGTTTATGAAATCAAAATATTAACGTAAATTCACCGTAATAAACTAATAAAAAAGATATTGCTCTATTTCAAACAGATGAAAAGCAGATTTTATCTACCCTAGCAGAAGAACATTTCAGCAAAAAATTGCGAAGCACGAAAAAGCGAAATCGCGCACCTGAAAAGGAATCAATGTAATGGAATCGTCTCCAGACTCTCCAGCTTGCAACAAATTATACTCCGTCTTCTCCTCCGTCGATTTTTCAGTTAACCTCGCTCTCGCTCTCGGCATCAGCCTCAGGTCATCTTCACGTTCCTAAATTCCAGTGATCTCTTATTTCGAATACTTTCCAGCAAAAGAAAACAAAAATCGAAGCGAAAAAGAGCTTAAAATACTGAAAAACAACGTGATTAGGATTGTTGTGAAGGAAAACCTGGTAGTGAGAGAAGAGACTGGAAGCAAAGAATCCAGCGAGAAAGAAGAAGATGCCTATAAGGAAGACGAAAGGCAAGCCGAGCCTGTTCGTCCTCCAATTCCATCTCGAATTTCCCTTAACCGTTTTGGTTTTCATGTGGATTGTGCGGAGCGTTACTACGTTTTACTTTGTTGGAAGTGCAAAATGAATGGTAACTTACTAGCAAGAGCAGAGCAACTCTGAACAATATAGCACTTGACCGATTCGAGTCCCAAGTTGACCATGAGCTTCTTGCAGCTGCTAACTACCCTTTTCCTAACGGATTTACAGCTGGTGCACCTTGTTTATGTCCACTGTTGATTGATTTGAATTTGCATTAAATTCAATCTTCAGTACCAAATATGAATTAATAATGAATTCAATAACTAGTTAATTAAAAGCATTGGTTAGCATTCTCCACTACAGTTTAATGTATAGTCAGAAATGTGCGACTAATAAAAGAACAAAACCAAAAACTCTTTTTCAGACATGCACTACAAAATCTGAATATTTATTTTCTAGAAATATAAAAAGAAAACTTATTTTATTTCTTTTTTCATGCAGTATGGTTTTTATTTGTTTTTTATACTGATAAATTTAATATTGAGTTATTTAACATTAGTTAATTGATTAATAGAAGCATTTATTCGATTTAGAACATTTTTTATCACGGATTTTTACCTTCTGTTTTCTTTAGTGTAAATAATACCAAATCTGATTCTGTGTATAAAAGGCAAAAAGTTAACACACTATGAACAATTTAAATAGTTTTTTTTTTCTTTTTTACTTACTACTGATAATGACAAGTTCGAATTCTATTTCAAACATGAATTTACTATTAACCTTACTTTTTGGTGAATATAAGAAATAAACGAATGTTTAGTTAATAAACTTCACAATTACGAAATCTAATTTTATTTTAACTCCTTATAAATTTATTTAGCAACCTCTTTAGTAAGGTTTATATTTTCTTGCATATAAAGAAAGAGTTTAATGATTATGTAAACATTTTTTACTAACTTCTTTAGTGACGAAGTTTACACTCAAAGGAAATAAATGAAGAGTTTATAACATCTTCTAAGACATCAGTTTACATCGCTCTTTCCATAATTATTGTTTTTATGTATGATAAGACGATCTTTTCAAATAAGAATTATATTGGGTATTCACATTAATTAATGAAGTTTCACATTTGCAATTCATGCATTGAATGGAAACAGTAAATATTCACATTAAATACTAACAGTTTCTTTTTAGGGTTAGAAGACTTTTTCTTTGACAAGGTCTTTATGTCACTGACATTAATGGTTTATGTTTATTCTTTGATGCCAAACAAGTCCATTAAATTAAATGGACAGTTTCTCCTTCCACTCCACGGTTAGTGTTTTATGAGATTTTTTTTTAAAGAAACAAAGATTTATTGTAAACAAATTTATGTAAGATATTAGGAAATTATTTTTAACCTAAAATTTTAAAATAATAATTTTATAAATATTTTATCGATATATTTTTATTTTTATTATTTAATATAATATAAGACTTCTGGCTCATTTTAAATTTTTAAAACAATTTTAGAAAAAAAAATTCATCCCTAATTCCGAATACCAATTGCAAGAAATCCCTCACATATGCATTGATTCCTTTGTCGTGGAGTTATAGGAAAATGTCACAACATTGACTCTTATGTTGTGTCATGCATGTGGACTTATTGGCATGCTTGTCCCTGGCATTGATTCGCCTCAGATACTGCACAAATAGTATTGAGTTTATTTTACTGTTGGCACGTGAATTGGCTTAAAAACCATCTACCATTTTAACCGAATCCAAAGGCCAATGACTTTAGCTATAAATCCAGAAAATTCTCATAAACAAAATTACTGTAACATTGCCAACAAGTACTCTCCATCAGATTTCAAATTTTCTGTTATTTACGCTCAAGTTAGAATCATGTTATGTTCAAATCAAACATGTAGTATGTATTATAAATCTCATGAATTTTTTTACATTTGTTGAGATGAAACAGAGTATGTTTGCCCATTCATCTAGATTAGACATGTAGCATGAACTTTGGCAGATTTATTGAGATCGAACATATATGGTGTATTTGTTTTCATGTTTTAGATATGAAATATGAGTTAAAAAGTCTTGAAAGTTAGATCGATTTGTTTGGTATAAGAAATTTATGTTTCATTGAATGTTAAAATACCTAAAACAGCCGTTACATTCAAAGCAACAACATACATGTTTTTACATTCTCATTGCATTCAACAAAATTTATCTTCAACTTAAATTCAAACATACGTTTAATATTTTTCATTAGTAGTCAAGTCAACGACACAAGGTAAAATTGTTCATGTAGATGTATAGGATGAATAACTATTTTCACAATTACTAACATTTTTGTTTTGCTGACATCCTCGTCAACCTTAATTTTATATAGTGAGTTGGTTGTAGTTCTTACCGTCAACCTTAGTTCTAAGATTATGTCCATTGTAGATTTTCTTATTAACCATAATTTGAAGACTAAATTCGTTGTAAATTTCCTTGTCATTCTTAGATTTAGGACTACGTCCATTTTAGATTTCTTCATCACCTTGATCTTAAGATTTCATTGTATATTTATTCGTGGACCTTAGTTTTAACACTAAATTTGTTGTAGTATTTCTCATTAATCTAAGTTATAAGACTAAATTCACTGTGATTTCCTTCACAAGTTAAAAAAATTATAAAAATTATTCATATAATACTAAAAATAATAATAAAATTTATTATATCAATTAAAATACTCACAAATTTTTTTCGTCCATTGTTTTCACTTTCCACACTCTTTTCATTTATGAAAACAATTTTACTTTCCATTTTATTTCCTTAATCAAAATAACTTTATTTTTCATTTTAATTTTTTTTTATTTCTTTTATTTTCACTCTCAAATAATCCAAACACTAATGTATTGAGAATCTCAATCATCCAAGGATGTTAACTAATTAGTATTTCATTGTCTTCTAACTGGCCAACATTAACATCTACTCATTCAACCCGTTTCAAATTCCTTAATACCCATACTCTCTTAATTTTTTAACCAGAGAAAAAAAAAATCCTTTCATAATAAATAAATAATTATATGCCCCCATAGATAGTGAAAAATACACAAATTTTTAGAAGTCCCGCTTTATTTGGCCAGGTTGATGATACTGATGGTGGATGTGCCGTCGTTTTACCAAATTGGTCATGCTTGTTCTCACTGCGTGCAGGCAACAGAAACAAATACGAATTTGCGTGCAGGGGAACCGCAGCCACGTTGCTCCCTTGGCATTTCTAGAGACCACAAAAATATAAAAACATGAAATGCATTTGGTTTGGATAATCCAAGTCCCATGGGTGTTAACCGCATGAGATGGACGGTACCCAAGAAGCCCACGTGGACAAGAAGCATGTCCACAAAACAAAGAGGTTGGCTAGGGCCACATAGGGTCTCTCACTCATCTTTGAAAATCTGGAAAATACAGACTTTAATTTCTTGTTCTCCTCCTCCACGTAAATCAGTGACCATAATAGCTTATTCTTCCTCCTCCAAGTGCAAAATTAACTGGGATTTAAAACCCAACACTGTTCGCAGCGATGGTGATAGCTTACACTCAGCCTGTGATGATTAGACTAAATCTCTACTGTTCATTAATTCCAAGTGCAAGACAAGCCAGACCAGGCACCAGCTATGGCTCGTTGATCATCCATAATCACAAAGCTTCAGAATTTCCTCATCGGATTTCAATCAAGGCTAAGGCCATCAAAGATGAGATGGATGGAGAAACAAGTGGATCTTCAGGACGTAGCTGGGATCCTGGGTTGGAAATTGAGGTCCCTTTTGAGCAGAGACCGGTAGGTGTGAACTGCCAAATGATAACAATGAGTGTTTTCTTTAGATGATCTTCAAAATCAACAGATGTAGCATGGTATATAATGTTAGTTCATGAATTTTGTGGCCGAATCTAGCTAGTGAGTTCATAAGGTCATGGGATGGGATTAAAATTAATTATCAGTTAGCATTATTGTTTCAGAAAAGCTCATTTAGTTCTTCTGAGCTAAGTTTGCTAACCCTGACTTTGCTGTGTGATAGGTAAATGAGTACTCATCTCTGAAGGATGGAGTGTTGTACTCTTGGGGAGAACTGGGTCCGGGGTCGTTCTTCCTTCGCCTGGGAGGTCTTTGGTTGGCAGTGTTTACAGTTCTTGGAGGGCCAATTGCGGCTGCAAGCTTTAATCCTTCTAGAGTAAGGAAGATAAAATATGTGCATGTAATAGGGTATCAAATCAAGTAAACACCAAGATCTTTTGATGCATGGACAAGGATACCTGCCAGCTGCACACAAACAAAAACATTTATAGAGTGGCTAATAAAATTTCCTCTTACTTGCATCAACTTTCAAAATCTTGCAGGAACCTCTAAGATTTATACTAGCTGCTGGAACAGGGACGCTCTTCATTGTGTCTTTGATTGTCTTGAGGATTTATTTGGTGCGTTCTACTACTCTTTTTTGTTTTTCATGTCACAATCACTTCAGTACAGTTTTCAACCGACACTAATATATACCTTATGATTAAGTGACTGGGCTATGACTGCAGCACCTTCACTGTTAAATAACTGTTGCAATTAAGATAATTGAGTAACAATGCAGGGTTGGAGTTATGTTGGTGATAGACTTCTATCAGCGGTAATCCCTTATGAAGAAAGTGGTTGGTATGACGGACAGATGTGGGTCAAGCCGCCCGAGGTTAGCCTCTTTTACACATTTTTCCGGTACCCAAGAACAGAACAAAAGTATCCTCAAAGACATCACTTGTGAAAATCCTATCAAAGGCTAGAGTCAATGCGTTATATACATTGAAACCGACAAATTGATGATTTTACTTACTGCAGAATTTGTCAGTAGGCAAAAGGATAAAATTTATGGGAGGAGGGGGAGGGGCGGCATTGGTAAATGAATAGCTAATAGGTTAGCAACTGTAATCGCCTCTCAAAATTGTAAGAGACACTTCTGATTAAGCATTAAACAGCAAAAAGGTTTGTTCAGAAATAGTGAATATGAAGGATATAGAATAAAGCGTGGGTGAAATGTGGTAATAAATATTACTACTACTCAGTGACATACTTATTTCAGGCAATATAATCTGAAAACTGAGTTTATTTGCAGATCCTAGCTCGTGATAGATTGTTGGGCTCTTACAAGGTACGGAACATCACAAAGTATCAAAGCATAGCTTGAATTCAGAACAATTTTTGATACAGACTAGAAGAGCAGTATGTTAATTTCGATTTCTTGCAGCATAATTGACGTATATTTCATGTTTCCAGGTTAAACCAGTCGTTAAATTGCTGAAGCAAACTCTAGTTGGGACAGGAGCATTGCTTGTGACAGGAGTTATGCTATTTATATTTGCTACACCGGTGGAGAATTTTCTTCGAACTACCTTTACCACGGAAGAAATTAAATCAACCGTTCCCAAGGTTAATACAAAGCTCAACCTGAGGTAAGAGAAGACACAAAGATCCTTTACTATCTTCCAGTGTTTGTCCACAATGTGATTCCAATTTTTTAATGCATATTGTAGAAAAGAGGAGTTGCTTAAACTGCCAGTGGAGGTGATAACTGATGATGATCTAGCAGCAGCAGCTGCTGAGGCTGCTGATGGAAGACCCGTCTATTGTAGGGATAGGTATTATCGAGCATTAGCAGGAGGGCAATACTGCAAATGGGATGATCTGGTCAAATAAAGGATAAAGAAAAGCATATGTAGTCAATTTCATTTAGTAAAAGCAGTTTGCAATTTGTGGTGATTCAATGGTCCAAGGCGTATTCTATTAGTAGAGAAAACTGTTTAAGTCATTCAAAGCAAAGTCAAAGCTGGAAATAGAGGGTGAAGAAACGTATGATCAAACCTAACAAAAATATGACAATATAAACTACATGTCATGGCAGTCAACTTTTGCATATAAATTCAGAGGGAAGAGCAACAAATTTAAGAGGGCGAGAATGTAAAGAAGAAAAATATGCTTAAAATATATAGATATATACAAGTACAAAGACGTAAGTTCCACATGCCTATAGGGACAATTCTATGTAAGCAGAAATTGTATTTTATATACCAGGAGATATGATGGCGAAGTAAATTCCAGAAAACCGTCCTGCTTCATGGACCTTTCCAATAAGGGGATGAAACTCATAGTGCAGTGAAACAACTAGCTTCCATAACACTGAGCAACATAAAGAATCTTTGTCTAATAACGCATAAAGGCAACTGCAGATGTGTGTTATACGCATAGAAATACACCAAGTATATCCGTGAACATTCGGATTGCATAACATTTCCGAGACAAGTAGCGCAAGAGATATTTTGGACAAAATCAATGTTGGTTCAAATAGCCTCAGGCATGATAAAAAGTTGAAGTGACTCCAGCCGATCCCATACCAAGTGAAGTGACTTCAGTATTTCCCCAATATATATCCATCACTAGGCAAATGAAAAGTTGAATCTCCTCTAACCAAGTAATAGAACTACTTGAGGCTTGCAATGAGTTTTCCTTTTCAGTACTTACAGAGCATTCCACCCCAGAATCTTGTAAATATAAATTGACAGCAATATCTTCTTCCAAAATCACTAAATAGAGATTATTAAGTGATTGATGATCAGTCAAAATTGTTCTAGCAAGGACACAATGAATTTGTTAACATTGTCAAAAGCCCAACGGATATATACCTATTGAACAAGTTTCTTGCACCAATGAATAACTCGAAACATTTGTGCTCCAACAACATGCCTAAATGATTTCTTGCTTGCTTTAGCGTATTCAAGATCAAGTGTCCGATATGCAAGAGCAAACAAATACATTGCTGGATGAAGTCTTCTGCAGGTTGTAGAACTGGGACAGTCAGTATACTTGACAGGTAAATACTTGGGCTGGGTCTTGGGGGATAGTTTAGAAAATGTTAATTACTTTCTACCACTTATAAATGTCCAAATTGGAAGACACTAGTTAAAAAAGGAGATATTTGGTTTCTACTGGCCGAAAAAGTTAACTAAAAGTTTTCGGAATTGATTAAGCGGAGCATAGCTGAAGTTGTTATGTAACAGGTTTATACTTCTTAACATCTTGTCTTTTATATAAGTGGTGACAAGATGATTCTTGTTAAAAACATATATGAAATGTGGTCGTGGTGTTGACCACTTTACCAAGCCAAAATGCATGTCAAACAGACTTCAATAAGTTCAAAAATAGTTTAAACAAAACCTATATGAAGTGCACATTCTAAAAAGCAAATTTCAACTTTTCGTATCTGTGACCATTACAAATTTTCCCCAAGATCCATAGAATTATGTATGTATACGGTATAATAATGATCTGGGATTTGTTTGGGTAAACTTCTTCATAAACATTTCTAAAAAAATAAAAATTAGAAAAAAAGTGAAATAATTTTTTCCATATGTTAAACATTATTTTATGCGTAAACTAATTGTAAGAAACACTCATATCAGCATCTATATAAAATTATTTTTAACTCATACATACACTAATGTTCACTTATGGAAATCTTTGCTTTATTTTTCCTTCTTATTTTCCTCTCCTATAAGTGCTTATGAGGAAATTTACTCAAACATATCCTTGATACCATACGTTTTGAAAAGAAAAACTTCTGTTGCTAACATTAAAGAAATTTTCATAAAGTTAAAATAGAAGAAATAGTACCCAAGTAGTTAACTTACCTGTCAGCTTGCATATTATAGTCCAAGCCATCCCAAAACCTTTGTGATGGCTTTGTACGACCGTGCTTATCTTTGCCATATGTCTCAACGTACCAACCCCCTATGTCATGGAAACCACAGCGAGGCTCAAACAGCCAAAATCTGTATAATGATGGAATTAAATTATTAAAACGTATTATAAACAGTATTGAGAGAGCAGTAAACAATCTCCATCTTCATAAATAACAAGTTGAGGAATCACGGAAAGTTTACATAATCTTGAGACGCATCAATTAGTTTAACTTTGCAGTTAGAAGCAGTTCCGGTTATACAGAAAGACTTCTGAGTAATAAATCCACAAACCACAATTATTCCATCAATTCTGTTTTCTTTTCCCGAGGAGGTGTAGAAATACTATTTTTCTAGATAATTGGAAGTTAACTAAACCAATGGCCAAATTGCTTCAATGCTTAGCTTAACACTTGGAGAACTGTGGGGGTGGGTGGATGGGGGGCGAGAGACATGGAAAGGGAAGACCGGGGAACATAAAAACCAAAAGTTCTGAAAAAGAAAACAACACGGAATTTGTTTCCTTATTTACAAGGAAACAATCCAATGCTCACCCAAACAAAACACAAACAAATTATAAAATGATAAAAGAGCAGACAGCATCGGGGTATACGAATTAATGAGCCCCAAAGAGATTGTTGTGCCAAACTCAAACATCAATACAATTAGAGAGATGTCAGAGCTTTACTTGCTTGGTGGCAAATGTGCTCTAGTGCATCTACACTCGCAAACTGAAACTTTCTCACCCACCTGATACCAGTGCATATGCTTCACCTGAACATTTATCATAACATGACATAATTGTAAGCATCTAGCTATATCGAGTTATATAAGAATAAGTTTCTAGCAAGATCACGAAACGCAAACCATGTTTCTTCTGTATTTGAAAATATTAGAAATAAAAACAAACAAGACTTAGTACTAATGCAAAAGTAAAATTTCCATCTAGATTGTTAGAATCATTCTATTATTATAATCAGTCACTAAATATTATTGATTTCATCATTTGTAATTATTCTGATTGATTAGATTAGACAGTAAATATTTTACAAATTGGGTAATCAACCTTTATTGTGTTTATATTTTGATGGGAACCTCTCCTGATTCCTTTGTTGTTGTAATCTGCCATTATGGCATACTATTTCTCTCTTTATATAAGACAGACTGTACTTTTGACTGAAGTAAGATACAAAGAAATATCTCCCAAAATAAACCAATTGTTAAAACATCAAGACCATGGGAAAGCAACATTACATACCATCAATGTTCTATGCTTCATAATCGCATGGGTCTTTGTGCCCTTGTCATTGTAAACATAACAACAACCTTCATCTGGACTGCTCCCAAGTCCAGATATAGTTCCCAAATGAATTCTTCTTCCAACTGTACCATTTGCTAGGTAACCTTTCCAAAAATCACTGATGATATGTTTGGGATCTTCGTATAAGTTAAGGAACACTTGAATGTGATCTTCGGTATCTTCTGTCTGCATTACATCAGAACAGCTTCTAGGTAGGGTCCTAGATGCTGTAGCAACAACTCTTCCAGAGATGTGCAATTCAAGATGTCTATATGCATCTGATACAATACCTGAAGTTTTAGGGCTGAGACCTTGATAGGTTTCAAAATCATCTGATCTTTCTGCATTGCTGTAGACATTCACATTTGTTATAGATTGACACGAGGCTGAATGGAAGGATCTAAAAGATGTTAACATTTCATTGTTAATAGTTGATATCTCTGGAACCTTGTTGGCTAGGCAAACCATTCCGAAAAGATCACGACCTGAAACTAAGTGCAAAACCTCAGGAGTTTCATAAGAGGACCTCTCCTCAGCCTCAAAGCAGTCAGGAAGAAATTCCATGGGCATAGAATCAATTTCAGGACCATAATATGCTGCATGAATAGCTGAATAAAAATCTCTCTCAAGAACATCAAAATAGCCTGTTCCATCTACCACCCTCTTTTCTGACAAGATATTATTTATGGTTAATCTGTACCATTTTAACCATTCAACAACTTCCATCTCCTTGAACGCAGTAGCTTGTGATTTGTAAATATACAGTTTTGAACCCTGTTCAGAATGCTTTTGCATAAGCTTTTTCTGAGACAACAGGTACATGTCATAATGGGCTCTCTTTTGAGAATCTGAAAGAATCTGCAATGCATCATAGACAATCAATATTCCCTGCACGTTAACCAAGGAAAAACCTAATTCTAGGCTCTAGTTACCCACACGAACTCGATATACATTCTGTAAAATTCCAGAAGTTAAAATCATTAAGTACGTGGTCATCTTGCCAATGGGATGAACACATTATAGCCAACAAATCAGCAAAAAGCACCAACAAAATAAGCATTAGACCGTAAAACATATCCGAAATTGAAGAAAAGAATACACAATCAGTTTGTCTCAGTACTAACTTTGGCCCATGTTCCGGTCAAGCAGTCAATGCGCCCGAGAACAATATACTAAATTGAACACCAGAATGGCAGGAGCAAACCTATCAAATTGATGCTACTTATTCAAACATTGATCAACAAGACAACCAGTAAGCAACTTCCCATCTGATTTTTCATTTGACTGAACTATTGGATGCAGAAAATCCTTCAAGAGCAAGCGACAGTTGTTCACATTATTCATATCGGTATCCAGGGGATTTCTAATAACTCATTGGTTCAATTTGATAATTTTTTCTGTGATTAAGAGCTAACTATACAGATGCAACGGAGACACAAAATAACTGTCAAAACGTTATTATGTTATTCAGACATTAAACACTACCTTAAAGGAAATTATTGTAGATGACATCAATTGTTCTGTGACAGGGATCAGGTGAATTGAGTCACAATCGACTCATGGCACTTGGACTGTTACACTGTTAAATAAAAAGAGTTGCGTCCTGACTATTAGCTATAGCTTACCACTGGACCAAAAGTTGTAGTCTACAGTCAGAGCACAAATATTTTGATTTAAGGATGTAACAACCGAAGCGCTACGATTCGATCGTGGCCCACTTGGCCTCTGCTATAAAACAATTGATGTCACCTACAACAATTTTCTCCCAACCAATTATCCTAAGAAAAATCTTACCCTTGGATTGTAACTTGAACCTCAAGTAATAATTGTGCAAGCTGCAACATAAATATCCCTTACAGGGCATTCTTCTATAAGCCAAGCATGGTTGATTCATTTGTATTCAAGCTCTAATTTAAACTGTCCCAAAAATATTGATCAGGAATAAAACCACCACTTCTGATTGAGGCTATAGCCATGAAACACACTAATCATGATTCATATGTCTGAGCATGATTTGCACAAACCTCGTAGGCAGCCAGAATTTGCACAAATCGTCGAGACGCACTGGAGTCATTGCTTGACTCAGCGAGGTCTGGGTGAGTTTCTTTGGCCAATTTTCGAAACGACGCTTTAATTTCGGTAAAGGAACTGGTCTCAGACACTCCTAACAGCTCGTAGGCGTTCTCTACGGGAAAATCTGTCCAAGCTGATTCAGAAGCGCTACTGAAGTCATGTTCTCCGCAACCCCGACACAAAGAAGAGACGTCGTAGAGCGTTGAAATTATGCTGTTCGGAGAAATTGACGTAGAGAATTTTGGCCTCCGATTATCCATTCCGACGACTGTGTTGTGTCCGGCACCGGCGAGATAGACCATGATTGTCCCTCTTTTTCTCTGTTATTATATTGTTATAATTATTATTGTAATTAAAATAAAAGAAAAAAGAAAGTGTAATTGCAAAACCTGCGTGTAGCAACAGCTTCAGAAGCGAGTGGTAATATAAGGGTGAAATTACCTAATTTGTTGTAGTATTTTAGCTAAAGGTTACTATAAGAAATTTTAAAAATTTCTTATTTTCTTTTAAGTATAACCGACGTAAAATAATGTATGGACATGAGTCCTTATATATACCTTGTCTCATGTTGAGGTGATCGTATTCATATTGCATACTGGTATCTGAATGTAAATTCAGGAAGATTCACTCTATTTAAATTTGTTTAAGAATTCGTTCTTTATTTTATTTTTATCTTTCATTTTACATCTTTCCATATTTACTGATTTTAGTTTAATTATTTTACGTTTATGTTCCTATCAAATAAATAAATAATAATAATAATACTTTAGATTGAATAGATTTGTTACTAAGACTATTACTACAAAAATCGTAAATATTTATTTATATTCGATAGAATAATATTAATATTATTATATTCAGTTAGTCTAAAAAAAATAGAAATTTTAGACTAAAAATGAAAAGAAATTTGATATACTTTTTACCTTAAGAGGAGATTTTTAATTGAAATCTCTTAACTTTTTTTATTAACTTAGTTTTTAAGTAATTGGTGTAGTTATTATTTCGTCATATTACTTGTTTAACGTATGATTTTATAAATTATAATTTTCTAATTTGATATTTTTATAGATATGACAATATGATGATATAATATAATAGTATAAATATAACACGATATAACAATATGACGATATAACAATAAAATAAATTATATGACGATATAACAATATGATAATATGATGATATAACATTATGAAAATATAATAATATGACGATAAAATGATATAACGATGTGACGATAAAATGATATAACAATACGACTATAGAACAATATGATCATATAACGATGTGATGATATAACATTATGATGATATGATAATATAACAATATAATGATATAATAATATTATAATGTGGTATAACAATAAAATTTTAAAATTATAAAAACACTAATTGTAAAATTATAATTTATAAAATTTTTAAATTAATAAAATTACACATGTGATGACAATTCATGATGTGACATGATAAAATAATAAATATGTGGGTCACTTATTAACATCTGCAACAAGTTAAGAGAGAGAATTAAAATTAAAAATTTTAAATATGTTGAGAATTCAATAATCATAATTAAGTTTTTTTTATTGATTAATTCAATAAAAGTTTTTTTAGATTTATTGAAATAAATAATAAATTAGTTTCTTTCTTATATATTCTCATATGAACTTACTAAGAAAATAATTAATTATTACTTATACCGGTTAACAAAAGTTAACTTGAAACTAATTAACAAGTGTTTTTAATTTAAAAAAAAATTCGTTATTAATCAAATTAATCATTTTTTAAAAAACAGATATAAAATCACTTTAAGGTTCTTGTAAGGAAAATTTTTCAATGACATGTTAAAGGAGATTCTTTAATTATATATATCATCTAAAGTGTTTCTTTAATTATATTATTATTATAAAAAACTAATTAAAAAATAATATTCAAAATAAATATTAATATGATGGTTAATATATAGATTGATTAATTTAAAAAAATAATTAAATTAATTTAAAATTTTAAAGATAGACTATTTTTTTTTAAATTAAGAAAGTAAAAAGATATTTAACCCTTGTTTTTATATTTTATATTTTTCTTTATATTTCTTATTCAGAACCCAAATGTTGGTTCTATAATTCTCTGATTTAATTATTTAAGAGATACTAACAAAACGGAAATTGTTTTTGCTAAAATATTAAAACAAACCATATATATATATATATATATATATAATTTATATTGAAGTGTTTCTTTAATTATATTATTTATTATAAAATAACTAATTCAAAAATAATGGTCAAAATAAATATTAATATGATGAATATTATATATAGATAGATTAATTTTAAAAAATATATAGTCAATATTCAAAACACTACTTAATACAAAGAATAGAAAAATTGATATTTAATTGTCAACAGATTCTATAAATAACGGTATAGATAATTATTTTCTTTTCATCATATAGAATCAGGATCATTTTATCATTTAACTATTTTATTAATATTTTATTTTTATTATAGTCAATATTCAAACATAACTTAATATAAAAATTATTAAAATTTTATTTAATTATCAATATATTATATGAGTTACAGTAATGAAAATCAATTCACTTTTATTAGATACAATTAGGATCATTTAATTCAACATCATCCAATCACTATAATGGAATTTGAATTTCAGTTAAATGGTAAAATTTTCAAGTCCTTTTTATCATTATAATGTATTTTTCCCTCCCTGCTTATTTCATTCAGTTTTTTTTTTTTTTAATTATTTTTTTTTTTATCACTTGTTTCTTTATAATTTCAATAACACAGTCATTATTTGATTTCTGAAAAGTTAACTTTAAAGAATATATGTAAAGGAATGTAAAAAGTGATATATATTTGAGGTATTGACATTTATTTAATGTAAATATATGACGTTTTATTTTATTAGGTAATCAAGTCTCCTTTACTAAAGTCCAGAGAAACTTTAATAAATATTTTTACAATTTTCAATTAGGTCATTATTCCCACATAATTGAGATAGGACTTCCGACGATAATTTTTCCATTTGACCATTCTAAACGTCCAAAACCAAACTGCCTTCGTTTTGGCGGATTCGGAGTTGTAAATGTCACCTTGTATGATTTTTTCTCATTTTTGTTGAAACTCAACACGTTTGGCTCAACTGTGATATTCACAGAAGGGATATCCAACGTAACTGATGCTTTGTATGTTCCCGCAACCCCCACCTTGGTAAGAGTTCGCTCGTGAATAACGGTTGCAATGGAGCTTCTCACTACTGGTTTAAACACCACGCCAAACGAAGGGTAATTTAAGCTTGTTACACTGTAGTGCTTTTGTGCGTCACACCTGAACTTTCTCCTCGCCACAGCTTCAATCCTATCAGATGTGTAGTTCAATGCACAAAGAAAGTTCAGGTAATCATCCGCCGTTAAATCATAAACGAGTCCTGGATTAAGCGCCGCAATAGGGTTCACATGTCCGGCACCGACAGCGAACGGTGTTGAAGGAGCATTCGTGGCACTGTCTAATATTTTTTTACCATTTTTGTAAGACGCATAAGATGTGGTTACAAGCGCAGATCGAATTGCGGCGGGGCTCCAGTTTGGATAAACTGATTTAATCAAAGCTGCTATACCACTGGCGTGAGGGCATGCCATGGATGTTCCTGTAATTATGTTAAAATCCACACGCCTATGATCCTGGTCGAGGTTTGTGGGACCTGCAAATTTCGTAAATGCCGCTAATATGTTTGTACCAGGAGCAATGAAATCGGGTTTCAATATCTCTGGTGTGATTGGGTTTGGACCTCGAGCACTATATGCAGAAACAATTGGCGACGGTTTAATTCCAACCTTAGTTCCCTCGAACACAAGTGTAGCTGTTGGATTTTGTGTCTGTTGCAGGTACATCTTAATGGCTTTGGAGGCTTCGAAACCCACTGCAGCTGTCGGCAAAAGATGCGCATCCGCCACCAATTCCTCTCCGTCAATCTCTCCATTGGCTAACACCATGCCCACACCACCAGCAGATTTCACCACAAGCCCTTTCTCCACCCTTGAAATATTTCCGCGATCGCAGAACACAATTTTCCCCTTAACCTTCTCAGGATCCAAGCTATCTGTAAGACACAACTCTGCACCTACTTTTACGCTTGCATTTCCAGCGTATACGAGTGGCACAAAAGTACGAGGCACAAAACTACTACCATCATTGATTGAAACTCCAGAATAGTTCTGTCCATTCCCGAGTTTTACATATACCGGAAAATCACGATCTATTGTGCCAGCTCCCACAGTGATCATCCAAGGTGCTACATTCTGGAGAGTAGAGTTGGTAGGACCATCGTTTCCTGCAGCACATGCAACCACAATCCCTTTCTCCATTGCTGCAAAGGCTCCAATGGCGAGGTTTTCTTCATCGTAATCAATTGCTTGTCCTCCGAGTGACGCCGAAATGACATTCACATTGTCAGAGATGGCTGCGTCCATTGCCGCTAATATATCAGAAGCAACACAGTTATCTTCCCAACAAACCTTATAGATCGCAACTCTAGCGTGTGGGACCATCCCACGCGCTATCCCAGAAGCATACCCAAATAAGTTTGCACCTTTCACTGCAGAACCTGCAGCTGTGCTTGCAGTGTGGGTGCCATGGCCGTCAGAGTCTCGTGGTGATCTAAACTGTGTGGTTGCATTAAGGGGGACCACCGAGGCCTCGAAGCCTTTCAAGAAGAACCTAGCTCCTATCAGTTTTTTATTGCAATTTGCGACACTGAAATTCTGACCTGATTCACATTTGCCTTTCCAACTCCTAGGAATGGGTCCTAGTTCGACATCATCAAAACTCTTGCTTTCAGGCCACACACCAGTGTCGAGGAGTCCAATGATGATGTCACTCGTCGTGTTTGACTCGGGAAACATGTGTGTGATTTTATCCAGCCCAAGAAACTGCGGTGTTCGAGTTGTGAGTGGCTTGTATATTTTCTCCGGTAGCACCTTCAGAATCCCGATTTGACTCTTCAACGACCGGGCTTCTTCAGGAGTTAATCTTGTTGAGAATCCATGAATCGCATTGTCATAGGTGTAGAGCATTTCTGCTGAGTTAGATACCGATTTCAAAAGGGAGCTATACCAGATTGAATGATGATTTAAGATTGTCGGCATTTCAGATTTCGTCACATGAACAATGTAAGTACTCTTTTGATTATCATTTGTTCTCTCAATTGCCGCTAGAGATACATCACAAAGGATAACAAAGAAAACAAAAGTAGCTGCAGAAACTTGTTTATCACACATCTTCGTGCTAAACTTGTTTGCGGTGACACTTGAGGGGAATGTAACAGTGAAATTGGCTTAATAGAGGATTCCGGAGTCAGAAAATGGGAGGGGAGAATAATTAATTTTGGTTATTAGATCATTAAACTTATAAATTTGATGAGAAAATATAATAACAAACATATAAAGATAGAAGGGATACAAACTATTAATTAATGCACGTAACACGTGTTTTGTCTTCATATAGAACATACAAACAAACATTTCCGTTACCTAATAAGTGTTACGCGTTGGCTTTAACTCGTGATATAACAAATGTTACACGTTGACTTTGCCTCCTTATGTAACAAATTTATTTTAAGGAATTATTATTTTGACATCCAATAAACTTTTACACATACTTTATATCTATTATTTTATTTTTAATTTATTTTTTTTCTACAAATACAGAATTTAACTTTTTCTAATGACTAAAAATACTCTACAAATGAATTGTTAAACGGTGCATGTCAAAAAAAATATTTTTCTTTATTTTATAATTAAGAAATTAAAGTAACAAGTAAAAGAAACATGATAGTAAGTTCACATTTCAATATGAACTAATTATGTCTTAAAGGAATTAAAAAGATGTGTAATATCTTTAAATTTATTTAATATTTAAGAGTTTTAATATTCTCGACGAGATATACTTATTGAGGAAACAAAAATTAAAACTATTATATAAAAAGAGTTATTGTACTAAAAAGGGAAAGTTGCCGCCAGCTTTCTTTTTCAACAAGATGCATGTTTAAAATTTACGTTATTAAAAGATTAAATTTATATTATTAAAAAATAATTAAAACATAAAAATAAATATCACAAAAGTTAATAATTTTAATAAAATAAAGCAAGATTTTCATAAAAATAAATATTTGTGTTGAATGATCTCTTATTAAAGAAAATCTATTCATCTTATATTAAAATAATTATTAAATACAATTAATGAAAATGGGAGAGGGAGAATTTGCAAAAGAAATATTGATGATTTTGTGATAAAGAATTAAATACATTTATTATTCAATTAATTTTAATAACCAATTTAAAATAAAATATAAAATTAATATCAAAAGTAAGTAATATTACTTACTCTTGAAATAAAAAGATAAAAAGATTTTATTCTTAAATAAATAAGAAAATATTCAATGGTTTTTAAAGTATTTAATATTTAATATTTAAAAGGCCAGATACTAATGATTCAAGAATTACATAATATTAAATATGCTCTCTGAGAAAAAAAAACAGAATATTAAATAAAAAAATAGAAGTTTTATTTCAAAAAAAGATGACCAACAATCATATTTCAATTTAAATTTACCTTGACAAAAAATTTCATGATAAATATTTTGGACTTTTAAATCCAAACATTACTGTTGTTAACAAAATATGTTAATCATCCAAAATTAAAAATATTAAATAAAAAAATACTCGCTTATTTTTTGAAAGTTGACCAACAATCCTACAATTGAATTTAAATTGAGTGGAACCATTATTTTTACATTAAATATTTAAGATTTTTAAATTCAAATATTAATGCTGCTAATATAACATATTAATGACTAACGAATTAGCAATATACCAGTTTACGTTTCAGAATAGACCAACAATTCTATTTAATAATTTAAATTGAGTGGAACTAGAATTTTCATATTAACGAAATTATTTTCAGAAGTTATGAATGACAGTATTTTGGGAATATACTTAAAGGAAAATGTTATTAGAAATTATCCCCACTCTCATCTTCGGGACTTCTTCTATCAAAAGTATCAAACCTAAACTAAAATTTTGATAGAATATTTTTTATTAAAGTTAACTTGCAAAGCATCACTGTGTAGCAAAGACATTTCAACGCCTTCAATATTTATAAATAAATAAAAAAATTAATAAGCAGAACAAAAATTAAATGAGTGATATTTTAAAATGCTATCGTCAAATAAGATAAAAAAAATCAAATATAATGAATGAATGCACAAAATTTTTTAACACTTATAAAATACATTGTTATTTTATTTTGACTTTACTTTTATAATTTAAACAAAACAACAAAAAATTACTCCTTTATTCAATTATTTTTCATCTGATTTTTTATTTAAAATCATTGAAAATACAGATATATAATGATGTTTGTAATAAAGCATACATAAGGGAAAAATAAATTCACATTTATAATAATTAAACTATTAAATCTCACTACCTATATCATTGTCAAAAAAAAATACCTTGATATTTTTGACTATTGTTACTCCAGCTATAAATAGTGCTACAAATATTTATAATAACTATTATACATAATTAATTAGAAAATTAAATTAGTTTATGATTCCCTAACTTAGAAAATCATATTTGTTTCTGGTATAGGGATCAAGCACATATCTCCAACACTTAATTTGCCTAACTTTTTCTTGCAGTAGCTTCCATTGTTCGTTCTCCTCGCTCTATCTCGCGTTCGTTCTCTCTTTCGTCCTTTCCCTCTCTTTTGTCCAGACGATCGAGATACCTATCTATAAAGTTTCGATGCTTAAGTCAGTTTAAGTCCGTTCGGGTAAGTGCAATTAATGTTGTAATAAATGCGAAGTAAAGTCCTCACCAACTTACCTCAGGCTCCTATTTATAGTTTTTGACATGGGCCTGTGTAGGGTTTTCTTAACAATGACTCAATTACTTTTTAAACTTGATTACTGACTTGTATTATTTTAATTTACTTTTAGCCCGCTGATTTAGTTTTGGTGCAACCGTCCAGCCGAGGGTCTGTACGTTCTGCTTGGTCCCCATAATTGTGTTATGACAACAAAATTCCACTAAAATGAGCGACGGGATCGTTCGGTCGTGAGTTCCCTTAAATCACTCCGGAGAAATTGTCACATCAATCACCCAAGGGATTATCCGTCAGTAGCAGGCGGCCTTTGGTCACTTGTTCTTGAACCGTTTGACCGTTTAGGGATGTCTATAGGCCATAAAGTACAATACTTATATTTACAAAATATTATATAATATGAAATTAGACAAAATAAATCGATCTATGATTGTTTAACTCATTCTTAAAAATTTATATAAAAATATACTCGTAATTACAAAATATCTTATAATATGAAATTAGGAAGAATAAATGATTTATTATTGTCTAGTTTATAGTTAAAAAATCACATCATAATATTTATAGAGATAAATTAATTTTTATTGATAATCATACTTAAATTTCTAATTTATATAAAAAAATAATCCACATATCAAACGTAAATCAAGTCTACATCAAATTTTTATTTTCCGTAGATCGAAAATTTCACGAACAGAGAACAAATTCTATCACCATAGTAAATCAACTATATATAGATTAAAATTCCTAGTTTCACTCTTTTAGCCAAAAACAACAACTTTAATCTAACACATAAAATTATTTCTCAAAAACAGAATTAATGAATCTACTTTACTTTTAAAACTAATTGAAAGGCGAAAGCTACAAGTCAACATGCAACATTCCATATTTGAAGTTATCTCAAACTGCAAATTTCAAATATGTACTATAAAATTTAAATAGATGATAACTTTTAGGAAATGAAATTTCAATATCTAGAGTCCGAGCTTTCCATTTTTTTTTTCATTTAAAGGTTATTATGATTAGTTTTAACAAATACCGAAAATTTCTCATTCACTTCTAATTTTAGTTTTTTCTTAATTCAACTGGATTGATATTCTCATTTCTTTTAATTATTTTAAAATTTTTGTTAAATTAATTATTTTATTTATCTCTCAACCAAATAATTATTTATTTATCGAAAGGATCAGACAATTTTAATGAAATCATTTTAGAATGCATTACATTTATTGTTTATGGAGTTTTAAACTGAAATTATTGGGAGAGGAGAGAAATGTCTAATGTGAAACTTATTTGTACCTCTCATAAACATTTGAATATTAAAATATCTTTCTATCCAGTACTTACATCATAGTACACAAAAATAAATACTTAAATTAGTTTACTTTATTTTCAATCCTTATTATCATATGCAGAAAGATAGAACATTCCCGAGTCCTCCCTAAATACCAATGTAGCTCGGACCACAAACAAAATACAAACGTTGGGTTTGGCTTGTGGAATAAAACTAGAGATTATAAAAATAGAAAAAAAAAAAAGGTCAACCAAAAAGGAAAAAATAGATAAAAGATAAAATTAATCATTAATTTATTTTAAAGTGAAAATGAATGAAAATTTGATTTTTTTTAAAAAAAAAGCTATATAACTTAATCAATAAATAGATAAAAATACAAAAAAAAAATACAGTATATCTGTTTTCACTATTTTTAAATTAATTTTTCTTTTACTTAACTCTTATATCGATCTTATTTTCCATATTAATCTATTTTTATGTATGGATTAAATTCATATTTCATGTATTTTATATTTATAGTGTAACATGGTTGATAAATGGAAACATTAGTGAAAAATTATATCATTTATTGAGAATGGAGTAACATTTGAATCGGTGCAGTTAAATAAAAAAAATTTAATTATAAAATAATTTTTATGTATAGATTAAATCCATATCTCATATATTTTATATTGATAGTGTAACATGGTTGATAAATGGAAACATATGTGAAAAATTATATCATATATTGAGAATGGAGTAGCACTTGAATATGAGTAAAGGAAAATAATTTTTTGACTATAAAATTTTGACAACTTTCTTTTAAAATTTTATTTGTTATTATTTAAGTGATTTTTCATTTTTCATTTTTTTCATTTTCAATCTTTCAAAATCATTTAAAAGATGACACATCTTATTGTAAGAAAAAATTGTTAAAATTTAGTAGTTAAAATATCATTGTCTAAAAGATTATTATTTAAAAAAAAAAAGAAAAAACATAAATAGTATATGGGTGAAAAAAAGTGCAGTTATAAAGTAGTAGAGAGTGTTAATATGTGACAACAAATATTTGAATATATGATCTTGATTTTAATTGCAGAATGTTGATCCAGATGAATAACATCAAAAGCGACTGTAGAGAGGTACTGTCTCTGATAGTGGCTGGGCCAAATGGTGAAACAGTTCCTTTCTTCACCCTCAAACAAGGAAAAGACATTATCTTAGGTCGCCTGCACTGCACTGCACCCATAACTTCACTTATCCAATCTATTCCAATTCCTACTTTAGTCTTTGTCAATACTTCACTTTATTGCTCCTTATATTCCAAACTCTCTCTGTCACTCAACTCTGCCACACATCCACATTTCCCTTCAATTTTTTTCACTCACATTCTTCTTTCCCTTATCATTTCCCCTGCCACTCACAACTACCTTTCCTCAGATGGAGAAAAAACTGGAACAATTGAAAGAAGAGGAAGAAGAAGAAGAAGAAATTGAAGCATTATCACTCTGTGATCTCCCTGTCAATCTGATCAACGACCAGGCTCAATCAAAACCAAAACCAGATTCTCCGATCATAGAAAAAGAAGATTTTGATTTCCACTTATGGGGTACCCCTTTTTCCTCAAAATCAGAAATGTGTGCTGCTGATGAAGTTTTCTTTGAAGGCCAAATTCTCCCCTTGAGTCTCTCATTAAAGCGATGTCAATTAAGGTCCGAGTCCTTGGGTCACGGTTCTCTGAGAGAGTTTCGTAGTAATAGCAGTAGAAGCAGCAGCATAAGGAGCCAGAACTCAACTAGTAGCAGCTCCTCCACCACCACCACAACCCCAGGAATTTCCAAACCCAGACCTCAAAATCAAAATCAAAATCAAAATCATTTCCATGCACATCCAAGTCCCCAACCTCAATTGAAGGTAACTGTTCCAAGACAAACAAGCTTCGGTAATCAAGGTAGAAAATCATCTGCATGGGACTTTTTCCGTTTGGGTGTGGTGCCTGCACCCGAGATAGCATTGCAAGATCTCAAAGTTCGTAACAAAAATCACATAGTTCGTAACAACAGCAGCAATAGTAGCCTCAGCGCTAACAGCGCTGTGAAAAGGAGTTACAGCGTTAAGGGAAATCACGTTTTGAAACAATTTGTTGGTATAGGTGGTGGCTTTTGGAGTGGTTGCAAATGTTCAGTTGAAACAGTGCAATCGGACATTACCATGATTAAGGGCAGCACTAAAAGCGCCAACAAAACCGAAAGCGTAACGCACGCGATGAAAGAAAAAGTGGTCGAAAGGAAGAAGCAGAAGCAGAGACAAAAGCAAGGAAAGAGGACCATGTCGTCTCGTCGAACGTTTGAATGGATAAAGGAGCTTTCGCATGATGCAAGTTATGCCGATGATGAGGCTTTGTTATCTAAATCTTAAACGCTTTGCCTCAGAGCATGCTTGTAATTTTATTTTTTTTATTACTATTATTGGGTTATATTGCCTTTATAGCCGTTGGCTTTTGTTTTTGTTCTTAAATTTCATCATTGCGATCGAGAATGGAGACTCTGTAATCAAAATTCTTACCGTCGTGAGAATGATAGTTTTGCTTTTTCATCTCTCTTTTTGACTGATGTTGATTGAGTGCATGTTAAAGATTGAATGTGTTTATTAAGATATTGTTGGTGAGATCTGTGTCGGAGGCGAGTGGTGATGGTGAATTATAGAATGATAAGGTCCAGCGTCAGTGGGAATAATTTGGTGCTTATGCTTGTCGTGACAGAAGGATCTTCGATGCTTAATGATTGGATAATTGGTTCCTTGGAGTACGTGAAATAATAATGATGCATGCATATCTAAGAAAATTATCCCCTTTTTATATATTTTTTAGTAATAAAATATGATTCCTTAAAAAGTTAAATGTAAGCTTCTTTATAAAAACATCACAAAAATATATACATTTTTCAACACATTCTTTTTCAATTTTACAAGTATAAAGAAATGTTTTAATGCATTAAAAAAAAAAAAATCTCCCTTGTGAAAAGTCTAAGTTTCTTCTTCCAATTTTCAAATTTTCATGTTATTCTTCTTTGAGTTACCATCTTCATTACAAATCCTTTTTACATCTGACAATATTTACATTACAACTATTCAAAAATTATTGTCTAGATAAAAATAAGGCACAATTTTTATTGTTGATTATATACTGAATGTTATTTGCCTTCAACTCATAGTGCATAATAAAAAGTTTTTTATTAGTTAAAAAAAATTGATAGTTATACAAGCAAAATAATTAAAACATGAATAGTTTAGACTATAGTTTTTTAAATAGTCGGTAACTTATAACACATTTAAATGTGTGGATAGTTTATGCAACATGTTTAAAATTATAGATAATTTAATTTTAAATATTCTTGTGGTCAAGTAAGTCAAGTCACAATCAAGTTGTATTTCAATTATTAGGATCTTAAGTAAAAAATATGCACTTGAAGCATCAACTATATATTTTCACTTAGTTATAAGCGTTTGATACAACAATTGGTATCAAAGTTAAAATCATTGTTACCTTTGAGCAACGACCACCCACAACAGTATACAATGCGATTCAATTATTGTCTAAACATGAGTTATTAATTCATAACATTTATGTTATATTAAAAGGTTAAATATAATTTTAGTCCATTAACTTCTAGTGAAAATTGTAACTGGTCCTTATTGGAAACTTTAGTCCAATTTAGTCATTTTAACCAATTTTTGTTCAGTTTATTTGATGTTTCAAATACATTTCATGATAGTATTTAAATTTGTTTATATTGTTTGACATATTTTTTTATTTAATATTAATTGAAAAACGTATTTAAAACGTTAAATAAATTTATAAAAATTTTGATTTAAAGTCAAAATTCACGTATTTAAGGTATTTAAAGAGATTATGATTAAATTAGTTTAAAGTTTTTAAGAGGAAATAATTAAAATTTGAGGGACAAGTTCATGTAAAAAAATGTAGGATATCATGTGAAAGTTAAATCATAAATGAAAAAAGAAAAAAAAAATCTATAAAAACGTAACATAAAGAGATGAAAATATTAAATAAATAAATTTATTTATAAAAACGTATAAACTGTCATAAAGGTCCACTTTAAAGGCAGTGGTAATCATTAGGATAGGTATTCCTAACATTCATAATAAACTTATTGTGATATCCCATCAGTTTTATTTGATTTTGTTCGTTTAATTGTCAAATCTTGTTTTATTCATCTCACCCAACGGCATGGCAGCTATATAAGACTAAGAAGTTGGAATGGAGCAATAATGCCCATGTCTCGATCAAGCCCAGGTATGAATTGTTAGGGATACTTTTTGATAGCTGCTATTTACACCCTAACTTTAACTCCTCGCACTATCCTTCTACTTTTCTTTCCGTTATTTTTGACAAAAAATACTTTTAATACAAACTAATTATTTTCAGTAAGATTTGTGATATAAAAAATCAAGATGGTCTCAGATAACTTAAAAAAGGAGAAATACTTTGTAAACTGTATCTTTTAGTTGTTTAAATCGAGAAAAAAAAAGAAAAAAAGTATGTTAGTTAAAAATAGTTATTAAGTTAATTGTAAAAAAAAATAGTTCTAAATTAATAATTATCAAGCTACGTTGTTAAATAAAAATTTGATAAACTTAACAATCAAATTAACTGATATATATCATAAAGTGATAGAGTATGAGATAATTTTATTTTATAGAATAATTATTCTTGAATTTATAACTTTAGATTTAAAATTAATATTTAACTTTAATTGTAATTTTTAAAAGATGAAATATGTAATTAATAAACAACAAAGCGTACTGTCAATGTAATTTTTTTTTCTTGGATATTTGTATGGTAACTAATAGAAAACTAAAAGCTAACATGTACATGGTTCTAGTCAAGTCAACGTCAATTTTAAGGCTTTGGTGAAGAATTTCAAATCTTGAAAAAAAAAAACAAAAAAAGAAATACATAGGAATGTAAACACACCAATTAAATTCCTTCTATTTTTTAAATACGCAATTCAAATTTCATACATTTGTAAGTTCTTCAGATAAAGTAATTAACATTAATCACATGCAACCTTTATTTTACGTTATTTGAAATTCCTCGGTTTATCATTTCAAACTCCTTCATATCGGTGAAAACAAATTTCGTATAAAATTTTCATCATTTTAATTTTTTTTAAATCTAATATCGAAACACGTTATCTCTATATATTTTAAATTCTCTTAAGAACCCTTTTCTCAAACTTTCCCATCCAAAATTTCTATATATTCTTAAATCCAAGTCCTAAAGTTTGATGTTGCTTGGTCCAAGTCGTGGTCTTCTACTTTTACTTATTTTGATTGTTTTTTCTAATGTGTGGTCCCTATACGTTAAGGATATGAAATGCATTTTCAGCCATTTCTTTCTCTTCGCTTGTGTACTTTAACTGAATTTGGAACTAGTAACTCACAGTATGACATTTTTTTTACCTATATATTCTTGACCAAAATCTAAGTGTGTACACAATTCTCAACTTGAAAAAATGGGCTAAGTGGTTATGTTGTTTTCGATTTATGAACTCGACCCATTTTGTGATGGAAAATCTAGAAGGGCACAAAATATACACGTAATTGACAATGAGGGAATACCAAACCTTCTCTACTACACAGATTAGATAATGATTTAGTGTTGAGGAATTTGATCCTCAGAGACGTGTATGTAAAGAGAAGAGACAGAACAAGACGTGTGTGACAAAAGAGTTCAATCACAACAATTTAAAATCTTCTAATAATGATACAAAATATTCATAAGGATAAATATTTTTAAATAATTTAAGAACATATAATAAAAACATATGCATAAAAGATAAATTAAACATCTTTTATCGACTTAATATCGGAACTACCAATAATTAAATTTACATGTTGCTAATCATTTTTATGATTTTATATTTAAGATAATATTTACGTTTACCATAGATTTTAACAAAATACATTACTATAATAAGAAACCATAAGTATTTACGTGTAGTATAACATCAAAATAAGGTGACTTAATCAACAAGATTTATCAGTAATTGCTTTTTCATTCTCTCTCTGTATATTTATATAAATATTTTGCATTTTTGCAACGCCCCGTCCAATACTCTAGTAGGCGAATGAATCAGTGGCGATTCTGATTCACTCCACAGTTTAGTTTACTAGTTTATTGTTTTTCCTACATTTAACGCGGAATCCACACGTTCCCCCTCATTTCCATTTTCTCCACTGGTCAAGACTATATAGTGACTTCACCAACCCAAAACTCACTCACTCACTCCTTTTTTTTTCCACTAACCGCGTACCACACAGAACCAAACAACAGAACAGAGCATAGCATAGCAGAGAAACAGAGCGCGTTAAGGATGTTGGAGCGATGTCTGAGGCCACTGGAGATGTGCTTTGGTGGTGGAGGCAGCGACCAAACCCTTCTCTGGGACACTGACCTTAAGCCACACGCTTCAGGGAACTACTCAATTGCAGTAGTACAAGCTAATTCCTCCTTGGAAGATCAAGCACAAGTCTTCACCTCTTCCTCCGCAACCTTTGTCGGCGTATACGACGGCCACGGTGGACCCCAAGCTTCCCGTTTCATCACCAATCATCTCTTCTCCTTCCTCCGCAGTAAGAACCCAAAATTCGTTTATTTCCTTTCTATCATTATAATCTGCATCCATAATCATCTTTCTAATTTTTCAACTTATAAAACATCACAAAAGTTATGGAGATTATTTTCGATAATAATGGTGCAGTGCAGCCCACGTAATAATATATTTCTCCGGGAAGCTCTTTTAATTCTGAAAGCAAAAACATAGGAAAAAAAACAGAGTATGATACAGATGTTTCTAAAATTAGCAGTACTTTCTTCGTTGTAGCTAATATACGGTATTGATTTATAATTAATGGTGTGGAAAGTTGATGAAAGTGATTGTTTCTGCGTGGCAGAGTTCACAGCAGAGGAAGGTGGGTTGTCGGAGGAGGTGATAAAGAAGGCGTTCGCGGTAACAGAGGAAGAGTTTTTGCGTTTTGTGAAACAATCATGGATTTCGCGACCACAAATGGCTTCGGTGGGTTCGTGCTGTCTTCTGGGAGCGATTTCAAAAGACGTTCTTTATGTTGCTAATCTAGGGGATTCAAGGGCGGTTCTGGGCCGGAGAGCGTCGGAAGGAGAGGCGAATTGCGGCGGTGTGGTGGCGGAGCGTTTGTCTACTGATCATAACGTTGGAGTGGAGGAGGTGAGAAAGGAGGTGGAGGCTCTTCACCCTGATGACGCACACATTGTGGTTTGCACTCGTGGAGTTTGGCGAATCAAGGGCATTATTCAGGTACCTTTGAATACATGTTATTTGATCAAATACATGTTATTGATTTTTTATATGTGATTTGAACATGTTTCATTGAAATGTGTTTTTCCAGTAATTCTCCCTTACAAGACCTAACAGATAAAAATAAAAAATTGGAATTTTTTTTTTTAACTATTTTTTGGTCTTGCAGGTATCAAGATCAATCGGAGATGCGTACTTGAAGAAACCAAATTTTGACGATAACCCTTTGTTCCAACAATTTGCATGTCCACTATACTTGAAGAGACCTGTGATGACAGCGGAACCATCGATACTGATGCGGAAATTGAAGGCAAATGATCTGTTTTTAGTCTTTGCATCAGATGGACTTTGGGAGCATTTAACTGATGAAGAGGTTGTTCAAATTGTCTCCACAAATCCCAGAACAGTAAGTCCACACCAAACAAACAAACTACAAACACAAGAGTTGGACCAAAAAAACATAATACTAAAAATCAAACATTTACACACGTAATTGGTTTGTGTTGTAGGGAATAGCGAAACGAGTGGTGACAGTTGCACTGGAAGAGGCAGCAAAGAAGAGAGATATGAGGTATGATGAGTTAAAGAAAGTTGAGAAAGGTCTAAGGCGTCATTTTCATGATGATATTACAGTGATCGTTCTATATCTGGATCATTCGAAAGAATCTATAAATGGTAGGTCAAGACATAAAGGAGATTATGGCTGCATTAATACTCCCATTGATATCTTCTCTCAAAGTGCAAATGATTTTGATCTTTAAGTTCATACTTCATTGGTACTAGTAACTAGTAATAGCGTCTTTTACTCTGTCCCTTGCTTTTTAGCAAGAAATTGAGCTCATTTAAACAAGAAAAAACATTTCGAAAGTGGTAGTCACCAATGGCCAAAAGAAGGGGATTGTAAATGTGATGTAAAACGGTTAAGTTGTAATTGTAGATTGACAATGGGCGCTTCAAAAGAACAAGGATATATGTTTTTGTTTTCTTGTTATTTGTTATATTTGTAGAAATTGAAGACAAAAAAAACGTCAGACAATTTAAAACAACTCAGCACCCTGTTAAATCAAATGAATTTGACTTTCATGGTATTTTGTTGCTATTTTTATTCTATTATTTGAATAAATTTATTATTTTTCACTGTTATAACACCTTTTAATAAATATAAAGCTAAATTCTTTTCATAATAATTTTTTGTTGGTTAGATGAAACTCTATGTCAAGCTAGCAGGATATTTTGTCTCACTTTAAAAAAATAAATATAAATATAAAAATCATATATTTTTAAAATTTAATTAATAAACATAATTTTCACACGATTATTTGATTATATATATATATATATATATATATATATATATATACATATATATATTAATCAGTAAATATAATAATAATTATTTTATAAAAAGATATTGCCTTCATCTAAATTTGTGTCAGTCACGAGTCACGGATTAAAAAGGTTAGACTTAAATATTGTATTGCTCAAATAGGAAACAAAATATTTTTCTAATTTTAACCATTTTTCGAGTTTTAGAGTTGTGAAACTTATTTTTTACAACTTTAAAAGATAGTGTTGGAGATTAGAGTTGTGAAAATGGGTAACCTGTGAGTCAATCTAGTCTATCACAAGTTCGAGTTAGGTTGGATTGAAATTTTTCTTAAAATTCCAATACAGGTTTATTTTTGAACTGGCCCACTTAGAACCTGACTTACCCAGGTTGAACCCGTGGTGAGCCAAGTTGGTGTAAATAAAGGGTCACACTCATACAAGTGTTTTTTTGTTAAGTTGGACTTTGCATTCGGGTCAGGTTAAGTTTTTATTTTTTAGCCAAACACATATATAATTTGTATTTTTGTGATTTTGGTTTGTATTTGGATTGTATTGAAATTTATTTAGATTTTAATTATAATTATAATTTAGTTTTGACTGAAAAAAATAAAAAAAAAAATTGTATTTTTTTAAATTAATTGTGTCCATGAGCCAACATGTTTAACCCAACAACACATGGTGGGTTGGACCGAGTTCAAATATTTTTAGCTTGTATAATAAGTAAGTCAGGTTGGGTTCACTAAATAATCAACCCGTGGTGGGTCGAGCCGGGCCAGACCGGATTACCTATTTTAACAGCTATATTAGAGATCCTATATAGTATATAAATTGAGGATGAATCTTACTTCAATGAAGTGATTTTGATATTTTAAATCGTAATTAAATTTCACGACCAGAGTCATTTAGAATTTCTCTTAATTGAGATTGTGGTTGATTGTGTCACTCGTAAGCAAACTTCACTCTATTTTCTCGCTCAATATAATCAACATGAATGCAAGATGTTCTCGGTGTGAGATGCATACATACATCCATACATAAATATATACATATATACATGCATGCATACATACATACATACATACATACTTACATACATACATGCATACATACATACTGGCATATACATACATACATGCATACATACATAAATACATATATTCATGCATACATACATACATATATACATGCATACACTCATGCATACATACATGCATACATGCATACATACATACATGCATGCATGCATACATACATACATGCATGCACACATTCATACATGCATGCATACATACATAAATACAATGCATACATACATACATACAACATACATGCATACATACATACATGCATGCATACATACATATATACATACATACATGCATACATACATGCATGCATACATCCATACATGCATGCATGCATACATACATGAATACATACATGCATGCATACATACATACATACATGCATACATACATGTATATACATATATTCATGCATAGATGCATGCATACATACATACATTAGTACATGCATACATACATACATACATCCATATATACATACATGCATACAGACATACATACATACATGCATACATACACATACATAAATACATATATCCATACATACATACATGCATGCATACATACATGCATACATACATGCATACATACATGCATGCATGCGTGCATGCATGCATACATACATGCACACATACATGCATACAAGCACACATACATGCATGCATACATAGATACATCCATCCATACATACATGCATACATATATGCATGCATACATTCATACATACACACATACATACATACATGCATACATACATAAATACATGCATACATACATACATGCATGCATACATACAACATACATACATACATGCATACATGCATGCATGCATACATACACATATACATGCATACATGCATACATACATGCATGCATACATCCATACATGCATGTATGCATACATGCATGCATACATATACATACATACATATATACATGCATGCATACATACATACATACATACATACATACATGAATACATACATGCATGCATACATACATACATACATGTATATACATATATTCATGCATAGATGCATGCATGCATACATACATTAGTACATGCATGCATACATACATACATTCATATATACATACATGCATACAAACATACATACATATATGCATACATACATGCATACATACACATACATAAATACATCTATCCATTCATACATACATGCATACATACATACATACATACATGCGTGCATGCATACATACATACATGCACACATACATGCATATATGCACACATACATGCGTGCATACATACATACATTCATCCATACATACATGCATACATATATGCATGCATACATTCATACATACACACATACATACATACATGCATACATACATATATACATGCATGTATACATACATACATACATGCATACATCCATACATACATCCAAATATACTTACATACATACGTACGTACGTACGTTTGCGGAGCTTAGAAGGATTATATGGCCCGTGACTTCCACACTCCCCACCAAAAAATTTTTTAGTGTTATTTCTATTTTTGTTATAAAATATAATATTTAATGTTAATAAATAATAAAATAAAAAAGTAAATATAATAAGGATTAATAAATTTTATTTTG
>Ga0214542_1000015_pt1 | contig 227912 bp, 236 predicted proteins | sample CNSS1metaG_FD_160096 | JGI IMG/M metagenome (GOLD analysis project Ga0214542, IMG submission 160096) | Root nodule microbial communities from cowpea collected in UCLA plant growth center, Los Angeles, California, USA - CNSS1 | ecosystem: Host-associated > Plants > Roots > Nodule | place: USA... | reverse complement strand
GCTACAGCGACCTTTGCGCGTCTGATAAGACGCGCGGCGCTGTAGGCCGTATGCTTTGGCTACGCCGCGCGCCAGCCGGGCAAACATTCCGCTCCGCTTGAGCCAACAGAATTGTTTCCATTTAACCGGAAAGGCTCTGGTGACGGCCTGTCGTTGTTGCGCCGCGCCGTCTTCAGGACGGAACAGTGAGCGACCTGTACGCGGCTGACAGGACGCGCGGCGCTGTTGCCTCTGCTCACCTCTGCGTGCCGTCGGGCGAGACCTGCTGCGATTCGCCGCCGGTTCCCGTCTGCGCGGTCGGGTCGCTGTCGACGGGGGCAGGCGTGGCGGGTGTCGGCGCGCTTTGAACCGCCCCGGTTTGCTCTTCCGAGGGAGGCGGCTGCACCTCTTCCGTCTCGGCCGTGCGATCGCTGTCTGTGCTTTCGCCCCAGATTTCGACTGCCCCCCATACTAGGAAAGCAAGGACGAGCCCGCCAAGCAGTACGGCGAGGACGGCAGTACCACGCCGGCCCTGCTTGGCCTCTTCGGCCGAGAATTCTCCCCTATCCGCCCCGTGTGTGGCGTCGAGCGGCTCGCCACGTTCATCCAAATTTCTTGCCATCGCTTCGTCTCCCTTTGTTGCCTCATCGGAGAACGGCGAGGGGGGCGCAAGGTTCCGGCAACGTTGAGCAGCGAGGCGGCGTCTCGCGATCAATCGCCGAGGCTGTCGACGACCGTACGTCGGATGAGCTTGTAGGTGTGGTCGGACTGCACCTCATAGGTCTCGTGGACGTATCTGCCTTCGTGCAGGAACCGGTTCTGTATCTTGGTGCCCGGTGCCGCCTGGGTCTTGCGAGAGGAGGCCGTCTCCCCATAGGTGAGGCTCCCCGGGAGCGGTTCGAGGTCCGGCGTGGCCGTGCACCCCGCCAGTACCGTCACGCATAGTAGTAGCAGGCGCATCGATCTCATCGCATATCCTTCGGTCTGTTGCTGAAACTGATGGTGTGCAGCGGTCTCGACGTGCAGCGCATCAAAGTGCTGCAGCGACCTTTGCGCGTCTGATGAGACGCGCAAAGGTCGCTGCAGGCGTGCTTTAGCGCAAGCTTCAGGCCGTGGATAGGGGGCGAGCAGCCGCAAGCGACTTTTCGAAGCGCTTCGCCGCGCGTTCGCGTTTCACGCGCGATAGCCGCCGCGTCCAGAAGATGCCGTCGAGTTGGTCGATTTCATGCTGGAGGCAGATCGCCAACAGACCGCCGGCCTCCTCCTCTCGCGTTTCGCCAGAGAGCGTCTGATAGCGGACCCGCACTTTCCTTGGTCGCTCCACCTCCTCGATGATGCCCGGCATCGAAACGCTGCCTTCGTCCTGGCGCGCCGTCTCCTCCGACTGCCAGACAATCTCCGGGTTGACAAAGCTGCGGGGACCGGCGTCGCGGTCGATCTCGATGACCGTCAGACGTCGCAGGATGCCGATGTGCGGGGCCGTAATGCCGATTCCCGGAGCGGCATGCATCGTATCGAGCAGATCGTCCGCAAGCTGCCGGAGATCTTGATCGAACTGGCTGACGGTTTCCGCCGCCATGTTCAGCAGCGGATTGGGGAATCGAATGATTGGTCGGATCGCCATGCGGCAGTTCTCTCTTTCTGGGGCCGGGCTCGCCGTGCCCGTCCAAATTCGTTTGAGCGGAGCCATTGGCGTGCCGCGCCTTTTCCACTGTTCCCATGCAATTGCAACAGCTTGGTTAAAACGTCCAGCTGCCTTCGCCTGGCTGTGGACCTTGGCGGTTGTTTGCGCTAGCAGGGCTATAGCTTGGCCCGTGTGGGGCCGGACTTAAGACGGCACACCGTTTTCGGGGCTGGCAGCGGACCCGACGGCGGCATTCTTTTCGAGGGCGGGTCCATGAGCGATATTGGCGACGACCGCGGTTCCGATGAAATCGCCGCCTTTGAACATTCGGACATCTATGCCGAGGACGGCTCGGTACGTTCAGACTTCCTGATGCATGTCGGCGCAGCGATCGCCGATCGTGACACGATCTACCTGCGCCAGCACGTCGCTGGTCTGCATGCGTCGGAACTGGGCGACCTTCTCGAGGCGATCCAACCGGAGCAGCGGCTGGCTCTGGTTTCGTTGCTCGGCAAGGAGTTTGACCTCGCGGCGCTGACCGAGGTCGATGAGGCGATCCGCCTCGACATCGTCGAGCACCTGCCGAACGAGCAGATCGCCGAGGCGATCGGCGAGATGGATTCCGACGACGCGGTCTATATTCTCGAGGACCTCGACGAGGAGGATCAGGAAGAGATCCTCGCCAAGCTCCCCTTCACCGAACGCGTACGCCTGCGCCGGTCGCTGGACTATCCGGAAAGCACCGCCGGCCGGCGCATGCAGACCGAGTTCGTCGCCGTCCCACCTTTCTGGACCGTGGGGCAGACGATCGATTACATGCGCGAGGACGAGGATCTGCCCGACAGCTTCACGCAGATCTTCGTAATCGACCCGACGTTCAAGCTGCTCGGCGCCGTCGATCTCGACAGGGTGCTGCGCACCAAGCGCTCGGTGAAGATCGACGCGATCATGCGCGATACGAGTCACGCGATCCCGGCGGAGATGGACCAGGAGGAAGCCGCGCAACTCTTCGAGCAATACGACCTCCTGTCCGCGGCGGTGGTGGACGACAACGGTAGGCTGGTCGGCGTGCTGACGATCGACGACGTGGTGGACGTGATCCAGGAAGAGGCGGAGGAGGACTTCCTGCGCATGAGCGGCGTCGGCGACGAGGAGCTTTCGGATACCATCACCGGGGCGTCTCGTTCACGAGTGCCGTGGCTGTTCGTCAATTCGATGACAGCCTGCGTCTCCGCGTCGGTGATCGGCCTGTTCGACGCCACGATTCAGCAAATCGTGGCACTGGCGATCCTGATGCCGATTGTGGCCGGCATGGGCGGCAATGCCGGCTCGCAAACGATGACGGTTACGGTGCGGGCGCTAGCGACCCGTGGCCTCGATATACACAACGCGCCCAGGATCATTCGCCGTGAAGCGGGCGTCGGTCTCTTGAACGGCCTTATCTTCGGCACGTTCATCGGCGTCGTGGCCGGGCTCTGGTTTCAGGACGTTCATATCGGCGGCATCATCGCAGCGGCAATGCTGATCAACATGATGGCTGCGGCGCTCGCCGGCATCCTGATCCCGCTCTTGCTGGAAAGGTCCGGCGCCGACCCGGCCGTCTCCTCCGCCGTATTCGTCACAGCTGTCACCGACATAACCGGCTTCTTCAGCTTCCTGGGTCTGGCGACATGGTGGTTCCACGTCACATGAGGCCCTTGTTTGACTTTTACGTCAAAGTCAACAATAGTGTATGCGCGTGAATTGATGGATGGCAGCGTGGACAAATACTATAGCATCACCGAGCTGACGCGGGAATTCGGCATCTCGACCCGGACGCTGCGCTTCTATGAGGATGAGGGGCTGATCCATCCGGAGCGCCGGGGGCGTACGCGCCTGTTTCGGCCGGCCGACCGGCGTCTGATCAAGGAAATCCTTCGCGGTCGGCGGATCGGCTTCACCATCGCCGAAATCCGCGAAATCATTCAGGTCTACAAGGACCCGCCGGGCGAGATCGGCCAATTGCAGCTCCTGATGAAGCGCGTCGAGGAAAAACGCGAGGATCTGCGGCAGAAGCGTAAGGATATCGACGATACGCTTGCCGAACTCGACAATGTCGAGGAAGCCTGCCTTACACGCCTGGCCGAGATCGGCGTCGGGACCTGACCTCCCAAGACAATAGAGGTGCTACAGCGATCTTGGGCGTCTGATAAGACGCGCCGCGCTGTATGTGGCACTCACAACCACCGCGTGGTGTGGCGGCAATAACGCTCGAATTCGAAGCCGAAGCGGGAAAGCAGGTGCCGCTCTTCGTTCCGGATCGCAAAGAGCGTCATCACGACGACGGCGCCGATCGCCATGATGAAAAACCAGGGGTTCAGAGTCATCAGCCCGAGGCCGATCATGGCGAGCGTGTAGCCGAGATAGATCGGATTGCGGGTGAAGCGAAAGGGTCCGCAAGTGACGAGGCAAGTGGCGCAACGATGCGGCAGGACCGCCGTATGCCGCTCGAGCAGCGTCTTGACGGCCCAAAGATCGAGGGAAATAGCCGCAAGGATAATGGCGCCGCCCACGAGCCAGGGAGTCCAGCCATCTCCATGTGCAACCGGAATTGGGTAGAGGCGGGCGAGGACCAGCGCCATCAGCACCGCCGCGCCGTACACGAGCGGCGGCCACGGGAAACTCAGCGGCTTGGCACGATAGGCATTCATGTCCTAGTCCCCTGAACGAGCATCCATTGTGCACTGACCGGCGATTCGCGCAATGCGTTCATCCGAACTTGCGTCGATCTTACCCAGGTTTAAGTCCTCGAACAGGTTCTGTTCCTTGAGCCGGGTCAGCGTGCAGCCGCAAAATGCGCCGCAGTCGATTGCGGGATTGTTGAGGCCGCAGGCTCGTTCACAGTTCCGCCGATAGGCCCCACTCGCATCCGGCGCGGGAGCAGGGAAGGCGAGAGAGAAGGCATAAACGAGTCCGATAAGCACCGGTTGGTGAATAAGATAGATGGCCAGACTGTGACGCCCGCCGAAGGCAAGTGGCCTTATCCACAATTTGCGCCCACTCTCGCTGTTCGCGAGGGATTGTTGTCGCGACCTGAGCAGCGGCTGCAGCAGCTTTGCCGTTCCGAGGCCAGCCAGGAATGGCGCGAGCCACGGGAGCAGTGGCACATAGTCGTTCGACCTTGGGATAGTTTCGGAGAGGCCCACCCACCAGAGCAGAGGCGTGTCGAAGAACGGTGAACGCAGCAAAAGCGGTGTGACGAGGGCGGCGCCTGCGGCGAGGAAGGAAGCGGGCGCGGGAAGTCGGAGGAACAAGAGGCCGATGAGGCTTGCCGCGGCTATCGCGTGGAGAATGCCGAAGAATATGAAGGAGGCTGGGAAGGCGAACCACGTGGCGAAGCTGATGAGTGCCGCCGCACCGGCAATCCGGACGAAACGGCGCATGAAGGCTCGGGGACGGAACCCGGCCCCGTGACCGAGGACGAGGCTATAGCCGGCGAGGAAGATGAAGCTGCTGGCGATCAGGCGCGCAAAGAGCCGCCAGCCGCCCGTCCCAGCTGTGCCGGCCGCCACGTAGCCGAAGAACTCGAGATCCCAGACGAAGTGGTAAATCGCCATTGCGACGAGCGCCACACCGCGCAACGCATCCAGGAGCGCGATCCGCTTGGTGATGGGACGCGAAGCCTTCGTCTGGTCGACCGTTGTCGTGCGGCTGTCGCCCATTCTGATGCCATCCTGTTCATGTAGCGGTGTCCGCCTGACTATTGCATGTTCTCTCGAAAGTGAAACGGGATTGCGAGGCGGTCTCGGCTCCCACGCGGGAACGGTCCATATATCTTCGGTTACCGTGGACTACTGCCCGTCTGCCAGCAGGGCTGCCCGCGCTTCGGAAAAGTACTGGCGCCGCGCCAGCACGAAAATCACGAAGCCGGTGAGCAGGATGAAGACATAGGGGCTGATGAACCAGCCGAGATAACCGATGGACAGGAAGATCGCCCTGAGGCCGGCATTGAAGTGTTTCGCTGCCATGATGTTCATGCGGATCGCGCGTTCCGCAGCCTGTTCGGCCGCGGGGCGATCGCGTGACATATCGGCCGTCATGGGAATGCCGCCCATCAGTATGGAGCAATAGTTGAAGAGCCGATAGGACCAGCCGAACTTGAAGAAGGAATAGCCAAAAAGACAGGTAAGCCCGCCGACCTTCAGTTCGAAACCGGCTCGCCCGCCGCGAAAGATCTGCGGCAGGTCATTGAAGATCATCTGCACCTGCTCGGTCGCGCCAAGCAGGGCAAAGCAGCCGCCCAGCGCGAAGATCGTCGTCGAGGCGAAGAAAGCCGTACCGGCCTGCAAGCCCGCCATGATCTGCGTGTCGATCATCTTCAGGTCGCGATTAAGCGAGTTGCGAATCCAGCGTGCCCTGTGCTCGTTCATCAACCGCGTCAGGCTGATGCGCTTGAAGTTGCGGCGGCCATCGCTGGCCCAGCTGAAGCCGCCCCATAGCAGCAAGAAGATCGAAAAGGCGATGTAATCTTCCGTTGTCATGCGCGTCTTTTCGCACGCTCCTTTGAAAATGCAACATCGGTTTTGCCGCGCAAGAAAGCCCTTCACGCGCAAACAATGCGGCAAAACCGCGGCCATTCTTGTTCCTCGACGCACCGGTTTTCCGGGCATTTCTGGGGCTCTACCACTCCGCGCCACGAAGTCGGAGAACTATGACATGGTTTTGCCATATTTCAGCATTGCGCGTTTACACTTTCTTCAGTATGGATGCCGCCACAAGCGAGCCCCTTGCCGCTTGTTGACACTTGGCTATTCGGAGAAATCATGGACAGCACAATACAGAAGTCATGCTGGGGCGTAACCGTGCGCGCCGTGGCAGGTTTCGCTGGCGTTCTCGTTCTTGCCTATCTCTTCGGTGGCTTCTAAATGAAGTATCGAAGCGATGCATGTCCGCAGACGGCATCGCTTATTTGCCTCCCGCTTGGCACGTTGACGGACTTCCTTCGGAGACGATGTCGCATGGACAAAATCCGATGTCGGTCGGCTGCCTGATGGATCGGCATAGGATCGCATAGGTTTCTTCCTATATAAGTGCAGGGATCGGACCGCCACCTCTTAGAGACCGGGCGCAGTTCCGATCTTATTGTCGGCATGGCGCTTGGGCGCGTGGCCGGGTCTGGGCAGGCAGTTTATGTTTCTTTCCGTCTTCGACGTGTTTAAAATCGGTATCGGTCCCTCGAGCTCCCATACGATGGGGCCAATGTCGGCCGCCAACAGGTTTCTCGACCTCATCCTGTCCGACGAGTGGCCGCGGCCGTTGCATGCAGCCGTCGCCGCCATAAAAGTTAGCCTTCACGGCTCGCTGGCGCATACGGGGATCGGCCATGGAACGGGCAGGGCGGTCATTCTCGGGCTGATGGGAGAGCGTCCGGACTTGGTCGACCCCGACCGTATGGATGCGATCATCGAGGAGGTGGAGCGAACCGGCCGCATCTCGCCGCCCGGGCACCCTGGCTATCTGTTCCAGCCGAAGACGGATCTCGTCTTCGATAAGAAGGTGCCGCTGCCGGGCCATGCCAACGGCATGTCCTTCTCCGCCTTCGACCGAGACGGGCGGCTGCTGCTGAAGCGCATCTATTATTCGATCGGCGGCGGCTTCGTGGTCACCGATACCGAGCTCGAGGCCATGCGGGCGGCGAAGAACAAGCCCGCCGGCATCAAGGTCCCTTATCCCTTCGCGACGGCTGAGCAGATGCTCGACATGGCCGCGCGTTCCGGGCTGACGATCGCGCAGATGAAAAGGGCGAATGAGGAGTGCTCAATATCGAGGGAAGAACTCGATGCCGGGCTCGACCGCATCTGGGGGGCGATGAACGCCTGCATCGATCGCGGCCTAAGCCAGGACGGCATCATGCCGGGTGGCCTGAAGGTACGCCGCCGCGCCCGGGCGATCCACGACAAGCTGCAGGATGAATGGCGCTCCAACAAGACCAATCCCCTGCTCGCCAACGACTGGTTGAGCGTCTATGCAATGGCGGTCAATGAGGAGAATGCCGCTGGCGGCCGCGTGGTGACCTCGCCGACGAACGGAGCGGCCGGCGTCGTTCCGGCGACGATCCGCTATTATTTGCAATTCCATGACGATGCCGACCAGGAAGGCATTCGCGACTATCTGCTGACGGCAGCGGCAATCGGTGGCATCATCAAGCATAATGCGTCGATCTCCGGTGCGGAGGTCGGCTGTCAAGGCGAAGTCGGTTCAGCCTCCGCGATGGCGGCGGCTGGACTGGCGGCGGTGATGGGCGGCACCCCCGAACAGATCGAGAATGCGGCGGAGATCGCGCTCGAACATCATCTCGGTATGACTTGCGATCCGGTGGCCGGCCTTGTGCAGGTCCCCTGTATAGAGCGTAACGCCCTCGGGGCAGTCAAGGCGGTCACTGCCGCCTCCCTTGCCCTCAAGGGCGACGGCAAGCATTTCGTACCGCTTGACGCCTGCATCGAAACGATGAGGCAGACAGGCGTCGACATGAACGAGAAGTACAAGGAGACATCCACCGGCGGGCTTGCTGTCAACGTGGTCGAGTGCTGACGACAGCGCCGGTGTGTTATCAGACGCGCAAAGGTCGCTGCAGCACTTTGACTTGCAGCGGGCTCAGTAGACGCGGGTCGAAAAGGTGCCCCTGTGGATGGGGCTCCGCACCAAGGTTGACCGCGTCGCCCGACAGGTGTTCAAGCATTCCATGGCTCTGCATATCATAAAGCTCTGCGTCGGTGCCGAATCCATTGAAGACCTTCGCGAGTGGGTCTCGCGCCGGTCGCTCGCCGCAATCGCGGCCGGACAGGAGCCGCACTCGTTCCATACGACCCGCATGGTGCCGAAACGCACGGAGGAGCTTCTCTCCGGTGGCTCGCTTTATTGGGTGATCAAGGGGCATGTGCAGGCGAGACAGCCGCTGATCGGGGTCGAACCCTTTACGGACGGCGAGGGGATCGGCCGCTGCAACCTCATTCTCGGCCCTGAGGTCGTCGAGACGGAACTCCAGCCGCGACGCGCCTTCCAAGGTTGGCGTTATCTCGAGGCCAAAGAAGCGCCGCGCGACCTCGCCTCGCTTTCAGGTTCTGCCGATATGCCCCTGGAACTGCGGCGCGAGCTTGCGGAACTCGGTCTTCTTTAGGATCGCGATTTCAGGTCGGATCGACCTTAATCATAAACGTGATCAATCTAGCGCATCGGCCCGAAAATCGTACCCGAATTTCGGAAAGTTCGATGCGCAAACTGAAAGAGTTACAGCGACCTTTGCGCGTCTGAAAAGACGCGCGGCGCTGTAAGAAGTTGGCGCCGTATGCGCTCACATATGCTCACGCAAACAACTATCCATGTGCAGTCTGAGAGGTCGGCCGCGACCGGGAGCGGTCACGTGCAGGTGGATCACCGCGCGCGGTTGGGTCGAGCGCCATGCCCGCGCCCCATGGGTGAGAAGCATGCTCACCAGATCCCGAGTCCTCGCCTTGGAGCGGTTGAGCCCGAGATCGGCGATGCGCATGGCTGCCTCATGGAGTGGATGCAACCGAAGGCGCGAGGGCTTAGGTTTTTTCCCTGCCGCGATGCTCATGCCGGGCACATTCTCGTTCATTGCCATGACTGACCTCGTTACGCTGTACAAATCCGAGGGGCGGCCGGAGGGAACGCATCCGGCCGTCATGTGTCCTACAACGCCGTCCGTCCTTCGGGATGCACACAGGACGCTGTAGGTCTTTGAAACTGCGCATCACGCTTTCCGAAAAGCGATTCCGATTCTCGGCACGATGCGCTGGGTCACTGCTGGCTCGCCCAGCATGCAAATCCCTTCTTCTTCAATATTTTGCATGCGTTGACGGCCTTGTTTTGGTCATCGAAGCCGCCGAAACGAGCGCGGTAGACCTGCGCTGCACCGCTGCCGAAGGCGACGGTAAAGGGCGTCGCATGGCGCAGCACCTTACCGCCCTTTTCCTGGGCATTACCGAGGAGCGTCATCGCTTGCGCCTTGTCGGCTGTCGCCCCGATCTGGATGACCCAGCCCTCAGGCACCGTTTCCGTCTGCGCTTCGGCCTTCGCCGCGGCGACCTCGGCCTTGGCCACCGAATTTGTGATCTGGGCATCGACGTCGGACGACGGCGTCGGATGCTGCCCGAGCTTGACACTCTGGGCCTCGAGCGTGTTCGGCGCGATCTTGCCGGCTAGGACCGGGTTGTCGGAGGCGGGCTCTGCTTCCGCATAGGCCATCTCGACGCTTCCCGCGGCTTCCTCGCCACCATAACGGAAGTCCGGAACGGGCCCCGTGTGCGGCAAGGCCGCCGCGGCCATGGCTGCGGGTGCACTCGGTTGGCTCTCGGCTTCGGCGACAGCAATCGGAGTTGCCGGTGCTTGCGCAATGAGGTTGCCGCTGCCGCGGCGCGAGGCCGCCGGCATGTATTTGGCGACGAGCTTGCGCATCTGGGCGTCGCGGGCACCGCCGGACGTACCGCCCATCACCACGGCGACGATGCTGCGACCATCGAGCTGCGCCGAGGTTACCAGGTTGTAGCCGGATGCGCGGGTGTAGCCGGTCTTGATACCATCCACGCCACGCACGTTGCCTAGCAGCCGGTTGTGATTGCCGATCGTCTGCTTGCCGAAGCGGAAGCTACGCGTGGAAAAATAGTCGTAATATTGTGGGAAGTGCTGCCTGAGGGCGAGGCCGAGCCTCGCCTGGTCGCGCGCCGTCGTCCGCTGCTCCGGGTTCGGCAGGCCGTGCGCGTTGCGATAGGTCGTTCGGGTCATACCAAGTGCGCGAGCCTTGTTCGTCATCATCCGCGCGAAGCGCTGTTCGGAGCCGCCCAAGAGCTCGCCCAATGCGGTGGCGGCGTCATTGGCCGAACGCGTGACGAGAGAGAGGATCGCCTGCTCCACCGTAATCGACTGGCCCGCGCGAACCCCGAGTTTCGATGGCGGCTCGGCCGCCGCATTCTTGGAAAAGGGCACCGGAGTGGACTTGCTGACCCTTCCGGCTTCGAGCGCCTCAAAGGCCAGGTACAATGTCATCATCTTGGTCAACGACGCCGGATAGCGCAACTCGTCTGCAGACTCGCCATAAAGCACCTTGCCGGTCTTTGCATCGACGACGATGCCGGCATACTTCGAATTAGCGAAGGCCGGCGCCGAAAGGGCCAAAACGGCGATGACGCCTGCAAGGAAAAATCGTCCCACAACATGTGCAATGACACCAAGTGGACGTTTCGCGAGATCAGAAAAAACGGATCGAGACACTGCGCTGCTCTTCATTCTTATTTCGGGGGTGCCGTCCGGACGTCGTTTCCGGAAACGATCGTTCCCAGGACTGTAGCCGGATAGCGTTACCAATCGGTTTATGATGAATGATTGGTTTCCCTATCGGGGCGATTTGTTCGGGAGTGTTACGTGCCGCATCGGCCACGCACGCTGCCCTCCACCACGACACTTGGACAAATTCACGGCACTAGCCGGCCGCGCACGAAAGATTCGATGGATTCGTCGATCGCCTGCCATTCGGGCAGCAACCTGCTGGAGAAGCGGTAAAGGACGATAAGGTCCTTGCCCGCGTGAATGTCTCGCTGACAGTCGGCGCTGGAGGACGCGGCCAGGTCTTCAGGCAGGAGGCAGCGCACCACATAGGGACTATGTGCGAGACGGGAGGCAGTAAAGAAAACCTCGCCCGCATAGCTGGAACTCGCCTTGGCGTCATATCTCGCGAGCCCCGCCGGGCCGGCGCGGGGGGCGCCTTCGAAGAGGTGACGGTAAATCGGCTCCAGTCGTCCCGACATGTCGCGCGACATGGTGCTTTGTGCGATCTGAAGAAAGATCAGCTTCTCCGGATGGTCGAAATCGTTGAAGAGGTGCCGCGTCTCGTCGCTGTATCCGGCGAGGGTCGGCCATGTCAGATAGAGGTCCACACGCTCGGCAACGCGTGTCATGCGCTGGCTTTCGAAGCGGATCACATTGGCGGGTAGGCGCAAGTGATCCTGCCCGATGAAGATGTCGTAGGTTTCGAGGCTGGATGTGTGTCCGGCGAGCGCGAGATTCTCGCCGAACCATCGCCCCGCGAAGGAAATGGCGACAGCCAAGACTGCCAGCAATCCGACGATTGTCGTGACTTTGTATGCGAAACGCGACGACAGGAGCGGAAAAAAGTTCGGATCGGGGACGTCAGGTGAGTTCATGAGAGACGCCGTCGATGTGTGTGCTGCCCGACAGTCGTCGAATATGGTTAATTTTCACTGAAGCATGTGCGCTTCCGCGGCCGATGGCAAAAGTCGCGGATGGTACATTGGACAAAGAACGGCCGGCTTCGGGGACAATCGAAGCCGGCCGGAGGGGGCTTTGGTCTGGACGGGAACACAAGGGACTGACCGAAGCCCGATAGGAGAGCCATTCGCCGCTATGCGTCGAACCGGCCTTGGCGTCTATTCCGTTCGCACGGTGCCCACCGCAACCGCACGGCCGTCCTGGAGTTTCATCCACCGTCCGGCGTCTTCGGATGATTGCCGCTTGAGGAACGTGTATTCGGTCTCCGACCAAAGCAGGACCTTGTTGCGCATGTTGTCGAGGATGAAGTCGCCGCGGTCGGTGCGGACTGTAAGGACCGCGTGTCCGTCGCCATTCGGCTGCAGGACGACTGTGATCAGCAGATCGGCGGGCGAGAAGCCGGCATCGATCAGTTTGCGGCGCTTCAGAAGCACGTAGTCTTCGCAATCACCAATACTGTCCGGATAGGCCCATTTTTCTTCGACGCCATAGATCTCCATGTCCGTCATCGGCATGATGGCCTGGTTGACCTCATAATTCACGGCGAGAATGGTCTGCCATCCCGCGCGCGAGAGCACAGTTGGCCCTTGATCGGAGCCGACTGGGCTGCACTCGGGCGCATGGCTCTTGCAGAACTCGTAGTGGCCGACTGGCGGATTGGTCGCGCCGCTCGCGACCATATTTGTCGGGAGGGCGTATGCGGAACCGGCGAGAAGGTCGACTGCCATGACTGCGCCCGCAAGCGTGCTGGTGATGAACTTGTGCATTTTTGTCTCCCCGTTGTGGTTCGACATTGGCACAGAGTTTTTTATCGGCGGCGAAGATGGGAGGTAAAAACAAGTACAAATTCGAGTGGTGTTCTAGAGAAATAAGAATAAAACTCGATTTGTATTTTCGGAAAATTTAGGTAAAAGTTGAGCGAAGTCACCTCTGCGGCGCCTGCCGGGTAGGGCGGACACCATCTAAGCTAATGAAAAATTGGAGAGATTTCGAGCGCGGTTTTTGCTGCTTTGGCTCACGGCGGATGGCGATGGCCGCAGGGAGTTAGCCAAGTGCGGGCGCTTCTTGCCGCGGTCGGGCAAAGCGGCAGCAACGGATGATTTACCAGAAGATAGACTTTATCAGAAAATTGGTTTTACTTGCCGCACGACTATCTCACCAGGCTGAGAACGTCGTAGTACTGCATGGGGCCTTGAAGCGGCTCCGGTCGAGTGGCGTGCTTGCCCTTGCAAAGGTGGCATGGGCCGGGGGGGCAGGCGGGGCAACGAGGCGACCAGCGGTGCAAGTGAATTACGCGGTGGCAGGCCGGCTCGCCAGCGATTGCTCAGAGGAACTCGGTAAGAGCCTCACGCGACTGAACGCCGGAGAACTCCATGGCAACGCCTTCCTGGAAGTGGCGGACGATGCGGCCACGCATGCTGTTGCCGAGCGTGACGGACGTGCCGATCGCAGGGCGAACCCCGATATCGATCGCTGCGCCGGACAATGAAAGGTCGATGATCCGGCAACGGTATTTCTCGCCGCCTTCGACGGTCAGTTCCGTCAAGGTCTTGCGTGGAGCGAGCCGGTCATGGCGCCGGTCCTCGGGCAGGCCGAGTTCGTGTTTGTTCGCGATCCAGGTAAGCTGCGCCGCGAGCTTCTCGCGCTTGCGTTCCGTGGCGTTGATCTGGATGACGAACGCATCTTCGGCAAGTCGGGAGACGGTGCCCTCGATCCGCCCGACGTGATCGATATAGGCGATTATGCGCTCGCCAGCGCGCGGCCTTGCTACGGTAGCAAAGAGAACATCGCCGGGCGACATGTCAACTGCTGTGCACTCGTATTCGTCGCGGTTGGCAAGCATCAGCCGTCCAGCAAGGTTGACCGAAACCCGCTGAAATGCGCTTTCCTGCTGTGTCTTCGCTTGGGTGCTTTGAGTGTGCTGAAACGAGAACATTGTTGCTCTGCAATCGACATAGGCTTGCACGCGTCAGTATAGGTCGGGGCGGTTAATAGAAGGTTGGCTGTTGAAATCAGGTCCTGCGCACAGCCCGAAAATCCGAACCGTTTTTTTGAAAGATCTATGCGCTAAAGAGTTGCAGCGGCCCCTGCACACGACACGAAGCGTCCGATAAGACGCGCGGCCCTGCAATGCACCCTTCGCAGTGGTTCCCGTGCCGTTTTAAAGGTCTCAATCCCGGCGTCCGCCGTCGAGGACGCGAAGGTGCAGCGTTCGCCGGGTCGCACATCGTTTCATGACGCCGACCGCCGTCGTCCGGGGAGGCATATGCAGGTCGTCCAGCGAAACGTTCATGGTGGGACCGAGGATGCTGAGGCTGCTCGCGGTGAGGCTCGTGACTGGAGCCATGTGCAGCCAGAGCGGACGGGAGAGTGGCGAAAGCGTTCCGAGCACGCGGTCGTTGGTTCCGTTGGCGGAGGCAAGGGGGGTAAGCAGCAGTTCCACTTCGAGCACCGCTCCGGCTGCCGAACGGCCGACGGCGGAAACGAGGATCGGCGTGCACCGCGTCATCACCTGATCGGGAACGCAAGCGAGTTCCGCCTTCTCCGTTTCCTGCCACAGCAGCGAAAATTGCCGATCGCGCAACTCGCTCCCGAACAACGCACAAACGCCGGTGCCGGCAAGACGGAAGCGGCTGGTGCCGTCCGCCTGTCGTTGGAGCATGAAGAGATCAGGTAGCAGCGAGCGGATTTCCGCTGGCGCGATTTCGTGGCGTCGGGGAAGTGGGCGGTCACCGCGAACCGTATTCCAGTACTGGAACAGTTCGTTGGCCGTTTTGCTACGCATATGCTTGTCCTCATGCCAGGGGGAGGCAGGCTGTTCCGGATCGGTACAGTTGCCGCCGCGGGATTCGACCCTGCAATGAGCGGAGCGAGATTCGTGCCAGACGGAATAATTGCCAACGGCAATAAATTCCTGACGTGCGTTGCGCCGCCCTTGTTATGCTCCGGCATCACGGCGCGCGACGCGCCTCGCCACGACACACAAGAGCTCCGGTCAGATCGGTCAGAATCTGCTGCCGTTGGCATTAAGGTTAACGCTTGGTTCCAATTGCGCCTGACGCGCGGTGCTGCCATTGCTCTCCCATCACTTCACGAAGCTTGTCTTCGGCACACCGACTGGAGCGCCGGACATTGGCGCTCATGGCCGTTCAGTTTTTGCTGGACGGCCATTTTTCCTTTGCTTATGCCTTGCCTCCGGCGCGCAATCGTCGCCGAAGCGGCTGGATCTTGGTCCAGCCGGCATATCGATAGGATTCGAACGATGGATCAGGATCAGTCGGCCGCGCCGGCGGAAGCGAATGCCGAGGCTGCCGCTCGGCACGGTCGTGAGCCTGCTTTCAATCTCCCCGCAGGGCTGACCGCGGTCCTCCTGTTTCTCATCGCCGTCCATATACTGCGAAGCTACGTGTTGTCCGTTGCGGCCGATCAGGAAGTTATCCTCAACTTCGCCTTCATTCCGGCGCGCTACGCGATCCCGCTCGCCGAGCAGGGACTCGCCTGGCTATGGACGCCGGTGACTTATTCCCTTCTGCACGGCAGCTGGGAGCATCTGATATTCAATATCTTCTGGATGGTTGCGTTCGGGGCGCCTGTCGTGCGGCGTATCGGGCCGGCACGCCTCGCCGTCTTCTGGTGTCTCTCGGCGGCAGCATCTGTCGCCCTGCACCTCTTTTTCCATTGGGGAGAAATGGCGGTTGTGGTCGGCGCTTCCGGAGTCGTATCAGCTCTCATGGGCGCGGCGGTGCGCTTCGTCTTCTCACCGAGCGGTCGCATCAGCCGCCAGTTCGCACATCTCAATCGCCGCCTGTCCCTGACCGAGACGCTCGCCAATCGCTCGGCGCTGATCTTTACGGGCGTATGGTTCCTCACCAACTTTCTCGTGGCGTTCGGACTGTTCTCGGTAGGCGGCGCGGAAAGCGTCGCCTGGGAAGCGCATATCGGCGGCTTCCTGTTCGGCTTCCTGCTGTTCGGATGGTTCGACCTGCGCCGGTGAGGGGCTCGACGTGTAAAGGATCGAAGTCGGGATGCCCGCGACGAGTGCGCCGGCGAGCAGCGATCCCCAACGGAACACGTCGCCCCGCACCAGTTCGGGTTGGAGGCGCCTGCGGTAGGTTCTCTGAACTGACCTCGAAAGACATGCAGCAATTCAGGGTGCGCCCGCAACCTTCGAGTCTGATGAGATGGGCGGCTGTACCGCGACACGAAGTCATGCCCATAGATGGTGTATTTCAACATCGGAATTTTCGTGATGGCCGATTCTGACGACGAGTCGGGACAGCGTCGTGACAATGCTTGATTTCCCCGGGTCGTAAGGGCACCATCCGCCGTGGTCGCCGGCCATCCTCATGTGCGGCGCCCGCTGAAGGGCCGAGTGTCGGTGTGGCTTCGCCTGAAGGAGGAAGGGCGGCAAGCCGGTTCGGTGCAGGCATGGGTAGAGGTTCCTGCGGCCGACTGCGCGCACCGTTGCGACCTTTGGGACGCTGGGGTGGGCAGGCCGGAACTTTTCCCCCATTCGGCCCGGTATTGTCGCAACGGGAGATGTGTGCATGTCAGTAAGAGCGATACTCAACGAAAAGGGCCACAACGTCGTAACCGTGACGCCGCAGGTTACGGTACAGCAAGTGGCGACTTTTCTGCATGACAATCATATCGGTGCCGTCGTCGTCGTTGATCCGGACGACCGTATTGTCGGCATTCTGACGGAACGCGACATTGTCGCCTCGATAGCGAAACATGGCGCCTCGTGTCTCGATAAGCCGGTCTCGACCGTGATGTGGCAGAACGTCTATTGCTGCAGCGAGGAGATGACCGCCCAGACGCTGATGGAAATGATGAGCAAATTGCGCGCGCGCCATCTGCCGGTGGAGAGGGACGGACGACTTGCCGGCATCATTTCGATCGGCGACGTGGTGAAGTATCACATTCGCGCCATGGAGCGGGAAACCGAAGAGATCAAGGCTTACATCGCCGGGTAAGCGACGAGAGGGCGGCGGTGTGCTGCGCCGCCCTGCTGCACATCCTCGAACCGATCACAGCAGTTCGGAATGCTCCATTAGTCCTCGCGCGTCTGATTGGACGCGGCGGCCGGCACCGTTCTAGCGGATCAGCGCTTCCTGCATGCGCATGATTTCGCCGAGCTTGGCTCTCGCTTCCAGATAGCCGCGCTCGATCGCCTCGCCCGCACGATGAAACTCCGAGAGTCCGATATCGTTCAGCTTCGGGTGGAGCGCGAGGTCCGGCGGATCGCCGGCGAGTCGTGCGCGCGAGATGCGGTCCTGGATGATATTGAAGGCCTGGACCATGACGCTGGTCATGCCGAGGCGAGCCGAGTGACGACCGTTCATCTTGGCCGACTCATCCGGAGTTTCCGTGCCGGCACTGTGCTTGACGACGGCCGAACGACCGTAGAGGTCGTAGTTCAGGTTGACGGCAACGACCAATTGCTGCTCGTAGGCGCGGCAGACCGAGACTGGCACGGGATTGACCAGTGCGCCGTCGATCAGGGTTCGACCATTGGCGTTGATCGGCTCGAAAATTCCCGGCAGTGCATAGGACGCGCGAATGGCGGTGATCAGCGAACCTTTTTCGAGCCAGACTTCATGGCCGCTGTTGACTTCGGTCGCGACGGCGATGAAGGGCCGGTCGAGGTCCTCTATGCTGAAACCCTCCAGATGCTCCTGCATGCGCTTGGTGAGCCGCAATCCGCCGAACAGGCCGCCGCCGCCGATGGCGAGATCGAGCAGGCCGGCAATGCGGCGCACGGTGAGCGAGCGGGCGAAGGTTTCCAGTTCGTCGAGCTTCCCGGCAAGATAGCAGCCCCCGACCAGGGCGCCGATCGACGTCCCGGCGATCATGCCGACCTCGATTCCTTCCTCGTCAAGCGCCCTGAGCACGCCGATATGCGCCCAACCGCGGGCGGCGCCACCGCCGAGCGCGATGGCAATCTTCGGTTTCGTCGGTTGCGGCGAGGGTTCAGGGGGAGTTGTCGTCAGCGATAATCCATTCGGGCCGGAGAGGTCGGCAATCTGATTGCTGCGCGTAAATGTCCAATTCAACATCCGGCACCTCCAGCACCGCCGAACAGACCACCTGAATCGCGCGTCTTGTTAGGGATACCTGCCAAGCCGGCGATGATGCCGGTCTCGTCTGAGTTCATCGCTGAAAGACTGGCATCATAAGAGATTTATAACACCGAACCCGTCGCCCATGCGGCGGACCCAGTAAACATTGGATACAGCCTGCAATACACCTTGGTCCGCGACAGTTACTGCGGGAACCACTTGCATCAATAATGAATTAGGCGCCCGTTTGGTTGCCAAAAAGTGAATATAGCACGGACGCGAAGCTAGAAAATGCAGATGTCTGCAACAGGCCTATTTTTCGCCGTAGACGTCCGCGGGATCGAAATGCCTGTGATCGTCAGTAATCGCAACGGTTGCCCTGCCGTCTTCCGCGCCGATCGTGCGATAGAAGCAGGACCGGCGCCCGGTGTGACATGTGGCGTCGCGGCCGGCGACCGTAACCTTCAGCCATACCGCGTCCTGGTCGCAATCGGTCCGGATTTCCGCGACCGTTTGCACGTTGCCCGAGCTCTCGCCCTTCTTCCAGAGGCGATTGCGCGAGCGGCTGTAGTAATGCGCCACTCCCGTTTCGATCGTCAGCGCCAACGCCTCGGCGTTCATGTGCGCGACCATCAGCAGTTCGCCGTCGCGCGCGTCGGTCACCACAGCCGTGACCAGCCCCTTCTCATCGAAACGTGGCGTGAAAGCGGAGCCTGTTTCGAGTTCGGCTTTGTCTTTGGAGGGGGGCGCGAAAGAGAGCGGCATCGGAAAGGTCCCTCTGCAGCGCCGTACGTTCGGCGCTGCAGCACTTGGATTTTATGTCTTGCAGCCTTACTGCATGCCTCCTTGTCCTCGATTTAAAGAGGCATGCAGCGATTCAAAGTGTTACAGCGACCTTTGCGCGTCTGATAACACGCGCGGCGCTGTGGTGCTTTACTTGAACCCGCGAAGCATCGCCATGAAGCGCGCCTGTTCGGCCGGCTCAGTCTTGAATGCGCCGGTAAAAGTGGTCGTCAGCGTCGTCGCGCCCTGTTTCTTGACGCCGCGCATTGCCATGCAGAGATGCTCGGCCTCGACCATCACCGCTACACCGAGCGGTGCGAGGGTTTCGTCGATGGCCCTGGCGATTTGTGCGGTCATCGCTTCCTGCGTCTGTAGGCGGCGGGCATAGATGTCGACCACGCGGGCGATCTTGGAAAGCCCGAGCACACGGCCGTTTGGCAGATAGGCGACATGCGCCTTGCCGATGATCGGCACCATGTGGTGTTCGCAATGCGAATAGAACGGAATGTCCTTCTCGAGCACGATGTCGTCGTACCCCGAGACTTCCTCGAAGGTTCGGCCGAGCACATCCTCCGCGTCGAGATCATAGCCTCCGAAAATCTCGCGGTAGGACTTGACGACGCGTGCCGGCGTGTCCCTCAGGCCCTCCCGGGTCGGATCTTCCCCCGCCCAGCGCAGGAGAACGCGAACGGCTTCCTCGGCTTCTTTCTGTGTCGGGCGACCGCTTGCGTCGTCGAGCACAGGGAAATTCTTTACTATGGCGTCCATATGGCCCCTATTTATAGGCAATGCGGGATTGCTGACGTTTTACCTTTCGGACAACTCGCCACTGGCCATTCGCCTAACCCTGCAGGCTTGGGTTCCGTTGGCGGGCTCCGGGGCTTTCCGGTCCTGGCTTAGCAGTGCACTGGACCGTACGGCACGGTTTCCCAAACAACAGGCGACACTCCTTGCGGAACTGTCGCCCCAACACGACATAGCATATAGTATGGTGCCACATGGATGAAAGAGGCCGGGCGTACCACGCCGTGCTTTTTTCCCCTCTACCGGAGAAAATCATGCGCCGATCACTCAAAACCGCGAAAAATCAGTCGGATCGCGTCAAATGATCGATGACATTTACAACAGCCGGATTCTCGAATTCGCCGGCAACATTCCTCGCATCGGAATGCTCACCAATGCCGACGCCGAGGCCGCGGCGCATTCGAAGCTTTGCGGTTCCAAGGTGAGGGTGTGGCTGAAAATGGACGGCGACGTGATCACGGACTTCGGTCACGACGTGAAGGCATGTGCATTAGGGCAAGCCTCGTCCTCGATCATGGCGCGTTACGTCGTCGGCGCCCATGCCGGTGAAGTCCGCCAGGCCCGTGAAGACATGCTCGCAATGCTGAAGGCGGAGGGCGAGGGGCCTTCTGGCCGTTTCGAGGACATGCGTTTCCTGATGCCGGTCCGCGATTACAAGGCCCGCCATGCCTCGACGATGCTGACCTTCGACGCGGTCGTTGACGCGATCGGCCAGATTGAAGCGAAGCGGCTCGCGGCCGCAGTTTGAGCGATGTGCGCGCACTCCGGCCATGAGCAGATTCCTGGTGCAAGCGGCGGCGGCGCCGTCGGAAGGAGCCGGAACTGGACCGGTCCGTTCCGCAAGATGCCGGGGCGCCTGGTGGGCATGGGGCTGATCCGGGTTTACCAGCTGACCCTATCGAGCTTCATCGGCAATTCCTGCCGGCATCTGCCGACCTGTTCGGAATATGGCTATGAGGCGATCGCCCGGCATGGCCTGTGGGCAGGTGGCTGGTTGACGCTGTTCCGCATTGTGCGCTGCGGTCCGGGCGGGACGCATGGTTTCGATCCCGTGCCGGAAGTGCTGGCGCCGCGCCAGCGATGGTATAGGCCGTGGCGCTATTGGCAACGGCATCGCAAGGAGGCGTGACGCCGTGACGATCCCGATCGAGTACCGGCAGGCCTCGGCCGATTTCGACCGCTTTATCCTGGACGTACGCGATATCGCCGGGCTTCAGACGACCAACCAGGCGTACACGATGGTCCAGGCGGTGCTTCAGACCTTTCGACGGCGGCTGGAGATTTCCGACGCGTTGCTTTTCGCCAATGCGCTGCCGCCGGTCCTGCGGGCGATTTTCGTCGACGACTGGGACCTCGAAGAGCCGACAGTGCCGTTCGCCGGTCGTCTCGCCATGACCCGCGAGGTGCTGGCCTTCCGCGGGGATCACAACGTATCTCCCGACACGGCGATTTCCGACGTTGCCGCCGCGCTCCGCCGGAACGTGGATGTAGCAACGCTCGACCGCGTGCTGGCGCGGCTGCCGCAAGGCGCGGTCGACTTCTGGCGCGCGTGATTAGGGGAAGGGCAGGGATGAGAAGCTACGTCGCCTTGCTCCACAGCATTGTTCTTGGTGAAGGCCGGCGCGTCGTAATGGCCGATTTGCGTGCGATGGTGGAACGGCTTGGGTATCGAGCGCCGCGGACACTCGTTGCCACCGGCAATCTGGTTTTCGACGCGCCGAAGAAGCCGCTTGGGGAAATCGAGCAGGAGCTTGAGCGAGCCTTCGCAGCGGCCTTCGGCAGGCATGTCGACATCATCGTTCGCTCCGCTGACGATTGGTTTAAGCTGGCCGCCGGCAACCCGTTCGCGACCACAAGCGAAGAGGATCCGACGCAGGTTCACGTCCGGGTCATGCGTGCGCCGCTCTCCCAAGATGCACTCGACAGGCTCCGGGGATATTGCTCGAATGGGGAACGCGTGGAAATCGTCGATGGCGATCTTTGGGCGGATTTCTGCGGCCGCGCAAGCGAGTCGAAGCTGATCCAGGTGTTGACCACGAAGCGCCTGGGCATTGGAACGTTGCGCAACTGGAACACTGTCACCAGGCTGCGCGCGATGCTGGCGGGTTGACCGCCCTGCGCGCCTTTACTCAACGAGCAAAAACCTTTATCAGGCCCGCGTCATTTCACCGGTTCGACCGGCAACCACACCACCCGCATTCGTTGGCGGGACTGGATAGGAGATCACGATGTCCGTTTCCCTCACATTTCCAGATGGCTCCGTACGTGAATTCGCCGCCGACACCACCGGCCGTGACGTTGCCGAGTCGATCTCGAAGTCGCTTGCCAAGAAGGCCGTCGCGATCGCACTCGACGGCGAGTTGCGGGATCTCTCCGATCCCGTAAAAGAAGGCAGGATCGAGATTGTCACCCGCGAGGACAAGCGCGCGCTGGAACTCATCCGTCACGATGCGGCGCACGTGATGGCGGAGGCCGTTCAGGAGTTGTGGCCAGGAACGCAGGTGACCATCGGTCCGGTGATCGAAAACGGCTTTTACTACGACTTCGCCAAGAACGAACCTTTCACGCCCGACGACCTGCCGGTGATCGAGAAGAAGATGAGGGAGATCATCGCGCGCAACAAGGCTTTCACCAAGGAGGTCTGGTCGCGCGACAAGGCGAAGGAGGTCTTCGCCGCCAAGGGCGAGACCTACAAGGTCGAGCTCGTCGACGCGATCCCCGAAGACCAGGACCTGAAGATCTATTATCAGGGCGACTGGTTCGACCTCTGCCGCGGCCCGCACATGGCCTCCACCGGTCAGATCGGCACGGCCTTCAAGCTGATGAAGGTCGCCGGCGCCTATTGGCGCGGCGATAGCAACAATCCGATGCTGACCCGTATCTACGGCACTGCCTGGCATACGCAGGAGGAACTGGAGCAGTATCTGCATGTGCTCGCCGAAGCCGAGAAGCGCGATCACCGCCGCCTCGGACGCGAGATGGACCTCTTCCATTTCCAGGAGGAGGGACCTGGCGTCGTCTTCTGGCATGGCAAGGGCTGGCGCATATTCCAGAGCCTCGTCGCCTATATGCGCCGCCGGCTCGAGGGCGACTACCAGGAGGTCAACGCGCCGCAGGTGCTCGACAAATCGCTCTGGGAGACATCCGGTCACTGGGGCTGGTACCGCGACAACATGTTCAAGGTGACCGTTGCCGGGGACGAAACCGATGACGACCGGGTTTTCGCGCTGAAGCCGATGAACTGCCCCGGCCATATTCAGATCTTCAAGCACGGGCTGAAGTCCTATCGCGAGCTTCCCGTGCGTCTTGCGGAATTCGGCACCGTGCATCGCTACGAGCCGTCCGGTGCGCTGCATGGGCTGATGCGCGTGCGCGGCTTCACCCAGGACGATGCGCACATCTTCTGCACCGACGAACAGATGGCGGCCGAATGCCTTAAGATCAACGACCTGATCCTTTCGGTCTACGAGGACTTCGGCTTCAAGGAGATCGTCGTCAAGCTGTCGACCCGACCGGAAAAGCGCGTCGGCTCCGACGCGCTCTGGGACCGCGCCGAGGCGGTGATGACCGACGTCTTGAAGACGATCGAGGCGCAGTCGGAAGGCCGCATCAAGACGGGCATCCTGCCGGGCGAGGGGGCGTTCTACGGGCCGAAGTTCGAATACACGTTGAAGGATGCGATCGGCCGCGAATGGCAGTGCGGAACGACGCAGGTCGACTTCAACCTGCCGGAACGCTTCGGCGCCTTCTACATCGACAGCGAATCGGAGAAACGCCAGCCGGTCATGATCCACCGTGCTATCTGTGGTTCGATGGAGCGTTTCCTCGGCATACTGCTCGAGAACTTTGCCGGCCACATGCCGCTCTGGATATCTCCCCTACAGGTCGTGGTCGCCACCATCACCTCGGAAGCGGACGAATACGGCCGCGAGGTGGCGGCGCGCTTGCGTGAGGCTGGACTTACGGTCGAGACCGATTTCCGCAACGAGAAGATCAATTACAAGGTCCGCGAGCACTCCGTGACGAAGGTTCCGGTAATCGTCGTATGCGGCAAGCGCGAGGCGGAAGAGCGTTCGGTCAACATCCGGCGCCTTGGCTCCCCGGCGCAAACGGCAATGTCGCTGGAGGATGCGGTCGCTTCGCTCTCGGCCGAAGCAATGGCGCCGGATTTGAAGCGCAGGGCGGAGAGGAACGCTCGGGGCTGAGGGTCGGGCGCTTTCGAGAATCGCGTTTCACAAGGCGGTCGGCGATCGATGCGCCGGCTGCTTGATTAACGTAACGTGCATGGCTGACGTTACGTTACGGCATATCGTTACGGGCATTACAGCGCCGCGCGTCTTTTCACACTGAGAGCGATGGATACCACGGATTGCGCTCTATTTTCGCAATCAGTCCTGGGCTTCCGCGTTTGCGGTCTCGTTGCTCGCTTCATTGCCGTGCAGCAGCACCTCCACGTCGGTGTTGGCGCCGGCCCTCACGGTAAAGTCCCGTTGGTAAATCTTGTCCTTGTTGCGTGCGACGGCCGTATAGCTGCCTTCGGCGAGGACAAGGGTGGGGAAGGCGCCGACGCTCTCACTGACGACGTCGCCCGATGAGGTCAGGATCGACCAGGCCGTATCGGCGATCGCCTCGCCGCCTGGCTCCGCCACGAGTTTCAAGGTGAGCTTGGCCGCGCGGTGTTGAATCGTCGCTTCGGTCAGCTTGCCGGCCTCCACCTGGATGTCGGCGCGGATCACCGCATTGACCGAGCCGTAGTCCGAAACGATATGGTAGGTGCCGGCGCTGAGACGCACGACCGTCTTCGGCTTGACGTCGGCGACGATCAGCGCGCGTTCGCCGTCGTCCTTCACGTCGGATGAATAGATCGAGAAGCTGAGTTCGTTCGGCGGAATGCGCACGTCGCTGCCGGAGACGGCATTCAGCATGACGCCGCCTGCGTCGAGCACCAGAACCTGCTTGTCGAGCCTGCCGTCTTCCGGGACGCGGATCTTACGGGTGGCGCCGGCGCGGCCAAAGGCAACATTGACGAAATATTCGCCTGGTACGAGATTGAAGCCGGTGGAGCCTCCTTCGGAGGTGGCAAGCAGCGGAAGTTTTCCGTCACTATCAGGAATGGGGCTGAAGACACGCCACGTCAGGCCGGACTCGACCGCCGGGCCGTTTTCCGTCAGCAATGCTTCGAGTTTCACGTCCTTCAGTTCGCCGCCCTGCGTCGGGTCGGTGATCAGCGTATTGAAGCTCGTGAGCTTCGGCATTTTCCGTGTGCCGGAAATGGACGGGAAGCTCTTGAACGCGTCGCTTGCGTCTTCGGCGAATGTCCTCTCCGCACCGGCGCCGGCGAATGTGATCGCCAAGGCTGTCCCGAGAAGAATACGAAGGCGGATGCGCATGAGAGCAGTTGACTTCCTGACTTATCGACTCCACTTGAGACGCCGGTATGGCATTTTCGTGGCTGTCGGTCCGGCGGCAAGGTAGTGGAATTCGCCCGATATGAAAACTGAAATAAAACTTGTGGATTATCTCGCTTCCCGCCGGTCCATCCCGGCCTTTCAGATGGGGGAGCCCGGGCCGGGCAGGGCTGAGGTGGAGGAGATGCTGCGGCTCGCCTCCCGTGTGCCCGACCATGGCAAGCTGGCCCCGTGGCGTTTTATCGTCTATCGCGGAGAAGAACGGGCTCGGATCAGCGCCGAGTTGAAGAAGATGGCTGTCGCGGCTAAGCCGGATCTCTCCGAGGAATTGATAAGGGTAGAGGAGACGCGGCTTACTCGTGCCCCGGTGGTCGTTGCAGTGGTCAGCAAGGCCGCACCGCATTTCAAGATCCCTGAATGGGAGCAGCTGATGTCCGCGGGCGCCGTGTGTCTCAATCTGCTGATGGCGGCGAATGCGCTCGGCTATGCTTCCAACTGGCTGACCGAGTGGTTTGCCTTCGACGAGAACGCCTACCCGCTTTTGGGCGTCGCCCCCGGCGAAAGGATCGCCGGCTTCATCCATATCGGTACGGCGATGGTGCCCCCGACCGAACGTCCGCGGCCGGAACTCGCCGAGATCGTCACCTGGGTCGGGGAAGACGCCTGATGTTCTATGATACCGCGGCGAACCAGCACGGCCTTCCGCACGATCCCTTCAAGGCGATCGTGTCCCCAAGGCCGATCGGCTGGATCGGAACGCAGGGCGCGGACGGCTCGCAGAACCTCGCGCCCTATTCCTTCTTCAACGCGATCAGCGACCGGCCGAAGCTCGTGATGTTTTCCTCGAGCGGGTACAAGGACACGGTGCGCAACATTGAACAGACCGGAGAGTTCACCGCAAGCTTCGCCAGCCGCAATCTAAGCGAGGCCGTCAATCTCACCTCGCTCGCGGCGCCGCATGGAGATAGCGAGTTCGCGATCGCGGGTCTGACACCGGTCGAGGGAACCCTCGTCAAGGCGCCGTTCGTCGGCGAGGCATTCGCCGCGCTCGAGTGCCGGATGACGGAGATCTTTCGTCCCAAGGGTCTCGACGGCAACGTCTCTGACAGTTACGTCGTCATCGGCGCGGTCGTCGGCATCCACATTCGCGATGAGGCTATTCGGGACGGCCGATTTGACGTGGCAACGGTCAGACCGCTCGCGCGCCTCGGCTATATGGATTATTGTGACGGTGGCGACGTCTTCGAGATGATGCGGCCGACGCGATAGTTATCCCGAAGCGGGCGACGGCCTGCAGCGCCGCGCGTCTCAAGCGGAAGCGCAAAGAGCGCAGTGTGGCACTTTGATCGCTGCATGTCTTTGTCCTCAAATCAAGGTCAGTCAACGAGAGATGCAGTAGCGGCCGCGAGCAGGTCGATCTGTTGCACCGAACGAAGAGCCGCGGCCGAAAAGCCATTCTCCATGCTGTTCGCCCAAAGGCGCCGCACGGTCCACTCGTCGAGCGCTTCGTCGGGCAACATTTCGTAGGCCACGATACCGGCCTCCCTCGCGCGGAGAATTGCTGTCGCACGTGCGAGCCTGATGACGGCAGGGACGTCGCCCGCCTCCGTGACGCGCCGCAGGCCGCATGCTTGTGCGAGCGCCGAGGCATCGAATATCAATGCCGAAAGGCGCGGCGAGGCACCGGCAAGCGCGTGGGGGGAAAGTACGCTCTCCGGCCGGGTGGCATATTCCACGAGCATCGCTGTCTTGCCTGGCTTTATTCGCGCCGCAGCCTCGGCAACCTTCAACAGGACGTCGGTTCTTTGTATTTCGGCGGGCCCGCGGCATCCGGCCAGAACGATGCCATCTATCCGGCTGGCAAGCAGCAGGCCGAGATCGGCTTCGCTTGTTGCCCCGTCGGGTCCGATCCGCGCAAGTAGGCCACAAGTCCCGCGTGGCCTGCCGGCTAGAGCGGAAAGCAGCTGGCTCGCGGCGGCGGCTTCTGTAGCGTCGACCACCACGGCATGGACGGCGTCCATACTCTCCGGTGCCGGCAGTGGCTCGTCTGACTTAAGGTAAAGCAGCGGTCTCATGGTTGCCTGAGCGTTAATGGGCATGGTGAACCAATCTTAAACCTTTGACCGCTAATATTCCCCCATCGGGGCTGGGCGGTGTCTAGTGGGGCGCAGGTGATCATACAAGCATTTCTTCGCTGGGTGGAAACGGCGAAAGCGAGCGATCGTGCACGCGCCGCGAGCGCTCTGGGTAGAGCCTATGCTGCAGCGGATATGAACGGCATCGACCGACACGCCGCCGAAATGGCGATGACCTTTCTGCTCGACGATCCCTCGCCGAAAGTCCGTCTTTCCCTGGCCGAAGCCTTGGCGGACTGTCCTGCAGCGCCTCGTGCGATCATGAAGCCGCTGGCGGAGGACCAGCCGGAGATTGCTTTCGTCGCAATTGCGCGTTCGCCTGTACTTACAGATGCTGACCTCGTCGACATTGCAGCGAGAGGAAGCGCGGAGACGCGGGCATTGATTGCGGCCCGCAAAGGCGTCTCCTGCTCGGTTGCCGCGGCCCTCGCGGAAATTGGGGATGAGGAGGAGGTTTTGATCCTGCTCGAAAACGACCGGACGCAGTTGTCGCGACGCACGCTGACGACGATCGTCAGCCGCCTCGGCCATGTCGCGGCGATACGTGACCAACTCCTCTTGCGCGATGATCTGCCGGGTGATGCACGGCAATTGCTTGCAGAAAGAGTCGGCACCGCCCTCGCTGGTTGCGGGCTCATTCAGGCGACGATCGGCGCAGTTAGGGCCGAACGCGTGAGAGGGGAGGCATGCGATGCTGCCGCCCTTGCTGCGGCCGCAGTCACGCCACCGGAAGAGCTGCCTCTGATGGTCGCCCATTTGCGAGAGTCGGGGCGCCTCACCCCCGCCTTCCTCATGAAGGCGCTCTGCAGTGGCGCGGCGGAGTTCTTTATAGCTGCCATGGTGGAACTTTCCGGCGTCACGCAAAGGCGAGTCCGTGCGATCCTTTCCGGCGGACGCGTTCATCCCATCCGGGCGCTCTTCGAGAGTGCAGGCCTCGGGCCTGACTTGAGCGCAGCCTTTGCCGAAGCGGTGCTGCTTTGGCAAAGGGAAGCGAGGGAGACTGCGGGGGCATTCGCGTCGATTGTCGCCAGCCTCCATGACCGCCTCCGCCGCCGGTCTTCGCCATCGAGCAATGCGGGCGCTCTTGCTGAACTCGTCGAGAATTTGGCCTTTGCCGAAAAGCGGCGGCTTGCGCGAGAATACGCCTCGCTGGCCGCGCGGCAGGCGGCGTGAACCCTATCAGTGCTCTACAATCACAAGCTGTTTCTGCCGTCACCCGGTTTGATTGCAGCGCCGCCGATCCTGCGCCATTCGTCGTATTGGAGACTCCCGTCTTCGTCGCTACGGTAGCCAACCACCGATGAAGCAATCGAGAACAAGATGAATGCAATCACGATCGCCGAAGAGCGGCCGCGCCAGCCGGCCATCGTCCGCCTGCTCGAATTGTCCGATGCTTACGTAGCCTCTCTCTACCCCGCGGAAAGCAACCATCTCGTCGATCTCTCGACCTTGGAGAAGCCGACGGTCTTCTTCTTCGTCGCGCGGCTGCACGGCGAGGTCGTCGGTTGTTGTGCGCTCGTCGACGCGAGCGACGGAACGGCGGAAATCAAGCGGATGTTCGTCGATCCGAAGGCGAGGGGATTGAAGATCGCTAAGCGGTTGCTTTCGGCAATCGAGGAGAAGGCCGAGGAATTGAGATTGCAGGTGATCCGCCTCGAGACCGGCATCTACCAACCCGAGGCGATCGGACTCTATCAGGCGGCCGGCTATTTGGAACGCGAGCCGTTCGGGGATTATTTGGACGACCCTTTGAGTTTGTTCATGGAGAAGCGGGTGGGGCGCGATGTATGAAGCGATCGTCCCCAGGGCAGCTGAATCGGCCGCTCAAATGTCCAGATTGTCGGCGAAGGCTGCCCGCTCCTGAATGAACCGGAAACGGGCGTCGGCCTTCGTGCCCATCAGACTGTCGACGGCCTCGCGCGTGCCCTCGAAATCGACGTCGTCGATCTCGACCTTGAGCAGCGTACGGTTCGCCGGGTCCATCGTCGTTTCCTTGAGCTGTGCCGGCAGCATTTCGCCGAGGCCCTTGAAGCGACCGATTTCCACCTTGCCCCGACCGTTGAATTCCGTCCGCATCAGCTCCTCGCGATGCACGTCGTCCCGGGCATAGAGTGTCTTCGATCCCTGGCTGATCCGGTAAAGCGGCGGCACGGCTAGATAGAGATGACCGCTGCGAATGAGTTCGGGCATCTCCTGATAGAAGAAGGTGATCAGCAGCGAAGCGATGTGGGCGCCGTCGACGTCAGCGTCGGTCATGATGATGACGCGCTCGTAACGCAGATCCTCCTCACGGTATTTGGACCTTGTGCCGCAGCCGAGCGCCTGGACGAGGTCGGAGATCTGCTGGTTCGCCCCGAGCTTCTCGCGGCCGGCGCTGGCGACGTTGAGGATCTTGCCGCGCAGAGGCAGGATAGCCTGATTGGCGCGATTGCGCGCCTGCTTGGCGGAGCCGCCGGCCGAATCACCTTCGACGATGAAGAGTTCGGCGCCTTCCGCTGTATTTTGTGCGCAATCTGCGAGCTTACCGGGCAGGCGCAGCTTGCGAACCGCTGTCTTGCGGCTGACTTCCTTTTCCTTGCGCCGGCGCACGCGCTCCTCGGCGCGCTCGATGACCCAATCGAGAAGCTTGGCCGCTTCCGCCGGGTTGTCGGCGAGGTAATGATCGAAGGGATCGCGAAGCGCGTTTTCGACGATGCGCTGCGCCTCGACGGTCGCGAGCTTGTCTTTTGTCTGGCCCACGAATTCCGGTTCGCGGATGAAGACGGAGAGCATGCCGGCCGCCGAGATCATCACGTCGTCGGTGGTGATGATCGCGGCGCGCTTGTTCTGCGTGAGTTCCGCGTAATTCTTGAGCCCCTTGGTGAGCGCGATGCGCAGCCCCGCCTCGTGCGTACCGCCTTCGGGCGTCGGGATCGTGTTGCAGTAGGAATGGATCTGCTGGTCGCCACCGTACCAGGTCACCGCCCATTCGAGCGAACCGTGTCCGCCAGGCCGTTCCGATTTGCCGGCGAAGATCTCGCGGGTGACGGTGAACTCCTTGCCGAGGGTTGCGGCAAGGTAGTCCTTGAGCCCTCCGGGGAAATGGAACACCGCCCTGTCCGGGATCTCCGAGCCTTCCGGCAGGAGCGAGGGATCGCAGGACCAGCGGATTTCGACGCCGCCGAAGAGATAGGCCTTGGAGCGGGCCATGCGGAAGAGGCGCCCCGGTTCGAAGCGGGCATGCGGTCCGAAGATCTGCGGATCGGGGTGGAAACGGACCTTCGTGCCGCGCCTGTTGTGGACCTCGCCGAGCTCCTCGAGCCCGCCCTGCGGAATGCCGCGGGAAAAGCGCTGGCGATAGAGCTTGCGATTGCGCGCGACCTCGACCTCGAGCGAGTCCGACAGCGCGTTGACGACGGAAACGCCGACGCCGTGCAGGCCGCCGGAGGTTTCATAGGCCTTGCCGTCGAACTTGCCGCCGGCATGCAGGACCGTCATCACCACTTCGAGCGTCGACTTGTTCGGGAACTTGGGGTGGTTCTCGACCGGGATGCCGCGGCCGTTGTCGGTGACCGTCAGGAAGCCGTCGGCGTCGAGGCTCACCTCGATGAAATTTGCGTGGCCGGCGACGGCTTCGTCCATCGAGTTGTCGATCACCTCGGCGAAGAGGTGATGCAGCGCCTTCTCGTCGGTACCGCCGATATACATGCCCGGTCGACGACGCACCGGCTCCAGCCCCTCGAGCACTTCGATCGCCGAGGCATCGTAATCATTACCGTCGCTGTTCTTCGGCGCAGGCCGCGGAGCATCATTGCCTGCGGCGGGCGCAGTCGGCTTGCGCGGCGCAACGTCCGACGGCTTCGGCTGCTGGGGCATTGCGGAGAAGAGATCGCTGCTGTCGTCCATGGATCCGTTCAGATCGTTCCTGTCGTCGTTTCGGAAAGGCCATAGCAAGAGCTTGGCGCTGCCGCCATCCCTCGCCGCGCGAATCACCCGAATTCTGCCAGAGTCTAACGCCAGGCGCGAACAAAAGGCGAATTCCGATGCTTTTGCAAGACGAACGGCCCCAAACGCTCCGAATTGCCGGCGCCAGTGTTGCGTCGTGGCGGTGCGGATGGCAAGGCATGAGGTCATCAAGGGAGCCCGTCCGGTCGCCATGTCCACAATTGTCTTCTCCTTGCGCCGTCTTGCCGGCGCGCTGTTCTTCAGCCTTGCGGCCACTGCCGCGGCGGAACCATTGCAGCCGTTCAAGGATGATCTGTTTGCTTATGGAGCGGTGCTTCAGGAGGACGATGGCGGCGCCTTCCGCGTCATCGACTACCAGGAACTGAGGGACATAAACGGCCGCGACCAGATTCCCGAGCGGCGCGCCAAGGGCACCTATGTGTCCCTGGGCGTCACGAAGGCGCAAGTGAACGAGACTTTCGATCTCGGCGATCGCAAGCTCGAGGTCACGCGCGTAGGCCCGGACCGGGGAGCGGACTTCACAGTCGTCTTCATCCATGGGCGTGGCGGCGACCGACGGCTCGGCGCGAACGACTTCTCCTTTGGCGGCAACTTCAACCGGCTCAAGAATCTCGCGGTTGCCAACGGCGGCAACTATTACGCGCCGAGCGTACGGTCCTTCGATAAGGCGGGTGTCGCCGATGTTTCGGCCCTGATCCGCTTTGCCGCGATGCGCTCCGGTGGGCGGCCGGTGGTGCTTTCCTGCGCCTCGATGGGCAGTTTCATCTGCTGGCGGGTTGCGCGCGATCCCCCTGCAACAGCCGCGCTCGCCGGCATGGTGATCATGGGCGGGGCCGTCGATCCCGATTTCAAAACGAGCGCGGCCTACCGTGCGAAGCTACCGATCTACTTCAGCCACGGCAGCCGCGATAGCGTCTATGCTGCGGAGTCGCAGATCGCCTTGTATCGTTCACTCAGAGCCAATGGTTATCCGACGCGTTTCGTGCTGTTTGAGACCGGTTCGCACGGGACGCCGGTGCGCATGACCGACTGGCGCGAGGCGTTGAACTGGATCTTGGAGCGCTGAAGGTGCGGGCGATGCTGGAGCCTATGGCGGAATGAGCGGGGAAGTCTTTGAAAGGTGGCACTGGCCTGATCGGCGGACTGGCCGGATGATTTCGCCCGACGAATACGAAGTACGTCTCGGCACGGTCGAACCGCAAGCATGCCTGCCGGTCGGCTATCGCTCGAGCTATGGCGACATCTGCCGCAACGAGCTCGGCACCCTCATAGACGGTGCCCGGCGAAATCGCATCCTTTCCTTCGATCCGGGGACGGGAGTGATCGTCTGCGAGGCCGGCGTTGCTTTGCGCGATATCCTCGTCAGGGCGATCCCGCACCGCTTCTTTCTGCCGGTCACCCCGGATACAGGTCTCGTGACCGTCGGCGGTGCCGTCGCGGCCGACATTCACGGGGGAAACCAGCATGCCCGCGGAACCTTCGGAGATCACGTCAGGCGGCTGACGCTGCTGCGGTCGGAGGGCCGCCTGACATGCTCCGCCAATGAAAATTCGGAACTCTTCGCAGCCACCATCGGCGGCATCGGCTTGACCGGGTTGATCCTCGAGGTCGAGCTCAAGCTGATGAAGGTGCCGTCGCCGCATGTGCAGCAGCATACGTGGCGATTTGATGATCTCGGTCAGGGGCTTCAGCTTCTCGAGCGTGCCTGCGACGAACATGAATATGCCGTCGCTTGGCTCGATCAACTCTCAGGCGGACGGCGCATGGGCAGGGGCGTGCTCCGGGCGGCCGATCACGCGGACGCATCTTGCGAGTTTCCGGACATCCCGAAGCGTATCAAGGTCTCCGTGCCGTTTTCTCCTTCGTTCAACGTGTTGAGCGCCACCGCCTTGAGACCGCTGAATGCGTATCGTTTTCGTAGGGAAAGCCCCGGCGAAACGATCTCAACGGTAAAGTGGACATCCTATTTCCATCCGATCGATCGCATCACTGCATGGCACCGTCTCTACGGCAGCCGCGGTCCCTGCCAGCATCAGAGTGTCTATCCTGCGGAGAATGCCCGCGAGACGACCCTGCGGCTGATGGAGGCGGCACGCCGCGCCGGGCATGCGTCGTTATTGACAAAACTGCGACGCTTCCGCGAACCTCATCCCCGTGGGCTTCTTTCGTTTGCACGCCCCGGCTTCAGCCTGACGCTGGATTTCGCCAACCAAGGCGAAGCGACGGCAAGACTGTTGGGGGAGCTTGACCGTATCGCCATCGAGGCCGGTGGGGCGGTCGATCCGGCCAAGGATTTCCGCATGAGCCCGGAGATCTTCGCCGCCTCTTTCCCCAACTGGAGGGAATTCGAGGCGCTGCGCGATCCGGCGATGATTTCGGATTTCTGGCGGCGCACGGCCCTTGGCGCAAAACCGTAATGCTAACGGCAGTAGATTCTGACCGATTTGACGGGGGTTATTGTGTGTCGTGGCAAAGCGCGGCGCTACGCAGCCAACGGAGCGCCCTGTCCCATCAGATCGGTGTACTGCCGTTGGTATAAGGCGTCAGCGCCTGACGCCGCTTATGTTCATGTCGAATGAGACGACGTTGGAATAGATGGGCGTTCCGACATCCATTCCATAGGGTGCGCGGCGGATACTGCCGCGGATGGTGAAGGAGATCGAGCGCCTGTTCCAATCCGTGAGCGCGACGCTGAAGCGCTCCGTGCGCGTCTTGCCGCGCGCCGTCAACGCGCCTTCGATCGTCGCCGTATCCGGTCCGGTTTGCGTCACGCGAGTGGAACGGAAGGTCACCGTCTGGAAGTTTGCCGTATCGAAAACGGCGCTGGAGCGCAGGAAATCTTCGATCCGCCGCTCGCGCGCTCTCACGCTGTCCGGATAGAGCGTGAACTCAACGGATGATCGCTGCACATTGCCTCCGTCGATCCGGAACTCACCGGTGAATCTCGTGAACTGGCCGGCAATTCCACCGCCGCCGCCCACTTGCGAGACATTGAAACGGATGACGGAAGACCTGGCGATCCGGTAGTTGCCGGCTGCATCGGCAAGGGCTGGCGCCCTTGCGAGCGCGGGTGCTGCCGTTGCGGCAAGAGCGAGCGGCAGGAGTACCTTTATAGCGAGTTGGCGTATGGCGATCATCGATCATTTTCCTTTTGCGACAATGTCCGCACCGCCCGCGCCGGCCTCGGAGTGCAGCATCCGCCTAAGCACGGCGTCGCGTCTTACAATGTGGTGGTAGAGCGCCGCAGCCGTATGGATCGCCACGAGGGCAAGCATGACATAGGCGAGCATCGCGTGAGCGAAGGCCCAGAACGCCTCCGACGCCTCGGATTTCGGCAACGGCAGATGTGGGATGACGACGAGGTTGAAATAGAAGCTCGGAATGTCGAGCGTCGAGGCGGATGCTACCGCCCAGCCGGCAAGCGGCACCAGGAGGGCAAGTGCGATCAGCATCAGATGTGTGAGCCGGGCGGCATCGTGCTCGACCACACTGAGGCTTGGAAGCGACTGCGGGCTGCGTTCGACGAGCCACCATCCCGTTCGAAGGGTTGCCAGCGCCACGGCAGTGAAGCCGAAGGACTTGTGCCATTGATAGAGTGAGAACTGCAGCACCGGATCGATCTCCATGCGCCGCATGACGAAGCCGATCAGCATGAGGCCGAGGATCAGCGCCGCAATCGTCCAATGCAGGACGATGGTTATCGCTCCAAATCCATGATCGCTGTTGCGCAGCATGCCGAGTTCCCTTCTACCTCGATATCGGCGGCGCGGCCGCTTCCTGTCGACGTGAGACGCCCGAGGCTTGGGCTTTATTCGTTATGCTTGCAATATTAAGGCTGATCCGTTCCACACGAGACTCGTCCCAGGATCCGCCCCGATAACGGGCCAGATTATTGAATAGGGGTCCTTTCAATTGTCCAACCGATTTGTTAGGCCGCTTGCCCGAGAGGAAGCCCTTTTTTGGAGGAAAGTTCATGACGCCCGTTATCCGCCCGCTCGTTGCCGGAAACTGGAAGATGAATGGTACGCGTGCCTCGCTCGACCAGATCAAGGCTATCGCGGAGGGGGTCAAGGGTGAACTCGCGGCGAAGGTGGAGACGCTGATCTGCCCGCCGGCCACGCTCCTTTACGTCGCGACAGCGCTCTGTGATGACAGCCCGCTTCAGATCGGCGCCCAGGACTGCCACCCGAAGCAGTCGGGCGCACACACGGGCGATATCTCCGCCGAGATGATCGCCGATTGCTTCGGCACCCATGTCATCGTCGGCCACTCCGAGCGGCGCACCGATCATGCCGAGAACGATGCTATGGTCCGGGCGAAGACGGAAGCGGCTCACGCTGCCGACCTCGTCGCCATCGTCTGCATCGGCGAGACGGAAGAGGAAAGGAAGAGCGGCAAGACGCTCGATGTCCTGAAGCGCCAGCTTGCCGAGAGCCTGCCGGACGCGGCGGGCGCTGCTAATACCGTGATTGCCTACGAGCCGGTCTGGGCGATCGGCACGGGGCTGACGCCGACCGCAGCCGACGTCGAAGAGGCCCACGCTTTCATGCGCCGGGAACTGGCCGCGCGTTTTGGCAGCGAGGGAGATAAGATGCGCATCCTCTACGGCGGCTCCGTCAAGCCGTCCAACGCCAAGGAACTGATGGCTGTCGCCAATGTCGACGGGGCGTTGATCGGCGGCGCGAGCTTGAAGGCGGAGGATTTCCTCGCCATCTACAGGGCCTATGAAGAATTGACCGCCTGAAGGCCCAACTGCATATGTCCTTGAATCAACCCCGGTTTCGGGACAAAGACAGGCAGCAATTCAAAGTGCTACAGCGACCTTTGCGCGCCTGATAAGACGCGCGGCGCTGTAGGGTCGGCCCGGGGGCTTGGAATGGCTGGCGGCTTGGTATAAAGAGGCGCCAAAATTTGCGCGCGGCCGCTCGTGGCCGCGATCATTCGATTCGATGCCCCGGAGAGGGCAGGACTGGAAGCTGATGCAGACCGTATTACTCGTCATCTATCTCATGGTCGTCGTCGCCCTGATCGGCGTCGTCCTCATTCAGCGTTCCGAAGGTGGCGGTCTCGGCATCGGCGGGGGGTCCGGCTTCATGTCGGCACGCGGCACGGCCAACGCTTTGACGCGCACCACCGCCATACTTGCTTTCCTTTTCTTCGCCCTGGCGCTGGCGATGGGCATTCTCGCGCGCTACGAACCTAGCGAGACGGACATTCTGGAGCGTATTCCGGGAACGGGAACCAGCGGTGGCGTGCTCGATTCGCTTGGCGGAGGTCAGACGGCGCCTGCTACCGGCACCCAAGCTCCGGCTCCTAACGGCGCCCAAGCTCCGGCGACCGGAAACGGCGTTCCCGCTGATGGCGCGGCCGCGCCTTCGCAGGCTCCGGCCGGTGCCGCTCCTGCTCCCCAGGCACCTGCGGCACCTGCGGCCGGGGCCAACGGCAATACGGGATCGCAGGTCCCGAGCGGCCAATAAGCCGCAGGTCGAAATAAGCCGCCGGCGGATGCTTCATCCGCCGGTTTTGTTTTGTGTGAAATCAGCCGCGACGAAAGAACGGAAAAATTCGGGAAGACGAATTTTTTCGGTGGCGGAATCGTTTATGAAAAGGTATCCGGTGACTCCCATGGCGCGATATGTATTCATCACTGGCGGCGTGGTTTCCTCCCTCGGAAAAGGCATTGCTGCGGCCGCCCTCGGAGCGCTGCTGCAGGCGCGTGGTTACCGGGTGAGGCTGCGCAAACTCGATCCCTACCTTAATGTCGATCCGGGCACCATGAGCCCGACGCAGCATGGCGAGGTGTTCGTCACCGACGACGGCGCGGAAACCGACCTCGATCTCGGCCATTACGAGCGCTTCACCGGACGCTCGGCGACCAAGACCGACAACATCACCACGGGCCGGATCTATAAGAACATCATCGACAAGGAACGGCGCGGCGACTATCTCGGCGCGACGGTTCAGGTGATCCCCCACGTCACCAACGAGATCAAGAACTTCATCACTGACGGCAATGACGACTACGACTTCGTCATTTGCGAGATCGGCGGCACCGTCGGCGACATCGAGGCGATGCCCTTCATGGAAGCGATCCGCCAGCTCGGCAACGACCTGCCGCGCGGCACTGCCGTCTACGTCCATCTGACCCTGATGCCCTATATCCCGGCAGCAGGCGAATTGAAGACCAAGCCGACCCAGCATTCAGTCAAGGAATTGCAGGCCCTCGGCATTCATCCGGACATTCTGCTCGTGCGCGCCGATCGCGAAATCCCGGAAGCGGAGCGCCGGAAGCTGTCGCTCTTCTGCAATGTCCGCCAGTCCGCCGTCATCCAGGCGCTTGATGTGGCCTCGATCTACGACGTGCCGATCGCCTATCACAAGGAAGGCCTCGACAATGAAGTGCTCGCTGCCTTCGGCATCGAGCCGGCGCCAAAGCCGCGCATGGACGCCTGGGAAGATGTCGCCCATCGGATCCGCACGCCCGAGGGCGAAGTTACGATCGCGATCGTCGGCAAATATACCGGCCTCAAGGATGCCTATAAGTCGCTCATCGAGGCGCTGTATCACGGCGGCATCGCCAACCGCGTCAGGGTCAAGCTCGAGTGGATCGAATCGGAGATCTTCGAGAAGGAAGATCCGGCGCCCTATCTCGAAAAGGTGCATGGCATCCTCGTACCCGGCGGCTTCGGCGAGCGCGGCTCGGAGGGTAAGATGAATGCCGCGCGCTTCGCCCGTGAACGCAAGGTGCCCTATTTCGGCATCTGCTTCGGCATGCAGATGGCGGTGGTCGAGGCAGCGCGCAATCTCGCAGGCATCGAGAAGGCGTCTTCGACGGAATTCGGCCCGACCAAGGAGCCGGTCGTCGGCCTGATGACCGAATGGCTCAAGGGCAACGAACTCGAGAAGCGCTCGGCTTCCGGCGACCTCGGCGGCACGATGCGTCTCGGCGCCTATCGCGCCGCGCTCAAGGCGGGAACGAAAATCGCCGAGATCTACGGATCGACCGACATTTCCGAGCGCCATCGCCATCGCTACGAGGTCAATGTCGACTACAAGGAGCGGCTGGAAACCTGCGGTCTCCTCTTCTCCGGCATGTCGCCGGACGGCCTGCTTCCGGAAACCATCGAGTATCCGGACCATCCGTGGTTCATCGGCGTACAGTACCATCCCGAGTTGAAGTCGCGCCCGCTCGAACCGCATCCGCTGTTTGCGAGCTTCATCGAAGCGGCGCTGGTACAGTCGCGGCTGGTATAGCGCGCGCCTGGGATCTTGCGACGATTGCGGGTGGCCGGTCCCATGGACCGGCCACCCGCTTTTGAACTCGGCTGCGGCGATTCCTGCGCTTGCAATCATCCGGCAAAAGTTGCAAACAGCGGCTATCCGGTCATCAGGGAAACCGCCATGAGCCTATCCAAGCGAACCGCCCGCCCGCTCGATCACCTCGTGCTGCCGGTCGCGGATCTTGGACGTGCCAGGCGTCGCCTGACTGATCTCGGCTTCACCGTCGCTGAAAATGCGCGCCATCCCTTCGGTACAGAGAACGCTTGCGTCTTCTTTTCCGACAATACCTATCTGGAGCCTCTGGGCGTTGCATCGCGCGAGGAATGCGAGGCCGCGGCGCTGGACGGCAATGTCTTTGTCGCGCGCGACCAGGCCTTCCGCTTCCGCCAGGGCCCCGAGGGGCTTTCGGCGGTCGTGCTTGCCACGCCGGATGCCGCCGAAGACCACATCCGCTTTCGGGCACACGGCATCTCCGGTGGCGACATGCTCGAATTTTCCCGCCCGATGCGCCTGCCCGACGGCCGCGAAGGCTTGGGCTCCTTCCGCCTTGCCTTTGCTGCGGACCTGAGGTCGCCGGATTTCTTCCTCTTCTCCTGTCAGCGCATCCGCGCGCTTCCAGTCGACAGCGCGACGCTTCACCGTCACGAGAACGGTGTGCTCGGCATTGCCGAAGTCGTCCTGTCGGAGTCGAATCCCACGGACTTCCAATATTTGTTGCAGGAATGCGTCGACGAGCGCGAGGTCTCGGCCCACTCCTTCGGCATGGACATCCAGGCCGGTAACGCCAAACTCAACGTCCTCAACCCGGCCGGCATGGCGGCCTTCTTCGACCGCTCCATCAACAGTGCCGAGCGCGGCTTGCGCGGCCGTGCGGTGGTGTTCCGTGTTGGCGACCTTGAAGAGACACGTGCGCTTTTCGCGCAAAACGACATTGAATTCGCAGAAATGGGCGGACGCCTCATTGTCCCGGAAGCGCCGGGGCAGGGGGTGATATTCGCGTTTGGAGCATGATGATGGAAACCAATGCAAGGGTGGTCGTCGGCGAGGATGCCGGCCGGGTGGTGTTTTCGCAGACGGAGCGGCTGACGCTGATTGCCGGCCCCTGCCAGATGGAAAGCCGCGAGCACGCCTTCATGATCGCCGGCAGGCTTGTCGAGATCTGCAAGTCTCTCGGTATCGGCCTCGTCTACAAGTCCTCCTTCGACAAGGCGAACCGCACCTCGCTTTCCGGCAGGCGCGGCATTGGCCTCGATAAGGCGATGGAGGTCTTTGCCGATCTCAAGCAGGAATTCGGTTTTCCGGTCTTGACCGACATCCATACGGAAGAGCAGTGCGCGATGGTCGCCAAGACCGTCGACATCCTGCAGATCCCCGCCTTCCTGTGCCGCCAGACCGACCTGCTCGTCGCGGCGGCGAAGACCGGGCGTGCGATCAACGTCAAGAAGGGCCAGTTCCTCGCCCCTTGGGACATGAAGAACGTGCTTGCCAAATTCACGATGAGCGGCAACCCGAACGTCCTTCTATGCGAGCGCGGCGCGTCTTTTGGCTACAACACGCTCGTCTCGGACATGCGCTCGTTGCCGATCATGGCGGGCCTGGGCGCGCCGGTCGTCTTCGATGCCACGCATTCGGTGCAGCAGCCGGGCGGCCAGGGCGGCTCCTCTGGCGGTCAGCGCGAATTCGTCGAGACGTTGGCACGGGCGGCCGTCGCCGTTGGCGTCGCCGGCGTTTTCATCGAGACGCATGAGGATCCGGACAATGCGCCATCCGACGGACCGAACACGGTGCCGCTTGCGGACATGCCGCGGCTTCTCGAAAAGCTGCTCGCCTTCGACGCGATCGCCAAGGCCTGAGCAGGCCCCGTCGTTCGCGTGAAATGTTCATGACGCGCCACGGCGCCCCGGACTTCGACCTGAGCGCCATTGTAAATTCGAGGCCATGGATTAAGACAGGCCGACTATAATCATCGTCCACAAGCAGGGAAGAGATCATGACCGCTATCATCGACATCATCGGCCGAGAAATTCTCGACAGCCGCGGCAACCCGACCGTTGAGGTCGATGTCCATCTCGAGGATGGCAGCTTTGGCCGGGCGGCCGTTCCCTCCGGTGCCTCTACCGGGGCGCATGAAGCGGTCGAACTGCGTGACGGCGGCACCCGCTATCTCGGCAAGGGCGTCGAGCGCGCCGTCGAAGCCGTCAATGGCGAAATCTTCGAGGCGATCGGCGGTCTCGATGCGGAGAACCAGATCCAGATCGACAGGACCATGATCGAGCTCGACGGCACGGCGAACAAGTCGCGTCTCGGCGCCAACGCCATTCTCGGCGTCTCGCTCGCCGTCGCCAAGGCCGCCGCCGAATCCGCCGGCCTGCCGCTCTATCGCTATGTCGGCGGCCCGAATGCGCACCTCCTGCCGGTGCCGATGATGAACATCATCAATGGCGGCGCTCACGCCGACAACCCGATCGATTTCCAGGAATTCATGATCATGCCGGTCGGCGCCGAGACGCTTCGCGACGCGGTCCGTATGGGCTCGGAAGTCTTCCACACGCTGAAGAAGCAGCTGGCTGCCGAAGGCCACAATACCAATGTCGGCGACGAGGGCGGCTTCGCGCCGGGTCTCGCCTCTGCTCCCGCGGCTCTCGACTTCATCATGAAGTCGATCGAGAAGGCCGGCTACAAGCCGGGCGAGGACATGTATGTCGCGCTCGACTGCGCCTCGACGGAGTTCTTCAAGGACGGCAAGTACGTGCTTGAAGGCGAAGGCCGCACGTTGGAGCCGGGCGCGATGGCGGAGTATCTCGCCGAGCTTGCTGCCAAGTATCCGATCATCTCGATCGAGGACGGCATGGCCGAGGACGATTGGGACGGCTGGAAGGCGCTGACCGACCTCATCGGCAACAAGTGCCAGCTCGTCGGCGACGATCTCTTCGTCACCAATTCCGCCCGCCTGCGCGACGGCATCAAAATGGGCGTCGCCAACTCGATCCTCGTCAAGGTAAATCAGATTGGTTCGCTTTCCGAAACGCTCGACGCGGTGGAGACGGCGCACAAGGCGCGCTACACCGCCGTGATGTCGCACCGCTCCGGCGAGACCGAGGACGCGACGATCGCGGATCTCGCGGTTGCCACCAATTGCGGGCAGATCAAGACCGGCTCGCTGGCACGCTCCGACCGGCTTGCCAAGTACAACCAGCTGATCCGCATCGAGGAGCAGCTCGGTCTTCAGGCAACATATGCGGGCCGCTCGATCCTGCGGGGTTGAGCAGAGGAGTTGGCTTCTGTACGGCCCCTCTGTCGCCATATTCCCAACCCGCCTGCCTCCTGGCCGGCGGGTTTCTTTTTTTCTGCCATTCATGGTCAACGGTCGGTTAATCAATCACCGTTACTCTCTGCTTTCGTATTGCGTAGCAGGACATGAAGCGATGTGGACACGGCATCACAAGAAGCGCAGGCTGGGGCGGCTGGTAGTGCCGCTGATGGCGGTCGCCTTTCTTTCCTACTTCGGATATCATTCCATCCACGGCGGTTACGGTCTGAAGGCCGCAGAGGAGTTTGATCGCCAGATAGCCGAACGGCAGCAGCGGCTCGACGCGCTCACGCGGATGCGACAGATCCTGGAAAAGGAGGTCGAACTGATGAGTGACGGGTCGCTGGAAAGAGACATGCTGGATGAGAAGGCTCGACTCGCGCTCAACATGTCGCGAAGCGATGAGATTGTCATTTTTCATCATCCGAGCAATTAACCGAAAGTCGGTTAATTCAAATTTTCTAAACAAAATCAAAGTCTTCTGGTGAATGCGAGCCATGCAAATATGGCATTGCTGTGTCGCGCTTCTTTCCCTATGGTAGCCGCCAAAGGCTAACCATTGGGAGGAACGAATGGCACCGCGAAAATCCGCGTCCGTTTCCAGCCGCAAGACCGTCGCCAAGCCGTCGAGGAAGGACTTCACCGGCGGCACGATCGCCGAATTCTCCAAGGAAGATGATCTAAAGGCCTACCGCGAAATGCTGCTGATCCGGCGTTTCGAGGAGAAGGCCGGTCAACTTTACGGCATGGGCTTCATCGGCGGCTTCTGTCACCTCTATATCGGCCAGGAGGCCGTCGTCGTCGGCATGCAGATGGCGCTGAAAGAGGGCGACCAGGTCATCACCGGTTACCGAGATCATGGCCACATGCTCGCCTGCGGCATGAGCGCCCGCGGCGTGATGGCGGAACTCACCGGGCGTCGTGGCGGCCTTTCCAAGGGGAAGGGCGGCTCGATGCACATGTTCTCCAAGGAGAAGCATTTTTACGGCGGCCACGGCATCGTCGGTGCCCAGGTTTCTCTCGGCACGGGACTCGCCTTTGCCAATAGGTATCGCGCGAACGATAATGTAAGTCTCACCTATTTCGGCGACGGCGCCGCCAACCAGGGCCAGGTCTACGAAAGCTTCAACATGGCCGCGCTGTGGAAGCTGCCGGTCATCTATATCGTCGAGAACAATCGCTATGCGATGGGAACATCCGTGTCGCGTGCCTCGGCCCAGACGGATTTCTCCCAGCGCGGCGCTTCTTTCGGCATTCCCGGCTATCAGGTCGACGGCATGGACGTGCGTGCCGTCAAGGCGGCGGCCGATGAGGCTGTCGAACATGGCCGCTCCGGCAAGGGCCCGATCATTCTCGAAATGCTGACCTATCGTTACCGCGGGCACTCCATGTCCGATCCGGCGAAGTATCGCTCGAAGGACGAAGTGCAGAAGATGCGTTCGGAGCATGATCCGATCGAACAGGTGAGGGCCCGCCTGATGGAGAAGGGCTGGGCGAGCGAAGATGAGCTGAAGCAGATCGACAAGGAGGTCCGCGATATCGTGGCCGACAGTGCCGATTTTGCCCAGTCTGATCCGGAGCCGGATCCGTCCCAGCTTTACACCGACATCCTGCTTTGATCCGGGGAGGGACCAATATGCCAGTACAAATCCTTATGCCCGCGCTTTCCCCGACCATGGAGGAAGGCACGCTCTCCAAATGGCTGAAGAACGAGGGGGACAAGGTGTCCTCCGGCGACGTCATCGCCGAGATTGAGACCGACAAGGCGACGATGGAAGTCGAAGCGGTCGATGAAGGCACGATCGGTAAGCTGCTGATTGCCGCCGGTACGGAGGGCGTCAAGGTCAATACACCGATCGCCGTGCTGCTGCAGGACGGCGAGGGTGCCGGTGACATTGCTACGGCGAAAGCCGAGGCGCCGAAAGCGGAAGCGCCGAAGCCCGCTCCTGCCGAAGCGCCTGCGGCGCCGACGCCCGTCGCGGCGCAGCCGAAGGCGGAAATTCCCGCCGATCCGGCAATTCCAGCCGGAACCGAAATGGTCACTCAGACCGTCCGCGAGGCGCTTCGCGATGCGATGGCTGAAGAAATGCGCGCCAATGACGACGTCTTCGTCATGGGTGAGGAAGTTGCCGAATACCAGGGCGCCTACAAGGTCACGCAGGGCCTGCTGCAGGAATTCGGACCGCGCCGCGTCGTCGATACGCCGATCACCGAACATGGGTTCGCCGGCGTCGGCGTCGGTGCGGCGATGACCGGGCTGCGCCCGATCGTCGAGTTCATGACCTTCAACTTCGCCATGCAGGCGATCGACCAGATCATCAACTCTGCCGCCAAGACGCTCTATATGTCCGGGGGCCAGATGGGCGCGCCGATCGTCTTCCGCGGCCCGAACGGCGCGGCCGCGCGCGTCGCGGCGCAGCACTCGCAGTGCTATGCCGCCTGGTACAGCCATATTCCGGGCCTGAAGGTGGTCATGCCCTATACGGCGGCCGACGCCAAGGGCCTCCTCAAGGCCGCCATCCGCGACCCGAACCCGGTGATCTTCCTCGAGAACGAGATCCTCTACGGCCAGTCCTTCGAAGTGCCGAAGCTCGACGATTTCGTGTTGCCGATTGGCAAGGCCCGCATCCACCGCCTCGGCAAGGATGCGACCATCGTCTCCTTTGGGATCGGCATGACCTATGCGGTGAAGGCGGCCGCCGAGCTCGAGGCACAGGGCATCGACGCCGAAATCATCGACCTTCGCACCATCCGTCCGATGGACCTTCCGACGGTCATCGAATCCGTCAAGAAAACCGGCCGACTGGTCACGGTCGAGGAAGGCTATCCGCAGTCTTCCGTCGGCACCGAGATCGCCACCCGCGTCATGCAGCAGGCCTTCGACTATCTCGATGCGCCGGTGCTGACGATCGCCGGAAAGGATGTGCCGATGCCCTATGCGGCCAATCTCGAGAAGCTCGCCTTGCCGAACGTCGCCGAAATCGTCGAGGCGGTGAAAGCCGTCTGCTATAAATAAGAGGGGGTCGTTCGATGCCAATCAACATCACCATGCCGGCCCTGTCTCCAACGATGGAAGAAGGCAATCTCGCCAAGTGGCTGGTCAAGGAAGGCGACAAGGTCAAATCCGGGGACGTCATCGCCGAGATCGAGACTGACAAGGCGACAATGGAAGTCGAAGCCGTCGATGAGGGCACGGTTGCCAAGATCGTCGTTCCGGCCGGCACCGAGGGCGTCAAGGTCAACGCGCTGATCGCCGTCCTCGCAGAAGAGGGCGAGGATGTCTCCACCGCCGCCAAGGGCGGCAACGGTGCCGCCGCCCCGGCATCCGCCGCCAAGGCGGAAGCGGCTCCCGCCACGAGCGCCAATGCGCCCGCGCCCGCAGCAGCACCTGCGTCCCAGGCGGCTGCGCCGGCGCCGGCAGCAGCACCGGCACGGACGGCGGCCACTGATGGAAAGCGCATCTTCTCCTCGCCGCTCGCCCGCCGCCTCGCAAGGGAAGCAGGCATCGAACTCTCGGCGATCGCCGGATCCGGCCCGTACGGCCGCGTCGTCAAGAAGGACGTCGAGGCTGCCGCTGCCGGAGGTGTCGCAAGGCCTGCCGCAGCCCCTGCTCCGGCCGCGGCACCGGCCCCGGCGCTTGCCAAGGGCATGTCGGAGGACGCCGTCCTCAAGCTCTTCGAACCGGGCTCCTACGAGCTCGTTCCGCATGACGGCATGCGCAAGACGATCGCCAAGCGCCTGCAGGAATCGAAGCAGACGATCCCGCATTTCTATGTTTCGGTCGATTGCGAGCTGGATGCATTGCTGGCACTTCGCGCTCAGCTCAATGCCGCTGCCCCCGAGAAGGACGGCAAGCCCGTCTACAAGCTCTCGGTCAACGACATGGTGATCAAGGCCCTGGCGCTGGCGCTCCGAGACGTTCCGGACGCGAACGTCTCCTGGACCGATGCGAACATGGTCAAGCACCAGCATGCAGATGTCGGTGTTGCCGTTTCGATCCCGGGCGGCCTGATCACGCCGATCATCCGCAAGGCGGAGTTGAAGAGCCTGTCTGCCATCTCCAATGAGATGAAGGATTTCGGCAAGCGCGCCAAGGAGCGCAAGCTGAAGCCGGAAGAGTACCAGGGCGGTACCACGGCGGTTTCCAACATGGGCATGATGGGCGTCAAGAACTTCGCCGCCGTCGTCAACCCGCCGCACGCGACGATTCTCGCGGTCGGCGCCGGCGAGGAGCGCGTCGTCGTCAGGAACAAGGAGATGGTCATCGCCAACATGATGACCGTGACGCTCTCCACCGACCATCGCTGCGTCGATGGCGCGCTCGGCGCCGAACTGCTCGCCGCCTTCAAGCGCTACATTGAAAATCCGATGGGCATGCTCGTCTGACGCGATCCGGACCGGCGTCCAGCCGGTCCTTCTCCCCTGACAAGCGAGTAGGCAGATGAAGACAGTCCTTTGCTATGGTGACAGTCTGACCTGGGGCTATGACGCAGCCGATGCCGGCCGACACGCGCTTTCCGATCGCTGGCCGAGCGTGCTGCAGCAAGCCCTCGGTCCGGACGTCAATGTTATCGCCGAAGGGTTGAACGGCCGCACCACCGCCTATGACGATCATCTTGCGGATTGCGACCGTAACGGCGCCCGCGTGCTCCCGACCGTTCTCCACAGCCACGCACCGCTCGATCTTGTTGTCTTCATGCTCGGCTCGAACGACATGAAGCCGGTGATCCACGGTACAGCTTTCGGCGCCGCAAAAGGCATCGAGCGTCTGGTCAAACTCGTCCGGCATCACGATTGGCCGACGGAGACGGAAGAGGGACCGGAAATCCTGATCGTCTCGCCGCCGCCGCTTTGCGAAACGGCCGACAGCGACTTTGCTGCGATGTTTGCCGGCGGCGTCGAGGAATCGGCGATGCTGGCTTCGCTATATCGCGACCTTGCCGATGAGCTCGATTGCGGTTTCTTCGACGCGGGTTCCGTGGCCCGGACGACGCCGCTCGACGGCGTCCATCTCGACGCCGATAACACCCGGGCGATCGGCCGTGGGCTGGAGCCGGTCGTGCGGATGATGCTCGGACTCTGAAGATGGCGGCTCCAGCGATCCTGAGACCTGCGGCGAAACGCGAGGCGGCGGAGCTTGCGATCCTGATCGATATCGCTTCGCATGGTTTTGCCTCCTGGCTCTGGTACGGAGGTGTGTTGAGCAAGTCGGCGGAAACCGCCTTCGAGCACGGCCGCGATCGGTTGCGGCAGGATAGCGGACTGGGGACGTGGCGAGACTCGGTGGTCACCGTCGTCGAAGGCGAGATCGTCGGCGTTTCGGTGTCGTACCGCCTCGATGGATCGATCCGCGATCTGGAAGCGAAGCATCCAGTGCTCGTGCCCTTGCTTTCGCTGCAGAGGGAGCTTGTCGGCCACTGGTACATCGACAGCCTCGGCGTCTACAGGCCCCATCGCGGCAAGGGGATCGGTCGCGCTTTGCTCGAACACGAATTTGGTCGCGCCGGCTCGGCGCCGGTCAGCCTGATTACCGAAAGCCATAATGAAAAGGCCCAGGCACTCTACAGGATGAATGGCTTCGAGGAGGTGGCGCGTACAGAAGCCGTTCCGCTTTTCGAGGACATGAGAAAACATGACTGGGTGCTGTTCACCCGTAAGGTCGCTTGAAACAAAGGTAGGAAACACATGGCTGAGAATTACGACGTCATCGTTATTGGTTCGGGCCCGGGGGGCTATGTCACCGCCATCCGCTCGGCGCAGCTGGGCTTGAAGACGGCGATCGTCGAGCGCGAGCACCTGGGCGGCATCTGCCTCAACTGGGGCTGCATCCCGACCAAGGCGTTGCTGCGCTCGGCCGAAATTCTCGACCATGCCAACCACGCCAAGAGTTACGGCCTGACGCTCGAAGGCAGGATGACCGCCAATGTCAAGGACGTCGTGGCACGCTCGCGAGCGGTATCGGCGCGGCTGAACGGCGGCGTCGCCTTCCTCATGAAGAAGAACAAGATCGACGTGATCTGGGGCGAGGCCAAGCTTTCCAAGCCCGGCGAAGTCGTCGTCGCAGCGCCGTCGAAACCGGCGGTCCAGCCACAGAACCCGGTTCCGAAGGGCGTCAAGGGCGAGGGCACCTACACGGCCAAGCACATCATCATCGCGACCGGCGCCCGGCCGCGGGCGCTGCCCGGCATCGAGCCAGATGGCAGGCTGATCTGGACCTATTTCGAGGCGATGAAGCCGGAAGAAATGCCGAAGACGATGGTCGTCATGGGCTCCGGCGCGATCGGCATCGAGTTTGCAAGCTTCTACCGTTCGATGGGCGTCGACGTCACCGTCATCGAGCTCCTGCCGCAGATCATGCCGGTCGAGGACGCGGAGATCTCCGCCTTCGCCCGCAAGCAGCTCGAGAAGCGTGGGCTGAAGATCTTTACTGACGCCAAGGTGACCAAGGTCGAGAAGGGAGCCAATGACGTCACCGCCCATGTCGAGACGAAGGACGGCAAGGTGACGCCGATCAAGGCGGATCGGCTGATTTCCGCCATCGGCGTCCAGGGCAATATCGAGAACCTCGGTCTCGAGGCGCTGGGGGTCGAGACCAGCCGCGGCTGCATCGTCACCGACGGTTATGGCAAGACTACCGTCGCCGGGATCTACGCAATCGGCGACGTCGCCGGACCGCCGATGCTCGCACACAAGGCCGAGCACGAGGGTGTCATCTGCGTCGAGAAGATCGCCGGCGTTCCCGGCGTGCATGCGCTCGACAAGGGCAAGATTCCTGGCTGCACTTATTGCGACCCGCAGGTCGCCTCCGTCGGCCTCACTGAGGCGAGGGCCAAGGAACTCGGCCGCGACATCCGCGTCGGCCGCTACAGCTTCGGCGCCAATGGCAAGGCGATCGCCCTTGGTGAGGACCAGGGCCTGATCAAGACCATCTTCGACAAGAAGACCGGCGAACTCCTGGGCGCCCATATGGTCGGCGCGGAAGTAACCGAGCTCATCCAGGGGTTCGTCGTCGCCATGAATCTCGAGACGACGGAAGAGGAACTGATGCACACGGTGTTCCCGCATCCGACGCTTTCCGAAATGATGAAGGAGAGCGTGCTCGACGCCTATGGCAAGGTGTTGAACGCCTGATGTCGAGCCCGCGGCCGGAACTTTCCATCTCCTCACGCATTGCTTGCGAGACATCGCCAATGCGTGGAGGTCGTCATGAGCCTGAACGGAGTGGGCCTTCTGGCCGCAATCATCATCGGCGGACTTGCCGGCTGGCTGGCCGAGCAATTCATGCACAGCCGGATGGGGCTGATCGCGAATATCGTCCTCGGCATCATCGGCGCCCTGGTGCTGAACTTCATCCTGGCCGCCTTCGGTATGGCCTATACCGGATGGATTGCCTATCTGATCATCGGCTTCATCGGCGCCTGCTTGTTGATCGCGGCGGGGCGCGCCGTCAGAGGCTAGCAATTCAGTCGCCATCCACTTGCGGTCAGGCTGCCATGCAAATGGTGGCCTGACTTTTTATGTGCGGCTGGTTATATAGGTTCCAGACACGAACGGCCCGGCGCTTGCGGGACACGATAAAGGAAGACAGATGGTAACGGTTTTCGATGCGGTCTCGGATCGGGCTGAGCGGGTTCGGCATCCGGAAAAGGCGCACAGGCCGGACACGGAGGTGCTCCGCAAACCGGACTGGATCCGCGTCAAAGCGCCGACCTCCAAGGGCTATATGGAAACGCGCTCGATCGTGAAGGGCAACAAACTCGTCACCGTCTGCGAAGAGGCCGGCTGCCCGAATATCGGCGAATGCTGGGACAAGAAGCACGCCACCTTCATGATCATGGGCGAGATCTGTACGCGCGCCTGCGCCTTCTGCAACGTGGCGACCGGCAAGCCGAACGCGCTCGATCCGGAGGAACCGGCCAATGTCGGAAAAGCGGTCAAGCAGATGGGCCTGAGCCACGTCGTCATCACCTCGGTCGATCGCGACGACCTCGACGACGGTGGCGCCGAGCATTTCGAGAAGGTGATCTTCGCAATCCGCGAGGCGTCGCCCACGACGACGATCGAAATCCTGACGCCCGACTTCCTGAGAAAGCCTGGCGCGTTGGAGCGGGTCGTTGCCGCCAAGCCGGATGTCTTCAACCACAATCTCGAAACCGTAGCCTCCAACTATCTGACCGTCCGGCCGGGTGCGCGCTACTTCCATTCGATCCGGCTCCTGCAGCGGGTGAAGGAACTCGACCCGTCGATGTTCACCAAATCCGGGATCATGGTCGGTCTCGGCGAGGAGCGGAACGAGGTCTTGCAACTGATGGATGATCTGCGCACCGCTGACGTCGACTTCCTCACGATCGGCCAATACCTCCAGCCGACCCGCAAGCACCATAAGGTCGAGAAATTCGTCACCCCGGACGAGTTCAAATCCTACGAGACGGTTGCCTATACCAAGGGCTTCCTGATGGTCTCGTCGAGCCCGCTCACCCGCTCGTCGCACCACGCCGGCGAGGATTTCGCCCGGCTGAAAGAGGCGCGGGAGAAGAGGCTGGCGGCGGCGGAGTAATTTTGCGACTGCGATATCCGCCTGCCACTCGGCTGCTGGTCGATGATGCCGGAGGAGGTCTTGAACTGCCAGAGCACATCGCCCGTCCTCGCGTCTGCCGCTTTGAACCAGCCTTCTATGTTGCCGTAGAAGATGAGACCGCCCGCAGTGGCCAGCGTGCCGCCCAGACGAGGAAACGCTCCTTGATGGTCCAGACTTCCTTGCCGGCGACGACATCCCAGGCGGAGAGTTCGCCGCGATGGCCGCCTGGGCCCGCATGCATCCGCACTTCCGCGCCCACATAGGGCGTGCGGGCGATGCAATTCGCCTCGGTGCTCTCCCAATCCATGCAGAGATTATTATGCGGAATATAGAGGAGCCCGGTCTGGTGGGAAAAACGAGGACGGACTCCAGTCCTTTGCTCCAGACGCCGTTGGGCAGACGTCGCGGATGACCTAGTTCTCATGCGGATATTTTTCCGCGTTGCTTGATCCGGCCGGTTTTCAGGTCAATGCCCTGATGCGTGTTCAAGAACCGCGGTAGACAATTTCGCGCGCTCCTTGATCTTCCTTGCGCATGCCCTTAACTGCAATTCATGCCGCATTTCGAAACCAACCATGTCGTCAAGCATACGGCCGAACAGATGTTCGATCTCGTCGCCGATGTCGAACGCTATCCGGAGTTCCTGCCGCTCTGCGAGGGCTTGAGCGTGCGCTCGCGAAGGGAGCGCGATGGCAAGGTGCTGCTGCTGGCGGACATGACGGTCGGCTACAAGGCGATCCGCGAGACCTTCACCACGCAGGTGCTGCTCAAGAAGGCAGAGCTGATGATCGACGTCAACTACATCGAAGGGCCGTTCAAATATCTCGACAATCTCTGGCGCTTCGAGCCGGTGAGTGACAGCCAGTCGATCGTTCATTTCTGCATCGACTACGAATTCAAGAGCCGCCTCTTGGGCGCGCTGATGGGCTCGATGTTCGATCGGGCCTTCGGCATGTTTTCGGAGGCCTTCGAGAAGCGGGCCGACGTGATTTACGGTTCCTGAGCTAATACCAGCGGCAGTCCCATCAGATCGGTCGGAATCTACTGCCGTCGGCATAATTCTTCTATGAGCTCGAGCGCCGTCATCACCGTTGCCAGCCGCACGGCGTTGCGGCCGATATCACCGTAGTGCATTTCGCGATGGCGCACGCCGCCTTGTCGTCCCGCTGCCGCAAGGTGCACGAGGCCGACCGGCTTTTCCGCCGAGCCGCCGCCCGGCCCGGCGATGCCCGTCACGGCGACCGCAAAATCCGCTTTGGAGTGGGAGAGGGCGCCCTGCGCCATCTCGAGCGCCGTCTCGCGCGAGACAGCGCCTTGTGCGGCAAGCGTTGCCGCCTTAACGCCGAGCATATCGATCTTGGCCTCGTTGGAATAGGTAACGAAGCCGCGGTCCATGACCGAGGAGGAGCCGGCAATCTCCGTCAGCACTGCGGCGATCAGACCGCCTGTGCAGGACTCCGCCGTCGCCAGCCTCTGGCCGCGGGCGGTGAGGTCGGAAATAATCGACCGGGCCTTCTCTTCGATATCGGCAGGCCACATCAGCTTTTCCTCGGCCGCGTGTAGACGACCGTCGCGGTGGCGATCGCCGCAATGCCCTCCTGGCGGCCAACGAAGCCGAGCTTTTCGTTGGTGGTCGCCTTGATCGAGCAGCGCTCGAGGTCGATGCCGAGCATGGCGGCGAGATTTTCGCGCATCTGTTGACGATGCGGCCCGACCTTCGGCGCTTCGGCGATCAGCGATATGTCGGCATTAGTGATCGTGCCGCCGCGCTCGCGCACGATCTTTGCCGCGTGCTCGAGGAAGATGCGGGAAGGGGCACCCTTCCACTTCGGGTCCGAGGGTGGGAAGTGGTCGCCGATATCGCCAGCGCCACAGGTGGCAAGCAGCGCATCGGTCAGCGCATGCAAGGCGACATCCGCGTCGGAATGGCCGGAAAGCTTGCGATCATGCGGAACGAAAACGCCGCACAACGTGACGCCGTCGCCCTCGACGAGCTGATGCACGTCATATCCGTTACCGGTGCGCACGTCGGGAATGGCATGGCGCGTAAGCCTTTCATCGGCCATCGAGATATCGCTCCGCAATGTGAGTTTCACGTTGTCCGCCGCGCCTTCCACGAGAACGACCGACATGCCCGCCCATTCGGCGATGGACGCATCGTCGGTGAAGTTGCTCCGGCCGCTGGCGTTTGCGGCGCGATGGGCGGAAAGGATCGCCTGCAGGCGAAAGCACTGCGGCGTCTGCGCAGCGTAAAGACCGTTGCGCGGGATCGTCTCCTCGACGATGCGGCCGTCCGCTGCTCGTTTCAGCGTGTCGGCAACCGCCATGGCCGGAAGAACCGCTTCGGCGCCGTGCTCGAGCGCTGCACGGCAGCGATCGAGCAGGTCGTGGCTGACAAACGGCCGCACGCCGTCGTGAATCATTACGTATTGAAGACCCGATCCTTCCAGAGCCTCCAGGCCGGCAAGCACGGAGAGTTGCCGGGTGGGCCCGCCATGCACGACCGAGACCTCGGCTTGGCTCGACAGTCGCAGCCGCGCGGTGGTGAAATGGTCCTCGTCATCGGGATGAATGACGACGACGATCGGGCCCGCCGGGAGCCATGTCGCGAAACTGTCAAGCGTATGGGTGATAACGGGACGATCGCCGATGGTTCGATATTGCTTCGGGCCCTCGGCCGATTGGCCGGCGCGCTCGCCGCGCCCGGCTGCGACGATTACGACGCCACAGGAGAACTGTTCTTCCGATTGCATCTTCTGTATGGGTCCCGCTCCGTCATTCTTCGCCGTCATGTACCGCGAAGGCCCTCGCTTTTACAGTCCGAACCCATGCCTCGAGGGAATTTTGTCGGGGGCGTGGAAATCGCTTGGCAAGCCGACGAACAATGTCTAAAAATAGTGCAAGAATTGGATGTGCCTGAAAGATATGCATTTGCCTCCATCGGCTCTTTCATCGTCGCTGCGGATCGGGAAGGTTGAAATTCGCAATCGGGTGGCGCTCGCGCCGATGTCCGGAGTGACGGATCTGCCCTTTCGCATGCTCGCCTGGCGATTCGGCGCCGGCTTCGTCGTGACGGAGATGGTGGCGAGTCGCGAGCTGGTCGGCAATGCGGCGGAATCCTGGGCGCGCCTCAGGAATTCCGGGATCGATCCCCATATCGTCCAGCTCGCCGGACGCGAGGCTCACTGGATGGCCGAGGCGGCGCGAATCGTCGAGGCGAACGGGGCGGACATCATCGACATTAACATGGGCTGCCCCGCCAAGAAGGTGACCGGCGGCTACTCCGGTTCGGCACTGATGCGTGATCCCGATCACGCCCTGTCGCTGGTCGAGGCGACGGTGAAGGCGGTCGCAGTTCCGGTCACGCTGAAGATGCGCCTCGGCTGGGATGAGAACTCGATCAATGCGCCGATGATCGCCCGGCGCGCCGAGCAGGCGGGCGTGCAGGCGATCACCATTCACGGCCGGACGCGCATGCAGTTTTACCACGGCAAGGCCGATTGGGATGCAATCCGCGCGGTTCGCGAGGTTGTTTCCGTGCCGCTGATTGCCAATGGCGACGTCGACACCTTGGCAGATGCTGATGAGATCCTACGCCGCTCGGGCGCCGACGCGGTGATGGTCGGACGATCGTCCCAGGGAAGGCCATGGCATCCGGGCGTGCTGGCCGGTGCCGCCACCCATCCGGATGCGGCGGAGATCGCAGCGATATTCGAAGAGCACTACGCGATGATGCTGGAATTCTACGGGGTGGAAGTGGGGCTTCGGGCCGCCCGCAAGCACGTCGGCTGGTATCTCGACCGCTTCGCACCCGATCTCGCTCCGGCGGAAAAGGCGACGATCCTGACGTCGAGGGACACGAAACTGGTGAACGAGCGCGTGGCATCCGCCATCGCTTGCCCGGGCAGGGACACGGTCAGGGAGGAAATCGCGGCATGACCGAGAAGGTAAGGGTGCCGGAGCCGGCGGAAGGCTCGAACGACCTCTCCATGGCCGTGTTGAACGCCATCCAGAACCCGGTGATCCTCGTCGACGAGAACAGTCACGTCGCTTTCGCGAACTGGGAGGCGGAGTCGTTTTTCGGCGCGAGCGCCAATCATCTCGCCCGCCACACGATCGATGCATTCATACCGTTCGGCAGTCCGCTCCTCACCCTGATCGAGCAGGTGCGCGAGCGGCGCGCGCCGGTCAACGAGTACCGCGTCGATCTGAGCTCGCCGCGTCTTGGCGCGGACAAGCTCGTGGACCTTTACGTCGCGCCGGTGCTGTCGCAGCCGGGTTCGGTGGTGATCGTCTTGCAGGAGCGGTCGATGGCCGACAAGATCGACCGCCAACTGACCCATCGCGCCGCCGCGCGATCGGTGACCGGCCTTGCCTCGATGCTCGCCCATGAGATCAAAAACCCGCTCTCGGGCATCAGGGGTGCTGCACAGCTCCTGGAAATGTCGGTCACCGACGAAGACCGGGCCTTGACGCGACTGATCTGCGACGAGACCGACCGTATCGTCTCGCTCGTCGACCGCATGGAAGTGTTTTCCGACGAGCGGCCGGTCGATCGGATGGCGATCAATATCCATTCCGTTCTGGACCGCGTGAAGGCGATTGCCAAAGCGGGTTTCGCTCGCGGCATCAAGATCTCCGAGAACTACGACCCATCGCTGCCGCCGGTCTACGCCAATCGCGACCAGCTCGTTCAGGTGTTCCTCAATCTGGTGAAGAACGCCGCCGAAGCGATCGGGGACCGCCCGGATGGCGAGATTCTGCTGACAACGGCCTATCGCCCGGGCATCCGCCTCTCCGTTGCCGGAACGCGCGAGAAGATTTCGCTGCCGCTGGAATTCTGCGTGCATGACAACGGGCCGGGCGTGCCGCCGGACCTTTTGCCGCATCTCTTCGACCCGTTCATCACGACCAAGACGAACGGGTCCGGTCTCGGGCTGGCGCTTGTCGCCAAGATCATCGGCGGGCACGGCGGCATCGTCGAATGCGACAGCCAGCACAGCCGCACGACTTTCCGCGTCCTGATGCCGGCGTCCAAGGGGCAGGCGACGGATGAAGTAACTCCGATGACAAAAGGAACCCATGCATGACCGGCGCAACGATCCTCGTCGCGGATGACGACGCTGCCATTCGCACAGTGCTCAACCAGGCCCTGAGCCGTGCCGGATACGACGTGCGCATCACTTCGAACGCGGCGACGCTCTGGCGCTGGATCGCCGCCGGCGACGGCGACCTTGTGGTGACCGACGTGGTCATGCCGGATGAGAACGCCTTCGATCTCCTGCCGCGGATCAAGAAGGCGCGGCCCGATCTCCCCGTCCTGGTAATGAGCGCGCAGAACACCTTCATGACGGCGATCAAAGCTTCGGAAAAGGGCGCCTATGACTACCTGCCAAAGCCATTCGACCTGACCGAACTGATCGGCATCATTGGTCGGGCGCTGGCCGAACCGAAACGGCGCCCGTCGAAACTCGATGACGATTCCCAGGACGGCATGCCGCTCGTCGGCCGCTCCGCCGCCATGCAGGAAATCTACCGCGTGCTCGCGCGGCTGATGCAGACCGACCTGACGCTGATGATCACCGGCGAATCGGGTACCGGCAAGGAACTTGTCGCCCGCGCGCTGCACGATTACGGCAAGCGCCGGAACGGCCCGTTCGTGGCCATCAACATGGCGGCGATCCCGCGCGATCTGATCGAGTCGGAATTGTTCGGTCATGAAAAGGGCGCCTTCACCGGTGCGCAGACGCGCTCCACCGGCCGCTTCGAGCAGGCCGAAGGCGGAACGCTCTTCCTCGACGAGATCGGCGACATGCCGATGGACGCGCAGACGCGGCTCCTGCGCGTACTGCAGCAGGGCGAATACACGACGGTCGGCGGACGCACGCCGATCCGTTCGGACGTCCGCATTGTCGCGGCCACCAACAAGGACCTGAAGCAATCGATCAATCAGGGGCTGTTTCGCGAAGATCTCTATTATCGCCTGAACGTCGTGCCGCTGCGCCTGCCGCCGCTCAGGGATCGCGCCGAAGATATTCCCGACCTCGTGCGCCATTTCGTGCAGCAGGCGGAGAAGGAAGGGCTCGATGCCAAGCGCTTCGACCAGGAAGCGCTGGAACTGATGAAGGCGCATCCCTGGCCCGGTAATGTGCGCGAGCTCGAGAACCTCGTGCGGCGTCTGACCGCACTTTATCCACAGGATGTGATCACACGGGAGATCATCGAAAACGAGCTGCGTTCGGAAGTGCCTGACAGCCCCATCGAGAAGGCTGTAACGCGCAATGGCTCGATGTCGATCTCGCAGGCGGTCGAGGAAAACATGCGGCAGTATTTTGCGAGTTTCGGCGACGCCCTGCCGCCCACGGGGCTTTACGACCGCGTGTTGGCGGAAATGGAATACCCCTTGATCCTTGCGGCTCTGACGGCGACGCGCGGCAACCAGATCAGGGCCGCCGACCTGCTTGGGCTCAACCGCAACACGCTGCGCAAGAAAATCCGCGAGCTCGGCGTTTCGGTTTACCGCAGCACGCGCAGCGCTTGACTGAGATGCAACACCGTTGCATTTTCGCCACAATGCGTCGTTTGAAACTTCGCCGCGCGTCGATTCGCCGGCGTCTTTGCCGCTGAAACGACTCATTAGCGCCGTACCGGCCCGAGGACGCAATCTTTGGCCGGTGCAAGGGCGTGTGCCGGTGTCGTCGGGCGCCGGTTTGGGGGATGCTTTTTCATGGTGGATGGAATGGCCTTGCCATTGGGCACGGAGGACGGTGTCGCGGCTGCCCAGGATAGGCGGGCCTCCTTCGCATTTCCGGGGCTGATGCTTGCCACTGGTGCGCTGGTCTGCGCCACCTTGTCCCTGCTCGTCCTTCTCGGGCTGACCCCGGTCCGCCCGGAGCGAAACATCGTCATCGCCTGCGCCGGCATCAACGGCGTTTTCGTCGTTGGACTGATCTATCTCATCGCCCGCGAGATCTTGAGGCTGCTCAGGGCGCGCAGCAAGGGAAGGGCGGCGGCGCGGCTGCACGTGCGGATCGTCGCCCTGTTTTCGATCGTCGCCATCACCCCCGCTATCCTCGTCGCAATCTTCGCCAGCATCACCCTCGAGGTCGGGCTCGACCGCTGGTTCTCGCTGCGGACGCAGGCGATCGTTCGCTCCTCGCTCAATGTCGCGCAGGCCTATGTTCTGGAGAACGCCAGTTACCTCCAGGGGCAGACAGTCTCGATGGCCAATGACCTCGAGCGCAATCGCCAGCTCTACAGCCTCGATCGCACCGGGTTTATCGAGTTGATGACGCGGCAGGCAAGGGGGCGCGGCATGCTCGGCGCATTCCTGGTCCGCGCCGATGGCAGCCCGATCCTCCAGGCCAATATCGCGACCGACCGGCCGTTGCCGGCCATTCCGCAGGATGCTCTGAAAAGCTCGGTCGAAGGCCAGCCAACGCTCATTCCGCCGGGGGTGACTAACCTCGTCGGCGCCGTGATGCCGCTCGACAATATACCCGGTACCTATCTCTACACTGTCCGAAACGTCGACCCGGAAGTCATGCGGTCCATGCGGCTGATGGAGGAGAATACTGCGGAGTACAAGGCCCTGGAGGCGGGTCGGACCTCGCTGCAGATCGCCTTCGGCGTTCTCTACATCGGTTTCGCCTTGATCGTGCTGCTCGCGGCTATCTGGACCGCGATTGCCGTCGCCGACCGTATCGTCCGGCCGATCCGGCAGCTGATCGGTGCAGCCGACAGCGTCGCCTCCGGCAACCTCGACGTGGTCGTGCCCGTGCGCGCCGTCGACGGCGACGTCGGCAATCTCTCGCGCACCTTTAATAAGATGGTAAGCGAGATCCGCACGCAACAGGAGCAGATCCTGGAGGCGAAGGACGAGGTGGACCAGCGCCGCCGCTTCATCGAGGCCGTGCTTTCGGGCGTCACCGCGGCGGTCATCGGCGTCGGCAAGGATCACCGCATCACCATCGTCAATCCCTCTTCGGAGGGTATCTTGAGGAACGCCGCTTCGGGCCTCGTCGGTGCGAGCCTCAGCGATGTGGCGCCCGAAATCGAAGCCGTGCTCATCGATGCCGAGAGCCGCTATCGCAACGACTATCGCAAGCAGATCAACATCATGCGGGGCGGCACCGAGCGCACGCTGAACGTCCAGGTGACGCGCGAGGAGGGAGACGGGTCGCACGGCTCCTATGTCATCACCATCGACGACATCACGGACCTGGTGATCGCGCAGCGCTCGACCGCCTGGGCGGATGTCGCGCGGCGTATTGCCCATGAGATCAAGAACCCGTTGACGCCGATCCAGCTCTCGGCCGAGCGCCTGAAGCGCCGCTATGGCAAGCACATCGATCAGGAAGACAAGGCGGTTTTCGACCAGTGCACCGATACGATCGTGCGCCAGGTGGAGGACATCGGACGGATGGTCGACGAATTTTCGGCCTTTGCGCGGATGCCGAAGCCGACCAAGGAGTACTCGGATCTCCGCGCCATCCTGAAGGATGCCGTATTCCTGCGCGAGATGGGCAACAGCCACATCACCTTCATCCGCGATTTCGGAGACGAAGCGCTCGAGGGCCAGTTCGATGGCCGCATGCTCGGCCAGGCTTTCGGCAATATCGTCAAGAACGCCGTGGAGGCGATCGAGGCGGTGCCGGCCGAGGTGGTCCGCGGTGCGCCGAAGATCATGATCCGCTCACGTCGCGACGATGCGAGCGGCCGCTACGTGGTCGATGTCATCGACAATGGCAAGGGGCTTCCGACCGAAAACCGGCACCGAATTCTGGAACCGTATATGACGATGCGCGAGAAAGGCACGGGGCTGGGCCTCGCGATCGTCAAGAAAATCATCGAGGACCATGGCGGACAACTGGAGTTGCATGACGCACCTCCCGATTTCGACGAGGGCGTCGGGGCAATGATCCGCGTGATCCTGCCACCTGTCGGTGAAACCGGGGGCGGCGATACTTCTAAGAACAAGGGCAATACCAATGGCGGCTGATATTCTGGTTGTGGACGATGAGGAAGACATCCGTGAGATCGTCTCTGGCATTCTGTCGGACGAGGGCCATGAGACGAGGACGGCCTTCGACAGCGACAGTGCGCTCGCGGCGATCAACGATCGGGTGCCGCGGCTCGTCTTCCTGGACATCTGGATGCAGGGCAGCCGGCTCGACGGGTTGGCGCTTCTCGACGAAATCAAGAGCCGCCACCCGGATCTTCCGGTGATCATGATTTCCGGCCACGGCAATATCGAGACTGCGGTTTCTGCTATCAAGCGCGGTGCCTATGACTTCATCGAAAAGCCCTTCAAGGCGGATCGGCTGATCCTGATCGCCGAGCGCGCGCTCGAGAATTCCAAGCTCAAGCGCGAGGTTTCGGAACTGAAGAAGCGGTCCGGCGATCCGGTGGAACTCATTGGCACCTCGGTCGCGGTGTCGCAGCTGCGCCAGACGATCGACAAGGTAGCGCCGACCAACAGCCGCATTATGATTCTCGGCCCCTCCGGCTCCGGCAAGGAACTGGTGGCGCGGATGATCCATCGAAAGTCCACGCGTGCCGCCGGCCCTTTCGTTGCGCTGAACGCCGCTGCGATCACGCCCGAACGAATGGAGGTCGCCCTTTTCGGAACCGAAGGCACGGCCGGCCAGCCACGCCGAACCGGTGCGCTCGAGGAAGCGCATGGCGGCATTCTCTATCTGGACGAGGTCGGCGAAATGCCGCGGGAGACGCAGAACAAGATCCTGCGCGTCCTGGTCGACCAGCAGTTCGAGCGGGTCGGCGGCGCGAAGCGCGTCAAGGTGGATGTCCGCATCATCTCGTCCACCGCCTACAACCTCGAGAACATGATCTCCGAAGGCCTCTTCCGCGAGGACCTTTATCATCGGCTCGCCGTCATTCCAGTGCGTGTTCCGGCTCTGGCGGAGCGACGCGAAGACATTCCCTTCCTCGTCGACATGTTCATGCGCCAGGTCAGCGAGCATGCCGGCATTCGCCCGCGCAAGATTGGGGAGGATGCGCTTGCCGTGCTGCAGGCGCATGACTGGCCGGGCAACATCCGGCAATTGCGCAACAATATCGAACGCTTGATGATTCTCGCACGCAGCGATGGCCCGGATACGCCGATCTCGGCCGACATGCTGCCGAACGAGGTGGGCGACACGCTTCCGAAGATCGCCGCCAAGGGCGATCAGCACATCATGACCTTGCCGTTGCGTGAGGCACGGGAAATGTTCGAGCGCGATTATCTGATGGCCCAAATCAACCGATTCGGCGGAAACATCTCACGCACCGCCGAGTTTGTCGGCATGGAGCGCTCGGCGCTTCATCGCAAGCTGAAATCATTGGGGGTCTGATTGGCGCCGGATGAGGAAAAAAGTTGCGCGGCGCTCCGACTGCGTCGCGCGCCAACGTCCTGCAACCGATTGTGTTTATGATTCGGCCTGAGATCATCGTGATCTAAGGGGGGACGAGGCGGTATTCCGGAGCGCGTCTTGCGCCGGGCACGCGGGACGCGATCTGCCGCCGGCTCGACCGAGCCGCGTGTCTTGTCGGACGCGCAATGTTGGCGGTAGCACTTTGGTTGCTCCATGTCTTTGTCCTTAAATCGATGTGGATATAAGGACAAAGACATGCAGTAGCGCTCGGACGAAGGAAAAAGCATGAAAGTACTCATATGCGGAGCGGGGCAGGTCGGCTTCGGTATCGCTGAGCGGCTGTCCCAAGAGGATAACGACGTCTCGGTAATCGATACGGCGCCTGACCTCATCGCCCATATCACCGAGACCCTGGACGTGCGCGGCTATGTCGGGCATGGCTCACATCCGGACGTGCTGGCGAGGGCCGGGGCCGACCAGGCCGACATGATCATCGCCGTCACGCTCCACGACGAGGTCAATATCGTTGCCTGCGAGGTGGCGCATGCGATCTTCAATGTGCCGACGAAGGTCGCCCGCATTCGCGCCCAGAGCTATCTGGCGCCGGAATATTCGGATCTCTTTTCGCGCGAGAACGTGCCGATCGACGTGACGATTTCGCCGGAAATCGAGGTGGGTCAGCTTGTGCTTCGCCGCATCTCCTTTCCCGGTGCCACGGACGTGGTTCGCTTTGCCGAGGATCGCATCGCGATGATCGCGATCGAGTGCATGGAGGATTGCCCGGTCGTCGACACGCCATTGCACCAACTGAGCCAGCTTTTCCCCGATCTCAGGGCCACCGTCACCGGCATCTTCCGCAAGGGTCGATTGATCGTCCCGCATTCGACCGATCAGTTGCAGACGGGCGATCTCGCCTATGTCGTTTGCGATCGCGACCATACCCGCCGAACGCTGGCGCTATTCGGACACGAAGAGCAGGAGGCGCGGCGCATCATCATCTTCGGCGGCGGCAATATCGGCCATTTCGTCGCCCGCAGGATCGAGGAGCAGCAGCCGCGCATGCGGGTCAAGCTCATCGAGAGCGACCGCAATCGAGCCGTGTTCATTTCCGACAAGCTGAACAATACGGTCGTCCTGCAGGGTTCGGCGATGGATCAGCGCATCCTCATGCAGGCCGATGTCCAGGATGCCGACCTGGTGGTGGCGCTGACCAACAGCGATCAGATCAATATTCTCGGAAGCATGATGGCCAAGCGGCTCGGGGCGAAGTCGACGCTCGTGCTGATCAACGAGCCCGCCTATCAGGGATTTGCCAGCACCGCCGGCGTCGACGCGCACATCAATCCGCGCGCAGTGACGATTTCCCGTGTCCTGCAGCACGTCAGGAAAGGCCGCATCCGCTCCGTTTATGCCGTGCAGAACGGTATGGCGGAAGTGATCGAGGCGGAGGCGCTCGAGACCTCGCCGCTGGTCGGGCGGGCGCTGCGCGAACTTAACCTGCCGGAGGGCATCCGCATCGGCGCGCTATACCGCGACAAGACGTTCATCCTCCCGGACGGAAGCACCCGGATCAAGGCCAAGGACCGGGTCGTCCTGCTTGCCGCCGCAAGCGCGGTGCGCGACGTCGAGCAACTTTTCCGTGTGAGCATCCAGTACTTCTGAGTAGTCGCAAATGCCGAGAATCGCTTATGTAAACGGTGCCTATGTGCGCCATTTTGAAGCTGCGGTCCATGTGGAGGACCGCGGATACCAGTTTGCCGACGGCGTCTACGAGGTTTGCGAGGTGCGGCACGGCTGCATCGTCGATCTCGGCCGTCATCTGGACCGTTTGGATCGCTCCTTGCGCGAGCTCAGGATAGGCTGGCCGATGAGCCGCGCGGCAATGATGCAAGTAATCCGCGAGGTGCTGCGCCGTAACCGGGTGAAGAATGGGCTCTTTTATCTCCAGGTGACGCGAGGCGTTGCACGCCGGGACCACGTTTTCCCCGCGGGCGACACCCCGCCGTCCATCGTCGTCACGGCCAAGCGCACCGATGCGACCGCTATCTCCCGGAAGAATGCCGAAGGCATTTCCGCGATAACCGTTCCCGAAAACCGCTGGGACCGCGTCGACATCAAGACCATCGGCCTCCTTCCGAACGTGCTCGCCCGGCAGACGGCGAAGGAGGAGGGCGCCCAGGAGGCGATCTTCGTCGATGCGCAAGGCCTGGTCAAAGAGGGCGCAGCGACGAATGTCTGGATTGTCGATGAGGACGGAGTATTGCGTACGCGGCCGGCGGAACACGGAATTTTGCGGGGCATCACCCGGACGACTTTGATGGATGTCGCAAGTTCGCTGGGCTTGAAGGTCGAGGAGAGGGCGTTTTCCGTCGCGGAAATGCTCGCGGCCCGAGAGGTCTTCGTCACCGCTGCCACGAGCATTTGCTTCCCGGTCGTTTCAATCGACGGAAAGGTCATCGGCAACGGTCACCCGGGAAGCATAGCACAGAATATACGTGAGGCCTTTTTCGACGTTGCGGAAAAGACGTTGATTTGATACCAAACTTGGAGAGGTGTCGGGGAAGAGTACTGTGATGCCTCGAATTGCAGAATTCGACAAAAATGCACCGGCGCCGAGCCGGCAAATAAGAAAGAAGCGGCGCGATGGCGGAACGTTCTCAGAATTTGCAGGATCTCTTTCTTAATACGGTCCGCAAGCAAAAGATTTCGTTGACGATTTTCCTTATCAATGGCGTGAAGCTGACGGGCGTTGTAACCTCTTTTGACAATTTCTGTGTTCTCTTGCGCCGTGACGGCCATTCTCAACTCGTTTATAAGCATGCGATCTCGACGATCATGCCGGGTCAACCGCTGCAGATGTTCGAGAATGAGGAAGCCGCATCCTGACGGGACGTGAGGAACATTACCAAGCGTGAGTCAAAATCTTCGTCGATTATCCCGGAGTTGGAACGGCTCCGCGACGACACGCGCGCGGTTGTCATCGTTCCTGTCCTGAAGAAGTCGGGAAAGGGCGCGGGGGAAACGCCGTCGGTGACGACAACCCGGTCCGATGAAAGCCGGTTGGAAGAGGCGACAGGGCTTGCGCTCGCGATCGACCTCGATGTTGTTCACGACACGATCGTACCCGTGGCGCAGCCGAAGCCCGGCACCTTGCTCGGTAGCGGCAAGATCGAGGAGATCGGCCATATCCTCAGCGAGAAGGATGCGGGCCTCGTCATCGTCGATCATCCGCTGACGCCGGTGCAGCAGCGCAATCTCGAGAAGGAATGGAACGCCAAGGTCATCGACCGGACTGGCCTCATCCTGGAAATCTTCGGTCGTCGTGCCTCCACCAAGGAGGGCACGCTGCAGGTCGATCTCGCCCATCTCAATTACCAGAAGGGCCGGCTGGTTCGAAGCTGGACCCACCTCGAGCGCCAGCGCGGTGGCGCGGGCTTCATGGGCGGCCCCGGTGAAACGCAGATAGAGGCCGACCGCCGCCTGTTGCAGGAAAGAATCGTGCGGCTGGAGCGCGAGCTCGAGCAGGTCCGCCGTACGCGTCAGCTTCACCGCTCCAAGCGCAAAAAGGTCCCCCATCCCATCGTGGCCCTGGTCGGATATACCAACGCAGGCAAGTCGACGCTCTTCAACCGCATGACCGGTGCGGGCGTTCTTGCCGAAGACATGCTCTTTGCGACACTCGACCCGACGCTCAGGCGCTTGAAATTGCCGCATGGCCGTATGGTCATTCTCTCGGACACGGTCGGTTTCATCTCTGATCTGCCGACGCATCTCGTCGCAGCTTTCCGCGCGACTTTGGAAGAAGTGCTCGAAGCCGACCTGATCCTGCATGTTCGCGACCTCTCCGATCCCGACAATCAGGCCCAGGCGAGCGACGTATTGCGCATCCTTGCCGATCTCGGGATAGGCGAGAAGGAGAGCGCCGAGCGCATCGTCGAGGTCTGGAACAAGATCGACAAGCTTGAGCCGGAAGTGCGCGAAGCATTGGCGAAGAAGGCATCGAATGCCGGCAACACCGTCGCGGTCTCCGCGATAACCGGCGAAGGGGTGGACGATCTGCTTGCGGAGATTGGCCGGCGCCTCTCGGGCGTCATGACCCAGTGCACCATCGTGCTTGGTCTCGACCAGCTGCAATTGCTGCCATGGATCTATGAGCACGCGATTGTCGACGGCCGCGAAGACCTTGAGGACGGACGCGTGAATCTCAACCTGCGCCTGACGGAAGGGGAGACGGCGGAACTCGAAAGGCGGCTGGGCAATGGACCGAAACCGGCCGAAGAGGAATGGTGAGGGCAAGGACGCCAATCTCCTCCACAGCGCGTCGCCTCGGCTGACGGCTTATCGTTCCGCCATCCTCCGGTTAAGCCTCGGGAGGGTAGCGCCGTCGGCGAAATCACGGGGGCCCCGACGCCCCGCTCTCCGAATTGCAGACTTGCGGCCGGAACAAGTTCGGCTGTTGTTGCTTTGTGCTGTTCATGAAGAGCGTGGCTTTCCTTGCAGCGTTGCTGACATTGGCACCCTGGTGCGCCGCCGGCGCCGAGGAGCTTCAGTCGGAAGCGATCAACAATGCCTCCGTCGCCTCGGTTCCGCCGGAACGACCGTCCGAAACGTCGCCGCGACCGGAGCCGGCGATCATCCGTCTCCAGGTTCTTCTGGACCGTGCGGGTGCATCTCCCGGGGTGATCGACGGCTACTATGGCGAGAACGTCACGAAGGCGATCGCCGGGTTCGAGGCCATGCAAGATCTTCCCGTCGATGGCAAGCTGGACCCCGAGGTCATCGGCCGCATTGGAGACGACAAGCCCGTCATTGAGCCCTACACCATCTTGGAAGAAGATACCAAGGATCTCGTCGAGCGCATTCCGGAAGACTACGCCGAGCAAGCTGAGATGGAGCACCTCGGATATACAAGCGTTGCGGAGCGACTCGCGGAGCGGTTCCACATGGACATCGATCTCTTGAAGGCGCTCAACCCGGGCTCGGCATTCGCCGTTGGAGATAGGATCTCGGTCGCAGCCCCCGGCGCCGCGAGGGAAGGCAAGGTCAAACGGATCGAGGCGCGCAGGGGGGCGGGCCAGGTCGCGGCGTTTGCGGAAGACGGCTCGGTGCTTGCCATTTATCCCGCCTCCATCGGCAGCGAAGAGACGCCTTCGCCATCCGGCAAGCACAAGGTGAAGGGGGTCGCTCCAAATCCGACCTACGTCTACAACCCAAAGGTCAACTTCAAGCAGGGCGATAACGACTCGATACTAGAATTGCCCAGCGGCCCCAACGGGCCCGTTGGAAGCGTCTGGATCGATCTCACGGAGCCTACCTACGGGATCCACGGCACGCCGGAACCCTCCCAGGTCGGCAAGGTGGGCTCGCACGGCTGCGTTCGCCTGACAAACTGGGACGCCGAGGAACTGGCGGCGATGGTCGAGCCGGGAGTGATCGTCGAGTTCACCGATTGAACCATGACCGGTGAGATTTCCATTACAGCACAGGCGAGGTTCGTGTCATGCACAGGTTCACAGTCACTGTTACGAAAGAGTTCGATGCCGACACCGCCGAAGAGGCGGCCTTGCTCATGTATCAGGAATTGGCCAGCGGGCGGACGCCGCTCGAATATTCGGTGGCGGACGAGACAAGAATCCCAACCGGTCTGACGCTGGACAGGGAAAAAGCGGACGAGTTTGCCAGTATCGATCACACCGCCGATCCCGGCAATTGGTAGCTCCCGGCCATTACAGCTTTTCAGGCGCGCAAACTTCCGCTGTAAGTCCTTGACCGCCGGTTCATCAGTTCGCGTCCGATGCGCATGCAGCAGCGGCTCGAGCGCGTCTCGAGCCAGAGGCTCGATTTTGCAGATGGCTCGGGAAACTTATCGGAAAGTCTGAATTTGGGGAGCACTCGACATTTTCTGCTGCGTACCCGATGCAATAATCCTCGCACATAGTTGTCGATCTGGCCCAGTTCCCCATGTCCTGCTCGATGTTTGAACATGCGGCTTCTTGAAACCTTCGGCGGCAGGCATATGGGGCATGTCCTGAGGCCAGAAAATACAGAGGCGATGCATGAAAACGCTGCTGCTAAAAAAAGAGGAAGTAGGCAGATTAATCTGCATGAAGGAAGTAATCGGCACGGTGGAAGAGGCTTACAAAGCCTTTAGCAGTGATCAGGTGGAGCAACCTGACTATATAGGAATAGATCTCCCATCGCCTCGTGGGGAAATCGACTTCAAACTTGGCTACTACAAAGCCAATGAAGTGATCTCGATGAAAGCCTCTTCCGGCGGGTTCATTAACAATCCGACAGCACACGGCGTGCCCAGCGGCATGGCGAGCATTTTCCTGTTTGATGCCAGGAGCGGTGCGCTGATTTGCGTTATGGACGGAAGTCTGATCCTTGGTCTCAGAACCGGGGCGTCGGGAGCCGTTTCCGTAATGGCACTCGCAAGGAAAAATGCCGGAAAAATCACATCGATCGGGACAGGCAATCAGGCAAGAATGCAAATCCGGGCGATCAATGAGATCATGAAAATCGAAGAGATCCACGCCTGGGACAACACTCCCGAGACGCTTTCCAAATACAAGGCCGACATCGAAAGCGAATTTGGCATTCCTGTAATCATGGCAACTTCCAAAAAAGAAGCCGTTGAGCAGGCCGACATCCTGGTTACGACGACCCGCGGGAAGGGGTCGCTTGTGGAAGCGGATTGGGTAAAGCCCGGTACACACATCGTTGCGATCGGCACAGATCAACAAGGCAAGCAAGAACTGGATCCGGAGATCTTCAGGAACGCAAAGGTAGTCGTCGACTCAATTGCGCAGTGCACCGAAAAGGGTGAGACGTGGCATCCGTTGAATAAAAACATCATCACCCGAAGCGACATCCATGGAGAAATCGGCGAGATCTTGCTCGGCAGGAAGCCAGGCAGAGAAAATGATGACGAAGTGACAATTTTCGACTCCACAGGCATGGCCATACAGGACAATACGACCGCCGGGAAAATCTATCGGAACGCAATAGAAAGAAACGTCGGAACTTTCTTTGAGTTCTTTTGAGTGATGATTCGGAGACAGCACGAAGATCCGCTTCGCCCGCCAAGAGTGCCGTGTGCGCCTTGTGAACAATTCAGAAGCTTGGTCACAAACATCAATTCAACCAACGATCCAAGCTTCCTCTTATGTTCAGCGGAACGTAAGTCTCAAAGTTGAAAGGCGACAAGCACCATGCGCAACTACCCGACCATCGAGGACATCCGGGAGGCCAGGGAAAGGCTGAAACCTCACATCAGACACACGCCCTTGCTGCGCGCAGAAAAAATAGAGAAAGCCGTTGGTTGCGAGCTGTATCTCAAACCCGAGACCCTGCAAATTACCGGCGCCTTTAAGATTCGCGGCGCTCTAAACAAGACCCTTTCGCTCCCGAGAGAAGCGATCGCAAACGGCATCATTGCCAGTTCGTCGGGCAATCATGCCCAGGGGCTTTCCTACGCGGCCAGAATGCTGGGCGTAAAGGTGATATTGGTACTCCCGGTTACCACGCCGAAAATCAAGATAGCCAATACCGAGGCCCTTGGTGCGGAAGTCGTCCTTTTTGACGGTGATACGGCTGCCAGATGGAAAAAGGTCTATGAAATCGCCGAAGGAAAGAATTATGCGGTTGTACATGGGTTCGAAGACCCCATGGTAATGGCTGGCCAGGGAACAATTGGCTGTGAAATCCTCGAGGACTTGGAAGATGTTGACACGGTCATTGTTCCCGTTGGCGGCGGCGGCCTTATCTCGGGAATAGCTACCGCTATCAAGGAAACGAAGCCATCGGTGCGCGTCATCGGCGCGGAGCCAGCATTAACACCGAAGTATTTCCACAGCCGGATAAATAAGGAACGTACATCGTTACCCTTGAAGAACACCATCGCCGATGGCTTGAGAATAAGCGTTCCGGGGCAGAACCCGTATCCTATCATTGAAAAGTACGTCGACGAGATCATTCTCGTCGAGGACGAGCACATCATCGCAGGTATGCGTACCCTTGCCAGAGACGCGAAATTGATCGCCGAACCGGCCGCCTCGATTGGTATCGGCGCCTTGTTGGCCGGCTCCATAAAAGTCAGACCGGATGAAAAAGTCTGCGCGGTGTTGAGCGGCGGGAACTGGGACTTGTGCGACCTTGCTGAGGTATACAAAGCTGCCGAGTAGGGTTGCCAGGACGGATATCTAAATTCCGTTCGGGCCAGCTAGGAGGGCTTCCGCGCTCGCCTGTTCCAAGTTTGTCTTGGTCGACATGAACGTCGCGCGCCAAGCTTGAACTATTCCGCGGCTGCTTCCCCGCCCTCCTGCACGAGGGCCGCGTTCTTCCTGGCGATCGCGTCCCGGTTTGCAGCCGCGGCTGCGATCGCCTGCTTGTCATCGCCGGCCACCTGCACGGTCGGCGAGGCGAAATGGATAGCGTTGGCCGCGAAGGCTTCCTTGATCAGTGCCTGGGCCCGTCGCCTTACCTGCGTCTGGCACCCCGGCTTTGTTTTCATCGCGAAGCTCAGGGTGATGCCGTAGTCGCCGAATTGCTCGACGCCCTTCATCTTGACGGTTTCAAGGATCAGCGGGCCGAGTTCCGGGTCCTCGAGAAGCTTGGCGCCGACCCCCTTCACCACCTTCTTCACATTGGCGACATCGGTGTCGTAGGCGACGTTGATCTTGAACTTGTCGATGACCCAGTCGCGGCTCATATTCTGGACGGCGCCAAGCGAGCCGAACGGCACCGTGAAGACAGGCCCACGGTGATGGCGCAGCTTGACGGAACGGATGCTGAAGGATTCGACCGTGCCCATGTAGCTGCCGCTCTGGATATATTCGCCGACCCGAAAGGCGTCGTCCATCATGTAGAAGATGCCGCTGATGATATCCTTCACGAGCGTCTGCGAGCCGAAGCCGATCGCCACTCCGAAGACGCCGGCGCCAGCGATCAACGGGCCTATGGCGACGCCGAGGGCGGAGAGCACCATCATTCCGGCGACGACGGCGATGAAGGCGGCCAGGAAATTGCGCAGGATCGGCAGCAGCGTGCGGAGACGCATCTTGCGAGCCAGCAGCACCGGATCCGCTACGTCGACACTGGCGCGCGTCAGCTGGAGATTGATGAACTCCTTGGTCAGCTGCCAGACGAGGTCCGCCGCCAGCAGGATCACCACGCCGGCGAGGACGCCGCGGAAGAGCCTGTTGAAGACATCGTCCTGTATCATCGAGCTGCCTTTGAACTGGAAGACGACGGCAAGCCATGCTGCAGCGAGCGCGATGATGGCGAATCTCGCGCCCCGGTCGATCAGCACATTGCGCGCCACGCGCATGTAGCCGGTCGCATCGGCGTCGCGCATCGACCTTGTCGTGGCAGTCGTGAAGCGCAAGAGCGGCGGCAGGCCGAGGGCATAGACGCCGAGCCAGAACGCCACCTTCATGCCGCCGCTCCAGCACAGCCACAGTAGAACGAGGAAGGCGACGACCAGGGCGTTGCTCAGCAAGCGCCTTCCGGCCGGCACCTCCGCGGCGGCGGGCCGCCGGATCGCCGTTTCGATGGCAAGGCCCAGCACGACCAGGCCGAGAGCTGCCGTGACGAAGTTGCTGACATTCTCCGGAACCGACAGCGCCTGCATCAGGTCGGCGGCGGCCCACAGAAAAGCCAGGGCGCCGATGAAGAGAACGGACCGCTGATACCAGAAGCGTGCCGCCTCCGGTGCAAGCGCGACGCTGCCCTGCTGCGGTTCAGTCGCCACGCCTTGCGCAATGGCGACCTTGAACGCCGACGCAGATATCGCAATCAGCAGCCGGGCAACGATCCAGGCGATCAGCAGCGGCGCCACGGCCGCCTCCAATTGGCTCGGCCAGCCGGAAAGGACGAAGGCGGCGATTGCGGCAATTGCGAAGACGACGAGCGGCGCGACGCGAATGAAGACGGCAAGGCCCCGTCCGAGCCGCTGCGGGCCTGCTTTCAGCCGCAGCAGATAGCGCGACAGGAACTCGGCACCATAGGCGACGATGAGCACGAAGGCGAAGCCTTTGAGGATCGGCATCGTTCCATGGCCTTGCATATCGACGGCGACGCGGTCCTTCGCCGCCCGCCATTCACGAACGACCTGCGGCGCAGCGTCCCGCATGCTGAAAAGGTGTTTTCTGATCGCGGCGACCCACTGCGAGGTAAATCCTCCCGGTCGCGTCGCGGCGGCCGGCGCCGGGGCCTCCTGCCTGGTCGCGAGCCATTGGCGAACTTCCGGGTCGTCCAGCAACTCGATCAATTGTTGGATCTTGGCGGGCGGTGCGGCCGTTGCCGCATCCTGGGCTGCAAGAGGTGTGGCAAGCCCGAACACAAGCGGGAGAAGTATAAGGAGCGATGCGCAAATGCTTCTGCCGCGACCATGCTTGAACATCGCGATCACTCGATTACCTCGTCCTTTGCCCCAGACCCGGTGAAGGCGCTTCGGAGGTCATGCGAACCGAGCAACGCGCAAGAGTTTGGAACTCAGTCATTCACCACAGCCCACTTGTCGTCGGGATCGAAGCGGTCGATGAACGGCACGATCGCCTCCGTGCTGGGACCGAGGTCCCGTTCGTAGACAATGCCCTGCTGGTTTACGACGAAGGTCTTGACGCCGGTATCGGCATATTGCACCGGCCAGGCGATCAATGCGAAGCCGGCGATCATGTTGCCGTTGATGACATAGTCGTATTTGCCGCCGGCGATGTTGTCGCCTTGGGAGGAGAGGATGCGAAAACGGTAGCCGAAATAGCCCTGACCGGCCTTAGCCCTTTCCAGCGCCGCCTCGCTGATCGCGTCGCCGACCGGGCTGTCGCCGTCGCCCTGGTCGGCTGGCCAGTAGAGGCCGTCGGTCTGGCCGGGGCTGCTGATCAGCTTCTGCGCATACTCGAACACGCCATCGGCATCGCGATCCTGGGAAGCATAGTCCTTTTGTGCCTCGACGTAGGCGCGTGCGGTGTCGATCGCCTCAAGTTCGTTCTCGCCGACGCGGCGGTTGACGATCTCCTCGAGCCCGACATAGGTGTCGAAGGCCCATTTGCCATCCTCGCCCTTGGTGAGCGGAAACGGCAAGGGCCAGAGCCGGTCGCCGATCTGGATGACCTTGCGCTCCTCAAGATCGCGCACGACGACCCTGCGCGCGGCACCTTCGCGGATGAGCGCGAAGGTCTCCATCGCATCCTCGCCCGTCTTCAGCTTTGCCGGGTCCAGCCCCAAGAGTTTAGCAAGGCCGTCGAAATCATTGCCGGCGAGCGCCGATTTGAAGGCGTCCACCGCCTTTGCAGGATCGTCGAAGACCGGCGGGTCTTCCGCGGCGGCATAGTCGTCGATGCTCGCCGATCCCTGCGCCTGTGCCGGCTGATGTGCCTGGGCAGAAGCTACATCGATTAGCGCAACGGTGAGCGAGAGCGACAAGGCTGATCCGAGAAGGAGAATGTGAAAGAGCTTGCTCATGGTCGTTCTCCCTCCTTGTCAGCGTCTGCGCCCACCGCCGCGTCCACCGCCGCCGCGCGCCATTGGCGGTCTACCGCCGCCGCGGCTCACGTGCGGCCGCCCGCCGCCGCGATGGCCGCCGCCCATGCTGTGACCGCCGCGCCGCGATGACGCCACTTCCCGGCGTCCCGAATTGACGTTGCCGAGGCCCGACGGTTTCCTCGGCCGGTTCTGCGCTTTGGAGGCCATCTTTTTCTTGCCGGCCGGCCGGCTCGCCTTCGAAGGCTTCTTGCCCTTGGGGCGGTTGAGGCTCTGCTTCGATCCTCCGGCTTTCGCCTTCGCCACCTTCTGCCCGCCGGCGGGCTTCGCCTTCGGCCGCGCCTGAGCCTTCAATCCCTCGAGCGTACTCTTGCGCACGTCCGCGATCTTGCCCGTGCCGCCGCCAGGGCGCGCCTGCACCCGGTCGCGGTTGATCTCGGCGGCGCGATTGCGGAGATTGTTGTCGCCGTTGGCCTTGATGCTGTTCTTGATGTTCGTCCGATCGAATTTCTGAAGCTGGTCGCGATCGAACTTGAGCTTGCTGCGGTCGACATTCTTCCAGTCGATGTCATTCAACTTCAGCTTGCCGTCGAAATCCACGTTGTTGAAGCATTTGTTGCAGTCGACATCGATGTCGCCGTCCCAGCGGCCACCCCAGACCCCCCAATCGTCCCAGTCGATGATGGCGCCGAAGATCGCGCCGGTAACGGCACCGGCGAAAAAGGCCGCCCCCGGATACCAGTAGGCGGGATAGGGTTCGTCGTAATAATCGATCGGCACCGGCGCATAGTCGGGCTCATAAAGCATTTCCGCCGGATACTGCGGGACGTAGATCGTTTCCGGGTTGGCCGGCTGGATGATGATGTTGTCACCCTCCTCGACCACCTTGATCTTGTCGTCCGTCTTGATGATGTCCTTGGCAACCGCTTCGTCACGCAATTGCTGAATCGCAATCAGCACATCTTTCTGCTGATTGGCGATCGCCTCGCCAAAGCTCTGCGTCCATTCGAGATCCTCGCTCATCATCTTGACGATCTCGGGATAATTCAGCAGCGAAATCACGCTGCCGTCCCAGCTTTCCTTCGGCTTCAGATCGGGCTTTTTCGCGCGCGCCTCGAGAAACCGTTCTGCCTCGACGATCTGCAGAGGGTAGAGCGAGGCAGCCGAGACAAGGGCAATCAACTCGTCAGGATAAAGCGCGATCCGCGCCACCAGAACCTCGAGTTCCTCGTCGCTGAGTGGCTCCGGCGTGGCGGCCGGCGCTTCGGTCGTTGCCGCCGTCTTCTCCTGGGCGAAGGCGCCGGGGCTCTGCATGGCCAGCATGATCGCCATCGCGCCGCCAAGTGCAATTGCTGCTTTTCTGATCATCTGCTGCCCCCGTGGCGCCTCCGTATCGATGCGCCGGCTGATCGCCACTGGCTGGAATCGATCGAGAAGTCGCTGCCTTGCGAAGCCGCGCCCGTCCTGTGGACTGCCAGAGCCTCTCCCCCAGTGGCTGCGAAAGAATTTCACGGACGAGCCTGCAGGGACGATGAGCCTCGCGCGGTGGAAAATCCGCGTTTCAAAATAGACTACCCGCTCCGCGCCGCCGCGTCGTTGATTGCAATCAAAGGCAAGCAAAGTTCCGCTGCGCTGAACGGTATGGGTCAGGGCGCGTCATTGTTCTCCTGCGTCGATCGTTGCCCGGTGAGGGGCATCGGGCTACGTTCAGACTGCAGTTCGGCGCGCTTTTCACCAAACTTGAGTTGCCCAACGATCCGACCAATCAGGATCGCAATGTAGAGGGTCCCGATGGCGGCTTCGAGCGCAGACAGAATCTGGGCAATTGGCGTGGCCGGGGTGATATCGCCGTAGCCGACCGTCGTTATGGTCACGAGACTGAAGTACAGAAGCTGCGTGTCGAGATCGCCGCCCTCCGGGATTCTGAATGATCCGGCCTGCCAGTCTTCAAGCCGGAGATAAAGCAGCGCCCAGGCGGTGGCGATCATGAAAAAGCCGAATATCGCGCCGACGAGACTATCGGCCGTCATCTCGCGACTTCCCACGAGCTCGGCAAACGTTGCGATCAGTGCGCTGACGACGATGACCAGCATCAGTCCCAAAAGCGGGCCATCCAGGCCGGCAATTCCCAATGTGTTCAGAATTTGGAGCACCAGAGCCATTACTAGCAGCGCGATTACACCGGTCGTATGCGTCGCACCGATCCGGCCGGCATGGACCGCCCCTCCAAAAACCAGAAGATAGAGGGTAACGTTCGCAAGTTCGCCGAGCCTCGTGCTGGACCAGAGGGGCTGAAGCAAGAACGTCCCAATCAACAGCGCCAGCAGGAGGCTCCATCGCCACCGCTCCACAAGACGGAGATAGGCATTGATGATCGACATCGCCGAATTGACGATCATGATGGAGCCCCGGGACGGCGAAGGAAGTCAATCCAGCGATTACATCGCGGCGAACAGTCTACTTCCGAGCGCGCAGGATGGCAGCACGAAGAGTCCGCGCAGTCCCGTATGTTCGAGTATCTTACGGTCGCACATTGATCCAGCGCAATTTCATCGGGGCGGTTTTGTTGTTTTGTCGTGTCTTGTCGACCGGCCGACCGTGAGCACGCGGTCTGACGGATTCCGCTTCTCGGCGCATGAGGGCGCGTAGACTCTGAAAGATTGAGTATTAACTCGCCTATTCTGCGAGACAACCTTACGCGCGCTTAATAACACTAAAATAATTTCCGTGATATACATGCGAAATTTTGAGAATTAGGCCCGATGTTGTCTCAATTTTGCAGCATATCATCTATAGGTATTGGTTTGCATAGGGCTTTTTCGCCCAAGGCGTCCAACAATTATCCGTTGGATACCGGTCGAATCGCAAACATGCGGTGACCCAAACATGCGGTGACACTGGCAGAGGAGACGGGATTATGGAAGACGCTGCAAAACAGCAGGACCGCGCGAACGCCGGTCTTTGGCAGGCCGCGCCGTGGCAAGAATCGTGTCAATACGCCCTGGATGCATGGCAGCGTACGATCCTCTTCTGCGACGTTCTGCGCCGCCGGGGCAATCAGTATGCCGAGCACAATTCGAACCCGGTGCCGCATGTCCTGCACTTTGACGTGGAGCTCGTGTTGAGCGGGAGGGCGTTGCCGCGCCCTGTCAATTATGGCCTGGTGCGGATCATCCCGCCGACGGACATCATCATTGATCCGGACAAGCGTCCCTTCGTGGTCGTCGATCCGCGCGCCGGGCACGGGCCTGGCATCGGGGGTTTCAAGGCCGACAGCGAGATCGGTGCCGCGCTGCAGGCGGGACACCCCTGCTATTTCATCGGCTTTCTCCCGGACCCGGTGCCCGGGCAGACGATCGAGGACGTCATGCGGGCACAAGCCGCATTCCTCGAAAGAGTAATCGAACTCCATCCGGTGGCGGACGGCAAGCCGTGCGTAGTCGGCAATTGCCAGGCCGGCTGGGCGGTGATGATGCTCGCCGCGACGCGGCCTGAACTCTTCGGGCCGGTCATCATTGCCGGCTCCCCGCTTTCCTACTGGGCCGGGGTCAAGGGGGTAAACCCGATGCGCTATTCGGGCGGCCTGCTTGGCGGTAGCTGGCTGACGGCACTCACCGGCGACATTGGCGGCGGCAAGTTCGACGGGGCTTGGCTGGTCACGAACTTCGAAAGTCTGAACCCGGCGAACACGCTTTGGAGTAAGCAATACAACGTCTGGTCAAAGGTCGATACAGAAGCGGCGCGCTATCTGGAATTCGAGCGCTGGTGGGGCGGACACGTCAATCTCAATGCCGAAGAAATGCAGTTCATCGTCGATGAACTGTTCGTTGGTAACCGACTGGCAACAGCGGAGATCGTCACCTCGGACGGGGTGCGGATCGACATCCGCAACATCAAGTCGCCGATCCTCTGCTTCTGCTCCAAGGGCGACAATATAACGCCGCCGCAGCAGGCGCTCGGATGGATCCTGGATCTTTACCGGAGCGTGGACGATATTCGTGCGCACGGACAGACGATCATCTACGCGATGCATGAGACGATCGGTCACCTCGGCATCTTCGTCTCAGGCAAGGTAGGTGCCAAGGAGCATGCCGAATTTGCCAGCAACATCGATCTGATCGACACCCTGCCGCCGGGGCTCTACGAAGCGGTCTTGATCCGGCGCTTGGACGAGAACGCCGCACCGGACCTGGAGCTCGGCGAGTGGATCGCCCGTTTCGAACCGCGCAGTCTCGATGATCTGCGGGAGATGGGCGGCAACGATCCCGAGGACGAGCGGCGCTTCGCCACGGTGCGGCGCGTCTCGGAGATCAACCTCGGCCTCTATCGCACCTTCGCGCAACCATTCGTTCAGGCCATGGCCAGCGACCATGCCGCTTCATGGCTTGCCCGCCTACATCCGGCGCGCATGGCTTTCGAGATCTTCTCGGACAGCAACCCCTTCATGGCTTCTGTCGCGATGCTAGCGGACCAGGTCCGCGAAGCGCGCCAGCCCGTTGGCCCGGACAACATGTTCGTTGCGTTACAGGATTTCCTGTCCAAGCAGGTCGAAACTTCCCTCGACGTCTGGCGCGCCTGGCGCGACAAAACTCAGGAACAGGTCTTCCTCGCCGCCTACGGTTCTCCCGTACTGCAGGCCGCGGTCGGCCTGCAGGCAACCGCCGAACCGCCGCGGCGCTACCCCGGAGAACAGCCGGAGACTTTGGCCTTCATTCGTGCACGGATCGCCGAGCTCAAGGCGGGGATGGGCGAAGGCGGCTTGCGGGAAGCCAGCATTCGGGCCCTCGCCTATGTCGGCCGCGGCTATGGCATTGATGAGCGCCAGCTGGCGGTGCTGCGACGCATCCGGGCACGGCACCGGGAGGGTCTTTCACTCCAGGAATTCAAACGGATTCTCCGCGAACAGTCGCTGATGCTGCTCATCGACGAGTCGGCCGCTCTCGCCGCGCTTCCCTCGATGCTGCCGGAAGGCCATGCTCAACGTGCGGCGGCTATGGCGGCTGTGCGTGAAGTCATCGAGAGCACCGGTGAAATGAACGAGGAAGTTCAGGCCCGCATGGACCGCGTTGAATCGCTCTTCTCCGACCGCACGGGCAGACCGGCAATCGTGAGGGATACTCCGGCGCGAGCGTCGGTGCGACCGCGCCGCACCTCGTGACGTGACGTGATGGAGGCGACGGGAACGACATAAGGAGAACGGCGATGCCCTTGACAAGCCCCGCGGAAGCAGATCGTCCGCACGTCAAATATGAGCGTCTGATCGACCGGACCCATGGCGTGGGGCCGATCCCCACGGCGGTTGCCCACCCCTGTGACGAGAGCTCGTTGCTGGGTGTGATCGAAGCCGCTCGTGCAGGCATGATAGATCCGATCCTCGTGGGCCCGACCGGAAAGATTCGCGCTTCCGCCGAGGCCTGCGGCGTCGATCTCAAAGCTTACCAGGTCGTTGATGCGCCGCACAGTGACGCAGCAGCCGCCGCGGCTGTCGAGCTTGTTCGCGCAGGCAAGGCGGAACTCATCATGAAGGGCAGCCTCCATTCGGATGAACTGCTTCGGGCAGTGGCCGCCAAGGACACCGGCCTCAGGACGCAAAGGCGGATCAGCCACGTCTTCATCATGGATGTCCCGACCTATTCCGAGCCGCTGTTCATCACCGACGCGGCTGTCAACATCTTTCCGGACCTCGAGGCCAAGCGCGACATCGTGCAGAACGCAGTCGACCTGCATCTCGGCCTCGGCCTCGGCGAGCCCCGCGTCGCCATCCTCTCGGCGGTGGAGACCGTCACGACAAAGATCCCGGGGACGACCGACGCTGCCTGCCTCTGCAAGATGGCCGATCGCGGCCAGATCACGGGGGGCATTCTTGATGGCCCGCTGGCGCTCGACAATGCAATCAGCGAGGAGGCCGCCCGGATCAAGGGCATTCGGTCCCCGGTGGCCGGGCGGGCCCAGATTCTCGTCGTGCCCGATCTCGAGGCCGGCAACATGCTCGCCAAGAACCTCACCTTTCTCGCCAATGCCGATGCTGCAGGCATTGTGCTCGGTGCCAGGGTGCCGGTCATTCTCACGTCGCGGGCGGACAGCCTGCGCACGCGAATGGCCTCTTGTGCGGTGGCGGTGCTCTATGCCGCCGCCAGGCGCCAGACGCTCGCCGTGCCCGCGGAGTGAGCGAGATGGCCACCATCCTCATCGTCAACGCCGGCAGTTCGAGCCTCAAATTCCAGCTCTTCTCGATCGACGGAGGCGACACACTCGAGCGCCTGTTGAAGGGCCAGCTCGACGGGATCGGCACCAAACCGCGATTGGTGGTCCGCGACGCGAGAGGGCAAGTCGTTGCCGAGAACGCATTTTCGGCGGACAAGGTCGAAGACCTGGCGGCTGCGCAGGATGTCGTCGGCACTTGGCTGCTCGGCCATGTCGGCACACCGCCGACCGCGGTCGGCCACCGAGTGGTGCACGGCGGGCCGTTCTACAGCGAACCCACGGTCGTCGACGACCAAGTGCTTGTGACATTGGAGGAACTGATACCCCTGGCGCCACTCCATCAGCCCAACAACCTGGCCCCGATCCATTCGATCCGCCGACAGCGGCCGGACCTGCTCCAGGTCGCCTGCTTCGATACCGCCTTCCATCGCGGACACCCCGAAATCGCCGATCGCTTTGCGATTCCTGAAGCATTCTATCGGGAAGGCGTGCGACGCTACGGTTTCCACGGCCTGTCCTACGAATACATCGCGGGCCGGCTGCGGGAACTTGCGCCCGATCTGGCGAAGGGGAGAGTCATTGTCGCCCATCTCGGCAGCGGCTGCTCCATGTGCGCGCTGGTCGGTGGCCGCAGTGTCGAGAGCACGATGGGCTTTACCGCCCTCGATGGCTTACCGATGGGGACGCGCCCGGGTCAGATCGACGCTGGCGTCGTCCTCTATCTGCTGGGCGAAAAGGTTATGGATGTCAAAGCCGTCGAGCATCTGCTTTATCACGAGTGCGGTCTGAAGGGGCTTTCGGGCATCAGCAGCGACATGCGCGAGCTGCTCGCAAGTTCCGATAAGCGTGCCAGGCTTGCGCTCGATTATTTCGTCTATCGCGTCGCCATGGCCGCTGGCGCGCTCGCCGCGGCCATGGGCGGACTTGACGGCTTCGTCTTCACCGCAGGCGTTGGCGAGAATGCACCGACAATCCGCCAAGCGATCGCGGAGCGGCTGGCATGGTTGGGCATTGAGGTCGATCCGGTCGCGAACGCGGAGGGACGGCTGCGCATATCGAGCCCACAGAGCCGCGTTACGGTGCTCACCGTGCCGACGGACGAAGAACGAATGATCGCCGGCCATACGCTCGCCATCCTCCGCCACAGTGCGCGCTGAATTCGTCCTTGGTCTCCGGGGCGCGATCGTCCGGTGACCTTTTGTGGAAGTGATCCTGGTTCGATCGTTTTGCGAGGGAAATCCCATGTCGTTCAATCCACGTTCCGTTTCGCTCGAAGGCCGGCGCGGCCTCGTGACCGGCATCGCCAACGACCAATCCATTGCCTGGGGCTGTGCCAAGGCATTTCGCTCCTTGGGGGCGGAACTCGCGGTGACGTATCTCAACGAAAAGACACGGTCCTATGTCGAGCCGCTCGGGCGAGAGCTCCAGGCGACGATGATGCTGCCTCTGGACCTTGGCGTCGGAGGGCAACTGGAGGCAGCCTTCGATGAGATCCGCGCCAGATGGGGTCAGCTCGACTTCGTCCTGCATTCGATCGCCTTCGCCCCGAGGGAGGATCTGCATGGCCGCGTGGTCGACTGTTCGAAGGCCGGCTTCCTGCAGGCCATGGAGATATCCTGCTGGTCGTTCATCCGCATGGCGAAGCTCGCCGAGCCCCTGATGCGTGAAGGCGGAACGCTGTTCACCATGACCTATTACGGTTCGCAGATGGTGGTCGAGCACTATAACCTCATGGGCCCGGTGAAGGCGGCGCTGGAGAGTGCCACGCGCTACCTGGCGGCCGAGCTCGGTCCCAAGGGCATCCGGGTCCATGCGATCTCACCGGGCCCGCTCCAGACGAGGGCGGCCTCCGGTATCGCCGAATTCGACGAGCTTCTCGACAAGGCGCAGTCCAAAGCGCCTACGCGCAGTCTGGTGTCCATCGATGACGTCGGGGCTGCCGTGGCCTTTCTCGCAACCGACGCCGCGAAGTTGATTACCGGCGAAACCCTGTACATCGACGGCGGCTATCACATCATCGATTGATTGGTGGATTCCACCCGTTTTGTCTCAAGTCAATGACAGAACCGCTCGCCATTTATAGGATCGATGCGATCGCACGGAGGCTTCCGTCCGGCGCCCGGCAAGGGACTTGGGTCGGATCGTGTCCTGTCCATCAAGGGCATCGGGTATCGGCGGGTGTGTCCCGCTCGAGGGAATCGCGATCTGCTGGAGGTGAGAAATGGCCACGGAGATCGAGCGAAAGTTCCATGTCGTGGACGATCGCTGGCGGAAGCATGCCTCCAAGATCTCTGAGCTGCGGCAAGCTTATGTCGTGAGTACGAAGAACCGAATGGTTCGTGTCAGGATCGTGAATGCGTGTCGTGCGACGCTGGCCGTAAAGATCCGGACCGGCCGTCTGCGACGTGAAGAGTATGAGTACGAGATCCCTTACGCGGACGCGGTGGAGATGTTCGAGCATGCTCTGGGGATCATAGAGAAGACGCGTTACGAGGTGGATCATCAAGGCCGCCGCTGGGAAATAGACGTCTACTCCGGCGCAAACGACGGCCTCGTCGTTGCGGAGATCGAACTCCGAAAGGGAGACGGCGACCCACCGAAGCCCGTCTGGCTAGGGTCGGAGATAACGGGGAACCGGCTGTACTCGAACCGGGTGCTGGCGATAGGGGCGCGCCGTCGTGAAGGGCGCGGCCCGCAAACGAACCCGTATGGTGCCATTCAAGAAGTCAAGCGAGCCACAACCTAACGCATTCTGAAGTGGAGCAAAGCGATGGCGGAACAGAAAGACCTGAATGCCAAGGCACCCCCAAGTGCAAAAGAGCTTCGCATGCAACTCCTCCAGCGCGAGATGGATGAGATGGAGAAAGAGCGGAAGCTCAAGACGATACAGCAACAGAAACTCGCCGATTTCGCTGCCGAATTCCTCGAGGAACGTGTCACCGAGGAAGAAATAGCCATGGTGCGCCGTCTCGTGACGAACGCCGTCAAGGACGGCAAGTTCGAGGCGATGGTCTACAGCTTCCCCTCCGATCTATGCACCGACAGCGGCCGGGCCATAAACAGTGGCGACCGGGACTGGCCGAAGACCCTTCAGGGAAAGGCCAAGGAGTTTTTCGATCGCTACCAGACCATCGGCAAGCCGCAGGGCTACAAACTGAAGGCGATGATCATCAATTTCCCCGGCGGCGTGCCCGGCGACGTCGGCTTTTTCCTGAACTGGGCGCCGGACGACGTCTGACCACCGTGGACGCCGCATTCTTGGACGCGCAAAGCCCTCATCGGCTGAACAGATAGCTGCGCGCACCACGTGGCGACGCGCAGCGTCCAACGTTTCAGTAGATGTTGGGCACCAACCGCCAAACATGCCTGACCTCGTCGAAGTCGTCCGGGCGCTTCTGGCGCTTTCCGAGATCGGGTTCATTGAACTTCACCCGCTCATACGGGATCGAGTTCAAGAGGTGCGAAATGCAGTTGATGCGCGCGCGCTTCTTGTCGTCGGACGGGACGATCCACCAGGGGGCATATTCGGTGTCGGTCATTCGGATCATTTCGTCATAGGCGCGGGTGTAATCCCACCAACGGCGATAGGATTCGACATCCATCGGGCTGAGCTTCCACTGCCGCATCGGGTCGCCGATGCGCTGACGGAAGCGGCGCTCCTGTTCCTCCTCGCTGACATCGAGAAAATATTTGAGCAGAATTACGCCGCTTTCGACGATGGCCGCTTCAAACCGCGGTGCGAGCTCCAGGAACCGCTTCGCCTGTGCTTCGGTGCAGTAACCCATCACGCGCTCGACCCCGGGGCGATTGTACCAGGAGCGGTCGAATATCACGACCTCGCCTCCGGCCGGTAGATGCGGGATGTAGCGCTGAATATAGATCTGGCTCTTCTCGCGATCCGTCGGCGCCGGTAGTGCCACTATGCGGAAAACGCGCGGGCTGACCCGCTCTGTGATGCGCTTGATCACGCCACCTTTTCCCGCCGCGTCGCGGCCTTCGAAGATGACGACGATGCGCGCTCCCGATTTCTTCACCCATGCCTGCAGGTGGGCGATCTCCACCTGCAATCGCTCGAGTTCCTTTGCATAGTCGCGGCCCGATGCGCCGCCGGCGAAATCCGCAACGGCGACATCCTTTCTCTTTTCCTTATCTCTACCCTTGTCCTTGCCGTTCTTGGCCATGGCTCTTCCTCCCTCCTTGCCCAGGATTCTCGAGGTCTAAACCGCACATCTCTTGTGTCGGCGCACTACGCCGCGTTCGCGGAGCGCCGCTCGAAGTCATCGAGTGCGTCCTCCATGCCCGCAAAGACCATATCGACACCGATCCTCTCGATGACGCCGGCTCGCTGGAGCATGGCGCGCGCATCGCCGTGCAGTTCCGCCAGGCCCAGCGCGATACCGCGCCTTTTCAACGCCTCGCAAAGCTCTTCGAGCATCGCTGTCGCCGTGCTATCGATTTGCGGAATCGCGCTTGCGTCGATCACCAGCCACTGCGTGCCCGCCGGCAAGGCCTCGGCGATCTTGAGCAGGCGCGCCTGCACGTAGTCAGTATTGAAGAAGAGAACGCTGCCCTGGATCATGCAGGCCCCAAAGCCCGGCACCGGGCGTGCTTGGGGTTCGCGATGCAGCTTGTAGAAGCCGTCGCGGCCAGGAATGCGGCCAAGCAGCGCGTCATGCGGGTACATGCTCTTGCGGAGGATGTAGACCAGCGTCGCGGCGATCGCGATGACGACGCCGTTGAGGACGCCGAGTCCGATCGGTCCCCACATCGCGATCAGTGCAAAGATGAATTCCATGCGGCTGACGCGCCAGACCTGCCTCAGGGCCCGAAGATCGATCAGGCTGAGTGCCGTGGCCGCCAGGATCGCGCCAAGCGCTGGTATAGGCAAGATACGGAGAACGCCTCCCAAGAACATGAGTACCGCCATAAGAGCTCCGGCCGCCACCAGGCTCGCAATCTGCGAGCGGCCGCCGACGGCGAAGTTCACCGCCGTGCGCGAATCGGAGGCTGTGACCGGGAATGTTCCGAAGAGACCGGCGGCTATGTTCGCAGCGCCGAAGCCGGAGAGTTCCCGGTTGGGATCGACCTGATAGCCGCCGAGCGCCGCGAAGCTGCGGGTGGTGATGATACCCGCGCCGAAGCTGACGAGAAATATGGCGGCACCTCCGACGAGCAGCGTGTCAAAGGGCACGTTGCCGATCTGAGGCAATGACATCGACGGCAGGCCTTCGGGGATGTTGCCGACGATGGCGATCCCGCGTCCTTCGAAATCGAACAGGAATGAAAGCAGCACCGAGAGGACGACGACGATCACGGGGCCGGGAACGGGAGAGTCCAAGGCCCGGGCCACCTGCAGCAGCGCAAAACAGCCGAGTGCGAGCAACAGCGATGGCCAGTGGATCGACGCAGCCTCCCGCGCAAGTTCGAGCACGGGCGCGATAAGGCCCTCCGCCTCGATATCGACTCCGGTGAAGCGTTTGATCTGGCCGATCAGTATGGAAAGCGAGATCCCGGCGAAGAAGCCAGTCAGGATGGGCCGCGACAGAAAGGTCGCAAGCACGCCGAGGCGGACCAGCCGCGCAACAAGACACAGAGCACCGACTATCAGTGCCAGGAGTGCTGCCACGGCGACCCTGTCGGCCGTCACGCCCGGCGTGGCGAGAACCGTGGCCAAGACAGCAGCAAGTACGGTCATCGTGGCCGCATCCGGTCCGACTATGAGTCTCTGCGAGGGACCAAAAAGCGCATAGGCGACCAGTGGCGCGATACTTGCGTAAATTCCGGTCTCTGCCGGAAGACCGGCGATTGCCGGATAGGCGATAGCGCTCGGCAGGCCGACGGCGGCGATTGACAAGCCGGCGGAAACATCGCTGCGCAATGCGTTCGCGTCATAGTCAACGAGGCCGGAGAGAAGTGGAAGGCGAAGGATGGTCGGAGACATCCGCAGCCCTCCAGTTCAATGGCCCGTTAGCACAAGCGTCTGCACCGGCAGGAGCAGCGCCTGCAGCCTGAGGATCATCGCGTGCACCAGCCCCACCGCATCCACCATGTGCAGGTACAGCCAGCGCGGCGTGCTGATGTCGGGCGAATGCAGTTCGTCATGGTTGCTGGTATAGGCGTTGGCGATGCAACTGCTCCCGGGTGGAATGCCGGTGAATTGCCCCTCGAAGAGCGGCTCGAGAAAGGTGGTCAATGTTCCAGCCCGCCCCATCTGCTGCGCGTCGGCGAGCTGGTCGGTCGGGCGAATCTGACCGGTGGCAATCACCTCCTGCACCTCTGTGACGACCATCGGAATGACGGCGAAGGGCTTGCCGACGCAGGTCGCCTCGGCGACCATGCCCGGCTTCATGACCTGCGCCTCAATCTGGCCGAAGCCGGCGACCAGACCGATGCGGCGATCATCCGGCACTAGGATGCCGGCCGTACGGATCATCGGATTGACGATGTCGCCCGGCCGCAGCGTGAATTGCTGGACCATGCCGGCGGTGCCGGCACGTACGACCGTCTTGTCGAGCTCGACCTGCGCCTGGGAAAGTGCCGCCCGGGCGCTCGCCTTCTGAGCCGGCAGGAGAGAGGCGATCTTCGTCTCGAGCGTTTGCTTGTTCGAGACGGCAGCGTCCAGTGCGCCTTTGCGGCCGTCGACCGCCACTTGGCGTCGCTCGATCTCGCGCCTTGCCACCACGTTGGGGTTGAGGCGATTGAGTTCGACCTGTGTTTCGAGCTCGTCGACCGCCTGCCGGTAGGCGCCGTCGGCTTGTGCGATCAGGCCATCCGCGGCAGCCAGTTCGGTTTGCGCGACCGTCATTTCGGCATCGATCTCCGCCACGCGGCGGCGGGCGGTCTCGAGCGCCGCCCGCTGCTCCGCGTCGTCCAGCCGAAAGAGGGGGGCTCCGGCGGCAACCTTGTCGTTCATGCCGACGAATACTTCGGCCACCCGTCCGGTTGCCTCCGGCAGGATTGTGACTGTGCGGAATGCGGCCGTGACGGTCTTCGTCGAAGGGTGGAAGTAAAAGATCAGGGTGATCAGCGAAAGTGTGAGGATGACACAGGCCGTGATACCCCATCTGAGCTCGAACCACATCGTATAGAGGTTGATTTCCCGGCCGATCCGCTTGCCTTGGACGTAGCGGCGGAAGAGGAAATCCGGAAAGATCGTCAGCAGCGAGCAGATCATGAATTCCAGCATGGCTCAGCCCCTCCGCTCCGACAGGGATTCGCTCGCTGGCACGTCCGGCGTCCATTGTTGCTCGGTCTCGACCGGGTGCGGTTTGGCCGCGACAAGATGGATCTCCTCCGGCACCGCTTCGGGTGGCGGGCCTTCCTGCCGATCGGCAATTCTGCGGAGCGAGTCGGCCATCGAAGTCACCGGCGTGGAAAAATCCGGAAACTCGATCAGCGCCAGCAGCAGCGCGGCGATCCAGAAAAGGTGGTTGTGGGTGAAGAGCGCGATCAGCGACAACACTGCGACGAGCTGCAGCTGAACCTTGCTGGCGCCGTGCGCCATGTGCTCCGGCAGCGCGTGCAGGCGCAGATAGAGAACGCCAACAAGCAACACGATAAGCAGCACGAAGACGATCATCACGTTCATCAGAACGTCCGTCTCCCCCGGAGCTGTGATAAACGCCGGCAGATGGGCAACTGCGGCCGGGTGCAATGACTCTGCCATCTCCGAGTACCTTCAAATGAGCGGCAGACAGACCTGCCAAATGAGCGGCAGACAGACCTGCGGCTCCTCTTGATACGTTACCAGAAGAAATCCGCCGGAGTGTTGTATGCTACGGTATTTTACTGGGGCTCGCGTGTAGCCGGCCGTAGAGTGCGCCAAACTCAACCAGTTCCGTCGATTGACAGCGTGGAGCAGTGGCGCTTAGGCGTCATGTGGAGTGCTCAAGGATGGATGACGACAGTCTGATCAAGAGTGCCTCCGCCGAACTCGCCAAGGTCGACCGCTCCACCATTGAGGCCAGGATTACGGATGCGGCGCGACTGGGGATTGTCGCGCTGTTTGCGTACTGGTCCCTTACGATGATTGCTCCCTTCGCAATCATCATCATTTGGGCGGTAATCCTCGCCGTCGCCCTCTATCCCGCTTTCCAGGCGCTGAACACGGCGCTCGGTAAACGGCCGCGTTTGGCGGCAATTGCCATCACGTTGGCGAGCCTCGCGATCATCGCCGGCCCGTTGGCGGCTGTCGTTTTCAGCTTCGCCGAGGGAGCGCAGGTTCTTTTCAACAGGTTGAACGAGGGCTCGGTGCTGGTGCCGACGCCGGCAGAGAGTGTTCGGGGCTGGCCGCTTGTCGGTGAGCGCGTCTACGCCGCCTGGAGCCTGGCCGCCAGCAATCTTGAGGATGCGCTGAAGCGGCTGGAGCCATCGCTCCTTCAGGTGACGAGCAGGGCCCTTACCAAGATCGCCAGCATCGGCCTGGACCTACTGAGCTTCGTCGTTTCGGTGATCGTGGCCGGCTTCCTCTTCGGGCCGGGTGCGCGATTGGCGGCAATCATGCAAGGCTTTGCCCGCCGCATGGCCAGCGACAGAGGCGTCGGATTTGTGCGGCTCGCCACAGCCACGATCCGCAATGTGGCACGGGGTGTGATCGGCGTTGCCGTGTTGCAGGCTCTATTATGCGCGTTGGTTCTCCGCGTCTTCGACGCTCCTTTCCCCGGTGTGATCGCTTTTCTGATCCTCGTGCTATGCATCGTTCAGATCGGCCCCATTCTGGTCTTGTTGCCGGTCGTGATCTGGGCGTGGACCGAAATGGAAGCCGATGCCGCCACACTGTTCACGGTGCTCCTGGCGCCGCTCGTCGTCATCGACAATGTCATGAAACCTGTGCTCGTCGCGCGCGGGCTGTCGACGCCGACCATCGTCATATTGATCGGAGTGCTAGGCGGAACGCTCTCCCATGGGCTGATCGGCCTGTTCCTGGGGCCCATCGTTCTCAGTGTCTTCTATGAGTTGTTGATGGTATGGATGCGGGCCGATGCGAGAGTTGCGGAAACCCGTCCTCAGCTTGACCCCGCAGGCAAGCCGGAGCGGCCGTAGCCTCTCGTTCATGGGATCGTCGGCTTGACAGACGTAAGGGGCCCTCGCGCCGCGCAGGGCCGGGCATCCCAGGATCAGAGGCGATCGCCTCGGTCGTACCTCCGGGTACGACCGCGGCGATCGCCTCGGCCCTGACGAAAACCTTGCTCCGGCAGAACGTTTCCATTCAACCTGGAAACGGCTCTAGTTCTGAGGGATAGATACACCTGCCTGGCGCAGGCCTTCGATGAAATGCAGCTGGTCCTCGCGGCGTTGGATGCGCATTTTTACTTGAGGGGCGACATCGCTAAGAAAGTCGGGCGCGTTGCTCTCCAACCAATGCAGTTCTCGTCGCGCCTCCTCGGCCTTGCCGAGCTTCCCAAGTGTCGCAAGCAATATCAGGTGGAAGATTGGATTGGCGGATAGGTCCGCCGACCGGGACCATCGTTCCGCACCGGCATAGTCGCCCTTCATATAGGAACAGACCGCCAGTGCCGCTTCGAAATATCCGAGAAGTCCAGGATTCTGGGCAACGGCATCCGATATCAATTTGCAGCCGGGATTCCAGTCGCCGGATAGGGCCAGCCGGAAGCCGTATTCTGCAGACAACTCCGTGTCGTTTGGGTTGATCGCAAGGGCGCGTGCTCCCACCGTCAGCGCCGTTTCCACCTCACCACGGAAATAATGGGTAAGCATCTCCGCCTGAAGGCCGCGAACATTCTGCGCGTCCAATTCCACCGCTCGCCTTGCAGCATCCATGGCCAGATCAAGTGAGTTGCGTGACGACCGATCGACATTATATCGAAAGCGGAGTTCGTCGATGTAGGTGAGCGCCAGAAGTGCCCAGGCGGTTGCGAATCTTGGAAACCTCTCGGTCGTTTTCTCCAGACAGTCTTTGACAGCGGAATGCGCTTTGGGATTGAGGTCGGAGCGATATCCGTAATAGGCCAAGGTGCAGGCATATGCGTCCCAGTCTTCTGGAACAATCTGCGAAACATGCGGGGCATTCGCTTGAAACACGATCCCGTATGGCTGGGCAATGGCGGTGGCAACTGCGGCGGCGGCGTTTGCTTGCAGATCAAGAATCGTGAGAGCATCCAACTTCTCATCATACGTATTTGCCCATAGGACGGAGCCGTCGTCGCTGCGAATGACGCGCACACCGAGACGGAACCGGCCGCCTTCGATCCGCACGGTTCCACGCAGGGCGTAAAGCGGCGAGTTATCCCCTCCGCTGCGTGACTGTGGAGCGGTCGTATCCGTAAGCACGACGATTTCGCGGAATTTCGCAACCTTGCCTATGACTTCATCGGCAAACCCTCGCGTTACCATTTTTGATTGCGGCGTGCCGGATAGATCCTCAAATGGCATGACGAGAAGTTTTGGAATATCTGGCTGGCCATTGTCGCCGCTCCCAATATAGGTTGCCACCACCTTTCCGGGATCGGCCGTGAAGAAGACCAGGCTAGCGAGCAGCATCAACGCGGCTGCACCACCGAGCCACATCCAGGGATGCCAGTCGCGTCTGAACAGGCGTTGGGGGGCTTGGCTTTGCGATGAAGCAGATACTCCCCCCGTCGGTGCCTGGGAACGCCAGGCGAACGCCGGAACGTAGCCGCCCTTGGGTATCGTTATCACCAGTTCGTCGCCTTGGCCTGCCACCAAATAGTAGCGCTCGAGGGCGCGACGAACGCGGCCCGCTTCGATGCGCACTACCGGATCCAACTGCGCATCGAACGATGCATCCCTGCCGAAGACTTCGGTTGCGATGGAATACGCCTTGATGCGGTCGGCACGGCCGGCGACCGTCTCTTCGATGACATATGTCAGGAACTTCCGAGCGCGATCCGGTGCGTCGAACTCCGCACTCGACCGAACGCGAGCAAGTTGAGCACGAACCTCTGCTTCGGTTGGCGGTATCCCTGATCCAGGGTGGCTACGCCTCTCAACTGCGATTGTCATGTCGGCGCCCCCAATGGCCGCAAGAGTCGCATGCAGTTACGCGCTACCGTAAGCTTCCGTATTTTACCTCCCACTGCGGGCCTGATGCAATCTATACAATGGAGCTATCCTCATTCTCGACCCTGTGGCGAGCATGGGATCAGCACATGGTCTGGCGGGGGGAGAAATGGGCAACGGCCTATCGGCGGCATTGCGCAGGTTTCCTGAGCACTCGTTACAGATCAGGGAGCGCCTGATGCGAGATGAGAGTTTCAGAGGGATGTGCGAGGATTTCGCTGCCGCCGAGTACGCCCTCGCCTGCGCCGATCAACTCCCGCCTCATATTCGGGAAGAGCGTCGCACCGAGTTCAAAGGCCTGGTTGAGAGCCTTGCCGCGGAGATCGAGCAAGCACTCGGATAGGTGCGCACCAGAGCTTCGCGAACCGATCGAGGTGGATGGGGAGCCGGAGGCGCAGCCATGGGAGGCAAGCCATGAACATGCCCGCACTCGTGACGCCGGCCGCACTTGGCGTCGTCGACCCAATGCCGATCAGCAACTTCGTTGACGGGCAAAGCGTTTACTCCTGCGGCGAAACGGCCGGCCAGGTCTACCTGGTGGAGTTTGGCGCGGTCCGTGTCTATCGGGTGCTTGCCAACGGACGGCGACAGATTCTTGATTTTCATCTTTCTGGAAACTGGTTCGGTCTGCAGAATGAGGACATTCGCCGCTCCTCGGCAGAAGCGATAGGCGCAACCGCCGTAAGGAGCATCAGCCTTCGGGGAGCCCGATATGTCTGGCAGGGTTTGGTGCCGGTCGTCCTCGAAAACTACTCGTCAGCGCAAGAACACCAACTGGTGATTGGCCGGCAAAGCGCGCTGGAGCGTGTGGCCGCATTTCTTCTCGAAATGTCAAACCGCGCTGGTTGGGCCTGCAAGTTCGATCTGTTCATGCCCCGCATCGATATTGCGGATTACCTCGGGCTCACGATCGAGACCGTTTCACGCGCGCTCACCAAGTTGAAAAATAACAATATCATACGATTGAGAGGCACTCGCGGCGTCGAAATCGTCAATTACAAGGCGCTGCAGAACCTCTGCCTGTAGTCGGTGAGTCAAGTCGCCGTGACACGGTGCCTTGCGGAGAAACTGATGCAAGAGGTGGAATTGAAGCTCGAGCTTTCGCAGTCGGGGGCGAGATCGCTCCTGAAGAACGTTCCCTTCGTATCGCCGCCCACTATTCTTCAGCAGAAATCGATCTACTTCGACACGAATGCATGGGACCTGGCGAAGCGCGGGTTGTCGTTTCGGATCCGCGAATCCGGAAACCAGCGGGTGCAGACCGTCAAAGCCGGCGACGGCGCTGCGGCCGGGTCGTTCGTGCGCGAGCAATGGGAGCAACCGGTCATCGCCGATGCGCCGGTTATCGACGATCCGCAAATTGCCGCGTTGTTGGCGGGAGCCGGCCCGGAACTGGTACCACTGTTCGAGGTGCATGTTACACGACATCGTTGGAATGTGACGGCCAGCGAGGCGCAGATTGAGGTTTGCCTGGACATCGGCAAGGTCGTGGCTGCCGATCGCGAAGCGCCGCTTTGCGAAATCGAGCTGGAAAGGAAAGCGGGCCAGCCGGCGGCGCTCTTTGATCTCGCGCGTAAAATCGACCTGATCACCCCCGCGCGTCTCGGCGTCCTGAGCAAGGCGGAGCGTGGCTACCGGTTGCTTGCCGCCGTGCAAGGCGCCGTCAAGGCCGGTCCGGCGCCGCTCACGTCCAAAATGAGCGCGACCACTGCATTTGCACGCACCGCCGCCGTGTGTCTCAGGCAGTTTCGCCTCAACGAAATGGCGCTTTCCTGGTCCCGTGATGCGGAAGTCCTGCATCAGATCCGCGTCGCGCTCAGACGGCTACGCTCGCTGTTTTCCATATGCAAGTCCTTGTTTCAGCACAGCCGCTTCGATCATCTCCGCGAGGAATTGGCTTGGCTTGCCGCAGAGACAGGCCAGGCGCGCAACATCGATGTCCTGATCGACCGCGCGAGGGACGAAGAGCTCGCAGCACGCCTGAAAGCCATGCGTGGCGACGCCTATCGAGCACTGGAAGCCACTCTTTCGTCCGCGCGCGTCCGCTCCCTGATGATCGACGTTGACGAATTCATTTCCAACTGGATGACCGACGGGGCCATGCCGATGCACGGCCCATCCGCGCGGAATTTCACCTCGACGGCGCTCGACCGGCTTTGGAAGAAAGTGTCATGTGGCCACCGTCTCATCGAAGAGGATGACGCGGCGCGTCACAGGTTACGTATTGCGGCAAAGAAGCTGCGCTACGCGGCCGAATTCTTCGAACCCCTTTACCGGAGCAAAATCGAAATGAAACGTCATCGCCGCTTCATCGCGGCAATGGCAGTCCTTCAGGACCAACTCGGCGACCTCAACGATCTGGCGGTCGCGTCCGGCATGCTATCGTCGCTTGGCCTGCAGGGAATGGCTGGCACGGAGGATCTCTTCCGAGCCTACGATAAGGCGGAGCTCCTCCGCCGGGCGGCTGAAGCACACGATGCCTTGGTCGATACCAAGCGCTTCTGGCGAAGCCGCTGAAAGCAGTGAGTCGCACATCAGCTTCGAAAAGCGGGCTACAGCGCCGCGCGTCTTTTGAGACGCGCAAAGGTCGCTGTAACTCTTCGAATTTGCGCATCGAGCTTTCCGAAAATCGGGTACGATTTTCGGGCCGATGCGCTGGTGGGCCTGTCGGCTCGGTTGGTTGAGCATGCCGCAGGCAAGCATTCCGCGTCTTCGCGCTCCGCCTGGTCATGGCTCATTGTCCCGTTCCGGGCGGCAGGATGAACAGCGTGAACCCGAAGATGGCATAAACCGCCAGCGCCATGACGCCCGCGTACCAGGCTGCGTGCCCGCCATTGGACAACAACGTTGCCGCCATAGCCGCAATCAGCATCATTGCGACCGCGCCCGGCCAAAACTGCAGGGACATCGGCTCCGGACCTATGAAATAGCTGAGAAGCACCAGGACCGGCGCGACGAAGAGAGCGATTTGCGCCGCGCTGCCCAACGCGATACCGACACTCAAATCGAGGCGATTGGCGCGTGCCGCCGAGAAGGCGCTGGTCATCTCCGCTGCTCCTCCCACCAGGGCGACCACGATGAAACCGACGAAGGCGGGTGTCATCCCGAGATGTTGCGCGGCGACTTGCACCGAGCCGACGAATATCTCGCTGACCATCGCGACGAGGAGCGTGACGACGATCAGCACGGCTACGCCCACCGAAAGCGGCCACGATGTCTCAGCCTCCTCGCCATGCGCCAGACTGGCAAAGAGTTCTCGGTGCGTCCTCAGAGAAAACAACATCCCCAGTGCATAGACGACGATAAGGAGCACTGCCAGCCCCAGGCTCAGCTGTTGCGAGAAGGCGCCGGTCGACGCCTGATCCGCTTCGCTGACGAGTGAAGGTACCAGAATTGCGATCGTCGCCAGGAACAACAGGCTCGCCTGAAAACGTGCGTTGACCCTGTTGAACTCCTGCAGGTGGTATTTCAGCCCACCGACTAGGAAGGCTCCGCCCAGCATGAAGAGGGTATTGGTGACGATAGCCCCCGCAATCGACGCCTTGACCAGTAGATATTGCCCGGCATGCAGGGCCGCGAGCGAAATTACGAGCTCGGTGAGGTTGCCAAGCGTTGCGTTGAGCAGGCCTCCGACCGAATCACCAGTCTTTGCGGCCACCGACTCGGTGGCGCGGCTCAGCATTGCCGCGAGCGGCACTATCGCCAGAATCGACAGCAGGAACAGCCAAGTGTGCGCCTCCGGCGAAATCTGATCCAGGAGAATAACAGCGGGTACGAAGACAATGAGCGCTAAAAGAGGAGTTCGTCGAAATTCCGCGAGTAGCGTTCCGACAGCGGACCGCGGCAGCACACTGGTGCTCGTTTCCTCTAGAATACGCATCGTACCGTCCTCGGCGGCGGGGCGCGTCTGGCAAAGGCGCGCGCCGCTTTAGAGCACATCGCCTCGACCAACTACCTACACAAGGTTACGCGCAACACTCCCTTGCGTCGTTGATCGTGGTCAATGGCCGCATCTTTGCGGTCCATCGAAATTGCTCGAGAGAACTCGATGGGTGCCGCAATCAAAAGGGAAGGCGTCGCGGCGAATTCCTCCCCTAGATCCCGCCACTCCGGATTCACAGAGGCGACAAAATTCCCTCGCCCGAGGCAACCGTCAGACAGGCCGGCGGGCCAGCGCGGCAGCACTCGAGCCATGAGCCGGGCGACCGCTGCCACTCAACGTCTCCAAAGCGAAGACGAGCCGAAGCAATTCAGCACCTTGCTGCGGGAGTGAGGTTTCTTGCGCGCAAGGGAGCATCACCTGACGGGATGCCGTTACGTCAACTGCCTTTCGATAGCTTTCGCCGCTTGCCAAAGCTCCTCCATGCGATCGAGCGACGCGGAATCGAGCGTCTCGCCGCTCGCTTCCAATTCCCGCTCGATATGACTGAAGCGACGACGGAACTTGGTGTTTGTGCCGCGCAGGGCCATTTCCGGATCGGTGTCGACATGGCGACCGATATTGACAAGCGCGAAGATCAGGTCGCCGAGCTCATCGGCGACCTTGCCCCGGTCGCCGCTCTTCAACGCCTGCCTGAGTTCGCCGACCTCCTCCTCGATCTTGTCGAGGATTGGCTCCGGCTCAGACCAGTCGAAGCCGACCTTCGCCGCCCGTTCCTGGAGCTTCAAGGCCTCGACCAGTGCCGGAAAGCTGCGCTGCACCGAACCCAAATGGCCGCTCATTGCCTCCTGCAACAGGCCCCGGCGAAGGCGGCGTGCCTTCCGGTCGGCTTTCTCGGCCTGCTTGATCTCGTCCCATTGCAGCTTGACCGCCTCGGGCGTGTCGGCATCGGAGCGGGCAAAGACGTGAGGATGTCGGCGGATCATCTTGCGGGTGACGGCCTCGACCACATCGCCGAAGTCGAACTCGTCAGCCTCTTCCGCCATGCGGGCGTGATAGACCACCTGCAGAAGCAGGTCGCCCAGCTCGTCGCAGAGATCGTCCATGTCACGACGCTCGATCGCATCGGCGACCTCATAGGCTTCCTCGATCGTATAGGGCTTGATCGTTTCGAAGGATTGGACGATGTCCCAGGGGCAGCCGGTCTCCGGATGGCGGAGTGCGGCCATGATGTCGAGCAGACGTTGAATGTCGCGAGAAGGTTCCATCGGATCAGTTCAGCGGTATGGCGTTGTTGTCCTTGCCCGCCTGATAGGCTTCCGACAGGCGGTTGTAACGTGTGCGGATACGGGCGTCCTGGGCGGTCAGCCGCTTTTTCGTGTCCGGATCGGCATCCTCGACCAGTGCAGCGATGGAGGCCGATTTCCAGAACGCATTCTCCCGGGCATAGCCGCCCCGGATCAAGCCGGAAGACTTCCTTCAATATCCTGAGGTCGTGCGGGATCGAGAAGGCGTCGCGCGAATCCTCATGGGTGAAAAAATAATAGAAGTTGTCGAAGCCGGCCCAGGTGATCGCGGACAGGCACATGGAGCAGGGTTCGTGGGTCGACAGGAAGATGAGGTCGCGCGTGTCCGGCTTATCCGCCATTTCGTAGAAGCGCTTGAGCGTATGCACCTCGCCGTGCCACAGCGGGTTCTCAGTCTCGTTGTTGGTTTCGGCCAGCACCAGCGACAGGTCCTTCTTGCGCAGGATCGCCGCTCCGAAAACCTTGTTGCCGGCCGCGACGCCCCTCTCCGTGAGCGGCAGTATCTCCCCCTCGATCACCGTCAGCAGCCGCTCGGCCAGTTCGCATTGCTTCATCTCGGCAATCTCCAGCGCAATTTGTCGGCATTTAACGGCGGTCAGTGCCTCGGCGCAATGGCGGCTGGCAACGCCGGAGATATTTGCTCAAAAAGATTGGCTGTCGAGCAAAACTATACGTGGCCGCAAAGCCATAGAAATTTCTGTTTCTTCAATTGTCGGCGGCTATGAGGGATATTCGCCGCAGCCTGCAGAAGGAGTCGCCCTCTAGCTATGTCGCAGCAACTGTCCGTTTTCCCGGCATTCTTTCGCGTCGCGCAGAAGCGCGTTGCGGTGTTCGGCAATGGCGACGAGGCCTTCGCCAAGGTGCGGCTGCTGCTGAACACCGAGGCGTGCATCATAGCCTACGCGGATCGGCCGGAGCCGACCTTCGAGAAATTCCTGAACGAAGCGGGCATCGAGACTGTCCGCGAGCCCTTTGCGGCTCATCATGTCGAGGGCGCCACGCTCGTCTTCGCCGCGACGGGAGATGCTGCCGCCGACAGGACGATCGTGACCGCCGCGCGCGAGAAGAAGATTCCGGCGAATGCCGTCGACCAGCCCGACTATTGCGATTTCCTGACGCCTGCGCTGGTTAACCGCGCTCCGGTCGCCGTTGCCATCGGCACGGAAGGGGCGGGGCCGGTCCTGGCCCAGATGATCCGCGCCCAGATCGATAAGCTACTGTCGCCTTCGCTCGGGCGCGTCGCCACGCTCGCCGCAAGTTACCGCGAAGCGGTCGATCGCCTCATTCCACGTGGCGTTGCGCGCCGCGTTTTCTGGCGGCGGTTCTTTCAAGGCCCGGTCGCCGATCATGTCGCCATCGGCGATCTCGCTTCCGCACGCCGCGAGGCCTCGCGGCTGCTGGATGCGGCCGAACGGGTGTCCGGCCACGTCTGGCTCGTCGGCGCCGGTCCGGGTGCCGAGGATCTGCTGACGCTGAGGGCACAGCGGGTCATGATGGAGGCGGACGCGATCGTCTATGATGCGTTGGTGCCGCAGGCGATCGTCGACATGGGACGCCGCGATGCGGAGCGCCTCTCCGTCGGCAAGCGCAAGGGGTGCCACACCAAGTCGCAGGACGAGATCAATCAATTGGTGGTGAAGCTCGCCGGCGAGGGAAAGCGTGTCGTCCGGCTGAAATCCGGCGATCCGTTGATCTTCGGCCGCGCAGGCGAGGAGATGGCAGCGCTCCGCGATGCGGGCATAAGCTACGAGATCGTCCCGGGCATCACCTCGGCCTTTGCCGCGGCTGCAGATTTCGAGCTGCCGCTGACGCTGCGCGGTGTCGCCTCGTCGCTGGTCTTCACGACTGGCCATGACCTCGCCGGTGACGTGCTGCCCGATTGGGCGCGCCTTGCCGTTTCCGGCGCGACGATTGCGGTCTATATGGGGCGTACGGTAGCCGCTTCGATTGCCGGCCGGCTGATGCAGGCAGGGCTGCCGGCGGAGACGACCGTGGCGGTGATCGAGAATGCCAGTCGCGCCGAACGCCGGCTGCTGCACGGCACGCTTAACGAGCTTCCGGACCTCGAGAACCGAACGGAGCTTGATGGTCCAGTGATGGTGATCATCGGCGATGCGGTTGCCGGCGCGAATTTCGCGCGCTCGGAACCGCTGATTGCCGGCAGGCGCCAAGGCGGCGGTGCGGCGGCGAAGCGCACAGAACAGGTTTGGAGCTGAGGACGACGCGATGGTGAATAAGGTTTTGACGGCGAATCGTTTGGCGGACGGCATCTCCGTCTGGCTCGACGCCTACGGCAAGTGGGTGGAGTCGCTTCAGGACGCCTTCGTCGCCCGCCACGCCGAGGCTGTGGCCGCACTCGAAGCGACCGGCAAGCGCTCGTTCGACGATAACGAGGTCGTCGACGTCAACGTCGTCGATGTCGAGGAGGCCGACGGCATACTCCGGCCGCTGCGCATGCGCGAACGCATCCGTGCCGAGGGGCCGTCTATTGTCTATGCGCCCGGATATCATGGGCTTTCTGGCCCGAAGAATTTTGCTGCCTGAGGAACCGAATACCCATGTATCGTTACGACGAATTCGATCACGCCTTCGTTTCCGCACGTGTCGAGCAGTTCCGCGACCAGGTAGAGCGGCGGCTCTCGGGCGAACTGGCCGAGGATGCCTTCAAGCCGCTGCGGCTGATGAACGGCGTCTATCTGCAGCTGCACGCCTATATGCTGCGCGTCGCCATTCCCTATGGCACGCTGTCGAGCCGTCAGATGCGCATGCTCGCGCATGTCGCCCGAAAATACGACCGTGGCTATGGGCACTTCACCACGCGCCAGAACATCCAGTACAACTGGCCACGCCTTTCCGACACGCCGGACATCCTCAGGGAACTGGCAAGCGTCGAGATGCATGCGCTGCAGACCTCCGGCAACTGCATCCGCAATGTGACGGCGGACCATTTCGCCGGCGCCGCGGCCGATGAAGTCGCCGATCCGCGTCCCTATGCGGAAATCCTTCGCCAATGGTCGAGTGTCCATCCGGAGTTCTCCTTCCTGCCGCGCAAGTTCAAGATCGCCGTCACCGGCGCCGAGCGCGACCGCGCCGCGATCCAGGTGCACGACATCGGCCTGCATCTGAAGAAGGATGAGAATGGCAAGCTCGGTTTTGCCGTCTATGTCGGCGGCGGGCAGGGCCGTACCCCGATGATCGCCAAGAAGATCCGCGACTTCCTGCCGGAGGAGGATCTTCTCTCCTATACGACAGCGATCATGCGCGTTTACAACCTCCATGGCCGGCGCGACAACAAGTACAAGGCGCGCATCAAGATCCTGGTGCACGAGACGGGCGCAGAAGAGCTGGCACGCCAGGTCGAAGCCGAATTCGCCAGCCTCAAGGACACGGAACTGAAGCTGCCCGACGCCGACATCCAGGCGATCGCCGCCTATTTCGCGCCGCCGGCATTGCCGGAACGGCCGGAAGGCTGGGGCAATCTTGCCCGCTGGCAGAAGGCCGATGCGGCTTTCGATCAATGGGTTCGCCAGAACGTCCAGCCGCACAAGCACCCGGACTACGGGATGGTGACGATCTCGCTGAAGCCGATCGGCGGCATTCCAGGCGACGCCAGCGACGCCCAGATGGATGCGGTTGCCGATATCGCCGAGGAATACGCCTTCGACGAGATCCGCGTCAGTCACGAGCAGAACCTGATCCTGCCGCATGTGGCGTTCGCCGACTTGGAGCCGGTCTATCGGGCGCTCGTCGCCGCAGGCCTCGCGACCGCGAATGCCGGGCTGATTACCGACATCATCGCCTGTCCCGGCCTCGACTACTGCGCGCTCGCCAATGCGCGCTCCATTCCGGTCGCGCAGGAGATTTCCAGCCGCTTCGGCGCGCCCGAACGGCAGGCCGAAATCGGTGAGCTCAAGATCAAGATCTCCGGCTGCATCAATGCCTGCGGCCACCATCATGTCGGCCATATCGGTCTGCTCGGCGTCGAGAAGAAGGGCGCGGAGCTCTACCAGATCACGCTTGGTGGTTCTGGGGATGAGAACACCTCGATCGGCGAAATCATCGGCCGTGGTTTCGAGCCGGAGAAGGTGACGGACGCGGTCGAGACGATCGTCGATACCTATCTCGGGCTCCGCCGGGACAAGGCCGAAACCTTCCTCGAAGCCTATCGCCGCGTCGGTCCGCAGCCTTTCAAGGATGCCCTTTACGGCGGCGGCGCCCAGGAAGCCGCGTGACAGAAGCCGCTGAACAGGAATAGAATGATGACGAAAATCTGGAAAGAAAGCGGCTTCGTGAACGACGACCCTTGGGTCGTCGAGAGCGAGGAGACGAAGGCAGGGTCGAACGAGAGGGCGATCGTCGGCCTCGATCTCTTCCTCGAGCAGGCTGCGGCCGGCGGCTCTGGCCTGGGCGTCTTGATTTCACCCGCCGATGACGTTGCCCGTGTGGCGCCGCATCTCGACCGGATCTCTCTGGTGGCCGTGGCGTTTCCGGCTTTCAATGACGGACGCGCCTTCAGCCATGCCTCGCTGCTGCGCACGCGGCTTGGCTTCGAGGGCGAAATACGGGCTGTCGGCGATGTGCTGATCGATCAGATCCCATTGATGCTGCGCTGCGGCATCGACAGCTTCGCGGTCACCAATGCGACGGCGATCAAGCGGCTTGGGGAAGGGCGGCTGCCGGGTATCGAAAATCACTACCAGCCGACGGCGAAGCCGTCTGCAAACACCAGTTCCTACAGCTGGCGCCGGGTCTCCTGAAAGAATCGTCCCGCGACAGTGTGAAGCAAGGCGAAATCCTCGAAAGCGACCTATATTTGGAAGGGAATTGCTTTCAATTGGCCGAGCCTTGGAATATCCGCTTGTACTTGATAGAAAGCGTCACCATTACAGGACTGAAGCCACGATGAATGCTCCGGCAAAAAAGGAAGATTTCGCGGTCCAGGCGCCGGCGGGTGTCTTCGTCGAAACGGTCACGAGCGTCGAGCACTATACGGACCGGCTCTTCCGCTTTCGCATGACGCGCCCGCAGGAGTTTCGCTTTCGCTCCGGCGAATTCGCGATGATCGGCCTGATGGTCGGGGAAAAGCCCGTCTATCGCGCCTATTCGGTTGCTAGCCCCGCCTGGGACGAGGAACTGGAGTTCTTCTCGATCAAGGTGCCGGACGGTCCTCTGACCTCGCACTTGCAGAAGATCAAGCCAGGTGACCAGGTGCTGATGCGCAAGAAGCCGACGGGGACGCTGGTGCTCGACGCGCTCGTGCCCGGCCGTCGGCTCTATATGTTCTCGACCGGCACGGGTATAGCTCCCTTTGCGAGCCTCATCCGCGATCCGGAGACCTTCGAGAAGTTCGAGGAGGTCATCCTCACGCATACCTGCCGTGATGTGGCGGAACTGAAATACGGGTTCGATCTGATCGAGGAAATCCGCAATCATGAGTTCCTGAGCGAGATCGTTGGCGAAAAGCTGCGCCACTATGCGACGGTGACCCGCGAGGATTACCCCTTCCGGGGTCGCATCACGGATCTAATGGCCAACGGCAAGTTCTTCGCCGATCTAGGCCTGCCGCCGCTCGATCCGGCCATCGACCGCGGCATGATCTGCGGCTCCACCGCCATGCTCAAGGACACGAAGGAAATCCTCGAGGCCGCTGGCCTGACCGAGGGTGCCAACAACAAGCCGGCCGAATTCGTCATTGAGCGTGCCTTCGTCGGCTGATCGGCGAGCGAAATCTGCAATCGCAAAAGAGGCGCATCCGAGGATGCGCCTCTTTTGAGTTCGGGCGCTGCGCATGTGCGCACCGTCGCAGGTGTAAAAGCCCGCTGCGGTCAGGGCGAGCAAAGAGCTGCATCCGCGCCTGGTCCCGGGGCGTCCCTCTGTGCCTGGCACAGGAAACCAGCCGCGCCGCATCGGGGGGCGTGGGAGGCGGCCTACGGAGCGGTCTCGCTGATGCGCCGTGGCCGGATTCGCGTGGCAAGACAGCAATGAGGGAATGCGCTGGCAGACGTCAGATAGGGGAATGCAATTCCGTGCTGACTGCCGACGGCAAGTAGGCGGCCTTTCTCGCGGAGACAGGCCGCCTTGTTTCATTCCGTTAGCCTGATCTCAGTGCAGGATCTGGCTCAGGAACAACTTCGTGCGCTCGTGCTGCGGATTGTCGAAGAATTCGGCCGGCGAATTCTGTTCGACGATCTGCCCTTGGTCCATGAAGATCACGCGGTTGGCGACCTGACGCGCAAAACCCATTTCATGGGTCACGCAAAGCATGGTCATGCCTTCTTCCGCGAGGCTCACCATCGTGTCGAGAACTTCCTTGACCATTTCCGGATCGAGCGCCGAGGTCGGCTCATCGAAGAGCAGGATCTTGGGACGCATGCACAGCGAGCGGGCGATCGCCACGCGCTGCTGCTGACCGCCCGAGAGCTGGCCCGGATATTTGTGCGCCTGCTCGGGAATTTTGACGCGCTTGAGGAAATGCATCGCGATTTCCTCGGCCTCCTTCTTCGGCGTCTTGCGCACCCAGATTGGCGCCAGCGTGCAGTTTTCCAGAATCGTCAGATGCGGGAAGAGGTTGAAGTGCTGGAAGACCATGCCGACCTCACGGCGCACTTCGTCGATCTTCTTGAGATCGTTGGTAAGCTCGATGCCATCGACGACGATCTTGCCCTTCTGATGCTCCTCCAGGCGATTGATGCAGCGGATCATCGTCGACTTGCCGGAGCCCGAAGGGCCGGCAATGACGATGCGCTCGCCGCGCATCACCTTGAGGTTGATGTCACGCAGGACGTGGAAATCACCATACCACTTGTTCATGTTGGTGATTTCAATTGCTACGTCCGTAGCCGAGACGGTCATTTTTGAAGCGGCACCATTTGCCATGTGTATTCCCCTATTATCGTTGGCTCTTATCGAGCAGACGTTCCATGAAGCCTGAATAGCGCGACATGCCGAAGCAGAAAAGCCAGAAGACGAAGCCCGCGAAGATCAGACCCGTCAACGGCGTGACGGCAGATGCCCAGTTCGTGTCCGTGAAGTTCAGGCGAACGATCCCGAGCAGATCGAACATACCGATGATCGACACGAGCGAGGTGTCCTTGAAGAGGCCGATGAAGGTGTTGACGATGCCCGGAATGACCAGTTTCAGCGCCTGCGGCAGCACGATGAGGCCCATCTTCTGCCAATAGCTGAGGCCGAGCGAATCGGCGCCCTCGTATTGGCCCTTCGGGATCGCCTGCAGCCCGCCGCGCACGACTTCCGCCATATAGGCTGAGGCGAACATCGACACGCCAATCAAAGCACGCAGGAATTTGTCGAAGGTGACGCCCTGCGGCAGGAACAACGGCAACATCACGCTTGCCATGAACAGCACCGTGATCAGCGGAACGCCGCGGACGATCTCGATGAAGACCGTGGACAGCATTTTTATTACCGGCATGTTCGAGCGCCGCCCGAGTGCAAGCAATATTCCCAACGGCAGCGAAACTGCGATCCCGACGAAGGACAGGACCAGGGTGACCATGAGGCCGCCCCACAGTGGGGTCTCGACATAGGTGAGGCCGAACCAGCCGCCGGGGAGCAGGATCGTGGCGATGATCGGCAGCACGGCCAGGAGCAGAACCGCATTCAGTCCCTTGTACGGTATCTTGGGAATCAGCATCGGCACGAGGAACAGGACGAACAGAATGCCGACCAATGCAGGCCGCCAGCGTTCGTCGGCGGGATAACGGCCAAAGAGGAACTGATCGAACTTGGCGCTGACGAAGGCCCAGCAAGCCCCGCTCCAGCCGTCCGGCTGCGAACCGCCTTGTGCGAGGGTGGCGCAAACGCCGCGGCCGCCGCCGGTCCAGGCGGCGTCGATGAAGAGCCATTGGATTGCCGGCGGAACGATCCATGCCAGTACAAGCAGACTGATGATCGTCAGGGCTGTATCCTTCGGCGTCGCGAAGAGATTGTTCCTCAGCCAATGAACGATGCCGCCTTCCCTGGATGGGGCGGGGGAGGCTTCGATCATCGAAGCACGAACGAAAGTTGCCTGATGCGTGCTCATGATCTTACCTCTCCACCAGCGCCATGCGCGCGTTGTACCAATTCATGAACAGCGCGGTTGCGAGGCTCAAGCTGAGATAGACGATGAGCCAGATACTGACGACCTCGATGGACTGCCCGGTCTGGTTGAGAATGGTGCCCCCGACGGCGACGAGGTCCGCATAACCAACGGCGACCGCCAGCGATGAGTTCTTGGTGAGGTTAAGATATTGGCTGGTCAATGGCGGAATGATGATGCGCATTGCCTGCGGCACGACCACCAGGCGCGTCGTCAATCCGGGGCGGATGCCGAGCGCATGGGCCGCTTCCGTCTGTCCTTTCGAAACGCCGCGGATACCCGCCCGGACGATCTCGGCGATGAAAGCTGCCGTATAGAAGGACAGGGCGAGGAAGAGCGACATGAATTCCGGTCCCACGACCGAACCGCCGGTCAGGTTGAACTTGCCTGCGACGGGCACATCGAAGCTGAGCGGCGAACCGGTTGCGAGGAAGGTTACGAGCGGCAGACCGATTACGAGTCCGAGAACGGTCCACAGGAGCGGAAAGCGCTGTCCAGTTGCCATCTGCCTCTGACGCGCATAGCGGGAGACGAAGAAACTCGCTGCAATGGCGATGAGGAACGCTAGGAGCGTGTACTCGGCACCCTCTCCGGGAATAGGTTTCGGGAAGGCCGCGCCGCGATTGCTCACGTAAATGTCGAAGGGCAGGGCGAGTGCATCGCGGGCCTGCGGCAGGATCGCCAAGACGCCACTGTACCAGAAGAAGATGACGAGCAACGGCGGGATGTTGCGAAACACCTCGACGTAGGCCAGCGACAGCTTGGCGATGATCCAATTGTGCGAGAGGCGGCCGATGCCGACGATGAAGCCGATGATAGTGGCTGTGATGATACCTGTGACTGCCACGAGCAATGTGTTGACGAAACCGACCACCAATGCGCGGCCGTAGGAGGAGTCGCTGCTGAATGCAATCAGGGACTGCCCGACGTCGAAGCCCGCGCGGCTGTCCAGGAAACCATATCCGGAAGCGATATTCGCGCGTCTCAGGTTCTCGATAGTGTTGTCGACGATCCAATAGATGAGGACCGCGAGAATGATGACGGTGACTGCCTGGTAAAATATTCCGCGTACCTGAGGATCGTTGATGATCGATCCGGAGGATTTGCTTTTTTCAGGCGCATTCGTGACGCCAATGGCCATGCAATGCCTCTTTCCCCAATCCGCCCTTTGCGGGCGTTCTTATCGTTAAAGGCGGAGGAGCGTCCTTTCGCTCCTCCGCCCTGTCTTAAGAAAGCCGATCAGCGAACCGGCGGCGCATACTGGATGCCGCCCTTGTTCCAAAGAGCGTTCAGGCCGCGCTCGATCTTCAGCGGGCTGCCTGCACCGATGTTGCGGTCGAAGACTTCACCATAGTTGCCTACGGCCTTGATGACGTTCACCGCCCATTCGTTGGTGAGGCCGAGGTCGGTGCCGATCTTGCTGTCGGCCTCGACACCGAGGAAGCGTTGGACGTCGGGGTTGGCCGACTTCTTCATCTCCTCGATATTGGCCTGCGTGATGCCGAACTCCTCGGCCTGAACCAGAGCGTAGTGAACCCAGGTCACAATGTCGAACCACTGGTCATCGCCCTGGCGGACGGCCGGACCGAGAGGCTCCTTGGAGATGATTTCCGGCAGGATCACGTGGTCATCCGGGTTGGAGAGCGTAAGGCGCAGCGAGTAAAGGCCGGACTGGTCGGTCGTGTAGACGTCGCAACGGCCGGCATCATAGGCGGCGTTCACTTCCTCAAGCTTCTCGAAGACCACCGGATTGTACTGCAGATTGTTGGTCTTGAAGTAGTCTGCGAGGTTCAGTTCCGTGGTGGTGCCGGTCTGCACGCAGACTGCTGCGCCGGATAGTTCAAGTGCGGACTTCACGTCGAGGCTCTTGCGAACCATGAAGCCCTGGCCGTCATAGTAGTTGACTGGGCGGAAGTTGAAGCCGAGCGCCGTGTCGCGGTTGATGGTCCAGGTGGTGTTGCGGGCCAGAACGTCGACTTCGCCGGATTGCAGCGCCGGGAAACGCTCTTTCGCGGAGGTCGGCGTGTACTTCACCTTCGTGGCGTCGCCGAAGACGGCAGCAGCGATGGCCTTGCAGTAATCGACGTCGAAACCGCTCCAGTTGCCGGCGGCGTCGGGTGCTGCGAACCCGGCGAGACCCGTGTTGACACCGCACTGGACGAAGCCCTTTGCCTTCACATCGTCAAGGGTAGCAGCCGATGCGACGTTTGCGCCAATCCCCATGACAGCAGCGCCTACAAGGGCCGTCAGAATTCTTCTTGCCATTTTTTGAACCTTTTCGGTTGTCGTTAGTTCCCGTCTGCACATTGGTGCGCCCATAGCGCGTGCAGCCTCAGCCACCCTCCTGGCGTGAGTGCAGTCTATCTCATGCCCAAATTCCATGAGGGTCAAGAGAAGATGCCGATTTTCTGTTTTTTCATGTGAAAAACGTGAAATGCGCCAGAAGTTTAGGCACTTTTCCGCAAAAATCTATGAGTTCTGAGCAAAAAGCGGCCAGTTGCGCATCATCTGGGTTTCGGCGTGAAACGCACCGAATCCCCTTGACCCGGCGCATGCTGCGTTCGATGAGTTGGCATCGAGTTTCAAAAGCGGGTTTCCCAATGGCAGACAAGATGAGCGCGCGCGACGGCATGGGGATCAACACTCTCCTTGCGCATACCGGCAATAATCCTCACGACTACTATGGCTTCGTCAATCCGCCGGTGGTGCATGCTTCTACCGTGCTGTTCCCGAACGCGAGAACCATGGAAACGCGGGCGCAGAAGTACACCTACGGAACGCGAGGCACGCCGACGACCGATGCGCTTTGCAATGCCATAAACGAGCTTGAGGGGGCGGCAGGAACGATTCTCGTTCCGTCCGGGCTCGCGGCCGTGACCGTGCCTTTTCTTGCCTATCTTTCATCAGGCGACCATGCGCTCATCGTCGACTCGGTCTATTTTCCCACGCGGCATTTCTGCGACACTATGCTGACCAGGCTCGGCGTGACGGTCGAATATTACGATCCGATGGTCGGCGCCGGAATCGAGAAGCTGGTGAGGCCGAACACGCGGCTGGTCCATACGGAAGCGCCGGGATCGAATACTTTCGAAATGCAGGACATTCGGGCGATTGCGGACGTCGCGCATCGCCACGGTTGCATCGTGACCATGGACAACACCTGGGCAACACCCCTCTATTTTCGGCCGCTCGAGCATGGCGTCGACATTTCGATCCATGCCGCTACCAAGTATCCGTCCGGCCACTCGGACGTGCTCCTCGGAACGGTGTCCGCCAATGCGGCGCATTGGCCGACCCTGAGCGAGGCGATGGTGACGCTCGGCGTTTGCGTCTCGCCGGACGACAGTTACCAGATCCTGCGCGGTCTGCGCACGATGGGACTCCGCCTCGACAGGCATCAGGAAAGCGCGCTAGCGATCGCCAACTGGCTCGAAAGCCGTGAAGAGGTTGCACGCGTGCTGCATCCGGCGCTGCCGAGCTTCCCCGGGCACGAGTTGTGGAAGCGCGACTTTGGCGGCGCAAGCGGCATCTTCTCATTTGTGTTGAGGGCCGATCCGGAGAAGATGAAGGCAAAGGCTCATGCCTTCCTCGATGCGCTCTCGATTTTTGGCCTTGGCTATTCCTGGGGCGGTTTCGAAAGTCTTGCCGTTCACGTGAACCTCGCCGATCGCAAGATTGCGAAGGCGCCCTCGGAAGGCCCGGTGATCCGGTTGCAGATCGGGCTGGAGGACGTTCAGGACATCCGTCGCGACATCGCGGCGGGCTTTGCCGCGGCAAATGCGGTCTGAGGGATAGACTGTGCGGGCAAGATCTGCGCCCGCACTCTTAGTCCTGTCGGCTCGCGGCGCCGTAGCCGTAGAGCCAATCCAGATCGGCGGCAAGCGCCTCCGGGCTCCTGAGGGAGAGGATCAGGTCTCGCCCGATTCTCAACGGGCCGCGGGCGTGGTAGGCGAAGCGATTGAAGGCGCCGCGGCTGCGGACGCGGTTGATCCGCGGCTTGCGGTTGCCCTCATACCGCGCAAAGGCGGACGCAGGATCGGCGCACCCGGCGAGGCACTCGGCGAGTTCGCGGGCATCCTCGATCGCCATCGCTGCGCCCTGTGCCGCGAACGGCGTCATCGCATGCGCAGCATCGCCTGTAAGAACGATATCGCGCCCGTTGTGCCACGCGCCTTCGCCGACCGTGGAAAGAGGCCAATAGGTCGCGGACGCGGCATTTTCAAGCATCGAAAGCAGGCTGGGGTGCCAGCTCTCGAACGCCGCGGCAAGTACCCGTAGCCGCTCTTTTGAATTGTTGCCTGCCCATGCTTCATCGGTCGGGCTGCCACTCGCGATTGCAACGATGTTGAAACTGTCTGCTTCGCGGATCGGGTAGGCGACGAGATGTGCGTTCGGCCCGAGGAAGGCCGTGACGCGATCGCCTGACAGGCAATCCGCCGCCTGCGCCCGGGGGACCATCAGCCGCCAGGCGACATTGCCGGAGAAACGGACGGAGCCTGCCCCAGGGATGGCGGCTCGCACCTTCGACCGGATGCCGTCCGCGCCGACGATCGCCGCCGGGCGCTGCCCGATTGCATCGGCGATTGTCTCCGCCGGGTTGCCTGCAATGCTCTTTCCGAGATGGAGGTGGCAGCGAGGTTCCGATAGCACCGCATCAAGAAGAATTCGTTGCAGACTGGCGCGATGGAGCACGCCATAGGGTGCGGCCCAGCGGCTGCGGGCGTCAATACCCGCAGGCACGCGCGCAAGCGGGCGCAACGAGTACCCATTCACAAGCTCGATCGCCACTGGCTCGCTCCACACCGCCTGAAGCTCTGGAAGCAGGCCGAGCTCGATCAGTATTCGGGACGCGTTCGGTGAGAGCTGCAGTCCGGCGCCGACTTCCTCGAGCGCCTGGGCCTGTTCGAGGACATCCGCTTCAAATCCCTGTCGCGCAAGACAGAGGGCCGTTGTCAGGCCGGCGATGCCGGCGCCGACGATCGCGATCGGGCCCCTGTCGAGCATCGACGCCGCGCCGACAGCCGCGAAAGGATCAGGCGGCCTTGTTCTCGAAGAGGCAGCCCGGCGGAATCGTTTCCGTCGCCTTCAGCGATGGATTGTAGCGGTAGAGCGTCGAGCAATAGGAGCAGACCTTCTCGTTCTCGTCGCCCATGTCGACAAAGATATGCGGATGATCGAAGGGAATGGATGCGCCGGTGCACATGAACTCCTTCACGCCGATCTCAATGACCCGGTGCCCGCCGTCGTTCTGGAAATGGGGGATGCTGTGGCCGGCCATGTCTTAGCTCCGATGAATGCAAGTCTAAAGGTCGATTTTGCCGGCACCATAGTGAGCTTTGGCGCAAATGTGTAGCAGCAAACATGACGCGCCTGTGGTTTTTGGACAGCGGGGCTTTTCGCTCACGGCATTACCACCTAGTTTGCCGGAAAAATTGGAACACGCCCAGGAACCGAGATGGACTTGAACTCGCCGCCATTCTCACACTTCGTGCATGACGGACTGGAAATCGCCTATTTCGACGAGGGTGAGCCGTCTGGCGATCCGATCCTGCTCATCCACGGCTTCGCTTCGAGCGCGAATGTCAACTGGGTGTTCCCGGGCTGGCTCAAGACTTTGGGCGATGCCGGCTATCGGGTGGTCGCCCTCGACAACAGGGGCCACGGCGCAAGCAGCAAGCCTCACGATGCCTCTCTCTATCATCCGCCCCAGATGGCCGGCGACGCGGCCGCACTCCTCCATCATCTCGGCATCGGCGAGGCGCACGTGATGGGTTATTCGATGGGTGCTCGGATTTCCGCTTTCCTGGCGCTCACGCATCCGCACCGCGTCCGCTCGATCGTCTTCGGCGGGCTCGGGATCGGCATGGTCACCGGCGTCGGGGATTGGGATCCGATTGCCGGCGCGCTCCTTGCGCCGTCGCTCGAGGACGTGACGCACGAACGCGGCCGCATGTTTCGCGCCTTTGCGGACCAGACGAAAAGCGATCGCCAGGCGCTTGCCGCCTGTATATCAACCTCGCGCGATCTGATTTCGGTGGAGGATATCGGGCGCATCGACGTGCCGGTCCTGATCGGCGTAGGAACGAAGGACGACATTGCCGGATCGGCTGAGGAACTTGCCGCGCTCATGCCGCACGCCAAGGCGCTGGACATTCCGGGGCGCGACCATATGCTGGCCGTCGGCGATCGGGTATTCAAGAAGGCGGTACTCGATTTCCTCGCAGAGGTCGGGCGGGCATAGCCGCCTGTCAGGCACCTTTGAAGGCGCGGCCATTTATGTCGGCGGGGAAATGCCCTATATAATGCCATATCGACGGCGCAGACCTCAAACTTGTCGGGAAGGAGCGCGACCATGGTCGCAAAGACCGAAGTTCGTCATGCGGAATCGCTGAAGGCGATCGACCCCATTTGGGATAGCCTGCGCGAAGAGGCGCGTATGGCCGCCGAGCGCGACCCGATGCTTGCTGCGTTCCTTTATTCGACGGTCGTCAATCAGCACTCGCTGGAAGAAAGCGTGATCTACCGCATCTGCGAGCGGCTGGACCATCCCGACCTGCAGGCAAATCTCCTGCATCAGACCTTTTCCGAAATGCTCGACGACTGGCCCGAATGGGGCACGATCCTGCGCGTCGATATCCAGGCCGTCTACGACCGCGATCCCGCCTGCACGCGCTTTCTCGAGCCGGTCCTTTACTTCAAGGGTTTCCATGCGATCCAGACGCATCGTCTCGCACATTGGCTCTGGAACCGCGGGCGAAAGGATTTCTCCCTCTATCTGCAGAGCCGCTCCTCCAGCGTCTTCCAGACGGACATCAATCCCGCAGCCCGCATCGGACGCGGCATCTTCCTCGACCACGCGACCGGTCTCGTCGTCGGCGAGACCGCCGTCATCGGCGACAACGTGTCGATCCTCCACGGGGTGACGCTTGGCGGCACCGGCAAGGAAGGCAGCGACCGCCATCCGAAAATCGGCGACGGCGTGCTGATCGGCGCAGGTGCGAAGATTCTCGGTAATATCCACATCGGTCATTGCTCGCGCGTGGCTGCGGGTTCGGTGGTGCTGAAGCCGGTGCCGCCGAAGACGACGGTGGCGGGGGTTCCGGCAAAGGTCGTCGGCGAAGCCGGGTGCTCCGAACCGTCGCGCCAAATGGACCAGATCCTGACGAGTTTCGAAATCTGAGCAGCCTCCGCAAGAGTGTCTGGTTTGCGAGCAGAAGTTGCTGCAAACAAAGGGAATCGAAGCAGACCGCCGAGATCTCTACAGCCGGCCAGCGCCGGAGTGGCTTTACACCTGGCGATGTCGCATGCGAGAAGCGCCGCAAATCAACGGCTACGGAGAATAGATTTGAAGCCCGAAGAGATCCGCAAGCTTGAGGCTTATCTCAAGCGCACCTTCAACCAGTCCATGGTCGTCAAGGCTCGCCCAAAAAAGGATGAATCCGCAGAAGTCTATCTGGGAGACGAATTCCTCGGCGTGGTTTTCCGTGACGAAGAGGATGGCGAGCTTTCCTACAATTTCTCGATGGCGATCCTGGATATCGACCTTTAGTTCACCATGTGGGGCCGGATCGAGCTAAATCACAAGCGTGATTTTTCTCCAATCAGCCCCAAAATTTCCGCCTTTGTCTGGTATCTAATCTGAGCAATCAGGTCGGGCTTTTCTTCGTAAAGTCATACTTATGGCTTTGACGGAGGAGTCGCTGAGAACGAGGGTACTTTCGTCAAGCTCTGGAGGAAGTGCTTTTGCGGTGCACACTCTTGCCTTGACTTTTTGTGCGCCGCACATAGACTTTTCCCGCACTCTGCCCCACACGAAAAGGAGACGCCCGATGTTTAACTTCGATGACGCCAATAAAAGGAGCAAGGAAGCGATGGACGTGGCCGTCAAGAGCTACTCCGCCCTGACCAAGGGTTTTCAGGCGATCGCGACCGAAGCTGCGGACTATTCGAAGAAGACCTTCGAAGAGGGAGTTGCGCATATCGAGAAGCTCTCCAACGCAAAGAGCCTCGAGGCCGCCTTCGAACTTCAGACGAATTATCTGAAGTCGAGCTATGAAAATTTCGTCGGCGAGGCGACGAAGATCGGTGAAATGTATGCCGATCTCGCCAAGGATGCCTACAAGCCCTACGAGGCTCCGGTTGCAAAGACTGCCGCTCAGGTCAAGTCTGCTGCGGCCGCCTGAGAACGGGCGATCGAGTTTTGAGAAGGGCCGGTCGCGGATGCCGCGGCCGGCCTTTCGTTTTTTGGTTGTCGCTACAGCCGTATGGGACCCAACCGCCGCGGCAGAATTTTCACCAATCTTGTGCTTCGCCATGCGAATATGATTGCAGTGCGTCGCGTCGGCCTTAAAATCCAAGAACGAACCATTAGATTAAGGGCAAGCAGGCCGCAGCCATGTTGATGGGCGCAGGCCGGTGAGGGAATGGAATAGAATGATCGCCATGCCGGTCCGGATGCAGAAGGGAAGCGAAGGCGATGGAGGCGGGCCGAGCCGTGGCACCTCCGTCATCACGCGCACCAAGCAGAAGACCAAGAAGCCGAGTTTGTACCGCGTTCTGCTTTTGAATGACGATTACACGCCGATGGAATTCGTCGTCCACATTCTGGAGCGCTTCTTCCAGAAGGACCGGGAAGAGGCGACACGCATCATGCTTCATGTCCACAACCACGGCGTTGGAGAATGCGGCGTCTTCACCTACGAGGTCGCCGAAACCAAAGTGACGCAGGTGATGGATTTCTCCAGGCAGCATCAGCATCCGTTGCAATGCGTCATGGAAAAGAAATGAGGAATTAACGTGCCAACATTTTCGCCCAGCCTCGAAAAGGCGCTGCATCAGGCACTGACTTTTGCTAACGAGCGCCATCACGAATATGCCACGCTCGAGCACCTGCTGCTGGCATTGATCGATGATCCCGATGCGGCGGCTGTAATGGGCGCCTGCAATGTCAACCTCGATACGCTCCGCAAGACCGTTACCGATTACGTCGACAATGAATTGACGAACCTGGTGACCGGTTATGACGAGGATTCGAAGCCGACCGCTGGATTTCAACGCGTGATCCAGCGTGCCGTCATTCACGTGCAATCGTCCGGCCGCGAGGAAGTGACGGGAGCCAACGTTCTCGTCGCCATTTTCGCCGAGCGCGAGAGCCATGCGGCCTATTTCCTGCAGGAGCAGGAGATGACCCGCTATGATGCGGTCAATTTCATCTCGCACGGCATCGGCAAGCGAGCGGGCAGTTCGGAGTCGCGGCCCGTCCGCGGTGCCGAGGATCAGGATTCCGAGCAGAAGGCGTCGCGAGAGAGCGAGGAAGCGGGCCCGAAGAAGCAGCAGGACGCGCTTACGGCCTACTGCGTGAACCTCAACGAGAAGGCGAAATCGGGCAAGATCGACCCGCTGATCGGCCGCAATGCCGAGGTCAACCGAACGATCCAGGTGCTTTGCCGCAGGTCCAAGAACAATCCGCTCTACGTAGGCGATCCGGGCGTCGGAAAGACGGCGATAGCCGAAGGGCTGGCCAAACGCATCGTCGAAAAACAGGTGCCGGAGGCGCTTCAGGACGCGACGATCTTCGCCCTGGACATGGGGACGCTGCTCGCCGGCACGCGCTACCGCGGCGATTTCGAAGAACGGCTGAAGCAGGTGGTCAAGGAGCTCGAGGAGTATCCCGGAGCCGTCCTCTTCATCGACGAGATTCACACCGTCATCGGTGCCGGTGCAACGTCCGGCGGCGCGATGGATGCGTCGAACCTATTGAAGCCGGCGCTCTCCACAGGGGCAATTCGCTGCATCGGATCGACGACCTATAAGGAATATCGCCAGTTCTTCGAGAAGGACCGGGCGCTCGTCCGTCGTTTCCAGAAGATCGACGTCAACGAGCCGACGATCGCCGACACGATCGAGATCATGAAGGGCCTGAAACCCTATTTCGAGGGTTATCACAACCTCAAATACTCGAACGAGGCGATCCGGGCTGCCGTCGAGCTTTCCGCTCGCTACATCAATGATCGCAAGCTTCCCGACAAGGCGATCGATGTCATCGATGAATCGGGGGCGGCCCAGATGCTGCTTCCCGTAAGCAAGCGCCGTAAGCTGATCACCGAGAAGGAGATCGAAGCGACGATCGCCACGATGGCGCGCATTCCGCCGAAGACCGTCTCCAAGGACGATGAGGCGGTTCTCGCCAATCTGGAAATGGAACTGCGGTCGGTCGTCTACGGGCAGGATCTGGCGATCGAGGCGCTTGCCTCGTCGATCAAGCTTGCCCGCGCTGGCCTGCGCGAGCCCAACAAGCCGATCGGCTGCTATGTCTTCTCCGGCCCGACCGGCGTCGGCAAAACCGAGGTGGCCAAGCAGCTGGCGGTTTCGCTCGGTGTCGAGCTGCTGCGTTTCGATATGTCGGAATACATGGAGCGGCATACGGTTTCCCGGCTGCTCGGCGCACCGCCCGGCTATGTCGGCTTCGATCAGGGCGGCCTTCTGACCGACGGCGTCGACCAGCATCCGCATTGCGTGTTGCTGCTCGACGAGATCGAAAAGGCTCATCCCGATCTGTTCAACATCCTGCTGCAGGTCATGGACCATGGCTCGCTGACCGACCATAACGGCAAGAAGATCGACTTCCGCAACGTCATCCTGATCATGACGACGAATGCGGGTGCCTCGGACATGGCTCGGCCGGCCATCGGCTTCGGTTCGACCAAACGGACGGGCGAGGATATCGAGGCGCTGAACCGACTGTTCACACCGGAATTCCGCAACCGTCTGGATGCGGTGATCCCGTTCAACTCGCTGCCGACGCCCGTCATCCATCAGGTGGTGCAGAAGTTCGTCATGCAGCTCGAGACCCAGCTTGCCGAGCGCAACGTCACCTTCGACCTCGCGCCGGAGGCCATCGCCTGGCTGGCCGAGAAGGGCTACGACGAAAAGATGGGTGCGCGTCCGCTGGCACGTGTCATCCAGGAGAACATCAAGAAGCCGCTTGCAGATGAAATCCTGTTCGGCAAGCTCAAGAAGGGCGGCGTCGTCAAGGTGACGATCGGGACAAAGGAAGACGGCAGCAACGGGCTTATCCTGGAGGCCGTGCCGGAGACGGCGCCGATCAAGCCGAAGGCGGAGGTGTCACGCCCCGCCAGGGCCTCCAAGCCGAAGAAGACGGAAGAAAAGGAAACCGTCGCTGCGGACGCGGGCCCGAAAGCGAAGCCGAAGAAGTCGGCGTCCAAATCCGGCCGTTCGGATGCGGCTCCGCTCAAGGGACGGACGGTTCCGAAAGTGCCGCGCAAGAAATAGTGCGCTCCCGATGTACAGGCGGTGCCGGGGCCTCATCCGGCATCGTCTTTCTCGAGATGCGTCGCGGGTTCCACTCAATTGCGGTGCACTCGAGTTCTACAGTTCCGTATTACCCCCCCCCTCTGCCCTGCCGGGCATCTCCCCCACAAGGGGGGAGATCGGACAGAAGCGCCTGCGGAACGTGAAGGCAGCGGGTGTCAGAGCGTTTTGATCCGGGCAATGAGTAGTTGTTGTGCGGGAGTTCGCCACTTGCCGATCTCCCCCTGGTGGGGGAGATGCCCGGCAGGGCAGAGGGGGTGCTACTCCAGGCCTTCATTGCAACTGCAGCGCCGCTCGTCAAATTGGACGCGCAGAGGTCGCTGTAACACTTTGAATTGCTGCATGTCTTTGTTCTTAGATCGAGATCGATTTAAGAAAGACATGCGGGACAATGCCGGGGACCTGCACCCTCATGGAAGACGCTGAAGACGAACGGTCATCCTTTGCCTGGTTTGTTACCGGAGCAAGGGGCATTTTCAGCCTTCCGGCGGTGATCCTGATGCTCTCCTTCGTCGGCTTTTGTGCGCTGACCGTCCAGGCGGGCATACCGCCGGAGCAGGTGATATTCATGACCGGGGCGGTCTGGGCTCTGCCGGCGAAGGTCATCCTCGTCAGTTCGGTTCTCGGCGGCGCCAGCCTTGCTACGGCCTTCCTGGCGGTTACGCTTTCATCGGTCCGCTTGATGCCGATGGTTGCCGCGCTCGTCCCGGAATTACGCGGTCCGAGAACGCCAACCTGGCTGCTCCTGGTGCTGTCGCATTTCATTGCGATCACCGCCTGGGTCTTCGCGATGGAACGGGTCCATGACGTGCCTCGAAACCACCGCGCCACCTTCTTCGCTGGCTTCGGCATCACGCTGGTCGCGGCCAACATGATCCTGGTCGGGGTCGTCTACCACCTCGTTGCGGAGTTCCCGCCGCTCGTTGCGGGTTGCCTGTTCTTCCTGACGCCGGTCTATTTCCTCGCTTCGATCTGGCACTCCGCGCGCCATCCGGTCATCTATGTCGCGCTCGCCGCCGGCCTCGTTGCCGGGCCTTTATGTTATTGGCTCGCTCCGGAGTTCGACATTCTGCTCGCAGGCGTCGGCGGCGGAACAGTCGCCTGGTTCGGCGAACGCCTGTGGCGTCTTCGACGGGAGGCGAAAACGTGAACTGGATGGAGGGGTGGTGGGCCTATGTCTTCATCGCCGTGGCCGGCTGGCTCGCGACGGACATCTGGCGCTGGCTCGGCGTCATTGCCGGCAATCGGCTTCGCGAGGATTCAGAGGCGTTGAACTGGGTGAGGGCGGTGGCGACCGCGCTGGTCGCGGCCGTGATCGCAAAGCTGATTCTCTATCCGACCGGCGTGCTCGCGCAGTCGCCGCTGTGGCTGCGGATGGCCGCAGTCATTCTTGGAGCATTCGGTTTCTTTCTTGGCCGGCAGAAGCCGGCGGCAGGGATCGCGACCGCGATCGCCGTTCTGGCCGCCGGACTTTGGTGGCTTGGATTTTGATGGCTTAAATTACAGCTATCACAGAGCCCGACGGATCTTTTCCGCATTCGCAGCCAGCACGTCACCGTCTTCCATCTGCCCGGAGTGGGGTCTCAGCGGGACGCCCGCTCGGCGCGGGATGACATGGAAATGCAGGTGGAAGACGGATTGGCCCGCTGGTGCTTCGTTGAACTGCATGATCGTGACGCCGTCGGCGTCAAACGCCTCCTTCGCCGCAATGGCGACTTTCTGGACGGTTGCGATCAGCGCAGGCAGGGTGGCGGGATCCGCGTCGAGGAGATTGCGGGACGGCGCCTTCGGCATTACCAGGACGTGCCCTTCCGCCTGAGGCATGACGTCCATGAATGCTACCGACGCGTCGTCCTCATAGACGCGATGCGAGGGGATCTCGCCGCGCAGGATCTTGGCGAAGATATTGTTGCTGTCGTAGCCGCTCATGTCTTTTCCTCTTGTCGTTTGGCCGTCGGCCGCTGCGTTCTTTATCTTATTGGCGCTCGCCCCTGCGGAATGGTCCGTGCCCGGCAAGATATTCGCCGGTCTCTTCCACATCGCGGCGTTCCTGCTCCAGATAATCCGCCACCGCACGCGCCAGGCCCGGATGGGCGATGAAATGCGCCGAATGGGTCGTCACCGGCATATATCCGCGCGCGAGCTTGTGCTCGCCTTGAGCTCCGGCTTCGACGCGCCTCAGTCCCCTGGCGATCGCGAAATCGATCGCCTGGTGATAGCAGACCTCGAAATGCAGCAAGGGGTGATCCTCGACGCAGCCCCAGTGCCGGCCGTAAAGCGCGTCTGTGCCGATGAAATTGATGGCGCCGGCGATATATCGGCCGCCTCGCTTGGCCATCACCAGCAGAATGTCGTCGGCCATCCGCTCACCGATCAGGGAATAGAAGGAGCGGGTCAGATAGGGGCGCCCCCACTTGCGTCCGCCCGTGTCCATGTAAAAGTCGAAGAATTGATCCCAGATGCCCTCCGTGAGGTCGCTTCCGGTCAGCCAATCGATGGTGATGCCATTCTCGACCGCCGTGCGGCGCTCCTTCTTCAGCGCCTTTCGCTTGCGGGATTGAAGCGTGGCGAGAAAATCGTCGTATGAGTGATAGCCTTCGTTGGTGAAATGGAACTGCTGGTCGGTGCGATGCAGGAAGCCCGCCCGCTCGAAGGTCGGCATTTCCTCGGGCGGCACAAAGGTTGTATGGGCCGAGGAGACGCCGTGGCGACGGGTGAGCTCTTTCAGCCCTGCCGCCAAAGCGTCCCGGACAGGCTGGGCAGCGCAGTTCTGCGCAGTGAGCAGCCGCGGCCCGGTGACCGGCGTGAAGGGGACCGAACATTGCAGCTTCGGATAGTAGTGGCCGCCAGCGCGCTCGAAGGCGTTCGCCCAACCGTGGTCGAAGACATATTCGCCCTGGCTGTGGTTTTTCATGTAGCAGACGAGCGCACCCCGGAGGAGACCGTCCGCATCTTCCATCAACAGGTGTTGGCCAAGCCATCCCGTCTCCGCCGTTGCCGAACCGGACTCCTCAAGGGCCGACAGATAGGCGTGCGAGAGGAAGGGGTTGTAAGGCACGCCGGCATGCTCTTTCGAGGCGCCGGCGAGCCGACCCCAGTTCACCGGCGCAATAGCGGTGAACGAATGTTCGATGCGGATGGTGATCGCGTCTGGCATGAGCCTAACTAATCATGCTCTCCCGCGGATCGAAACCCTCGAATGTCATCTGATCGGCGTGGGCGAAGGTGTGTTCCTGCGCCCGGGCGTCACGCACGGTCCAGGTGACTACGGTGCGGCCGAGGGCGCGCTCCTTGGTGATGAAGGAGTTCGGCAGGTCGCCATAGAAGTAGGAAATGAAGTCGAGGCCGAGCTGCATCGCCTCCTCATGCACGAAGAAGATCTCCGGCCTGGACCCTTCGGCTGTCAAGCCGAGCGGATAGGGGGCGTCGAGCGCCTTCAGATCCTTGAGCAGCCAATGATCGAAGCTCATCAGCGCTACTTCCCCCTCGTAGCCTTCGAGCGCATCGAGTACGGCCGCCGCAAAGCCTTCGTCATCGCCCTTTCGGCCCTTGAGTTCGAGCACCAGCGGTACCCGGCCGGATACGAGGCGGAGCAGTTGCGACAATGTCGGCACCTTGTCCTTCGTGCCGCCGACTGAAAGGAGCCCGAGTTCGGCCGCCGTTTTCGCCCGGACGTCTCCCTTCAAGCCACAGAGGCGCTCCAGGTCGTCGTCGTGGAAGACAACCGGTATGCTGTCGGCAGTGTATTGCAGGTCGCACTCGATCGCGAATCCCGCTTCGACGGCGCGCCCGAAGGCAGATAGCGTGTTCTCCCAGACCTCACGGTTCATGTCGTGGTATCCGCGATGGGCGATCGGCTGGGCCTTGAGCCAGGACGTATCCTTCATGGGGCGCCCCCGGATCAGGCGATTTCGACTACGGCGTCGATTTCGACCGCGGCATTGAAGGGAAGCGAGGCCATGCCGACAGCGGCGCGCGCGTGCTTGCCCGCCTCGCCGAGCACGTTGGCGAAAAGATTGGAGGCGCCGTTGATGACGAGATGCTGTTCGGTGAACTCCGGAGTGGAGGCGACGAAGCCGTTGATCTTGACGAGGCGGCGAATGCGCCCGAGATCACCGCCAAGAGCGGCCTTCGCCTGAGCGAGGATGTTGATTGCGCAAAGCTCGGCCGCTCGCTGTGCCGCCGCGACGTCAACGTCCTTGCCTACATGGCCGGTAACCGCGACCTTCCCGGCCTCCATCGGCAGTTGCCCGGAAATATAGAGCGTCGAGCCCGTAACCACATAGGGCACGTAATTGGCCACCGGCGCGACTGCCTGCGGAAGGACGATACCGAGTTCGTTGAGGCGCGCTTCGATCTCTGCGGACATGGGGGGCTCCGTTGTTGTCTTTTGTGGTAAAATCTTGCAGGAACGTGACAGGCGCTACGCCTCGCTTCTGCCGAACGCTTGTTTATATCATCGCCGGCGAGTCCAACAGGAGGAAACGGATGTTTCGTAAAGGCTTCGGTCTTGTCGCTCTGTCGGGCGCCTGTCTCGCCGCTTTGGCGGTTTCTGATGGCGCACATGCAAGCACGCTAGCGCCGCACCGCGCGGTATACGATCTGGAACTCAAGGACGCTTCCGAACGCTCCGGCATCGCCGGCATGTACGGGCGCATGGTGTACGAATTCAACGGTTCGGCCTGCCAAGGATACACGGTGAGCTTCCGGTTCGTGACCCAGGTCGACACAGGTGAGGAAGTGCGCCTCACCGACCAGCAGACGACCACGTTCGAGGATATGAGGACCGGCAGCTTCCGCTTCCTTACCCGTTCCTTCACGGACGAGAAGTTGGACAAGGAAGTTCGCGGCAGTGCGCACGAGGAGAATTCCGGGGTCAAGGTGGAATTGACGGCTCCCGACAGGCGTGAGGTGGCGCTGGCCGAAAGCCGGTTTCCGACCGAGCACATGCTGGAGGTGATCGAGCGGGCGAAAAGAGGCGAGACGTTTTTTGAATCCCGCATCTTTGACGGCTCCGATTCGGGCGACAAGACACTGATCACCTCCACCTTCGTCGGCAAGGCGCGCAAACCAGCCCCGGATGACCCGGACGCCGGCAAGGCTGGAAACCTCGCCGGGGACAGCTATTGGCCGGTGACGATTTCCTATTTCAACGATGATTCGAGCGGGGATGCCGTGCCCGTCTACCGCATGTCGTTCAAACTCTATGAGAACGGGGTCACCCGCGACCTGACGATGGATTATGGAGACTTCGTCCTGACCGGCAAGCTTGCCGAACTCGAAGTGTTCAAGTCGGAAGAGTGCCAATAATGCATGTCGCCCAAAACTGTGCAGCGGTTTTGGGACAACGACATGGGCGAAAAACGAAGTCCAAAAGCGCGCCGCGCAAAAACGCAACGGCGCTTTTGGCGGCAAAATCCAACTTCCTGTCTTGATTTATCGGGCGGTTACCGCTAAGGGGCTGCCCATTCCACACGTGAGGCATGGGATTTTCCGGGAGAAATCCGGATTGTTCCGCCGGTGGGCGCATCGCTATGTGCTCGACGCCTCGCGGAGGTTCAACCGGAAAAGGAGAAAAGGCATGGCATTGCCTGATTTTACCATGCGCCAGCTTCTCGAAGCAGGCGTCCACTTCGGTCACCAGACGCACCGCTGGAACCCGAAGATGAAGCCGTACATCTTCGGCGATCGTAACAACGTCCACATCATCGACCTTGCCCAGACCGTACCGATGCTGTCGCGCGCCCTGCAGGTCGTCAGCGATACCGTCGCTAGCGGTGGCCGCGTGCTCTTCGTCGGCACCAAGCGCCAGGCTTCGGAAATCATCGCCGACGCTGCGAAGCGCTCCGCCCAGTACTACGTCAACGCCCGTTGGCTCGGCGGCATGATGACCAACTGGAAGACGATTTCCAACTCGATCCAGCGCCTGCGCAAGCTCGACGAGATCCTCGCTTCCGAGGCTTCCGGCTTCACGAAGAAGGAGCGCCTCAACCTCGAGCGTGAGCGCGAAAAGCTGAACCGTGCGCTCGGCGGTATCCGCGATATGGGCGGCACCCCGGACCTGATGTTCATCATCGACACCAACAAGGAATCGATCGCTATCGAGGAAGCCAAGCGTCTTGGCATTCCGGTCGTCGCCATCATCGATTCCAACTGCGACCCGGACCTGATCGACTATCCGATTCCGGGCAATGATGACGCATCGCGTGCAATCGCGCTTTACTGCGATCTTGTTGCCCGCGCCGCTATCGACGGTATTGCGCGCCAGCAGGGTGCCGCGGGCCGTGACCTCGGCGCTTCGGAAGAAGTTCCGGTCGAGCCGGCTCTCGAGGAATCGTCCGAAGCTTGATCGGGCGGCCGGCGGCATGAAGCGCTGCCGCATGAAATGCGCGGGCGAGGCCGTTTTCTGATGAAAATCTGAACGGCCTCGTTCTTTTCAGCCGGGAATGGCGCGGTCGGGCCGAGCTATGTGGTCCACGCCTTGTTGGCCTTGGGCGCCGTCATCACGGTGTCACGGAGAAAGGCCATTCCCTGCCAAACCCTCTGGCACGGCGCCACTTGCGGTTGGCGCGCCAGCCAAACAGACAAAGAGGCAAGAAGATGACTGTTACTGCCGCGATGGTGAAGGATCTGCGCGAAAAGACCGGCGCAGGCATGATGGATTGCAAGAAGGCGCTTGCCGAGACCAACGGCGACATGGAGGCTGCGATCGACTGGCTGCGCGCCAAGGGAATTGCCAAGGCTGACAAGAAGTCCGGCCGCACGGCTGCCGAAGGTCTCGTCGGCATCGCCAGCGCCGGCAACAAGGCCGTCGTTGTCGAAATCAACTCCGAAACCGACTTCGTCGCCCGCAACGATGCCTTCCAGGATCTCGTCCGCGGCGTAGCAAATGTCGCGCTCGGCACGGGCGGCACTGTTGAGGCCGTTGCCACGGCGACCTATCCGGCGACCGGCAAGTCCGTCGAGGAAACGATCAAGGACGCGATCGCCACTATCGGCGAAAACATGACGCTGCGCCGCGCTGCCATGCTCGAGGTCGAAAACGGTGTAGTTGCCACCTACATCCACAACGCGGCCGGGGACGGCATCGGCAAGCTCGGCGTGCTCGTTGCGCTGAAGTCCACGGGCGACAAGGAGGCGCTGAACGCCATCGGCCGCCAGGTTGCGATGCACGTCGCCGCGACCAACCCGCTCGCAGTCCGCCCGTCCGAGATCGACCCGGCGGTTGCCGAGCGCGAGCGCAACGTCTTCATCGAGCAGTCCCGCGCATCGGGCAAGCCGGACAACATTATCGAGAAGATGGTCGAAGGCCGCATGCGCAAGTTCTTCGAGGAAGTAGCCCTCCTGTCGCAGGCTTTCGTCATGAACCCGGACCAGACCGTCGAGGCAGCCATCAAGGAAGCGGAGAAGTCGGTCGGCGCGCCGATCGAAGTCGCCGGCATTGCTCGCCTGCTCCTTGGCGAAGGCGTTCAGAAGGAAGAGTCCGACTTCGCGGCGGAAGTTGCAGCGGCCGCAAAGGGTTGATTTCTTCTTCCCGATCGGGAAAAGCTCAGGGCATCGCGTGACAACGCGATGCCCTTCGTGTATCCGGCATTCGTCATTGCGTCGGACCCGCCGGAGCGGTCGATACCGCGCAACCGGATTTGTCCCCATGCCGCTGTGCGCCGTCTTGCGCATGCGTGCCGATCTGTTCAGGAGTGATGATGTCGGCCAAGCCAATCTACAAGCGCGTTCTTCTCAAAGCCTCGGGTGAAGCGTTGATGGGAAGCCAGGGCTTCGGCATCGATGTCGCGGTCGCCGACCGGATTGCCGCTGACATCGCCGAAGCGCGTGCCATGGGTGTGGAAGTTGGCGTCGTCGTCGGCGGCGGCAATATTTTCCGCGGGGTAGCGGTAGCCTCCAAGGGTGGCGACCGGGTGACGGGCGATCACATGGGCATGTTGGCGACCGTGATCAATGCACTGGCGCTTGCAACCTCGCTGCGCAAGCTGGACATCGACACGGTGGTGCTTTCGGCAATTGCGATGCCGGAGATCTGCGAGAGCTTCTCGCAACGCGCGACACTCTTTCACCTCTCTCAGGGGCGCGTGGTGATCTTCGCCGGGGGCACCGGAAATCCCTTCTTCACGACCGATTCGGCGGCCGCCCTTCGAGCCGCGGAAATGGGAGCTGAGGCGATCTTCAAGGGAACGCAGGTCGACGGCATCTATTCCGCCGACCCGAAAAAGGATCCCACCGCGACCCGCTTCGATCGTCTGACCCACAGCGAGGTCCTGGAACGGGGCTTGGCCGTCATGGACGTTGCTGCCGTGGCGCTGGCGCGGGAAAATGCCATTCCGATCGTCGTCTTCTCGATCCACGAAAAGGGTGGGTTTGCGGAGATATTGACCGGGGGCGGTCGAGCCACCATCGTGATGGATAATTGACAATCCACGGGGGCCCCGCGTGGCCGCCCAGGATGAAGAATGGGAGTGTTGAACCATGAGTGAAGGTGTGGATCTGAAGGAACTGAGACGCCGTATGGACGGGGCGATTGCCGCCTTCAAGCACGATATCGCATCGCTGCGTACCGGCCGTGCCTCAGCAAATGTTCTCGATCCGGTAACCGTTGAGGCCTACGGATCGCGGATGCCGCTGAACCAGGTTGCCAACATCACTGTTCCGGAGCCGCGGATGCTCTCGGTATCCGTGTGGGACAAGTCGATGGTCGGCGCCGTGGAACGGGCGATCAGGGAATCCAATCTCGGCCTCAACCCGATCGTCGACGGGCAGAACCTGCGCATTCCGCTGCCCGAGCTGAACGAGGAACGGCGCAAGTCGCTGGTCAAGGTCGCGCATGACTACGCCGAGAAAAGCAAGGTGGCCGTGCGTCATGTCCGGCGCGACGGCATGGATGACCTGAAAAAAGCCGAAAAGGATGGCGAGATCGGTCAGGACGAAAGCCGCGCTCAGTCCGAGCGGGTGCAAAAGATGACCGATGAAATGATCTCCGAAATCGACCGCTTGCTCGCGGACAAGGAAAAGGAAATCATGCAGGTCTGACGCGTCGAAACTGAGTCTCTAGTTCGGACGGCCCATGGCAGAATTCATCCCCACAAACGTGCCGGCTCACGTCGCCATCATCATGGACGGCAACGGTCGATGGGCGAGCGCGCGTGGACTACCGCGCACAATGGGTCACCGCAAGGGTGTCGAGGCGGTCCGCGGCGCCGTCAAGACCGCCGCGGAACTCGGGATTCGCTACCTGACGCTTTTTGCCTTTTCCTCGGAGAACTGGAGCCGGCCCGAAGATGAGGTCAGTGATCTCATGGGCCTGCTCAAGACCTTCGTGCGGCGGGACCTTGCCGATCTGCACCGTGAGAACGTTCGCATCCGCGTCATCGGCGACCGCGCGAATCTAACCAGTGATATCCTGCCACTCCTGCTCGAGGCGGAGGAGACGACGCGCGCCAATACCGGGATTACGCTGGTGATCGCCTTCAACTATGGCGCGCGGGATGAATTGGCGCGGGCAATGCGCCACCTCGCGGAAGAGGCGGCGGCAGGACGCCTTCGCCCGGAAGATATCACCGCGGAACGGATCGGCGAGACGATCGACACGGCAGGCATTCCCGATCCGGACCTCATTCTTCGGACGAGCGGCGAGGAGCGCCTTTCCAACTTCCTGCTCTGGCAAGGGGCCTATTCCGAGTTGCTTTTCATTCCCGAACTTTGGCCGGACTTCACGCGCGAGACCTTCATCGCCGCGATCGAGAAATATGCCTGCCGCGAGCGCCGCTTCGGCGGCTTGCCGCAACCGTCTTTGGCGGTCGGCTCCTGATGCAGAGCGAACTGAAACTTCGAATAGCCTCCGGCCTGGTGCTGGCCGCGATTGCCCTCGGCGCCACCTGGGCGGGCGGTTCTGCTTTCCAGCTTTTGTCCGTCGCAATCGGCTTGCTTGTCTATTACGAGTGGTCGACGATCACTCGGCTCGCCGAACGGGACTTCCAGGGAAACGCGATCGGATGGGGGTCGCAGGTCATTCTGGCCGTACTCGTGCTCTTCGACCACATGCCGCTGACGCTGCCGGTATTTGCCGGCTGCGTGGCGGTCGCCATCTCGTGGGTCGCGATCAGGAAGACAAGTTTTTGGTTGCCCGGCGGGATCGCCTATGCCGGGCTGACGAGCATATCTCTGGCTGCCGTCCGCGGGGCGGATTACCTCGGGCTCGTCGCGACCCTCTTCGTCTTCGCCGTCGTCTGGGGAACGGACATTTTTGCCTATTTCGTTGGCCGTGCGGTCGGCGGGCCGAAGCTCGCCCCGGCGATCTCGCCGGGCAAGACCTGGTCGGGGGCGATAGGCGGCACGATCTGTGGCATTCTTGCCGGTACGGCCGTGTTCCTGGCGCATTTTTCGCTCCAGGACTTGCGCATTCCGCTTGTTGCCCTGGTCCTCTCCGTTTCAAGCCAGGTCGGCGACCTTTTCGAGTCCTTTGTCAAACGGCGTTTTGGCGTCAAGGATTCGAGCCGGCTCATTCCGGGCCATGGCGGCGTGATGGACCGTGTCGATGGACTGATCTTCGCTTGCGTGGCGGCATTGGTTCTTGTGCTTGGCCAGATCCTGTTTTCCGGTGGCCGGGAGTCTGCTTTCGGCGCTTTCCTGCTGGGGCCTTAGGCTAGGCTCAAAGTGTCGTCATCTTGTCCGCGACATAGTTCCTTAATTCCCGGTGGAAATAAGGGTAAGATTGTGCAGCCTTTCGAGCTTGGGAGCTGCCACCGCAACAGCGGATGCTAGGAATCAACATGAGCCTTCTGCTTGACAATCTCCAATACACCATCCCCACGTTTCTGTTCCTCCTGACCTTGCTCGTCTTCGTTCACGAGATGGGGCACTATCTGGTCGGCCGCTGGTCCGGCATTCGCGTCGTTGCGTTCTCCGTCGGTTTTGGTCCCGAGCTCTTCGGCTGGACGGATCGCCACGGAACCCGGTGGAAATTCTGCGTCATTCCGCTGGGCGGCTACGTGAAATTCTTCGGCGACGATGACGCAGCAAGCTCTCCAAACTTCGAACGATTGGAGAGCATCGCACCGGACCAGCGCGCCCGGACCTTCCTCGGCACCAAACTTTGGAAGAGGGCGGCGACGGTTGCCGCCGGGCCGATCGCCAACTTTCTGCTGGCGATCGCGATTTTCGCCGTGCTCTTCTCCATCTATGGCCGCGCCGTGGCGGATCCGGTCGTTGCCTTCGTCGCGCCCGGCAGTGCGGCCGAAGAGGCCGGGATTAAGCCGGGGGACAGGCTGATCTCCATCGACGGAACGCCGGTTTCGACCTTCGACGACGTACGTCGGTATGTCAGCGTTCGCCCGGAGCTGCCGATCAATGTCCGTATAGAGCGCGATGGCGCCACGACGGACCTGCAGATGGTGCCGCAGCGCACCGAAACGGTCGATCCCCTCGGCAACAAGGTCGAGGAGGGAAAGATCGGCATCGGGACGGACCAGCAGGCGGGCAATTTCCGCATCGAGCGTTACGGCCCGCTGGAGGCTGTCGGGCAGGGGGCGTTGCAGAGCTGGCGAATCGTGACCGGAACATTCGATTATCTGTCGAATCTCATTGTCGGTCGCATGAATGCAGATCAGTTGGGCGGCCCGATCCGGATCGCGCAATTGTCCGGCCAGATGGCGAAGCTCGGCATTGCCGAAGTGCTCAATTTTGCTGCCGTGCTCTCAGTGTCGATAGGATTGCTTAACCTCATGCCGGTGCCGGTCCTTGATGGCGGTCACCTCATGTTCTATGCGGTCGAGGCACTGCGCGGAAAGCCTGTCGGTCCCGCCGCACAGGAGCTGGCATTTCGCATCGGCTTTGCGATGGTCCTGATGCTGACTTTCTTTGCCGCCTGGAACGACATCAATTGGCTCTTCGGATAGCGCAAGGGACCACTGAGAAGTGAATGTCGGTACCAGTGAACAGTGTGAGTCTTTGATTGCGGGTGCTTGTTTCGCAACGATTTGTTTACGATAACGCTACGCCGTAGTGGCTGTTAAGCCACGGTTCGAATTGAAGTAAACAGAAATTAACGAGCCGGCTTGCTTGTATGGGAAAAGCCGGTAAAACGGCAACCGTGACCGGAGTCGGTACGAAACTGCCGCGGACGTTGGAAAAAGGTAAGAATTGACAATGAAATCTGGTTCGAGGTTTTTGAACGCGGTGTCGGCGTTTGCACTGTCGGCAAGCATGGTTGCGACAGGAACCGGTGTCGGACTGGTGGTTGGCCCGTCGGTCGCTCACGCCGCGGTCATCAATCGCGTCGAGGTGCGGGGCGCAACGCGCGTCAGCCCAGAGACGGTGCGGGCGAACATCACGATCGTTCCGGGCAAGAGCTTCAGCAATGCCGATATCGATGCATCGGTGAAGCGCCTCTATGCGACCGGCTATTTCTCCGATGTCAGCATCAGCGTCTCGGGTGGAACGCTCGTCGTCAATGTCAGCGAAAACCAGCTCGTGAATCAGGTTGTCTTCAACGGTAACCGCAAGATCAAGGACGACAAGCTGCAGGCCGTTGTCCGCACCCAGCCGCTTGGTCCCTACAGCGAGGCGACCGTTGAGAGCGACATCCAGGCCATCAAGGATGCGTATGCTGCGATTGGCCGGAGCGACGTCACGGTGACCACGCAGGTCGTCCCGATCGCTGAGGGGCGTGTCAATCTTGCATTCGTCATCAATGAGGGCGAGCGCACGAAGATCACTCAGATCAATTTCGTCGGCAACGAAGTCTATAGCGACGGCCGCCTGCAGTCGGTGATTGCGACGAAGGAATCCGGCATCTTCTCGTTCCTGACGCGCAAGGACGTCTACAATCCGGACAAGCTGCGCGCGGATGAAGAGCTGCTGCGCCAATTCTATTATAACCGGGGCTACGCCGACTTCCGCGTGATCTCGTCCGAGGCGACGCTCAACGAGGCGACCAACGAATACACGGTGACGATCACCGTTGAGGAAGGGCCGCGCTATACCTTCGGTGCGATCAACGTCGAATCGACCGTTGAGGGTATCAATGCCGAGGAACTGAGAGGGCTGGTCCAGACCCGTGAGGGTTCGGTCTACAAGGCCAAGGACATTCAGGACACGATGAGCGAGATTTCGAAGCGGGTCGCTTCGGCCGGTTATCCGTTTGCGCGGGTGACGCCGCGCGGCAACCGCGATCTCGCCACTCATACGATCGCGGTCGACTATCTCGTCGACCAGGGCGAGCGTGCTTACGTCGAGCGCATCGACATTCGCGGCAATACCCGCACGCGCGACTACGTCATCCGTCGCGAGTTCGACATGGGCGAGGGCGATGCCTTCAATCAGGAGATGATTGCGCGCGCCAAGCGCCGGCTGGAGGCGCTGGGCTATTTCTCGAGCGTGAACATCTCGACGGCGCCGGGCAGCGCGCCTGACCGCGTGATCGTCCTCGTCGACGTTCAGGATCAGTCTACGGGGTCCTTCGGTATCGGTGCCGGTTACTCGGCAGGCAGCGGCGGCGGATTCCTCGTCGAAGCCTCGATCGAGGAAAAGAATTTCCTTGGTCGCGGCCAGTACATCCGCCTTGCCGCCGGCAAGGGTGAAGACAGCAAGACCTACAACATCTCGTTCACCGAGCCTTATTTCCTCGGCTACCGCCTGGCGGCCGGATTCGATGTGTTCAAGAACGAACACGATTTCGATGACGATCACTACAGCTACAACGACCAGGGCTTCAGTCTGCGCGTGACTGCGCCGATCACCGAAAACCTGTCGACGACGCTGCGCTACAACTACACGGAACTGGAATATTTCGGCGACCAGGACGAACTGTCTTCGGCCTATGACCGCGTCATCGATGACGGCCCGTGGACGCGTTCGTCGGTATCCCACTCGTTCACCTACAATACGCTCGACGACGCCCAGCTCCCGCACGAGGGTATCCTCGCTTCGGTTACGCAGGAATTCGCCGGACTTGGTGGCACGTCCGATTTCTACAAGATCACCGGCAAGGCCAAGTGGTACTACACGGTCCACGACGAGGCGGACATCATCACTTCGCTCGCCGGTAGTGCGGGTCACCTGGTGAAGACGTCAGGCTCGATGGAGGTCTTCGACCAGTTCCAGTTGGGCAGCAACGATATTCGCGGTTTCGAGCGCAACGGCATCGGTCCGCGGGCCAACAACGGCGATGCGCTCGGTGGCACGACTTACTTCACGGCGTCGGCCGAGGCGTCGTTCCCGCTGCCGGGAATTCCGCGTGACAGTGGCTTCCGCGGCGCCTTCTTCGTCGATGCGGGCACCCTCTACGGCAATGATGTGGAGCTGACCGGGGCCGGAGAATTCGCCCGCGGCACCGATGCCTCTCTGCGTGCCTCCGTCGGCGTCAGCCTGATCTGGGCATCGCCGTTCGGACCGCTGCGTGTCGACTACGCCGTGCCGGTTGCCAAGGAAGAGTTCGACAGGGTCCAGAACTTCAAGTTCGGTATCAACTCGTCCTTCTGATCGGTGCAGTCCGGAGCTGCCAGAAAGTCGTTCTGGGGGTGGTCAGGATCGGACGCATAAAGTCCATCCATTCTGTTCCAGTCCATGGGATTGGATCGGAGAAAAGCAATCCCAAGGCGAGACCTGGGGGTCTCGCCAGCATTGTTCTCGGTGGCCACTGGACCGGAATCGGAACAGGCGGAGGATTTTCACGCTTGGGCCGCGTTGGGAAGACTTGAAAAGCTTTAGGTGTTTCCTGCATCGTCCCTCCTACGCGCCGAGCGTCTTATCAGGCGCGCGAAGGTCGCTGTAGAACCTGGTATGCTGTACGTCGTTTAATCGGGGTCGATTTTGACTAGACATGCAGTAGCCAGACACGAAATCTGCCGCGCAGAATGGATGAATCTCATGGGTCCTGACCCTATGGAACAGAATTGGTTCTTTCCGCCGCACGAGGGGATTCGCCTGGGAGACCTCGCGAATCGGATTGGGGCGGAACTCTCGGACGCGGCCGCGGCCGACCAAACGATCCGTGCGGTGGCGCCGGTTTACCGCGCCAAGCAGGGTGACGTCTGCTATATGCTATCGCGAAAGAGCCGGGATGAGTTGCAAAGCTGTCGCGCCTCCGCGATCATTTGCGACCAGGCGGTCTCCTCGATCGTGCCGGCCCATATCCCTGTTCTCCTGGCGCCGAAGCCGCACACGGCGTTTGCGCTTGCCGGGACCCTGCTGCACGGCGAGGCGATGCGTCCGTCCCACAATACGAGCGAACGCGGCATTGCCGCTGGAGCTTTCGTCGATCCGACAGCCCGTCTCGAGGCGGGTGTGGACGTGGAGCCGACGGCCGTAATTGGTGCCGGTGCCGAGATCGGCAGCGGGACGAGGATCGCGGCCGGTGCCGTTATCGGGCCGTATGTCCGGATCGGTCGCGATTGCACGGTTTCCGCAGGGACGAGCATCCTTTGCGCGCTTATCGGCAACAACGTCATTATTCACCCGGGTGCGCGCATCGGCCAGGACGGTTTCGGTTATGCACCGGGACCGAAGGGCGGAATGATCAAGATCGTTCAGATCGGGCGCGTGATCATTCAGGATCATGTCGAGATCGGCGCGAACACGACGATTGACCGTGGCACCATGGACGACACGGTGATCGGCGAGGGCACGAAAATCGACAACCTCGTTCAGATCGGCCATAACGTCCGCATTGGCCGCTATTGCGGTATCGTGAGCCAGGTCGGCATCGCCGGCAGCGCGCGGATAGGTGATGGCGTGATGATCGGCGGCAATACCGGGGTCAATGGGCACATCAGCATTGGAGACGGGGTGCAGATCGCAGCGATGAGCGGAGTGGCGAGCGACGTGCCGGCTGGTGAGCGCTACGGCGGAATTCCAGCCCGTCCTATGCGGGATTTCCTGCGCGACATCGCCGAGATGACCATGCGGTCAAGTGAAAGGCAGAAGAAGAAGGGTGGCAGGGATGAGTGAGGCTGCGACGGTCCTCGGTACGGCGGATATTCAGGAGATATTGAAGCTTCTTCCCCACCGCTATCCATTCCTGCTCGTCGACCGCATCATCGAAATCGACGAGGACAACTCAGCAATCGGCATCAAGAATGTGACGGCGAACGAACCTCACTTCACCGGGCACTTCCCGGAAAAGCCGATCATGCCGGGCGTTCTGTTGATCGAAGGCATGGCCCAGACTGCGGGCGCGATCTGCGCGCGAAAGTCCGGGATCGGCAGCAACCTCGTCTACTTCATGACGATCGACAATGCGCGCTTCCGCAAGCCGGTGGTGCCCGGCGACCGGGTGGAGTTCCATGTCACGAAGCAGAAGCAGCGGGGCAATATCTGGAAATTTCATTGTGACGCAAAAGTTGACGGGCAACTCGTCGCGGAAGCTGATATCGGCGCGATGATAGTCAGCAAGGAAGACGCCTGAAAATGATTGCATCAACTGCGAAGATCCACCCGTCGTCGGTTGTCGAGGACGGCGCGGTCATCGGCGAGAACGTGAAGATCGGCCCGTTTTGCCACATCGGGCCGAATGCCGTTTTGGGAGACGACATAGAGCTCGTGAGTCACGTCGTCGTCATGGGACGCACGACGATCGGCAAGGGGACGAAGATCTTTCCGGGTGCCGTCATTGGAGGCGATTCGCAGAGCGTGCATCACAGCGCTCGGGACACGACGCTGGTCGTCGGTGAGAACTGCACGATCCGCGAAGGCGTGACGATGAATACCGGCACCGTCGAGCACGGCGGCACGACGGTCGTCGGCAACAACAACCTTTTCCTCGCCTATTCGCATGTCGCGCATGATTGCCGACTCGGCAACAACATCATCCTGTCGAACAACGTCATGCTTGCCGGACATGTGACGGTCGAGGACCGTGCCATTCTCGGCGGCGGCTCGGCGGTTCATCAGTTCACCCGTGTCGGCAAGCAAGCCTTCGTCGGCGGGCTGTCGGCGGTAAGCTACGATGTCATTCCCTACGGTATGCTGAACGGCAATCCGGGCGTCCTGAGCGGCCTCAATGTCGTCGGCATGACGCGAGCCGGTATCGATCGCCAGAAGATCCACGAGGTCCGGCGTTGCTACAAGCAGATTTTCGAGGGGCCGGAATCCATCCGCGCCAACGCCGCGGCGATTCGCGGAGACTATCTCGATTGTCCGCCCGCCCTTGAGATCCTCGACTTCATCGCTGCCGAGAGCGACCGCGCGCTGTCGTCGCCCAATCGCGGCAACAAGGGGTGACGGTGGTGAACGCTCACGGCCTGCCGCAAAGAAAGGGCAGGCTCGCCATCATCGCCGGCGCGGGGTCGCTTCCGCATCACGTCGCCGAAGCTGCACGCAGGCAGGGAGAGGATCCCTTTATCATTGCGCTGTCGCGGGAGGCGGATGCCGACTGGATCGGTTTTGACCACTCGATCCTCGCAATTGGCGATTTCGCCGCTATTAGCCGAACCTTTGCGGCGGAAGGCATAGATCGGGTCGTGCTTTCCGGATCCGTTCGGCGGCGCCCGGAATGGCGCGACATTCGACCGACGCTGAAGACGCTGGTGCAGGTGCCAAGCGTGATCAGAACCCTGGTTTCGGGCGGCGACGATGCGGTGCTACGAATGGCGATCGCGCTCATCGAAGCAAGCGGCGCCCGCGTCATCGGCGCCCATGACGTCGTGCCGGACTTGCTTGCGGATGCGGGACCGATCGGCGTACACGCTCCTGCAGCTGAGGATCGGCGGGATATCGCGGCGGGAATAGCCGCCGCCGAAGCCTTGGGCGCGCTCGACGTCGGCCAAGGCGCTGTTGCCGTCGGAGGCCGGGTGGTGGCGCTTGAAGGAGCGGAGGGGACAGACGCCATGCTGGCGCGGGTCGCCGCTCTCAAGGCCGACGGCCGCGTCTCGACGCGCCGTCGCGGTGTCCTCGTAAAGCTCTGCAAGCCGCAGCAGGACGAGCGCGCCGATCTGCCCTCGATCGGACCCTCAACGGTCGCGGGCGCCGAGGCGGCAGGCTTGGCGGGTATCGCCGTCGAAGCGGGTCGTGCTCTCGTCCTGGAGCGGTCGGAGGTCGTCGAAGCTGCCAACCGTTGCGGTCTTTTCATAATCGGCATCGAGCGCGATCCTACTGCATGTCTCCTTAGATCGACCTAGATTTAAGGGAAAGACATGCTGCAATTTCAAAGTGTTAGAGCGACCTTTGCGCGTCTGATAAGACGCGCGGCGCTGTAGGGAGGGCGATCGTGACGGAGCGCATCTGCAAGCTCGCAGTGATTGCCGGTGAGGTGTCGGGTGACCTGCTCGGCGCCGACCTGGTCCGCGCGCTTCGCGGGCGGGTGGATGGCGCCCTCGAACTCGTCGGCGTCGGCGGAGAGGCGCTCGAGGCCGAGGGCCTTGCGTCTCTCTTCGATTATTCCGAATTGTCGATCATGGGCTTCTCGCAGGTGATCGCCCGGCTGCCCAAACTTCTTCTTCGCATTCGCCAAACCGCGCGCGCCATCGTCGCTGCGCGGCCCGATCTGCTGGTGATCATCGACAGTCCCGACTTCACCCATCGTGTGGCGCAGCGTGTCCGCGCGGTCCTGCCCGACCTGCCGGTCATCGATTATGTTTGTCCGAGCGTCTGGGCATGGAAGGCGGAACGCGCGCCGCGGATGCGCGCTTATGTCGACCATGTGCTTTCAGTGCTGCCCTTCGAGCCGGAGGTGATGCGAAGCCTCGGCGGTCCGCCGACAACCTATGTCGGCCACCGGCTCGCCTCGGACAGCAACGTGCTCGCGGTCCGGGAGCGGCGGCAAGCCAGGCAGCAATCGGGGGAGGGCCCTGTTGGCAAGACCTGCCTGTTGCTTCCTGGTTCCCGCGCCAGTGAGATCACCCGCCTGCTGCCGATCTTCCGTGATTCCGTCGAGGAACTGGCCGCGCGCCATGAGGGCATGCGCTTCCTGTTGCCGACCGTGCCGCGTCAGGAGGCGCGGGTGCGCGAGCTCACGGCCGGCTGGAAGGTCCAGCCGGAAATTAGCGTCGCTGCGGAGAAGAAGTGGGAGGCCTTCGCCGAGGCGGACGCCGCATTCGCCGCATCCGGAACCGTGATCCTCGAGTTGGCGCTTGCCGGCGTGCCGGTCGTTTCCACCTATTGCGCTGATTGGCTCGTCACGCTGCTGCACGCGCGGATTCGCATCTGGACGGCGGCGCTGCCCAATCTCATCGCCGATTTTCCCGTCGTCCCGGAATATTTCAACAAGGCGATCCGCCCGGCGACGCTGACGCGGTGGTTCGAGCGGCTTTCCAGCGACACGGCCCAGAGGCGCGCGATGCTCGACGGTTTTGCTATCGTGCAGCAACGGATGGCCACCGAACGTCCACCGGGAGAAAGAGCGGCGGACATCGTCCTCGGCATTCTCCAAAAAAAACCGGCCATTTCTGACCGGGTTTTTGTTCGCTAGCGCCGCGCGTTCAATCGAGGTCGAGTTAACGAGGCATGCAGTAGCGCCGTGCTCAGCGCTTGGAAATCGGCAAATAATCGCGCAGCGGCGCGCCGATATAGAGCTGGCGCGGACGGCCGATGCGCTGTTCCGGATCCTCGATCATCTCGTTCCACTGGGCGATCCAGCCGACGGTCCGGGCGAGCGCGAAGAGCACGGTGAACATGGTCGTGGGGAAACCCAGCGCCTTCAGCGTAATGCCCGAATAGAAGTCAATGTTCGGGTACAGCTTCTTTTCGATGAAATACTCGTCAGTCAGCGCGATCCGCTCGAGTTCCATGGCGACCTCGAGAAGCGGATCGTCCTTGTGGCCGAGCTCCGCCAAGACCTCATGAGTGGTCTTCTGCATGATCTTGGCACGCGGGTCGTAGTTCTTGTAGACGCGGTGGCCGAAGCCCATCAGGCGGAACGGATCGTTCTTGTCCTTGGCGCGGGCGATATATTCCGGGATGCGTTCAACGGAACCGATCTCCGCGAGCATGTTGAGTGCTGCTTCGTTCGCACCGCCGTGAGCCGGACCCCAGAGGCAGGCGATGCCGGCGGCGATACAGGCGAACGGGTTGGCTCCCGAGGAGCCGGCCAGGCGCACCGTAGAGGTCGAAGCGTTCTGCTCGTGGTCCGCGTGCAGGATGAAGATGCGGTCCATGGCGCGCGCCAGAACCGGGTTCACCACATATTCCTCACAGGGCACGGCAAAGCACATGCGCAGGAAGTTTGCGGCGTAGTCGAGATCGTTCTTCGGGTAAACGAAGGGCTGGCCGATATGGTACTTGTAGGCCATGGCGGCGATCGTCGGCATCTTGGCGATCATGCGCAGCGAGGCGACCATGCGCTGATGCGGGTCGGTGATGTCCGTCGAGTCGTGATAGAAGGCCGAGAGCGCCCCGACGCAGCCGCACATGACCGCCATCGGATGGGCGTCGCGGCGGAAGCCGGTGAAGAACCGGCTCATCTGCTCGTGAATCATGGTGTGATGGGTCACACGATAGTCGAAGTCATCCTTCTGGGCCTTGGTCGGCAGTTCGCCATAGAGAAGAAGGTAGCAGACTTCGAGGAAGTCGCCGTGCTCGGCGAGTTGCTCGATCGGGTAGCCGCGGTGAAGCAGCACGCCTTCGTCGCCGTCGATATAGGTGATCTTGGACTCGCACGATGCCGTCGACGTGAAGCCGGGATCATAGGTGAACATCTTGGTTTGCTTATAGAGTGAACCGATGTCCACGACGTCCGGACCGATGGACCCGGATCGCACTGGCAGGTCCGCTGTTTTTCCATCGATGTTTACCGTCGCGTTTTTTCCTGACATGGGGACCCTCCGTCTGTGGCGCCGTGACATATTAGCTATGCCGCGAAATTGAGCGTTGCGAATTTGCTATATGATTTACTTTCGACTGCCAAGCGATACGAAAGGCAAATTGTGCGACGCGGAAACTGGCATATGGCGATGCAACAACCGCAGTTTACGGCAACTTGATAAAGAAGATCAATGATCGCACCCAGCCTGATGCGGTACCATTCTTTATAGCTTTGCCGCTTTTTTGAGCAGCCAGTCTTCCGGTTGCAACCTGGACGGTTTGGTTGCACGATCGAGCCGACAGCAAACGGGGTCAGAGCGGGCTACAAATGAGGGAGGGGCAGGGTGAGGCGCCGGCGCAGTTGGACGAGCAGCGCGCCCGGTATACGGCTCATCTCGCGCCCCTCGCTCGCGCCGGCAAATCCCCTGGAACCCTGACCAAACTTCAGGCCTGGACGCCTTCCACGTGGTCATCAGCAATCAGCAGCCGCCGTACGACCGTCGCCTCCGCCGTTCGCGGGCTGCGTTCCGCCATGCAGGAAGAAGCCGAATATGGCCACGGTTTCGTTTTGGTACCCGTGCTCCTTGCGCTTGGCTCCATCTGCTGGTTCGCGCTGGCAGAAGCACCCGGAATTGCTGAACTTGCAGCGCTGACATGCGTTTTTGGCATGGCGGCCCTCTTCTGCTCCGGACGGTTTCGCCCGTATCGGCCGCTGGTTCTGGCTCCTTGTCTGGTGGCGGGAGGTATGCTGCTTGCTGCGATCGAAACCGTCCGGCTGGGCACTGTGGTTCTTGATGGCCCCGTGACGACCAACGTCCGGGGGATCGTCCTGTCGCGAGAGGCCGACGACAAAGGCCGCTGGCGGTACCTCGTCGAAATCCGCGAGACGGCCGCACCGCAATTGCGCAGGCCGCCGACCCGGGCAACGCTGTTGGCACGCAGCCGCCACGCGCCTTTTCCGATCGGTTCGGCGATCGAGGGCAAGGTCCGCCTCTCGCCACCTTCCGGGCCTGCGCTTCCGGGACTGAATGATTTCGCCTTCGACGCTTACTACAGAGGCATTGGTGCGGTGGGGTTCTTTTTTGGCACTCCGCGGGCAACCGCAGGAGCGGAGATTGCCGCAGAATCCACCATGTCCGTCTCCATGAGGGTGGCTGCCTATCTCGCAGCGACACGCGAGGCTGTCGGCAATCGAATACGCACGACCATTGGCGGCGATACCGGTGCAATGGCCGCAGCGCTCGTCACAGATGAAGAGCGCGCGATCAGTCGCGAGACCGTCGAGATCCTGCGTTCGGCGGGGCTCTCGCATGTGCTCGCCATTTCGGGGCTCAACATGGTCCTTACCGCAGGTACGTTCCTCGTCGGCGCGCGGACCCTGTTGAACTTGCTACCCGGTCTTGCGGAAAAGCTGGCGATCAAAAAGATAGCGGCCGCCGGGGCGCTGCTCATGGTCTTTTTATACATCCTGATCTCCGGAGGGGCGGTCTCCGCGCTGAGATCATGGATCATGATCACGATCATGCTTTTCGCCGTTTTCTTCGACCGCGTCTCAATCAGCCTGCGCAACGTGGCGCTTGCCGCGCTCGTCATCATTGCCTGGTCGCCATCTTCGGTCGCCGGGCCCGGATTTCAGATGTCATTTGCCGCGACCCTGGCCCTTGTCGCGGGTTACGCACGTTGGCGCGATCACCGCGGCAAGGGCCGGCAGGAGGGGAGGTCGGCGCGATCACTGGGACCCGCCGGCAGCCTTGTCGCTGGCACCGTTGCCACATCGTTCATCGGCGGACTAGCGACAGCCATCTACGCCGCGGCCCATTTCCAGAGGCTTCCGGCCTACGGATTGGCGGCAAACATTGCCGCGACGCCGCTGATCGGCATCCTCATCATGCCGTTCGGCCTCTTCGCCATGTTACTGATGCCCTTCGGGCTCGAGTACTACCCTTTGATGGTGATGGGTCAGGGGCTGGAGTGGATGCTTGCCGTCGCCCGGTATGTGGCGGCACTGGATGCCGACTGGGTCACCGGCCGCGTCGGCGACTTCGGTTTCGTTTCGATCGCTTCCGGTGGCGTGCTTCTCTGCGTGCTCAGAACTCGTCTGGCGCTCCTCGGAGCCGTGCTGGTCCTCATGGGTGGGACGGCGATCGCGCTGGAACGCCAGGCCGAGCGCCCGTCGATTCTGGTCTCGGAGGACGGCCGGCTGGTTGGCGTCGTGTCCGACGAGGCGATCGCGACGAACCGGACGCGGCCACCTGATTTCATCTTTTCGCAATGGCAGCGAGCACTCGCCCTCGGCCGGCACATGCCGCCGGTCGAGTTGGCTTCCTCACCCGGCGGAACTCCGGGCGTCGGCGTCGAAGCGGCGGTCGCGTTGGCGACGGCAAAGCCAGGCGTCTTTCATTGCCGGGAGAACGCCTGGTGCGCCGGTCGCAGCCGGGAAGGTTGGGCGGTTCTCGTTATCGATGCGCCGGAGCTCTTCCCGGCCGTGTGCGGGCGTGCCGATCTGGTGATCGCCGCAACCCGTTGGCCACTACCTGCCTGCGCTTCAGGTCGTGCACTTATCCTGACAGGTGAAACGTTGCGGCTGAGCGGTGCCGTCGAAATTTACGCCGATCGCGTCCGACCCGGCGAGCTGCCGCGCATGCGTGCCGTCACGGCGTTCCGCTCCACAGAGCGCCCGTGGCAGCATCACCGCCGTTACGATTGGCGCAGCAATACCTTCTCGACCGTGTTGCCGGCGATCTAGGAAGAGCCTCTGCGCACCAGGCGGGCAGCATATTCTTGAATACAACACTCAAGAAATCCTTGGCATCAAGCTGCGGTTTGTCGTAAGGAGAGTGCCAATGCCTTCACCTGCAGTTGTGCAGGCTCAGCGGTGCTTGCGGCTTTCGACCCGCATTCAGCATCGCGAACCGATGAAATCGATTGTGCTTGCGTCCGCGCCCGTCGGGCAAGCGTAGACATATGAGGAATGACATGTCGAAGCGGACCCAATCGGTGTTGAAGGTTTTGATCGCAGCCACGCTCGCCGTTTTCCTGGCCGGGCCTCCTGCAACGGTGTTTGCGCAGACGGTGCAACCGGCTCCATCCACGTCGGGCGCTGAGCAGCTGGCGGTGTCCGCAACACCGGCACCGGGTGTGCCGCGCCCCGAAGAATCGACCGCGGCTTCTGGCGAAACGCCGCATCTGGGCGGTGTTGAAGCGCCGGCAGCAACAGGTCCGGTCCTGCCGCACGACCTCTCTCCGGTCGGCATGTTCCTGGCCGCCGACATCGTCGTCAAGGCAGTGATGATCGCTCTGGTGGTGGCTTCTGTCGTCACCTGGGCGATCTTCCTCGTGAAGAGCCTGGAACTCGCGAGTGCAAAATCGCGGATGCGGCGAGCCGTAGAAGTCCTGAGCACGGCAAACGGGCTGGCGGAAACCGAAGCGAAATTTGGCAGCAAAGGCGGCGTTGCCGCAGATATGGTCGCCGCCGCAAGCGACGAAATGGTCCGCTCGGAGGCGGTGCTGGATCAGGCGCCGGCCGCCGGCGTCAAGGAGCGCGTTTCCTCGCTGCTCGGCCGCATCGAAATTCGCGCTGGAAAGCGGATGAGCGCCGGCACGGGCATTCTTGCGTCGATCGGCTCCGTTGCACCATTTGTAGGCCTTTTCGGAACCGTGTGGGGGATCATGAATTCCTTCATCGGCATCAGCAAGGCGCAGACGACCAATCTGGCGATCGTCGCCCCCGGCATTGCCGAGGCGCTGCTGGCAACCGCAATCGGCCTTGTCGCGGCCATACCCGCAGTCGTAATCTATAACTACTTCGCCCGCTCGGTAGGCGCCTATAAGCTCATGCTGGCGGACGCCGCGGCGGCTGTCGAGCGTCTGGTGAGCCGCGATCTCGATCATCGACACGTTCAAAGGGAACAGCCGCGTCGCCACGAGGGCTACGCCCACGGCGCCGACGCGTCGATTGCAAGAGTCGGGTGACGGCCATGGCGGGAAGACTTTCCGAAGAGAGCGGCGAACTCGCCGAGAACAGCGAGATCAACGTCACCCCTTTCATCGACGTCATGCTTGTGCTGCTGATCATCTTCATGGTTGCCGCTCCGCTTGCGACGGTCGACATGAAGGTCGATCTGCCGCAATCGGTTGCCAAGCCGACTCCACGCGAGGACAAGCCGGTCTTCGTCACGCTGAAAGCCGATCTGACACTTGCGATCGGCAACGAGGAAACGGCCCGTGAGGCGTTCTCCTCCGAGCTCGATCGGATCACGAACGGCAACAAGGAAACGCGCGTGCTGCTCCGCGCGGACCGACTCGTCGACTATGGCGACTTGATGGACGCGATGAACCTCATCCAGGGGGCCGGCTACAGCAAGATTGCGCTCGTCGGACTCGAGGCGGCGCCGGCGCGCTGACCGCCTCGGTTTCCGTCACCCATACTTCAGCCGCGGTCGCTGCCGGCCGGCGAGTTCCCTTTTTCTGTTCCACGGTCGCTTGAAACCGGCGGTGCGGGGAATTATGAGCTTAATGCATGAAGATCGCGCGGTCCGCCCGCCAACGGCGCCGCGCCTACGGGACACGAGGCAGTATCATGAACTTCGAAGCAGCGCGCATTAAGATGGTGGACAATCAGATCCGCACGACGGATGTGACGTCCCACTCTGTCCTGTCCGCCTTCCTTACCGTACCGCGCGAAGACTTCGTCCCCGCGAAGATGAGAGAACTCGCCTATATCGATGCGGACATTCAGCTCGCCGGTGGCGCCGAGCCGCGTTACCTGATGGAACCGTCTCCGCTCGCCAAGCTATTGCAGCTTGCGGAAGTTTCGAAGTCGGACGTGGTTCTGGAGATCGGATGCGGCACCGGTTACGCTTCGGCCTTGCTGTCGCTGCTCGCCAGTTCGGTGGTGGCGCTCGAAAGCGATGAGACGCTCGCCGCGAAGGCAACGGAGACTCTGGCGCAGCTCGGCTACGACAACATAGCGGTGGTGACCGGCGACCTGGCAAAGGGTTACCCCGCCGAGGCGCCTTACGACGTGATATTCGTCAATGGCTCGGTAGAGACGATCCCGGCCGCGTTGTTCGAGCAGCTTCGCGACGGCGGGCGCCTGGTGGTCGTTGAAGGTTTTGGTAACGCCTCCCGTGCGAAACTATACTTGCGCGAATCGGGAAGGACGTCCGAGAGGCCCGATTTCAATACATCCGTGAAGCCTCTGCCGGGTTTTCGTCGCGAGCAGTCGTTTGTTTTCTGAGGCACCCCCCCCCCCCCCCCCATTGAGGGTCCTCATAAAGGGATATAGACGCAAGAAAATCGATGTTGCGGATTGGCAACGTATTGCCTGTTTCTTTTTGAAATGCTCGGGTGGAGTGGTGGTGCACAGTTGTCGCAAAACGGAATCCGGGGTTCAAAGAGCAAGGAAGCGGTGATTTGCCCGCCGATGCTTGGCGCTGCGTGCCATTCTTGGTTGAGCGAATTAACCTGGTAGGGGCTTACTACTTACTTACGGGCGGCAATGCCGTCCGACTGATCGGAGGTAAGATCGTGTCGTTTGTTCGCAAAACAGCGTTGTGGGCGGCTGTTTCAACCAGCCTGTTGCTTGTGCCGCACGCCGTATCCGCCGAGACGATCTTCGGGGCGATGGCGAAGGCCTACGCGAACAACCCGGATCTGAACGCGGCCCGCGCTGGCCTGCGCGCCACTGACGAAGGGGTCCCGATCGCCAAGTCCGGCTACCGGCCGCAGGTCTCCGCCGCGGCAACGGGGACGCTGTCGCGTGTTGACCGGGAAGTCACCGGTAGCGAGGACCTTCACAGCGGCCAGGTGGGAATCTCGATCACCCAGACGATCTTCGACGGGTTTCAGACGCTGAACAACGTCAGGGCGGCCGAGTCGAATGTCTTCTCGAGCCGGGAGACATTGAAGGCCAATGAGATCCAGATTCTCCTGTCGGCCGCGCAGTCCTATGCGAATATCGCCCGCGACCAGCAGGTCGTCTCCATTCGGCGCCAGAACCTGGCCTTCCTCCGGGAGCAGCTGAACGCCGCCGAGGCGCGCCTCGATGTGGGCGAGGGCACCCGTACGGATGTGAGCCAAGCGCAAGCGGAATTGGCGCAAGCGCAGTCGCTGCTCGTCGCGGCCGTGGCGCAGCTCAAGCAGAGCGAAGCGGTCTATGTCCAGATCGTCGGTGCGGCCCCAACGGCGATCCGGCAGACCGGGCCCGCGACGAGGGGCATGCCGAGATCGCTCGACCAGGCCGTTGCCACGGGCCTGCGCGAGAATCCGCAGATCCTGGCGGCGCAATACTCGGTCGATTCGGCGGGCTTCCAGGTGAAATCGGCCGAAGGCACGATGCTGCCGGGCGTCGTTCTTCAAGGTGCGGTCACCCGAAACACCGGCAACACGGGAGACGGTCTCGACAACACCACCGCCAGCATCACGGCGCGTCTGGAAGTGCCGATCTATCAGGGCGGCGCTGAATACGGCCAGATCCGCCAGGCCAAGGAACGATTGGGCCAGCAGCGCATCCTCGTCGATTCGGCACGCGCTGAGGTGCAGCAGACCGTTGTCTCCGCGCATGCCCAGCTTGAATCGGCACTGGCCCGCATCACCGCCAGTCGTTCGCAGATCTCCGCCGCCAATCTGGCGCTCGAGGGTGTCGTTGAAGAACGGAAGGTCGGCCAGCGCACCACGCTTGATGTGCTCGACGCGCAGCAGGACGTGCTGATTGCGCGGGAGTCGCTGGCCGGCGCGCAGCGTGATGCTGTCGTTGCGAGCTATGCCCTGCTTGCGGCAATGGGCAAGCTGACCGTCCAGGTACAGGGACTGCAGGTGGCGGAATATCGTCCCGAAGAGCACTACGAAGCCGTCAAGGACAAGTGGTTCGGCTTGCGCACCGTCGACGGGCGCTGATTTATACCGCCCGGGGTTCCTCCCTGGGAGATCACATCGACACAGCAGATTTCGAAGCGCCTCGCATTCGTTGGGAATGTGGGGCGTTTTAGCTTTATGCAATCCAGCCGCCAAGGCCGGCTCTGCCCCCAAAAACAAATCTGTGCAAGAATTTCCAAGGCTGATTCGCGGCGTTTGTTTCACCCGTGAAGTCACTTAAGGTTTGTGCGGAATCGGCATGCAGGCGCTGCGACCTGTGCCCGACCGCAGAGCAAACGAGGATTGAAATGGCACAGCCCAACGTCGCACGAGAACCTTCGATGGATGAGATTCTGGCATCCATTCGCAAGATCATCGAAAGCAATGAGACGGCGCCAGGGGCATCCTCCGCGCGACAAAGTTTCGATGAAACGACCGAAGACGAGATCGAGTTGACGATCGACTCGGAGATCGAGACGGCCGGGTTCCCTTCTTCGCAAGGGGGCATCATGTCGGCCGAGCGACCCTCGTCCACTGCAGTCAACGCATCCCTTTCGGCCCCGGATGCCGCCGCAGTGCCGCCGCTCTCTCTCGCCGATGTGGCGGCGCGTGTCAGAGCGGCGTCCGAGCGCCATGCGGCAAGTTATGCGGCACGCGAGCGGGAGGAGGAGATCCCGATGCAAGATAGTCCCTTGGTGACATCGCGCATGGCGGCCATCGCTTCGTCCGCCGGCGCTGCGCCAAGCGTGGCCGACGCCGCGCCAGATGCGACCGCGCCGTCCTCGGAGCCGGCGCGTCCGACGGCAGCCCAGGTGCCGGAACAGTCTGCACAGGTGCAGGCGGAAATTGCCAAAGCGGCTGGTGAGGCGGAGAAGGAAGGGGGCGCCATTGTGTCGCCGGCCGTCGGCCGGCAGGTTGCGCGCGCCTTCGACGATCTGGCGCATGCGGTGGAACAGGGGCCGAGGCGCTCATTCGACGAGATCGCCGAGGGCATGCTTCGACCGATGCTTCAGGAGTGGCTCGACGACAATCTGCCGACGCTGGTCGAGAGGCTGGTCCGCGAGGAGATCGAGCGCGTCGCGCGCGGTCCGAGGCGCTAATATCTCCCTGTAAGAATGCAGTAGCGATGAAGGCGGCGTGCCGGGCGCCGCCTTTTTGCGCGCTTGTGTTGACTTGCGCCGGCCCATCCGGTTTACAGGACGCTGACATCAATCTCCAAAAGCGGCCCCCACAGAATGCTTGACAAGACCTACGATTCCGCCTCCGTCGACCCGCGCATCGCAAAGAAGTGGGACGATGAAAACGCGTTTCGTGCCGGCGCGGGCGCAAAGCCGGGCGCAGAGCCTTTCTGCATCGTAATCCCGCCGCCGAACGTCACCGGTTCCCTGCACATGGGCCATGCGCTCAACAATACGCTGCAGGACGTCCTGGTTCGCTTTGAGCGCATGCGCGGCAAGGACGTGCTCTGGCAGCCGGGCATGGACCATGCCGGCATCGCGACGCAGATGGTCGTCGAGCGGAAACTGATGGAAACCCAGCAGCACCGCCGGCAGTTGGGCCGAGAAGCTTTCGTTGAGAAGGTCTGGGAGTGGAAAGCCGAATCCGGCGGGCAGATCTTCAATCAGTTGAAGCGGCTCGGCGCCTCCTGCGACTGGTCGCGCGAACGCTTCACGATGGATGAGGGGCTTTCCGAGGCCGTCGTCGAGGTGTTCGTCACCCTCTACAAGGATGGGCTGATCTATCGCGATAAGCGCCTCGTCAACTGGGATCCGAAGCTGCAGACGGCGATTTCGGATATCGAGGTGGAGCAGGTCGAGGTCAACGGCAATCTGTGGCACCTGCGCTATCCGCTGGAAGAGGGCGTCACCTATCAGCATCCGATCGCCTTCGACGATGATGGCAATCCCACAGAATGGGAGACCAGAGACTATCTTGTCGTTGCAACGACGCGCCCGGAAACCATGCTTGGCGACACCGGCGTAGCGGTTCACCCGGACGACGCGCGTTACAAGGGTGTCGTAGGCAAGCACGTCATTCTGCCGATCGTCGGCCGGCGCATTCCGATCGTTGCTGACGAATATCCGGACCCGACGACCGGAACCGGGGCGGTGAAGATGACCCCGGCCCATGATTTCAACGATTTCGAAGTCGGCAAGCGCCGCGGGCTGCGACTCGTCAACGTGTTGACGCCGGACGGCCGGGTCACGCTCAAGAACAATGAGGATTTCCTCGAAGGGCTCGACCACCCTGCAGCCCTCCATGGCGCATGGGATCAGTTGGAGGGCAAGGACAGATTCGAGGCGCGCAGGCTGGTCGTCGAGATTCTCGATACGGCCGGTCTCGTCGATCACATCGAGCCGCACAAGCATGTGGTCCCGCATGGCGACCGCGGCGGCGTGCCGATCGAGCCGCGTCTGATGGAACAATGGTACGTCGATGCCAAGACCTTGGCGAAGCCGGCGATCGCGGCGGTGCGTGAAGGTCGGACGACCTTCGTGCCGAAGAACTGGGAAAAGACTTACTTCGAATGGATGGAGAACATCCAGCCGTGGTGTATCTCACGGCAGCTCTGGTGGGGCCATCAGATACCGGCATGGTATGGTCCCGATGGACAGGTCTTCGTCGAAAGGACGGAGGAAGAGGCGCTGCACGCGGCGATCCAGCACTATATCGCCCATGAAGGGCCGATGAAGGCCTATGTCGAGGACCTGCTGGAAAACTTCAAGCCTGGCGAGATCCTGACGCGCGAGGAGGATGTGCTCGATACCTGGTTCTCCTCGGCGCTCTGGCCGTTCTCGACGCTCGGCTGGCCAACGGAAACGCCAGAACTCGAAAAATATTACCAGACCGATGTTCTGGTGACCGGTTTCGACATCATCTTCTTCTGGGTCGCCCGCATGATGATGATGGGGCTCCACTTCATGAAGGATGCAGACGGCACGCCGGTCGAACCTTTTCACACCGTCTATGTCCACGCGCTCGTCCGCGACAAGAACGGGCAGAAGATGTCGAAGTCGAAAGGCAACGTAATCGACCCGTTGGAGCTGATTGACGAGTACGGCGCCGACGCGCTGCGCTTCACCTTGGCAATCATGGCGGCGCAGGGGCGTGACGTGAAGCTCGACCCGGCACGCATCGCCGGCTACCGCAACTTCGGCACCAAGCTTTGGAACGCCACGCGATTCGCCGAGATGAACGGCGCGACGAGCAGCGAAGGGTTCATTCCCGAAGCGACCGCGCTTACGGTCAACCGCTGGATCCTGACGGAGCTCTCGCGCACGATCCGCGATGTCACGGAGGCAATCGAGAATTACCGATTCAACGAGGCGGCCGGAAGCCTCTACCGCTTCGTATGGAACCAGTTCTGCGACTGGTATCTCGAGCTCTTGAAGCCGGTCTTCAATGGCGAGGACGAAGCCGCAAAGCGCGAAGCCCAGGCCTGCGTGGCTTATGTCCTGGACGAGATCTACAAGCTCCTGCACCCCTTCATGCCCTTCATGACCGAAGAGCTATGGGATAAGACGGCCGGCCCAGGCCGCGGGCGCACGACGCTGCTCTGCCATGCCGAGTGGCCCGCGGCCTTCTATGCGGACGATGCCGCCGCGGACGAGATCAACTGGCTGATCGAGCTTGTCTCGGGTATTCGCTCGGTCCGCGCGGAAATGAACGTCCCTCCGGCGTCAATGGCACCGCTCGTGATCGTTGGCGCCAAGGGGCTGACCGGCGAGCGGCTCGATCGACATGCCTCTGCCATCAAGCGGCTGGCGAGGGTGGAGAGCATCGAGCATGCGGGCGCCGCGCCGCGCGGCAGTGCCCAGATCGTCATCGGTGAGGCAACCGCCTGCCTACCGCTCGGCAATCTGATCGATCTTGCGGGCGAAAAATCCCGGCTCGAGAAAGCGATCGCCAAGGTCGAGGCCGAGCGGCAGAGGATTCTCGGCAAGCTCGCCAATGAGAAGTTCGTGGCCAACGCCAGGCCTGAGTTGGTCGAGGCCGAGCGTGAGCGGCTGGCGGAACTCGACCAACAGCGGGACTCGCTCGGCGTCGCCTTGAGCCGTGTGGCGGAAGCGGGCTGAGCCACTCCTATGTTCTGGGAAAATAAGATCCCGCGGTAGCGATGCCGCGGGTTTTTCTTTGCTTCAAACCCGACTCGGCTTTCGCCGGGTTGAGGGTAATCAAGATACACGCTTAGGCTTTAAAGTTCGCCTGTGCAAGGACCGTGCGCCACGGCAGTCCGCAAAAAGCAAAGTTGTTGTTCCTGTGTCACACACTGCGATCGAATTGGAATAAAAATCTGCTGATAAAGTTGAAAACTGACGTCAGTAGAACTTTCTTCCGATTTCCTAAGTTCATGTCCGAATCATGAATTTCTTACGTAAATTTGATCACCCGGTTTGTCGGGTTGAGCGCGGACGTGCTGTTTGCCATTTGACGTTCTCGTAAGGAATATTCCGTCAACTGCGGAACCGGATGAATTGTCGCAGTCGTGAATTGCAGGGGAGGAGCTGAATGGCTCGAAAAGAACTGAAGAGGGGCGTTCTGGCGACGGTCGCCGGGCTGCTCCTGGCGTCGGCTGCACAGGCTGGGGGGCTCGAGCGCGGCGGCTACAATATCGATCTGCTGTTCGATCCTTCGGATTACGCGGCTGAAGGCACGGCAACCTATGTTAACCCGCAGCGCAAGCTGAAGAATGTCCGTGATACGGATACAGCGGATTCGAATGCCCTCGCCGAAACGTTTGGTGGCGGAGATCTGAATGACCGCCCCAACAGTGTAGATGACACGGAGAGTTATTGGGCGCCCCGCATCGGTTTCAAGGCGGCCTTGGGTGACAGTGTCGACTGTATGGCGGACTACTCTCAGCCCTGGGGCGCCCACCTCAATCCCGGCGAGAACTGGGCCGGCGCCAATGCCAACATCGAAACGAAAGTCGAAAGCGATAACTACGCCGCCACCTGTTCCTACAAGTGGAACATGGGCGCCGGTTACCTGCGCATCATTGGCGGTGTCTTCTATCAGGAGGTAGGCGGCTTCAAAGAGCGTCTCGTTCAGGACTACACTGGTTTCCCTCCGCCATTCTCAAGCCTCTCCGGAGTCGGACGAATCGACCTTGAGGACAGCGGCTGGGGATGGCGAGCGGGCGTGGCCTACGAAATTCCCGAATACGCGATGCGGGCGAGTCTCGTCTATAACAGCGCGGTCGACCTGGATGACCTTCGCGGCACCATCGATCTCAGCCAGGTCGCATTCTTGATTCCGGGCCTCGGGATCGTGAATGGCACGAAATATGGTGTTCACGGATCTGCTTCTATGCCGGATTCGTTGGAGCTGAAGCTCCAAACTGGCATTGCGCCGGGTTGGCTTGCCTTCGGCTCCGTGAAATGGACCGATTGGAGCCAGTTGCAGGTCCTAAAGTTTGAACCGGATGAGCCGGGCCTGGGCAGATTCGGCACCAGCCTGGATTTCCTTTACCGCGACGGTTGGACGATAACCGGCGGTATTGGTCACAAATTCAATGACCAGTGGAGCGGGGCGGTCAGCCTGACTTGGGACCGTGGAACTAGCCACGGCTATGGCGCGCAGACGGACACCTGGACGGTCGGCACCGGCGTCTCGTACACACCAACGCAAAACGTCGAGCTTCGTCTCGCCGGCGTCGTGGGCGTTATGACCAGCGGCAGTTCGCGGGCGGTCACGTACCAGGGCGAAGTTATCGGCGGTGACGTTTCCTACGACTTCGACAACGACTTCGTCGGTGCGGTCTCCACCTCACTGAAAGTCAAATTCTGATCCTCTTCCTCAGATGTTTAAGGCCCGGCCCCTTCGCCGGGCCTTTTGCCATGTGTCACTGCTAGCGGCTTATAAGCAATTGTGAATGTGACGATTCAGCAACACATTAATCGCTATGGTTTTGCTAGTGTAGCGCGCGGGTCGATCATGTCCATTTCCCGCCACAAAATGAGAGCACCGATGATAGCGACAAACGTGCGAACGAGTACTGTGCTTGCGTTTGAGGTTGGCTGAGTTTGTGTGCTGTCGTGACATCCCCTGGCAATCGGCGTTTGATGCGCAGCGGGCCTAGTGCTGGCTGTGGGGTGGCGAATGCGTGCGGCGCCCGGCATGGCCGGGCGGAGTCGACCTCGGTGAATGCTCGCATGACGGTGTGCCGTCTGCGAGTCGGTGCTTGCAGCGGTGGTGGGTTCGGCGTGGCCGGCTGGAACGAAAGAAGCTGATTGTGATGTGCGCAGGGGAATTCAGATCGCTGAGGGTTGCGGTGCTTGGCATGTCGCTGGCAGTGGGCGCAACCGCGGCATGGCCGGCTAGGGCGTTCGATCCGGGCGCGGGCGTAACCAAGGAGTCGGGGCCGTTCGCGCTCTTCAAGTTCGGCTTTTCCGCGTACAAGGACGGTCGGAAGGACGAGGCGGTCGAGGCCTATCGTTACGCCGCCGAAAAGGGACACACGGGCTCCCGCTGGGCGCTTGCCAACATGTACGCCTATGGCGACGGCGTCGCTGAAAACGACCTCGAAGCGTTCAAGATCTATAGCGAAATCGCGCAGCAGGGTGTTGAACCGGGTTCCGAGGACACGGGGTATTTCGTCAACGCGCTGATTTCGCTTGCCGGCTACTACCGGCGCGGCATCCCGGATAGTCCGGTGCATGTTGACCTTACGCGGGCACGCCAATTGTACTTCCAGGCGGCCTCGACCTTCGGCATCGCCGAGGCGCAGTTCCAGCTAGCCCGTATGCTGCTTTCCGGCGAGGGCGGCAGCGTCAACGTCCAACAGGCCAAGAAGTGGCTGAATAGGGCGCGCAAAAACGGCCATGCCGGTGCCATGGGCGTGTTCGGCAGCGTCATTTTCCAGGAAGGCCAGATCGTCCGTGGCCTCGCATACATGACCGCGGCGCTCGACCAGTGTTCGCCGAAGGACCGGTCGTGGCTGCAGCCCATGCAGGAACAGGCCTTCTCACTGGCGAGCGAGAACGACCGCCGCGTCGCGATCGCGATGGCCCAGAGCATGCACCTTCAGCAATAGTTCTGACGGCGCCCATCCCGCATACCCGCTCTACAGAGCCTCGAAGGCGAACTCCGCGGTCACGGGGACATGGTCCGATGGCTTTTCCCAGGACCGGAGATGTTTTTCGATCGACGTCGACAGGAGCTTGTCGGCCGCTTCCGGCGACAGCATCAGGTGGTCGATTCGAATGCCGAAATTCTTCTGCCAGCAGCCTGCCTGGTAATCCCAAAAGGAATAGAGCGGCACCTCGTCCGAGGTTGCACGCACGGCATCGGTGAAGCCGAGGTTGCGCAGTCGCCGGAATGCGGCGCGGGTTTCCGGCAGGAAGAGCGCATCGTCCCGCCAGACCTTCACGTCAAAGCAATCATGGGCTTCCGGGATGACGTTGTAGTCCCCGGCAAGGATCAGCGGTTCCTCGAGCTGGAGCCGGTGCTCAGCGAAAGCCGTCAGGCGCTGCATCCATCTAAGCTTATAGGCATATTTCTCCGTCCCCGTCGGATTGCCGTTCGGGAGATAAAGGCAGCAAACGCGGATCGCGCCGCCCCGGACGGAAAACACGCCTTCGATGAAGCGGGATTGCTCGTCGGAATCTTCTCCAGGCAGGCCTCGGATGACTTCGTCCGGTCGGCGTTTGGAAATCAGCGCCACACCGTTGAATCCCTTCTGGCCATGCGTTTCCACATGGTATCCGAGGGCCTCGATCTCGAACCTTGGAAAGGCCTCGTCGACCGTTTTGATCTCCTGTAGGCAAGCAATGTCCGGATCGGATGCCTTGAGCCAGGCGAGGAGGCTGTCGACTCGCGCCTTGACGCCGTTGATGTTCCAGGTGGCGATCTTCATGGGTACAGCATTTGCCCTTCTTCTTGGGGAGGCCTAGGTCAGAATCGTTGTAGCGGGTGCAGCGTGACGCGTCCATTGAGATGCGCGATGAGCCCCGAGGTCTTGAACCCGCATCGGGAATCGTTCAGTCGAAATTCTCCCGAGAAACCCGATAGATGCAGCAATCATCCTGTCGTCGTTGGAACGCACCCGAGCCCGGCTCATGGCCGCCGCACAGGAATTGATTCCGCTTTCTGTGCGTCTATAGTCCCGCGCATGATTGAGTTCATCGAAAATTACTGGCCGCAGTTTCTGGCGCTCCTGTCGTTCGCACTGGGCGCGCCAGCGATCCTACACGCAGCGATGACAAAGGAGGATGTCCGTGCGGCCGCCGGCTGGGTCGGTGTGATTCTGCTATCGCCGATCGTTGGCGCGGCGATCTACGCGGTCGCCGGCATCAACCGGATGCGCCGATCGTCACTCGGTCTACAGCGGTCGCTGTTGCGCTCCAACGGCCCCGACCCGTTCCTTCGTTTCGACGTCAGTCACGAACAGGTGGCGATCCGGTTCGGCCATCGCTTTGCGGCAATGAAGATCCTGGGAGACCGGGTCTCTCGTTTTGCGATGTCGACGGGCAATCACATCACCATGCTGGAAGGGGGTGACGATGTCTATGGGGCAATGCTCAAGGAGATCGCCGAAGCGCGCCGGAGCATTTTGTTGGAAAGCTATATCTTTGATCGCGACCGCATCGGGCTGCGCTTCGCCGATGCGCTCGTTGCCGCCATGAAGCGCGGCGTCAGTGTGCGGGTGCTGATTGACGCGGTCGGGGCCCGCTACTCCGTCCCGAGCATTGTCGGATATCTGATGGAAAAGGGGGTGCCGACCGCGGTCTTCAACGGCAACATCATCATGGGCCTGAGATTGCCCTATGCCAATCTCAGGACACATCGCAAGATCCTCCTGGTCGATGGCGCCGTGGCCTTTACCGGAGGCATGAACATCCGCGCGGGATTCACGACGGAAATCGCGGGCGGCGAGGCTTCCTTCGATACGCATTTCCGTGTGACAGGGCCGATCGTCGCCGACATCTTCCAGGTCGCGGCGGAGGACTGGCAATTTGCCAGCGGCGAGATTCTGGCAGGCGAGGCCTGGCAACTGGCGGAACCCGAGACGCTCGAAGGCGTGCCCTCGGTCCTGATGCGGGCCGTTCCTTCCGGTCCCGACAACACCAACGAAACCAATCACAAGATGCTGATGGGAGCATTCTCGATCGCGCGGAAGCATATACGGCTGATGTCGCCCTATTTTCTGCCGGACAGGGAACTCATCAGCGCCTTGGTGACGGCCGCACGCAGGGGGGTCGAGGTGGACATCGTCGTCCCCGCCGTCAACAATCTCACCCTCGTGGACCGAGCGATGACAGCGCAGTTCGATCAGGTTCTGAAGGGCCACTGCCGCGTATGGCGGGCAAAAGGGGCCTTCAACCATTCAAAGCTAATCGTCGTCGACGGGCATTGGGCCTTTGTCGGATCGAGCAATCTCGATCCACGCTCACTGCGGCTGAACTTCGAGATCGATCTCGAGATCGTTGACGAAGCCTTTTCGCAGGCGCTGAACGAGAAGATCTGCGCGTTACGCTCAACGGCAGATGAGGTGACACTCGCGACCCTAAAGGAGGAGCCTTTCCTCAGCCGCCTCGCCAATCGTCTGCTCTGGCTCGGCTCGCCGTATCTCTAGACCGATCCTGTCGAGCGCTTCAGCCAACCCGAACGGCCGGATTGCTTTCATTCAGATATGAAAGGCTCTGTCATATCAGATCGAAAAACTCGTGCCGCAGCCACAGCTTGCGACCGCGTTCGGATTCTTGATCTGAAAGGATTGGCCGAGCAGATTGTCGACAAAGTCGATTTCCGAGCCGCCCATGTAAACGAGTGACAGGCTGTCGATCAGGACCTTGGCGTTGCCCTTTTCAAGGACGAGGTCGTCTTCGTTCTCCTTGTCCACCAGGTCGAACTTGTAGGAGAAGCCGGAGCAGCCGCCGCCTTCGACGGAGACGCGCATCGCCGTCTTGTCCTTTTCGGCTTGGAGTATCGCCGCGATTCGCTTAGCGGCCGCGTCCGAAAGGGTGATTGGTTCCTGCATCATGTCTGCCTCCTGCCGGGGTCAAGATCCGGAGAGATTTCGCTGCCGTCCTACAGGCGCCGCGGTCTTATCGGGCGCGCGAAGGTCGCTGTGACTTTGAATGGCTGCATGTCTTCTTAAATCGAGGTCGATTTAAGAAGACATGCAGTAGCGTTACAATCGGACAAGAGCCATCTTCGTCAAGCTCTTGTTCTGCCCCTCACTCCTTCCTTGTAACGCATACTATAGGTATGAAGGCGCGAATGCCCCGTCAATGGGATGGCTTCGGTAGGTGTCAAATGACTTTCGACAGACAGGCTCTCGGTTTCGGTTATGGTGAACATGCCGTGTTCGCCTCGAATCCATGGGCCTCGCGCGGCCGCCTCTATCCGGAGGCCATGAGCCCCACGCGCTCCGACTTCCAGCGCGACCGCGACCGTATCGTCCATACGACGGCGTTTCGCCGGCTGAAGCACAAGACGCAGGTCTTCATCGCCGCCGACGGCGACCATTATCGCACGCGACTGACGCACACGATCGAGGTCGCCCAGATCGCGCGCGCCCTGGCGCGTGCGCTGAAGCTCGATGAGGACCTCGCGGAGGGCGTTGCCCTCGTCCATGACTTCGGTCACACGCCGTTCGGCCATACCGGCGAGGACGCTCTGGACGAAGCGCTGAAGCCATATGGCGGTTTCGACCACAATGCCCAGTCGTTGCGCATCGTGACCAAGTTGGAGCGGCGCTACGCCGAATTCGATGGTCTCAATCTCACCTGGGAGAGCCTCGAGGGCCTCGTCAAGCACAACGGACCGCTGACGACGGCCGAAGGCGAGGGAGCGGGCGGTCCGGTGCCGCAGCCGATCCTCGATTATTGCGCGATCCATGACCTGGAACTGGCGAGTTTTGCCAGCCTCGAGGCTCAGGTTGCAGCAATCTCCGACGATATCGCCTATAATACCCATGATATCGACGATGGCCTGCGTGCCGGCTACCTCACATTCGAGATGCTGGAGGAGGTACCCTTCCTCGCCCGGCTGATGCGCGAGGTGCACGGCCGCTACCCCAGCCTGGAGCCCACTCGGTTCACTCACGAGATCATGCGCCGGCAGATAACCGCAATGGTCGAGGACGTCATCGGGGTTGCACAGGCCCGCTTGAGCGAGATCCGGCCCGAAAGCGTGGACGAGGTGCGCAAAGCAGGCAAAGTAATTGCGACCTTCTCTGAGGAGATGAGCGAGACCGACCGGCAGATCAAGAACCTGTTGATGACGAGGATCTATCGGCACCCGGACGTGATGCGCGTCCGGCAGGGGGCGGCGGCGATTGTCACCGACCTTTTTCGCGCGTTTATGACGGACCCGCAATTGATGAGGGAACACTATTGGGTCGATCGGATTGCCGGAATGGTCGAGCCGGCCCGGGCCCGCCATGTGGGGGATTATCTGGCCGGCATGACCGACACGTTCGCTATCAGCGTGCACAGGCGCTTGTTTGACCACACGCCCGATTTGCGGTAGTGACGCCCCGCGCGGAGGCTCGAGGTTCCCCACGGACCCGGCCTCCTTTTGAGTTTTGCGCTAGAGCGGGATGATGAGGAGATGCATGCGGTTTCCGCGCGCATCCCGCTGCGGCGTGATCTAAGCTCCAATTGGGCTGAAAAGAGCGGACGGATCAGATGAATCTTTTCACAGACTTCGAATCAAGAATTAAGAACATTCTAGAATCGATTGATATCGTTCGTGAAAAGCGATCAGATCTGGACTTCGGCCGCATCAATGTGGAGCCGCCGCGCGATGCCAGCCATGGTGACGTTGCAACGAATGCGGCGATGGTTCTCGCCAAGGGCCTGGGGACGAATCCGCGCGCTCTTGCGGACATCATCATCGAGAAGCTGCGCCAGGATCCGGAGGTGGCGGACGTTTCCGTCGCCGGACCCGGCTTCATCAATGTCCGCCTTGCGGTCTCCTACTGGCAGAGGTTGCTGGCCACGGTGGTCAGGGAGGCGACCGATTTTGGCCGCGGCAGCGTCGGCGCCGGGCGCAAGGTGAACGTAGAATATGTTTCCGCCAACCCGACCGGGCCGATGCATGTCGGCCATTGCCGAGGCGCTGTTGTCGGCGACGCGCTTGCCAACCTTCTCGCCTTTGCCGGCTACGATGTCACCAAGGAATATTATATCAACGACGCCGGTTCGCAGATCGATGTGCTCGCGCGTTCGGCGTTTCTGCGCTACCGCCAGGCTCTCGGCGAGGAGATCGGCGAGATCCCGCCAGGACTCTATCCGGGCGACTATCTCGTTCCGGTCGGCAAGGCGCTTGCGGATGAGTTCGGCACCAGTCTCCGGATCATGCCGGACGACAAGTGGCTGCCGCTCGTCAAGGAGCGCGTGATCGACGCGATGATGGCGATGATCCGCGAGGACCTTGCGGCGCTCAACGTCAATCATGACGTCTTCTTCTCGGAACGGGCATTGCACGACAATGGGGCCGCGCGAATCCGCACCGCAATCAACGACCTGACATTCAAGGGCCATGTTTACAAGGGCACCTTGCCGCCGCCCAAGGGGCAACTGCCGGAGGATTGGGAGGATCGTGAACAGACGCTATTCCGCTCGACCGAGGTCGGAGACGACATCGATCGACCGCTCATCAAGTCCGACGGCAGCTATACTTACTTTGCGGCCGATGTTGCTTACTTCAAGGACAAATTCGACCGCGGTTTTCACGAGATGATCTATGTTCTCGGCGCCGACCATGGCGGCTATGTAAAACGACTGGAGGCATTGGCGCGGGCGATCTCCGAAGGGCGGGCGAAGCTGACCGTTCTGCTCTGCCAGTTGGTCAAGCTCTATCGCGGCGGCGAGCCGGTGAAGATGTCCAAGCGCTCGGGAGACTTTGTGACATTGCGCGATGTGGTCGACGAGGTCGGCCGCGATCCGGTCCGCTTCATGATGCTTTACCGGAAGAGCTCCGAGCCGCTCGATTTCGACTTCGCCAAGGTGACGGAACAGTCAAAGGACAATCCCGTCTTTTACGTACAGTATGCGCATGCGCGCTGCTGCTCCGTCTTCCGCCAGGCTCAGGAGGCGTTTCCTGATCTTGACCTGTCTTCCGTTGATCTTGCTGGCGCAGTGATGGGTGCGATCGCCGACCCTGCGGAACTGCAGCTGGTCGCAAAGCTCGCAGAATATCCCCGCGTCGTCGAGTCCGCAGCTCTCTCGCAAGAGCCTCACCGGATCGCTTTTTACCTGTATGACCTTGCTGCAGTCTTCCATGGACTCTGGAACAAGGGTAAGGAAAATACGGAATTACGTTTTGTTAACGATAAGAACCGAGAATTGAGCATTGCCAGACTTGGGCTGGTGCATGCTGTCGCCTCGGTGTTGAAGTCCGGCCTGTCGATAACGGGCACTTCGGCACCGGAAGAGATGCGGTAAGTCGTGTCACCATTTCCCCACAATGCACTGGCAACCAACGCAGGCAATTGTGAGTGGAGAGTATGGCAGACAAACAATTCGCACGAAGCGGCCCGGCGGAGTTGGATACTTTGGCCGATGACGATCCTTTGAGCGAACTTGCCCGCATTGTCGGTTACGATGCTCGGCCAGCCGTTCAGCAATTGCAGGAGCTGCAGCGTCACCAGGAGGCGATCCGCCGCGATCCCGTGTTCGATCTCGAAGATGAGCTGCTGCGCGCCTTCGACAGCTATGATGCCCCCCGAGCCGAGCCGGTTCATCCCGACAGCGGTCTTGTCGAGCACCCGACTGTGGCTGCCGGATCGGCTGAGCCGGGCACTGCGGTTGAAGATACGGAATTTGTTGCGCCGGTCGGGCAATCGTCCGGCGAGTCCGATGCCTCCGGCGGCGACCATGCGGTCGAGCCCTTCATGCCGCAAGAGGCCCCGACAAAGGCGGATGTCGATACGACGTTTGATCTCGAGCGCGAACTCGAGCTTTCGCTCGGACAGGAAGAGCCTCATTCCGCTGCGGAGCCGCAGGTTTCCAATGTCGTGCAGCTGAGCTCGCCCCCCGAGGCTGTGGATTCCCCCGTATTCGAAGACTGGCAGGAGCCGCTTTCCTCCCGGTTTGAAACGGTCGGCAAATCTATCGAGCGGACCGAGAGCTTCGAACCGCTTTATTTGGATCTTTCGGAGGGGGCGCCCGATCAGGCAGATGCCGTTCAGAGCCCGGTAGCGGCCGCCGAGGCGCCTGTCGGAGCACCGTCCGAGTGGCAGGTTTCCGAGCAGACCGGACATGCGACGGGCGCTGTCGAACCAGCCACAGCTGCCGTCGCGTCGGATGTCGAAGTCGTGCCGGTCGTGGCAGAGGCGCCCGTGCCGTCGGCAAGAAAAAGCAGCTACCCATTCACGCCGACATTCAGTCGCGCAACGCCAGTCGCCTCGGCTGTTGGTGTTTCCCCGCAGCGGGCTTTTGCAACACCAACGGCAGCGCCGGCCCCTGCCAATGCTCCGGCAGCCGCCGTTCTGCCTCAGCCCGCGCCAGCCGCCGAGCCTAAGATCGTCAAGAGCGAGGTCGAGGCGGAGCCGACCTTCGATTTCGAGGATTTCGAGCTCGAATTGGCCGATGTCGGGCTGGACTTGGACCCAGGCGAGAAAAAAGCGCCGGCGGCTGTGGCAGACGAGCAGGAAACCGGGCAGCCCGTAGTCGCGCATCCGGCACTGGTAGAGCCCGCCCAGCAGCCCTTCCTGCAGGCACTGGCGGCGCCAAGCCTGCCGGAGGCACCTCAGGAGGAGCCTCCGGCTCCCGCAGTTGCCGTCGAAGAGTCGCCAGCCGGCGACCCGTTGCCTTTCGACCCGGCGATGATCGGTGAAACCGAGACCGGCGTGGCGCCGATCGCCGAACTGGATGTGCCGCAACTGCCGGCGATCGAGGCGGAGGAGAAACCGGTCTCCTATTCCACCGATTACGACCTGGATATCGATGCCGAGATGGCGCAGCTCTTCGCAAGCCCCGGGCGCGAAGCGAAGGAAACGCCGCAGGGCACAAGCGCCGTTGCCAAGCCGGTCGCTTCGGCCGGAGCGGCGCCGCTCGCCTCGATCGACGATTTCGCGGAATTCGAAAAGGCGATGGAGGAGGATTTCCGTCGCTCGATGGAACAGCGCCGCAACGAAGCGCAAGACGTCGACCGCCTGGCAACGTCGCCCCGCATCGGCGGCGAGGACTACCCGGAAGAAGAGGGATATGGTCGCCGCTCGCAGCGGGCCATGCTCTGGGCGGCAAGTGTTGCCGGGGTCATCATTCTCGGCGGTGCCGGGGTCTATGCCTGGATGGGAGGAAGCACCGCCGCGATTACCGGCGACGGTCCGAAGATCATCCTCGCCGACAAGGAACCGGTGAAGGTCGTTCCCGAAGAGAAGGGCGGCAAGACCGTGCCCAACCAGGACAAGGCGGTCTACGACCGGGTTGCGGGTGAGAAGAGTGAAGCGCCGCGACAGGAGGCGCTCGTCTCCACCACGGAAGAGCCGGTCGACGTGGTGCAGAGGACGCTGACACCTGAAAATCTGCCTCTTGAAGGCAATGATTATGACGATGACGCATTGCCAGGGATTTCCGACTCGGAAGACGCCGAAACGGCGCGCCTGATGCCGGACGGAGCCGCAGACGGCGCCGTTGCGGAAGACGAGAAGGCGCCCGCCCTCGCGCCCCGCAAGGTTCGCACGATGATTGTCAAGCCGGACGGAACGCTCGTGCCTCGCGACGAGCCCGCGGTTCAGCCAGAGAACAATGCTGTTGCTGCGGCCGCGGAGATTCCGGCAAGCGCCACAGCCGAGGCGGGCACATCGGGTACGCAAGGCACGGCCGCCGTCGCCATTGCCCAGTCCGAGATTAAGCCTGTCGAGCAACTTTCTGCGAGAGCCTCGGCCGAGGCGGGCACTTCGGGTACGCAGGGCGAGGCCTCCGTCGCCGTTGCCCAGTCGGAGATCAAGCCTGCCGAGCAACCAACCTCAGCCGCGAAAGTCGCGCTCGCGGAGCCGACCGATACGGCCGGGGAAGACCTGACGCCGGTTCGTAGCGTCAAGACCACATCCGTCGGCGGAGAACCGGCTGCGACGCCGCAGGCGCGCCCTGAGACTTCCGCAAGCGCCTCTGCGAGTGGTTCCGCGGAAAACACGCCGCCGGAAACCGCGGCCGCAGCTCCGGCGGCACCGCTTGCGACTGCATCTGTGCCGCCCGGCAGCTATGTCGTCCAGATCGCTTCGCTTCCCTCTGAAGCCGAGGCGCAGAAGAGCTACGACAATTTGTCGAAAAAGTTTGCGGAGCTCATCGGTGGCCGCGGCGTCGATATCCGCAAGGCCGAGATCGCAGGCAAGGGCACCTATTACCGGGTGAGAATACCGGCCGGTTCGCGCGAGGAGGCAAACGCGCTCTGCACGCGTTACAAGAGCGCCGGCGGAAGCTGCCTCGTAACGAAGTAGCAGCGAAAGGTCGAACGTTGGGAAACAGGCGCGGCAGAGATGCCGCGCCCGTTGTTTTTCCGCGAAGCTGCGCATTGGAGCCTTTCCTGGGAAATAAGCTGTTGGCTGAAGCGGAATGTTTGCCTGGCTGCCTTGCAACGAGGAAAGACTCCAGGGCCGCGGAGCACTATGATTTTGGCATGAGCGAATCAAAAGCATTCATTTCCGGCTGCAAGGGCCATCTACTGACGACGGAGGAGCGCAGCTTCTTCGCCGGTGAACGGCCTTGGGGCTTTATCCTATTCGGACGCAATATCGGCGAGCGAGAGCAGATCTGCGACCTGGTAGCTGCCCTGCGTGACAGCATCGGCAATTCCAGGGCGCCCGTCCTCATCGACCAGGAGGGCGGACGGGTCCAGCGCATTCGCCCGCCGCTTGCTCCGCAATATCCAAGCGGATTGGCCATAGGAGATATTTACCGGCGCGACAATGCGCTCGGGCTGCGCGCCGCCTGGCTCATGGGCCGGCTGCACGCCTTCGACCTGACGCGCTTCGGCATCAATGTCGATTGCCTGCCGGTTCTCGACGTGCCGGTACCCGGCAGCCACGACGTCATCGGCAATCGAGCCTATGGTCATGATCCGGCAACGGTGACGGCGATCGGACAGGCGATCGGCGAGGGGCTGAAGGCAGGCGGCGTGCTGCCGGTGATGAAGCACATGCCCGGCCACGGCCGCACACTCGTCGACTCACATCACAGCCTGCCTGTCGTCAACGCCAGTCTGGACGAGCTGAAAGCGAGTGATTTCCTGCCGTTCGTCGCGATGAAGGACGAGGCGATGGCCATGTCCGCACACATGGTCTTCACGGCGATCGATCCGGAGAACCCGGCCACCACATCGCCGAAGGTCGTTCGGGAAATCATTCGCGACCACATCGGCTTCGACGGCCTGCTGATGTCGGACGACGTGTCGATGAATGCGCTTGCCGGGGACATGAGCGCGCGGGCACGCGGGATTATCGGTGCCGGGCTCGATCTCGTCTTGCATTGCCACGGCATTATGGAAGAAATGAAGGCCGTTGCGAATGCCGTGCCGGTGCTCGCCGGCGATCGGTTGCGACGGGCGAATGCGGCCGAGGCGGCCTTTCGGGAACCCGATGGTGCGGACGAGGAGGCGTTGCGGGCCGAATTCGATGCAATGTTCGCCTTGGCTTGAAGCCGCCGACACTCGCTTCTACAGCGCCGAGCATCTTAGAGACGCGCAAAAGTCGCTGTACTACTTTGAATCGCATGTCTGTGCCCCTTGAAGCGAGGTCGATCTGGGAGACATGCAGGTAGCCGCGTAGATGAGATAGGCGCTGGTGGCGCCGAAAGGGCAGGATGTGGTGAATTCGGGCGAAAGGCAGGGCCAACCTCAGGCGAAGGCGCCGATGGAGCCTTTGTGGCAGGAGGAATCCGCCGATCGGAGCCTGCACGAGGAAGCACTCGTCGTCGATATTGCCGGCTTCGAAGGACCGCTCGATCTCCTGCTGCATCTCGCGCGTAGCCAGCGCGTCGATCTTTCGCGCATCTCGGTTTTGGCGCTTGCGGAGCAATATATCGCCTTCGTCGAGCGTGCCCGGTCCATCCGCATCGAGCTAGCCGCCGATTATCTGGTGATGGCGGCCTGGCTCGCCTATCTGAAGTCTCGCCTGCTCATTCCGCAACAGGCCAAGGATGAGGGACCGTCCGGGGAAGAGATGGCCTCGGCGCTTGCCTTTCGGCTGAAGCGCCTCGAAGCGATGCGGGACGCGGCGACGAGGCTGGTCAACGGCAGCCGTCTTGGCCGCGACGTCTTCGTTCGCGGGGCGCCGGAGCACATCATCGCTGAGAAGAAATCCGGCTATGACGCTTCGCTCTACGACCTGCTGTCGGCTTACGCCACGCTCAGGCAGCGTCAGGCGACCACGCAGGTGACGATCGAGAGGCGCCACGTCTGGTCGCTTGCCGACGCGCGCCTGATCCTCGCCAGAATGATTGGCGGGCTCGACGAGTGGACGGAGCTCGACCGTTTTCTCATTCGTTACATGGCAAGCCCGAAGGAGCGCGCCACCGCGATAGCGAGTTCTTTCGCGGCTTCGTTGGAAATGGTTCGAGAGGGAAGGCTGGAAATCCGACAGGAGGGTGCATTCGCCCCCCTCTATCTGCGGCGCGGCCCAAAGCCGATCGACGCCGCGACCTTGGCGGAAATGGAGGCGGCGCGTGGCTGAGGCGCAAAGATCTTTGCCCGGATTACCCGATGACGAAGAAGTGATCGGCGAAGCCGATGTCGATCCGGGGCTCGAGCAGGAGGCGGAGCGGATCGCCGAGGCACTGGTTTTCGCGTCCGCACAGCCGGTTTCCGAAGCCTACATCGCCAGCCGCATGCCGCGCGGGGTCGATGTCGGGCGTGTGATGTCGCGGCTGAAGGCCGCCTATGCCGGTCGCGGTGTCAACCTGATGCAGGTCGCCGACCATTGGGCTTTCCGCACGGCGGCCGATCTCTCCTTCGTCGTCCAGACCGATGAGCAGGAGGTCAGAAAACTTTCCCGTGCTGCGCTCGAGGTCCTGGCGATCATCGCCTACCACCAGCCGGTGACGCGGGCGGAGATCGAAGATATTCGTGGAGTCCAGACATCGAAAGGCACACTCGACGTGCTGATGGAAGCCGGCTGGGTTCGGTTCCGCGGCCGCCGGCGCACGCCGGGTCGTCCCGTGACGTTCGGGACGACGCGGGACTTCCTCGACCATTTCGGCCTTGAGGAAATCCGCGATCTTCCAGGCATGGAGGAGTTGAGAGGGGCCGGTCTCCTCTCCGGCCGTGTGCCCTCCAACTTGCATATTCCGGTCCCTGTCGGGGAGGATGAGCTCTCCGACAACGAGGATCCGATCACACAAATGGACCTCGAGGAACTGGGCCTCTTGACACCGAAGGCAGAAGAAGACGATTACAAATCCTGAGTAACGGTATCGGCTTTAAAGCTCGGATGCGGAAACGCGCGGCCGAATGCCATCGGTTCAGGGACTGCAGAGCATGGCTTCAGATTCGCTCAACGGCACCGTCGCTCCGACGAGGCGACCCGGAGTGTCGTTCGCGGCGAGCCTGGCATTCGAGAACATCAGCCACCGCTATCATTCCAAGGACACGATAAAGGAGGTCTCGCTCAAGGCCGAGGCTGGCGAGGTACTCTGCCTTCTCGGGCCTTCCGGTTCGGGCAAGACGACCTTGCTTCGGATTGCCGCCGGAATAGAGATGCAGACCGGCGGCCGACTTCTGCTGAACGGCAGGGAAATATCGGGGCCGTCCGTTTTTCTTCCACCGGAAAAACGTGGCATCGGTCTGATGTTTCAGGACTTCGCGCTGTTTCCCCATATGACCGTTCGGGAGAATGTCTGCTTCGGATTGACCGCCCTGCCGAAGAAGGAGGCGCTCATTCAGGCGGACGCGGCACTGGACCGCGTCGGGCTGCTGCATTATGGCGAGCGTTATCCTCATGTGCTTTCCGGCGGCGAGCAGCAGCGTGTCGCGCTTGCCCGCGCGCTCGCCCCGCGCCCGGCTGTCCTGCTGATGGACGAGCCCTTTTCCGGTCTCGACTCCCGCCTCAAGGACTCCATCCGTGCCGATACGCTTGCAATCCTTCGCGAAACGCGCGCAACGGCAATCGTCGTCACCCATGATGCGGAAGAGGCAATGCGCATGGCGGACCGGATTGCCTTGCTGAAGGATGGTTGCCTGGTTCAGGTCGGCACGGCCGACGAGCTTTACCGCAAACCGCGCAATCTGTTCGCCGCCGGGTTCTTTTCCGAGATCAACGTCTTCAACGCCCGCGTACATGGCGGCCGCGTCGAGACGCCGTTAGGCACCGTACTCGCCGGCGAATTCGAGGAGGGGCAGCCCTTGAGCGTCGCAGTGCGGCTCTCAGGCCTTCAATTGAAGGAGGAGGGCGGCGATATTCCTGCGCGCATCGTGTCGCGGCGGTTCCTGGGTGTCGTCGAACTCCTGGAGCTTGCCGTACCGCAGTTCGAGCGGACGGTCAGGGCGCGGATCCGCGCCGACCTTCTGCCGCCGGGATTGCGCGACGTCACGCTTTCGGTTAACGAGCGCGACATATTGGTGTTTGAAAAAGACACCGCGACATCTTAGGGTCCGTTTCAGGAGAAGGCGTGGATCGAGGCCCGCCTGAAAAAAGACAACGTGATGGCTTTGGATCATCGAAGCCGCGAGGGAGTAAGTGGATGGGTTCCTTTAGCATCTGGCACTGGCTGATCGTTCTGGTAGTCGTGCTGCTGTTGTTTGGCCGTGGCAAGATTCCGGAATTGATGGGCGACCTTGCCAAGGGCATCAAGAACTTCAAGAAGGGCATGACCGACGACGACGCCGTTTCGGCCGACAAGTCGATCGACGGAAAGACCGTCGAACACAAGTCCGACGAAGTCCGCTGACGATAGAGTTGGCGGATCTCGGGTGCGCGCGCGTGCCCGGTAGGCCGCGTTACGGGTTTGTAGGACGCGTCGGATGCTTGATATCGGCTGGACCGAGCTTGTCGTTATTGCCATCGTCTTGATCGTGGTCGTTGGACCGAAGGATCTCCCGCCAATGCTGCGGGCCTTCGGCCGAACGACTGCGAAGATGCGTGGGATGGCCGCCGATTTCCGACGGCAATTCGACGAGGCCCTGCGCGAAGCGGACCTCGACGATGTGCGTAAGACGATCAGCGATGCCCAGAGCCTCAATCCGGCAACGACGCTCCGTGATGCGATGAACCCCCTGCGCCAGCTCGGAGACGAGATAAAATCCGATCTGCAGAAGGCAGCAGCGCCTCTGAAGCCGGAGCAACCGATTGTTCCGGAGCCGGTGGCTGACACGGCGAGCGTGCCGGCGGCGCCGGCGGAGCCGGCAAGCCCGGCTGGCGCTATTGCAGCGCCCGCTGCCAATCCCGCCAGCCGTGAGGCGGAGCCTCCGGCACAGGCTGCGGCCCAGACGGTCGAGGCGAAGCCAAAGCGCGTCAAACCAAAGATTGACTCAGCCTCGCCAACGGCGCCTGCCTCCGCCAAGCCTGCCGCGAACGGCGCTGCCGGTGCTGCGGCCTCGAAGAAATCGCCGGCCAAGAAAGCGGCTGCCGGCCAGGTGCAGGCCGAGGCGAAGAGTGGAAAGACACGCGCGACGTCGCGCAGGAAAGGTGACGCATGAGCGGCGATATCGAGGATCGGCCGCAGCCGCTGATCGAACACTTGATCGAACTGCGTTCGCGGTTGATTTGGTCGATCGGGGCGTTTTTCATCGCCTTTCTGGTCTGCTTCTATTTTGCCAAGCCGCTATTCAACCTGCTCGTCCTGCCGTTCAAATGGGCAGTGAGTTGGGCGGGGCTCAGCCACCGCAATGTCGAGCTAATCTATACGGCGCCGCAGGAGTTCTTCTTTACGCAGATCAAAGTTGCGATGTTTGGCGCGCTGGTCATCGCCTTTCCGGTCATCGCTTCGCAGATCTACAAGTTCGTTGCGCCCGGTCTTTACAAGAATGAACGGGCCGCGTTTCTGCCATTCCTGATTGCCTCTCCGCTCCTGTTTCTGCTCGGTGGCGCACTTGTCTACTTCTTCTTCACGCCGATGGTGATGTGGTTTTTCCTCGCCATGGAGCAGGGCGGCGGAGAAGGCGAGGTCGCGATCCAGCTCCTGCCGAAGGTTTCGGAATATCTGAGCCTGATCATGTCACTGGTTTTCGCCTTCGGGCTCGTGTTCCAGTTGCCGGTGATCACGACACTGCTAGCGCGCGTCGGCTTCGTCACCTCCGAAGGGCTCGCGGAAAAGCGGAAATATGCGATCGTCATTGCCTTCGTCGTTGCCGCGGTTCTCACGCCGCCCGATCCCGTCTCTCAGATCGGTCTTGCACTGCCAGCCATCCTTCTCTACGAAATTTCAATCTATACGGCGCGACTCGTCGAGAAGAAGCGAGCAGCCGAGGCCCTCGCGCGCGAGGAAGCCTCTTCGCATGAAGGTTCTTCCGGAACGGTCGGCCCCGTCAAGGGCTGACGGGCCGACGCTCTCGTGTCCGTTTCCGCCAGTGGCGCGCGTCCGCCGACGCGCAAAGCTCGCTGTAGCACCTTGAATTGCCGAATGTCTTTGTCCTTAAATCGAGGTCGATTCAAGGACAAAGACATGCAGTAACAAACGCGTGGGACGATCATGCTCGATATCAAATGGATCCGTGAGAATGCTGCCGTGCTCGACGAAGCCCTGGCGAAACGGGGTGCCGAGCCGTTGTCCGCTTCTCTGATCGCGCTTGATGAACGCCGCCGCGCCATCCTTTCCTCGCTGCAGGAGATGCAGTCCCGCCGCAACGCCGCCTCCAAGGAAATTGGTGCGGCGATGGCTGAGAAGAACAGCGAGCTTGCGGAGAAGCTCAAGGCCGAGGTCGCGGAACTGAAGAACGCCCTGCCGGCCGCCGAGGACGAGAGCCGGCGGCTCGAGGCCGAACTCACGGATGCCCTGTCGCGCATTCCCAATATTCCGCTCGAGGACGTGCCGGTCGGTGCGGACGAAAGCGCCAACGCCGTTTCGCGGGTCGTCGGATCGAAGCCGCAATGGAATCATAAGCCGCTGGAGCATTTCGAGATCGGCGAAACTCTCGGCTTCATGGATTTCGAAGGCGCGGCACGCATTGCCGGTTCCCGCTTCACCATCCTCTCGGGTCAGCTTGCGCGCCTGGAGCGAGCGCTCGGCCAGTTCATGCTGAACCTGCACACTGGGGAGCACGGCTATGTCGAGGTCCAGCCGCCGCTCCTTGTCCGGGACGATGCGATGTACGGGACGGGCCAGCTTCCGAAATTCGCGGAGGATCTCTTCCGGACGACTGACGAGCGCTGGCTGATCCCGACGGCCGAGGTCCCGCTGACGAATATGGTGCGCGAGCAGATCCTCGATGCCGAGAGGCTGCCGCTACGATTCACAGCGCTGACGCCCTGCTTCCGTTCGGAGGCGGGCTCCGCCGGGCGCGATACCCGCGGCATGCTGCGACAGCACCAGTTCAACAAGGTCGAGCTGGTTTCGATCACCGACGCCGAGAGCTCGATCGATGAGCACGAGCGAATGACCGTCTGCGCCGAGGAGGTCCTGAAGCGGCTCGGCCTGCATTATCGCGTGATGACGCTCTGCACCGGCGACATGGGCTTCGGCGCACGCAAGACCTATGATCTCGAGGTGTGGTTGCCGGGTCAGGATACCTATCGCGAGATATCGTCCTGCTCGGTCTGCGGCGATTTCCAGGCCCGCCGCATGAATGCGCGCTACCGCACGAAGGAAGACAAGGGAACGAAATTCGTGCACACGCTGAATGGTTCGGGCGTCGCCGTCGGTCGGGCCTTGATTGCTGTCATTGAGAATTACCTCAATGAGGATGGTTCCGTCACGGTGCCGGAGGTATTGGTTCCGTACATGGGTGGCATGAAACGGATCGAGAAGGCGGCTTGAGCGCCGGCAGGGGAAAGTGACGGCCATGCGCATCCTGTTGACGAACGACGATGGCATTCACGCCGAGGGGATTTCCGTGCTCGAGCGGATCGCACGGACGATCTCGGACGACGTCTGGGTCGTTGCTCCGGAGGTGGACCAGAGCGGGCTTGCCCATTCGCTGACGCTTTCCGAGCCTTTGCGCCTGCGCGAGGTCTCGGAAAGACGCTTCGCGCTCAGGGGAACTCCGACGGACTGCGTGATCATGGCGGTACGAAAGCTCCTCGATCGCAAGCCGGATGTGATTCTTTCCGGCGTCAATGTCGGCGCCAATCTGGCGGACGATGTTACCTATTCCGGCACCGTTGCCGGCGCGATAGAGGGCACGCTGCATGGGATCCGCTCGATCGCCCTCAGCCAGGCATACCAGCATTCCATAAGCAGAGTCGTTCCTTGGGAAGTCGTCGAGAGCCACGCGCCGGCGCTGATCCGCAGGTTGATGACGGTCGACCTGCCGGAGGGAACGCTGATCAATCTCAATTTCCCGAATTGTGCGGCCGACGCAGTCGCGGGCGTGGAGGTCACCTCGCAGGGCAAGCTCGAGATCGGGCTCAGCATCGACGAGCGCATGGACGGCCGCGGCTTTCCCTATTTTTGGCTGTGCTTCGGAGAGCGCTCCGGTGATTTCCGCGATGGAACCGACATCCGCGCGCTACGCGAGAACCGCATTTCGGTAACCCCGCTCAAGCTCGATATGACCGACTACACGGCTCAGGAACGCATCGAGCGCGCCTTGCGGGAAGGAAGTGCCGCTTGAGCGGGCGCGTTTCGCAGCAGGAGGGGCTGGCGGCGATGGCGCTGCGTCTTCGTGCCGCCGGCGTCGCGAATAATGATCTCTTAAGGGCGGTGGAGCAGACGCCCCGCAGTCTCTTTTGTCCGGCACAGTACCAGCAAGACGTCTATTCCCGGCGATTGATCCCGCTCGATTGCGGCTCGTTCATGGAGGGCTGCGATTTGGCGGTCCGGCTGCTCCACTGCCTGAATCTCAAGCCGGGGCAGCGCGTCCTCGAGGTTGGCACTGGTAGCGGCTTCACGGCGGCCGTAATGGGACGCATCGCGGAGCGCGTGCTGACCATCGACCGCTACCAGACATTGGTGGGTACGGCTCAGAAGAATTTGGAGAAGGCTGGTGTCCGAAACGTCGTCGTTCGGCACGCCGATGGCAGCGCCGGCGTGCCAGGTGAGGGGACCTTCGACCGCATCCTCATCACCGCCGCCTTCGACAGTCTGCCGCGCACGTTCTCCGATCACCTCGTATCAGGCGGCACCCTGCTGGTCCCGATCATGATGAGCGCGACGCGTTGCCGGATTGTCCGCGTCAACCGCACCGGCAGCCGTTTCGATCGCGAAGATCTCTTCGAGGCCCCCTACCTTCCGATCGTACCTCAATTGGCATCCTTCCTTTGAGGGAAAGCCTTGCAACGCATTCAATTAACCTTTCGTTAACAAACTCCAGCTTCGCGCAAGCTTGCCGGCTTAGTCCGGAAGGGCACGATGGCTGGCGGCGTGCGCCCGGATCACGTCCCGCTCTATTTGTCCGTCGTGCGGATGACGGAGACGGCAAATGCAGATTGCGAACAGGTTGGCGACGGCGACGGCTGGGGACGGATTAAGCAATCTCACCGGGCGACCGGCGGGCCCGACGGTGGCAGCTGGCAAGGAGGACTCCACTGCGCAAGCTGTACAGGCAGGCTTCTTCGACCCGACGCCGCGGATCTCGCTGTCGGTCGACGCGCTGCTTTATCTCAGCCGAGCAAAGAAAACTCCGGAGAAGCTGCCTGCCTTGACGAAGGATGAGTGGAACAACAGCTTGTCCCCGCAACTCGCGGCACGGGAGCATCAAGCCTTCGGCAAATTTGCCGAGACCGGCGATTACAGGACCTACTACCGCAGCTTCATCGAATATTTTGACAGCCTGCGCCCCGAGGACCAGAACAGCTTGCGCTACTTCGGCACCCGCGAGGCTGCGGTCGCGGGATTGCGGTCACTCGAATATGATTCCGAGAGTGGTCTCGACGTCAACGCGAACTTCAAGCGGATCGTCAGCGTCTTCCTGGACGAGGACAAGACCGCCTCGACAGTTTCGTCCGCCTTGACGCCGGCCGACGAGCCGATCTACGGCTGGGACGCATCGAAAGTCAGCTACGAGCTCGAATCGCCCGAACCGCGCTCTCTCTCCGAGATCGAGCGCCTCTACGCGGAACTGCTCTGACATTTGCAGACGGGCGGCGCCGCGCCAATGGCCGCGCGTCTTCCGACGAGCAAGACCGCTGTAGCGCTGAGCCCTAATTCAAGGTCGACTCAAGGTCGACTCAAGGGCGTTGCAACCGATCGCTTCCGCCGCCGTAGCGCCGTAAGGCGCAACTATGGTTAGCACTTCGTCAAATTTGCACCGTCCTTAACCGGGCGGTAACTCTGATGCGCTTTAATCATTCCACAGTGAGTTGCGTTCGGAGTGGTTAGGCGTCATGCGTAAGTTTGCATCTCCCAGTGCAGGGAAATCCTTGATCCGCCTGTGTGCGGCGGTATTGCTGGCAAGTGCCGCGACCGGCTGCAGCTCTGGCGTGAGCCGCTTTGAGGGGCTATTTTCCAGCTCTGACGGCGTGACGACCGGGTCGATCCCCCAAAACTCGGCGGCGGTCCCCAGAGGTGACATTGCCGGCAGTCAAATGGCGAGCGGTCAATCCTATCCGAGCGCCGCGCCGGCCGGCGCCTATGGCGGGATGGACGTCGCGAGGGCGCCGGTATCGAGCGCTCGTGCCGCGTCGACCCCGATTTCCGTGCAGCGCACCGCCTTGACTGAACCGACGTCCGCAATGCCGCGTGAGACGCCAGCGCCTGCCGCGGCTCGCCAGCCGCAGCCGGTGCTTGCAAAGACTGAGCCGCGCCCCGCGTCTAATGGTTCTTCGCGTAAGGGTGGATGGAGCACTGAGAATGCGCCGACGATCATGGTGCGCCAGGGCGATACGCTTGCCGTGCTTTCTCGCCGGTTCGGTGTTCCCGAAGCTGAACTTCTGAAGGCGAATGGCTTGAAATCCGCCGGCCAGGTGGAGCCGGGTCAGCGTCTTGTGGTTCCCACTTTCGGCACGGCAGGCAGCGCGGCGAAAGCGGCGGCCTCGGGGTCGATCGCCGATCTCGATGGTGGCAGCAACCAGCCATTGCCCATGCCCTCCGGTCAGCGCGAGGTTGCGATCCTTCCAGGGCAGTCGCAGTCGCGTGACAAGAGTGAAGGTCGCGTGGATGTGTCCGCCGGCAAGCTCGATACCGCAGGTGAGGGTTCGGCCGGAACCTATATCGTCAAGGCGGGTGACTCCCTCAACCGGATCGCCAAGCAGAACGGTGTTTCGGTCGGCGCGCTCAAAGAGGCGAATGGCCTTACGACCGAAGCCATCCGCATCGGTCAGAAGTTGAAATTGCCGGGCCGCGCGGTCGCGAGCGATGCACCGGCGACGGCGTCAATGCCAAAGGCCGGAACAAAAGTCGCCGCGCTCGATCAGGGCAAGCCGTCTGAATATAAGGCGCCGGTTGCCAAGGAGAGTGTGTCGGAGGTCGCGATCAAGAGCGACGTCGTAGAGGAATCGCCGAAGGCCACCGGGATCGGCAAGTATCGGTGGCCGGTGCGGGGCGCAGTGGTTGCCGCCTATGGCGCCAATGTCGACGGCAATCGCAATGACGGCATCAATATCTCGGTGCCGGAAGGCACGCCCGTCAAGGCGGCCGAAAATGGCGTCGTCATCTATTCGGGCAGCAGCTTGAAAGAACTCGGCAATGCCGTCCTGGTTCGCCACGACGACGGTACCGTCACGGTTTACGGCAACGCCTCCGAGCTCAAGGTACAGCGCGGTCAGAAGGTGCAGCGCGGTCAGACGATCGCAGCCTCCGGCATGACCGGCCGGGCGGCCCAGCCGCAGCTGCATTTCGAGGTGCGCAAGAATGCGACGCCGGTCAACCCGGTGAGCTTTCTCGAGTAACTATTGCGCTGCCCCGGCTGCAACGTCAGACCGGCTCGCCGAGCGGACGGCGCAGGCGTCCCGCAAGGTCCTGAATGAACTGCCAGGCGACGCGGCCGGATCTCGATCCCCGCGTCGTCGCCCATTCGAGTGCGTCGACGTGGAGCGCTTCTCTCTCTACGGACAGACCATAGTAGCGGGCGTAACCCTCGACCATGGCGAGATAGTCGTCCTGGCTGCATTTGTGAAATCCGAGCCACAGGCCGAAGCGATCCGACAGCGACACTTTTTCTTCTACCGCCTCAGAGGGATTGATCGCGGTCGACTGCTCGTTTTCCATCATGTTGCGCGGCAGAAGGTGCCGGCGGTTTGAGGTGGCATAAAGCACGACATTTGCCGGCCGCCCCTCGACGCCCCCATCAAGGACGGCCTTCAAGGATTTGTAAGACGTGTCGTCGTGATCGAAGGAGAGGTCGTCGCAGAAGACGATGACGGACATCGGCGCGGCCTTCAGGATTTCCATGAGGACCGGCAGGGTGGAGATGTCTTCGCGATGCACTTCGACGAGCTTCAGTTCGCTGCCGGTTTCGCGCGCAACCTTCGCGTGAACCGCCTTGACCAGCGACGACTTGCCCATGCCGCGTGCGCCCCAGAGGAGGACATTGTTTGCCGGATAGCCCTCGGCGAAGCGAAGCGTGTTCTCGAAAAGTATGTCGCGCACATGGTCGACACCGGTGATCAGTGCAAGGTCGATCCGGTTGGGCCTGGTGACCGGCTGAAGATGGCGGGTCGCCGGCGCCCAGACGAAACACTCGGCGGCCGTCCAGTCATTGGTTGCTGCTGCGGGGCCCGCCAGGCGGTCGAGCGCAGCCGAGAGCTTCTGTATCTCGTTGATCAGGATGTCGATCTTGGTTTCGTGCATCTGTCTATTCTCCGACCCGCGATCTCAGGCTGGAGCAAGGCGGTCGCGGGGCCCGGGGGTTGTCGGTTCGTTAACTTGCCATACCCCTTCTCGAGTCGATACGGCGCCGCGCGTCGGACGCGCAAAGGTCGCTGTAGCACTTTGAATTGCTGCATGTCTTCTTCCTCAGGTCGAGGTCTTTTTAAGGAGACATGCAGTAGGGCGGCGCGGCAAGCGGCAATTTCCTCGGTAGCACGGAGGTTTGCGCTGGAAAAGCCCGGGCACGCGTGTCTGAGGGGTTCTCCTATTGCGCAAATTGTGTCAGAGGCAGGAGCAACGTAGAAGGGTCGGGTTCCGATCGGGTGACCGACTCTCCATACCGGCGGATTGCGCGCGGAAGGTGACCGCGCCGCTTGAACTCAAGGAGTGATCGATGTTCATTACCGAAGCTTTTGCGCAGACGACGGCCCCGGGCGGCGCAGGCGGTGCCGATATCCTGATGTCCATTCTGCCGTTCATCCTCATCTTCGTCGTGATGTATTTTCTGATCATCCGCCCGCAGCGCACACAGATGAAGCGTCGTGAAGAGCTGTTGAAGAACATCCGCCGCGGCGATCAGGTCGTCACCGGTGGCGGCATCGTCGGCAAGGTGACGAAGGTCATCGACGATGCGGAACTGGAGGTCGAGATTGCCGAGGGTACCAAGGTGCGCGTCGTCCGCAGCGGCATTTCCGAGGTTCGCGTCAAGGGTGAACCGATCAAGGAATAGCCACCGTAAGCTTGACGAGCGGCTCCATGTTCCTTTGACGGCAGCCGGATAAAGAAACGAAGCAGCAATTCAAGCTTTGCGCGCCTGAAAGACGCGCGACGTAGGTTTGGCGATGGAGCATTTCGAGGCATGCCCATATTTTCGCCGCTGAAAAACGCTCTGATCTGGCTGGTGGTCCTGGCTGGATTCATTTTCGCTCTGCCGAACCTCGTTCCGAAAGAGCATCTTGCTGGATGGCCCAGTTGGTTGCCACTTCGGCAGATCCCGCTGGGACTGGATCTGAGCGGCGGCACAAACATCATGCTGAGGGTCAGCCGCGAAGATGTCGTCGCCGAGCGACTCGAGGCGACGATCGATGCGATCGGCGTGGCGCTGCGGAATGCACGGATCGGTTACGTAGGCCTGTCCGGGAGCGGGCAGGCGATCCAGTTCCGGCTTAGTGACGACTCGAGAACCGAGGACGCGCTGAAGGCACTGTTGCCGATGACGGCGCCCGCGCGCTCGCCTGATGGCGCCAAGGACGACACCCCAACTCTCATCGCCGAGCCTAGCGCCGCTGGGCAGCCGCTTCGCTTTCGTCTGACCGACGAGGGGATTGATCGGCGCTTTGCCGAGGCGATTTCTCGGGCCATCCCAGTCGTGCGCCGACGCGTCGCGGAGGTTATCGCCGCGGAGCCCGTCATTGAGCGCCGTGGCGAAGATCGCTTGAGCGTGCAGGTACCCGGGCTTGAGGACCCGCAACGGCTCAAGGATCTTTTGAACCAGCGCGGGATACTGACGTTCCACTGGCTGGATCTGTCGGTGCCGGCGGGGCAGGCGGTCGGCACGCGAGTGCCTGGCGGTTCCGAGCTCCTCTATTCGCTCGACGATCCGCCGATTCCCTTTCTCGTCGAGAGGCGAGCGTTTGCAGCGGCCGAGGACTTCGATTCGGCGCAATCGGCGGTCCATCCGTCGACCGGCAAGCCGGTCGTCGACGTCACGCTAAAGCCCGAGACTGCGCAGCGTCTTGCGTCGTTGCTGCAGAGTGAGGCGAAGCGGCAATTCGCAATCGTCCTCGACGGGCAGGTGGTCTCGACGTCTACTTTTGCCGATGCGATCAACGGCAACATGGCTCGGATATCGGGGAATCTATCGGAGGACGGAGCGAGCGACTTTGCCGCCCTGCTGCGTGCCGGTTCGCTTCCGATCTCGCTGACCGTCATCGAGGAGCGCACCGTTGGCCCTGAGGTCGGGAGCGATGCCATAGCGAACGGCCTCAGGGCGGGCGTGATCGCGGCGCTTGCAGTCGCAGCCTGCATGATCACGTTTTATGGCTTCTTCGGCGCTGTCGCGGTGGTAGCGGTCGTCGTCAACCTAGTGCTGATCGTCGCCGTACTGTCCCTGCTTGGCACGACGCTGACCTTACCAGGGATTGCCGGGATCATCCTCACGATAGGCATGGCGGTCGACTCGAACGTCCTCATCTACGAGCGGCTGCGCGAGGAGGCTCGCAACAGCAGTGCGCCCTTGCGCAAAGCACTCGATAACGGCTTCTCCCGAGTATTAAGAAGCATCATCGATGCAAATCTGACGGTCTTTGCCGCGGGCGCCATTCTGTTCTTTCTCGGTACCGGGGCCATCCGTGGTTTTGCCGCGACGCTCGCGATCGGCAGCATCACCACCATCCTGACGGCGCACAGCCTGACACGCCGGCTCATTCGCGGCTGGTACCGCCGTCGACGTCCCCGACATCTGCCAAGGGGCATTCGCACGGGCTTCTTTGCTGCAGCCGACATACGGTTCATGGCGATCCGCAACCCCGTCTTCATCCTGATGGCGGCACTCTCGCTGGCCACGCTTGTGGTCATGGTTGGTGCCGGCCTCAACATGGGCGCCGATTTCAGAGCTGGCTCCCTCATCGAACTGCGGGCGAGGGCAGGAGAAGCCGATGTTGCGGACATCCGCGCCCGTCTGGACGCATTGAATCTTGGAGAGGCTCGGGTTCAGGAACTCGGTTCGGCACGAGACGTGCTCATACGCATTCCCTCGCAAGAAGGCGGAGACAATGCCGAGCAGACTGCGGTCGGTCTGGTCCGTGCCGAACTCGAGGATGATTACGTGTTTCGCCGGGTTGAGGTGGTCGGACCCGCGGTCTCCGCAGAACTGACGCGGTCTGGCACGCTCGCAGTCGGCGCGGCCTTGCTCGCGGTGATCCTTTATGTCTGGATCCGTTTCGGCTGGCGTTTCGCAGCCGGCGCCATCATCGCGTTGCTGCACGACGTGCTGCTGACGATCGGTTTTCTCGTCATTACGGGTCTGGAGTTCAATCTCGCAAGCATTGCCGCGCTGCTGACGATCGTCTGCTACTCCTTGAACGATACAGTGGTGGTCTACAATCGCATTCGCGAGAATCTCGCACGCTATCGCAGGATGCCGCTGTCGGTGCTGATCGACACGTCGATCAACCAGACGCTGTCCCGCACGCTGCTGACGGCCGCGACGACCGCCTTGGCACTTGTCGCGCTTTATTTTTTTGGCGGCAGCCGCCTCGTTCAGTCTTTCAGCGCTACCTTGCTTTTCGGCGTGCTTGTGGGGACCGTATCGTCGATCTATATCGCCGGACCGGTGCTCATTCTCTTCAACCGTGGAAACAATCGCCCTGGCGGCGAGTTGGGTGGAGTGGCAGCGATACCGGACGAGTCGACAAAGGGTGCATCCTGATATGGCAAAAGGGATCGAAATGCGCGAGGCGCACTTTCCGGGACGCGCGCCGATCGACGCCTATGGCAATGGCGGTTTCCGTTTTGCCGATATGTCGCACAGGGGTTCCGTGCTCATGCTGCCCTCGGGTACCTATGCCTGGGACATTTCGGAGGGCGACCCGCTCGCGATCGGCAAGTTCAAGCGCGTCCTGGACGAGGCGCGTGAAATCGAGGTGCTGCTCGTCGGTACTGGTCGCGAGATCCGGCCCTTGCCCGCGGATCTGAAGGCGGCGCTCAAAGCCGCAAGCATATCTTCGGATCCGATGAATACCGGTGCCGCTGTCAGGACCTACAACGTGATGCTGGCGGAATCGCGCGCTGTTGCCGCCGCGCTGATCGCGGTGTGACGAGCCCGAGGGACATTCAATCCGTGCAACAGTCCGATTCCCCGATTCTCGCGACGCTGCGGGACACCGACCGCGATCGCTATCTAGCCTGTCTGCTCTCACCTGCAGAAAAGCGTTACCCGCTTGCTGCGCTTTATGCCTTTAACGCGGAGATCGCCCGGGTCCGTGACATGATCCACGAACCGCTGCCCGGTGAGATCCGGCTGCAATGGTGGCGCGACGTGCTGGGCAACGAACGCTCGACAGGCGAGGGGCATCCGCTTGCGGAGGCGCTCCTCGATTGCATTCGCGAGCACCGACTGCCCGTCGCGGTACTCCAGGACATGATCAATGCCCGCATATTCGACCTGTACGACGATCCGATGGGGGACCGCTCGGCGCTGGAGGGCTATGCCGGCGAAACAGCGTCTGCATTGATTCAGCTTGCATCGCTGGTCCTCGACCCGGAGAATGCGGCGAATTCGGCGGAAGCCGCCGGCCATGCAGGTGTCGCCCAGACGATTGCCGGCCTTCTATTGCTGCTGCCGATCCATTGCCGGCGCGGTCAGGTGTACTTTCCCGTAGATCTCCTGCGCGCGACCGGGCTCGACAGAGAGGCCCTCATCGAGGGGCGGGACGAGGAGGCGATCGGCAGGGCCATCCGCGCCTTCTGCGGTCTCGGGCGCGACCATCTTGCCAAGGCACGCAGCACAATGGTGTCGATCTCGGCGCAGAATTTCGCCGCCTTCATTCCGGTTGCGCTCGCCGGGCCGATCTTCGATCAGGCGGAGCTTGCCGGGGCCCGCATCCTCAAACACCCCATCCAGCCGCCGCAATGGCGACGCCAATGGTGGATGTGGCGCGCAAGCCGGCGTCGGCGTTTCTGATGCATGTCGCCCAGAAGTGCGCACAAGGACTTAAATGATCGAGAGCGGATCGGTGACGGTCCATACAGGAGAGTGAAGCTCTGTTGTAACTAACCCGCGGCCAGATTGTCCCCAACTTCATTTCTTCGTAGCATCGGGTGAGCCGGAACCTGGGGAGGAGATCCTGCAGCATGGCGAAGCTCGTCTATGCCCTGAACCAGTCCCTGGATGGGTATGTCGACCACATGGAATTTGCGCCCGATGCCGTGCTCTTTCGTCACTTCATCGACGATGTGCGCGGCCTGGCCGGCAGCGTGTACGGTCGCCGCATGTACGAGGTGATGCGGTATTGGGACGAAGATCGTCCCGAGTGGGACGCGGAGGAACGCGATTACGCGGCAGCGTGGCGGAGCCAACCGAAGTGGGTGGTGTCGCGCTCGTTGAAGTCCGTCGGCCCGAACGCCACTCTCGTTGAGGACGACATCGAGGCTGTGATACGCGGGCTGAAAGCCCAGTTTCATGGGGAGATTGAAGTTGCCGGACCAGAGCTGGCGCGAAGCCTGACCGAGCTTGGTCTCGTCGATGAGTATCGACTGTACCTCCATCCTGTCGTGCTCGGTCGCGGCAAGCCGTTCTTCGCAGGCCCGCGGCCGCCGCTGCGCCTTGTCGCCAGCGATCGGATTGGCGGGGACGTGATTAGGTTGACATACGTTTCCGCCTAGTGCGCGACTAACGCGGCGAGCAGGATTTCCTCAGGAGCAGAGGCGATCGCCTCTGCCCGGAAGGAAAGATGCCCGGCCCTTCGCGTTGCCAGGCCGATGCACTGGTCAAGTTGGCGCAAGTCTCATGCGGTAATAGGCCTTTCTATCGGAGTTCTCTCGCCTGGAAGGGGCCCGCATCGATGCTTTGGTTACTGCTTGTCGCCGCCGTCGCTCTCGCCGCTGCGTTCTATATGCGAATGAATGCGCGCGCGGAGCGGGACATCACCAATCCGGATGCGGGCCTTGCGATGGTGGAATTCGGGCGCGCTTTCCCTGACGAGGCAATCCGGGCCCTGCATTCGACCCTCGACCACAAGGCTATCTTCCTGCGCCTGCACGATGGGAAGGCCGGCTTCATCCAGTCTCATGGCTCGCATTATGTCTGCCACGTCATTCAGCCGGGGAAGGTCAGGGTGAATGGTTCCGAGAGCGGTCGCGATTTGATCGTGCACTTCCCCGATTTCACCTATCTGGACAATACGTTCGAATTTCGCACGGCCGCGGAAGCCGCCGAGGTCTCGCTCTGGCTGCTCGGAAGCTTCAATCCCCAATCGGAACTCGAAGCATCTTCTAATGCCGATCAGGCGGCGCGGGCCTGCGACTGAACGCTCACGATTTTTCGTTAGCGAGCCAGACCTCGCAGTCGCCGAGCGCGCGTGCTGCAATCGCCTGCTTCTTCGCCAAAGCCTTATCCTTGCCTCGAAACCGCTTGACGCCCTCGGGCCTGGTCAGCGCGCCCGGCTCCAAGGGCGGGAACAGGCCGAAATTGACGTTCATCGGCTGGAACGAGCGTTTACCCGGCTCGTCGTCCGACACGATGTGCCCGCCGGTGATGTGATTCAACAGTGCTCCGAATGCCGTCGTCGCGGGCGGAAGTGATGGCTTTTCCCCTTTGCGTTCTGCCGCTGCGAAGCGGCCCGCGAGCAAGCCGATGCTGGCGCTTTCTACGTAACCCTCGCAGCCGGTGATCTGCCCCGCGAAGCGCAGGCCGGGGCGCGACTTGAGCGTCAGTGAGTGATCGAGCAGAATTGGCGAATTGATGTAGGTGTTGCGGTGCAGGCCTCCGAGGCGAGCGAACTCGGCTTTTTCGAGACCCGGTATCAGCCGGAAGACTTCCGTCTGGGCACCGTATTTAAGCTTCGTCTGGAAGCCAACCATGTTGTAGAGCGTGCCGAGAGCATTGTCCTGCCGGAGCTGGACGACCGCATAGGGCTTCACTGTCGGGTTGTGGGCATTGGTGAGCCCCATCGGCTTCATCGGCCCGTGGCGCAGCGTCTCGCGGCCGCGTTCCGCCATCACCTCGATCGGGAGACAGCCGTCGAAGTACGGCGTACCTTCCCACTCCTTGAAGCCGGTCGTATCGCTCGCCAGCAACTGATCGACGAAGGCGTTGTACTGCTTCTCCGTCATCGGACAGTTGATGTAGTCCTTGCCCGTGCCGCCAGGCCCGACCTTGTCGTAACGCGATTGGTGCCAGCAGACGTCCATGTCGATGGTGTCGGTATAAACGATCGGCGCGATCGCGTCGAAAAAGGCCAGCGCATCGGCACCGGTCTCCTGCCGGATCGCTTCGGCGAGACCGGGCGCGGTGAGCGGACCCGTGGCGATGATAGCGAGGTCCCACTCCGTTGGCGGTAACCCGGTGATCTCCTCGCGCACGACCGTGATCAGCGGATGGGCTTCGATTGCGGCGGTGACGGCATTGGAGAAGCCGTCTCGATCGACAGCGAGCGCGCCGCCGGCCGGCACCTGATTGTTGTCTGCGGCGCGCATGATCAACGAGCCTGCGAGGCGCATCTCGGCGTGAAGGACGCCGACAGCGTTGCTGGTCGCATCGTCGGAGCGGAAGGAATTGGAGCAGACGAGCTCGGCCAGGCCGTCGCTCTTGTGTGCGTCGGTACCGCGCACGCCACGCATCTCGTGCAGGATGACCGGCACGCCCGATTGCGCGATTTGCCAGGCGGCTTCCGACCCGGCGAGCCCTCCACCGATAACGTGGATGGGCGGATAGGAGATGTCACTGTTCATGCGCGGCTTACTAACACAGCCGTTTCCCGCTTCCAATTGCGAAGAAACGAAAACGGCGCCCGTGGGCGCCGTCTTGGGGAGACTGAATTCTCCGGTTCCGATTAACGGTAGGAGCGTGCCGCAATGTTGCGGATGTCGTAGCGGGTGATGCCGATATCGTTCAAGGCATGGTTCGACAGGCCGCCGAGTTCGGCGACAGTCCGGCGGTAGTTGATCCAGCTTTTTGCGAGACGAATGGGGTTCATGGTCGTTTTCCTCAAGATCTGTTCGCGACAGTGATTGTCTGCGTCGTTGAGGTTCTTATACGCTTGTCGAATTGGAAGATGGAGTGCAAAGAAAATGCATCTGCTATGCATTTGTGCACTGCATCGCTGAATTGCTGTGCAAAGGCCTGGCGCGCCCGAAAACGCGTCATCCGTTAAGCATTGATGAAGACGTGTGACAACCGGCTGCTTTCCTTGCGCTTAAATCTAAAGGGAGCCTGCCGGCGATCGGCGTTCGCGCGTGTTACAGCACCGCGCGTCTCATCGGACGTGCAAAGATCGCAGCAGCGCTCTGCTGCATCTCTTTTTCCTAAATCGAGATCGGTCCAAGAAAGACATGCGGCAGTTTGGCCGCTTGCAAATACGGGATGCGGGGAAGTGACTCGTGAATGACCAAAGAAAGAACGCCCGCCGGCGGAGCCGGAAGGCGTTTCCTGAATGCCATTGTCGGCAGAACGTCGCGGCTTACTTGACGGCCTGACGAGCGACGTAGGGGATGTCGGCCCGGCCGATGCCGAGGTCGTTGAGCTCGCGGTCGCTCATGCGGCCGAGCTCGTTGCAGGTCTGACGATACTTGCGCCAATTGCTGAAAGAACGTGTGAGGTTCATGATCCTATTCCTTTCCAGTCCTGCCAGCACTTTGTCTGTCTTGCTGGCCGTCATCTCATGGCCGGAATATAATCGGTTTGAACGAAGATTACAGAGACGATGCTGCATCGCACCCATGCGGGTTTTGCAATCCTCCGCAGGCTCTTAGATTGCCTGTTAACCTTCGTGGTCGCAGCGCCTGGATTTTTGTTTTTCGGGATTGGAACGACCAGCAAGACACAAAAACAACGCCCGCTGGGGGAGGAGGTCCAGCGGGCGTTGCCTGTTCTGATTGGCAACCGGGAGGAGGAGTGTTGCCAATCCGTATCGGGCGCGCTGGGAGGAGGAGGCGCTGCCCGACCGATGCTCGCAAGATAGGAGCGGACCCCTCAGATGTGTAGGGTACAAGGCGGATGGCACCTATGCGGATCCTGCATGCCTGTGACGTCCCTGGCCACAAAAATCACTCACATTGTCACATGGGCAGCGGGAGCAGCATGATTTTTCGGAGCCGCAAAAGGAAAACGCCCGCTGGGGGAGGAGGTCCAGCGGGCGTCCTATAGGCGATTGGCAACTGGGAGGAGGAGTGTTGCCAATCAATCGGAGCGGCGATGGGAGGAGGAGTTCGCCGCTTCGAATTCCTTCGATGATCTGAATATAGCGCGTGAGGCCACTTTTGTGCAGTGCAATATCGGCATGGAAGATATGCGCGCGATGCAATGCCGGTTGTGGGCCATTGAAGTGCGGTGGTGCCCGGTGAGGGACTCGAACCCCCATGCTCTCGCGCTTGGACCTAAACCAAGTGTGTCTACCAATTCCACCAACCGGGCAGGCGAGGTATGGTCCCCAAGCCTGTAGACAATGACTGCAAGCTTGGCAAGCCTTGGATGGCCGACCAGGCCTGTCGCGGCCGGGACATCTTCTTTCAAGGCCGGCCGCCAAAAGAGGACAATGGGTGCGGGCGTCGCAAGCCGCCGGTGGAAGTCCTTGCCATTGGCAGGTCAACGGGTGTATTTGGCGCCCGTGATACACCGCGAAACGTACCGTCTGCCCGCGAGCGCTACCGCCACTGCGCTGCCACGGGCGAAAGAGCTAGGTCTGCCGGAGATCCGGCAATCCGGATGGGCGGTGGCGAGGCGTGTGGCCTTGTGGCTCAAAAGAGGTGCGCCACAAGCAGCGGCCGGGGCGATATCCGAGCCACATATCGGCATTCGAGGGTGAGGAGGATGCCATTTTGCTTGCAAAACGGTTACGGAATTGCGTAAAGCCACTCCCGGCAAATGGATCGGTTCAAGTGCTCGCCATGCCTTTAGAGGCAAGAGCACCGTCAACGTGAAGTGAAGGTTTGAACATGCAGGTTATCGAAACGCTCGCTCAAGGGCTGAAGCGCGAACTGAAGGTCGTCATCCCGGCCGATGAAATGGAAGCTCGGATGAACGAGCGTCTGGCCGAAGTGAAGGACCGGGTCCGCATTAATGGATTCCGCCCCGGCAAGGTGCCGGTCGCGCATCTGAAGAAGGTCTACGGCAAGTCGATCATGGCCGACCTCGTCAATGAAATCGTTCGCGAAAAGCCGACCGAAATCCTGACGAGCCGCGGGGAGAAGTCGGCCACGCAGCCCGAGGTCGCAATGACCGAGGACGAGGCCGAGGCCGACAAGATCCTCAAGGCCGAAGCAGATTTCGAATTCACGCTCGCCTACGAGATCATTCCCGCGATCGAGCTCAAGGATGCGAGCGGAATCAAGGTCACGCGCGAGGTCGTTGAAATCGGTGAGGATGAGGTCGACGAGCAGATTCTCCGCATCGCCGACAGTGCCCGCACCTATGAATCGAAGAAGGGCAAGGCCGAGAACGGCGATCGCGTGACGATCGACTATCTGGGCAAGGTCGACGGTGTTGCCTTCGACGGCGGCAAGGACGAGGACGCCGAACTTGTGCTCGGCTCCAACCGCTTCATTCCCGGCTTCGAGGAGCAACTCGTGGGCGTCAAGGCCGGTGACGAGAAGACGATCACCGTCACCTTCCCGGCTGACTATCCGGCCGCCAATCTCGCCGGCAAGGAAGCGACCTTCGACGTCACCGTGAAGGACGTGGCCGCTGCCGCTCCGATCGAGATCAACGACGAGCTGGCAACGAAGCTCGGTCTCGAGTCGGTCGACAAGCTCAAGGAGATCGTTCGCGGCCAGATCGAGGGCCAGTACGGCGCGGTCACCCGCCAGAAGGTCAAGCGGCAACTGCTCGATCAGCTCGACGAACTCTATCAGTTCGACACGCCCGAGCGGCTCGTCGATGCTGAGTTCGAGAACATCTGGCGTCAGATCAACACCGACCTGCAGCAGGCCGGCAAGACTTTCGCCGATGAGGACACGACCGAAGAGGAAGCCCGCGCCGAGTATCGTAAGCTCGCCGAGCGCCGCGTCCGCCTCGGCCTCGTTCTTTCGGAGATTGGTGAGAAGGCCGGCGTTCAGGTGAGCGACGAGGAGATGCAGCGCTCGCTCTTCGAGCAGCTGCGCCAGTTCCCCGGCCAGGAAAAGCAGATTTACGACTATTTCAAGAACACGCCCGGTGCTGCCGCTTCGCTGCGCGCACCGATCTTCGAAGAGAAGGTCGTCGATCACCTGCTCACGGAAATCTCGGTGACCGATAAGCCGGTCTCGAAGGAAGAACTGATGGCAGAGGACGAGGCGGAGGATAAACCCGCCGCGAAGAAGGCCGCTTCCAAGAAGAAGGCAGCCGCCAAGTCGGAGGCCGGAGAAGGCGAAGAAGCAGCCGCACCGAAGAAGAAGGCTCCGGCCAAGAAGAAGCCGGCCGCAGACGAAACCGCCGAGTAATCGGCCCCTCTGGAACCGATGCGAAGGCCGCCTCCGGGCGGCCTTTTCGTTGCGGGCTTACCGCGTACCCAGAGCACCCGAAGGGCCGGGCATCTTTCCGCCGGGATCAGAGGCGATCGCCTCGGTCATGCCTCTGGGTACGACCTTCGGCAGTCGCCTCTGCCCTGACGAAAACCTGCTCCGGCAGAATGTTTTCATTTAACCCGGAAAGGCTCTAAACGGCCTTGATCTCGCCCATCCGGTTCCAGGCGTCGAGCCCGGCAATCTTGTAGGCCTCGGCGAGCGTCGGGTAGTTGAAGGTGTTCTCGACGAAATATTCGACGGTCCCTTTCAGATTGAGCACCGCCTGGCCGATATGCACGAGTTCGGTCGCGCCTTCGCCGATGATATGGACGCCGAGCAGCCGTCGCGTTTTCAGCGAAAAGATCATCTTCAGCATGCCGGCATCCAGCCCCATGATGTGTCCGCGAGAGGTCTCGCGGAACCGGGCGATACCGCATTCATAGGGGATGCCTCGCTCCTTGACCTCTTCTTCGGAAAGCCCGCAGGTGGAAATTTCCGGCACTGCATAGATCCCATAGGGAAAGTATTTCTGCGGTTCCTTCGCAATCGCACCGACGGCGACGCGTGCGGCAACGCGCCCCTGTTCCATCGACGTCGAGGCGAGGCTCGGAAAGCCGACAACATCGCCGGCGGCATAGATATTCGGCACCTCGGTTTCGAAGGTTTCCGGATTGACCTTCAAGCGCCCCCGGCTGTCGGCCACGAGGCCGGCGGCGGGAAGATTGAGTGCCTCGGTTGCGCCCATGCGCCCGGCGGCAAACAGAAGCATGTCCGCCGTAATCTTTCGGCCGTTGTCAAGCGTAAGCAGAACCTTGCCGTCCTCGAGTCGCTCGACCTTGTCGGCCTTCTGGCCGAGACAGAGTTTCATGCTGCGATCTCGAAGCTGGTAAGTGAAATCCTCGACGATCTCCTTGTCGATGAAATCGAGCATCGTGCTCTTGGGGTCGATCACGGTCACCTGCGTGTCGAGGGAGCTGAAAATGGTGGCGTATTCGATGCCGATGACCCCTGCGCCTATCACAACGAGCGATCGCGGCAATTCCGGGATCTCGAGCAGTTCGTCGCTGTCCACCACAGTCTTGCCGTCGAATGGCATGTAGTCGGGACGGAAGGGCTTCGTGCCGACGGCGAGTAGGATTTTGGTACCGGTGACGAGGATGCTTTCCCCATCGTCCTTGGTGATCTCAAGAGTTGTCGGGGCGACGAAACTCGCCCGTCCGCGAATGTGCTGGACGCGATTGCGGGCAAACTGGTGCTCCAGCACCTCGACCTCGTGATTGAGCGTGATAATCAGGCGGCGGCGCAAATCCTCGGCGCTGATCTCCTGCTTTACCCGATAGGATCGGCCGTAAAAGCCGCGCTCGCGCCAGCCGGAGAGATTGAGCGCAGTTTCGCGCAATGTCTTGGAGGGGATCGTCCCGGTATGGACGGAGACGCCGCCGACGCGCTTGCCTTGCTCGATCACGAGCACCTTCTTGCCGAGCTTGGCTGCCTGAATGGCGCCACGACGACCGGCGGGTCCGCTGCCGACGACGATGAGATCGAATTGGGTCATGAACGCTTTCCCTAGAGCATCTTGCAATCAGGGGCATCACCTGAAGCCGCACACATGCAGCCATTCAAAGTGCTACGGCGACCTTTGCGCGTTTGACAAGACGCGCGGCGCTGTAGGGCACGCGAGAATCGCTTGTGCGATGCAGCATACATCACGCAGCCACAGCTATAGCGTCAATCGGCGTTTCGCTGATGTGCAATGCCGCAATCGTCTGTTCTGGATGCGTCCGATTCGAATTGCCGCTATGCTGCGACTGGCTGAGGCGGGAGGACTGAAGACATGGCGCTTGAGCGGACGAACGGTCGCGACGCTGGGGCGGAGCGAAGCCCTGCCGCTGTCGGTCAGCAGCCGGGTGCGCCGGGGTATCGGCCGGGTGTCGTCGCGGCAGCCGTCTATCAACACGGACGCCGGCTCCGCGACATCCGGATCGAAGAGGCTGGCGAGTGGCGCAATCGCGACGGGGTGGTGATATGGATCGGCCTGCATGAGCCAGACCAGGAACTTCTGCGGCAGGTCCAATTGGAATTCGACCTGAACGATCTCGCCATTGAAGACGCCGGCAAAGCTCATCAGCGCCCGAAGCTCGAGATCTATGGTGAAGCGATCTTCGTCGTGGCCCGCACGGCGCACATGACGGGCGAGGAGATCGCATTCGGCGAAACCCACCTTTTCGTCGGACGCGGCTACGTCGTCTCCGTCCGCCATGGCCCCTCGACCTCATACATGGCGGTGAGACAGCGCTGCGAAGCCTCGCCCGCGGCTCTCGCGCATGGCGAGCATTACATCCTCTATTCGATCCTCGACTTCATCGTCGACAACTATATGCCGGTGGTCGAGGCGATCCATGGCGAGGTGGAATCTTTGGAAGACCGACTGCTGCGCGACCGGTTGGCCAAAGCCGACATCGAGCACCTTTACATGTTGCGGCGGAACCTGCTTCGCCTGCGCAATGCAGTCGTTCCGCTGGTGGACGTCTGTCGCCGGCATGAGCATCTGGAACTACCGGGCATGGAGGTGGCGATGCAGCCGCTCTTCCGTGATGTCACCGACCACGTTCGCAGGGTTCAGGAGGACATCGACGCGCTTCGCGAGGTGCTCGCCTTCACCTTCGAGGCGAGCCTCATGATCGGCCAGTCGGAGCAGACGGAGATATCACGCAAGCTCGCTTCCTGGGCCGCGATTCTTGCTGTTCCGACGGCGATTGCCGGGATTTACGGCATGAATTTCGACCAAATGCCGGAGCTGAGATTTCGCTACGGTTATTTCGTCGTCCTGGCGATAATCATTGCGCTGTGCGTCACGCTCTATCGGTTCTTCCGGCGTGCGCGCTGGCTTTGAGCGAGGGGCGCCTCAAAAGAGCCGCAGCCCCTTCATGCTGACATGCCCATCCTTGCCGATGATGAGGTGGTCGTGGACGGTGATGCCGAGCGGCTTGGCGGCGTCGGCAATCAGCTTCGTCATCTCGATATCCGCACGCGACGGCGTCGGATCGCCGGAAGGATGGTTGTGCACGAGAATGAGGGCCGTCGCGGAAAGCTCCAGAGCCCGCTTGACTACCTCTCGCGGATAGACGGGTGTGTGGTCGATCGTCCCGCGCTGCTGCACCTCATCGGCAATGAGCGCATTACGCTTGTCGAGGAAGAGGATGCGGAACTGTTCCTGCGTTTCGTGCGCCATGGCGGCGTGGCAGTAGTCGACGACGGCGCTCCAGGAGGACAGTACCTGCTTGTTGCGCAGCTCGCTCTTCAACATCCGCTGTGCGGCAGTCGCGATGAGCTTCAGATCGAGTGCAACGGTTTCGCCGACGCCCTTGACCTCCTGCAGCAGGTGCTGCGGTGCGCCGAAGACGCCGGCGAGCGTACCGAAGCGGGCGAGGAGGGCCTTGGCGATCGGTTTCGTGTCGCGGCGAGGAATCAGGCGAAAAAGGATGAGCTCAAGGACTTCGTAGTCTGCGAGGGCGGCATCTCCCTGCTCGCGAAAGCGCGTCCGCAGCCGGTCGCGATGGCCATGATGATGGGCCTCGGCCGCTTGGCCGAGCGTCGGCGCAAGTTTCCGCGTCTTCTGCTGCGCAAAGGACTGCCGCTCGTCCGCAGGCTCGAATTCATCGGGTTCGGGCGAGGGCGGGGACTTCGTCACGCGTTGCCCAGGGCGTGAAGGCCGGGCTTGAACAGGCCGGCGGGCGAGAGTGTGAAGATCTCGCAGCCATCGGCGGTGACGCCGACCGTATGCTCGTACTGCGCCGACAGCGAACGGTCGCGGGTGACGGCGGTCCAGCCGTCCGAAAGCACCTTCACATGCGGACGGCCGAGATTGATCATCGGCTCAATCGTGAAGATCATGCCTTCCTTCAACTCCGGCCCCTCATTGGCGCTGCCGTAATGAAGGATGTTCGGGGCATCGTGGAACAGCCGCCCGACGCCATGGCCGCAGAAATCGCGCACGACCGAACAGCGCTCCGATTCTGCATAGGCCTGGATCGCTTCGCCGATCGCGCCGGTGCGGGCGCCGGGACGTACGGCCGCGATCCCGCGCATCAGGCACTCGTGCGTGACCTCCAGCAGCCGTTCGGCGGCACGCTTGATCTCGCCGACCGGATACATGCGACTGGAATCGCCATGCCAGCCATCGACGACATAGGTCACGTCGATGTTGACGATGTCCCCCTCGCGCAACGGCTTGTCGTTCGGAATACCGTGGCAGACGACGTGGTTGATCGAGGTACAGGAGGACTTGGTATAACCGCGATAGTTCAGGGTCGCAGGGAGTGCGCCGCTGTCCATGCCGAACTCGAAGACGAAGCGGTCGATCTCCTCCGTCGTCACACCGGGCCGGACACGCGACACGAGTTCGTCCAAGCACTGCGCCGTCACCCGACAGGCCTTGCGCATGCCTTCGAAACCCTCCGGTCCATAAAGTCGGATAGCGCCGGTGTTCTTGTAGGGGGCCGCGCCGGCTTCGATATAAGTGACCATTCCCAGACTTTCGTTGTTCAGGCAGCTTTCATAAAACAGCGAGGACTGCTTCGTCCACTGTCATCGCACCCGCGGGCACGATCTCAGACGGCGATATTGCGCATCTGACCGCATAGGCCTCGACGCCGCGCGCCGCCGCCCGCTCGAAGGCCCGAGCATAGACCGGATCGAGCTCCCGGCATATCCGCAACGCGTCGCAGTCGTTTCTTTGAACCAGATAGAGCATGATCGCCCGGTGCCCCGCCTCGACCATGTCTCCAAGCTCGTCGAGATGTTTCGCGCCGCGTGCCGTCGGGCTGTCCGGAAATTCCGCCAGGCCGTCGATACGACTGAAATGGACGTTCTTCACCTCCACATAGGCGAGCCCCTTGGCCGGGTCGCTGAGAAGGATGTCGATGCGGGAGTTGCGCCCGTATCGCTGTTCGCGGTGGAGTGTTTCATAGGTGTGGAGATCGCTGACCATGCCGAGGGCGATCGCCTCTTCGGCAATACGATTCGGCAGTCCCGTATTGATGCCGACGAGCGTTCCGTTCGCCTCCACGATCTCGAGCATATGACGGTATTTGCGCGTCGGCGTGTCGTGCTCCGAAAGCCAGATTGCCGACCCGGGGGCGGTCAGTCCGCGCATGGAGCCGGTATTCGGGCACGACCCGGTGATGGCGGTGCCGTCGGAAAGGACGGCATCGAACAGAAAGCGTTTGTAACGCTGCAGAAGCGTTGCAGGAACGAGCGGGCGGGAAAAGTGCAAGGGCGACACCCGTCTAGCCGATCAGGCGCGAACTCGCACATAGGAGCCCGGCGCGTCCTCAAGCGGCTTCAGCGGCCCCCCGACCTTGCGGGCGGGCACCCGGCGCTTGTCGAGCTTTTCGATCCAGCCCTGCCAATGCGGCCACCACGACCCCGGCGTTTCCTTTGCCTTCTCCATCCAGTCTTCGAGTTCGCCCTTCGGCGGTCCTCCGGTCCAGAACTGGTATTTGCTCCTGTCCGGAGGATTGACGACGCCGGCGATATGGCCCGAGCCGGACAGGACGAACGTCACCTTGCCTCCGAAAAACTGGCCGCCGAGGTAAACCGATTTCGCCGGCGCGATATGGTCTTCCCTGGTCGCGAGATTGTAGATCGGGATCTTGACGTCACCGAGCGAAATCTGCCGGCCGGCAAGCACCATTTCGCCCTTCGAAAGCCTGTTCTCCAGGTAGCAATTGCGAAGGTAGAAGGAATGGTTGGCGGCCGGCATCCGTGTCGAATCGGAATTCCAATAGAGCAGGTCGAAGGGCATAGGCTCCTGGCCCTTCAGGTAGTTGTTGACGAAATAGGGCCAGATGAGTTCCGAAGCCCGCAGCATGTTGAAGGCCGAAGCCATCTTCGAACCTTCGAGATAGCCAGTCGTGCGCATTCTCGCTTCGACCTGGCGTATTTGATCCTCGTCGGCAAAGACCTTGAGGTCGCCGGCATAGGTGAAATCAACCTGCGTCGTGAATAGCGTTGCCGAGCGGATGCGCTCGTCGCCCTCGGCCGCGTGGAGCGCGAGCGTTGCCGCGAGCAAGGTGCCGCCGACACAATAGCCGATGGCATTGACCTCGCGCTCGCCGGTCGCTTGCTCGATGCTGTCGAGCGCAAAGCCGATGCCTTCTCGCGCATAGGCCTCCCAATCCTTGCCGGCGTGCCGTTCGTCGGGATTGACCCAGGAAATGACGAAGACCGTGTGGCCTTGCTCAACCGCCCACTGGATGAAGGATTTTTGGGGGTTGAGGTCGAGCACGTAGAACTTGTTGATCCAGGGCGGGCAAATGAGCAGCGGCCGCTTCAGTACGTCTTTGGTGCTCGCTTCGTACTGGATAACCTGGCAGACATCGCTTTGTGCAATAACCTTGCCCGGCGTGATCGCGATGTTCTCGCCGATCGCGAACTTGCTCGTATCCGTCTGCCTCAGCCGAAGTTCGCCGCGCCCGGCGGCAATGTCTTCGGCAAGCATCTGCATGCCCTTCACGAGGTTGGCGCCGCTGGAGGCGACGGTCTCGCGATAGAGCTGCGGGTTTGTGGCAATGAAATTGCTCGGCGAAAGAGCGCTCGATATCTGGCGAATATAGAAAGCCGCCTTGTGCCGGGTGTGCTCGTCGAGGCCTTCCGCGCTCTCGACCATGCGCTCCGCCCAGTCGGATGTGACGAAATAGGCTTGGCGTACGAAGTCGAAGAACGGATTCTTCACCCAGTCCTCGTCGGCGAAGCGCTTGTCTTCCCGTTGGATTACCGCCGGTTCGGCGACGTTATCGCCGGCCATCCGCTGGATCGTTCGCGACCAGATGCCGAAGAAGCTACCCATCAGGTTGGTCTGCGCCTCGAGCGTCCGGCGCGGATCGGAAAGCCAGTACTCGGAGACTTTCGACAGCGTCTTCACGATGTCGGAGACGGGCTCGGCGTAGTTATCGCTCGCCTCGCCGGTTTCGCGCGGCGCCAGCCAGGCGGATGCCGCCTTGCCCATATGTTCGGCTGCGCGGGCCAGGTTGATGGCCAGACTTTCGGGGTCCTTGACGATATAGGGTTCGACCGATTTCGGGTCGAAGCCGGCAAAGCCGGTCTTGCGCGTGGTGTCCTCGGCCTTGTCTGCGCTCACCCGGTGTCCTCCACAGCTTCTTGTTTGTTTTGTATTTTTACATTCTGCCCGAAAATGATTACAAGGGCTAGCGCATCGTCGCGCCGCAAAACAGGGACTCATCGCAAGCATGTTTGCCTTCGGAAAACCGCTTTTGCCATCTTTTGTTTCCGGACTGATCGTCGCAGGCATGCTTGCCGGATGCAGTTCGACGGCCGAGCTCCAGACCTATCCCTCGGTCTACGGGCAAAGAGTCGCGGCTACCCAGCAGATGACGGATGAGGAAGCCGTGAATCAAGAGGAGCGGTTGACGGCACTTGCAGCTGAGCGCAGGTCCGGCGCGATCTCCGAGGCAGAGTATCAGCGGCGTCTCAAGGAGTTGCAGATGCTGGCCGAGCGGCACGGCGCCGACACGCTGAAACAGATCGAGAATTAGCGCTTGCCTTTCTGGCGATTTGGCCGCAAAGCGTGAATTGGCCGATAGATCGGCCGTTCACCCCGCGCATGTTCACGGATAGCCGCATAGGCTTGCAAAAGCGCGTGCCAAACGAGGTCTGGAGATGGAAGAGTTTCACAAAGTCCGGCGCCTGCCGCCCTATGTTTTCGAACAGGTCAACCGTTTGAAAGCAAGCGCGCGAGCCGCCGGGGCCGATATCATCGACCTCGGCATGGGCAATCCGGACCTTCCGACTCCACAGTCGATCGTCGACAAGCTTTGCGAGGTCGTGCAGGACCCGCGCACCCACCGCTATTCGTCGTCGAAGGGGATTCCGGGTTTGCGCCGCGCCCAGGCCGCCTATTACGCCCGCCGCTTCGGCGTCAAGCTGAACCCCGAGACACAGGTGGTCGCCACGCTCGGCTCGAAGGAAGGCTTTGCCAATATGGCGCAGGCGATCACCGCGCCGGGTGACGTCGTCCTTTGCCCTAATCCCACCTATCCGATACACGCCTTCGGGTTCCTGATGGCGGGTGGCGTCATCCGTTCGATCCCGGTCGAGCCGGACGACACCTTCTTCCCGCCGCTGGAGCGGGCCGTCAGGCATTCGATCCCGAAGCCCCTGGCGCTGATCCTCAACTACCCGTCCAATCCGACGGCACAGGTGGCTACTCTCGATTTCTACAAGGAGGTCGTCGCCTTTGCGAAGAAGCACGACATCATCGTGCTTTCCGATCTCGCCTATTCGGAAATCTACTTCAATGACGATCCGCCGCCCTCGGTTCTGCAGGTGCCGGGTGCGATCGACGTAGCGGTCGAGTTCACCTCGATGTCGAAGACCTTCTCCATGCCCGGTTGGCGGATGGGTTTTGCTGTCGGCAACGAGCGCCTGATCGCGGCTTTGACGCGGGTGAAGTCCTATCTCGACTATGGCGCCTTCACGCCGATCCAGGTCGCGGCAACCCAGGCGCTCAACGGTGACGGCAGCGACATCGCCGAGGTGCGGAATATCTATAAGCGCCGCCGCGACGTGATGGTCGAGAGCTTCGGCAAGGCCGGGTTCGAAGTGCCGCCGCCGCCGGCGACAATGTTCGCGTGGGCGAAGATCCCGGAAAAATTCCGCCACCTCGGATCGCTCGAGTTCTCCAAGCTGCTGGTCGAGAAGGCGGACGTCGCCGTCGCACCCGGCGTTGGCTTCGGCGAGCAGGGCGACGACTATGTCCGGCTTGCCCTCGTTGAAAACGAGCACCGCATCCGTCAGGCAGCCCGCAACATCAAGCGTTTCCTGTCTACGGCGGACGACACGTTGCACAACGTCGTTTCGCTCAACGCGCATCGCTAACAGAACAGAGCGGCTTTTCTCGGAACTGGCCCCGCCGCACCGGCGGGGCGCATCTCACATGTTAGGAACTTGCTATGGCAGATGCCCTCAAAATCGGCATTGCGGGATTGGGCACGGTTGGTGCTTCGCTCGTGCGGATTGTCCAGGAACGTCATGAGATGCTGGCAACCACGTGCGGAAGGGCGATCGAAATTGCTGCCGTGGCGGCGAGAGACCGCAACAAGGACCGCGGCGTGGATCTCTCGGCGGCCGACTGGTTCGAAGACCCGGTTGCGTTGGCCTCCGAAGCCGAAATCGACGTGTTCGTCGAGCTGATGGGTGGCGCCGGAGACCCGGCCTATTCGGCGGTGAAGGCCGCGCTTCAACGCGGCATCCACGTCGTCACGGCGAACAAGGCCCTTCTTGCCGCGCACGGCGTCGAGCTTGCAGCGATTGCAGAGGAGCGGGGGGCGCTGCTCAACTACGAAGCGGCGGTTGCCGGCGGTATTCCGGTCATCAAGGCACTGCGCGAGTCGATGACGGGCAACACGATCTCACGCGTCTACGGGATCATGAACGGGACCTGCAACTACATCCTGACGCAGATGGAGAAGGAGGGGCTCTCCTTCGAGACCTGCCTGAAGGAAGCGCAGCGCCTGGGTTATGCGGAGGCTGACCCTGCCTTCGATATCGAAGGCAACGATACCGCGCATAAGCTGTCGATCCTGACGAGCCTTGCCTTCGGCACCGCGATCGCCGCCGACGATATCTATCTCGAGGGCATCACCAATATCTCGATCGAGGACATCCAGGCGGCCGCCGACCTTGGCTACCGCATCAAGTTGCTCGGCGTTGCCCAGCGCACCGAAACCGGCATCGAGCAGCGTGTCCACCCGACAATGGTGCCCTATGATTCCGTCATTGCCCAGGTCGATGGCGTGACGAATGCCGTCGCGATCGAATCCGACATTCTCGGCGAACTGCTGATGGTCGGTCCCGGCGCCGGCGGCAAGGCAACCGCATCGGCCGTGCTGGGCGACATTGCGGACATCGCGAAGAGCCGGCCTGGAGCGCAGCATGTGCCGGCCTTCGGCCGCCCCGTAACGGCGCTGCTCCCTTACAAGCGCGCCCGGATGCAGAGCCACGAGGGCGGATATTTCATCCGGTTGAAAGTGGTCGACCGGACCGGCGTCTTCGCCAATATCGCGCGGCACATGGCCGAGAACGACATCTCGCTGGAATCGATCATGCAGCACGCCAAGCATTACATGGATCCCGCCGAGCCGAAGACGATCATCCTCGTGACGCACGCGACCTTCGAAGCCTCCGTGCGCAAGGCGATCGTCTCGATCAAGGGCGAGGGCTATCTCGTCGGCGAGCCGCAGGTGATCCGCATCGAGCGGCCGAAGGACTGGTGATCCCGTCTTTGCATTAAAACTGTTGAGAAACGGCTGAATGACGTGCAGGGCCGGGCGCAGCCGCTATCCGGCCGGTTTTTCCCTGTCGAAATCTTCGTTAAGAACGGGGGGAAATTCGGCGGGTGGACAAGATGGACCTATTGGTGGATCCGATCCAGCGGGCGTTTCTCGGCGTCGAGCGCTCGGTCAGCGGTCAGCGTTGGGTGTCGCGCCTCGACCAGGCCGGCCAGAACCGCGCCCTGGCAATCAGTCAGGTGCATGGCCATTCCGAACTCATCGCCAGGGTGCTCGCCGGCCGCGGCGTCGGTCTCGACGAGGCTGCCGCCTTTCTCGACCCGACGCTTCGCGGGCTGATGCCGGATCCGGACACGCTCACCGATTGCCGCAAGGCGGCGGAGCGGCTGGCGCATGCCATTCGACGCGGCGAGAAAGTGGCGATCTTCGGTGACTATGATGTGGACGGCGCGGCTTCCTCGGCGCTGATGCTGCGTTTCCTGCGCCATTTTGGCGTAGAGGCCGAGATCTATATTCCCGACCGCATCTTCGAAGGCTACGGTCCCAACCCCCAGGCAATAGAGCAACTGATCGGCAATGGCGCCGGCCTGATCGTCACGGTCGACTGCGGTTCGACGAGTCATGAGTCGCTCGCAGTCGCGCTCGAGCGTGGCGTGGATGTCGTCGTCATCGATCACCATCAGGTCGGAACGGCGCTTCCCCCCTGCCATGCTCTGGTCAATCCCAATCGGGAAGACGATCTGTCGGGACAGGGGCATCTCTCGGCGGCCGGCGTCGTCTATCTGGTGCTTGTCAATACGCTGCGGGTGCTTCGTTTGCAGGGGCACGCTCGCGCCGGCACATTCGACCTCTTGGCGCAACTCGATCTGGTTGCGCTTGCGACCGTCTGTGACGTGGTGCCGCTCAAGGGTTTGAACCGCGCCTATGTGGTCAAGGGGCTGATCGCGGCACGGCACATGAGCAATCCGGGCCTTGCCGCTCTTCTGCGCAAGGCCGCGATTGGCGGACCGGTCACGCCCTATCATCTGGGTTTCCTGATCGGACCGCGGATCAACGCCGGCGGGCGAATCGGTGACGCAGCGCTCGGCAGCCGTCTGCTGACGCTCGACGATGCCGCTGCCGCGGAAATCATTGCGAGCCAGCTCGACGAACTCAACCGCGAACGCCAGGCGATGGAGTCGACAATGCTCGCCGAAGCGGAAGCAGAGGTGCTGGCGGAGTACGGAACCGGCGAGAACGCGTCGGTGATCGTCACCGCCAGGGAGAATTGGCACCCCGGCATTGTCGGCCTCATCGCGGCACGCATCAAGGAGAAGTTCCGCCGGCCGGCCTTCGCCATCGCATTCGATCCCTCCGGCCGCGGAACCGGCTCCGGTCGGTCAATCAACGGCTTCGACATGGGTCGACTGGTGCGAGCTGCAGTCGAGAACGGTCTCCTGGCCAAGGGTGGCGGCCACGCGATGGCCGCGGGATTGACAGTCGAGCGCGGCAAGCTCGGGAAGCTCCGGCAATTCTTCGAGGAACATGCCGAGGGCACGGTGCGGGACCTGGTCGCCGTCCAGGCGCTCAAAGTCGATGGTGCGCTCGCGGCCGCCGGCGCGACGCTCGAACTCGTCGACCTGCTCGATCAGGCCGGCCCCTACGGCTCAGGTCACCCGCAGCCCGTCTTTGCCTTTCCGCAGCACCGGCTGCGAGACAGCCGCCAGGTCGGCGCCAATCATGTCAAGGTAACCCTGGAGGGGCAGGACGGCAGCCGCATCGAGGGTATTGCCTTCCGCGCAACGGAAACCCCGCTTGGCAGCTTCCTGCTCGGCAATCGCGGGGCGACGGTTCACGTCGCGGGCTGCGTCTCCACGGACCTTTGGCAGGGAACCCGGCGCGTTCAGCTGCGGGTGACGGATGCGGCCAAGGCCATTTGAGTCAGCATCGAATCAACTGATGCTGACTAGCGATTTGCCGCGGCTTGTTAAAGGATCACGAGAAGAGAAGTGGCACGCCCAACGGGACTCGAACCCGTGTTTCCGCCGTGAAAGGGCGGCGTCCTAGACCGCTAGACGATGGGCGCCCAAGACAGGGTGGCTTATAGAGAGGCCTTAGGATTCCCGCAAGTCATCACGAGGCGCTCTGCCTCACTTTTTTGGTGGATTTCACCGGAAACCTGCGGCTGGAGAATCGCTCGGCGCCGCATCGCCGTGTCGGGGGAGACTTGGTACGCCCAACGGGACTCGAACCCGTGTTACCGCCGTGAGAGGGCGGCGTCCTGACCGCTAGACGATGGGCGCGATCAAATTCGGCCCAGCAGCCGAACGCCGACACCATAATGGAAAGACGGCGAATATGGAAGGAGAGAATGGCACGCCCAACGGGACTCGAACCCGTGTTTCCGCCGTGAAAGGGCGGCGTCCTAGACCGCTAGACGATGGGCGCCCAAGACAAGTGGCTTATAGAGAGGCACTTGGTTTCTCGCAAGCTAGAAAAGCAAATAAGTTCGATTTTCCTGCCGAAATCTGAGAGTAAAGTTTGAGGTGATTTGCTGGCACAAGTCTGTGCTGCCTGGCTTCGTTGAAGTATCAACAAATATAGGGAGACAAGAATGGCACGCCCAACGGGACTCGAACCCGTGTTTCCGCCGTGAAAGGGCGGCGTCCTAGACCGCTAGACGATGGGCGCCTGCTGTGCGGTGTTACAGCGACCTTTGAGTGTCTGAGAGACGCGCGGCGCTGTACGACGAGGCGGCTTATAGAGAGCGCTTCGGCTTCCCGCAAGTGGCAAATTTCAATTCTCATCGGAAAAATGACGAACGAGTCACGAGCGCCGTCGCTCAGCCCTTGTGTCGCCGGCACCGCCAATTCCAATCGCGCTGCGGGCCAATGTCGATGTGCACCGATTCCGTATGGCAATAGGTGCCGACGCCGCCGCGACCGGGCAGGTTTCGCAGATAGTCGGCCAGCTCCCATTTGCTGACGCCGGGAATCTGGATGTCCGCCGCTTCGCAACGCGTGTGCAGCGACTGGCGTTCGCTGTTCACCTTGATCGGGCGAAGTCCCGAAGTGACGATGATCTTCCGCCCGTAATGGCGTTCAACCGTTTTCAGCATGTCGAGCAGGGGCGGCTTGAAGCAGCCCGTCTCCACCTTCTCGGTCTGCAGGACAAGACCGTTCGGCGCCAGGCGAGCCAGACCCGAGAGACTGGCGACCTGCACAGATTGGTCGACCACATCATCCGCTCCATGGTCCGCGTGCTCCAAACTGTAAATGGGGTTCATCTTGACGCCCGGCAACGAACTGTAGGCGAGGGAGGCGATCTGAGGCTCCGGCGTGTCATTGGCCGCAATCGTCCGCTTCTCGATTGCCTCGACATTTCTGGCATCGCCAGGGCGTGGCTTTTCCTTGCGTTTGGCGGCGAAGAGGCCCGCAAGCGTCCAGCTTCTGCCTGGCCCTTCGGTGCCTCTCCCACTTGCGGGGGAAGGCTCGGCCAGAGCCGCGTTCGGATCGGATATGCCGTCCTGGGCGGCGGCGGCCAAGGCGGGTTGTAGCGGTGGCGGGCTTTCTCCCGCCAGCGCTGCCTTTGCGCTCACCGGCACTGGAACGGCCGAAGGAATGCCGCTCTCGGCCGCAGCCGCGGCGTGGGCCGCACCCTGAGCGACGGCGGGTACGTTCGCCGGAGCTTCGTTGCTAGCCCCTTGCTGCGGGGGAATCACCGGCTGCGCTGTCGAGTTCTGACCGCTGAAGAGGCTGTTGGTCGTCGCATTCAGCCGCGGCTGAGCACCGGTCACCGGTGCATCGGCGTCGTCAGACGCCGCCACCGCGGTGGGGGGAGGCGATTGTCCGTAGATGCTGGACGACGTCGCGCTGAGCACGGTGCCCTGCATCGCAACCCCCTGCTTGAGGCCTGTCGCGTCGGACTGCATCGTCGTTGCGCCCGCTTCTTGCAGCGGGGCGGCGGCTTCTGCTCCGACCTGATCGGCGGCACTGGCTTCGGCCGCCTCGGTAATGGGGGTCTGCGAACTCGCTGCCTGTGCTTCGCGCGAATCGACGGAGTCATTCTCGGCCACGGCCGATACGCAGCTTGTAAGCGCGAGTAAGGATAGGGATAGTGCCGCAGCGCGCCCGACCGAAAGGAACGCGCATTTTAAATCCGCTTCCTGCAACGACTTGTCCTCACTCTACGCGCATGCCCTGGTCGGAACCTCGTGGTTCCGAACACGGGCATGCATCAGAATCCCAGCCCCGGATGTCGGAGCCGATTTGCGCAAAGCACGACGAAGACGTGCAGCGTCCTGCATGCAAGGACGCTTGGATCTACAAATGCCATGCCTTCGCAGCTTTGGATGTGCCGGAAGCATGGGCGGCAGGGATTGTGCGAAGCTTACCAACTGCCGGTATTGGGCATCGAAGCCCACGGCTCCTGCGCCGGCAGGTGTCCGCCCTTCTGCAGGATTTCGATCGAGATCCCGTCGGGCGACCGGACGAAGGCCATGTGGCCATCGCGCGGCGGGCGGTTGATCGTAACCCCATTATCCATCAGGTGCTTGCAGAAGGCGTAGATGTCATCGACCTCATAGGCTAGGTGACCGAAGTTGCGCCCGCCTGTATAGTCCTCCGGGTCCCAATTATAGGTAAGTTCGAGGCAGGGGGAGGCTTCACCTTTCGCGCGGGAAACATCGCCGGGCGCGGCGAGGAAGACGAGAGTGAACCGGCCTTTCTCGTTCTCGTGCCGCCGTATCTCCTCGAGTCCGAACAGAGTGCAATAGAAGCAGAGAGCGTCGTCGAGGTCTTTTACGCGAACCATCGTGTGCAGATATCGCATTGGCTTGTCCCTGTTTTGCGGAAGATGGCGTATACTTATGCGTCGGCAAGCCAGAGGCAAGGCTCTGTCCCCATAAACGGCCCGGGCCAAAATATGTCGAGGGACTTGTGCATGCGCAGCGGGACGATGTTATTCTGGTCCATAAGAATCAGTTAACCGTAGTACACAGTTGCGCGTAACGAGGGGCTGGGAGAATGGCGGACAGAACATCTTCAAAGGGCGTCATGGAGAATGACGACTTTGCCAATGACGCTCTCGATCTCATCGAGATCACGGGCGTTATCAAGTGGTTCGACGTCGCGAAGGGCTTCGGCTTCATCGTTCCCGACAACGGCATGCAGGATGTCCTCCTGCATGTGACCTGCCTTCGGCGCGACGGTTACCAGACGGTGCTCGAAGGAGCGCGAGTCGTTGCCCTTGTGCAAAAACGGGACCGCGGTTATCAGGCGTTCCGCATTCTTTCCATGGATCAGTCGACGGCCGTGCATCCCTCGCAACTGCCGCCGGTGCGCACGCATGTCCAGGTGACGCCGACGAGCGGGCTGGAGCGGGTCCTCGTGAAATGGTTCAACCGCACGAAGGGCTTCGGCTTCCTGACGCGGGGCGAGGGCACGGAAGACATCTTCGTGCATATGGAAACCTTGCGACGTTTCGGACTGACGGAACTGCGTCCCGGTCAGGTAGTGCTGTGCCGCTTCGGTGACGGCGAGAAAGGATTGATGGCGGCGGAGATCCATCCGGACGGCCCCACTCCGAATACCCGGTCGCATTGATGCCGCCGCTTTTCATCACGCTTGCAAGAAGCGCCGTGGCGGCGCTTTTTTTGTTGTCGCTGATCACTTCGGCGGCTGCCGACCTTTCCTTCTCAAGGGATCGCGTTCGTCTCATGACCGGCGAGGGGCGAGCCTATGACCTGACGGTCGAGCTGGCGGTCGAGCCGGAGCAGCGCGAGCAGGGATTGATGCATCGTCGCGAGATGGCGCCCGATCATGGCATGCTGTTCGATTTCGGCCAGACGCGGCGGGTGGTGATGTGGATGAAGAACACCTATCTGCCGCTCGACATGCTGTTCATCTCCGCCGACGGCACGGTGCGCACCATCCACGAGAATGCCGTCCCCCTTTCGCAAGCGATCATCGATTCGCAAGAGCCGGTGGCCTACGTGCTCGAGCTCAATGCCGGTACCGTGAATCGGCTCGGAATCAAGCCGGGCGATCGGCTATCGGGCGCCGGAATTCCGGCGGGCAATGGCGCGCAGTGATCGTAACGTCCATTCCTGGGCAAGCAAATTTCATGTTGCAGCCTCCGGGCGAAGCGTGTATTTCCCCGATCGTTGGTGCGGAGTGTAGCGCAGTCTGGTAGCGCATCTGGTTTGGGACCAGAGGGTCGGGAGTTCGAATCTCTCCACTCCGACCACTTCAATTCACCGATAGTCGCGCATCCTGGGCCGCGAATCTGAACGCGGTACGCTCGTTTCCTTCATTGCCGTCCCCACGCAATTGAAAAAGCTGTATTTCGCGCTCGGAAGTCATTCCGTTTTAATTCATTCTGCGCTAAGGGAAACGCTGATGGAGGCGGAGGCCCGCCTCGCAGGGTTGTTCCCAGGTCTCGCATTGATCCTGGCGTAGCGTCCCGCGTTAAACCCAAGGCATTCAAGCGACTTGGCGCATCGGGGCGGATGCGTCGGGCCGAGGAAAAAGGGAGCCGTTCGAAACAATGTCCGCGAAGATCTATCGTCCCGCAAAGACAGCCATGCAGTCAGGCAAGGCCAAGACGCATCTGTGGGTGCTGGAGTTCGATCCGGAAAAGCCGCGCACGATTGATCCGATCATGGGCTACACCAGCTCCGGCGATACGCGGCAACAATTGCGGCTGACCTTCGAGACCGCCGAGCAGGCAATCGCCTACGCCGAGCGCAACGGCATCGAATACCGCGTGATCGCGCCGAAGGACGCGACGCGCAAGAACGTGTCCTATTCGGACAATTTCCGTTTCAACCGGATGCAGCCCTGGACCCATTGAGGTCCGGAGCCGCTTCGCATGGGCGTTTGCCCAACGGGGCCCCTTAGCTCAGCTGGATAGAGCACCTGCCTTCTAAGCAGGTTGTCGCAGGTTCGAGTCCTGCAGGGGTCGCCAAACCATCATCTAAGTAACTGATTTCATTGAAGGTGCGACCGAACAGGGTTATAGGTGCGACCTACATTCTGTTCGCGAGGCGTTCCGAAGCGGCCTTCGCGAGCCGCTTCTTGTCGGCTTCTTTCGTGTAGACTTCGGCCATCGCGAGCCGGGTCCAGCCGTACATTGCCATCAGCTCATGAGCCGTCGCGCCTTCGTCGGCGGCTATGGTGGCGCCCGCCTTCCTGAGCCCATGCGCTCGGCACACATCAGGCAATCCAGCGGCCTTGCACTGCTTCGCGAACCAATTCCCGAATGACGCTCCAGAACTGAACGGCTTGCCGTTGGCGGTCGTGAGAAATGCCATGTCCCCAGTCGGCGTGGCCTCGATAGATTCGAGCAGTTGCTTGAAAACGGGCAGATATACCCACGCGCCTGTTTTCCCCGTCCGCAGCGAGATAACGCCGTCCTTCAAATGCTGTCGGCCGACGACAATTGCATCGGATCGGCGCAGGCCGAGGAAGAGCAGAATGTCGATTGCCAGGCGCGGGCGCGTCCCGACCTTGTGGTGAGCCCTATACTTCTCGACCTGGTCGACGGTCCATGTGTGGAATCCGTCCGATTTCACCGAAACCTTGCTGATGCCGATCACCGGGTTGACCTCGAGGTGCTCCGCTTCGACCGCCCATTTGAACAGGTGGCTGAACGTTTTCAGGAGATTGTTCGCTGCGTTTGGCGTGGCGGCGCGCTTGTCGATCGCCTTCTTGATGTGCGCCTTTGTGATGTTCCCGAACTGACCGTCCGCGTTCTTCGGATCGGCAAGTAACTGTTTCAGGATGTTGTCGCGCGCGCGCCGGGTTGCTGGCGCCAAGGCTGCGAAGGCAGCGCTGCGCTTGTATTGCCCCACAAGCCATTTGAAAGAGCCGGTCTGCGACTTCGGCTGTTCCGCGGCGGGGCTCGATCCGGTCAGAGCCCGCTCATATGCCGCGTTGAATTCGTCGCTGCCATATTCATCAGGCAGCCGAATGCGCTTCCCGTTCCGCTTGAAGTACCAGACAAGGCGCCCGTGGCGGGTCTTTTCGTGTGACAGGAACGGTTTGCGTGGCATGTCGCCCATCAGAAATCAAAATCCTCATCCTTCGCAATCTGTTTCTTCGCGTCCGCAGCGGGGATATCGGGGGAAACCCCGACGCGACGGCCGTTAATTTCAATCCAGACGGTCACGCCTTTGGATTTCGCTACATCGGCCATGCGCTTCAGGTCGGCGGCTTTGACAAGCGCGGGTGTCGTCATCCTTCACCTCCAGCCGGCTCTGGCGCTGCGTTGAGCATGGCTTCCCACCCAGAGGGGCCATCATATCCGCCCGCAGCATTCAAGCGAGCGATCCGCCCGGCTTCGATCATATCTGGTGTGGGCTCAATCGGAACTAGCTTCCAGCCTTTCGGAGCGGTCATCATCGCCTGTCCGATCGCGAGCATGATCTCCATTGTGCTCATCGGTCTCGGAGGGATGCCTACGATGGATTTGACGTAGTCGCGGATTCCCTGGGGCAGGGCGTAGTATTCGCGCGTTTCAGGGCTCGCGTTGGTGAGGTCGGGGATCATGGCTTCTTCTCTTCCGGTGCGGCCAGAAGGCCCTGAGATGTGATGCGTTCGTGAACAGTCTCGCCGGTAGGCAGCAGGATTTGACCGAGAAATGCGGCGTCGAAAGATAAAATCCCGGTCTCCACGGCCGTCAACTGGCCTTTGATCCAATCGCGGAGGATCGACCACACGGCAATCTGGCCCTTCTCAAGGGCGCGGCGCTCGTGCTCCACCCTCGTCATCCGCATTCGATTCGAATACGGGTTCTCGCGCAGCCAGGCGGCGGCATAGCCTTTGGCGCTGGCGCTCACCTGGACACCGCGGCCGCGATACTCGAACTGGATAATGACCTTGCCCTCGGCGAAGTCTTCCATCGGAGCAAACTTAGAGCAGCCAAACGCCTGAATGGTCTTGCGGATATCGTCCATAGCCGATCGGCCGGACGTGCTGTTGGAATAGGGAAGGCTCATATCAGCGGCGCTCCCCGTCGATTGCGGTCATGACCTTGGCGAGCCAGCGTCCGACCTTTTCGGGATAGAGCCACGCCCAAGTCAAGACGATCCAAGCCATAAAGCCGAATGCATCCATCACGCTTCGTCCCTCGACCGGAGCCCGCCGGCGTCGGTCAGCGTCTGGTTGTAAGCCGCGCGAAGGATAGCTACGCAGAGGGCTAATGCGGGCGATGCCGCCCATCCGGTGGATACGTCCTCAGGGTCGCAATGATCGGGGTGTACTCGGTTGAGGTGAGCCCAGCCAGGCTGCACGCTGCCGTGGCCGACACGCCAAAACCAGCCCGGAAGGATTTTATCCTTGAGGCGCAACGCGGCGTCTATCGACGAGGTATAGGCCGGGCGCACCATCTTGCGCCGCAGGTATGGTCCCCAAGTGTGCGCGCTATCCCCGGCAAGACCGCAGGCGATGTGGATTTCGCCATCTAGCTCGCGGTCCGGCCCCTTTGCCTTCTCAAGGCGAGAAATTAGTTCTTCGATCGTCATGCTTCGTCCCTCGACTTGAGCGCGCCGGCGTCGGCAAGCGTCTGATTGATGATTGCGGTTGCGAATGGTGCCGCGTCGTCGCCGAGATCGGTCCAGAGGCCGTGCAGGGTGAGTGCGAGCACATGCGGATTGATGCGCGCGGCGCGCCAAAAGCGCTCCTCGTTCATGCTGTGTTGCCGGCGGTGCTCGTCCGCGTGCAGCGGCAGAACCCAGCGATCGGAAACCTTGCTACCTTTGCCGCGGCCGTAATGACCAAATCGGGGCGCCGCGAACGACAGGTGCGCGGCTTGGACGCCGTACCGGCCGGACACACAGCACGGCAGCTCGTGGATGAAGGCCAGGTAGTTCTTGCTCTTCGTCGGCTTCCGCTTTGGTGTAGGATCCGGGCGAATGGAATTGGCGATGCGAAAACCGCTCATGGAACGATGACCTTTGCAGTGAGGAAGAGGACGTAAAGGCCAATCCCCAGCCGGACGGCTGCGGTGGCGTCTTTCCCTTCGAGGAATTTTCGGACGGAAGAGGTGATGAGGCCGCCAGCGATGCAAAGCGAAGCGAGATTGATCAGCGCCGCCATCAGACTGCCTCCCGGAGCATGTCTCTCTGAACCTGCTTGATTAGTTTTCCGCGCACTCGGATCACTCGGAGGACGCGCGCCTTGTCGCACTCGTAGGAGAACCCGGCGCGCACCGCGTCAGGATCCGGCGTCAACTCGCCGATCGGCTCGACCTCGTAGACCTTACCGCAGCCGGACCAATGCATGCAGGCGTAGAGAAGAGCACCGTGCATGTCGGTGCAAACGTAGACCTTGTTGGTATTGCAGACGCCGGCGGCGCCGAAGCGGGCCGTCGACGGTGCTTTCGTTGTCGCCGGCGGCAGGACGAACTGCCCTACGGTCAGGCCGCCGAATCCGCCGTGGAAGTAGCGAACGGTACCGGTCATCGGCGCGTCACCCGATAGAGATGGGTTGCGTATGCGCCTACGGCTTTCCAATAGACAGCCATTGGCCCTTTGTTTCGGCGCCAGCTCTCCTGGGCTCTTGCGCGCGCGTCGGCGGAGAGTTCCTTCAGGACAGCGGCCAGAGCTTCGCGGGCTTCCGGCGGCAAGGTTGCGAGGCGCTGCGATGCCGGAAGTGCGAGAACGGGATTTCTGACGGCGGGATTTTCGGAACGGTCGCGATCTCCCATTTCAGTTTCCCTCTCTCAGCAAGCGGAGCATGTCGGCTTGCTGCTCCTCAATGATGTGCTTGGCTGGCTTGTGCGCGCGGCGGGCCGCCTGAATGGCGGCGGCGCGTTCCTTCAGGTGAGGGTACCGCCGGTAAATGCGGCGGTCGCTGCGCCAGAGGATCCAGCGGGTGATTGCGCGACGGATGATCGTCTTCATGCCGCGGCTCCCGCGTTTCGCTGCGTGGTGCCGCGATCGACGCCGATCAGATCGTCGAGGAAGTCGAGGACGGCCGTTTTGCTTTCCTGGAACTCCTGCTTGCCCATGGCCTTCATGGACTGGCTTTTCGCCACGTAGCGGGTGACTGTCGCCTCTTTCACGTCGACGATAGAGAAAGCGTCGATCGGACGGATGAATGCTGCGAGCCGCATCGCTTCGGCCTTCGTGCTGCAGACGATCGTATGAGCATCGCAGTAACCGGTCCGGATTAGCGCATAGGCGCGGAGATGCTCGGCGGATTCGGCAAAGGGCAGGCCGGAATATTGCTCCGGAAGATTGCGCCAGGCATCGGCGACCGCGCTGAAATAATGCCTGTGGCTCGCCATGCTGCGGTCGTTGTGTTCAGCCAGCGTGTAGAATTCGCCAACCACAAACCGCTTGTCGCATTCCTTCGCCCAGTGACGATTGGCGGGATGGAACGCTTCGCCGCTCCATTGGACCATTACCGGTGACGTCATTTCACCCTCGCAAATTCGCCCGACTTCGCTTTTGCTGCCGCAGCATAGGCGGCCGCCGCTTCTTCCTTAGTCGAGAAGCTGCCAAGCCACTGCTGGCGTCCATCAACGCGGATGGTTGCTCGGTAGCGCCGCGTTCCGCTTTGGCGGCTCACGCCCTTGAGGCCAGATGTGTTTGTGCATGGTGCCGGCGACTTCGTTGCAGGCCTGAGATTATCCCAAGCGTTGTTGAGGCCATCGAGATCGCGATGATCGACCGTCTCCTGTGGCCATTCGCCCGTCATGTACAGATAGGCGAGGCGGTGACCAAGGAACGGCCAATCAAAAATGCGGATGCACCGATACGTGACGTTAGTGCTCGCTTTCCAATCGTAGCCGGCGACCTTCCCGGCATAGCGGGTGTTCCAAGTCTTCGGGCAGTCCGGCCTTATGCGCCATACGAAGATGCCGGTCGCCGGGTCATAATGCAGAATAGCCTGCAATATCTTCTGATCGAGGTAAGGTGCACCCATGTCTCACCCCGCCGCCAAAACATGATTGCGGAGCTCGGCATCGGAAGTGCCCATCGCCGGACGGCTTGGCTTGCGAGCGATTGCCGCCTCAATCTCCTTCTTTAGCGCAAGCGCGTCGCCCGGCTGCAAAGCCCAGAATCGTTTCAGAGGCTCGCGGTTCGCATCCCGCCACTTGGCAACGGTCTCCGGCGTGGATTCGTTGATGAAGCGCATAACCTCGTCGGCGAACTTCCCGACCGGCACGTTTTCGAGGGCCCAGTTGTCGCCCCATGTGACGGTGATGGTGTTGTCGGCGCCGATCACGCGCATGCGGTGATCCTCGCGTTCCTTCTCGACGACTTCGGAGGCGGTCAGGTCGAGAACCTTGGCGCGGTCCAACTCGGCTTCGTCATAGAGGCCGGTGAACTGTTCCGGCCAGCCGGCGCGCAGCGCTTGCATTTCGGCGCACTTGGCAATCATCAGGCGTGGCATACGCGCCCAGTTGCCGCTGTCGTCGAGCGTCTGTTTGCCGGTTTTGAAGCTCTTGCCGCTGTCGTTCTTCGCCCACTCGTCCTTGATTGGGGCGAACTCGTCCCAGAACGACTGCCCGGCGACCTCATACCATTCGTCCGACTTCGGATCCTGCTTCCACAGGTAGACCGTCGCAGATACGATGCCTTGAGGGTTCAGCGGTCCTTTCAATGACGGGTCGAACTCATAGGTCGGCGTCTTGCTCGCCGGCCTGTAATCGCCGCAGCGCTGCGCGATCACGCGCTGGCCGTCGCGGCTGATGATGATGGTCATGTTGCGCTTCTCGGCGTTGTTCTTCGAGAAGACCATCGGGATGATCTGCTTCAGGAAGGGGTCGAGGCGCTTGGCTTTGGCCACCTCCATGTAGAGGTTGAACTCGTCGTCGTTGCAGTCTTTTGCAATCGTCTGCTTAACAAGAGCGATCTGCTTGGCCGTCAGGTCGAATGTGGTAATCGCGTTCATGGTCACTTCCTCCGGACCGTGAGAGAGAATGAGCCGTTGTCGAGCGTTGCGCCCGGAATGGCGGCGTTCGCTTCGCGCAGGTCGGCGGTGAGGGCTTTCTTGTCGAGCTTCGGAGCGGGGCGCGGCTGCTCAACCCAGTACTTGGACGGGATATCGGCCTCATCGACTATGATCAGGCCGGCCGCGCGCTTCGTAAGCGACAGCGTGGCCGTCGGCAGCTTCATGGACGTTTGATCGGTCGCCAGCATCGCCTGTTCGATCAGGGCGCGGATGCGCTCGGCGCGCTTCTCGACAGCCTTGCGGCGCGCCTCGAACTCGGACTCCTTAGCTTTGAGCCCAGTCACGAGAACGTCGCACTCGTCGAGTTCCGCGATAGCCTCCTCGATGGCCTCCATGAGGTTCGTTTCGCCCTCGATGGTGTCGGCGACGAGCTCGGCGTCGTCATCGGCGCCCTGGTTGCGGAGATCTACGAGGAGGGCCTTTGCCGCCTCGGTCTGCCGGCGCACGTTGTGTTCGATTGCGGGAGCGGTCATCAGACGTTCCTTTCAGCGACGATTGCTTTGTGGACGTGCTCCGTCTTCCAGAAGCCAACGGCGAGGATGCCGAGGACGGTGGCCAGGAAGATCAGGAACAGGGAGGTGGTGTAGGTCGCGCGGTTCAGCTTGCTGATCGCGTCCAGATCGATGTTGCGGGCGGGCGGTAAATCGCAGCGACCGCATTCGCCGTAGCGCTGCGACGGGTCGCAGGAGAGACGGGGCGGGTCATCGCGCACCCGCCATTTCGGCCTCGATGCCGCGCAGCAAACGCTTAGCTTCGACTGCGTTGAGATCGCCGCCCACACGAAAGCCCATGGCGCGGTCAACACGCTTCCGAAGCTCATTGAGCGTCGGTGTTTCTTCCATGAAGCCGATCTTGATATTGAAGTGCTCGCCCTCGATGCACTCGACCTCGACACAGAAGTCGATTGCCGGATCAGGGTGGTGGCCAAAGCGGCCGAGACGTTCGCTTTCCATCACGCTACCCACCCCATAGCAGCATGATCGCGGCGCTCGTCATAGGAGCGGTCCGGATCAGGCGCCGAACCTTCCTCAAGCGCGTTCTGAAAGAAGTCCTTCGCGTGCTCGTCATTCTCGATTTGGGCCGCGATGATGTCGAACAGGCGCTTGGAGAACATGCTGCCGATGCCGGATCCGACATGGCGACGAAGGTGCGTTCCGTTCGTCAGCGTGATCGTCGAGACGTAGAACTCTCCGCCACCGTCATGCACGAGCGTTGCCGTACCCCAGGCCATCAGTCCTTCACCGAAGATGCGGAGTTCCTCAAATTCGTATTCGCACTCGAAGTCGGCTTGCATCGCTTTCATCCCTCGGTCTGCCTTGTGTGATAGGGACTATAGGAAAATGCCTATTTACCTGTCAATAGGAAATATAGGAAATAGCCTATCGCTATAGGAATTTTTGTCCTGGGCGGGTTCGGTAACGGAGAATGACGGTGCCGCGAGAAACGTGATTGCAATTTTTCCGGCCGTGCGAAATCGGCAACTGCAACAGTTGTATCGCCTCAAAACCCTAGCTTCTCAGGGGTTATTTCCTGTGGATTGTCATAAATCTGTCATGCGGGCGAGCATCGCCCGGCCTCGGCGGGGGAGCGCTGCTTTCGAGTATGACAATTTCGCCGTTTTCCCCGGTATCCCATCGCACAAATCGATGTGTCGTGACACACAACTGCTGGGTTAACGTGCATCCGCACTCTGAGCTGAGGGTGTTTTCTGAATTTGCACGAGGGGCAGAATGCACGACCTTTTCAACCCGGGCGCGGCGCCCGAGAACCTCATGTCCGGTCGCTTCCGCGTCCATGCCGTCAAAACCGATGCGATGGAACCGGCGCTGCGCGGCGGGCGAGACTATGCGCTTTTGGCACCGGTAACGAGCTACCAGGGTGAGGGAATCTACCTCGTTGACGACGGGCTCTCGCTTGACCTGTACAGGGTGAGCAGCACCTTGGAGAGAGGCGGCGCCCTTTGCCTATCCAGAGAAAACCCGCGCTATGGCGCGCGGACGATCGGAAGGGAAGAGTTTAACGAAAGGGTGGTCGGTATCGTCGTCGCCGATGTCAAGGTTCGCAATGAGCGGTTCCTGGCCGACGGCTAGACCGTAAATCGCCCAATGTAGCGGCCGACGATGTGGATCTCTTCGAGCGTCAACTCGCGCTCTGAATGGCGCGGGTTATCGGAGATGATCTTGACGGTGACCGTTTCGGCGCCGGGGCGCGACGTCACCTCGAGCCTCTTCACGACGACGCCGCCGAACTCGTCGGCTAGAGCGTAGATGCCATCGGGTGACGGCACGCGATGGCGGGTGTCGACGAATACCACGTCACCGTCGCCGATCGTCGGCGACATGGAGTCCCCTTGGGCGGGAAAGGCGGCGACGTGGGGCGCCTTTACGCCCATCCTCGCAAGCATCCACTCGGGAAGTCGCCAGTGGTCACGAACCACTTCCTTGGAGAAAGTTATGCCGTTCTTGGTCGTGTGCTCCAGCGCCACGAAGCCGCCGGCGCCGAGGCCGGCGACGAGATCAATCTCGGGGATTTGGTCGCTCTTGCTTTGGCCAATAGGCACCCTCGTCGGCGCACCCAAATCTTCTTCCGGCAGGTCAAGGATCTCCGCCAGTCGAGACCGGACATCCTCTTTCAGCTTCGCCGGCACGTTCCTTTCAATGAACTGCTGGAGATAGGCCGGGTTTTTCCCGAGCTCAAGCGAGACCTCTTTGTAATTGAGGCCGCGCTCCTGCATCCGCTTCAGAATCGTTTTTCTCACCTGGTCCATGAAAAAATGACTGGCATAGGAATTGACAGGAAGCGAATAGGAATGTACCTATCTTAATAGTGATAGTCCTATTAGGAATTGTGAACGTGTCCGAGGTAGAGGCCTTCAAGGCGACCGTCGAAACCTTCATCGCAGAGCGGAATATGCCACGCACTTCGGCAGACAGTTCGCCGGGGACCCGCTGTTCGTTTTCCAGCTGAGGGAGGGCCGCGAGCCGAGAATGCAGACGCGGAAGCGCATTCTGGACGCCATGGAAGCCGCGGAGGCGAGCGCAGCATGACAAGCTCATCCTTCCAACTCCCTCAAATCTCGGCAGAACTGCCAAGCCATAGTCTTCGGCATCCTGATGCGAACGGCGATCATAGCCTTCTCCTGCCCGTCGCCGTTCTTCGATCGGGCGCCGAACGAGATGCGGACGATGTCGTTCTCGTCGACCTCGAGCTCAGTGATCAGGTCGACGTAAAGGGCAGGGGCGCCCTCGTCGAAGACGAAGACCGGCTCCTGCAGGGTTCCCATTTTCCCAACTCGTGGCATGCGGGCTCCTATGAGTTCGGGTCAAGAAGGGTTGATTGGCGCGCCCGTCGGGCTGCGATCGTCGAGTTCAACCGTAGGGCGGAGGGCGGCAGATGACGGACGCCTACACCATCCCCGACGAGATCGCCACGCGTACAGCTCGCCTCATCAACGAGGCCGAAGACATGCGCGCCCAGGCGGTGGACGATCTGAAGGCGATCTACGGCGACCTCCGCGAGGAGCTGAAGGCGCTCGGCTGGCTCGGCCAGAACATCTCGAAGGAAGTCGCCGCCTTTAAGGCCGCGATCTGCGAGATGCGCCTCGACGAAGAGCAGAAGGCGAAGCGCGAGGAGAAGGGCGACCGCATCGACGATTACGTCGCGCTCCTCAGCCGGTCTCGCGCAGGTGCACGTGCGCGTACACGTGAGGGCAATGCCTATGCTGATGCGAAGCTCGTCGAGACTGTCGCTGCGGGCGTCCAGACCGAGATTGGCCGCAAGGCTCTGATCGCCGCCGTCGACATCATGATCGAGCGCGAAGAACAAGAGATCGCAACGAGCGCAGGAGGCGAAAGTGAAGAGGTAGCCAAAAACGCCGTCGCAAGCGCGTCTGGCCCGGACGATAAACGGGCAACCGAGATCCAAGCGAACCCGGAAGAGGTGGGAGCACACGGCGAAACGGAGTCCGTGCCCGCTGTTGACGCCGGTAGTAGGCCTGTCGTCGGGCGGTCGACGACTGCAACGTCTGAGAATGGACGTGACAGCCTGGAGAGACAGGCACCTATTCCCACCGCCAAGCCGAAATCCGCCCTCCGGCCGAACTGCCGGAACCCTGAAGCCTGCGCCGGCTATGGCGATCGTCACTGCCATGCCTGCACCGTCGCGATGCGCGAGAAAGCGGAGGAAGTCGCCTGATGCCGTTCAATCACTTTGTCCGCTTCTCCAAGTCGGAAGACGCTATGGCGCAGCGTGCCATAGAGCGCGGCGTCGGGCTCGATCGGCCCAACTCCTCCCGCGTCGAACTCTCTGCGATGGTCGCGGACTTCGCAGCCAAGAAGGGCATCCGCAAGTTCGCCGATGGCGAAAGTGGCTCCTACGACAGCATCAAGAGCTTCCTTGCCGATCGAGGATACGAGCTCGCCTACCGCGTCAACCGCTACACGATCAAGAAGGCCGGCGCGCGCGGGCTCGGCAAGACCATGACCTGGGCGAAGGTCATCGACTTCGTCGACGAGATTCGCCGCTCCGAAAACCTCCAACCTCTGAGGGCCGCGTGATGAACCCGACATGGATTTTGATGCTCCCGCTGATGTTCTGGCCGGCGATCGTCTGGCAGGCCGCGATCGAGGAAGCCGGCAATGGCAGGTGATCTGATCGCAATCGTCCTCGGTTCGGCCGGCGCAATGATCTGGCTCTTGCTCCTGCTGTCGAAGCTCTCGGATTGAGAGTTACGCGGGCGCGGCTACGTCGCGAAGGATTGAGCGCTTCTCCTCCTCCCAGGCGCTCAGCGCTGGTCCCGGTCATCCTCCCGGCCGGGGCCAGCAACTCTCAACCGGATCCGCTTGTTCGCCAGTCTCATGACCACGGCCTGAACAGCGGTTCCAAGAGGGATTGCCGGTGACGACGAGGGCGCGTCACCGGCGGCAGAGCCGGACGTTGCGGCGGAGGCTCTGCGGAAAGGGATGATTGTCTGCCCGGTGTGGGTCTCGGAGGAAGCGGCTGCCGTTGGCGCGGCGCCGCTCTCTCCATCGGAAGTAATGCCTGTGTGCATGCGCTTCTCCATCAACAAGAGAACGATCGCACAGGGAGTTTCGGAAATGTCCGAAAAGACATCGGAGAAGTCAGAAATGTCTACTTTAGTCTTTTGCAAAGATGCTCTGAGGAGGGAAATTGCCCCTCCATCTATCGGCAGCGTCAAGGAACGCATTTCTCACGCCGCTCGCCAGCTCGGCTGGTCTTACACACGCACCAAAGATGCTTGGTACGCGGATCCACGAATTTCAATCAAGCCTGAAGAGCTGTTCCGCGTCGAAGCGGTCAGCGGGCTTCTCTATCAGGCACGACAGGAGCTCCGGAAGAATGACGATGCAATCGCAAGGGCCACAGCCCTCCTTGGCGGCGAAGATACGCATCTCGTTCGCTCGATCGTTGCTGCGGTTCGCTCGGCGCTTGGCATACGCCATCGCGCCTGAGCTTCGGGAGGAAGAAGACGAGAAGGAGGGTCAGTGATGGTGCCAACGCTCCAGCAGCGACTAGGCTTCGATCGCCTTCATGTTCAGCAAGAGCTTGCCGTTGTACTCCGCGCCGTCGGCGCCCGAATGAACTCGACGATGGCAGTTCGGGCAGAGCGCGATCACGAAACGCGGGTCGTCCGGGCCGCCGTCGGTGAGCCGGCGAATGTGGTGAGGCTCGAGATAGGGGACGCCATTGGCGCGAACGAACGGCGCCGGCTGGCTGCATCCTTCACAATGTCCTTTGGCCCGGGCGATGACGTAATCGCGAACGTGGCGGCTGCGTTCGAATACGCTTGTGGTCGACGCGGATTTGCCAGGAGCGGCTTTCGCAGCCGCGAAAGCGCGGTTGCGCAAGTCCTCGAGGCTGTCGGTGGTTGGGAGGATCCCGTCGACGACGGTGGTCACGTTGTCGATTGGGCGAAGCTCGAAGACGAAAGCGTCGCGCATATTCCCAGCTCGATCCGGCGCGCGTCGTGTCAGGTAGCCCTCGCAGATCATTTCGCCCTCAAACTCCACGCCATTCGGCACGATTTTGAAGAGCAGAATACTCTTGCCGTTGATGGCTTGCTCCGCGATCGCGCGGTTGCCCTTTTGCATGACCATGTCGCCGAGTTGGCGTTCACCGAAATACTCGAAGACGCCGTCGTCGCGCCACCGATCGCTATAACCGTGGGCCTCGCCTTCTTCGCCGGTGAAAATGATGATGACGGCATGTTCCGCGGGCGTGACGATGCCCCCGCGCTGCTGGCCGTTGAATCTGCCGTGTATATCGGCCCGACGATTGTAGATCCGGCCGCGCTCAAAACCCCAAGACATTACTTCCCCCGTCTCTCGACAACCCGAGTCTTCGCATCTTGGGGTTGCGCCAGGGTTAATGCGGGGAGGGTGGCAGCATGATCATCACCAATGCCGCCATCATCGAATGGGCTGAAGCCCAGAAGCGCCAGAAGCTCACTTGGCTAGAAGACCACGGCCCGCGCTCAAAGCGTCCGCGTCCTGAGACCGAGTCCGAAAACAAGCTGCGCGACATCGCGATGCTCGACGCCGTCATTGCTCTTTGCAAGGGGAGGGCGGCAGCATGACAGGTTGGGTCTTCGAGCCTCTTCTCCCACTTCACTACGAGCTGATCGTCATCGATCCGCCGTGGGATTTCGGCCTCTACAGTGAGAAGGGCAACCAGAAAGCAGCCCAGCGGCAATACGTCTGCATGAAGGATGAAGAGATCCTGGCGCTTCCTGTCGGGCAGCTCGCATCAATCGATTGCCTTTTGTACCTCTGGGCGACCGCTCCGCAGCTCCCCTTGGCTATTGAGTGCTGCAGGTCATGGGGGTTCGAATACAAGTCCTTCATGGTTTGGCGAAAGCTGACAGCTGGCGGCAAAGAGCGCATGGGCACAGGCTATCGGGTCCGCACCACTGGCGAGATCGTCATTGTCGGCGCGCTCGGTAATCCCAAGCAATCGATCGTGCCGCGGACGGTCTTCGACGGCATCGCTCGCGAGCATAGCCGCAAGCCAGACGAATTCTATGACCTCTGCGACCGAGTGATGCCGCACGCGCGGCGCGCTGACGTGTTCGCTCGAGAGCAGCGCGCGGGCCGGCACGCCTTCGGTAACGAGGTCTCCAAGTTCAATCCAGGGGTGGCCGCATGACAAGCTCAATCGCTCATCTTCGACGGGACCTCCTCGCCGGGCACCGGACTGATGTCGGGCGCGTCCGGGCCCACATCGGGCTCTGGCTCTTCGATCGGTGGCTCCGGCAGATCTGGCGGCACATCCGGCGGCATGTCTGGCGGGAATTCAGGGTCATTGGGCTTCGGTATCGGCGTCGTAGGCATTCAGGCCTCCTCTTTGCTGGCGCAACTGATAGTGGGCCGTGTTTGTTCCAGGATCCGCGAGTTCGGCCTTTGTCACTCCTGATTGGGGGCGCGGCATGATCAAGCTTCACCTGCCATATCCGCCGAGCGGTTGGGACCTCTACAACGGCTGGGGCAAAACCCGCCGGCTCTCGCCCACCTACAAGCCGTTCGCGCTGCACGTCGCGCTGAAGCGCCAGAACATGCGCCAGGACATCGATAACCGCTCGAAGGCAATCCTCGACTGCCTTCAGCACTACGGCGTCATCAAGAACGACAACCTCTGCGAACGCTTGACCATGTGTTGGGACAGCGATCTGCCGGCCGAGTGCGTCGTCATTATCCAGGTCTGCGAAGAAGGAATGGCGGCGTGAGCAACAGAGCCTGGATGCCGCTGCATATCGGCGACTACCTCTCGGATACCGGGCACCTCACCGCTAGCGAGCATGGAGCATATCTCCTGCTGATCATGCACTATTGGCAGAACGGCTCGTTGCCAGACAACGAGCGCCTGATTTCTCGCATCGCGCGGCTGACGGCCGATCAATGGGAGGAGAGCAGGGACGTGCTCGCGATGCTGTTCGGCCCCGGCTGGACGCATAAGCGCATCGATGCCGAGTTGGCGAAGGCAGATGAGATCATCGAGAAGCGCCGCGCTGCTGCAGATGTCCGCTACAAGAAGAGCAAAAGCACTGCACATGCAGTGCATGTGCAAAGCAGATGCACTGATACGGGCGTGCCACCTTTAACCGACAACCTATCTACATCCTCACTTCGTTCGGATGTTTGCCCGGAGCCGGAAAAATCCGCTCCGGCCACGCCGACGGCAATCGAGCTTCCGACGGTCAATGGCGACGTTGTTTCGATTACCGAGGCGGATGTGGCCGAGTGGGCGGAGGCCTTCCCTGCCGTAGACGTTCGCCAGCAACTGGCGGCCATGCGTGCATGGCTCAACGCCAATCCCAAGAACCGCAAGACCAGCAAGGGCATGAAGCGCTTTGTCGTCTCCTGGCTCACCCGTGACCAGGACCGAGGAGGAGGGCGCCAGCATCCGCAATCGCAATCGCCGCCTCGCCAGATGAGCCCATCCCTGCAACGCCACCACGACATCCACTCCCGACTGAAACGCGACCTATACGGTGAACCAGATGAACAATTTGCCGGCCCAACTGTCGACCTTGCAGCAGGAGATTTCCGCTCTCACTGAGAAGCTCGCGCCGGCCAACGCTGACGAGATCGGCCAGTGCATTGAAGGCTTGATGAGCGGCGGCATGCGGATCTCCGAAACGATCACGGCCGACAACCCGGTCGAGGAATATCGGCTCTCCCTGCGCAACGTGCCGGTCTACGGCTTGCGCCGGGCGTACACGAAGCTGAAGCGCGGCGAATACGAGAACATCAACAAGGCTTTCATCCCCCTGCCTGCGGAACTTGCGGCCATGGCGAACGCGGAATGCCGGATCATCCGCGAGGACCGGATTCGGAAGCAGGAAACGATGAGAGCTGTTGAGGACAGCGTCAGCAGGACACTGCCGAGCGCTCACGGTCTCATGGACCTTCGCGTCAAGCAGCGCGAGCGTGCCAATGAACTGGCGGCCCAAGGATTCTACCTTGTCGCGGAGGGCGTCGACCATCTGGAATTCACCAATCTCGCCCGATCGCGCGAACTGCCGCCTCGGTCTGTCCACCTGTGGGCGATTGATGAGGTGTGGTCGCCGATCGCCGTCAGGGTCAACCGCAACAGGATCCGCACAAGGCTGAACGTCCAGCACGAGCCGGTATCGCCAGAGCGCGCCGACGAGCTCGCCCGCATGCTTGCGCTTCCCGACGCCCGGGAGGTGAGTGCCGAGCAGATGGCCTATCGCCGCCGCATGGAGGCCGAAATCGAAGCAGCGGAACCGGAGCAGAAGGAGCAGGCGGCATGACCATCCAGCACCGCACCGTCGACATCGAAGCCGCGGCGAAGCTTTGGAGGGACGATTTGACAGCCTCTCAGATCGCCAAGCGCTTCGGCGTGAGCCGAAACGTGATCGTCGGCATCGCCTACCGGAACCGGAAGCTGTTCCCGCAGCGTGAGGAGCGCAAGTCCCAGGGGACGAGGGCGGCAGCACTGCGCGCGCCTCGGAAGAGGGTGTTGGCACCGCCTGGCGCCAAGGAGCATCCGGCGCCAGAGCGCGAGGTCGAGATCGCGCCCCCGACGGAATACGACGCCGAGCGCCTCGCATCCGCAAAGCTCCTCCACGAACTCACCGCCGGCCAGTGCTGCTGGCCCCTCAACAATGGCGGTCCGTACCTGTTCTGTGCGGCGGAAACGACGGGCCGCTACTGCAGCAATCATCAAGCCAGAGCATAGCAGACGAGGGAAAACGATATGCTGAGAAACGAATGGTACGCGATCAAGGCCCGGCCGGGAACGCAGCGCAAGGCGTCGCCCAGGGTAGGGGAGACCGACGAGCGTAAGGGCGAATTCATCATCGAGCGTACCCTTCGCGACGCCGGCTTCGAGGTGTTCATGCCGTCGTTCCGTCGCGACATCAAACACCACCGGACAAAGGAGTTGCAGGAACGCCGCTTCGCCATGCTCGTCGGCTATTGCTTCGTGAACCTGCCGACGCGGGAGTTCTTCCGCCTCTCGCGCGTCGATGGCGTCACGGCCATTCTCGGCGTCGCCGGATGCCCGCTCCGGATCGCCGACAAGCTTATCGAGGACCTCTACGATGCCGAGGCCTCGGCTCAATCCACGCTCGAGAGAGAACGCAGCGCACGCCGGAAGCGCACCAGGCGCGAGTTGCAAGAAGAATTCCCGGAGGGCAAGGTCGTCACGATCGCCGCTTCGCATCGGCTCGTCGGCGGCATGCTGGCAACTGTCCTCGACGTCACCAGCAGAAACACGGTGAAAACCCTTGTGGAAACGCTTTCAGGGCTTGTCCGGGTCGAAGTACCTCTTGAACTGATCGAACAAGTCGCTTAGTCTCCCTGCAACCATTGGTGATTTGCAGGCTGTTCTGATCGCGGACCTCGATTAGAGGGAATACTCGCCGGGCCTTAGGGAGGACGTCACCGCCTCCCGCCATAGCCGCATATTGCCAAAATTCATCCGTAACGCAGGCAGGCAACTGGTAAGCCGCGAGGCCCATGACCAACCACGCGATTGCTCATTGTTCTTGGTAACAGTTAAGCTGTGTTTGGTTGGCAAAGTCCTTTATTGTCTCTTCCTTCATACTTTCAGTGGAGTACTGCGGCTTTTCATAGGCCATCAATATCATCCGGCGGAGAACATCACGCGCCGGGCCGGCGTTGTTTGCAAGGTCAATCACGACGGAAATGTCTGTCCCATTTTGTCGAGCCTGCATCGTTTGCCTAGCGGCTTTGCCGAGGGATTTGCAAAAGGCATCCTTAACTTCCTTAAGTGGCTCGGAAGCTGCAGACGGAACCAATGCGCTCAGGTAAAGCGCCGAGAGCAGAGCGGTACGCGGAAACATTGAAAACCCTTTCGTCTGAAATACGCAAAGTCTGCCCTATGAAAATATGTTCGTCGAGTTGCGGAAATGGGTGAGTTATACCCAGAACGGGTGAAACTGCACTGCTAATCAATACGACGGCGGACCAAAATGTTCCGGAGCCCGACAGGGCCGAAAGCTCGCGCAGGAACCATGTACGGGCTGAATACAAGGCGTCCCGCTGTTTTTTTCGTGCCGCCGTGAAAACGGATGGCCGCCTCAAGCTGGCGATATCGGGTCGCCAGACGGTCACAGGACAGGAGTCGTTCTTACTGCATGGGCGTAGACTTCGTGATTTTCTTAGGGAAGTCGCGGCCTTCGCCTTGTGAAAGAAACTGGACGAGTATTCCGAGCAGTGCTTCTGCATCGCGACGGTTCAGGGTCAGCTCGATTGCCTGATCATCCGAGGAGGCCAGTTCAAGTATTCCTATTAGCGGGTCCTTAGATAATATAGTGATGTCGTTGTCCCAAAATTCAGCGCTGATCGTCGGTCGCTCTTCCGCCATGTGCTTCTCCCCAAAATCGTTGATCGCATTCACTCGATTCTTCCTGCGACTGTTACCGTACCCTCCCACAGTATCTCAGGAAACTGCGGTGACGGGTTGACCCAGTACAGACGACAGCGCTCCGCCAGTTGGGTGAAAAGCGGTTCCTGGATGTTATCGAAGATCGCGAAGTCACCTTGATGTCGGTTGGCGTTGTCGTCGACAGGAGCGATGCTGAAGATTTTCTGGTTTTGCCGGAACTTGTCGCGGAAACGACGGGCAAGCACCAAAGTTTCGCTGAGGAAAACGACAGACCCTCGGCTGGGGGCGTCCGGCACCCAAGCAATCCTACTCGCCTCTAGAGCGGATTCCCACATTAGGTTGCGGACCGTGGGGCCTATTTCCGCACCGGCAACGTTGACGATCATCGAAGGTTGAGAATGCTCGATGATGAGTCTGCCGAAGTTTCCTGGGTGGATTACGTCACCCACCCGCCAATCTTTGTCGCTGACGTGAAAAAACATTGTCCCCTCAAGGTTAACCCATGCCCGTCTTAAAGAGCGCACGGCACAAGAAGTTCGCCCAAGCGCTCTCCGAAGGCAAGACGATCGGGCAGATGGAGTGCACCTGCCCAGCCGGTTATTCGGTGTAGAAAATCTGGTCGGAGGACGAATTCTTGATCAGAGAAATGCTGTGGGTGCAGTCACTTCGATTGATGTAACTCTCGCTGCTGCGGGCGATCTCCTCTTTGTTTTTTGCGTAATAGATCCAGTACCAGTGTCCTCGTCCGTCTTTCTTCTGCCAATAGCACGGGTATGTAACCTCAGCCATTCATTGCTCCTTTGTCAGTTGCATAAGCAGGAAACGATGAAAGCAGCCGATTCGCAACTTGGGGGCGGGTTGGTGAGAGAGTTACACTCGTAAATCACAGGGGCCTGGGGAAAACTTGGATATGCGTCCTCAGCCGCCCTCCTCGCTGTTCGAGGACATCAACTCGCCGACCTTCGCCCGGCCGAAGATATGCCAGGCTGGGTAGAGGCGACGTTCCTGGATCCTTCGTCGCCGCTCCATAATCCGGAGCACGAGCACTTGGCACATGCCGAAATCGGCTTCCTTTGGACCGTTGTCGAGAACAGTCGCAAGGGGCGCCGCATCATCGGCCAGTGCGAAGAGGGGAAGCCTCAGGGCGCCATGGGCAAATGGGCCCGCGCCCGTGCGGAGATGCAGATCAAGCAGTGGTTTGGCTTCGTGCCGGATTTCATCATCACCCTGGACGCCGATTATTGCCGGCGTTGCGGAGACGCCGAGTTCATGGCTCTCGTCGAGCACGAGCTCTACCACGCCGCCCAGGAGACGGACGCGTTCGGCGCGCCAAAGTTCAGTAGAGCCACGGGCCGGCCGGTCTTCACCACCCGCGGACATGATGTCGAGGAGTTCGTCGGCGTCGTTCGTCGCTACGGGGCAGATGCAGCCGGTATCCGCGCGATCGTCGATGCGGCCAATCGGCCGCCTGAGATCGCCAGGGCGCAAATCGCCCATGCTTGCGGCACCTGCCAGCTCAGGGTCGCGTAACTAGATGACGGCCACGTTGCCAGCCTTCACCTGATCAGTCACCACCACCGTGTCGCCGAGGAGAAGCACCTCAACCTCGTCACTTGGGTTCCGATCGAGACAGAGGCGGTATTCGGTCAGCTGACCGCCCGGATGGTTCATGGATGACCTGGTCCATTTAACTCCGCTGTACACGCCCACCGGAATTGCCCGGCCAGAGACTTCACAGGCTGTCAGTACATGCAATGTCACCGCGTACTTCCCCATATCCGCAACCTCCATTGATTTGACCGGACTTTGACACAACCATGGCGAAAGCGAAACTCTCCGATGAGGTGAAGACCTACATCGTGCAGGCACTGTCGTGTTTCGACAGCCCTTCGGTGGTGGCGGCCGCAGTCAAGAAGGAGTTCGGAGTCGACGTGAGCCGCCAGCTCGTCGAGAGCCACGATCCGAACAAGAAGGCAGCCTCCGGACTGGCGCCGAAGTGGCGTGTCCTGTTCGAAGAGACCCGCAAGACCTTCCTCGAGGACACGGCCACCATCGCCATCAGTCATCGCGCCGTTCGGCTCCGCGCCCTGCAGCGAATGGCCGAGAAAGCAGAGAACCAGGGCAACATGGTGCTGGCATCGTCCCTCCTGAAGCAGGCGGCGGAAGAAGTCGGCGGCGCATACACGAACCGGCGCGAGCTGACGGGAAAGGATGGAAAGGACTTGCCGGTACCAGTATCGCCGGTGACGATCTTCCAGTTGCCCGACAATGGCAGGAGCTGAGCAAGGGCAGGGCGCCCAGACAGTTATCCGGCCGCAACCGGGCCCGCAGACCGCTTTTCTCGGTTCGCCAGCGGACATCGCTATCTACGGCGGGTCGGCCGGCGGCGGGAAGACATGGGCTCTGCTTATGGAGCCGCTGCGCCACGTCACTAATTCGGCTTTCGGCGCCGTGTTCTTCCGGCGCACAACGGTGCAAGTCCGAAACGAAGGCGGTCTCTGGGACGAGAGCCAGAAGCTCTACCCGCTGATCGGGGCGGACCCGAAAGAGCATGTGCTCAAGTGGGAGTTCCCATCCGGGGCATCGGTAGCGTTCGCCCACCTTGAGCACGACAAGACTGTGCTGAACTGGCAGGGCTCTCAGATCCCGCTAATCTGCTTCGACGAGCTCACGCACTTCAGCGCGAAGCAGTTCTGGTACATGGTCAGTCGAAACCGCTCCATGTGCGGCGTACGGCCATATATCAGGGCGACCTGCAACCCGGATGCCGACAGCTGGGTTGCCGAGTTCATTTCGTGGTGGATCGATCCGAATACCGGGCTACCAATCGCCGAGCGTGGCGGCAAGCTGCGGTGGTTCGTCCGCATCGGCGATGCCATCATCTGGGCCGACGGCCCGGAGGATCTCGCCGAATACAAGAACCCGGTCGACGGCGAGCCGATCCCGCCGAAGTCGGTCACATTCATCCCGGCGAAGCTGACGGACAACGCCGCGCTTATGGCAGCGGATCCCGGCTATCTCGCCAACCTCATGGCTCTGCCGACGGTGGAGCGCGAGCGCCTCCTCGGCGGCAACTGGAAGATTCGGCCGGCAGCCGGGCTGCTGTTCCGCCGCGGCTGGTGTGAGGTCGTCGACGCTATCCCCGCCGGCGCGCGCTGGATGCGTGGCTGGGACCTTGGCGCGACGCCAAAGACGGAAAGCAACGATCCGGACTGGACGGCCGGTACCAAGATCGGAAAGCTTCCGGACGGCCGGTATATCGTTGCTCACCACTGCCGCGATCGGCTCTCGCCCTCCGGCGTCGAGCGGCTAATCAAGAACACGGCGGAAGCTGACGGCAAGGAAGTGCAGATTTCTCTGCCTCAGGATCCTGGGCAGGCGGGCAAATCGCAGGTCACGAACCTAACAAAGCTGCTGGCCGGCTTCACCGTTCGGGCGACGCCAGAATCCGGCGACAAGACCACACGGTTCAGCCCGTTCTCTGCTCAGGCGGAGGCAGGCAACGTCCTGGTGCTTCGCGGACCATGGAATGAGACCTGGTTTTCATCGCTCGAGGGCTTCCCCGAGGCGGTTCACGATGATGACGCCGACAGCACGAGCCGGGCATTCAACGCGCTTCTGAGCGCGAGCACATACACGCTGGCGAACGTTTAGGAGCGGACATGGCCAACATTATCGCTTTCGTCCGCGACAGCCTGACGAACATGGTCGCCAACCTCGGCACGAGCCGGGACAAGGCGGCGGCAACGTACTATTCGATGCCGCTGCTTTCGGACGAGGAGCTCCTCAACGCCTACCGCGGCGCGTGGCTGCCGCGGAAGATCGTAGACATCCCTGCCTTCGACAGCATCCGCGCCTGGCGCGACTGGCAGGCGAAGAAGCCGCAGATCGAGGCGATCGAAGCCGAAGAGAAGCGCCTGAACGTCATGAGCAAGCTGCTGGAGACCAGGATCAAGGCGCGGCTCTGGGGCGGTTCTGCGATGGTCATCGGTACCGGCGACCAGGACCTGACGCAGCCGCTGGACGTCGAGCGTATCGGGAAGGGTGGTCTGAAATACCTCACGGTTATGACGCGCCGCCACCTCACGGCCGGCGAGATTGATCGTGACCCGGCGTCCGAGTGGTATGGCAAGCCGAAGCTCTATCAGCTCAACTCCGCCGATGGCGCCCATGTCGAAATCCATCCGTCGCGTCTCGTCGTCTTCAACGGCAGCCAGCCGCCGGACGAAGATATCGTGACCACGACCTATGCCGGATGGGGCGACAGCGTGCTCCTGTCGGTCGTAGATGCGATCAAGCAGGCTGACGGAACCGCGGCTAACATCGCCAGCCTCGTCTTCGAGGCGAAGGTTAACGTCATCCGCATCCCGGATTTCATGCAGAACCTGGGCGACGAGCGCTACCGGGCGAAGATCCTGGAGCGCTATACGCTCGCGGCCACGGCCAAGGGCATCAACGGCGATCTTCTCCTCGACAAGGAAGAAGAGTACGAACAGAAGACCGCGAATTTCGCGACGTTGCCCGACGTGCTGATGTCGTTCCTCCAGATCGTCTCAGGCGCGGCCGACATTCCGGCGACGCGTCTTCTCGGTCAATCACCGGCCGGCATGAACTCGACCGGCGAAAGCGACCTGCGCAACTATTACGACCGCCTGCAGGCAATGCAGACTGTCGAGATGACGCCGGCAATGGCGCGGCTCGACGAGTGCATTATCCGCAGCGCGCTTGGCTCGCGCGACCCGGACATCTACTACGAGTGGGCGCCGCTCTGGGGCATGTCCGAGAAGGAGAAGGCCGAGGTCTTCAAGATGAAGTCGGATGCCGCTCGCGCGTTGGTCGGCACGAGCACATCACCGCCGTTGCTACCCATTGATGCGCTGTCGGATTCGCTGGTCAACACCTTCATTGAGGACGGCTCGCTTCCGGGCCTAGATGCGGCGATCGAGGAGCATGGCAAGCTGAGCGAGCAGGAGCCGGACGAAGACGAGAGGCGCGCTGCCGTTGGTGAGGAATAGGCGTCGCGGATCAAGTCGCGTTGTTGCCTTGATCGGTAAACGTCATCGAGCCATCAAAGAAGCCGCTCTTGTTTCGCAGCCGGAACTCACTCACGTGGCTGTCTCCGAAGATGTCGCGATAACGAATCTCACCATAGACATAGATTGCCTCAGTTCCTGAGGCCAGATTCTGGACGGACTGCGCCGAAATGGGAGCTGGGGCTGCGGCCAGTGATCGACTACTATGCCCCGCTCCAAGGGACATAACAGACGCGGCAGGCAACTCGACGAGTGCGAACGACTCGGGTGCGGCAGGTTGCGGCCGTATCCCTATCCTGACATGCGCTTGCAGATCTAACGCCGGAGTTTGCCCGGTATTCTTAAACCCGATACTGCCTATGGGGCGTGAGTTTGGCAAAACGTAATCCAGATGCTGCCCACCAGCATCGCACGTTAAGCCGGAGCCTTCGACTAATACGTAAGCCCGCAGTTGTTTTTTTGCGATCTCGGCAGCTTGAGATGATGCTTCTCCGGCAAGTCTAGCTGATTCCGAAGCTGCATCGGCCGCGATTTTGGCCGAACGGGCGGATCGATCGGTGACCTTCCAGAGGAGCGCCGTGACCATAACCAATACAACCGTAGCTAAGGCTGTAACAACGGTACCGGCTGCACTCCATAGACCAAGTTCGGACGGTTGTGGCCCCAAGTAGATAGATACCGCCCATCCGAGACCAAATGCTATCAGCGCTGCACAGGCGGCTGCTACCCAAACGGAAATTTCTCTCACAAATGCACCTAGGAACGAAGAGTTGAGCAACGTGCGATAGCACATATGACTACCGCACGGTCAACCACAACCTTGCGTCACAAGTACGCGTTCTCACCGACGAAGAGTGGGTCGTGTGGGCGTACAAGCACGTGACGGCCTGAGAGGCACAATTATGAAATTCACGGACCTTGCACCGATCGCGCGCACGCGACGGACCGCCGATGGCTACCTTGTTGCTGACGTCCGCACTGCGCGCACCGGCATCCAGCTCTATGCCGGCCATGAGGTCGGCAAGCCCGAGATGCAGGTCGTGAAGGTCTATCGGCCCGAAGACCAGGTTTTCGACAAGGCCAGCCTCGGCAGCTATGCCCACAAGCCGGTGACGAACGACCATCCCGACGAGGCGGTAACCGCCGACAACTGGAAAACCTTATCGGTCGGTCAGATCGGCGATGAAGTCGCCCGGGACGGCGAATTCGTCCGTATCCCGCTCATCGTCATGGACGGCGCCACCATCGGCGAAATCGAGGGCGGCAAGCGCGAGCTCTCCGCCGGCTACACCTGCGATCTCGCATGGGAAGCGGGCACGACGCCCGAGGGCGAGAAGTACGACGCCATTCAGAAGGATATCCGGATCAACCACGTCGCCATCGTGCAGCGTGGTCGCGCCGGATCACAAGCTCGCATCGGCGACGGTGTGAGGTCGTGGGGCGTTGCCCCGTTCACCAGTGATCAGAAACCGAAAGAGGACAAGATCATGACCCTGAAGACGGTTACCGTCGATGGCATCCCGGTTGAAGTAACCGACCAGGGTGCCACGGTGATCGGCACGCTGCAGCAGCGCCTTGCCGACGCCAACACCAAGATCTCCGACGCCGAGAAGGCACATCAGACGGCCATGGCCGCCAAGGATGCAGAGCTGGCGAAGAAGGACGCCGAAATCGATGCTCTGAAAGGCAAGATCCTTTCCGACGCCGATCTCGACAAGCGCGTCCAGGCGCGTGCCGACCTCATCACAAAGGCGAACGCGATCGCCAAGGACGTGAAGACCGAAGGTCTCTCCGATGCTGCGATCCGCAAGGCTGTCGTCGTCGCCAAGCTGGGCGACGCCGCCGTCGCCGACAAGTCGGAAGCCTACATCGACGCTCGCTTCGACATGCTCGTCGAGGACGCGAGCAAGGGCGGCGCCGATCCCTTCCGCACCGCCGTGCAGCAGGGGCTTTCGCAGGTCAGCGATGCCGACAAGGTCGTAACTGACGCCTATTCGCAGATGGTCGCCGACATGAAGGCCGGCAAGACTTCTGCAACGGCCAACTGAGGAGACGCTTCAATGGCTACCTACCAGACGACCTATGGTGCGGCTCCCGCGAAGGGGCTTGCCGGCCAGATCGCATCCGAAGAGAAGTGCAACAAGGTCAGCCGCACTGTCGAGACGGCCGCCGGCATCAAGTTCGGCGCTCCTGCGCAGCGCGGTACCGGGGATCACGGCGTTGCCATCCTGTCCACCGGCGATTTCCTCGGGCTTGCGGTCCTCAATCCCGCGGTGCCGGCGGACGCAAGCAACCCGGATGCCTATCCGCAGTACTTCACGGGCGCATTCATGACGATGGGCACGATGTACGTCACTGCGGGTGCGACGGTCGCGGCCGGGGACCCGGTCTATTACGTCACCGCGACGGGCCGGTACACCAACACCGACAATTCCGCCGCAAACCCGGCCATTCCCGATGCCTTCTTCGAAGAGGCAGGAGCGGACGGCGCCATCGTCCAGATCAGCCTTGGCTTGCGCCATCAGGCGTAACGCTTAGCGAAAGGAAACCTGAACCATGAACACTATCGTCCGTCAGGCCTTCGCTGATGCGCAGGCCGCGTTCCCCTTCGTGATCGCGCAGGGGCGCAACATCGAAACCCGCATCTACCAGCGGCGTTATCCGACCTTCAACTACGGCGCCCACGTGCCCGTCGTGACGGAAGGGAACGCCTGGGCGATCGGGACGACCTTCTTCACCGTCGATACCGCAGGCGAGGCGAAGTTCCTCTCCGGCGCCGGCACCGACATGCCGTTCAACCAGGCAACGAAGGACATGGCCAGCCATGACTTCGCGATGATCGGCTCCGGCTGGGAGTGGAACATCGAGGAAGTCAATCAGGCAGCGCTCTATGGCATCGACCTGAACGGCACCAAGGCCATGTCGGCTTCCGACAAGGTCGAGCGCCTCCTCAACTCGGTTGCCATGGTCGGCACGACCGAGAAGAACTGGACCGGTTTCGTGAACGATCCGAACGTCTCCCGCGTCGATGTCGCAGCCGACGGTACCGGCTCCTCGACCTTCTGGTCGACGAAGACGAATGACCAGATCCTGCGAGACATCAACGACCTGATCTCCAGCGTCCGCGAGAACACCTCTGAGGTTGAATGGGTGGACACTCTCCGCCTTCCTCCGGAAGCCTTCCGGCTCATCGCCACGCGGCGCCTTGGCGAAGGTGACGGCCTGCTGACCCTGCTGGAGTATATCCGCCGCAACAACGTCTACACGGCGGAAACCGGTCAGCCGCTCGACATCCAGCCGCTCCGCGAACTCGCGACGGCATCCCAGGACGGCGGCGGCCGCATGGTCGTGTATCGTCGGGACACGGAAGTTCTCCGCTTCCACCTGCCGATGCCGCGCCGCGTTCTCCAGCCGCGGCAGAAGTCTATCATGGGCTTTGAAACCGGCATCATCGCCCGTACCGGCGGTACCGAATGGCGTCTGCCTGGTGCTGCGGCATACGGCGACGAAATCACCGCTCCGCCGGCCTGATAGGAGGAAGTGATGAAGGTCACCAACAACAGCCCGGCGCTGCAGGGCGTCCGCTCGAAAGGGCGGGCGGTCTACATCCAGCCGGGGCAGACCCGTGACGTCGATCTCGAAGGCGTCGATCTCGACAAGGCCAAGCGTCTTTCGTTCCTTACAATCGAGGGCGCTTCCAAGGCTGGTGCCAGCCAGGACGGCGACGGTGCGAAAACGCCACTTGAAGTGCTCGAAATGGCGAAGGACCCGAACGTGCAATTCATGTCGTTCAAGGCGGCGGCGGCCAAGCTGCTCGGCGATAAGACGCCGTCCAAGAAGGACGAGATCATTGCCGCCCTCGAAGAGCTGGTAACGCAGCCATGACATTCAGCCCGGCGGTTCACCCGCCGGGACTCAATACGACACAGTGACGTCAATCCACTGGCCGACATCGCCCCGGCCGTAAATTCGCACATCGACCCAGACGTCGCCGCGGATGATCATGTTCGCGGCGTCGCTGGTCATCGATCCGTTCGCGAGCAGCACTTCCAACGCTTGCCTGTTTGCAGGTTCTGCGAAGAAGGTATCGCTTTGGTCACCTCGATCGCGAATTCCGTACATATGGAAGTTCGCCCGATCCTGCCGGATCACCTGCCAAGGCTGGTTCAGCCGGACCCCGCTCGAATTAAACAGGTCATCTCGGCTGATGTAAGCGCGATACCCATCGATCAGGCCTGCTGAACGGGATCTGGTGATAGTTGCTTGGCCGTATGCCGACGTGGCGGCAATAGCTGCCACAAACAGTGCAATTGCAAGTTTCTTCATGAGGACCTCTCTCGCCTTATCCAATACTGAAAGCGGAGGCGAATTCCAGATGGTCCTTGAATGATGGTTAAGAGGGCATCATGGCTGGATATGGTGACAACGAAGGCTTCAGCGCTTACGCCGCGGCGGCCGGCTATGTTATCCCCGATGGCACGACCGATGCCCAGAAAACCGCTGCACGTCAGCGCGGCTCTCTGGTTGTCGATCGGTATGAGCCGAGGTTCAGCGGCAAGCGCACCGGCGGGTACGCTCAAGAGAGGGCGTGGCCGCGCACCGGCGCCACGACTTATTACGGCGAGGCGATCCCCTCGAACGAAGTCCCGCTCGCCATCGTCAACGCCTCGTACGAGGCGGCATTCCTCGAGCTGACGAACCCCGGCAGCCTTTCGCCGGTGGTGACCGGCACGCAAACGGTGAAACGCGAGAAGATCGGACAGCTTGAGGTCGAATATTCAACCTCTTCTTCAACGGACATTGACGATCTCGTGGCGCTCGCTACGCCGGTAGTCACCACGATCGAGGGGCTGCTATGGCCGTTCCTCGTGCCGTGCTTTCCGGGCGCGCTGGTGGTCTGATGGCGAACCCGATCTATGCACGCCTGCAGGCGACGGCGCAGCGCCTCATAGCCAAGTACGGCCAGGCCGGCACCGTCAAGCGCGAGACCCCTCCGGATCATGTCTATGGCGGCGATCCTGTCGTGACGTCGTACCCTGCCACGCTGGTACCGATGGCATACGAGGCCCGCTTCATCGACGGCACGGTCATCCAGGCCGGCGACATGCAGATTTACATCTCCGCTGTCGGCCTGCCTATCGAGCCGTCTGTCGGCGACGTCGTCACCGCCAACGGGAAAGATTACGCCATCGTCAACGGTGACCCGAACAAATACGACGGCATCACGCCAGTAGTCTTCATCGTGCAGGGGCGCCAATGACCTTCGATGAACTGCTCGCCACATATGAGCCCAGGCTTGCCGCCGCATTTCGAGAGGCGATCGAGGCTATTAAGTCGAGCATCGTTCTGGCGCGCGTCGTCGAGCGTCTGGAGCGTGGCGACGTCAACGGCGCTATCGAGGCCATGCAGATCGAGCCGGAGGCGTTCTCCGCGCTCGAGATCGCGCTGCAGGAGGCCTTCAACGCCGGCGGCACGAATGCGGTCGGCGAGCTGCCGAAGGTGATGGACCCGCAGGGCAACCGCGTGATCTGGCGCTTCGGTGTCCGTAATCCTGTTGCTGAGGCGATCTTGCGTGACCTATCTTCGACGATGGTCACGCACATCACCGATGACCAGCGGCAGGGGATCCGGCAAGCGCTAGAGCAGGGGCTTGCCCGCGGTGCGAACCCGCGCGCAACGGCGCTCGACGTCGTCGGCAGGCAGAACCGCGTCACCGGTCGCCGCGAGGGCGGTGTGATCGGGCTGACTCGTTATCAGGTCGAGTTCCTCGGGCGCGCTCGCGTGCATCTGGCGTCCGGTGATCCGGAATTGATGAACCGATATTTCGAGCTGAAGACGCGCGACAAACGTTTCGACCGGACCGTCATGGCCGCGATCAGGGCAGGCAAGCCAGTCACCGGCGAGGCGCTCACCAAGATCATCGGCCGCCTGCGCGACAAGAACCTGCTTCTCCGCGGCGAAATGCTGGCGCGCACTGAAACCATGATGGCGCTCGGATCCGCCCGAGACGAAGCGATGAGGCAGCAGATCGAGGCCAGAAAGGTCCAGGCGCAGGACGTCCAGAAGCGCTGGCATTCGGCCGGGGACAACCGCGTGCGGCACACGCACCGGGTTTTGAACGGTCAGGCCGTGGGCATCGACGATGTATTCCAGAGCCCGAGCGGCGCCATGCTTCGCTACCCTGGCGACCCACGCGCGCCGATCAGCGAAATATCCGGATGCCGCTGCTGGTGCGAGTATGACGTCGACTACATCGCCGCAGGCCTCCGCCGGTACCGCGCGAGGGCGGCTTGATGGCTAGGCTACGTTTCAGCGCTCAAGTCGCGGATTGGGCCGAGAAGGTGCCGGAGGCCGTCGAGGCGGTGTTCAAGGAGAGCACCAAGGAAATCGTGCGGGAGATGCAGTCGCCACGCTCGGCCGGGGGGCGGATGCGGGTGGACACCGGATTTCTGCGGGCTTCGCTCATGGCTTCGACCGCCGCCATGCCACCGATCAATCCGAATGCCAAGCCGAGTGATGGCGGGGCCTACACGTACAATGAAGGGCAGATCGAGGCGGTGATTGCCGGGGCCTCGGTCGGCGACACGCTGTATTTCGGCTACACGGCATCCTACGCAGCCCATCGCGAGTACGGGGCCAATGGACAGCCGCCGGATGCGTTCGTTCGTCTCGCGGTTCAGAATTGGGGAATGGCCGTCGATCGCAACGCGAAGAAGGTCAAAGCGGCGTTTG